>Ga0209915_1000332_pt1 | contig 126484 bp, 133 predicted proteins | sample ThiBiot_750_plan_FD_183952 | JGI IMG/M metagenome (GOLD analysis project Ga0209915, IMG submission 183952) | Wastewater bioreactor microbial communities from Cape Town, South Africa - Thiocy_cont_750_plan (SPAdes) | ecosystem: Engineered > Bioreactor > Thiocyanate-remediating >... | reverse complement strand
GTGCCCGCCGCACACCTCCATGAACTTGTAGTGCCGGTCCGGGTCAGCGAGCACCCCGATCGTGCCCAGGAGCTTGCGCGCGGCGGCCGGGTCGCGGAACTCGTCGACGAACTTCATGCGGGGCTCCTCCTGAACGCGTCGAGCTCGTCGCTGTAGGCCACGCCGAGCTGCTGCACGGCCGCCAACGTCAGCAGAGCCTCCTTCTCGTCGATCTTCGCCATGGCGAACCCGACGTGGACCAGCACCCACTCGTCGGGCTCGGGCATGTCGTCGGCGAGCAGCCGCACGCTGATGGTGCGCTGCACCCCGCTGACGTCGACCTTCGCGAGGCAGTGCGCGGCGTCGGTGACCGCGACGATCCTCCCCGGTATCCCCAGGCACATGGCGTCTCCTAACAGATCCGTGGGAGGGGGTCGCCGACGAGCATGTCGACGATCCGGGTGCCGCCGAAGGCGGTACGCAGCACGACGGTGGACGCCGGCTGCTCGGTGATCTCTCCGATGGCCACGGCGTCGGCTCCCAGCGGGTGCGCGGTCAGGGCGGCCAGCGCGGCGTCGAGTTCGTCGGGCGCGACGACCGCGAGGAACTTGCCCTCGTTGGCGACGTAGAGCGGGTCGATGCCGAGCATCTCGCAGGCCCCGTTGACCATGGGCTTGACCGGCAGGTGCTGCTCGTCGAGCACCACGCCGAGCCCGGTCTCCCGGGCCAGCTCGTTGCAGACCGTGCCGACACCGCCCCGGGTCGGGTCGCGCAACCAGCGCGTGGACGGCGCCGCGGCCAGCAGCGCCTCGACCATGCCGCTCACGGCGGCGGTGTCGGATGCGATGTCGGCCTCGATCGCGAGGTCACCGCGGGCGAGCATGACGGCCATCCCGTGGTCGCCCATGGTGCCCGAGAGCAGGATCCGGTCACCCGGCCGGACGCCCGGGAACGTGCGGCCCGCGGGGATGACGCCGACGCCGGCGGTGGTGATGAACAGCCCGTCGGCCGCGCCCCGGGGCACGACCTTGGTGTCCCCGGTGACGATCCGGACGCCCGCGGCCACGGCGGCGGCGGCCATGTCGGCGACGATCCCCGTGAGCTCCGCGACCGGGAATCCCTCCTCGAGCACGAACGCCGCCGACAGCCACTGCGGTACGGCGCCGGACATGGCCAGGTCGTTGGCGGTGCCGTGCACGGCGAGGTGGCCGATCGAGCCGCCGGGGAAGCGCAGCGGCTGCACGACGAACGAGTCGGTGGAGAACGCGAGGCGCTCGCCGGTGGGGGTGGTGAGGACGGCGCCGTCGCCGAGGTCGTTGTGGAAGGCCTCGACGAACACGGCGTCGACGAGCGCGGCGGACGACTTGCCGCCGGCCCCGTGGGCCAGCGTCACGATCTCGTCCCTGAGCCGCGGCCGCCGTCGGCGGAACGCCTCGATGCGCTCGATCATCTCGCCCTCGGCGAAGCTCGGGCCGGAGCTCAGGTACTCGGTGGTCACGGTTGCACGCCTTCCCACAGGTGGTAGCCCAACAGGGCCTGCGCTTCCTGGATCCGGTGGACGCTCTGGCTGCGCACGACGAAGCACACGTCGACGTCCGGGGAGGCGGCGAACTCGCCGCCGTCGTAGCCCGCGAAGCCGATCGTGAACATCCCCCGCCTGCGCGCTTCGCGGAACGCGGCGGTGAGGTCCTTGGAGCTGCCGCTGGTGGACAGGGCGACGGCGATGTCGTTGCCGTCCCCGCGCGCCATCAGCTGGCGGGCGAACACCAGCTCGAACCCCACGTCGTTGCCGAGCGCGGTGAGGATCGCCTGGTCGGCGGTCAGCGACCACGCGGGCAGCGGCGCGCCCAGCGGAGGGTGCGCGAACAGCCCGGCGAGCGTGGCGGCGTCGGTGGAGCTGCCGCCGTTGCCGAACGTGAACAGCCGCCCGCCGATGGCGAACCGGCGGGCCATCTCGGCGGCGGCGGTCTCGATGAGGCCGGCAGTGGCGGCGAGCGTCGCCGTTCGCAGGTCCGCGCTCTCGGCGGCCTTGGCCCGCGCGGAGGCGGCGAGGTCGCGCAGCAACGACTCCTGGTCGCGCTCCCCGGCGTCGAGGAACGGGTAGAGGAACCCGGTCACCTGCCCACCCCACTCACACTGCGGTGATCACGGGCGGATGGTCGCCCGTCGGTCACCGGGAGCCGCCCTCTGCCCGTGGTCATCGCGGGGTCGGCTCCTCGAGGCGGGTGATCGCCGTGCCGGCGTGGACGAGTACGAGGTCGCCCGGCGCGACCGGGTCCACCAGCACCGTCGCCACGTCCTCGATGCCGGTGGCCGTCCGCACCCGCCCGGGACCGACGACCTCGCCGAGGCACCCCTCGTCGGAGCAGGTGATGCAGACCCCTGCGCCGGTGCCCGGACCCGCCAGCGATCCTTCGGTGGTGCACTCCGGCACCTCGGGCGCCAGCAGGCCGGGATGCTCGAAGCAGACGTGCGTCAGCTCCCAGAGCAGGTGGTAGAGCAGCACGAACCCGCCGGTGGCGGGCAGCCGCGGGTCGGGATCGCCGAGCCAGAGGACGTGGTCGGCCGCGCCGGCGCCCGGGCGCGGGCCGCTGCCGATCCACAGCGTCGTGGCGCCCCACGCCGGGGCGCGGCGCATCACCGAGCACACGTCGGGCTGGTCGGCGGCGGCCACGGCGAGCACGACGTCGCCGGGCCGGGCCGACATCCGGACGGTCGCCACCAGGTCCGGCCCGGTGAGCGCGACGGCGGGCAGCGCCTTCTTGCCGACGATCACCGGGTGCACGAACTCCACGGCGACGTGCTGCGCGTGCGGCTCCCACGCCGGCGCGATGCACCAGAGGGTGGCGCCCGTGTGGAACCGGCGCGCCAGGGCGAGGGCGGCGGTGGCCAGGTCGGAGGAGAGGTCCTGGTCCAGGACGGGGGTGCTCACGATCGCACCCCGTCGAGCGCACGCAGAGCCGACACCGCCGCCTGCCCGAGGGCGATGCCGCCGTCGTTGGGTGGGACGAGCCGGTGGGTCAGCACCTCGAAGCCCCGCCGCCGCAGCCGGTCGCGGGTCAGGCGCAGCAGCAGGACGTTCTGGAACACGCCGCCGGTGAGCCCGACGGTCGTCGCCCCGGCCGCGACCCGCGACACCACGCTGACGACCGCGTCGGCCACGGCGACGTGGAACGCGAGAGCCAGGGAGGCGGGGGCGACCCCGGACCGGAGCCCGTCGACGAGGTCGCACACCACCGGGGCGGGGTCGAACCCGCCCTCCCCGATGGCAGCAAAGCCACGTTGCCGCCGTCCCGTTGCGTGAACGGGGCTCTGCTGCAGGTCGGCGAGCACTTCCAGCTCCATCGCCGCCTGGCCTTCGAACTCCACCGTCTGGCGGAGGCCCAGCAGGCTCGCCACCGCGTCGAACAGGCGGCCCATGCTCGTGGTTGGCACGCAGCCCACGCCGGAGGTCAGCTGCGAGTCCAGCAGCCGCAGCTCGGCGGCGTCGCAGGCGGCGACGGGCGGGAGGTCGGCGTCCCAGCCGATCCCGGCCGCCCGCAGGTGTGACAGCGCCATCCGGCGCGGGTGGCGCACCGCCGCGTCGCCGCCGGGGAGCGGGACGGCGGCGAGGTGGCCGGCGCGGGTGAAGCGGTGGCTGTCGGGGCCCAGCCGCAGGATCTCGCCACCCCAGATCGTGCCGTCCGTGCCGTAGCCGGTGCCGTCGAACGCCACCCCGACGATCGGCTCGCCCAGCCGTCCGTGCTCGGCCAGCAGCGACACGACGTGCGCGTGGTGGTGCTGCACGAGGTCCAGGGGGCGGTCGCCGGCGTTCCGCTCGGCCCAGGCGCGCGTGAGATGGCCGGGGTGGAGGTCGGCGGCGAGGCGGGTGGGCTCCGCGCGCAGGCCGGTCAGCTGCGCCACCGAGCGCTCGAACGCCCGCAGCGTCTCGAGCGTGCCCATGTCGCCGATGTGCGCCGACAGGTGGGCGCGGGTGCCGTCGGTGACGCAGAACGTGTTCTTCAGCTCGGCGCCGACGGCCAGCACCGCCGGCCCGTCCAGCGCCACGGGCAACGGCGCGTACCCCCGCGAGCGCCGGACCGGCAGCTCGTGCCCGTCGACGACCCGCACCACCGAGTCGTCGCACGGTACATGGATCGGGCGGTCGTGGGTGAGCACCGCGTCGGCCAGGGCCGGCAGCCGCCTCGCCTCGTCGTCGTCGGTGAAGCAGATGGGCTCGTCGGAACGGTTGGCGCTGGTCAGCACGAGGGTGCCGCCCCGTTCCAGCAGCAGGTGGTGCACGGGCGTGTACGGCAGCAGGATGCCGAGCCACGGGCTGCCGGGGGCGACGCCGTCGGCCACGGCGGCGTCCGGGCGGCGGCGCAGCAGGACGACCGGGCGGGCCGGGGAGGTGAGCACCGTTGCCTCGTCGTCGTCGATCTCGGCCAGGGCCCGCGCGGCGGCCAGGTCCCGGACCATCACCGCGAACGGCTTGCCGCCACGGGCCTTGCGTTCCCGCAGGGCGGCGACGGCGGACTCCGAGGTGGCGTCGCAGGCCAGGTGGTAGCCGCCGATCCCCTTCACGGCGACGACCTGCCCGGCGACCAGCGCCGCCCGCGCCGCGCACACGGAAGCGTCGACCCGCGCGCGTCCGGACCCCGACTCGCGCGCATCCAGACCCCGACCCGCGCGCACGGAGACCCCGACTCGCGGGAGGGCGCGGAAGGTCAGGCTCGGGCCGCAGTCGGGGCAGCAGAGGGGCTGCGCGTGGAAGCGGCGGTCGGCGGGGTCGTGGTACTCCGCCGCGCACTCCCCGCACATCGGGAAGCCCGCCATCGTCGTCGCGGGACGGTCGTAGGGCAGCGCGCGGATGATCGTGAAACGCGGCCCGCAGTTGGTGCAGGTGACGAACGGGTGGCGGAACCGGCGGTCGGCGGGATCGAACAGCTCGCGCACACAGTCGTCGCACACGGCGACGTCGGGGGGAATCGCGGTCGCGGCCCCGTCGGCGGCACGGCTGGGCACGATCGCGAACCCCTCGGCGGCGGCGACCGGTATCTCCTCCCAGCCCACCGACGTGACCTGCGCGAGTGGCGGGGCGTCCGGGGCGAGCCGGCGGGCGAACTCCGCCAACGCCGCGGCCGGGCCCTGCACCTCGACGAAGACGGAGGTCGAGGAGTTGCCGACGAACCCGGACAGCGAGAGCGACGTGGCGAGCCGCCACACGAACGGCCGGAACCCCACCCCCTGCACCACCCCGGTGACGGTGAACCGCCGCCGCCGAACGGCGCTCCCGCCGGACGCGGTGCGACGGGAGCGTCGTTCCTCGGAGAGCGCAGTCACGGCGATCACGGCTCCTCCCGGCCTCGCGCTGGGGAGCAGTAGCCCACTGCTGTGCGTCCGGCGCAACGGATGCAACGAGAGTTGACCTGTCTGGGCTGACGGCGTCGCGCACACAGGGATGCCGGTCCCATAGGTGCACCGGCCACTTACTCCGCCCGGCCGAATGGGTCTAAGAAGTGATCTCCACCACAGTCACGCGGCGAGGGGTCGATCCATGTCCGCACCGGAGGAAGAACCAGTCGTCCACATCCTGTGGATCAACGCGGGTCTGAGTTGCGACGGTGACTCCGTCGCGCTGACCGCGGCCACGCAGCCGAGCATCGAGGAGATCGCCCTCGGGGCGCTGCCGGGGCTGCCGAAAGTGGCCGTGCACTGGCCGCTGATCGACTTCGACAACGGGCCGGTGGGCGGCAACAACGACTTCATCGAGTGGTTCTTCAAGGCCGAACGCGGTGAGCTCGAACCGTTCGTCCTGGTCGTCGAGGGGTCGATCCCGAACGAGAAGATCAAGCCCGAGGGGTACTGGTCGGGCTTCGGCAACAACCCGCAGACCGGCCAGCCGATGACCACGAGCGAGTGGCTGGACCGCCTGGCCCCCAAGGCACTGGCGATCCTCGCGGCCGGCACCTGCGCCACCTACGGCGGCATCCACGCGATGGCCGGCAACCCGACCGGGGCGATGGGGGTGCCGGACTACCTCGGCTGGGACTGGAGGTCCAAGGCCGGGATCCCGATCGTCTGCGTACCGGGCTGTCCGACGCACCCCGACAACCTGTCGGAGACGATCCTCTACCTGCTCTACCAGGCCGCCGGCTCCGCGCCCATGATCCCGCTCGACGACGCGCTGCGCCCCACCTGGCTCTTCGGCCAGACCGTGCACGAGGGATGTGACCGTGGCGGCTACTACGAGCAGGGCCAGTTCGCCACCGAGTACGGGTCCCCGCAGTGCCTCGTCAAGCTCGGCTGCTGGGGCCCGGTCGTCAAGTGCAACGTGCCCAAGCGCGGCTGGATCAACGGCGTCGGCGGCTGCCCGAACGTCGGCGGGATCTGCATCGGGTGCACGATGCCCGGCTTCCCTGACAAGTTCATGCCCTTCATGGACGCGCCGCCCGGGTCGATGGTCTCGGGCGCCACCAGCAAGGCCGTCGGCGGCGTCATCCGGCGCCTGCGCCTGATCACCGAGCGCAAGCTCGACAAGGAACCGGCGTGGCGCCGGAACAGCCGCGAACTGACCACCGGCTACCAGAAGGTCTGGTGAGGACATGACCACGACACAGCCGAAGCTCTCCGACGTGTCCGCGGACAAGTCCGGCCTGACGGAGATGGCCTGGGACCCGATCACCCGCATCGTCGGGAGCCTCGGGATCTACACGAAGATCGATTTCCCACAGAAGAAGGTGGTCGAGTGCCACTCGACCTCGTCGATCTTCCGCGGCTACTCGATCTTCATGAAGGGCAAGGACCCCCGCGACGCGCACTTCATCACCAGCCGCATCTGTGGCATCTGCGGGGACAACCACGCGACGTGCTCGGTCTACAACCAGAACATGGCCTACGGGGTGCGCCCGCCGCACCTCGGCGAGTGGATCATCAACCTCGGCGAGGCCGCGGAGTACATGTTCGACCACAACATCTTCCAGGAGAACCTGGTCGGGGTGGACTACTGCGAGAAGATGATCGCGGAGACCAACCCCGGGGTGCTGGAGCAGGCCAACCGCACGGAGGCCCCGCACGCTGCCGACCACGGTTACAAGACCATCGGCGACATCATGCGGGCGCTCAACCCGTTCAGCGGGGACTTCTACCGCGAGGCGCTGCAGGTCAGCCGCTACACGCGCGAGATGTTCTGCCTGATGGAGGGGCGCCACGTGCACCCGTCCACGCTGTACCCCGGCGGCGTCGGCACGCACGCCACGATCCAGCTGTTCACCGACTACTACACCCGGCTCATGCGCTACGTCGAGTTCATGAAGCGCTGCCTGCCGATGCACGACGACCTCTGGGACTTCATGTACGAGGCGCTGCCCGGCTACGAGGAGGTCGGCCGCCGCCGCGTGCTGCTGGGCTGCTGGGGCGCGTTCAACGACCCGGAGCACTGCGACTTCCAGTACCGGACGATGACCAACTGGGGCCGGAAGATGTTCGTCACCCCGGGTGTCATCGTGGACGGCAGGCTGGTGACCAACGACCTGGTCGAGATCAACCTGGGCATCCGCATCCTGCTGGGCAGCAGCTTCTACCGGGAGTGGAACACCGACCAGGAGGTCTTCGCCACGCACGACCCGCTGGGCAACCCGGTCTCCCGGGACCACCCGTGGAACCAGCACACGATCCCGCAGCCGCAGAAGCGCGACTTCGACGACAAGTACAGCTGGACGATGTCGCCGCGCTGGTTCGACGGCACCGATCACCTCCCTCTCGACACCGGGGGTGGGCCGCTGGCCCGGCTGTGGGCCACGGCGCTGGCCGGCCTGGTCAACTTCGACGAGATCCAGGCCACCGGGCACAGCGTGAAGATCCACCTGCCGCGGACGATCCTGAAGCCCGAGGCGAGCTACGAGTGGCACTGCCCGGTGGACAAGGCGGGCAGGCCGCTGTCCAACGCGATCGAGCGCAACCGCGCACGGACCTACTTCCAGGCCTACGCGGCCGCGTGCGCGCTGCACTTCATCGAGAAGGCGCTCGCCGAGGTCCGCGGCGGCCACACGAAGACGTGGGAGAAGTTCGTCGTCCCGGACGAGTCGATCAGCGTCGGGTTCACCGAGGCCGTGCGCGGCGTGCTGTCCCACCACATGGTGATCCGCGGCGGCAAGATCGCGAACTACCACCCGTACCCGCCGACGCCGTGGAACGGCAGCGTGCGCGACCACTACGGCACGCCGGGCCCCTACGAGGACGCGGTGCAGAACACCCCGATCTTCGAGGAGAGCCGCGGGGACGACTTCAAGGGCATCGACATCATGCGTGCGGTGCGCAGCTTCGACCCCTGCCTGCCGTGCGGGGTGCACATGTACACCGGCTCCGGGAAGCCGCTGCACAAGATGATGTCGCCGGCCATGACCAACACGATCTGACGTGGGACGCACACCGATCGCCGGGCTTCCGCAGGTGCCTGGAGCGGGCCGGGAACGGAGGACGTGATGGCGTCGACGGACCTGGACCCGCAGGGGCTCGCGGAGCGGATCGAGCAGCTGCTCGACGGGATCACCGCCGACGGGGGCCCGGCCCTGGGCCACGCCGCGGAGGAGCTCGTCCGCGTCCTGATGCGGTTCTACGGGGCGGGCCTGGAACAGGTGGTGGCGATCGTCCGCGCCGGGGCCGGCGACACGGTCGTGCACCGGATGGCCGCCGACCCGCTGGTGGCCGGGCTGCTCGCGCTGCACGACCTGCACCCGGTGCCGGTCGGGCAGCGGCTCGGGCACGCGCTGGACGCGGCTCGGCGGAAGCTCGGCCCGCACGGCACCGGGCTCACCCTCGCCGGCATCGACGACGAGGGACAGGTCCACGTCACGGTCGCGGGCGGCGGCTGCGGCATGGACACCGTCAAGGACGTCGTGGCCGCCTCGATCGGCGAGCTGGCGCCGGAGGTCGCAGGGGTCGTCTACGACGCCGCACCGCCGGGCCCCGCGCTGCTGCAGATCGGGGTGCGCCCACCGGAGAGGGTGGGGATGTGACCCTCTCCCCCCTGCGCCGGTTCCTGCTCGACACTTCGGAGCGGGAACCGGCGCAGGAACTCTGCGAACTGTGTGCCACGCCGATCGCCGGGGACCATCCGCACCTCGTCCAGGTCGCGGAGCGCCGGATGCTGTGCGCCTGCGGGCCGTGCGCCTTCCTCTTCGACAACCCGGGCGCCGGCGGCTACCGGCGGGTACCCGACCGGTACCTCACCGATCCCGGCTCCGGGCTCTCCGACGCCCAGTGGGAGGCGCTGCAGATCCCGGTCGGGCTGGCGTTCTTCCTGCACAACTCCGCGCAGGGCACGGTCGTCGCCTGCTACCCGAGCCCCGCCGGCGCCACCGAGAGCGAGCTGGGGCTGGAGTCGTGGACCTCCGGGATCGGGGCGGGCCGCCTCGCCGCGGAGCTCCGGCCGGACGTCGAGGCGCTGCTCGTCCGGCAGGGGCGGGACTGCCTGCTGGTCCCGGTCGACGCCTGCTATCGGCTCGTCGGCCTGGTGCGGACGCACTGGCGCGGTTTCGACGGCGGCGCCGACGCCTGGCGCGAGATCGACCGCTTCTTCGACGCACTGCACGCCGCCGCGCGGGCCCTGCCGTGCTGAGCTTCCGCTGCACCGGCGCCCGGCCCGAGCCCTACGCGGCGGGCCCGTCGCTGCTGCTGGAGCTGCAGATCACCGACGACAGCGGCACCCGGGTGCACTCGGTGGCGCTGCGCACCCAGATCCGGATCGAACCGCGCGGCCGCCCGTACTCCGACGCCGAGCAGGCGAAGCTCGTCGACCTGTTCGGGGAGCCGTCGCGGTGGGGGGCGACGCTCAACCCGTTGCAGCTCGCGACGGTCGGCACCACCGTCACCGGTTTCACGGCCGCGACCACGGTGGAGCTGCCCGTGCCGCTGACCTACGACCTCGACATCGCCGCCACGAAGTACTTCCACGGCCTCGCGGGTGGAGAGGTGCCCCTCCTGCTGCTGTTCTCCGGCACCGTCTACGTGGCCGGGCCGACGGGCGTGCAGCTCGGGCTGCTGTCCTGGAGCGAGGAGGCGAGCTTCCGGCTACCGGTGGCCACGTGGCGCGCGGCGATGGACGAGCACCACCCGGCGTCGGGCTGGATCCGGGTGAGCACGCGCACGCTCGACGCGCTGTCGGCCTACCGGTCCGAGCACGTCATCCCCACCTGGGACGACACGCTGGAGCGGCTCCTGAAGGAGGCGCGGTGACCACCGACGTGCTCGACCAGGTGGCCGCCGTCGCCGACGCCGTGCTGTTCGAGGGCTACCTGCTCTACCCCTACCGCGCGTCGGCCCAGAAGAACCGGCTGCGCTGGCAGTTCGGCGTCCTCACCCCCGACGGCGACGGCACCGAGCCCACCCGCAACCGCACCGAGTGCCTGCTGGAGCCCCGCCCCGGGGCACAGCTGCACATCCGGCTGCGCTGCCTCCAGCTGCAGGCCCGCACGCTGCGGACCGTCGAGGGCGAGGAGGTCCCCGAACTGGTCGTCGACGGCCGCCGCCACCTGGCCTTCGAGGAGGGCTCGGTCCGCCAGGTGGATGCGGTGCTGGCCGTCGACGACCTCCTCACGGGCCACTGCTGCGTGCCGGTCGTCCTCCCGGCGACCACGGAGACCGAGGAGCTGCGCGCCGCGGACGGCACGCCCGCCGGGCTGGTGGTGCGCGGGTGCTGGGCGGTGACGGGGCGGATCGTCGTCTCGCTCACCGACGTCCCGGGGCCCTACCTGGTGCACCGGCTGCGCCTCGACGTCGTCAACGACGGGCGGTGCGCACCCGGGACACCACGCGAGGAGGTGCTGCGCACGTCGCTGATCGCGGCCCACACCCTGATCGCGGCCCGGCCCGGCACGTTCCTCTCGCTCACCGACCCGCCGCAGTGGGCCGCGCCGGCCACCGCGGAGTGCGTCAACGAGCACACGTGGCCGGTGCTCGCCGGCCCCGGCGAGGACCTCGTGCTCTCCTCGCCGATCATCCTGGCCGACCACCCGCAGCTGGCCCCGGAGAGCACGGTCAACCTCTTCGACGGGTTGGAGAACGACGAGATCCTGACCCTGCGCACGATGGTGCTCACCGACGCGGAGAAGGCCGAGGCCCGCGCCACCGACCCGCGGGCCGGGGAGATCATCGACGCCGTCGACGGGCTGCCGCCGGAGATCCTCGAACGGCTGCACGGCGCGATCCGTTCGCTGCGCCCCGCCGGAGCGTCCGGGTCGCCCGCGGACCCGGCCGTCGGCGCCGACAGCCCGGCGGCCGCGCCGCCGGAGCGGGTGCCGTGGTGGGACCCCGGCCGGGACGCCTCGGTCGACCCGGACACCGACACGGTCGCGGTCGGCGGCGTTCCGGTCTCCCGCGGGAGCCACGTGGTGCTGCGACCCGGCCGGGGCGGCGACGCCCAGGACCGCTTCCTCGACGGCATGCGCGCCACCGTGCAGGCCGTGGTGCACGACGTCGACGGGGGTGTGCACGTCGCGGTGTCGGTGGACGGGGACCCGGCCACGGAGCTGCAGCTCGCCCACGGCCGGTTCCGCTACTTCCGGCCCGACGAGCTGCAGGTGGCGCGATGAGGATCCTGGTGGCGGGCGTCGGCAACATCTTCCTGTCCGACGACGGGTTCGGCGTGGCCGTGGTCGACCGGCTCCGTCTCACCGGCGCCGAGGTCGTCGACATCGGGATCCGCGGGATGCACCTGGCCTACCGGCTCCTCGACGGCTACGACGTGCTCGTGCTCGTCGACGCCGTGCGACGCGGGGGCGATCCCGGCACCCTGCACGTCCTCGAACACGACCTCGACGCGCCCGCGGACGACCCGCCGGCGCTGGACGCGCACGGCATGGACCCCGCCTCCGTGCTCACCCTGCTCGACGGGCTGGCCCGCTCGACGGGCGTCGAGCAGCCGGTGGGGCGGGTGCTCGTCGTCGGCTGCGAACCCGCCGTCCTGGACGAGGGCATCGGGCTGAGCCCGCCGGTGGCCGCCGCCGTCGGACCCGCCGTGCGGGCCGTGACCGCACTCGTCGCCGAACTCGAGCTCGTCGAGGAAGGAGCCCGCTCGTGATCCGCAAGCTTCTGGTCCTGCTGGTGCTGGCCCTCGCGGCCACCGCCGCCGTGCTCGCCGTGCGGTCCCGCCACGAGATCGCCCGCTACCGCGCCATGCGGAAGATGTAGGCGGCGGGCATGTGCCTCGGCATCCCGGGCGAGGTGGTCGCGCTGCTGGACGGCGACCTGGCCACCGTCCGCGTCGAGGGTGTGGAGCGCCCGATCAACGTCGGCATGCTCAACGACGGCGAGGCCGTGCCGGGTCGGTGGGTGCTGGTCCACCTGGGCTTCGCGATGTCCGTCGTCGACCGGGACGAGGCCACGGCGTCGCTGGACTTCGTGACGGGCCACGCCGACTGGCACCCGGCGCCGTAGTGCACGAGCTGTCGATCACCCAGAGCGTCGTCGACGCGGTCACCGAGCGGATGTGCGACGCGCGGATCCGGCGGATCCGCCTCGAGGTGGGCCGCTGCTCGGGCCTGGTGCCCGACGCGGTGCGGTTCTGCTTCGAGCTGGTCGCCGCGGGCACGACCTGCGAGGGCGCGGCGCTGGAGATCGACGAGCCGCCGGGCCGGGCCACCTGCCGCGCCTGCGGCGACGGCTTCGACACGGCCGAGGTGCTGCCGCTGTGCGGGTGCGGCAGCGCCGACGTCGCGGTGGAGGGCGGGCGGGAGCTGCGGATCCGAGAGGTGGAGGTGGTCTGAGATGTGCGGTACCTGCGGTTGCGGCCCGGAGGTGACCACGGAGGCGACACGGAGGGTCGCCCTGGAGATCGACCTGCTGGCGAAGAACGACGACCGCGCCGTGGCCAACCGGCGCTGGCTCGCCGACAACGACGTGCTCGCGGTGAACCTGATGAGCTCCCCCGGCTCCGGCAAGACCACGCTGCTGGAGCGCACCATCCGCGACCTCGGCGACCATCTGTCGTGCGCCGTGCTGGAGGGCGACCAGGAGACCCTGCTCGACGCCGAGCGCATCGGGGCCACCGGGGCCCCGGTCGTCCAGATCAACACCGGGGCCGGCTGCCACCTCGACGCGGAGATGGTGGCCGACGGGGTGCGGCGGCTCGCTCCCGAACGAGGCTCGGTGCTGTTCGTGGAGAACGTCGGCAACCTGGTCTGCCCGGCCCTGTTCGACCTCGGCGAGGCCGCCCGCGTCGTGATCATGTCGGTGACCGAGGGAGCCGACAAGCCGCTCAAGTACCCGCACATGTTCCGCACCGCCGACCTGATGCTGGTGAACAAGGTCGACCTGCTGCCCCATGTGGAGTTCGACGTGGCGCACTGCGTCGCCCACGCGCGGCGCGCCCGACCGGACGTCGAGGTGCTCGAGGTCTCCGCCACCCGGGGTGACGGGCTCGGGGCCTGGTACGACTGGTTACGTCACCGCCGGATCACCGGGGCCGGGCGGGGCAGGACCTTCTCGTAGCGGTCGAGGAACAGGTGCAGCACCGCGTGCACGTGTCGCAGGGCCTCGGCCTGCGCGTCCAGGCTGGCCAGCCCGGCGGAGGTCACGTGGTAGGTGCGCCGTGCCGGCCCGACGTCGGAGGTGAGCCACTCCGACCGCACCAGCCCCTGCTTCTCCATGGTCCGCAACGCCCGGTAGACACCGCCGGAGTCGCCGTCGCCGTCGTGCATGGGGCGCAGCCGTGACGCGAGCTCGTAGCCGTGGTCGGCGTGCTCGCCGAGGAGCAGCAGGAGGCACGGTTGCAGGAAGTTGCGCGGTTCGAGCTCGGCCATCTCGGGCCCCCGGGTCGGCGGCATCGGTGGTGCCCCTCCGATGCTGGCACCACGTGACGGATGCCACAAGGTAACGCCGGGCTTCGCGCCACAGTGGACGCAGCCCGGTTCGCCGCGGGCGAGATCGGCATCGTCGGCACGTTCCTCTCAGGTCAGGTGATGACCGGCGCGGGCCAGCACCACCTCCGCCATCAGCAGATCGTGGGCAAAAGTGATCTTGAAGTTGCGCTCGTCCCCGGCGATCCAGCGGATCGGCAGGTCAGGAGCAAAACGTTGCATGCAGGACGCGGTGTCGGTACCCACGAATCCGCAGCGGGCGGCCTCCTCGTAGGCGGCCAGCAGCGGTGCGGCGCGGAAACCCTGTGGCGTCTGGACCGCGACGATCCCCTCCGGTGCCGGACCGTCGAGCGTGGTGCCGTCGGGCGCGGCGGCGGCCAGGTCGTCGCGGGGCAGCCCGGGCACCGCGCCGCCGGACCGCGCCGCCTCCAGCACGCCCGCCGCGAGGGCGCGGCTCATCAGCGGCCGCGCGCCGTCGTGGATGAGCACCGCGTCGACGGCACCGCCCCCGATCCGCGACGCGAGGTGGCGCAGGCCGGCCAGTTCGGACTCCTGCCGCGACGCCCCGCCCGTCACGATCTCGACGCCGTCGTGCTCGACCTCCTGGTCCACGACCCGGTCGACGAGGTCGCGGTCCGCGGCCCGGATCACGAGCACCACCGGCCCGATCTCCCGCATGGCCCCGAAGGTGTTGAGCGACCACGAGATGACCGAGCGGCCGGCGAGCGGCAGGTAGACCTTGTTCAGCTCGCCACCGACACGGGTCCCGCTGCCGCCGGCGAGCACGATGGCCGCCGCTCGTCCGTTGCGCACCTGGCCATTCCACCCGGTGCGTGCCGCGCGCGCCGCCACGGGGTCACCGCGGCGCACGTCACTGCCGGCCGCCGGGTCGTCGCACAGCCGCTGCATGCGGGCGCCATCGCCGCGTCCGGTCGTGGCCGTCGGTGGCGGGTTGGCCGGTCGACCGCCGCGGCCGAGAGGTGCCCGGCGCGGAGGTGGCCCCGACCCCTGAGGAGGTGCGATCGTGGCCACGTGACGCTGGAGCCGGTGCCGGAGCTGTCCGTCCTCGACCTGCCGGCCGGCAGGTCGACCGAGGTCCTGCACGAGCCGGGCGGGCGCGTCGAAGGCACGACCTGTGCCGTGGACCCCGACCCCGACGGGCCGGTGAGCACTTCGCGTCGCCGCGCGGCGGAGCACGGCGCCGACAAGCCGCTCGCGTTCCTCGGACCGGACACCGGGCCGCCCCCGCTCCGACGCGGCACGACCCGTGGCAGCCGGCCCTGCGAACGGCTCGTCGGGATCGTGGGGCCGGCCGGTCGGGTGTGCGGCGAGGCCGCCGGCGACCCGCTGCTGGCCCCGGACGCCGCGCCGGCGCGGGACCGGGTGCGGGAGATGACCCCGTGCTGATCCGCGTCACGCCGGGGGGCCCCTACCTCGTGTCGGGAGGCGTGCCGCTCACCCACGGGTCCGACGTCGTCCCGACCGGCGAGGTCTACACGCTGTGCCGGTGCGGCGGGTCGTCGCGCAAGCCGTTCTGCGACAGCACCCACCGCCGGATCGGGGTCGACGACGACGGCACGGCCGACGGTCCCGGCTGCGACCCGGGCACCGACGCGGGCCCGGGCATCGAGGTGCACGACGCCGGCCCCCTCGCCGTCACCGGCGTGGTCCTGCAGCACGCGGACGGCTCGACCGCGCCGCACGGGCGCTACGCGCTCTGCCGCTGCGGCGCCTCGCGCACGAAGCCGTTCTGCGACGGTGGCCACTGCTCGCCGTGACGTGCGCGGCGCCGGTTCGACGATCACCCGCTCGAGGCGCAGGATGGGAGGCATGACACAGAGGTGGGGTGTGGAGCTCGCGATCGTCGTGCTGTTCGCGGCCGTCCTCGTGTCCACCGTCGTCTTCTTCCGGGCCGGTGAGCCCCGGGTCGGGCCGCGTCCGCGGGTGATGATCACCGGGCTGGTGACGGTGCTCGGCGTGGCCGCGTTCCTGGTCGGGTGGACGGTGTCGGCCCCGCCCGCCGACACGGTGGTGGCCGAGGCCCGGCCGGGCCCACCGCTGCCGACCGTGGTCGTGGTGCCGAGGTCCACGGACGTGCCCACCAGCACCGTCGCCGCTCCGGCCCCGGTCGCCCCGGCGCAGGCGGCGGCCGTCGCGGTCCCGCGGAGGGTGGTCCGCACGACGGCGGTGCGCCCGGCCCCGGTGGTGCGCGCACCAGCCGCCGCCGCACCGGCCGTCCCCCCGGCACCCGTCGTCCCGGCGGCCGTCGTCACCACCCCGGCCGTCCCCGCCCCGACCACCGCCGCGCCCGCCCCGATCGTGGAGGGCACCCCCGCACCGACGAGCGGGCCTGGGCCGACCAGCGACCCGATCCGCACCCGCACGTCGTGGCCCACCCCGACACCGACGGTCACCCCGACACCGAGCGTCACGACCACGCCGGTGGTCACCGGGACGACCAGCGCGAGCGCGACACCGCCGACAAGCACCACCACCTCGGGCTGACCGGACATTCCACGCCCTGACGGTCCGCTGTGCGACGGCCCGTCGACCGATCCGTATCGTGACCATCCATGAGCAGGTGGACCGCTGCGGACATCCCGCGCCAGGACGGACGCACGTTCGTCGTCACGGGCGCGAACAGCGGGCTGGGCCTCGTCACCTGCCGGGAGCTCGCCCGCGCCGGCGCGCACGTCGTGATGGCCTGCCGCGACGTGGCCAAGGGACAGAAGGCCGCCGCGGATCTGACCGGTTCGGTGGAGGTCCGCCCGCTCGACCTCGCCGATCTGGCGTCGGTCCGGGCCTTCGCCGCGGAGCTCGACGGGCCCGTCGACGTCCTGGTCAACAACGCCGGGGTGATGGGGGTGCCGCGCGGCCGCACCGCCGACGGGTTCGAGACGCAGTTCGGCACCAACCACCTGGGCCACTTCGCGCTCACCGGGCTGCTGCTGCCCCGCATCACCGACCGGGTGGTGACGCTGTCCAGCTCGTTGCACCGCCTCGGCCGCATCCACCTCGACGACCTCAACACCGAGCGCCGGCCCTACGAGCGCTGGCTCGCCTACGGCCAGTCCAAACTCGCGAACCTGATGTTCGCCTACGAGCTGCAGCACCGGTTCGTCGCCGCCCGGTCGCTGCTGCGCTCCATGGCCGCCCACCCGGGTTACGCCGCCACCAACCTGCAGTCGCACACCGGCACGTTCCAGGACACGATCCTGGCCGTCGGCAACCGGCTCCTCGCCCAGTCGGCCGACGCCGGCGCGCTCCCCACGCTGTACGCGGCCACCGTCGCCGACCTGCCCGGCGGCACGTTCGTCGGCCCCGACGGCCTCGGCGAGAGCCGCGGCCACCCGCGGCCGGTGGGTTCCACCGGCGCGTCACACGACCCCGCGGTGCAGCGGGCCCTGTGGGCGCGCTCCGAGGAGCTCACGGGCGTGCGCTTCGACCTGGCCGGGACGTCGGCGTGATCGTCACTCCCAGTAGGCTCCCGTCGGTCTCACCGCCGAGTCCTGGATTGCCCTGTTCCCGACCGACGCAGATTCGTGACCGACGCAGGGGAGGTCGACCTCCGTGGACGAGTACGGCGTAGCCGGCCGCCGGCCCGGCGGCCCGCCGCAGCAGCCGTGGCCGCGCCGCGCCGAGCGCGATCCCGGCCCCGCCGTGCCGCGGCGGCCCCGGCGGGCGGAGCCCCGCGCGTGGATCGACGACCCCACCCGTCCGGTGCCGCCGCGCCGGCCGTCGGAGTCGTCCGCGCCGTCCACGCCGTCCACGCCGTCCACGCCGTCCACGCCGTCCGCGCCGCGCGAGCCGCGCCGGGAGCCGCAGCGCCCGGACCCCGCCCGCCGCGGCGCCGAGCCGCGTCGCGCCACCCCTCCCGCAACGGGCCGGGGCCGCACCGACGTGCCCCGCAACCGGCCCCCGCGGGTCGAGCCCCCGACGCGGCCGGTGCCCCGCACACCGGCCCCGGCCGGTGTGGCGGCCGCCACCACCGCCGTACCGATGTCCAAGGCCACCCGGGCCGAGGAACGCCCCACCTCGCCGCCGGTCCCGCGGCGCAGCGTCAACCGCGCCACGCCGCGCGGACGCGCCCGCTCCCCGCGCACGCTCGGCACCGCACTGCTCGCCACCGCCGCGTCCACGATCATCCCGGGATCCGGTCACCTCATGCTGCGCAGGCGGCAGACCGGCGGGCTGATCCTGGCCGTGTTCGTGCTCGCCCTCGCCGCGATCGCGATCTTCGGCCTCACCGCGGGCAAGACCGCGCTGCTCGAGAACGCGCTGTCCACGCGGGTGCTGGTGATCGCGTCGGTCGGGCTGGTCGTGGCCGCACTGGCGTGGATCACCGTCATCGTGCGCACCTACCTGATCGCGCGCCCGCGGGGTCTCGACGTGGGCCGCCAGATCCTCGGCGTCGGCGTCGTCACCGTGCTGTGCCTGGGGATCGCGGCGCCGTTCGGGTTCGCCGCCAACCTCGCCAACTCCCAGCGCAACCTGCTCGACAACCTGTTCACCGGAGGCGGCGGCACGTCCGCGGCCGAGGCCATCGCCAAGCCGCGCCTGAACGTCCTGCTCGTCGGCAGCGACGCGGGACCGGACCGCACCGGCGCCCGCACCGACACGATGATGATGGCCAGCATCGACACGAAGTCCGGTCGGACCACGCTGTTCTCGCTGCCCCGCAACATCGGCTACGCGCAGTTCCCGCCCGGGTCGCCGATGGCCAAGCAGTTCCCCACCGGCTTCCACGACAAGGCCGACCCGCTGTCGGGCAACTACCTGCTCAACGCCGTCTACGCGTGGGGGCTCGACCACCCGACCGAGGCCCCGGACACCCCCACGTCCAACAAGGGCCTCAACCTCCTGCACCAGACCGTCGCCTACATGCTCGGCGTCGACCTCGACTACTACGTCGAGGTCAACATGGCCGGCTTCTCGTCGATCATCGACGCGCTCGGCGGCGTCACCATCGACGTCGGGCCGGTCCCGCTGCCCATCGGCGGCGTGCTGCCCGACGGCCAGCACGTCAAGCCCGACGGCTACGTGCCCGCCGGCGTCCAGCACCTCGACGGCAACCAGGCGCTGTGGTTCGCCCGCTCCCGCCGCGACTCCGACGACTACTCCCGCATGGGCCGCCAGCGCTGCCTGCTGCAGACGATCCTCAAGCAGAAGAGCCCGACCGACGTCCTCACGAACTTCCAGGGCATCGCGGCGGCCACCACCGACAGCGTGGCCACCAACATCCCGCAGGAGGTGCTGCCGCAGCTCGCGAAGCTGGCCGGCGAGCAGTCGGTGGCGCTCGACAGCGTGGCGTTCGACCCGAACCTGCCCGACCCCAACGAGAAGGACGGCAAGTTCAACACCAGCCACGTCGACGTGGACTACATGCGGCAGGTGGTGCAGAACGCCATCACCGCGCCGCCGCCCGCGGCCGCCCCGGTCCCGACGGTCGCACCGACCACCACGCCGAAGGCCACGAAGAGGACCAGCGCGTCGGCGTCGGCGTCGGCGGCCCCGACCAGCGCGGCCCCCGAGTCCCTGGCGGCGAGCTGCGGCTGAAGCCGCTATACATCGTCAGATGCACGACTCCACCGTCACCGCCGACGAGCGGCTCGTCGAAGCCGCAACGCGCAGGGCGAGCCGTCGGCTGCTGCCCCTGCTGATGCTGCTGTACTTCGTCAACTACCTCGACCGCGTCAACATCGGGTTCGCCGGGCCCAACGGCATGAACGCCGAGCTGGGCCTGTCGGCCACCCTGTTCGGCGTCGCCGCCGGGGTGTTCTTCATCGGCTACCTGATCCTGGAGGTGCCCAGCAACCTGCTGCTGCACCGCTTCGGGGCCCGCCGCTGGATCGCGCGCATCCTCGTCACCTGGGGGATCGTCGCGACCGTCATGGCGTTCACCCCGAACGCCGGTGTGCTGATCGCGCTGCGGTTCCTGCTCGGGGTGGCCGAGGCGGGCTTCTTCCCCGGCATCATCCTGTACCTGACGTACTGGTTCCCGGCCGCGCAGCGGGCCCGGGCCACCGCCTGGTTCATGGCCGCGATCCCGATCTCGACGGCGCTGGGCGCGGTCGTCTCCACGGTGGTCATCCAGAACGCCGACGGGCTGTTCGGCCTGAGCGGCTGGCGGGTGATGTTCCTGGTGGAGGGCATCCCGGCGGTCCTGCTGGCCGTCGTGGTCTGGTTCCTCATGACCGACCGGCCCGCCCAGGCGGCCTGGATGCCGACCGACGAACGTGACGCGCTGGAGCGCCGGCTGGCCGCGGAGGCGGCTGAGGCGGCGCAGACCGGGCCGCCGTCGGTGCTCGCGGCACTGCGCAGCCCCCGGGTGCTCGCACTCGCCTGGGTCTACTTCGGCATCGTGTACGGCCTGTACGCGCTGGGCTTCTTCCTGCCGACCATCATCAAAGGCTTCGCGACGCAGTACGGCACCACGTTCACGACGGTGGGGTCCGGCCTGGTCAACGCCGTCCCGTACGTCGTCGGGCTCGTCGTGATGATCCTCTGGACGCGCCGGGCGACGAGCCCGGCCATCCGGGTCGGCGTGCCCGCGCTCGTCGGCGGCCTGGCGATCCCCGTGGCGCTGTACCTGTCCGACCCGTGGCTCGCGATGGTTGCGGTGACGGTGTGCGCCTGCGGCGTGCTCGCCGCCCTGCCCGGCTTCTGGTCGCTGCCGACGGCGTACCTGACGGGCGCGGCGGCCGCTGCCGGGATCGCGCTCGTCAACGCGCTCGGCAACCTCTCCGGCTTCGTCGCGCCCTACGTCACCGGCGCGCTCTCGGACGCCACCGGCAGCAACCGCCTGGGCCTGTGGATCGTCGGGATCTGCATGGTGTCGGCCGCTGCGGTGACGTGGGGGCTGGCGCGGTCGGGCCGCGAGGCATGATCGCGCCCGGCGCCGCCGGCTCGACGTCGCAGCGCGTCGTGCACCTCGCAGCCCGCCGGCGCGCTGCGAGGTGACACCACGTGCTGCGAGGTGGAGAAACAGGCCTCGGACTTGCTCATCGGCCTGGACACGGGTGACACCTACTGGACGCCCTCGGGCCGCCAGCGGTACTCCGTCTGCGGGCGGCCCGTGGTGCCGTAGCGGGCGTGCCGGACGGCGAGACCGGTCCCCACGAGGTACTCGAGGTAGCGCCGCGCCGTCACCCGGGACGCGCCGAGCGCCGTGGCCACCTCCACGGCCGTGCGACCCGCCTCCTGCAGCACGAGCGCGACGGCGTCCAGGGACTCGCGGCTGATGCCCTTCGGCAGCCCACCCGCCGGAGCCGTGCCGCGCAGGGCTCCGAACAGCCCGTCGACGTCGTCCTGGGCCAGCACTGGCGCCGTCGACTCACGGTAGGTCTGGTAGCCCTCCAGCTTGGCGCGCACGGCGCTGAACGTGAACGGCTTCACCAGGTACTGCGTGGCCCCGTAGGCGACGGCAGCGCGCACGACGGCGAGGTCGCGGGCCCGCGTCACCATGATCACGTCGGTGGTGTGGCCGGCCGCGCGCATGCGGCGCAGCACCTCCAGCCCGTTGGTGTCGGGCAGGTGGACGTCCAGCAGCACCAGGTCGACCTCCGACGACGCGAGCAGCCGCAGCGCGTCCGCTCCGGTACCCGCGCAGCCGACCACCTCGAACCCGCGCACCCGCCCCACGTAGGCGACGTGGGCGTCGGCGGCCACCGGGTCGTCCTCGACCACGAGCGTGCGGATCACGCGCGGACCGGGTCCGTCACGTCCACGGGAACGGGCAGCACGACGGTGAACACCGCACCCCGCTCCCCCGCACCGACCTCGACCCGGCCGCCGAGCCGATGGGCCGCCCGGCGGACCAGCGCCAGCCCCAGGCCGCGGCCGGCGTCGTTGTCGGTGGGCTTCGTGCTCCAACCCCGGGTGAACGCCTGGTCGGCGGCCCCCGACGCAAGGCCCGGACCGCTGTCGGAGACCCGCAGCACCAGCTCCCCCGACACCGTGACGGCGTCGAGCCGCACCCACCGAGGCTCCGCGCCGTCGAGCGCGGCGTCGATCGCGTTGTCGAGCAGGTTGCCGACGATCGTGACGAGGTCGCGGGCGTCCGCGACGCCGTCGGGCACCACCGTGCCGTCGTCGAGGTCGAGCTCCACCCCGCGCTCGGCCGCCACCGCCGCCTTCCCGACGACGAGTGCCGCCAGCTCCGGCACGGCGATCGCGGCGAGCACCGCGTCGGTGAGGTGCTGGGCCACCTCCAGCTCGGCGGTGGCGTACTCCAGCGCCTCCTCGGCGCGGCCGAGCTCGATCAGCGAGACGACGGTGTGCAGCTGGTTGGCGGCCTCGTGGGCCTGGGCGTGCAGGGAGTCGGCGAACCCGCGGATGGTCTCCAGCTCGCTGACCAGCGCACGGAGCTCGGTGTGGTCGCGCAGGGTGACGACGGTGCCGAGCCGGCCTGCGGCGCCGGAGTTCACGACGACGATGCGGTCGGCCGTCAGGTGGATCTCGTCGCTGCGTGGTTCGCCGTCGGCCAGCGCGTCCCCGAGCACCGTCGGCAACCCGATCTCGTCGACGCGCGACCCCTGCACGTCACCGGTGAGCGCGAGCAGCCGCCGCGCCTCGTCGTTGACGAGCTGCACGCGGCCCTCGCGGTCGAGCAGCACCAACCCTTCGCGCACGGCGTGCAGCACCGCGTCGTAGTAGGAGTACATCCGCGCCAGCTCGGCCGGGCCGAGATCGTGCGTGGTGCGCCGCACCCAGCGGCTGACCAGCCACGACCCGCCCGCGGCCAGCAGCAGCGCAGCCGCGGCGGCGGCGAGGATCTGCCCGACGAGCGGGGCCAGCTCGCGCGACACCGCGGTGAGGGTGCGCCCCACCGACACCAGCGCCACCACGCGCCCGCCGTCGAACACCGGGACGACGGCGCGCACGGACGGGCCGAGCGTGCCCGGGTAGGTCTCGGTGTAGTCGGTGCGGCCGGCCACGGCGGGGGCGATCGTGCCCTGGAACGTCCGGCCGATCTCGCTGACGGTGGGGTGCGAGTACCGGATGCCGGAGGTGGTCATGACGACGACGAAGTCGGTGGCGGTGTCGGCCCGCACGCGCTCGGCCAGCGGCTGCAGCACGGCGGACGGGTCGGGGTCATCCAGCGCCGCCAGCACCGCGGGATCGACGGCGAGCGTGTGCGCGACGGCCAGCATCTCGGTACCCGTCGCCTCGGTGTTGGACGCGTCGATCCGGAGGTAGGCGGCCACGGCCACCCCGCCCATGACGAGCGCGATCACCACGGCCTGCAGCGCGAACATCTGCCCCGCCAGGCTCCACCTGCGCATCGGTCCACCGCCTCCACGCCTACGAAATGAACGAAAGGGTGATGCCGGGCACATCCTGCCGCACCCTCACGGTAACCATCGGCCCAACGGAGGACCCGTGTCAGCACCCGCAGCATCAGCCACCCCCGCCAAGCGGGACCGCACCCACTTCCTGTACCTCGCCGTGATCGTCGCCGTGCTCCTCGGCGTCGTCGTGGGCCTGCTGTTCAAGGACTTCGCCGTCTCGCTGGAGCCGATCGGCACGGCGTTCATCAACCTGATCAAGATGATGATCTCACCGATCATCTTCTGCACCATCGTCCTGGGCATCGGGGCCATCCGCCAGGCCGCGACGGTCGGCAAGGTCGGCGGGCTGGCGCTGGGCTACTTCCTCGTGATGTCCACGGCGGCGCTGGCCATCGGGCTCGTCGTCGGCAACATCATCCAGCCGGGCACGGGGCTGAACCTCAACGTCAAGCCGTACGTGCCCCCGGCGACGGAGGGCTCCGGCAACTTCCTGCTCGACATCATCCCGACCACGCTGTTCTCCCCGCTGGTGAACAGCAGCGTGCTGTCGACGCTGTTCGTCGCGCTGCTCATCGGGTTCGCCGTGCAGGCGCTCGGCCGCGCGGGCGAGCCGATCCTGAAGGGCATCGGCCACGTGCAGCGCCTCGTGTTCCGCGTCCTGGCGATGATCATGTGGGTGGCGCCGATCGGCGCGTTCGGCGCCATCGCCGCGCTCATCGGCAAGACCGGCTGGGCCGCGATCGGGGCGCTGCTGCAGGTGATGGTCGGCTTCTACGTGACGTGCGCGATCTTCGTGTTCGTCATCCTGGGCCTGCTGCTCAAGACGTTCGCCGGGATCAACATCTTCTCACTGCTGCGCTACCTGGGCCGGGAGTTCCTGCTCATCGTCTCCACCTCGTCGTCGGAGTCGGCGTTGCCGCGGCTGATCGCGAAGATGGAGCACGTCGGGGTCTCCCAGCCGGTCGTCGGCATCACGGTGCCCACGGGCTACTCGTTCAACCTCGACGGCACGGCGATCTACCTGACGATGGCGTCCCTGTTCGTGGCCGACGCCCTGAACAAGCCGCTGGCCCTGGGCGAGCAGATCTCGCTGCTGGTGTTCATGATCATCGCGTCGAAGGGTGCGGCCGGCATCTCCGGGGCCGGGCTGGCGACGCTGTCGGCCGGCCTGTCCTCGCACCGCCCCGACCTGGTCGACGGCGTCGGCATCATCGTCGGCATCGACCGCTTCATGTCCGAGGCCCGCGCCGTCACCAACTTCGCCGGCAACGCGGTGGCCACCGTGATCATCGGCAACTGGGTGGGCGAGTTCGACCGGGCGAAGGCCGACCGCGTCCTGAGCGGTCAGGACCCCTTCGACGAGAAGACGATGCTCGACGACGACCGCGCAGAACCGAAGCCGACCCTGGAGAAGCAGGAACCGGCGGGAGCGCAGGCGTAAGTCGTCAGTTGACGTTCGAGAACGCCGCGCGCCGGGCCTCCGCCGTGCGGAACGCCGACGCCGCCGCCACCCGCCGCGCCTGGTCCACCGTCGCCACGTGCAGCGCCACCGCGCGCTCGGCCGCCGCCATCGCCCGCTCCAGGGCGCCGTCGGTGCGGTGGACGGGGAGCTCCACGCGGGTCCGCTCGCGGGCGTAGGGGCTCGACGCGGGCAGGTCCACGGTGAAGCGGCCGTAGGCACCGACGAACAGCAGCGCCGCCCCCACGAGCAGGCTGAAGACCACGTTCGCCATCCGGAAGGCGAGCATGTTCAGCGACGTGTCCAGCACCAGCGCGTTGACGATCCCGGACGCGAGGAACAGCGTGCCGACCGCGACGGACACGGTCGAGGCCACCTGCCCGCCCCGCACCGCGGCCCCGACGAGCACGACGCCCACGACCAGCGACAGCGTCGAGAGCAGGCCGTTCGTGGACAGGCCCATGACGATCGGGCCGCTGGTCGCGAGGAACCCGGCGCCCAGCGTGAGGCCGGCGAGCCCGAACGCCACGAGGAAGCCGCCGAGGCCAGCAGCCCCGGCCCGGTGGACCGTGTGTACGCGGTTGGTGCTCATGTCGGCGGCCTCTCGCTCGGGTGTCGGGCACCACGGTGCGCCCGGTCGAGCGGGATGGAGCCGTGCGTTCGTGGGCCGTCACCGGCCCGTTCGGGGCGGGTGAGGAGTGTGCAGCTCGAGGCGCCCGCCGTGCACCGTCTGCTCCGCCACCACCATCTCCGTGCCGTGCTCGGGCACCTCCCGGGTGTGCAGGTTGCGGCTCAGGCGCGGGAAGTTCGCGCCCGCCACCTCGACGCGCACGCGGTGCCCGGCCCGGAACGTGTGGGCCGTGTCGTGCAGGGCCACCGTCAGCTCCACGACCTCACCGGGCTCCAGCCAGCCCTCGCGCACGGTGCGCACGCGCAGCGCGCCCTCGCTGATCCCGGCCGCGAACCCGTCCGGCTCGACGTCGACGAGATGGACGCACACGTCGACGTCCGGCGCCGTGCTCTCCAGGTGCACCACCAGCCGGACCGGCCCGGCGACGTGCAGCGGCGCGTCGAGGGGTTCCGACGTCCAGAGCAGCACGTCGTCGCGGGCCTCGACGGCGCGGCGGTCCTGCACGCCGTCGGGGCCCAGCGCCGCGCCGCTGGAGGCGCCGCCGCAGGTGGGGAACGGGTCGGCGGGATCGGAGCGGTAGTGGCCGGCGGCCAGCGGCAGCGTCACGGTCGAGCCGGGCGGCGGCCAGGTGTCCGCGGCCGCCCAGCGGTTCTCCCCGGTCACGTAGTAGGTCACCGGCGGGCCGTCGAGCAGCCGGCGCGTGGCCGGGGTCAGCGTGAGCTCGGTGCGTCCGCGCAGGTGCCGGTCGAACCAGCCCGCGATCACCGGCCCCCAGGTGCCGACGCCGCCGGTGGCGCCCGGATAGGTGCGCGACCCGACGTGGCCGGTGTAGGTGCCGCTGTGCGCCCAGGGCCCGACGACGAGTCTGCGGTCCGGTCCGGCACCGAGCTCCAGCATCGTCGGTGCCATGAAGTCCCGGAACGCGACGACCTGCAGCAGCGGCACGTCGACGAGGTCGGGCCGGTCGCGCAGGGTGGGCGCTCCCTCCGGACCGTCGATCCAGTCGGCCCAGAATGCCGTGTCCATCAGGTCGCGCACCGGCAGTGCCGAGACGGTGGCGTGCGGATCGGCGAACGCGGCCCCGATCCGCCCCAGCCGCGCCGCCTTCTCCTCGGCGGGTGCGTCCAGGCGCCGCACCGCCTCCACGCTCTGCCCGAGGCCGTACAGGGCCAGGAATCCCAGCTCGAAGAGCCCGCCGGGGTGGGTGGTGGCCCGCAGGTCCGTGGCGCCGATCATCGCGACGGCCGCGCGCAGGTGCGGGGGCTGCGCCGCGATCGCCTGGTAGGTGGTCATCGCGTGGTACGACGAGCCGTAGATCCCGACGCGTCCGTCGCACCACGGCTGCGCCGCCGCCCACTCCACGGCGTCGAACCCGTCGGCCTGCTCCTGGTGGAAGAAGGCGAACTCGCCACCGGAGCCGAACCGCCCGCGCACGTCCTGCACGACGACCGCATAGCCCTGGCGCGCAAGGGAAACCGGGTCGGCGACGATCGCGGACACCAACGTCGGGTCGGTGCGGTCGTAGGGCGTGCGGTGCAGCAGCGCCGGGAACGGGCCGCCCCCGGCCGGCCGGTAGACGTCGGCGGCGAGCGACACGCCGTCCCGCGTGGTCATCCGGACGTCGACGTCGATCACCAGACCGCTCACCCGGGCCAGCCTGCCAGACCGCAAACAGGGGGGCGCCCGCGCGTCGCCACGGGACTCTGCCACGCTTGGCGTGAATATGACCTGCGTGAACACCCATTCGGGGTGGACGCACGGAGAGGAGAACGACGACATGGCACTGCCCACGCTCACTCCCGAGCAGCGCGCCGACGCCCTGAAGAAGGCGGCCGCCGCCCGCACCGCCCGCAAGGAGCTGCGCGACAAGATCGCGGCCGGCACGGAGACCATCCCCAACGTGCTCGACCGCGCGAAGACCGACCAGATCGTCGGCAAGACCAAGGTCGCCGACCTGCTCAAGAGCCTGCCCGGCTACGGCCCCGCCAAGGTCACCGCGCTGCTCGAGCAGACCGGCATCGACGTCTCGCGCCGCGCCGCAGGCCTCGGCGACCGCCAGCGCCAGGCGCTGCTCGACGCGCTGAAGTAGATCGCCGTCCCAGGCCCGGCCCCCGTGAACCGGGGCCGGGCGGGTGGGGCACTCTTGCCCCCGTGGAACGGTTCGTCGACGTCGCGCCCGGCGCGCAGCTCTGGGCCGACGACACGGCCGGGCCCGGGGAGCCGCTGCTGCTCGTGGCCGACGCCGGGCAGTCCGGCCTCGTGTGGCCCTACGACCTGCTCGCGCGCCTCGCCGGGCGCCACCGCGTGATCCGCTACGACCACCGCGACACCGGCCGCTCCACCCGCTCGTCCGACGAGCCGGACTACGCGCTGGCCGACCTCGCCTCCGACGCGTTGCTCGCACTCGACGCCCCCCGCGCCCACGTCGTCGGTATGGGCCTGGGCGGGCTGATCACCCAGCTGCTGCTGCTCGACCATCCCGACCGGCTGCTCTCCGCGACGCTGCTCGGCTGCCCCGCGCTGCCGGGCCTCCCGGGTGACCTCCCCGGCCCCGATCCCGCCCTGACGCGGATGCTCGCCGAGATCGACGACCCCCGTGACGCGCGCGCCGAGCTCGCGTGGCGGGTCGCCCACCGCCGGCTGCTGCACGGCACCGCCACCCCGTTCGACGGGCTGTACTTCCGGGCGCTGGAGCAGCGGGTGATCGCCCACTCCGGCACGGACATCCCCTCCGCCGCCCACCTCCGTCTCGACGTGCCGGAACGGGGGCCGGAGCTCGCCGGCGTCACGGTGCCGACGCTGGTGGCCGAGGCCCCGGAAGACCCGCTGTACCCGCCGCCGCACGCCGAGCACCTCGCGGCGGCTCTCGCCGGAGCGCCCGTGGTCACCGTCCCGGGGATGGGGCACGTCCTCGGCCCGGCCGAGGTCGCCCCGGTCGCCGCTGCGATCCTCGACCACACCGCCCGGGCGTGCTCGGCCCGCCGGTAGCACCGCTCCGGCCGTCCGGGGCCGTGACGCAGGCCCACCGTCACGGCCCCGGTGGCGGCGACGTGCTCCAGGTAGCGACGTGCGCTCACGCGTGACAGCTCCGCGCGCAGGGTGAGTGGCACGAGCGCCGAGGCGGTGCTCCAGGGTTCATCGGGTTCCCGTTCGGCGCCATCCCGGCCGGCGGCGCGGAGATCGCCACGTTCCTGTCCTCCGTGCTCGAACGGCGGCTGTCGACGAACAAGACGGGGTTCGGCCCCGGGGCCATCGAGGGACCGGACGGGCCGGAGTCGGCGGCCGGCGCCCGTCGGCGGGCACGCTCACCGCGATGCCGATGCTCGGCCTGCCCGCCACGGCCATCTCGGCGGTGCTGCCCACGGCGTTGCGGCAGTTCGGCGTCCAGCCGGGCCCGCTGCTGTTCCAGCGCGAGTCGGCACCGGTGGGGGCACTCATCGCGAGCCTGTTCGTCGGGCTGGGGCCGTTGCTGCTCGACCTGCCGCTCGCGCCGGGGTGGGCGACGCTGCCGCGCATCCCGCGGCCCCGACCGGTTCGGGATGCCGCTGCTCCCGGTGGCACGATTCGTGGCCCGCCGGAGAATTCCCGAGAAGGTGTCGCAGAAAAGGGCCGTGCCCCGTTCCGGATACTTCCCGGAACGGGGCACGAGCGCGCTCACCGCGAATTTCTCCGCGGATGTGGCGAATTACTTCTGGGTGACCTTGCAGTCGGCACCCGCGAGGGCACCCTGCGCGCCGGCAATCGCACCGACGTTGTCGAGGATGTTGTTGCCGCACGCGTTGATGTTCGCGTTCACGACGTCCTGCGCGTTCACGAGGCCGTTCTGGATCTGCGGGCCCTTGTGGCCGTCACCCTTGTCGGTGATCTTGCAGTCGGCGCCCGCGGCGGCGGTCTGGTTGCTCAGGATGCCGAGGACGTTGCTCAGGACGTTGTTGCCGCAGGCGTTGGCGTTGACGTCGGCCACGTCCTGCAGGTTGACGAGCCCGTTCTGGATCTGCGGGCCACCGGGGCTGCTGTGCCCGCCGTGACCGCCGTGGCCTCCGTGTCCGCCCCAGCCACCGTCGCCGCTGTAGTCCCCGGCGAATGCGAGCGGGCTGATCGCCAGCATGCCCGCGGCAGCAACAGCAATCGTCAGTCCGGCCTTCTTGATCACGACTTTCTCCTCCTACGACTTCGATTCCGGGCAGCAGTGGTGATTCACCGGACACTAGGGGGAGCCAATGTCCGAGCGATCTCTGTAGCCCGATGGGAGCCCCGATCGGGCGTCCCACTGTCGAGTACAACGGGCGGGCAATCGGCATGATCTGCGGCCATGCAGGTGATTACCACCGATCGACGTTGCGTAGTAATCTGCTCCCCGACTGGGCCGTGTAGGTGACACGTTCGGGTCACACCTCGTCGAGCCCACTCCGATGATCACCGTGCGTCGACCGAACCGGGAGATCGGAGGGAATCCCGGCTCGCCCGACCGCACCGCGGCACCCGCAACCGCACCGCATGCCCTGAGCGATCACGACCACGTCCGTGCCGCCACGGACGGGTGCGGGACACGGGGACGTCCCTCCTACTGCCGGCCGGTGCGGCGAGCACCGCGGACGGCCGGCCCCCGGCCGAGCCAGGTCCGGATCACGGGAGCCCGTGTTCCACCGGTGCTGCGGGGCCGGTGAGGCGGCCGCCCGGCCGAGGCGAGAAGGCACCACCCATGTCACGTCCCGGTCCTGTCCTCGGCCTCAGCGACACCGCGTCCGCCGCGGAGATCACCCCCGTCGCCGAGCACCTCGACGCGACCGTCGCCGCGCTCTCGCAGGACATCATCGGCATCGTCCCGACGCTCCTGTCCCGACACCCCGTCCCGACCTCGGGACTCCGCGACCCTTCCCGATCGAGCCCGACCTGCCAGCGGGGTGTGTCCGAGGGTGTGGCATCGTTCGCGCTGCGTGATTGCGGGGAAGGAGAACGGTGAAGGTCGTTTCGATCATCAACCACAAGGGCGGCGTGGGAAAGACCACGCTCACCGCCAACCTCGGCGCCGGGCTCGCCGCTCGGGGCCACAAGGTCCTGCTGCTCGATCTCGACGCGCAGGCCAGTCTGACCGTTTCGTTCTTCACCCAGAACGAGTGGACCGACGGCCTGCTGCCGACGAGGACCATCAAGCACTGGTACGACGGCATCGGCACCGACGACGCCCTCGACAGCCCCGCCCAGCTCGTCGCCTCGCCCCCGCGGGTGCAGGACAAGCTGTCGCGCAGCAAGGGCCACCTCGACATCATCGCGTCGCACCGCGACCTCTCCGACGTCGAGACGCTGCTGGCCGCGCAGCTGATCAACGACCCGGACCGGTTCCCGGACCTGCACGGCCGGCTGCGCACCGCGCTCGCCCACAAGTCGCTGGGCGAGTACGACATCGTGCTGATCGACTGCGCGCCCAACTTCGGCCTGATCGCCAAGAACGCGGTGGCCGCGAGCGACATGCTGCTGATCCCCACGAAGCCGGACTACCTCTCCACCAACGGCATCGACTCCCTGGGGCTGAAGATCCGCTCCTTCACCGAGGAGTTCAACGAGTACGGCGGGACGCACATCCAGCGTCCCCCGGCCGCCGTCGTGTTCACGATGGTGCAGAGCCACGACGGCCAGCCGATCGAGGCCCAGCGCAGCGTGATCAGCCGCATCGAGGCGCGTCAGGTGCCCACGTTCAGCACCACCATCCGCGACAGCAAGGCGGTGTACGGCCCCGCCCCCGAGCACGGCGTGCCCGTCATCCTCGGTGGCACCGGCCGGGCCGCCACCCGGGAGCTGCGCGACCTCGTGTCCGAGCTGACCGACCACCTCGAGACGATCGCGGCCTGATCAGCGGCTCGTCGGCCCGTTCCATCGCCAGGGAGTGCTTTCGCGTGACCGACCACCTCGACGCCGCCCGTGACCACGCCACCGCCGTCCTGGACGCGCTGACGCCCGAGCAGGTCGCCGACCTCGCCTCGGGCCGGGCCCGGCTGGTGTTCCGGCCGGAGCCCGTCGAGCGACGGCGGCGCCCCGCGGCGCCCGAGCCCGCCGCCCGGTCCTCCGACGTGGCCGGCGCCGTGGAGACGATCAACCAGCTGTCCGACCCGGCGGAGGTGGAGGCCTACCTGCGCCGCCATGACGCCGTGTTCACCGTGCCGCTGCTGAAGGCGATCGCCCGGTCCCTGGGCCCGACGGTCCGCACCACGGGCCGCAACAAGACGGAGCTGCGGCGCGACATCGTCGCGGGCACGGCGGGCTACCGCGCCCGCTCCGCGGCGATGTCCGGTGGCGCCTGGTCCTGACTCCGGACGTGAGCGCCGGAGCGAGCCGCTCCAGATAGTGATGTCAGACCCTGTCATCGTAGCGCGGAGCGGCTCGCGGGCGTCAGCCGAAGGCGGGGATGCCGGTGATGGCCCGGCCCATGATCAGGGTGTGGACCTCGTCGGTGCCCTCGTAGGTGCGCACGGCCTCGAGGTTGTTCGCGTGGCGCATCGGGGCGTGGTCCAGCGTGATGCCGTTGCCGCCCATGACCGTCCGGGCCTGGCGGCAGATGTCGATGGCCTCGCGCACGTTGTTCAGCTTGCCGAACGAGATCTGCTCCGGGCTCAGCGTCCCGGCGTCCTTGAGCCGGCCGGTGTGCAGCGCCACGAGCACGCCCTTCTGGATCTCCAGCACCATGTCCACGAGCTTCTGCTGGGTGAGCTGGAAGCCCGCGATCGGCCGGTCGAACTGGCGGCGCTCCTGCGCATAGGCGAGGGCGGCCTCGTAGGAGTCGCGGGCGGCACCCATGGCGCCCCACATGATCCCGTAGCGGGCTTCGTCGAGGCAGGTGAACGGGCCCTTCAGCCCGGCGACCTCGGGCAGCACGGCGTCGGCGGGCACCCGCACCCCGTCGAGCGCGATGTCGCACTGGATCGACGCCCGCATCCCGAGCTTGCCCGTGATCGGGGTGGCGGTGAAGCCGGGCGTGCTGGTGGGGACGAGGAAGCCACGGACCCGGTCCTCCGCCTTCGCCCAGATCACGGCCACGTCGGCGATGGAGGCCAGCCCGATCCAGCGCTTCGCGCCGTCGATCACCCACCCGTCACCGTCACGGACGGCGGTGGTCGTCATACGCGCGGGGTCGCTGCCGGCCCCGGGCTCGGTGAGGCCGAAGCAGCCGACCAGCTCACCCGCGGCCATGCCCGGCAGCCACTGCTGCTTCTGCTCCTCCGAGCCGAAGGCGTGGATCGCCTTCATCGCCAGCGAGCCCTGCACGCTGACGAACGTACGCAGCCCGGAGTCGCCCGCCCCCAGCTCCATCGCGGCGAGCCCGTACTCGACGGCGCTGCGGCCGGCGCACCCGTAGCCGGTCAGGTGCATGCCCAGCAGGCCCAGCGCGCCCAGATCCTTGACGATCTCGCGCGGGAAGTGCGCGGCCCCGTACCACCCGGCGATGTCCGGCCGGATCCGCTCGTCGACGAACGCGCGGACACGATCGCGCACGGCGAGCTCGTCGGCGGACAGGAGGCTGTCGAGGTCCAGGTAGTCGCGCGGATTCACGAGGGCGGGCTACCCGCTTCCGGCGACGGCCAAGCCTCAGTGGTCGGGGCGCAGCGGGCTCTTCTCACCGGCCTCGACCGCCACGTCCAGGGTGTTCCCCTCGGGCGGCAGCGGGCAGGTGGCGTAGTCGGTGAACGCGCACGGCAGGTTCGTCAGCCGGTTGAGGTCCACGATGACGCAGCCGTCGTCCGTGGGGTCCCCGGTGCGCACGGAACGCCCGCCCGGGTAGGTGGAGTGGCCGTTGGTGGCGTCGCGGAAGTGCAGGTTCAGCCCGCCCTGCTTGCCCGGCATCGCGACGAGCGCGCGCTCCTCGCCGTCGAGCTCGAAGCGGACGACGCCGACGGCGGTGAGGTGGTGCTCCAGGCCGTCCACCACGGCGCCCACCGTGATCGGCTGCGGCTCGGGGTAGGGCTGGAAGCGCCCGTCGAGCACCCAGCGCTCGTCCACCGGGAACGTCGGCACGCCCGCGAACGCGGTGCGCGTGACCGCCTCGGGGTCGCGGACGCGCAGCGCGTGGGTGTCGGTGCGGCGCACGACCTCCACGACCTTGTCGCCCACCTCGACGAGCGTGCCGGGCAGCCCGTCGACGGGGTGCAGCGTGACGCTGCCGTCGACGAGCCGGGGCTCGCGGACGGTGCGCACGGACAGGCCGTCCGCGGCGGCGGCGGTGATCACGGCGCCGTCCGGGGTGGCGCTCCACAGGCCCGGCAGGCCCTCGACGGCGGACGGCTCGGGCGTGAGCCACTGCAGGTTCGTCAGGCTCAGCCAGCCGTGCGGGGCCCGCAGCTCGTCCTCACGCGCGGCGTGCCAGGCGGCCCAGGAGGTGTGCAGGTCCGAGATCGTGCTCGTCATGTCTGCTCCAACGTCCGTGAGGGTGGGATTCATGCCGCCCACCGCCGTGCGGCTCCAGGCGTACCGCCGGGCCGATGCTGCCGATCGCGTCCCCCTCACCGGCCTGCAGGCTGTCCGCCCGCACACCCGACTCGGGCACCCGCCCTGGCGCTCCCCCTGGTGCCGCGGCGTCGTCGAGCCAGGGTTCCCCCCGCGCTCCTGATGATCAGTCGAACAACGCTACGTACGGAATGCCGTGCGTTCAACCGTTCGGGGAGAATTGTGTTCCGCGCCGCCCCGGGTTGACAGAACGGTTGACCTTCGCGCATTCTCGATCGCGTGTGCGCACCGGAGTTCAGTTGTCGACGTCATGTCGACCTGCTCCGTGTCTGCTCGGCTGCCTGTCGCTGACCAGCACGTTCTCCTGAGCCCGGCAAATGTCCGCTCATTTCTTCTGACTTTCCCAGGAAAGGCATCACTGTGCCCGAAACCCTTGCCCACGAGCCGCTGAAATTCGCGTACTGGGTGCCCAACGTCAGCGGCGGGCTCGTCACCAGCACCATCGAGCAGCGCACCGACTGGGGCTACGACTACAACAAGGAGCTCGCCCGGACAGCCGAGAACAACGGCTTCGACTACGCCCTGAGCCAGGTCCGCTACATGGCGAGCTACGGCGCCGACCATCAGCACGAGTCCACGAGCTTCTCACTCGCGCTGCTGCTGGCCACCGAGCGGCTCAAGGTCATCGCGGCCGTGCACCCCGGCCTCTGGCAGCCGGCCGTGCTCGCCAAGTGGGTCGCCACCGCCGACCACCTGTCCCAGGGCCGCATCGCCGTCAACGTCGTGAGCGGCTGGCTGAAGGCCGAGTTCGCCGCGCTGGGCGAGCCGTGGCTCGAGCACGACGAGCGCTACCGCCGCAGCGCCGAGTTCATCCAGGTGCTCCGCGAGATCTGGACACCGGAGAACCCCGAGGTCGGCGCGAACTTCAACGGCGACTTCTACCGGATCCACGACTACGATCTGAAGCCCAAGCCCGTCGACGTCCCGGGCCGGGCGCACCCGGAGATCTTCCAGGGCGGCAACTCCAGCGCGGCCCGCGCCAACGGCGGCCGGGTCTCGGACTGGTACTTCTCCAACGGCAAGGACTACGACGGCTTCTCCGAGCAGGTCACCGAGGTGCTCCAGCACGCGAGGGACGCCGGCCGGGCCACCCCGCCGAGGTTCGGCCTCAACGGCTTCATGATCGCCCGCGACACCGAGAAGGAGGCCCGCGAGACCCTGCGCGAGATCATCGCCAAGGCCAACAAGCCGGCCGTCGAGGGCTTCCGCGACGCTGTGCAGCAGGCCGGGGCCTCCACGGGCAACAAGCAGGGCATGTGGGCGGACTCCTCGTTCGAGGACCTCGTCCAGTACAACGACGGCTTCCGCACCCGGCTGATCGGCACGCCGGAGCAGATCGCCGACCGCGCCATCGAGTACAAGCGCCGCGGCGCCGACCTGCTGCTCCTGGGCTACCTGCACTTCCAGGAGGAGGTCGAGCACTTCGGCAAGGCCGTGCTGCCGATCATCCGGGAGAAGGAGGCGGAGCTCTCCGAGCGCGAGCCCGCCCTGGTCTGAGAGCTGCCGCTGGCGCGGCCCGTGCGCGGATAACAGTGTTCCCGCCCTGATATCCGCGCACGACCGTGCGACGAAGGAGCGCAGGTTGTACCCGAAGTCCTTCACGCGGCGACGTCACGTCGACCTCGCACGCGCGGTGACCACCGCCTGTCGGTGACCCGGTCGGTCCCATCCGGGCCCGCACGCCCACGCGTGCGAGGCCCCTGTCGTCCTGCCCGGAACACACCGAGAGGTACCAGACGTGACCACGCTCGAGAACCGCCCCACCGCCGCCCCCGACCGGGCGGCCCACGATTTCTCGGCCCAGCCCACCCCCGACTCCCCCGAGACCTGGCTGGCCCGGGCCCGCGAGGTGCGCGAGATCCTCGCCTCCGACGCCGCCGCCCGCGACAAGGCCGCGGAGACCCCGTTCGCCGAGGTCGCCCTGCTCAAGGACTCCGGCCTCGTCACGCTGCTCGGCCCGACCGCCGAGGGCGGCGCCGGGCAGGAGTGGCCGCTCGCCTACCGGGTGGTCCGCGAGATCGCCGCGGGTGACGGCTCCATCGGCCAGCTGCTCGGCTACCACTACCTGTGGTTCTGGGCCGCCCGGCTCGTCGGCACGAAGGAGCAGATCGCGGCCGTCGAGGCCGACGCGACCCGCAACAGGTGGTTCTTCGGCGGCGCGGTCAACCCGCGCGACGCCGACGTCCAGATCCGCGACGAGGGAGACCACATCGTCTACTCCGGACGCAAGACGTTCTCCACCGGCAGCAAGGTCTCCGACGTGACCGTGCTGGAGGGGGTCCTCACCGGGACCGACACGCACATCTTCGCGATCGTCCCCAGCGACCAGCCGGGCATCACGTTCCACGACGACTGGGACACCATCGGCCAGCGGCTCACCGAGAGCGGCAGCGTCACGATCGCCGATGTGCAGGTGCCGTGGGAGGCGGCGGCGGGCTTCGCCGACAGGACGTTCCAGCCGCGCGTCTACAACACCCTCAACGTGCCCACCATCCAGCTGGTGTTCGTCGGCTTCTACCTGGGCATCGCGCGCGGCGCCCTGGAGACCGCCGCCGAGTACACCCGCACGCAGACCCGCCCGTGGCTGCACGGCGGGCAGGAGCGGGCCGTCGACGAGCCCTACCAGCTCGACCTCTACGGCGACCTCGCGTCCAAGCTGTGGGCCGTCGAGGCACTGGCCGACCAGGTCGCCGCGGAGGGTCTCGCGATCCACCGCGACGCCTGGAACGTGACCGAGCAGCAGCGCGGTGAGCACGAGGTGCGCGTCGCCGCGGTGAAGGCCCGGGCCACCGACGTCTCGCTGGAGATCACCAGCAGCATCTTCGAGGGCCTCGGCGCGCGGGCCACCGCGGCCGCGCTCGGGTTCGACCGCTTCTGGCGCAACGTCCGCACGCACACGCTGCACGACCCGGTGGCCTACAAGCGCCGCGAGGTCGGGGCGTTCCTGCTGCGCGACGAGCTGCCCGAGCCCACCTGGTACTCCTGATCCGACCGACACGAGACCGGCCCCCGTCACGCCGTCCGGCGGGGGCCGTGTCGGTCGGTAGCACCCTGGGCAAGGAGCCGAAGCCCACGAACGCGACGGCCGCGACCAGCGAGATCCACCCCGTGGGCAGGCCCGCACCGAGGCCGTGGCCGCCGCCGACGGGGATCAGGCGCACCACGGCCGCGGCGAAGGTCGGCGCCACGAGCTCGGACCTGTCGCCCAGCTCGGGGACGAACACCACCGCGGTGCTGACGGCGAGCGCCAGGCGGCCGGGCAGCGCCGGGGGCGCCAGTGTGTCGACCGGGACGCCTGCGGGCTACTCCCCTTCGCAGGTGTGACGTTCCCCGAGGGGGTGGCCGTGACCCGCGTCCGGACCTAACGTCGTGGCCACGCTCACACCGAGGAGACCTGATGCCCGAAGCCGTCATCGTCGACGCCGTCCGCACCCCGATCGGCAAGCGGAAGGGGTCGCTGGCCGAGATCCACGCCGCCGACCTGTCGGCCGCCGTGCTGCAGGCGCTCGTGGCCCGCACCGGCATCGATCCCTCGCTCGTCGACGACGTGCTGTGGGGCTGCGTCAACCAGGTCGGTGACCAGGCCGCGCAGATCGGCCGCTACGCCGTGCTGGCCGCGGGCTGGCCCGAGTCGGTGGCCGGCGTGACCATCAACCGCGCCTGCGGCTCGAGCCAGAGCTCGTTCGACTTCGCCGCGGGCATGGTGCTCGGCGGGCAGTACGACCTCGTCGTCGCGGGCGGCGTCGAGACCATGACGCGCGTGCCCCTCGGCGCGGGCCGCGACCTCGGCAGCCCCTACGGCCCACTGGTGCGCGAGCGCTACAAGGCCGACCTGACCAGCGGCGAGTTCCCCGGCGAGAGCTTCAACCAGGGCATCGGCGCCGAGCGCATCGCGAAGCAGTGGGGCTTCTCGCGCCGCGACCTCGACGAGTACTCGGCGCGCTCGCACGAGCGGGCCGCGGCCGCCATCGACCGCGGCGACTTCGACGGGCAGCTCGCGCCCGTACCCGGCGCGCCCGGCTTCACCGCCGACGAGGGCCTGCGCCGCGGTACCACCGCCGACACCCTGGCGAAGCTCAAGCCGTCGTTCACCGAGGACGGCGTGATCCACGCGGGCAACGCCTCCCAGATCTCCGACGGCGCGTCGGCCGTGCTCATCGCCACGCCGGAGCGGGCCGCCGAGCTGGGCCTCACCCCGATCGCGCGCTACCACTCGGGCGCGGTCGCCGGTGACGACCCGCTCAAGATGCTGACCGGCCCCATCCCGGCCACGGCGAAGGTCCTCAAGCGCTCCGGCCTGTCGGTCGACGACATCGGCGCGTTCGAGGTGAACGAGGCGTTCGCCCCGGTCCCGATGGCGTGGAACGCCGAGTTCGGTGCCGACGAGGACCGCCTCAACCCGCTCGGCGGGGCTATCGCGGTCGGCCACCCGCTGGGCGCGTCGGGCACCATCCTCATGACGCGCCTGGTGCACCACATGCGCAACCACGACATCCGCTACGGCCTGCAGACGATGTGCGAGGGCGGCGGCACGGCGAACGCGACGATCATCGAGCTGCTGCGCTGAGAGGTCGTCGCCGCGCCCGTCCCCGATGGCAGCTCACCGGCCAAGGATCACGGCCACCTTCGGGGCCCACTCCGCCTCGGTCACGGCGGCGACCCGCACCGCAGCACCCGCGGCCGTCGCGTCGGCGTCCGGGGCAGTGTGACGCGGTGCCCGGCAACGCGATTCGGATGTGACGCCCGCCGGCCCGCGATGCGGCGGGCCGGGGATGGGCGCACGCTCGCAGGCATGTCCCAGTCCACCGGCCCGGGGCGTGCGCTCGTGCTCACGCTGGCCGTCGTCACGGGCGCGGCGGTCGCCAACATCTACTACGCCCAGCCGCTGCTGGCCGCCATCGCCGGTGACTTCACGACCAGCACGGGCACCGCCGCCCTGCTCGTCACGGCGTCGCAGCTCGGGTACGCGGCGGCGCTGGCCCTGCTGGTGCCGCTCGGCGACCTCCTGGAGCGACGGCGGCTGGTGACGGTGCTGCTCGTCGTCACCGCGATCGGGCTGGTCGCGGCCGCGGTCGCGCCGACGTTCCCCGCGCTCGTGGCCGCGATCTTCGCCGTCGGGGTGAGCTCGGCCGTCGCGCAGATCGTGGTGCCGCTCGCCGCCTCGCTCGCACCCGACGCCACGCGCGGCCGTGTCGTCGGCACCGTGATGAGCGGGCTGCTCATCGGTATCCTCGTCGCCCGCACGGTGGCGGGCGGGCTGGCCGAGCTGGGCGGGTGGCGGCTGGTCTACGGCCTGGCCGCGGCCGTGATGCTGGTGCTCGCCGTGGTGGTGCGGCTGCGGCTGCCCCGGGTCGAGCCGGAGCAGTCGATCTCCTACGGCGCGCTGCTCGGCTCGGTGGTCGCGATCGTGCGGACCGAGGCCGTGCTGCGCCAGCGGATGGTGCTCGGCGCGCTCGGGATGGGCGGGTTCACGATCCTGTGGACGGCCCTGACGTTCCTGCTCTCGGGCCCGGACTACCGCTTCGGGGAGGCCACGATCGGGCTCTTCGGGCTCGCGGGGCTGGCCGGGGCCGCGGCGGCACCCGTCGCCGGTCGGCTCGCCGACCGGGGCCGCGGCGGCCGGACGGTCACCGGCGCGTTCGTGGTGCTGGTGGTCAGCTGGGGGCTGCTGGCCGCCGGCGCGGTGTCGCTGGTGGCGCTCGTGGCCGGGATCGTGCTGCTCGACCTCGCCCAGCAGACCCTGCAGATCAGCCACCAGAGCGCCATCTACGCCCGCTCCCCGGGCGCCCGCAGCCGCGTGACCACGGCCTTCATCGTCTCGGCTTTCCTCGGCGGTGCGGCGGCGTCGGCGGCCACGTCCGCGGTCTACCCGATGGCCGGCTGGTTCGGCGTCTCCGTCCTCGGTGGGGCCGTCGCCGTGGCCGGGCTGCTGTTCTGGCTGGTCAGCGAGTACCGGATGCGGCGAGCTGACGGCAAACCGCGACCCGATTCCCAGGTCCCGCTCAGCAACCTCCCAGACTCCGGGGGCAGGCTCTAGGACATGAGCGACGAGCAGAGGGAGCAGGGCCGGGACGCAGACGCTCCGGCTGACGGCTCCCGCACCGACCAGCACCCCGTTCCGTCCGCGCCCGAGGGCAACCCGGACGCCGCCGCCCCGACGCCGACCCCGGCCGAGGGCACCGCGTCCGGGACGGCGACCTCCCAGACGCCCTCCTCGCAGACCCCGGCGACCCAGACCCCGGCGAGCCCCGTCCCGGCGGGAGCACCGGCCGGGCAGGGTTACGCCGCGCCGGGCCAGGCCTACGGCGCCGGGCACGGCCAGCCCTACGCCGGCCAGCCCTACGGCCAGCAGCCGTACGCGGGCCGGCCCTACGGCGGTCAGCAGCCCGGCCAGGCCCACGGCGACCGTCCCACCAGCTCCTACGCGGCATCGTCCTGGGCCCCTCCGCGCGCGGAGGGCGAGGCCGAGCGCTCCACGACCGACACCTCGCAGTTCCCGAGCGTCGGGGACAAGCCCGGCGAGACGCCCTCCGGCTCGGGGTGGCCCTACGGCCAGCACGCCGCGCAGCAGGGCGGCACCGCCGTCGCGGAGAAGCCCCGCAGGTCCCGCACGATGACCGGCATCGTGGCCGCGGCCCTGATCGCGGGCGTCGTGGGCGGCGGGCTCGGCTTCGGCGGGGCCTACGCCCTCCTCGACCGGGGATCGGGCACCACGCTGACGCAGTCGCCCGCGTCGTCGGCGTCCAACGCCGCCAACATCGTGCCCGGCTCGGTCGCCGCGGCCGCGGCGAAGGCGATGCCCAGCACCGTCGACATCCAGGTCGCGCTGGCCCAGGGCACCGCCGAGGGCAGTGGTGTCATCCTCACCGCCGACGGCGACGTGCTCACCAACAACCACGTCGTCGCGGGCGCCACCGGCGCGATCACCGTGACGCTGGCCGACGGCAGCGAGCACCAGGCCACTGTGCTGGGCACCTCCCCCAGCTACGACCTCGCGGTGATCAAGCTGCAGGGCGTCTCCGGTCTCACGCCGGCCGTGCTGGGCGAGAGCTCCAGCGTGCAGGTCGGGCAGCAGGTGGTGGCGATCGGTTCCCCGCAGGGGCTCACCGGCACGGTCACCACCGGCATCGTCAGCGCGTTCAACCGCACCGTCTCGGTGCAGAGCGAGAACGGCGGCCCCGGCGTCGTCTACAACGGGCTGCAGACCGACGCGCCGATCAACCAGGGCAACTCCGGCGGCCCGCTCGTCAACCTCGACGGCCAGGTCATCGGCATCAACTCCGCGATCGCGACGGGCAGCTCGCAGAGCACGGGCAGCATCGGCCTGGGCTTCGCGATCCCCGTGGACCAGGCCAAGCGGGTGGCCCAGGAGATCATCAAGACCGGCAGCGCCACCAAGCCGGTGCTGGGGGTCACCGGCCGCAGCGGCGGCCAGACCGCCCAGGGCGGCGGCGCCACCATCACCACGGTGCAGCCCGGTTCGCCCGCGGCCGGCGCCGGGCTCGCGGCGGGCGACGTCGTCACGAAGGTGGGCGACGCGAAGGTCGAGAACTTCTCCGACCTGGTCGCCCGCATCGGGTCCTACGCCCCCGGCCAGCAGGTGACGCTCACCGTCACCAGCGGCGGCGCGTCGAAGACCGTGCAGGTCACGCTGGGCAGCCAGACCGACAAGGCGGCCAGCACCGGCACCGGCGGGGAGAACGCCAACCCGTTCGGCGGCGGCAGCGGGAACGGGGGCGGCAGCAACCCGTTCGGCAACCTCAACCCCTTCGGCGGCGGCGGCAACTGACCCGCACATCCTGACACCGGAACCGGCTGGGCGGCCCCTCCTGCGCCCGGCCGGTTCCCTGCGCGCTCAGTCCTCCAGCCATGCCCGGATCTCGTCGCCGTCCGCACCCAGGGCCGGCGGCGGGCGCCGGTAGGACGGCGGCGTGGCGGAGTACGTCACGGGGCTGCGGACGCTCGGCGCGCCACCCGGGCTCACCACCGGTTCCAGGCCGAGCCGGTCGGCCAGCGCGATCCCCTGCTCGACGGTGTTGATCGGCCCGCACGGCACTCCCGCGGCGGTCAGGATGTCGAACCACTCCTGCGCCGAGCGGGTGGCGAGGCGTTCCAGCAGCAGCACGCGCAGCGCGTCGCGGTGGGTGTTGCGCTCCCCCATCGAGCCGAAACGCGGGTCCTCCAGGAGCTCGGGCGCCTCGAGCGCGCCGACGAGCCGCCGCCACTGGTTGTCGTTGGCGGCGATGACGATCAGGTCACCGTCGCCGGTGGGGAGCGGCTCGTAGGGGAACAGGCTGGCGTGCGCGTTGCCCATCCGTCTCGGCACGACGTCGGCGGCGAGGTAGGCCGAGGTGTGGTTGACCAGCCCCGACAGCGCCGCCGAGAGCAGGTTCGTCTCCACCCGCTGGCCCTCCCCGGTGCGTTCGCGGTGGTGCAGGGCGGCGAGGATCGCGATCGCCGCGTGCAGGCCGGTGGTCACGTCGAACAGCGCGACGCCGGCCTTGGTCGGGCCGCCGTCGGGCTCGCCGGTGACGCTCATCAGCCCGGACACGGCCTGGGCCAGCAGGTCGTAGCCGGGCAGCGCGGCGCCGCCGGCCGTCCCGAACCCGCTGATCGAGCAGTAGACGACGCCCGGGTTGGTGGCCGCGACCGAGGCGTGGTCCAGCCCGAACCGGACGAGCCCGCCCGGCTTGAAGTTCTCGATCATGACGTCGGCGCGGGCGGCGAGCCGGTGCGCGACGTCGAGGTCCCCCGGGTCGGCGAGGTCCAGCACGATCGAGCGCTTGTTGCGGTTGATCGACAGGTAGTACGTGGCCGTCCCGTCGTCGGAGACCGGCGGGGTCCAGGTGCGGGTGTCGTCGCCGGTCGGCGGGCCCTCCACCTTGATCACGGTGGCGCCGAGGTCGGCGAGCAGCATGGTGGCGTAGGGGCCGGCGAGGATGCGGGAGAAGTCGGCGACGACCACTCCCGCGAGCGGTCCGGTGGCGGGCGCATCGTCATCGATCACCTGCCGATCAGAACACAGCGGGCCGCCGCCGGGTCCGCAGCACGGTCAGCGTCACCACCGCCGACGCCGCCACGGCCACTGCGCCGATCCCGAACACCAGTGGTGGCCGACGACGAGGGCCGGCTGCGCCGGTGCGCCCGCGGCCAGCAGTGCCACCGTGCGGCCGGCACCGCGGTGCCGAGCGCCCCGCCCACCTGCTGGCTCGTGGTGGCCGGGCCCGAGACCAGCCCGGCGTCGGCCGGCGTCGCCTCCGACACGGTGGTCGTCGTGACCGCGGGCAGCGCGCGCCCGGCCCCGATCCCGAGGACGATCAGCGCGGGCAGGATGTCCACGAAGCAGCCGCCCGTCGGAGTGCGGATGAGCCGGTGATGGCCCGCGACCGGACGCGGATGACAGTCAGGACTGTCTGTTCGGGGTTAGGCTCCGGAGCATGTCCGACGAGGTGCTGACCGAGCGCGACGGCGCGGTCCTGGTGATCACGATGAACCGCCCGCAGGCGCGCAACGCCGTCAACGGCGCGCTCGCCCACGCGGTGGCCGCGGCGCTGGACGAGCTCGACGAGGACCCGACGCTCGCGGTGGGCGTGCTCACCGGGGCCGGCGGCTCGTTCTGCTCCGGGATGGACCTCAAGGCCTTCCTGACCGGCGACATCCCGTCGGTGGAGGGTCGGGGCCTGGCCGGCATCACGCTGACCCCGCCGGCCAAGCCGATGATCGCCGCGGTGGAGGGCTACGCGCTCGCGGGCGGCTGCGAGATCGCCCTGGCCTGCGATCTGATCGTCGCCTCCCGGGAGGCCAAGTTCGGCCTGCCGGAGACCAAGCGCTCGCTGGTGGCCGGCGCCGGCGGGCTGTTCCGGCTGCCCCAGCGCATCCCGCGCGCCATCGCGATGGAGTACGCCCTGACCGGCGACTTCTTCGGCGCCGAGGACGCCCACACCTGGGGCCTGGTCAACCACCTCACCGACCCCGGCGAGGCCCTCGTCGGGGCGCTGGAGCTGGCCCGGAAGATCACCGCGAACGGCCCGCTGGCCATCCGCGCCACGAAGCAGATCGTGGCCGAGGGGGCCGACTGGCCCGCCGACGAGCGTTGGCAGCGCCAGGAAGCGATCATGCGACCCGTCATGACCAGCAAGGACGCCCGCGAGGGTGCCACCGCGTTCGCGGAGAAGCGCGCCCCCGTCTGGACCGGCGAGTAGACCCCCCACCCTTTCTCGAATCCTGGAGACGTCGCATGCCCCTCGCCATCACCGACGACCACAAGTCCCTCGCCGAGGTGGCCCGGTCCTTCCTCACCGGCCAGCGCGTGGCCGCCCGCGGTCTGCTCGACCAGGCCGACGAGCCGCTGCCCGCGTACTGGAAGGAGCTCGCGTCGCTGGGCTGGCTCGGGCTCGCCGTGCCCGAGGAGTTCGGCGGCGAGGGCGCCGGCCTCGGTGAGCTGGCCGTGGTGCTGGAGGAGCTGGGCCGCGTGGTCGCGCCCGGCCCGTTCCTGCCGACGGTGCTGGCCTCGGCGATCCTCGTCGAGGCGGGCAGCGCCGAGCTGAAGGCGTCGCTGCTGCCCGGGCTCGTCGACGGCTCGAAGGTCGGCGCGGTCGGGCTCGCGGCCGTCGAGCAGAACGGGCGGGTCACCGACGAGCTGGTGCTCGGCGGCGGGCTCGCCGACGTCGTGCTGCTGGTCGTGGGCGACGACGTCGTCGTGGTCGACGCGGCCACCACGGAGCGTCAGATCCCGAAGGACGGCCTGGACCCCACGCGACGGTCGGCGAAGGTCAGCGCCGGGCCGGAACTGGGGCGGATCCCGGGCGGCGCCGCCGTCGCGCGCCGGCTCGCCCGGGTGCTGGCCGCGGCGGAGGCCGCCGGCAGCGCCTACGCGTGCCTCGACATGGCCGTCGCCTACGCCAAGGAGCGCTCGCAGTTCGGGCGCACGATCGGCACGTTCCAGGCCGTCAAGCACCACTGCGCCAACCTCCTCGTCGACGCCGAGCTCGCCGTCGCGGCGGCCTGGGACGCCGCCCGCGCCGAGCCCGGCACGCCCGGGGCCGAGCTGGCGGCGGCCATCGCGGCCGTCCGGTCGGTGCCCGCCGCCGTCCGGGCCGCGGAGCTGAACATCCAGCTGCACGGCGGCATCGGCTTCACCTGGGAGCACGACGCCCACCTGTACCTGCGCCGGGCCATCACGCTGGCCGCGTACGTGGCGCGCACGGGCGTCGCCGAGCACGAGGTGGCCACGCTCGTCGGCGGCGGCGTCAAGCGCTCCCCCGACCTCGATCTGCCGCCCGAGGCCGAGGAGTACCGCTCCGCCGTGCGCGCGTTCGTCGCGTCGCTGGAGGGCAAGGACGCCCAGGCCGTCCGTACCGCGATGGCGGAGTCGGGCTACCTCGTGCCCCACTGGCCCGCTCCGTGGGGCCGCGACGCCTCCGCCGCCGAGCAGCTCGTCATCGAGCAGGAGTTCGCGGGCCTCGACGTGCCGTCGCTGGGCATCACGGCCTGGAACATCCAGACGATCGTGCAGCACGGCACCCCCGAGCAGATCGAGCGCTGGACCGGGCCCGCGCTGCGCGGCGAGACCGAGTGGTGCCAGCTGTTCTCCGAGCCCGGCGCCGGCTCCGATGCGGCCGCGATCTCCACGCGCGGCGTCCGGGTCGACGGGGGCTGGCGGGTCACCGGCCAGAAGGTGTGGACCACCCGCGCCCACCTGTCCGACTGGGGTTTCGCCACCGTCCGCACCGACTCGTCGGGGGCGAAGCACGCGGGCATCACGATGATGGCGATCGACCTGAGGACGCCCGGCGTCGACGTCCGGCCGCTGCGTCAGCTCAGCGGCGACTCGATGTTCAACGAGGTCTTCCTCGACGACGTGTTCGTGCCCGACGAGTGCGTGGTGGGCGAGGTCGGCCAGGGCTGGCGGGTCGCGCGGGCCACGCTGGGCAACGAGCGCGTCTCCATCGGCGGCGGCGCCGCGGGCGTCCTGCCGCTGCGCGCCTGGCACCTGCTGCCGTTGGCCGCGGCGTCGCCCGACCCGCAGGCGGCACACCGCGACGTCGGCACCCTGATCGCCGACGAGCTGACCACCCGGCTGCTCCTGCTGCGCCAGGCCGCCCGGGCCGTCGGCGGGACCGAGCCGGGCCCGGAGGGCAACCTCTCGAAGCTGTTCTCCAGCGAGCACGGCCAGCGCGTCGCGGAGCTGGGGGTGAAGCTCGCCGGGGCCGCCGCGGTGATGGGCGGGAACGAGCTGGTCATGCGCACCTATCTCTACGGGCGCAGCATGACCATTGCGGGCGGAACGTCGGAAATCGCCCGCAACCAGGTGGCCGAGCGCCTTCTGGGCCTTCCGCGCGATCCCCTGATCAGCAAATAGGACACGGCGGGAGGAATGTTCCCGCAGGTCACGACCATAAATGTGATCGCAACAATCAGCCACCCTTTCGGCGGACGTTAACGAACTCCTGACGGCGCAACATGTCCGGAACTGGCCCCACCAGCCACATCGGAGGCGCACCGTGACGGACGTTTCAGACAAGTCGGCAGGCACGGGATCAAGCGGATTGAAACGCGACATCGGTTTCATGTCGCTGATGTTCATATCGCTCGGATCCATCATCGGATCGGGCTGGCTGCTCGGTGCCCTCACCGCGGCCCAGGTGGCGGGAGGCGCGTCGGTCCTGTCGTGGATCCTCGCCGGGGTCATCCTCATCCTGCTCGCGCTCGTGCACGCGGAGCTGGGGGCGACCTACCCGCTGGCCGGCGGCACCGCCCGCTGGCCGCGGCTGGCCTTCGGCTCGATCGCCGGGTTCACGGCGGGCTGGGTGGCGTGGCTGCAGGCCGTGACGATCGCGCCGATCGAGGTGGAGGCGGCGCTGTCCTACATGGACCACATCTTCCCCGGCCTGGTCGACACGAACGGGTCGCTCACCAACCTGGGTCTGGTCTACGCCGTCGTCCTCATGCTGGTGTTCACGCTGCTCAACGTGGCGGGCGTCAAGTGGCTGGCGGAGTCGAACAAGATCGCGGTGATCTGGAAGACCGCCGTGCCCGTCCTCACCGTCATCGTGCTGGTGTTCATCTCGTTCCACGGCAGCAACTTCACCGCGGGCGGCAGCTTCGCCCCCTACGGCGCGCACGGCGTCTTCGCGGCGCTCCCACTCGGCGTGGTGTTCGCCCTGCAGGGGTTCGAGCAGGCGGTGCAGATGGCCGGGGAGGCCAAGGAACCGCAGAAGAACATCCCGCGCGCGGTGATCAGCGCGGTGATCGTGGGGACGCTGATCTACCTGGCGCTCGAGGTCGCGTTCATCGGTGCCCTCAACCCGGCCGACATCCTGAACGGCTGGGACAACCCCGTCGGCAAGGGCGACTTCGGCCCCTACGCCACCCTGGCCACGTCGCTCGGCCTCGGCTGGCTCGCCGTGATCCTCTACGTCGACGCGTTCATCTCCCCCGCCGGCACGGGCCTGGTCTACGTCGGCACGTCGGCGCGGCTGTCCTACGCGCTCGGCCACGCCGGCTACGTGCCCAAGGGCATCGCGAAGATCTCCACCCGTGGTGTGCCGTGGACGTCGGTGCTGCTGGCGTTCGTCGTCGGGCTGATCTGCTTCCTGCCGTTCCCGAGCTGGCAGAGCCTCGTCGGGATCGTCACCTCGGCCACGGTGATCATGTACGGGTTCGCGCCCATCACGCTGATCGCCCTGCGCCGCGTCGACCCCGACCGGCCGCGGCCCTACAAGCTGCCCGCCGCCGAGGTGATGGCCCCGCTGGCGTTCGTCTTCGCCAACGAGATCATCTACTGGGCGTCGTGGACGGCCGTGTCGAAGCTGCTGCTCGCGATCCTCGCCGGGTTCGTGATCTTCGGGCTGTCGTACGCGTTCCACAAGCCGCTGGAGCGCCCGCCGTTCGACCTCGCGTCGCTCGGCTGGATGCTGCCGTGGTTCATCGGGCTCGGCGTGATCTCCTACCTGGGCCAGTACGACGGACTGAAGGTCATTCCGGACTGGTGGGACCTGCTCGTCGTCGCGGTGTTCAGCGTGGCGGTGTTCTTCCTGGGCGTGCGCATGGCCCTGCCCACGGCCCGGGTCGCCGCGGCCGCCCGCAGGGAGCAGGAGGAGGCCGACGCCGAGGAGGCCCTGCTGGGGTGATCCGTCTCATCTAGGGTGGCCACCAACCCGAGCTGAGCGATGGAGTCGACGATGACCAATCTTGCGGCCAACCTGGTGGCCACCGCGGCGGAGCACGGCGACCGTCCCGCCGTCCGCCTCGACGACCACGTCCTGACCTACAGCGATCTCCTCGCCGCCGCGGCCGCGGTGGCGGGGACGCTGGTGGAGAAGGGCATCAAGCCGGGTGACCGCGTGGGGCTCGTCCTGCCCAACGTGCCCGCGTACCCGATCCTGTTCTACGGCTCGCTGCTGGCCGGCGCCACCGTCGTCCCGATGAACCCGCTGCTCAAGGCCCGCGAGGTGCAGTACTACCTCAAGGACTCGGGCATGTCGCTGGTGTTCGGCTGGGACGGCGGTGGCGACGCCGTGCCCGAGGGTGCCAAGGCGGAGGGCGTCGAGTCCGTGGTCGTCGGGGCGATGGGGCCCGGCGAGTCGTCCGGCACGCCGGTCACCGAGCCCGTCGAGCGCGACGACTCCGACACGGCGGTGATCCTCTACACCTCCGGCACCACCGGGCAGCCCAAGGGCGCCGAGCTCACCCACCACAACCTGGCGAGCAACGCGGCCGTCACCGTCGAGGCGCTGATCCAGATCACGCCCGAGGACGTGATCATGGGCTGCCTGCCGCTGTTCCACGTGTTCGGCCTGACCTGCGGGCTCAACGCCTCGGTCCGCAACGGCTCCTGCCTCACGCTGATCCCCCGCTTCGACCCCGGCAAGGCGCTGTCGGTGGTGGCGCGCGACAAGGTCACGGTGTTCGAGGGCGTCCCGACGATGTACGCGGGGATGCTGCACCACGCCGACGCCGACGGCGCCGACATGTCCACGCTGCGCACCTGCATCTCCGGTGGCTCCGCGATGCCGGTGGAGATCATGAAGGCGTTCGAGGAGAAGTTCGGCTGTGTGATCCTCGAGGGCTACGGACTCTCGGAGACCTCGCCCGTCGCCTCGTTCAACCAGCCCGGCATGGAGCGCAAGCCCGGCACCATCGGCGTCGAGGTGCCCGGCTGCGAGATGAAGGTCGTCGACGACGACGGCAACGAGGTGGCCAACGGCGAACCCGGCGAGATCGCCATCCGCGGCGAGAACGTCATGAAGGGCTACTGGGGCCGCCCCGAGGCCACGGCCGAGGCCATCCCGGACGGCTGGTTCCGCACCGGTGACGTGGCCACCAAGGACGACGAGGGCTACTACACGATCGTCGACCGCAAGAAGGACCTCATCATCCGCGGCGGCTACAACGTCTACCCGCGCGAGATCGAGGAGGCCCTCTACGAGCACCCGGCCGTAGCGGAGGCCGCGGTGATCGGCATCAAGGACGCGAGCCTCGGCGAGGAGATCGGCGCCGCCGTCGCGTTCAAGGACGGGCAGTCGGCGGAGCCCGAGGAGCTCTCGGCGTTCGTCAAGGAGCGGGTGGCGGCCTACAAGTACCCGCGTCACGTGTGGGTGGTGGACCAGTTGCCCAAGGGCCCGACCGGCAAGATCCTCCGCCGCGAGGTGCAGGCGCCGGAGGGAACCGGCGCCTGACGCCGTCCCGTGCGCGGAAATCAGTGCCAGAGCACCGATTTCCGCGCACGACCTCAGCTCAGCAACATCTGCGCGGTCAGCTCCGGGGCGGTGATCATCGCGTCGTGGCCGGTGGCGAGCTCGCGGCGCTCCCAGCCCTCGCGCGCGACGATCGCCTCGGCCGCGTCCACCGGCGTGTAGACCGGGTCGGTGCAGCGGACGTAGGTCGTCGGCACGCCGTTGCCCAGTGGCGCCCGCAACCCGAACGGCTCGGTGTAGGTGCGCAGCGGGTGCGGGGTGAGGCGGCGCTGCAGCCAGGCCAGGTCGGAGGGGTCGCTCACGCCGAAGTTGGTGGCCGGGGGCGGTGGATAGGTCGGCCCGCCGGCCGCCTGCGCCGTCCGTTCCCGGGCCGCTTCCGGTGGCAGCCCGGCGAACCCCGGCTGCCCCGGGTCGACCAGCACCCCGTCGAGGATCACGAGACGGGCCAGCCGCTCCGGCACGCGGTCGGCCACCCCGAGCGCCACCAGCGCGCCGAAGCTGTGCCCGACCAGCACCACGTCGGTCAGCTCCTCGCACTCCAGCACCGCGACGACGTCCTGCACGACCGTGGCCGGGCCGACGTCGGCGGTGAGCAGGTGGGCGCGCTCGCCGAAGCCCGTGAGCGTCGGGGTGAAGACGTCGTGGCCGGCGGCGCGCAGCAGCGGGGCCACGCGCGACCAGCACCAGCCGCCGTGGCAGGCCCCGTGGACGAGGACGAAGGTCATCGCAGGACCGTACTGTCCCGGGCCATGGGTTGGTTGCTCCTCGCCGGCGCGATCGGCGCCGAGATCACGGGGACGCTCGCTGGCCGCGGAGTTCCGGTGGAGGCCGGCCGCGGTCGTGACCGTCGGCTACCTCGAGCGCGGCGACGGCGAGCACCACGAGGATGCGGCCCGCCGGGATCAGCCGCCCGACCACCACCAGCTGCGAGCCGCGCGCGGCCGTCACGGGGGCCCCGGCCCGATCTTCCCAGTCCCCCTGCCCCACCCCGCGAGTCGGCGGTTCCACGTGCGCGAGTCGGCGGTGTGGTGCGACCCGGGACCGGAATCCCGACGCACCCACAACCCGACTCGGACGCACGCAGAGCCCGACTCGCGCACGCAGGGACGCCGACTCGCGCGCACGGAGAGCCCGACTCGCGGACACGGAGACCCCGACTCGCGAGAGGGGTCAGCCGAAGCGGACCGGCTGCTGTGTGGACTCCAGCACCGCCATCCACAGGTCGCCGTGCGGGTCGACCTGGTTGCGCCGGCTCACCGCCACCCCCATCGGGATGTGGACGAAACGGCGCCGCCAGCGGCCCACCACCATCTCCGTGCGCCCGGACATCGCCGCGTGCACGGCCGCCTGCGACAACCGCACGCAGTACACCGAGTCGTACGGGTTCGCCGGCACGCTGCGGATGGCGTAGCTGGGGTCGATGTAGCGGATCGACGTCTCGACGCCGGCGTCGGAGAAGTGGTCGCCGATGCGGCGGCGCAGGTACGGGCCGATGTCCTGGAGCTTGGCGTTGCCGGAGGCGTCGCGGGCGCCATGATCGTCAACTGTGTGGCCGAGCAGGTCCTGCCCCGCCCCCTCCGCCACGACGACGACGGCGTGCCCGCGGTCCTCGACGCGGCGCCGCAGGTGGGCCAACAACCCCTGCTCGCCGTCGAGGCCGAAGGGGACCTCGGGGATGAGCACCACGTCGGCGCCCGAGCGCGCGAGCGCGGCGTAGCAGGCGATGAAACCGGAGTGCCGGCCCATGAGCTTGACCAGCCCGATCCCGTTCGCGGTGGACTGCGCCTCGACCTGCGCCGCGCGGATCGCGTCGCTCGCGATGCTGAACGCGGTCTGGAAGCCGAAGCTCTGGTCGATGTAGGGGATGTCGTTGTCGATGGTCTTCGGGATGCCGACGACCGAGATCATCAGCCCCCGCTCGGCGACGGTGGCCGCGATCTTCATGGCGCCGCGCATCGAGCCGTCACCTCCGATCACGAACAGCACGTTGATGTGCAGCTGCTCCAGGCAGTCGACGATCACGTCGGGGTCCTGCGGGCCGCGCGAGGTACCGAGCACCGTGCCGCCGTCGGTGGCGATGTCGCGGACCGCCTCGGGCGTGAGCTCGACGACGTCGTGGCCGTAGTCGGCCACGAAGCCCTGGTAGCCGTTGCGGATGCCGACCACCCGGCGCACGCGGTAGTGGTAGGTCAGCGTGCGCACCAGCCCGGCGATCACGTCGTTGAGGCCGGGACACAGCCCGCCGCAGGTGACGATGGCCGCGCGGGTCTTGGACGGGTCGAAGAAGATCTTGCGACGGGGCCCGCAGGGCTCGAAGCCGGGCAGGTCGGCGAGCTGCACGCCGCGTGAGCTCATCCCCGCGACGGTGTCGTCGAGCAGCACGCGGTCGTGCTCGTCGACGTAGTGCTCGGTGGTGCGCCGCGCGTCGAGGAGCGGGGCCATCGGTGACGTGATCCGCGACGGGCCGAGGGTGGGGATCGTCAGGTCGGGCGTGTCCTGGACGCGGGGCAGCGCGACGACGTTGTCGTCGTGGGCGTGCTCGTCCCCGAACGCGGTGGTCACAGCGGCGCTCCTGCAGCGGTTCAGGCCGGCGGGCCGCGCCGCGACGGTGGGGACCGCGGCCCTCTTGACCGTTTCAGTGTCCCCGATCGCCCTCCGTCGGGCTAGAGGGACCCCAGAACGCGCGCGACGGAGATCTCGATCACCACCCGCTCGGGGTTCACGCGGGGCTGCCGGTACCGCTCGGCGTAGCGGCGGACGGCCTCGGCCACCGCGTCGGGGTCCTTGTTCACGACCGCCGGGCCCTCCAGCGTGGACCAGCGCCGACCGTCCACCTGGGACACGACGGCGAGACCCCCGCGCTCGGCGTTGAGCGCCTTCTGCGTGCCACCAGTGCAGATGACGCGGGCCAGCGCGGCCTCCACGTCGAGCGTGACGCCGACGGGCACGACGTGCGGCGTGCCGTCACGGCGCAGGGTGACCAGCGTGCACAGGTGCCGCTCGGTCCAGAACAGCCGGAACTCCGGCGACGCATCCACCTGATCAACCTACCCGCGGACGACCCGGACGAACTTGCCATTGATAACGAATCCGTGGTCACCTGATCGGGTGGCCACCCCCGCATCCCGTCCTGCGCTCGTCGTCGCCGTGCTCGCCACGTGCGGGCTCGTCGTCTCCCTGATGCAGACGCTGGTGGTGCCGTTGCTCCCGCAGTTCCCCCGGCTGCTCGACGCGTCGCCGGCCACGGTGGCCTGGCTCGTCACCGCCACGCTCGTGGCCGGCGCGGTGTGCGCGCCCGTGCTGGGCCGACTCGGGGACATGTTCGGCAAGCGCCGGATGCTGCTCGTCGCCATCGGGCTGGTGACGGTGGGCTCGGCGCTCGGAGCCGCCGCCCCCGACATCGGCACGCTGATCGTGGCCCGGGCGCTGCAGGGCGCGTCGCTCGGCGTGGTGCCGCTGGGGATCAGCATCATGCGCGACCTGCTCCCGCCGGGCCGGGTGGGCAGCGGCATCGCCCTGATGAGCACGTCGCTGGGCATCGGCGGCGCGGTCGGGCTGCCGATCACCGGGCTGGTGGCGCAGCACGCGAGCTGGCGGTGGCTGTTCGTCGGGGCCACGGTGCTGGGCGCGTTGCTGTTCACGCTGGTGGCGCGGGTCGTGAGCGAGTCGCCGGAGCGCTCCGGCGGGCATTTCGACCTACCGGGCGCGTTCGGGCTGGCCGTCGCGCTGGTGGCGCTGCTGCTGGCGATCTCGAAGGGCGGCGAGTGGGGCTGGGGCGGCCCGCGGGTGCTCGGCCTGCTCGCGTTCTCGGCGGTCGCGTTCATGCTGTGGGGCCGCCTGGAGCTGCGGGCCCGCAGCCCGCTCGTCGACCTGCGCGTCACGGCCCGCCCCGCCGTGCTGTGGACGAATGTGGCGTCGATCCTCATCGGCTTCGGCATGTTCGCCGGGTTCCTCGTGACCACCCAGATCCTGCAGGCCCCGGTCGCGGCCGGCTACGGCTTCGGGCTCTCGCTCGTCGCCGCCGGCCTGGTGCTGCTGCCCAACGGCGGGGCGATGGCGGTGTTCTCACCGCTGTCGGCGCGGCTGTCGGCGCGCTTCAGCGCCCGCACCACGCTCGTGGTCGGCGCGACCGTGCTCGCCCTCGGCAACGTCGGACTGGCCCTCCTGCCGCCGTCGATCCCGCTGGTGATGGTGGCGTCCGGCGTCACGGCGGTCGGGGCGGCACTGGCCTACTCGGCGCTGCCGCTGCTGATCATGGCGGCGGTGCCGCCGACCGAGACGGCCGCGGCCAACAGCCTCAACACGCTGATGCGGATGCTGGGCACGTCGAGCTGCAGCGCGGTGGCGGCGGCCGTGGCCACCGGCCTGACCACGGTGGTGGCCGGCCAGACCCTCCCCGCCGCGGCCGCCTACACGACGGTTTTCCTGGCGGCGGCGGGCGCGTCGCTGGTGGCGGCGGTGATCGCGGTGCTGACGCCCCGCTGCGCGGCCCCGACGGCCCCGGCCCCCGGGCGTCAGCGGATGATCAGGCAGCTGCTCGTCGCGTGGGCGCAGAGGCGCCCGGTACCGTCCCAGAGCCTCGCCTCCGCCAGCGCCGTTCTTCCCCCGAGGTGCACCACCAGCCCCTCGCAGCGCACCTCGCCCGACTCCGCGCTGAGGGCACGCAGGAACTTCACGGACAGGTCGAGGCTCGTGTAGCGGACGCCCGCGGGCAGGGCCGAGTGCACGGCGCAGCCCGTGGCGGAGTCGAGCAGGGTGGCGAAGACGCCGCCGTGCACGGAGCCGATCGGGTTGAAGTGGAACTCGGCGGGCTCCATCCCGAACACCACCCGCCCCTCCTCCACCTCGTGCACGGTGAACCCGAGCGTGGTGGCGATCGGCGGCGCCGGGATCTCCCCGTTCATGACGCGCTTCCAGAACGTCAGCCCGTCGGTCCCCGCGGCGGCTCCCGCCGTCAGCATGGGGTCCTGCCAGGTGTGGGTGCGCTCGCGGACGGTCAACGGATCTCCTCCAGAGGTGCGGGGACGGGGGCGGGCCGGGCCCGGACGGCACCGATGACGAGCCCGCACACGGCCGTGGCGAGCGCGGTGCCGACCATGGCGAACCAGGCGGTCCGGAACGCGCCGGGCCCGCCCGCGTCGAGGCCGGAGAGCAGGACGGCGATGCCGAACACCGCCCCGATCTGACGGGCACAGGTGCCGACGGCGCTGCCGGTGGCGAACCGGGCGGGTGGCAGCTGCGCGACGGCGGCGGTGCCCAGCCCGGAGAACACGAGCCCCACCCCCGTGCCGGTGAGCAGCGTCGCGGGCAGGAACGCTGTCAGGTAGGCGGGGTCGGGGCCGATGCGCGTGGCGAACAGCAGGCAGCCGAGGGCGAACACCAGCGCACCCGGGACGATCGACGCTCGGGCGCCGAACCGGTCCGACAGGCGGCCGCCGACCGTCGAGAACACCGCGGCCATCAGCGGGCCGGGCGTCACCGCGAGGCCGGCGAGCAGCACGTCGTAGTGCCAGGAGCGGGTCAGGAACAGGATGTTCGACAACAGCAGCGCGTAGAAGCCCGCGGAGAACACGAGGTAGCCGACCACCGAGCCGGTGAACGCGCGCAGCCGGAACAGCGCGGGCTCAACGAGGGGGTTGACCACCCGCGCGCTGCGCACCCCGAACGCGACGAGCAGCGCGGCTCCGGCCAGCAGCGGCAGGAGCGTACCGGGCCCGGTCCAGGTGTCCTCCCCGTTGACGATGCCGAGCGACAGCAGCGCCACGCCGGCCCCGAGCAGGCCGACGCTGAGCAGGTCGGGCAGCGACGAGCGCTCGTCGCGGGTCTCGGTGAGCAGCCGGACGCCCGCCACGAGCGTCACGACCACCACCGGGATGTTCACGAGGAACACCGCCCGCCAGCCGAACGCGTCGACGAGCACGCCGCCCAGGGCGGGCCCGGTGGCCGCCGCGACGCCGCCCATCGCCCCCCACGTGCCGACGGCGACGCCGCGCCGCTCGGGCGGGAACACCGGCAGCAGCAGCGCCAGCGACGACGGCGCGAGCAGCGCGGCGGCCACGGCCTGCAGCACCCGGGCGGCCACGAGCCAGCCCGCGGCGGGGGCGACCGCGCAGGCCAGGGATGCGACGCCGAACAGGCCCAGCGCCGCGAGGAACACGCGGCGGCGGCCCAGCAGGTCCGCGAGCCGTCCCGCCGGGATGAGCAGCGCCGCGAACACCACGTTGTAGGCGGTGAACACCCACGACAGCCCGGCCAGCGACGCCGTGGGGAACGACGTCGTGATGGCCGGGAACGCGATGTTGACGATCGTGACGTCGAGGAACGCCAGGAAGGCCGCGAGCGACGACACCGCGAGCACGAGCCCGGGCCGAACCTGCTGAGTTCTCATAAGAAACGCAGCGTAGAGCGTCTGGGTTTCAGAATGCAACCCAGTGCTACCCTGGTCCCATGGACTGGAAGGAGCTCGACAGCACCCGCTGCTCCGTGGCTCGCACGGCGACGGTCGTCGGCGACAGCTGGACGGTGCTGGTCCTGCGCGATCTCTTCAACGGCATCCACCGCTTCGACGAGCTGGCCACCCACCTCGGCGTGGCCCGCAACGTGCTCACGCGGCGGCTCACCAGCCTCATCGACGAGGGCATCGTCGACCGGGTGCCCTACCAGGAGCCCGGCCGTCGCGAACGGCACGAGTACCGGCTCACCCGCGCCGGCCGCGAGCTGCGCCCGGTGATCGTCGCGATGCTGGAGTGGGGCGACGCCCACCGCGCCGGGCCCGACGGCCCGCCGATGCGCGTCGAGCACCGGGAGTGCGGCACGCCCGTGCACGTGGAGCTGCGCTGCGCCGAGGGCCACCTGATCGAGGACACCACCCGGCTGCGGTCCGTGCCCGGACCCGGGGCGCGCCGCGCGGGCTGACCAGGTCGGATCGCCCGACGGGGTACTTTCTGCGACAGAACGGCTACCCAGCGGGACTGTTTCCTCAGTACTCTCGCGCGATGCTGGTCTGGATGACGTTGGTGGCCGGGTTCGCCGTGATCGCGGCCGGCATCGTGGTGGTCCTCAAGGTGGACCGCCGCTGGCGCGGAGCCCACCTGCAGTGCTGCCGCTGCCTCGAGGTGTGGTTCGGCCGGGAGAAGATGTGCTTCCGGTGCGGCGCCCGCGGCCAGTCCTACGACTGGCGGGCCCGCAAGTACGCGGGGTTCCCCACCCACGACTGGCAGGGCTACCTCGACACCGGACCCATCCCGGTCATCACGGCCCCGGTGCTGGGCACCGCCGTGCCGCAGCAGCGCGCGGAGTCACCACGGGCCACGGTCGATCAGCGCTGATCCCGCCGGATCGGGTGGTCCTCAGGGATCTGCACCAGCACGATCGGGGTGCCGTCGGGATCGGCCACCCACATCTCGTGCAGCCCCCACGGCTCACGGCGCGGCTCGCGGACGACGTGCCCGGCGAGCTCCCGGTGGGCGGCGTCGAGGTCGCGGACCTGCAACCACAGCCGGATCTTGTCGTCGGCACGCGCCCCCGCGGCGCCCGAGAGCTCCAGGAACCCGCCGCCCAGGAAGAACACCGTGCCACCGGGGAACTCGCGGGCGATCGCGAGGCCGAGCACGTCGCGGTAGAACGCCAGGCTGGCGTCCATGTCGACGGGCCGCAGCAGCACCCGGCCGGCGAGGATCTCCACTAGGAGGTCGTTGCCTTCAGCGAGCCGAGCGGGGTGGGCGGGTCGGAGTCGATCCGCAGCGCGGTCATGATCCGGGCCAGGCCCAGGTAGTGGCCCGCGGTGAGCGCCACCTCCACCACCCGCCGGTTGTCCAGCTCCGCGGCCAGGGCGGCGTAGCGGTCGTCGGGGACCTCGCCGTCGCGCACCATGTCGGCCACGAACGCGAGCACCGCCCGCTGGACCGGGGTGAACGACGCGTGCTCGACGTCGCCGGCGTCCAGCGCGGCGATCTGCTCGTCGGTGGCACCGCAGGCCAGCGCGATGGGCACGTGCTGCTCCCACTCGTAGCGGGCCGCCAGCCGTCCGACCTGCAGGATCGTCAGCTCGCGCAGCAGTGGGTCCAGCGCGAGGTCGCTCAGCACCGCCCCACCGAAGCGCAGCCACGGGACGAACGCCGACTCGGCCTGGGCCAGCAGCCCGAAGACGTGCAGCGGCGGCAGGTTGCGCAACGCCTTCGCGGTGGCGGGCGGGGCGTTCTCGGGATCGACGTACGGGACACGGGCCATGGGAGCGACCCTAGGACGCGGGGACCACGACGACCGGGCACGGGGCGTGCTCGATGCAGGCCCGCGCCACCGACCCGATCCGCAGCATCTCGCTGATGCCGCCGTGGCCACTGCGCCCCACCACCAGCATCGACGCGCCCGCGGCCGCCTCGACCAGCGCCTCGGCCGGGCGCCCCTCGGCCCGCACGGCACGCACCGTGGCCTTGACGGCGGGCTCGGCCCCGAGCTCCGAGGCCACGAGATCGGCGGTGTCGTCGTGCGCGCCCCGCTCCACGACGTCCGCCGCCGGGAGCTCGGGCAGGAAGCCGTAGTTGCTGGGCACCGCGGTCCAGTCGTGCAGCGCGGGCGGGTAGCGGAACGCCCGGACCACGTCGAGCTCCGCTCCGAGACCCGCCGCCGCGGTCGCCGCCCACCGCAGCGCCGCCCTGGAGGTGTCCGACCCGTCGATACCGACCACGATGCGTTCCACGCGATCATCTTCCGCCGGATGCGACCGGGCATCATGTCGGGGTCCCCCGCACGCAGGTTGTGCGAAGGCGGTCCGGTCGAGTTGGGTGGGCCTGTGCCGGATGATCCCGGCGGGTCGAGCAACGGAGGGTGCACATCGTGTCGGAGCAGCTGTTCAGCAGGGTCGCCATCGTCAACCGGGGCGAGCCGGCCATGCGGCTGATCCACGCGGTGCGGGAGTGGAACGCCGAAGGACTGCGTCCGCTGCGCACCATCGCGATCCACACCGCCGTCGACCGGCACGCGATGTACGTCCGCGAGGCCGACGAGGCGGTGCTCATCGGCTCCGACGATCCCGACTACATGGGCCCGAGCCCCTACCTCGACTATGCCGAGCTGGAGCGGGCGCTGAAGGTCGCGCGCGCCGACGCCGTGTGGCCGGGCTGGGGCTTCGTCTCGGAGAAGGCCGACTTCGCGCGCCTGTGCCGTGACCTCGACATCGTGTTCGTGGGGCCGTCGCCCGAGGTGATGGAGCGGCTCGGCGACAAGATCGCGGCCAAGGAGCTGGCCGAGGAGGTCGGCGTGCCGCTCGCCGCCTGGAGCCACGGCGCCGTCCCGGACCTCGCCGCGGCCCGCGAGCACGCGGAGCGCATCGGCTACCCGCTGATGGTCAAGGCCACCGCCGGTGGCGGCGGGCGCGGCATCCGGCGCGTCGACCGCGCCGAGCAGCTCGACGAGGCCTTCGAGCGCGCCGGGTCCGAGGCCGCCAAGACCGCAGGCGACGCCACGGTGTTCCTGGAGCGCGCGATCTCCGGCGGCCGCCACGTCGAGGTACAGGTGGTGGCCGACGCCACCGGCGACGTGTGGACGCTCGGCATCCGCGACTGCTCGGTGCAGCGGCGCAACCAGAAGGTCCTGGAGGAGTCGGCGTCCACGGCGCTCGACGCCGAGCAGGAGCAGCTGCTGCGCACCTCCGCCGCGGCGCTCGCGAAGGCCGCCGGCTACGTCAACGCGGGCACCGTCGAGTTCCTCTACGAGCCCAAGGAGCGCCTGCTGACGTTCCTCGAGGTCAACACGCGCCTGCAGGTGGAGCACCCCGTCACCGAGGCCACCACGGGCGTCGACATCGTCAAGCTGCAGCTGCACGTGGCCGGCGGCGGCCGGCTGGCCGACAGCGGGTGGGCCGGGACCGACGGCGGAGCGCCGCCCGCGCGCGGGCACGCGATCGAGGCCCGGCTCACGGCCGAGGACCCCGAGCAGGGCTTCGCGCCCGCCCCGGGCCGCATCGAGCACCTCGCACTGCCCAGCGGCCCCGGCGTCCGCGTCGACACCGGGGTGGCCGCGGGCGACACGATCCCGCCCCAGTTCGACTCGATGATCGCGAAGGTCATCGCGTGGGGCCGCGACCGCAACGAGGCCCGCGCGCGCCTGTCCCGTGCACTGAAGCAGACCGCCGCGGTGATCGACGGCGGCACCACCAACAAGGCGTTCCTCCTCGACCTGCTCGACCGCCCCGAGGTGCGCTCCGGCGACACCGACACCACCTGGCTCGACACGATGATGGCCGACGGCTACACGCCGCCTCGGCGCCTCGACGTCGCGCTGCTGGCCACGGCCGTCGAGGCCCAGGACGCGCACGTCGCCCGGCAGCGGGAGCGGCTGTTCGCCTCCGCCGAGCGCGGCCGGCCCGAGGTCGGGCACGAGACGTGGCACCAGGTCGACGTGCGCGCGGCGGGCGAGTCCTACCGGCTGCGCGTGGCCCAGTCGCGCACCGGGCGCTACCACGTCTCGCTCGACGGCCACGACATCGACGTCGACGCCGAACGCACCGGCCGGTTCGAGCGCAAGCTCACCGTCGGGGGACACACGTTCCACGTGCTGTCGGTGCCGCAGGGCTCCGACTACCTCGTCGAGGTCGACGGCGCGGTGCACCGCATCTCCGGTGGCGAGGCCGGGCTGGTCCGCGCGCCCGCGCCCGCGATGGTGGTGGCCGTCCCCGTCTCCCCCGGTGACGAGGTGCAGGCCGGCGACGTCGTCGCGATCGTCGAGAGCATGAAGCTGGAGACGGCGCTGCGCGCGCCCGTCGCCGGCCGGGTGGCCGAGGTGCTCGTCGACACGAACACCCAGGTGGAGGGCGGCACCAAGATCATCCGCCTGGAGCCCGACGCCGACGCGGGGCCCGCCTCCAGCGGCGACCGGGCGGATCTCTCCGCGCTCGCCACGCCCGCCGTCGCGGGGTCGGACGCGGGCGCCGTGGCCGCCGACGCGCTGACCTCGCTGCGTTTCCTGGTGCTCGGCTACGACATCGACGAGCGCGACGCCCGCCCGCTCCTGGCCGCCCTGACCGCGGCCCGCGACGAGCTCAAGCCCGACGACGCGAGCGTGCTGCACGGCGAGATGGCCACGTTCCGGATCTTCGCCGACCTGTGCGCGCTGTCGCGCAACCGCCGCGGCCCGGAGGACGAGTCGCAGCAGATCGACCCGGCGGGCGAGGAGGCCCGCAACCCGCAGGAGTACCTCCACGCCTACCTGCGCTCCCGCGACGCCGACGTCGAGGGGCTGCCCGAGTCGTTCCGGGAGAAGCTGCGCCGCGCGCTCGCGCACTACGGCGTCGCCGACCTGGAGCCCTCCGACGAGCTGCACAGCGCGCTCTACCGGATGTTCCTGGCGCACCGCCGCGCGTCCGCGCACGTGCCGGTGCTGCTGGACCTGCTGCAGTGGCGGCTGCGCCACCCCGACTCGCTGCCGGAGAACGCGCGCGAGGAGTACCAGCGCGTCCTGGACCAGCTCGTCACGGCCACCCAGCTGCGCCATCCGGTCGTCGGCGGGCTGGCCCGGCGCGTGCGCTACACCTGCTTCGACGCACCCCTGCTCGACGCCGAGCGCGCCGCGGGCCAGGCCGAGGTCCGGGCCGAGCTGGACCGGCTCTCCGACGAGCCCACCGAGCGGGCCCGCCAGATCGACCGGATCGTCTCGGCCGCGGAGCCGATCCTCGGCGTGTTCGGCGAGGACCACCAGGCCGCGATGCTGGAGGTCATGACGCGGCGGTACTACCGGGTGCGTCCGCTGGCCGACGTCACACTGCAGGACCGGGGCGGCCGCCCCCTGCTCACCGCCCTCTACGACCACGACGGGCACCAGCACGTCGTGCTGGCCACCACCGTCCACACAGCACCCGACGCCCCCGCGGGCGGCGACCCGATGGCCGTCCAGGGCGACCTGCGCCGATTGATCACCCAGCTCCCCGAGGGAGCGACGGCGCTGCTGGACCTCTACGTGATCGCGGGCGAGGCGCCCGACGCCGACCCCGAGCGCTCCGCCGAGAAGATCCGCGCGCTGCTCGGGCGGCTGCCCGACCGGCTCGCGCGCGTCGCGGTCGCGGTGCGGCGCCCGGCCGGAGACGAGCGCTCGGCGTGGTTCACCTTCCGGGCCGGCCCTGATCGGAAGCCGGTGGAGGACCGGACGCTGCGTGGCCTGCACCCGATGGTCGCCGAGCGGCTGGGGCTGTGGCGGCTGTCGGGCTTCGAGCTCACCCGCCTGCCCTCCCCCATCGACGTCCACCTGTTCCGCGCGGTGGGCAAGGAGTCGGCCGACGACAAGCGGCTCATCGTGCTCTCCGACGTCCGCGACCTGACGATCCTGCGCGACGACAGCGCCGATGCGGGCTCCTCGCCCGGTGGCCGCATCCGCGCGCTGCCGCAGCTGGAGCACGTGCTCGACTCCTGCCTCGACGCCCTGCGCTCGGCCCGTGCGGCCACCCCCGCCGACTCCCGGCTCGACTGGAACCGCGTGCTGCTCTACGTCTGGCCCGTCGTCGACGTGGCGTTCGAGGAGCTGGACTCGGTCGTGCGCGTGCTGGCGCCGCGGTCCGAAGCGCTGGGCCTGGAGCAGGTGATCGTGCAGTTCCGGCACGCCACCGATCCGGCCGCCGAACCGCAGGAGTACATGCTGCGGATGTCGCGGCCCCCGGGCGCCGGGCTCACCGTGCGCGTCACCGAGCCCGCCACCGAGCCCATGCGCGAGCTCGACGCGTACACGCAGAAGGTGATCCGGGCCCGTCGTCGCGGGGCGGTGTACCCGTTCGAGCTGGTCCCGATGATCACCCGCAACCCCGACCGCGGCGGCCCGGCCGGCGAGTTCACCGAGTACGACCTCGACGACTCGTTCGCCCCGGTGCCCGTCGACCGCGCGCCCGGCGGCAACACCGCCAGCATCGTGCTGGGCACGGTCACCACGAAGACCGCGCGCTACCCCGAGGGCATGACGCGCGTCGTGCTGCTCGGTGACCCGACCCGCGCCCTGGGTGCGCTGGCCGAGCCCGAGTGCCGCCGCGTCGTGGCCGCGGTCGAGCTGGCCCGGCGGTTGGACGCGCCGATCGAGTGGTTCGCCGTCTCGGCGGGCGCGAAGATCGCGATGGACTCCGGCACCGAGAACATGGACTGGATCTCCCGCGTGCTGCGGGCGATCATCGAGTTCACCCAGGACGGCGGCGAGATCAACGTCATCGTCACCGGCATCAACGTGGGCGCCCAGCCGTACTGGAACGCCGAGGCCACGATGCTGATGCACACCAAGGGCATCCTCGTGATGACGCCGGAGAGCACCATGGTGCTCACCGGCAAGCAGAGCCTCGACTACTCCGGTGGCGTCAGTGCCGAGGACAACTTCGGCATCGGCGGCTACGACCGGATCATGGGCCCGAACGGCCAGGCGCAGTACTGGGCACCGGACCTCTCGGCGGCGGTGGACCTGCTGCTCGCCCACTACGCCCACACCTACCGCGCGCCCGGCGAGCGGTTCCCGCGGCCGGCGCCGAGCGTCGACCCGGTGGAGCGCGACATCTCCGACTCGCCGCACTCGGGTGCGGGCTGCGACTTCACCACCGTCGGCGAGGTGTTCACGGCCAACCCGGGCCGCAAGAAGCCGTTCGACATCCGCTCGGTGCTGAAGTCGGTGGCCGACGCCGACCACCCCACGCTGGAGCGCTGGATCGACATGATCGACGCCGAGGGTGTCGTGGTGCTCGACGCGCACCTCGGTGGGCAGCCGGTGGCGCTGCTGGGCATCGAGTCCCGGCCGCTCCCCCGCCGCGGCCGCGTGCCGGTGGACGGGCCGACGACGTTCACCGCGGGCACGCTGTTCCCCCGGTCGTCGAAGAAGACGGCGCGGGCGATCAACGCGGCCAGCGGCAACCGTCCGCTGGTGGTGCTGGCCAACCTCTCGGGCTTCGACGGCTCCCCGGAGTCGCTGCGCTCGCTGCAGCTGGAGTACGGCGCCGAGATCGGCCGGGCGGTGGTGAACTTCGACGGTCCGATCGTGTTCTGCGTGGTCAGCCGCTACCACGGCGGCGCGTTCGTCGTGTTCTCCGGGACGCTGAACGACAACATGGAGATCGCCGCCGTCGAGGGTTCCTACGCGTCGGTGCTCGGTGGTGCGCCCGCCGCGGCGGTGGTGTTCGCGGGCGAGGTCAACAAGCGCACGGCCGCGGACTCGCGGATCGCCGACCTCGAGACCCGCATCGCCGAGGCCCGGCAGAGCGGGTCGGAGTCCGAGGCGGCGAGGCTGACGGCGGAGCTGGCGGCGCTGCGGCCCGGGGTGCGGTCGGAGAAGCTGGGGCAGGTGGCGGACGAGTTCGACACCAAGCACAGCATCCAGCGCGCCCAGAGCGTGGGCTCGGTGGACGAGATCGTGCCGCCGACGAGGCTGCGGCCGTACCTGATCAGCGCGGTGCGCAGGGGGATGGCGAAGGCCGGGGACTGATCGCCGGTTGCGTCGGGGTCCGGATGGCGAGCCGTCGAACGATGTGTGGTGATCTGGCGGCCGTCCCGATCTGGCCTACCGGACCTGGCGCGGATGATCTCCCGACCTTCCATCGGGACCGGCGTGTGGTGCCGTTTCTCTGCTCGCAACGGGATGAGGCCCGCGCGCGGCTGCACAGTACGCGCGCGGATGGCGCGTCAGCGGGTGCAGAGGCCCTTCGCGGCCAGGATGCGGGCCACCGCCTTGTCGTTCGCCGCCCCGTCCAGCTTGCCACTGGTCAACGCCTGCTGCAGGGCGTCGAGGACGGGGGTGACCTTGCCGCCGCTGGTCCACAGCGCCATGTCGGCGCCGGCCTCCAGCGCCCGCTGGACGGCCTCGGGCAGGGCGAACTCGTCGGTGATCGCCTTCATCGCGCCCAGGTCGTCGGTCATCACCAGCCCGTCGAAGCCGTACTGGCCGCGCAGCAGCTGGTAGACCGCGGGGGTCAGGGAGCTGGGGAGGTCCGTGGTGAGGTCGGGGACGTCGAGGTGGCCCACCATCACCGCGGTGCGGCCGCGACCGTTGTTGTCGGCCAGTGCGCCACCGTCACCCAGCAGGGTGGCGTAGGGCTTGAGGTCGTCGGCCTTCAGCTGCGCCAGGGGCGGGGTGGTGACGCGGCCCTTGTGGGAGTCGCCGCTGGAGTGCCCGTGGCCGGGGAAGTGCTTGAGCACCGTGAAGATCCCCGCCTCGCGCTGCCCGAGGGCGTAGGCGAGGGCGTAGGTGGTGACGGTGTCGGGATCGTTGCTGAAGGACCGGTCGCCGATCACGTCGTCGGCGGGCTGGTTGCTGACGTCGGCGTCGGGGGCCATGTTCATCGTGATGCCGCGGGCGAGGAGCTTCTTCGCGCGCTCACGGGCGACGTCGCGCACCTCCAGCGGCGTCTTCGTGGCCGCGAGGGTGCGGGCGCTGGGCAGCTCGCCGTCGAGGGCGTCGATGCGCTGGACGCGGCCCCCCTCGTCGTCGACGGCGACGGCCAGCGGGACCCGCGAGGCCGCCTGCACCCCGCGCAGGGACTGGTTGCGCAGCAGCTGCGTGGCGTTGCCGCCGACGAAGATGCCACCGACCTGGGTGTCGCGGACGGTGGAGGCGGTGCCGGCGGGGTCGTCGCCCTCCACCCCGACCATGAGGCGCTGCGCCAGCCGGGCCCGCGGGGTCATCGCGGTGACGGCGGCGGTGCAGTCGGGCAGCCGGTCGGCGCCGAGGGCGAGGCCGGTGAGCTCCGGTGCGGGAGCGGGTGCCGACGTCGGGGCGGCGGTGGCCGGAGCGGCGGCCGGGACCGCAGCCGACGCCGGGGCCACCAGCAGGCTCCCCAGCATCCCGACGACGAGCCCGCCCAGCAGCGGCACGGCCGAGCGGCTGCGACGCGGTCGGATGGTTCCACGGTTGAACGACATCGCCGACCATCATCCGCCCCGGCCCGTTCCCGCGTCAGCCGGGGGACGGTTGGGCCCGCACGTGCAGGCGTTCCCCCTGCGGGCCGAAGAGGCTCAGGACCTCGGCCGGCTCGGGACCCGGGTTGCCGAACCAGTGCGGGGTGCGGGTGTCGAACTCCGCCACCTCCCCCGGTTTGAGCACGATGTCGTGCTCGCCGAGCAGCAGCCGGATCCGCCCGGACAGGACGTAGAACCAGTCGTAGCCCTCGTGCGTCCGCAGGTCCGGCTCCCCGGGCGGCCAGTGGGGCGGGATGATCTGCTTGTAGGCCTGCACCCCGCCCGGCCGACGCGTCATGGGGATGAACGTCGAGCCGTGCCGCTGGAACGGGCGGGCGTGGATGCGGGGGTCGCCGGTGACGGGGGCGTCGACGAGCTCGTCGAGCTGAACCTGGTGGGCCCTCGCGAGCGGCAGGAGCAGTTCGAGGGTGGGCCGGCGCTGCCCGGACTCCAGCCGCGACAGGGTGCTCACCGAGATCCCGGTGCTCTCCGACAGCTCGGCCAGCGTCGCCCCGCGCTGCCGGCGCAGCGCGCGCAGGCGCGGACCCACGGCCTCCAGCACCCCGTCGAGGTCCGGGCCCGTCATGCGATGTCCGGGACCCGTTCGCCCGACGGCGGCGGGCCGGGCGGGGTGCCGTCGCCGAACGGGCGCCCGCCCAGCTCCTCGCGCCCGTGCGGGGTCAGCCACCCCGAGACGTCCGGGCCGGCCGGCACGATCCCCGTCGGGTTGATCGTCAGGTGGACGCCGTAGTAGTGCTGCTTGATCTGCAGGAAGTCGATGGTGTCGCCGAACCCGGGCGTCTGGAACAGGTCGCGCGAGTACGCCCACAGCACCGGCATCTCGGTGAGCTTCTGGCGGTTGGCCTTGAAGTGGCCGTGGTAGGCGGCGTCGAACCGCACGAGCGTGACCCACAACCGGACGTCGGCCTCGGTGATCGTGTCGCCCACCAGGTAGCGGCGCGTGGCGAGGCGTTCGGACAGCGCGTCGAGCCGGGCGAACAGCGCCGCGTACGCCCGCTCGTAGGAGGCCTGGCTGCCGGCGAACCCGCACTTGTAGACGCCGTTGTTCACGTCCTCGTAGACGCCCGCGTTCACCTCGTCGATCTCCGCGCGCAGCGCCTCCGGGTAGAGGTCGGGTGCACCGCTCCGGTGGAACGCCGTCCACTGCGTGGAGAAGTCGAGGGTGAGCTGCTGGAAGCCGTTCGTCGCGACGCCGCCGGTGCGCAGGTCCACCATGGCGGGCACCGTGATGCCGGCGTCGAAGCCGGGGTCGGCGGTGCGGTAGGCCTCGCCGAGGTACTCGATGCCCAGCACCGGGTCGCGGTTGTCGGGGTCGAGGTGGAAGCGCCAGCTGCGCTCGTCGTGCAGCGGCCCGGCGATGCCCATCGAGATCGCCTGCTCGAGGCCCAGCAGCCGCCGGACGATCACCGCCCGGTTGGCCCACGGGCACGCCCGCGCGACGACGAGCCGGTAGCGCCCGGCCTCGACGGGCCACCGCGACGAGCCGTCGGCGGTGATCCGCTCGTCGAGCGCGACCGGTTCACGTTCGAAGGTGGTCACAGTCGGAACCTACTGTGCCGAAACCTAGTGTGGGTGCCGTGCCCGCACTAGACGACCTGATCCGCCCGGGGATGCGCATCGCGGTGGCCGACGGGACGGGCACGCCGCGCGCCCTGTTCCCCGAGCTGACGCGGATCGCCGGGCACCACGGTGACCTGCGCCTCGTCCTGGGCTGGACGCCGCACGCCGAACCGGATCTCGACGGCGCCGCGTTCGCCGACGCCCGCACCGTGATGTCGGGCTGGGGGCTGCGGAAGCCCGTCGACGCCGGGGCGGTGCGGTCGGTGCCGACGCGGTTGTCGGCGGTGCCGTCGCTGCTGGCCGGGCCGCTGCGACCCGATCTCGTGCTCGCCTCGCTCGTCCGCACCCCCGACGGCCTGCGCTTCGGCGCGGAGGTGTCGTGGATGCGCGGGGCTGTGCTCGCGGGGATCCCGGTGGCCGCGGTCGTCTCCCGCACGGCCCCGCACTCCGACGCCGGCCCGCCGCTGCCCGCGGACGCGATCACCGTGCTCGGCGAGACCGACGACGCGCCCCGTGAGGTCGCCTTCTCCGCCCCGGGCGAGGTCGACCGCCGCATCGCCGCCCACGTCGCGCGGTGGGTGCCCGAGGGCGCCCGCGTGCAGGTCGGGCCCGGCCGGTTGGGCGCGGCCGTGCTCGACGCGATCGACGTGCCGGTGCGCGTCGACTCCGGCCTGCTGCCCGAGTCCGTCGTGGACCTCGACGCGCGCGGCCTGCTGATCAGCGCCTTCGGCGCGTACATGGTGGGCACGAGGCGGCTCTACGACTGGGCTGACGGCCGCGCGCTGCTCCACCCGCTGGAGGTCACCCACGACCCGGGCCGTCTGTGCTCGGACACCCCGTCGCCGCTGATCGCGGTGAACACCGCGGTGGAGATCGACCGGGCCGGGCAGGTGAACGTCGAGGGCACGGCCACGGCGGTGGTGGGCGGTGTCGGCGGGCATCCCGACTACGCGGCGGCGGGGACGCGGTCGCTGCGCGGGCTGTCGGTGGTGGCAGTGGCGTCGGGCCACCGTGGGGCGTCGACGCTGGTGGAGACGCTGTCGCGGCCCGTCACCACCGCTTCGCACGACGTGGACGTGGTGGTCACCGAGCACGGCTCGGCGGACCTGCGGGGGCTGGACCGTCGCGAACGCGCAGCGGCCCTGGCACGGTTGTGGGATGAGTGACGCGGCCGCGATCCCGCTGACGGTGGTCGCGTGCGCCGTCGTTCCGGGCGGTCTGGTGGGGCAGGAGGCGCGGGTGGAGATCCAGCGCCACGACGAGCGTCAGGCGCCGGCCCCGTTGCCGGGCGGGCCGTCGAACACCCAGTAGCGCAGGAGCAGAAAACGCGCCGCGCCGCCGAGGACGCTCGCGGCGGCGACCGCCACCGACTGCAGCCACGGGCTCGGATCGTCGACCACCATCGCCAGGCCGACCAGCACCGCGGAGCTGTAGAACGCGTAGAAGACGACGGTGCCGCCGTTCTGCACGTAGGTGCGCCAACGATGGGCCGACGCGGCACCCTGGAAGGTGAAGCGGCGGTTGACCTCGGTGCTCAGCAGCGTGCTCAGCACCAGCGCCACGAGATTGGCCGCGAGGGCCTCCCACCAGGTGCGCAGAGCCAGGAAGACCACCGCGTTGGCGATGGTGCCGAGCGCGCCCACGATCGTGTAGCGGGCCGCCTGGGTGGCGAACGGATGGGCCCGGCGGACGCGCGCCCGCCACGACTCGGGGACGGCGACGACGGGCACCGTGAACCCGAACGCCGAGCTCGTCACGTCGACCATGTCCCCTCCTGTCCCGTTGTCGATCATTACCCGACGTTTCCCTCGCGACAAACGCGGTGTGGGCTGTCCCTCATCTGTGTGAACCCCGTGATCGTCGGGCGATTCCGTGATCCACGGCGTGTTCGGCGTGATCGTCGCCACCGGTTCGGCCCGGTCCCGCCGAGGAGACCGGGGCGACACGGTCAGCGGCCGGGGGTCACGATGTCGGCTCACCAGGGCCGAGCGACTCGATCACCGTGGTGCGGATGAATCGTGCCGGGGCAGCGGATCACCGAGGGACAGGCCGCCCGGCAGCAGGTGGCCTGCGCCGGCGACGGGGTGCCCCCAGCTCAAGGGACTCCTGCTGGCCCGGCACGACCGTCCGCGGGCGTGGTCACCGAACCGTTCGAACACCCGGTCCGGGGTAGCGATCACACGGCCAGGAAGACCGTCTCGCCCTCGCCCTGCAGCCGGATGTCGAACGTCAGCCCGCCGTCGGACGCCGGCGCGGCGACCAGGGTGGCCGCGCGCTCCGCCGGCAGGGACGACAGCAGCGGGTCGGTGGCGTTGGCCGCGGCCTCGTCGGGGAAGTAGATGCGCGTGACCACCCGGTCGAGCAGGCCGCGCGCGAACACCGAGACGGCGATGTGCGGGGCCTGGCCGTCACCGACCGCGCCGGGCTTGACCGTGACGATCGTGAACCGGCCCTCGGGGTCGGTGGCGCAGCGGCCGAAGCCGCCGAACCCGGAGCCCGACGCGCCGCGCGGGTCGTCGGGGTGGTCGAAGCGGCCCTCGGCGTCGGCCTGCCAGGTCTCGATCAGCCCGTCGGGCACCACGGCTCCCGCGCCGTCGGCCAACACCCCCGTGATCCGGACGGCCCCTGGCGAGCCCTCGGGGACGACGAGGTGACCGTCGGTCCAGGTCAGGCCGATGCTCAGGAACGGGCCGACGGTCTGTGACGGGGTGGCGCTCATACCGGGTGCTCCATGGCTGGTGGGGCGGCTGGAACGGAAGCCGTGATCGTGGTCGGCGGAATCAAGAATGCTCCTCGAACGGCGTCTGCTCGCGTCCGCGCAGCACGATGTCGAACCGGAAGGCCAGGGCCCAGTCGGGGCGGGTGGCGTCCAGGTCGAACGTGGAGATCATCCGCTGCCGGGCCTTCTCGTCGGGCACGGAGTTGAAGATCGGGTCCTGGGCGAACAGGGGGTCGTCCGGGAAATACATCTGCGTCACCAGGCGCTGGGTGAACGCCCGCCCGAACAGCGAGAAGTGGATGTGCGCGGGGCGCCAGGCGTTGTGGTGGTTGCCCCACGGGTACGCGCCGGGCTTGATCGTCGTGAACGAGTAGTGGCCGGAGCTGTCGGTGAGGACGCGGCCGCCGCCGGAGAAGTTGGGGTCGAGCGGCGCGGGCCAGTTGTCGCGGGCGTGGGCGTAGCGGCCCGCCGCGTTGGCCTGCCACACCTCGACGAGCGTGTCCGGCACCGCGCGACCGTCGGAGTCGCGGACCTGGCCGAACACGACGATCCGCTGGCCGATCGCCTCACCCGCGTGCTGGGTGGTGAGATCGTGGTCGCCTGTGCCGATCGGGCCGGTGAGCAGCGGGCCGGTCACCTCGGTGAGCCGGTCGCGCAGCACCACCAGCGGCTGCGACGGCGCGCGCAGCCCGGTGCTCTTGTATCCCTCGAACGCGAGCGGCGGGTTGGTACCGTCCGGGACGGGCCGGTAGCCGACGGGCTGGATGGACGTCATCAGATCGCTCCGTGGGGCAGGCCGACGTAGTTCTCGGCGAGGCTGGTGGCGGCGGCGGTCGAGGAGACCGTGTAGCGGAGCTGGGAGAGCTGGATCCTCCGCTGGAACGCGTCCTCGTCGGGGAAGTTGTGGAGCATCGAGGTCATCCACCACGAGAAGTGCTCGGCGCGCCAGACGCGGCGCAGGCAGGTGTCGGAGTAGCCGTCGATGCCGGTCTCGTCCCCCTTCCGCAGGTAGCTCTCCAACGCGTCGGCGAGGATTCGCACGTCGGCGATCGCGAGGTTCATTCCCTTGGCCCCGGTGGGCGGCACGATGTGCGCGGCGTCGCCGGCGAGGAACAGCTTCCCGTGCCGCATGGGCTCGCGGACGTTGCTGCGCATCCCCGTGACGCTCTTCTCGATCAGCGAGCCCTCGTTGATCTCCGTGCCCAGCCGCAGCCGCAGCTCGTCCCAGATCCGGGCGTCCGACCACGTGCCCGCGTCGGTGTCGGGCGGCACCTGCAGGTACAGGCGCGTGACCTCGGGGCTGCGCATCGAGTAGAGCGCGAATCCGTTCGCGTGGTTGGCGTAGACGAGCTCGTCCTGGATCGGCGCGGCCTCGGCCAGGATGCCGAGCCAGGCGAAGGGGTACTTCCGGTCGAACGTCTCACCGGAGAAGGCTCCGCGGCTGACGCCGTGGAAGCCGTCGCAGCCCGCGATCACGTCGCAGTGCAGCTCCTCGCGCTGTCCGTTGCGGGTGTAGCTGATCACCGGATCGTCGGTGACGCCGTCCAGCGCCAGGTCGGAGACCTCGAACCGCAGGTCGCCGCCGTCGGCGAGGCGGGCGGCGATGAGGTCCTTCACCACCTCCTGCTGCCCGTAGACGACGATGCCGCGGCCGGTCAGCGCGGCGAAGTCGATGCGGTGGTCGGCGTCCTCGAACCGCAGCGAGACGCCCGCGTGCGGCAGGCCCTCGGCGTCCATCCGCGCGCCCAGCCCGACCTCGCGCAGCAGCTCGACGGTGGGGTGCTCCAGCACCCCGGCCCGGACCCGCTGCTGCACGTACTCGCGGCTGCGGGCCTCGAGCACCACCGATTCGATCCCCTGGCGGGCCAGAAGGTGCGACAACAGCAACCCTGCCGGTCCCGCGCCCACGATTCCCACCTGGGTGCGCATGCGTCCGACAATGGTGGAGCGTCGGACCCCCGCTCGACGGCACTTCCGCTGAGCGGAAGACTCTCACCCGTGGGTGACACGGTGACGGCGCGCGTGCTGGCGGTGCTGGCCGCGTTCGACGCCGAGCACACGGAACTGACCCTCACCGAGATCGCGCGCCGCGCCGCCCTGCCCCTGACCACCGCGCACCGGCTCGTCGGCGAGCTCGCCGGCTGGGGCGCCCTCGAACGCGCCGACGACGGGCGCTACCGGGTGGGGCTGCGCCTGTGGGAGGTCGGGGCGCTCGCCCCGCGCGGGCTGGGGCTGCGCGAGTCGGCGCTGCCGTTCCTGGAGGACCTCGTCGAGGTGACGCGCCAGAACGTGCAGCTCGCGGTGCTCGACGGCCGCGACGCCGTGTACGTCGAACGGTTGTCCGGGCGCGGGGCGGTCAACGTCATCACGCGCGTCGGGGGCCGGTTGCCGCTGCACGCCACCGGGGTCGGCCTGGTGCTGCTCGCCCACGCCTCCCCCGAGCTGCAGGAACAGGTGCTGTCGGGCCGGCTGCACCGCTACACCGCGAAGACCCTCTGCCGGCCCGACGACCTGCGTCGCGCCTTGGCCGACGTGCGGCGCACGGGGGTGGCCGTCAGCGACGGCCAGATCGAGCTGGTCGCGTTGTCGGTGGCCGCCCCGGTGCACGGGCCGCGCGGCGAGGTGGTCGCAGCGCTGTCGGTGGTGGTGCCGGCCGAGGGTGGAGACGCCCGGCCGTACGTGCCGGTGGTGCGGGCGGCGGCCCGGGGGATCTCGCGCGCACTCGGCGGGTGACCGCGACGGTCCGCACGGCAACGCCCGCCGGAGGGCGCTGACGTGTGACGGACGCCGATCTCCGCCCGGTCCTCGCGGTCGACGCGGAACCCGCTGCCCCTGGGGTGCGGCGCGACCAGGCCGGGCTCGCCCGGGAAGTACCGGAACATGCCCGCGACCGGCTCCGGCATCGCGCGCAGGAGATCCGCTCGGCGAGCGGGGCGTCAGGATCCGCCGTATGGCGGAGTAGGTGCGATCACCTCGATGGTCATGGCCGCGACGCCAGGAGCTCCAGCCGCCGGAAGGTCGAGCCCTGCTCTTGCGGAAGGCACTTCACGGGGCAACGATCACGCCGATGGACGTCGTGGAGTTCCGCCCCGAGCCGCACCAGTTCGCGTGGACGTTCGGGGGTGCCGCACCGACCCACCGGATCAAGCCGGGCACAGCGCTGAAGCTGTGGACCGAGGACGCCTTCTCCGGGAGTCTGCAGCGGGTCACCGACATGCCGAGCCAGGTGCTCGACATGACCGAGGTCAACCCGCAGACCGGCCCCTTCTACGTCGAGGGCGCCGAGCCGGGCGACACCCTCGCCATCCACATCGTGGACCTCACGCCCGCCCGGGACTGGGCCGCGTCCACCACCATCCCGTTCTTCGGCGCCCTGACCGGCACCGACCGCACCGCGCTGCTGCAGGAGCCGCTGCCCGAGCGGACGTGGATCTACCAGCTCGACCGCGCGAAGGGCACGGTGCTCTACGAGGCGAGGAACCTGAGCCTGGAGCTGCCGGTGGCCCCGATGCTGGGCACCGTCGGCGTCGCCCCGGCCGGGCGCGAGGTGCGCACGAGCCTCGTGCCCGACAAGTTCGGCGGCAACATGGACACCCCCGAGATGAAGGCGGGCACCACCTGCTTCCTCGGCGTCAACGTGGAGGGCGCGCTGTTCTCGCTCGGCGACGGGCACTACCGGCAGGGCGAGGGCGAGAGCTGCGGCACCGCGGTCGAGGGGGCGATGGACGTGACGGTGGTCGTCGACCTCGTGAAGGGTGGCGCTCCGGAGTGGCCGCGGCTCGAGCACGACGACCACTACGTCGTAGTCGGGTCGTCGCGGCCGCTGGAGGACGCCTGGCGCGCCAGCCAGATGGGCATGATCGCCTGGCTCGGCGAGCTGTACGGCCTCGACCGGCTCGACGCCTACCAGCTGCTCACCCAGATCAGCCTCTCCCCGCTGGCCAACGTCGTCGACGCGAACTACAGCGCGATCACCAAGATCGAGAAGGCCCTGCTGCCCGCGGCCGACGCCTACGGCGGCATGCACCGCCACCTGCGCTCCCTCTCGAAAGGACTCGTCTGATGGATCTCGGACTCACCGGCAAGGTCGCGCTGGTCACCGGCGGCACCAAGGGCATCGGACGCGCGGTGGTGGAGGCGCTGCTGGCCGAGGGCGCCACGGTCGCCTTCTGCGCGCGCAACGCCGCGGAGGTGGAGAAGGCCGCCGGGGAGCTGGGGGCCGTCGGCACCGCGCTCGACGTGGGTGACGGCGCGGCGCTCACCGCGTGGGTGACGGCGTCGGCGGAGCGGCTCGGCGGTATCGACGTGGCCGTCGCCAACGTCAGCGCGCTGGCCATCGGCCCGGGCGAGGAGAACTGGAAGGCCGGCTTCGAGGTCGACCTCATGCACACCGTCCGCATGTCCGAGACCGCCACGCCGTACCTGGAGGCGTCGAAGGGGTCGTTCGTCGCGGTGTCGTCGGTGTCCGGGCGCGAGGTCGACTTCGCCAAGGACGCCTACGGCACCATGAAGGCCGCCGTCGTGCACTACGTCTCGGGGCTCGCGTTCCAGCTCGCCCCGTCCGGCGCGCGGGCCAACTGCGTGTCGCCGGGCAACACCTACTTCCCCGGCGGGGTGTGGGAGGGCATCGAGGGCGGCAACCCCGACCTGTTCTCCCTGGCCATGAGCCTCAACCCGACGGGGCGGATGGCCACCCCGCAGGAGATCGCCTACGCCGTCGTGATGCTCGCGAGCCCGCGGGCGTCGTTCATCACGGGCACCAACCTGGTCGTGGACGGTGCTCTGACCCGAGGAGTGCAGCTCTAGCAATGCGCGAGTTCCGTGTCGCCGTCCCCCAGGCCCAGCTCGACGACCTGCGCGAGCGGCTGGCCAGGACCCGATGGCCCGAGCCTGCGACGGTGGAGGGCTGGACGCAGGGCGTTCCGCTCGACTACGCGCAGGAGCTCTGCGCGTACTGGGCCGACGGGTACGACTGGCGGCGCTGCGAGGCCGAGCTCAACGCGCTCCCGCAGTTCGTCACGGGGCTCGACGGCGGCGGGGACGACAGCGTCGACATCCACTTCCTGCACGTCCGCTCGTCGAACGAGGACGCGCTGCCGCTGCTGCTCACGCACGGCTGGCCCGGGTCGGTCGTCGAGTTCCTGGACGTGATCGGCCCGCTGAGCGAGACGTTCCACGTCGTGGCGCCGTCGCTGCCCGGCTACGGGTTCAGCGCCAAGCCGACCGTCGCGGGCTGGGGCGTCGAGCGGATCGCGACGGCCTGGGCGCAGCTCATGGACCGTCTCGGCTACGACCGCTGGGTCGCCGCCGGCGGTGACTGGGGCTCGATCATCACCAGCGCGCTGGGCACCGCGGCCCCGGACGGGCTGCGGGGCATCCACCTCACGATGCCCGTCGCGCCCCGGCCGCCCGAGGGGAGCGTGCCACCGCTGACCGAGGCCGAGCAGGCCGCCGTCGCCGACCAGGCCACCTTCCGCACGGTGCGCAGCGGGTACTCCGCCGAGCAGTCCACGCGCCCGCAGACCATCGGCTACGGCCTGCTCGACTCCCCGTCCGCACAGTGCACGTGGATCGTCGAGAAGTTCTGGGACTGGACCGACTGCGCCGGGCACCCCGAGAACGTGATCAGCCGCGACCGGCTGCTGGACAACGTGATGCTCTACTGGCTGCCCGGCAACGGCGCGTCGTCGGCGCGGCTGTACTGGGAGAGCTTCGGTGGACGGCGGCGCACCGACGAGGTCCCGGTGCCCACGGGCGTCACGCTGTTCCCCCACGAGCTCTACCGCCTTCCCCGCAGCTGGATCGAGCGTCGCTACACGGACCTGCGCCACTACACGGAGCAGAAGACGGGCGGCCACTTCGCGAGCATGGAGCAGCCGGAGGTCTACGTCGCGGAGCTCCGGGAGTTCTTCCAGACGCTGAGGTAACCCGCCCACCCCGCGAGTCGGCAGATCCCCGCGCGCGAGTCGGCAGATCCCCGCGCGCGAGTCGGCAGATCCCCGCGCGCGAGTCGGCGCCTGGCCGCCCCCCGACGGTCGCTGCCGGCGCCGACTCGCGCACGCGAAACCGCCGACTCGCGGGGGTGGCGGTGGGGCGGGGCGGGTGGTTCAGCGGAAGGCGAGGACCGAGGCGGTGAAGCCGTGGAGGTGGTTGCGGCCGCCCACCGGCCCGATCTCACCCGCCGCGAAGAAGCCGGCGACACCTTCGGCACCCAGGGCGTCGCGGACCGTGCGGACGTCATGGTCGGCGTCGGGGAACATCGTGGTGCCGCGGCCGTTGCAGGAGAACAGCAGCGCCCCGCGGGCCGGGTCGTCCGTGCCGCCGAGCAGCTCGGTGAGGTCCTCCCCCGCGCCGGCGGCGTCGCGCACCTGGAAGCGCACCGTCTGCCCGACCTCCACGACGTCACCGACGGCCACCGCGCCGGTCTCCTCGTCGGCGCCGACCACGCCGCGGATGAGGAAGTCGCCGCGGACGTGGTCCTCGGCGTACTCGTCCACGGCGATGCCCAGGTGCAGCCCCCGGGCGGCCAGCTCCTGCTCCGCGACGGGCAGTGCGGTGACGATCTCCACCAGCCGCGTGTAGGCGGGTGTGCCGGCCAGCTCCAGGAGGACGTTGCGGTCGGCGCGGGTGACGGTCATCGGTGGGCCGATCGGGCGGCACCCCTGGCTCACGACGACACGCGCCGAGACCTCCCCACCGAGCACGACGCCGACGCCGCCACGCGAGTGCACTTCGCCGTCGACGAACAACCGGTTGGCGCCGGGCCCTCCCGCCGCGCCCGCCAGCCCACCGACCAGCGGGAACCCGGGCATGATCGCGTTGCTGCGGTCGAGGAACCCGGCGACCGGGAACGAGTAGGGGTCGACGAGCATGGCCGCGACCCTGTCGTCGGACAGCAGCTGCGGAAGGCCGGTGACCTGCACGCCGTCGCCACTGCGTTCCGCCTCGAGCCGGTAGGGCCGGATGCGGGTGCCGGGCAGCGTGGCCGCCCACACGGCGACGGCGGGCCCGTTCTCCTCGCCGCGGCCGTCGCCGATCACCCCACCGGCGGTGGCGCCGATGGCGGTGCCCGCACCGGCCAGCTCCATCGCCCGCACTCCCGCGGCTCCGGCCTGGTCGGCCGTGTGGCCGGGACCGGGGGCGACGAAGACGCACATCAGGTCGGGCGTGGCCCCGTCCAGAGCGGCGAGCGCCTGCCCGACGGCCACCTCGGCCGCGCCCTCGAGGTCGGGTCCGACGGCGAGGCCGTCACCGAACCGGCGCCCGCTGGGCACGTCCTCACGTTCTTCCGCCATCGCTCCATCGTGACAGGAGCGGGGGTCGGCCGCCGTTCCCGAGCTTGCTGCACTTTACGTGCAGGACGCTCGGGCATGCGACACACCGCCGCCGTCTGAACGACCTCGTGCGCGGAAATCAGTGCCCTGGCACTGATTTCCGCGCACGGGCGCCGGAGGCGCGCAGCAGCAGGTGCATGGCCATGTCCGTCGAGCGCTCGCGGATGTCGGCCCGGGACCCGGGCATGACGGGGTCGCGGGAGAGAACCTCCCCGGACGACGTCGTCACGCAGAAGCACACGTAGCCGACCGGCTTCGCCTCCGTGCCCCCACCCGGCCCGGCCACCCCGGTGATGCCCACGCCGACGTCGGCGCCGAACCGTGCCCGGGCGCCGTCGGCCAGCGCCCGGGCCACCTCCGGTGACACGGCACCGTGCTCGGCGATCATCTCGGCCGGCACGCCGAGCAGCGCGGTCTTGGCCTCGTTGGAGTACGCCACCACCCCGCCCGCCACGTACGCGCTGGACCCGGCCCGGTCCACCAGCCGCGACGCCAGCATCCCGCCGGTGCAGGACTCCCCCGTGGCCACCGTCCAGCCCTGCTCCAGCAGCGCCGTGGCCAGCAGCTCGTCGGTGGTGGCGCCATCGGCGCTGACGAGGTGCTTCGCGTGCCGGGCAGCGAGCTCCGCGTGCAGCTCGGCGGCGACGTCCTCCGAGCCGGGCAGCGGGCGGATGTCCACCTCCAGCTCGGAGCGGCGCAGGCACGTGGTGACCTCGACGCCGGACAGGTCGCGGGACGCGCCGATCTCGCGGAGCGTGGCCGCGATCTCCGACTCGGGGAACCCGAAGAACCGCAGCTCCCTCGACGCCGCCGCCGGCACGCCCGCGAGCAGCTCCGCCACCGGCGCGGACGCGAGCGCCGAGGGCCACATCCCCTGCAGCTCGCGCGGCGGTCCGGGCAGCACGACGACGAGCGGCCCGTCCGGCCGACGCACGACCAGCCCCGGCGCGGTGCCCACCGGCATCAGCACGACGGCGCCGCGGGGCACCATCGCCTGCTTGCGGTTGGCCTCGTCCAGCGCCGGCCCGGAGAAGCCCGTGCGTGCGGCCCAGCCCGCGAGGATCCCGGCGATGTGGTCGCGCATCTCCTCGTCGAGCACCATGTCGGCGCCCGCGAACGACGCCACGACCTCGGCGGTGAGGTCGTCGGCGGTGGGTCCGAGCCCGCCGCTGGTGACGACGAGCGCCACCCCGGCGTCGGCGACGAAGGTCAGGGCGGCGACGAGGTCGTCGGGCCGGTCGCCCACCACCAGCAGGTGCGCCACCTCGAAGCCCAGCTCGCCGAGGGCCGCGGCCAGGAACGGCCCGTTGCGGTCGGAGATGACGCCGGTCAGCAGCTCGCTCCCGGTGACGACGACGGCGGCGCGGGGGCGCGAGTGGGTGTCCATGGTCCCGACCCTATGCCGGATCGAGGTCCCGCTCCGCCGCCGTGATCGCGGCCGTGACCGACTCGTCGCCGATCGTCACGGCGGCCTCGACGGGACCCGCGTCGACGCACAGCGCCCCGACGTCCGCCGACCGTGCGGGCCCGATCGCCATCAGGTGCCCGGGGCCGCGGTCGGGGTGGGCCGCGTCGGTGACGATGCGCAGGTCGGCGCCGTAGCGCCGCGAGCCCTGGGCGACCGTGCCGAGGCCGGGCACGAGCCGGTCGAGCCCGCGGGCCCACAGCGACAGTCCCGCGTCGGCGTCGGGATGGATGGCCTCGGTGCCGCGCGGCATCATCACGAGCACGTGGGTGGCGCCCCCGCGCAGCGCCCGGGCCATGGCCAGCGGCTCCCCCACCGAGCCGTCCACCCAGCGGCGCCCGCCGTAGGACACGGGCGGCCCGGCCAGCAGCGGGATCGACGCGCTGGCCTGCAGCGCCTGCCGCCACTCGGCGACCGTGCTCATCCCGAGGAGCTCGTCCGCCCGCAGGTCGGCGGTGTCGGTGGCCACCACGCGCAGCGGGGCGGGCGTGCGGCCGAGCGAGGCCCAGTCCAGCGGTTTGCGCACCCGCAAGACCTCGTCGAGGAGGTGGTCGAGCCGCACCACGGGACGACGCCCGCCGAGCCGGCGCATGCTGATGAACTCGGGCGTGCTGAGGTCCTCGTGGAAGCACGCGGCGCACTCGGCGGCGCTGCCGGTGAGGAACGCGGCCGCGCTGATCGCCCCGGACGACGAGCCGTAGACCTCGTCGAAGCCGGGTCGCAGGCCGGCCCGGTCGAGCGCGCGCAGCATGCCGGCCACGTACGAGCCGCGCATGCCGCCACCGCCGATCACGAGCGCCACCCGGTGCTCGTCGGTGCGCGTGCCGGGCGTGGTGCCCGCGTCGCGGCGGTCGAGCAGCACACGCAGGACGTCACGGTCGCCGTGCACGAACGGGAGGCGCTCTTCCACGGCGCCAGGGTACGGGCGCCCCGGGGCCGGGGCCAGACAAGGAGGGCGGGCCGGATCTCCCCGGTCCGCCCTCCCGTCCCCCGCCGCGGGTCAGCGGCCGGCTCCCCTCGTGCCGCTCACCCACTCCTGGTCGGTCATCCGCAGCCCGGCAACGCCCACGAGCACCATGAACAGGCCCAGGCAGGCACCCATCGCGATGTTCGGCAGGGCGCCGACCGGCGCCGCCATCGGCAGGACGTTCGCGACGACGACGAGCAGCGCGGCCGTCCAGTGGAAGAACCCGGCCCGCCAGGCGGCCACGCTCAGCAGGATCATCCCGACGAACGTCAGCATGATCATCGGTCCGGAGATGAGCACCCCGAGCGGCAGGGCCTGGGCGGCGTCGGAGACCGCGACGGCCTGGTCGGCCGGGAGGTTCTGGCGGATCGCCATGTCGTAGAAGTCGGTGACGAGCAGGCCGGGCAGCGACAGCGCGCCGAGCATGCTCAGCGCCAGCCCGACGTTGCCCGCCACGCGCCACGTCCGCCGGGTCATGATCGCGAGGACCAGCAGCATCGGCACCAGCGCGCAGTAGCCGAAGTGCAGGAGCACCGCGGCGACCTGGCTGCGCAGGGGGTCCACCACCAACGAGTCGAGGTAGCTGAGCTTGTCGGTGCCGCTCTCCCACTCCGTGGCGGCGAAGCCCGCGGCGGTGAGCAGGCCGCCGACCACCGTGCTGACGGCGAGCGCGCGGCGGCGGAACGGGGTGGCGGGTGCGACCGGGACGTCGGCGGCGGGGGCGGTGGGGGCGAGGGCGGTGGCGGTCACGGCGGGCTCCTGGGTGTGGGGTGGGCGGATCTGACGGGAATGACTCTGCTGGGGACGGGCGTCCGGCTCGACCCTGCTTCCTGGCCGGTCGGCGGTGTGGCCAGCACCCCCCTCGGGGTGCGGGTGGCGTTCAGTAGCCGGGTGCGCGGTGCCCGTCGGTCTTCTGCTCGTCGCCGACGCGGACGTGCACGACGGGCACACCGGGGGTGAGCACCGTGACGACGAGCGCGTGGGGGCCGGGAGTGGTGGGGGTGAACTCCGCGGACCACGCGTCCCAGTCGCACCGGTCGGTCTCGCCGTCGCAGCGGGGTTCGAGCGTCTCCGTCCGGTCGAGCAGCACGTGGCCCGCCGGGTCGCTGAGCTGCACCCGGATCTCGGCCGGCGCGTCGACGTCGACGTCGCTGGTGGGGGCGACGAGCAGGTCGTGCACGGCGCCGGGATGCTCCACGGGGACGTCGAACTCGATCCCGGCCGGCACGGCCGCACCGGGCCCCTCGGCGTCGATCTCGTAGAGGGTCTTCTCCGCCAGTCCCGAGTCGAGCAGGTAGGCGAGCCCGCCGAACGCGGTGGCGCCGAGCAGCAGCGCGACCGGCGCGGTCCAGCGCACCCGCTTGAACCCCGCATCGCGCGTCTGGGCGTACACGGCGAGCGCCGAGAACAGCAGGCCGCACCCCGTGGCGGTGAGGAACAGGATCGTGCTGGTGGTCATCGTGGGGCCTCCGGTGGGTGTGTCCGACCCCCTCGACACTTCCCGGTCGGCCCCGACCGGACGACCGTGTCTCCTGGCCGGTCCCGGTGTGGCCAGTACCCCTGCCGGGCCCCGCCGTCCTAGGCTCGCGGCGTGACGATCGGAGTGGTCCTCGCCGAGGACAACGCCCTGCTGCGCCACGGGTTGGCACGGCTCATCGAGGCCTCTGAGGGCATCGGGCTCCTCGGCGCGGCGGCCGACCTGCCCGGGCTGAACGCGCTCATCGAGCAGCACCGGCCGGACGTGGTGGTCACCGACATCCGGATGCCCCCGACCCACACCGACGAGGGCATCTCGGTGGCCGCGGACCTGCGCACGCGCCGCCCGGAGACGGGTGTCGTGCTGCTGAGCCAGTTCGCGGAGGCGACCTACGCGCTCGCCTTGCTGGCCGAGGGCACCGCACGGCGCGGGTACCTGCTCAAGGAACGGGTGGCCGACGGCGACGAGCTCGCCGACGCGATCCGGCGGGTGGCCGAGGGCGGGTCGGTGATCGACCCGACCGTCATCGAGGGCCTGGTGGCCGCCAACCGCGCGAAGCCGTCCGAGCTCGACGCCCTGACGCCCCGCGAGCTGGAGGTGCTGGGCGAGATGGCCCAGGGCAAGTCCAACGCCTCGGTGGCCGCCACGCTGGTGCTTTCCGAGCGCGCGATCGAGAAGCACACCAACTCGATCTTCTCGAAGCTCGGGCTCTCGGAGGAGCGTGACCTCAACCGGCGCGTCAGCGCCGTGCTGGTCTACCTGCAGAACCGCTGAGGGGTCAGGTGCCGGCCATCGCCTGACGGCGCCAGCGGACGAGCATCTGCACGAGCGGCGGCGCGGCGCCGTCGTCAATGATGCGGTCGCACCGGATGTCCTCGATCAGCTGGTCGTCGGCCAGTATCGACCGGCGGTCCGCCGGGCGACGCTGCTGGGGGATGGCATCGAACAGCTCGAAGGGGCGTGTGTCCCGGCCCTTTCGGTAGGAGTCCATCACGTTGGTTTGCCGTTCCGGTCCTCGATCATGTACGGGTGCGGAGTGACCTCTGTCACAGACGCTGGGAGCCCGGAACCGCTCGGCGGTCACCGAGGGGTTCCGGGCCCGGGGTCGTTCGCCGGCGTCACCAGCGGCCGGTGCCGCAGGCGCCGCAGAACCGGATGCGCGGGTCGCTCTCGGTTCCGCAGCCGCTGCAGGCCTGCGCGGGCGCGCGATCCGTCACGAGGGTCGCCCCGGCTGCGGGTGCCGCGGCCGCTCCGTCCGCCGGGGTGCCGACGGACCGGCCGTTCAGCGACGGGCCGCCCGCCGGGCCGCTCGACGGGCCGTAGGACGGACCGTAGGACGGGCCGTAGGACGGACCACTGAACGCCGGGACCGGGGGCACCGCGCCGACCGCAACGCCCGAGGCCTCCGCGGGCAGCGCCGGGGCCTGCCGGCGACGGCGGCCCAGCACGATCAGCAGCAGCGCCAGCCCGCTGAGCAGGACGGTCGCGCCGCCCACGATCGACCAGAACAGCACCGCTCCCAGCCCGAACGGCAGCCCCGACGAGGAGTCGGCGGGAGCCGGGGCCACGGGGACGTCACCGAACTTGTCCCGGGCCTTGGCCGCGGCGGTGCGGAACTGCATCGCCTGGGCGTGCTGCGGCGCCACCTGCAGCAGCTTGTCGAAGCCGGCGAGCGCGTCGGTGTAGTGGCCGGCGTAGTAGGCGCCGAGCGCATCCCGGAAGGCGTGGTCGTCGGGACCGAGCTCGTTGCGCACGCCGTTGCGGGTCATCAGCTCCGTGAGCCCGGACGAGGGCGCGATGAAGTTGAACGCCTGCGACTCCCCCGCCGGCATGAAGCTGTTGACACCCAGCACCCGACCCCCGAGGTCGACGGTGGGTCCGCCGCTCATGCCGGGGGTGAGGGCCGCGCTGGTCTCGTAGACCGGCGCCGAGCCGACGGTCTTGCGCGAGCTGACCTGCCCGTCCTTGTTCGACGGCTCCAGGCTCGGGTCGGTGACGGCGTCGGCGCTGGCCGGGTAGCCGACCGAAAGCAGCGGCGTGCCGATCTGCACGTCGGCGTCGGTCGCGAGCTCGATCGAGGGCAGGTCGGTGGTCGCCACCTTGAGCAGCGCGACGTCGCCCTGCTCGAAGGACCGCGCGTCGACGACGCGGGCGGGGAGGCTGCGGCCGCTGGCGCCGCCGTCGGTGGAGCCCGTGACGACGGTGATCGTGCTGTCGAGGGGTGATCCCTTGGCGAGACCCTCCACCGACCAGTTCGCGCTGCCGAACTCCACCAGCTGCCCGACCGTCACGCCCGGGACCACGGCAGCGGCGCCCCTGGCGGCGGCCGCGATGAACTCGGCCTTGATGCCGTTGGCGCTGGTGGTGTCGACGCAGTGCCCGGCGGTGGCGACGTAGCCGTCGGGGTTCACCCCGAAGCCGGTACAGGTGACGGTCAGCGTGTACGGGTTGCCGTCGTTGAAGAAGGTGCCGGTCTCGTCGGCCACGTAGCCGGAGAAGGTCTCCTTCAGGTAGACGACGGCGGGCCGGACCTCCGCCGCCGCGCGTTCGGCGGGCGTCGCCGCGGTGGGCGCATGGGCCTGGGCCGACGGCGTCGGCGGGGGTGGGGCCGGGGTCTGGGCGAGCGCCGGCCCGGCGGCGGCGAACGTGATCGCCAGCGCACTGGCGCCGACGGCGGCACCGTTCGCGACCCGGCGGGTGAGGGTGCGGTGGGTGGGGGTGTGACGTGCGGGCATCTTCGGTCCTCCGGGAGCCTGCGCCGGTCGATCCGGCGTCGGGGCAACGATGCGCCGGTCCGGGGCGGGTTCCGAGGTCACCACCTTGCCGGTCGGGGGTGCGGCCAGCCACACCCCCGACCGGTGCGGTTGCCTCCTGGGCACACCCGCCGTCGGGGGTCCACACTGGCGCGCATGACCGGTCCGAGGGTGCGCGTGCTGGTGGTCGACGATCACCGGCCCTTCCGCACGGCCGCGGCCGCGGTGCTCAAGCGCATGCCCGACTTCGAGCTGGTCGGGCAGTCGGAGACCGGCGAGGAGGCCGTCGACGCGGCGCGGGAGCTGCACCCCGACCTCGTGCTGATGGACGTCCGGCTGCCCGGGATCAGCGGCATCGACGCCGCGGCGCAGGTCACGGCGTCCGTGCCCGCTGCCGTCGTGGTGCTCTGCTCCACCTACGCCCGCGCCGACCTGCCGTTCCGGATCGACCAGCCGGGCGTCGCGGGCTACCTGCACAAGGAGGAGCTGCGCGCACCCGCGCTGCGCGAGCTGTGGGAGGGCCTCCGCCCGCCCGTCACCAACCTCTGACCGTCACCGGGCCGCGGCCCGCGCCGCGCGTGGCAGCACCGCCAGCACGAGGGCCGCCCCCAGCGCTATCGGGGCGGCGACGGCGAGCACCCCCCACGGCACGGACAGCTCGCCCGACACCCCGATCGACGTCGCGACCTGCCACCACAGGACGCGGGCGATCCCCAGCCCCAGCGGCACGCCGAGCAGCAGCGCGGGCACCACGGTCGTCGCGGCGAGTACGGCGAGCGTGGCCCGGACCTGACCCGGTGTCGCCCCCAGTGCCGCCAGGACGGTGAGCTCGCGGCGGTGGCGGCGGGCCGCCGAGAGCAGGGAGTGCGCCAGGGCCAGGCCGGCCACGAGGGTCAGGGTGACCGCGAGGATCTCCGGCAGCCGCAGCAGGTCGGCGAGGTTGCGCACCTCCGCCGGCATCTCCCGCCCGCTGAGCTCGAGGTCACGTCCCAGGTCCGCGGCCAGCGCGTCGGCCCGGCCCGGCGCGGCGACGATCTGGGCCGAGACGAGCGGTACGCCCTGCGACACCTGCCCCAGCTGCAGCGGTGCGACCAGCGCGCCGTCCCCGAGGCCGCCGCCCTCGTCCACCACCGCGACGGTGCCCACGACCCGGAAGTCGATGGGCCGCAGCCCGGAGGTCTGCACCGGCAGGACGTCGCCGACGCCGACGCCCAGCTCCCGGGCGACACGGGGGCTCAGCGCGATCTCGCCGTACCCGGTCGGCAACCGCCCGGTGGCGACGGCGACCGGGATCACGCCCTTGCGGGCGACAGCGGCCGAGCCCGGCAGCGGCCGTCCGTCGGCGAGCAGCACGGTGGAGGAGTAGACGGTGGCCAGTGCGGCCACACGCGGGTCGCCGACGAGCCGCGCCATGTCGGGCTCGCGGGCGTCCACGACCGTCAGGTCGGCGGCCTGCCCGTAGCGGGCGGGCTCGTGCACCAGTCGGTCGACGCTGGCCCCGAAGGCCAGCGTCGCGACGATCCCGGCCACGGACAGCACGGCCACCGCCACCGCCATGACCGCGCCGGGGCCGCCACCGCGGCCACGCACCGCCATGCGCACGCCCACGGTCACCGCGGGCCACCGCGACCACCACGTCACCGCCGGACGCACCGCGGGTGGACGGCGGCGGCGCACGGAGCCGGTGACGGCCGCGGCGACCCCGACGATCGCGAGGAACAGGGCCGCCGTGGCCACCGCGCCCACGGCCGCGATCGCCCACGGCGGGCGGAGACCGGGTTCGGGCTCGAACCGGGCCAGGCTGCCCAGCGGTTCGAGCCGGCCGGCAGCGAGGCCGAGTGCACCGGCCAGCAGGGCCGCGACGACGGCCGCGGGGGCTGCGGCGAGCAACCGGGCGGTCACCCGTTGGCCAGCCCCCATCCCCAGCGCCGACTCCACGAGCTGAGGCTCCCGGCGGAGCTGGTGGTGGCGCCCGACGCCCTGCCCGACGACGACCGCGCCACCCATCCCCAGCACCGCCGCGACGACGGCCAGCCCGACCACGAGCGTCTGCTCGGTGGTGGCGAGCGCGGGATCGGCGTCGCTGCGGGGCAGCTCCACGGTGCGCGGCACGTAGTCGGCCACGATCGAGCGTGACACCGCATCGGCCCGGGCGGCCGCGGCCGTGAACCCGGCGGTGAACGCCGCGGCGGAGCCGGGGTCGTCGGTGAGCCGGACGAAGACGGGACGGGCCGCCGCGTAGCCGGCGTGGCGCTGCGCGAAGGCGGGCCCGGCCAGGACGTTGGCGAGCGCGCCGCCCCACGCGGGCATGCGGCCGACGCCCACCACCGTCAGCTCCGTCGACGGGCCTTCGGGCGGGCCGAACCCGACATCGAAGTCGGAGACCTGGCGCAGCGTCAGCAGGGCCACCGGGATCCGCGAGCCGACGGTCAGCCCGCGGCGTTCCGCCAGCGGCTCGCTGACCAGAACCTCGTCCGGGGCGTCGGGGGCCGGCGTGCGGCCGGCGACCAGCACCGGGTGCAGCAGGTCGGCGGGCTGGTTCTGGCCGGCGCCGATCGAGACGAACAGCAGGGACTGGCCCCGCACCTGCGCGACCCAGGAGTAGGTGGCCCAGGCCTCCCGCACGCCCGGCAGCCGCCGGACGTCGGCGAGCAGCTGCGGCTGGTCGGCGGCCACCGCGACGCGGGCGTCGTCGAGCCCGACGGCGTCGACGAGGCGCGGGTAGGCCCCGCGCGTGCGCTCGGCCAGCGCGACGGTGCCGAGCACGACGCCGGCCACCAGTCCGAAGAGGACACCCAGGAGCAGCAGGCCGCGCAGGCCGGTGCGCCGCGCGGCCCGGGCCACCGCCCGGACCGCGCCCAATGCCGGCACGTCAACCCGCCCGGACGGGTGAGATCCGCGAGGCCACGCTGCGCGGGGGACGCGCCGGCATCCCGCCGACGTCCGGCAGCCGGACCTCCACCGTCGTGCCGTGCCCCGGCGCCGACCGCAGCGCGACGGTGCCGCCGATGGCGCCGATGCGGTCGACCATGCTCTCCGACCCGCCGCCGGCGGTGGCAGTGGTCGGGTCGAAGCCGGGACCGTCGTCGGTGACCGTGACGGTCGGCGAGCCGTCCCCGCCGTCGAGCGTGACGGTGACCGACGAGCCCGGGGCGTGCTTGGCCGCGTTCTGCAGGGCCTCCAGGCAGCAGAAGTACACCGCCACCTCCACGGGCTCGGGCAGCCGGCCCAGGCCGCGGTCGTGGACCGTCACGGCCAGGGGGCTGCGCTGGGCCGCCACCCGCAACGCCTCGGCCAGCCCGGCGTCGCGCAGCAGCGGCGGGTAGATCCCGTGGGCGAGGTCGCGCAGGTCCCGCACGGACTCGCGGGCGGCCAGATCGAGCTCGTCGAGCAGCTCCAGGTCGGGCCAGTCCGGCGGCAGACCGTCGCGCAGCAGCCGCAGCCCGACGGCCAGTGCCACGAGGTGCTGCTGCGCCCCGTCGTGCAGGTCGCGCTCGATCCGCCTGCGCTCGGCGTTGCCCGCCGTGACCAGACGCGCCCGGGACGCCTGCAGCTCGGTGTTGCTGCGCTGCAGGTCGGCCAGGGTCACGGCCAGCGCGTCGTCGAGGGCGCGGTTGCGCAGCGCGATCCCCAACCGCCGCGCCACCCCGGCCAGGGCCCGCTCGTCGGCCGCGGAGAACGCCGTGGCCGTGGCCGGCCGCTCGATCACGACGAGGGCCAGCACGCGTCCGCCGTGCACCGCGGGGGCCAGGCGCAGCTGGCGCGGCCCGGCGTCGGGGGCGGGGCGCAGGCGGGGCAACCACATCTCGAGCCAGCCCGGCCCGGCCACACCGGCCCGGGCCAGCACCTCCAGCTCGGGGCCGCGGAGCGGGTCGACGTCCACGTCGTCCAGCGGCGCCGGGACGACGACGCCGCGGTGCAGCACGTCGGAGGCGAGGTCGCCGTCGGGCCCGGACCAGATCTCGACGGTGGACAGGCGCCAGTCGCGACGCATCGACTCGGCCACCTGCCGCAGCAGCTCGGGCACCGGGGTGCCGCGGCCGGCGCGGTCGCCGAAGTCGGCGACCAGCTCGTCGGGCGAGCGGCGGACGCCGCTGAGCACCGAGCGGGCCGAACGCCCCGCCCAGCGCCCCAGCGGGCCGGCCAGCGTGGCCACGAGCAGCAGCCCGAGCAGCACCGGGTTCACCAGCTCCACCTGCATGCCCACCGGGACGCGACCGAACACGAGCAGCACCAGCAGCAGTCCCAGGTCCACCGCCACGGCGAGGCCCGCGAAGTCCGACGCCGCCACGAGCACGACGGCGCTGGCCCGGCAGGCCCGCGCGCTGACGCCGGCCGCGACGGCGAGCACCAGCGGCGCGGCGACCAGCGCCAGGGCCACCGGTAACGGCGGCCCCCCGCCGAGCAGCCCCACGCACAGCCCGACCGAGGCGATCCCGGCCGCGACGACGAGCCCCGACAGCAGCAGCGACCGCCGCTCCCGGCGGCCCGGTCCGGCGCTCATCCCGCGCCCACCGGGCTCGGCTGAGCACCCTGGGGCTCCACGACCTGGCCGTCGCGCATGTGGACCAGCCGCTGCGCACCCGCGGCCACCTCCGGGCTGTGGGTGACCATCAGGATCGTCTGCCCGGCCCCGTGCAGTCGGCCGAACAGGTCGAGCACCTCCGCGGCCCCCTCGGAGTCCAGCGCGCCGGTCGGCTCGTCGGCGAGCAGGATCGTGGGCCGGTTGGCCAGCGCCCGGGCGATCGCCACCCGCTGGCGCTGCCCGCCCGACAGCGCGGCGGGCAGCTCGCCGGACTTGTCCAGCAGGCCCAGCGTGTCGAGCAGGTCCCGCGCCCGGGCGGTGGCCTCCGGTGGCCGTAGCCCCGCCACCAGCGCGGCCAGCGCCACGTTCTCCAGCGCCGTCATGTGGTCGATGAGGTGGAAGAACTGGAACACCAGGCCGACGTGGCGGCGGCGCATCCGGGCCAGCCCCGGTACGTCCAGCGACTCGAGGAGCACCCCGGCGAGCTCGACGCTGCCCTCGTCCGCCGGCTCCAGCCCGGCGAGCAGGTGCAGCAGCGTCGACTTGCCGCTGCCCGAGGGCCCCATCAGCGCGACGAACTCACCGCGCGCCAACACCAGGTCCACCCCGCGCAGGGCCCGCACCGGGGCCGCGTCGGCGTCGTAGGTGCGGCGCAGGCCGCGCACCACCAGATCGTTCGGCACCGTTCCACTCCCGTGCACTCGTCAGCGAAGTCGTAATCGGCCGGTGGTCGTGCGGCGTTAGCCGTACAGGGACCCGGCCGCGAGGTAGGCCTCCGACTCCTGCTTGTGCCTCCGCTCGTCGTGCCCGATCTGGCGGAGCAGATCGGCGACGGAGTCGAACGCGCCGTACTGCGCGGCGAACCGGGAGAAGTGGTGCTGCGTCTCGAACTCGGGGTGCTCGGCGACGAACAGGGCGTACTCGTGCTCGGCGTGGTCCTCGAAGTCGGCGTTGAGGCGGTAGCTCCACCGCGGCGCGACGACGAACAGCAGCCAGGACACGTGGTAGTAGCCGCACGCCATCAGCCACGGCAGGACGCCGAACCACAGCCTCGACTGCCGGCGGCCCGTCGCCGCCACCAGCTCGGAGGTGATCAGCAGGTGCCACTGCTCGTTGTCCTGCTGCTCCCGGTTCTCCACGATCCGCTCGGTGATGCGGTGGGCCAGGCCCGCGTCGCGGTGGCGGCGGCCCAGCGTGCGGTAGGCCCGGGCGACGAGGCAGTAGTCGCGGCGCGGCGTGTCGAGCGTGGCCTGCTGCTCGCGGCGCAGGGCCCGGCGGCCCAGGCGGGGGGTCCGTGCGGCGGTGACGGGCTCGGCGACGGCCGGCGCGCGGTGGACGGGGACGAGGGTGGGGGCGGACATGGCGTGCTCCTGAGCTGGCGGTGCCGCGGGGTGTTCCGCGGTGGGGACGAGCGTGCTGCGCGGGCCGCGTCCGTTCACCGGTGCTGCCCGGCCGATCACCCGGCCCGATCCCGACGCCCCCGCGCCGCGCTGCCCACCCCGGCGCAGGTGTGGCCAGCACCCCTCCGGTCACACCGGGTCGAGCAGCTCCGGTGCCGTGGCCAGCTCCCGCAGCCGGGTCCCGGGGTCGGCGACCAGGCGGCGGGCGGCCGCGTCCAGCAGCCCCATCGTGCAGGTGATCTCGGCCGCCGCGACGTCGTCGGAGACGCGGCGCAGGGTGTGCTCCATCCGAAAGGTCCTCCCCTCCCCGAACGACAGCCGCGAGTCGATCTCCACCTCGTCGCCGTAGCGGAGCTCGCGCTGGAACCGGCAGGTGGTCTCCAGGAGCACGATGCCGAGCCCGTTCTCGGTGAAGCGGTCGATCGAGCAGCCCGCCGCGTTCATGTGCTCGGTGCGGGCGTGCTCGGCGTAGCGGTGGTAGTTGGCGTGGTTGACGTGCCCGTTCACGTCGATCTCGTAGCTACGGACGCCCACGCGGACCGCGAAGTGATCAGCCATTCCGGCAGGATCTCCCACCATGGACGACGAGATGCGACCGCCCCGCGTGACCATCCGGCGGCAGGTCGAATGGGCGCAGACGGACGCGGCCGGCCATCACCACTGGACGGCGGTGCTGCACTGGGCGGAGCAGGCCGAGACCGCGCTGCACGAGCGGCTGGGCGTGGCCGGGCAGATCTGGGGACGGGAGCCACGCGTGCACGTGTCCGTCGACTTCACCGCGCGGCTCTACTTCCGCGACGAGGTGGACATCGCGCTGTGGGTGGAGCGGCTCGGCACGACGTCGGCGACCTACGCGTTCACCGCCACGAAGGTGGCCACCGGCGAGCAGGCCGCCGCGGGCACGCTCGTGACCGCCTACGTCGACCTCGACTCGGGCCGCGCCACCGGATGGCCCGACGCGCTCCGGGCCGCGCTCAGCCGGGGCGCTGCTCCCGCGCCGCCGCCTGGATCCGGGGCTGCGGACGGTAGCCCACCGCCGGACGCGCCGGGACGGTGACCAGCCCGAGCGCGACCAGCACGTCGGTCAGCGTCGGGTAGTCGCCCGCCGGGAGCACCCACAGGTCGGTGCGGGTCGCGGAGTCGGCGCCGTACTGCTCCGCGTGCATGAGGAGCTGCCACTTCGCGGCCGGGAACGTGGCGTCGGCCAGCACCTGCGAGAGGCGTTCGACGTCGGCGCGGGAGTTGCTGCGATGCACGGTGTCCTCCTCGTGAGGCGTTCGCCCGCCGCGTCCGCCGAGTGTGGTGTACCCCACGTCACACTTCCCCAAACCACGGGAGAGGGGGCGTGTTGTGCGCCTCCCGGCGGGCGCCGTAGGGTTCCCCGGGGCGGTTGAGCAGCCAGTCGCGCCACAAGTCCGCGACGTCCATCAAGGAGCCGGTGCGCAGTATGAACGTCGATCCGCCTGTCGACACGGGTGCCGGTGACGGCACCGATGTCGGCGAGATCATCCGCTTCGACGTGGTCGACCACGGCCCGGACGCGCGCGTCCTGCACGTCGTCGGGGAGCTCGACACGCTCACCGCGCCGCTGCTGCAGGTCCGCCTCCTGGAGCAGCTGGCCCAGGTCAAGCACCTCGTGCTCGACCTCTCCGATGTCACGTTCCTCGGCTCGGCCGGCCTCGCCGTGCTGGTGGGAGCCAAGGACGACGCCGAGAACCGCGGCTGCCGGCTCGTGGTGGTGCCCGGCTCGCGCATCGTCAAGCGGGCGCTCGAGGCCACCGGTCTGCTCCAGCTCTTCACGATCGCCGACGACATCACCGAGGCCCTGGGCGCGGCGCACTAGTCGCCCCCGGTACGCCGGAATGGGTCCTCGACGGAGTGGAGGGCCGGGCCCGGATTGAGCCGGATCGGCTCAACCCGTACCTCACCTGAACGGAAGCGGCGGGTCGGTCGCGCATAACCCCAGATCAGTGCCATGGTGGTCGGATGGAGGACGCCGACCTGACCACGCTCACCGCGGCCGGGATCGTCGAGCGCGTGCACGACGGCCGCAGCAGCGCGGTGGAGGTGGCCCGGGCGCACCTGGTCCGCATCGCCGAACGCGATCCGGAGATCGGCGCGTTCCAGGCCCACGACCCGCAGCGGGTACTCGCCGAGGCGGGCGGCGTCGACAGTCGCGCCGACCGGTTCGCCCTGCCGCTGGCCGGGGTGCCCGTCGCCATCAAGGACTGCGTCGACGTGGCCGGCTACCCCACCCGGCACGGTTCCGCGGCCACCTCCACCGAACCCGCCCGCCGCGACGACGAGCTGGTCAAGCGGCTGCGTGCCGCCGGGGCGGTCGTCGTGGGCAAGACGAGGATGCCCGAGCTGGCGGTGTGGGGCTTCACCCAGTCCGCGCTGGGCGTCACCCGCAACCCGCTCGACCCGGCCCTGGACCCCGGTGGCTCCAGCGGGGGCAGCGCCGCCGCGGTCGCGGCCGGGATGGCCGCACTCGCCCTGGGCACCGACGGCGGCGGGTCGATCCGCATCCCGGCCGCCTACTGCGGCATCGTCGGGCTCAAGCCCGGTACCGGCGTGGTGCCCCTGCCGGGCGGCGCGGAGGAGCACTGGTGCGGGCTCTCCGCGGCCGGGCCGCTGGCGCGCACCGCCGGCGACGCCGCCCTGATGCTCGCCGTGCTCAGCGGCGGAGCCTGCGACCTCGACGTGCCCGGCCCCGCGCGCATCGCGCTGTCGGTGCGCAACCCGTCACCGGTCGGGAAGCTGCACCCCGACCACCGCGCGGCCGCCGTGGGGGCCGCGGCCCGGCTGCGCGCCGGCCCCGGCGGCGCCGTCGTCACGCTCGCCGACCCGCCCTACCCGCGCGGGCTCACGTCGCAGTGGATGCGGCGCTGGCACACCGGAGTGGCCCGCGACGTCGCCGCGCTCGATCTCGACCCGTCCCGGCTCGACCGGCGCACGGCCGTGATCGCCCGCAAGGGACGCCGCTTCGGGCTCCTCACCCGCCCCCGTCCCGCCGCGGCCCGGGCCTGGCGCGCGCAGATGATCGCCTGGTTCGACGAGGGCGGGCACGACATGCTGCTCGGGCCCGCCGTCGCCGGGCCGCCCGTGCGCGCCGGGTCGATGGCCGGGCGCGGCTACCTGTCCACGCTGCGGATCTCCGCCGCCCGCGTGCCGTTCACGCAGGCCTGGAACCTGGCCGGGCTGCCCGCCGTGGTGGCGCCGGTGCTGGTCGGCGGCCGGGCCGTCGGCGTGCAGCTCGTGGGCCGGCCCGGGTCGGAGGCCGCGCTGCTCGCGGCGGCCGCCCGGCTGGAACAGCAGGTGGTGCCGATGGCGGGGGCCGCGCCCCGGCGTTCCTACGCCTGACCCTCCTCCGGGAACGGCTCCAGCAGCCGCCGTGGCCACCGCGTCGAGCTTCAGCTCGTCGTCGGCCTCGCCGCCCTGGCGCCCCGTCCCGGTCGCGACGACGGTGAGCCCGGCGAGCCGGTGCCTGACGTCGGCGGCGAGGTCGACGGTGCGCGGCGGGAGCCCGAGCCACTGCTGCAGCGGCCCGCGCCGGGTGTCGACGGTCTGCACGCGCGACAGCGGCGCCACCCGCCAGTCCTGCAGGATCTCCGTACCGGCTGTGGTGGGACTACTCCTGACTCCGCCACGGGCCGGTGATGGCGAACATGTAGCCCGGCTCCTGGATGTTGGCGAACAGGATCTTCCCGTCGGGCGAGTAGACGGGCCCGGTGAACTCGACGTTCTTCGTGGCGTCCGAGAAGTCGTTGCGGGCCACGGGGAAGGTCCTGCCGCTGTCGGTGGCGCCCACGAGGTGCTGGATGCCCTCGCCGTCCTCGGCGAGGATCACGCCGCCGTAGGGCGAGACGCTGACGTTGTCCGGGCCGTCGAACGCGCCGTCGACGGCGGGGTCGGGGTTCTTGCCGAACAGCAGCTTCAGCGTGATCGTCGACCGCTTCGGGTCGTAGAACCAGATCTGCCCGTCGTGCACCTTCGACACACCCGGGTTGTCGGTCTCGCGGGAGAAGCTGGAGACGATGTAGGCACCGCCGTCGCCCCACCAGGCGCCCTCGAGCTTCTTCGACCGGGTGATCTCGGTGTCGGGGAGCTGCTTGCGGGTGGGGGTGGTGCGGGCGTCGCGGTCGGGGATGGCCTTCCACTCCACCTTCAGCACGGTGCCGGGCACGGTCACCAGCGACAGGTCGGCGACGTGCTTGCCGGCCCTGTCCGAGGCCTTCAGCGCCGCCAGCACGCCGTCCGTCGGCCCGAGCCGGCGCAGCACCCTTCCTGCCGCGGTAGCCCTTCGGGGGCTCCCAGCGGTAGAGCAGGCCGGTGGGCGTGGACGCGTCCTCGGTGAGGTAGATGTGGCCGCGGTGGGGGTCCACGGCCACGGCCTCGTGCTCGAAGCGGCCGAGCGCCTTGATCGGCTGCGGGTTCTTGTTGGCCTCCCGGTCGAACAGGTCCACCTCGAAGACGTAGCCGTGGTCCTTCTGGAACCCGTCGGTGCCGGGTCAGGTCGTCGAGGTGGGGCACGGGGAGGTCGGTGCCGAAGGGCTCGCGGATCTCGTGGTTGTTGACCAGGACCGTGCGCCCGCCCTCGCCCTTGAAGGTGCCGGTGCCGTCGTGGTTGCGGGGGGTGAACTCCCCCGACTCCAGCAACGTGGAACCCGCCTGCGTGACGATCGTGTACGAGAAGCCCTTCGGCAGGGCCAGCCGCCCGGCCGGGTCGGCGACCAGCGCGCCGTATCCGGCGGCCGGGGCGGGGCGGGCCGTGGTGGCCGCGGACGCCTCCGGCGTGGTCAGCAGCATCTCGGTGCTGCCGATCAGCGCCACTCCCGCGCCCGCCATGGCGCTGCGCGCCAGGAAGTCCCGCCGGTTCAGTCCGTCAGTCATGCGATGTCTCCCGTTTCCGTGCACGGCCGATCGAGATCCTTCGATCGGGTGGTGGCCGTGCGTCACCGTCTCTGACCGAACCGTCCAGAAGGTGAACAACGGATATACAGCCGCTATCGGACACACCTGCTCAACCGGGCGGAGGGGACCATTCACCGCTGCTCATGAACTCCTCGAGTGCGGCCGTGTACGGAGCGAGATCCATGCCCTGCTCCGCCACCCAGCCGTCGTCGTAGTAGCTGTGGCGGTAGCGCTCGCCGCCGTCGCAGATGAGCGTGACGACGCTGCCGCGCACGCCCTCGTCCCGCATCCGGGCCACCAGCTGCCAGACACCCCACAGGTTGGTGCCCGTGGAGCCGCCCGCCCAGCGCCCCGTGACGGCGTGCAGGTGCCGTGCCGCGGCGACGCTGGCCGCGTCCGGGACGGCGATCATGCGGTCGATCACCCCGACCACGAAGCTGGGCTCCATCCGCGGCCGCCCGATGCCCTCGATGCGCGAGGAGATGCCGGTGGTGTGGTCGGGCGTGCCGCTCGCCCACCCCGGCAGGAACGCCGAGTTCTCCGGGTCGACGACGGCCAGCTGCGTCGGGTGGCGCCGGTAGCGCAGGTAACGGCCGATCGTGGCCGACGTGCCGCCCGTGCCGGCGCCCACGACGATCCATGCCGGCACGGGGTACCGCTCCAGCGCGAGCTGATGGAAGATCGATTCGGCGATGTTGTTGTTGCCGCGCCAGTCCGTGGCGCTCTCGGCGTGGGTGAACTGGTCGAGGTAGTGCCCACCCGAGGCCGTGGCCAGCTCCTGGGCCTCGCCGTACATGTCCGCGGCCCGGTCGACGAAGTGGCAGCGCCCGCCGTACCGCTCGATCAGCGCGATCTTCTCCGGACTGGTGGAGCGCGGCATGACGGCGACGAACGGCACCTCGATCAGCCGCGCGAAGTACGCCTCCGACACGGCGGTGGATCCGGAGCTGGCCTCCACCACCGTGGTGCCCTCGACGATCCAGCCGTTGACCAGCGCGTGCAGGAACAGCGACCGCGCCAGCCGGTGCTTGAGGCTGCCGGTCGGGTGCACCGACTCGTCCTTGAGGTAGACGTCGACGCCCCACTCGGCCGGCAGCGGGAAGACGTGCAGGTGGGTGTCGGCCGAGCGGTTGGCGTCGGCCTCGACGCGCCGGATCGCCTCGTCGACCCAGGCGCGGGTGCGGGAGCAGGAGCGGTCGACGGTGGCGGTCACCGGCCGAGGCTAGTGCTTGAAGTGGCAGGTGGAGCCCGGGAGCCCTACGGTGTCCCCGATGTCTGAGACGCGAGAGAACCCCGCCTTCGATCCGCCGCCGGTACCCCGCGGCGGGGAGGCCGACGACCAGATCACCCTCTCGCTGAGCTCCCCGGGCGAGAAGCAGACCGTGATCGAGGTGGGCGGCGAGGTCGACATGGTCACCTCACCGCATCTGCGCTCGTCCGTGCTCGACCAGTACGCGGCGGGAGCCGAGCTCGTCGTCCTCGATCTCGACGGGGTGACGTTCCTCGGCACGAGCGGGCTCGCCGTCCTCATCGAGGTGCGCGAGGCCGCCCACGCGGCCGGGGTGGAGCTCCGCCTCGCCTGCACCGCCCGGCGGGTGCTGCGCCCGCTGTCGATCGCGGGCCTCGTCCCGCTGTTCGACATCCACGACACGATCGACCAGGCGCTCGCCGAGACCTGATCGGCCGTGACGTACGTCACATCTGCCCGCCGGAGTGGATGCGGAGTCCCTCCTGCGCAAACGCCCTGAGCTGCGGAATCGCCGCCGGGAACGGCGCCGCGCGACACCACTGCTCTGGGTACCGCGCAATCCAGGCGTTTGGCCGTGCAACGACCCGGGAAGTTGCTCCTCGATCGCCCGGCCAGCCCGGGCACGAGTGAAGAGGTGACGATGAGCGACGTTTCCCGGCTTCCCGGTCCCATGGACTTCGCCTGGCAGTGGCAGCGCCTCGGCTCCTGCCGCGGCATGGACAGCGGCGTGTTCTTCCACCCGGACGGCGAGCGCAACCCGTCCCGGGCCCGACGCACCGCCCAGGCCAAGGAGGTGTGCGGCCGCTGCCCCGTGGTGGAGCAGTGCCGTGAGTTCGCCCTGCAGACGCGGGAGCCGTTCGGGGTGTGGGGCGGTCTCGCCGAGGCGGAGCGCCGCGTCATCCTGGAGCGCCAGGGGATCCCGCTGGCGAGCTAGTCCTCCACGACCACGACCGACAGCTCGAGACAGCGGTAGCGCAGGAGCGGGATGCCGTAGACCTGCGCGATCCGCTGCGCCGCCCGTCCGACCGCCGTCCGGCCGGCGTCGGACGGCGACACGGCCGGGGCCAGGCAGTACACGCCGGGCTCCGGGTCGAACCCCACGAGCTCGCTCATCGCGGCCACCATGTCGGCCTCCGCCGCGGGGCCGAGCGGGCCCGTCAGGCCCAGCCGGTGGACCTTCAGGTCGGTGAGGTCGAGCGCCGACGCCCTGGCCTGGACGTCATCCGGCTCGTCGTCGCCGTCGTCACCATCGCCGTCGTCGAGCACGATCGGCTCGCTCCCCGCAGGGCCCAGGACGTGCACGGACCCGCAGGCCTGCACCGGGATGTCGTCGGCCGCCAGCAGCAGGTCGACCTCCTGGAAGCTCTCCAGCAGGCGGGCGAGATCCGACTCGGGCCGGAACAGCTCCATGGCGCTCGCGGCCACCGCGACCGCCCGCCGGTGCCGCACGGGAACACCGATCCGGTCGGCGGCGCCCAGCGCGACCGGAGCGGCGGAGGCGGGGAGCTCCGGGACCGCGACCATCGAGTACGTCTCCTTCGACGTGAGCCCTTCACGGAGCCTGCAGGTCTTCCACCGTGCAGTAGACAGGTCGTGCACCGCACGAATCCAGCCCGGAGGGCCGAGCGGCCGACCGAGGTCCGTGAACGGTGAACTACCCGCGGGTAGGGTGATCGGGATCTGCCCTGTCCACGGTGGACGGTCGACCGGCTGTCAGTCGTCGAGCCGCACCGCGAGCAGCGCCACGTCGTCCCGGAGCCCGTCCGGCACGCAGACCCGGAGCACCTCCTCCACCACGCTCTCGGCGTCCGTGCCCGGCTCGAGGTGCGCCACGGTGCGCTCGAGCAGGTCGGTGCGCTCGTCGGCGTCCTCGCCCGCGATGTCGGTGATGCCGTCGGTGTAGAGCAGCAGGATCGAGCCGGGGGCGCACGAGACCTCCGCCTCCGCCCGGCCCGGGCCGCTGCGCCGGCCGAAGTCGGGCACCGCCCCGATCATCGGGCTGCGCTGCCGGTCGAGACGCACGAGCGTGCCGTCCGGCTCCAGCAGCAGCGGCGCCGGGTGCCCGGCGTTGGCGTAGCGGACGATCCGGTGACCGGCCAGGTCCGGTTCCTCGATGCGCGCGTACACCGCGGTGGCCATGGCCGCCATCTCCAGGCCCTGCACCAGCTGGTCGCAGCGGTCGAGCACCGATCCGGGCAGCCCGCCGTCCCAGGCGTAGGAGCGCACCACACCGCGGAGCTGGCCCATGGCGGCCGCGGCGCGCAGGTCGTGCCCCACGACGTCGCCGACGGCGATGCCCACGGCGCCGTCGGGCAGCGGGAGCACGTCGTACCAGTCGCCGCCGACCTGGTTGCCGTCCATGCCGACGAGGTAGCGCGCGGCGAGCCGCAGCCCCTTCACGGTGGGCAGGGCGGGCAACAGGCTGTGCTGCAGCGTGACGGCCGCCGCGTGCTCGGTCTCGTAGAGCCGGGCGTTGTCGACGGTGAGCCCGGCCCGCCCGGCCAGGTCGGTGGCCAGGTGCAGGTCGCGCGAGGTGTAGCGGCGGCCGTAGGGGTGCTGCGTCATCAGGGTCAGCGAGCCGAGCACCCGGCCCCTCGCCCGCACCGGCACCACCATCGCCGAGCGCATCCGCAGCCGCTCGTAGGTGGCCGCGGCCGGTGACCCGACCGCGGCGTCGTAGCGATCGGTACCGCTCTCGGGCAGCTCGGACAGCAGCACCGGCTCCAGGCCCGCGAGCACCGCTCCCGTGTCGCTGCCGGCGCCCACCCGGTAGTCACGCAGCTCGCCGAGGGTGCGCAGCCGCGCCTCGTCGTCGGCGTCGCGGGCGGCCACGGCCATGCGGACCGGCGTGGCCGAGCCGGGACGGTCCAGCAGGTCCACCGCGCAGAGGTCGGCCAGCTGCGGCACGACGATGCGTGCGAGGCGCTCGCAGGCGTCCGCCACGTCGAGCGCGCCGGTCATCTGCGTGGTGGCCTCGGCCAGCAGCCGCAGCTGCCCCCGGGCCTCCTCGGCGTCGGCGAGCGCCGTCCGGCGCTCCTGCTCGACGAGCACGCGCTCGGTGACGTCGTTCTGGACCCCGACGAAGTTGACGAGCTCGCCGGTGCCGTCGAACACCGGGGAGATCGACACCTGGTTCCAGTAGGCCGTGCCGTCGCGCCGGTAGTTGAGCAGGATCTCGGTGATCGGCTCGCGCCGGCGCAGCGCGCCCACGATCCGGTCGACCGCCGACCGGTCGGTGTTGGGCCCTTGCAGGAGCCGGCAGTTCTTGCCCACCACCTCGTGCAGCGGGTAGCCGGTGAGGCGGGTGAACGCCGGGTTCACCCAGATCAGCGGGTCGTCCTCGCGACGCGGGTCGGTGATCGTGAACGACATCTCGGTGGCGACCACGGCCCGGTCGCGCAGCACCTCGAGTCGGCGCCGCTCGCCGTGCTCGGTGTTGGAGAGCTGCTGGAACACCACGAGGGCACGGGACTCCAGGTCGCGCTCGTCGTCCGGGCCGTCCACCGGCATGTCGAGGACGCCCGACAGCGCGAAGCCGGTGACCCAGAGCAACCGCCCCTCGGTGGCCTCCCGCTGCTCCGAGGTGGCCGACGAGCCGCGGCGCGCGGCATCGTGCACGGCCACCGGCTCGCCCGCCACCGGGATCCCACCCGCCACCAGCGACAACGGCGACTGGGTCTCGCTCATGCGCTTGCCGCCGAGGTCGGTGAGGCCCGCCGCGTCGCCCCACACGTCGATGTCGACGGGCAGGCTGACGCGGTCGCCCGTCAGCTCGATGGCCGAGGAGTTGGCGTAGACGACCTTGCGCTCCCGCAGGTCGATCATGAGGATCGCAGCCGGCGCACCACCCAGGACCTGCGGCAGCTGTGCGGCGGTGGTCGCCGCCGCCGTCATTCCCTGAACATCCACCACCGCAGCAGCCTAGGACGCGACGCCCCGGAGTCGCGAGACGAAGCAGCGCGGCTAATGTTGGGCACAACGTGGTTGAGACTCCAGCCGCTCCCGAGAACTGCTGCCGTGACCAGCCGGAGGTGACCCACCGTGAGCGACCCCGTCGCGCCCTGCTCCCGGCCCACCGCCGACGCCCCGCCGCTGCGGACCTCCATCACCCTGCCGCAGCCCGGCACGGTCCTCCTCGACGTCCACGGCGAGGTGGACACCCTCACCGCTCCCCCGCTGGAGCAGGCCCTGAGCGACCTGCTCGCGGAGCAGGAGGCGGACCGCCTCGTGGTGGACCTGAGCGGCGTCACGTTCCTCGCGTCCAGCGGCCTGGCGGTGCTCATCCGGGCCGCCCACCGGGCCGCCGACCGCCGGCTCCGGCTGCGTCTCGTCACCGCTTCGCGGGCCGTGCGGAGGCCGTTGCAGATCACCGGTTCCGAGCAGCTTTTCGACATGTACGAGGATGTGTCCGCAGCGGTCGATTGAACGATCGCCCGCGCGGGTAGCAAGATGACCGGCACGACCCTCGCCAGTTCCACCGGAAGGAGATCGCCAGCGTGTCCGACCTGGACTTCCCCACATCCGCCGAGACGCTCGACGGGGTGTCCACCGTGGAGGTCCGGACGTCGGCGAACGCCGCGCTGATCCCCACCATCCGGGCGGTCGCCTCCGATCTCGCCGCCCGGGCCGACTTCGACCTCGACGCGATCTCCGACCTCCGGATGGCCGTGGACGAGGCCTGCGCCACGCTCGTGGACGTCGCGGCGCCGTCGTCCTCGCTGCGGTGCACGTTCCTCGTGCGCCGGGAGCGCATCGAGGTCCGCGCCGAGGTCAACGCCGGGCAGCCCGACGCGGCCGTCTCCACCGACACGTTCGGCTGGCGCGTGCTCCAGACACTGGCCGACGACGTGCAGGCGCTGCGCACGCCCGGCGTCGACGGCAACGGCCCGACGGTCGGGATCCGGCTGGACAAGCACGCCGGCGACGCCCCCCGGTGACCCAAGGCGACCCCGAGTACGGCCACCTCTCTCCTCTACTCGAGAAGTACGCCGCTCTCGATCCCGACGACCCCCGCCGCGAGGCGCTGCGCGACGAGCTGGTCACCGGCTTCCTGCCCGTCGCCCAGCACATCGCGCGGCGGTTCAACAACCGCGGTGAACCACTGGACGACCTCGTGCAGGTCGCCACGGTCGGTCTCATCAACGCCGTCGACCGCTACTCCCCCGAACGCGGCACCGACTTCTTCTCCTTTGCCGTGCCCACCATCAGTGGCGAGGTGCGTCGGCACTTCCGGGACCTCGGCTGGTCGATGCGCGTGCCGCGGCGGCTGAAGGACCTGCACGTGTCGATCAACACCGCCGTGTCGAACCTCTCCCAGGACCTCGGCCGGGCCCCGCGCCCCAGCGAGATCGCCGACCAGCTCGGCGTCCCCGTCGCCGACGTGCTGGAGGGGCTCGAGGCGTCGGAGGCGTACCGCAGTTCGTCGCTGGACGAGATGCTCTCGTCCGAGCAGGGCAGCGCCACCGTCGGCGAGCTGGTGGGCGAGGCCGACGCCGAGCTCACCCGCGTCGACTTCCAGCAGGCCCTGCGGCCCGTCCTCGCCGAGCTGCCCGAGCGCGAGCGCACCATCGTGCTGCTGCGGTTCTTCGGCAACATGACGCAGACCCAGATCGCCGACAAGGTCGGCATCTCGCAGATGCACGTCTCGCGGCTGCTGGCCCAGACGCTCGACCGGCTGCGCACCCGACTCGACCCGGACACGCGCTCCGGTTGAGCGTCGGCGACGATCAGGGCATGCGTCTCCCCGCCCACCCCCATCACGGCACCGGTAGCGGCCGCCTCGCCGGAAGGAGCACTCGGTGACCAACCCTGAACATGTCCTCGTGGTGGGCGCGGGCCTCGGTGGCCTGCGCACCGTGGAGCAGCTGCGCGCCACGGGCTACGAGGGCCGCATCAGCCTCGTCGGGGCCGAGGAGCACGCGCCCTACGACCGGCCGCCGCTGTCCAAGCAGGTGCTCACCGGCGACTGGGAGCCCGAGCGCACCGGGCTGCGCACCGTCGAGGAGCTCGAGAACCTCGGCGTGCGCACCCACCTGGGGCTGCGGGCCGTCGCGCTGCGCCCGGGCGAGGTCGAGCTGTCCGACGGCGCCACGCTCTACGCCGACGCGATCGTCGTCGCCACCGGGCTGGTGGCCCGTCGGCTCCCCGACCAGCCCGCGTCGGTCCACACGCTGCGCACCCTCGACGACGCGCTGGCCCTGCGTGCGCAGCTCGAGAAGATCGGGTCGCTGCTCGTCGTGGGCGGCGGGTTCATCGGGGCCGAGGTGGCCAGCTCCGCGCGATCCCGGGGTGTGGAGGTGACGGTCCTGGAGGCGCTGCCGGCGCCGTCCTCGCGCGCGCTGGGGGCCGATCTGGGCGCCGTGGCCGGCCGCCTGCTCACCGAGGGGGGCGTGGACCTGCGCACGAACGTCCGCATCACCGGGTTCGTCGACGGGGGCGTCGCGCTGGAGGACGGAAGCACCGTCACCGCGGACGCCGTCGTCGTCGGGATCGGCGGCGTGCCGGACCTGGACTGGATCGAGGGCGTCGACGCCTCCCGTGGTCTGCTCTGCGGCCCCAGCGGGCGCGTGGAGGGCCTGGAGGGCGTCTGGGCGGTCGGCGACGTCGCGTCCTGGGACGGGCACCGCAGCGAGCACTGGACGAGCGCGGGAGACCAGGCGGCGGTGGTGGCCCGCGACATCGTCGGCGAGGAGGCCCCGCCCGCCACCGTGCCGTACTTCTGGTCCGACCAGTTCGGGCTCAAGATCCAGCTGATCGGACGGCCCGACGGGGCCGACGAGGTGCTCCCGCTGCACGGCACGGGGCTGGACGGCGGCCCGATCAAGGGCACGGTGGCCGGGTACCTGGCGGGCGGGAAGCTCGTGGCCGTGGCCGGATTCGGCGCGGCGCGGCTGATCGCCCGCTACCGGGCGCTGGTGGCCGACGGGGCGGACCGGGCCGCGGCGCTGGAGTTCGCCGCGACCCTGTAGGCCCTACCTACCTGAAGAGCTTGCGCAGGATCGCGAGCCCGACGATCGCGCCGACCGCGATCAGGGCGTAGCGGACCTTCGGCTGGTTGAGCGTGTCGGTCACGCTCTGCTTGCCCGCGTCGACGAACTTCTTCGGGTTCGCCCGCTCGCTGAGCACGTCGAGGCTGTCGGCGAGGGCGTCCCTCGCCTTCTCGATCTCGCGCTGGATGGTGTCCGGGTCGCGCGCCACGACGCCTCCTGACGTACAGATGGTTGCTGAGGTGGTCACCGTAGATCACACCCGCCGTCACCGTCGGAGGGGCGTGCCAGGATCGCGTCATGAGCACCCGACTCGCGGCCGGCGACCCGGCCCCCGACTTCACCCTCCCCGACGCCGACGAGAAGCCCGTCTCGCTCTCCGACTACCGCGGCCGCCGCGTCGTCGTCTACTTCTACCCGGCCGCCAGCACGCCCGGCTGCACCAAGCAGGCCTGCGACTTCCGCGACAACCTGGCCGAGCTGAACGACGCCGGCCTCGACGTCCTGGGCGTCTCCCCCGACAAGCCCGCCAAGCTCGCGAGGTTCCGCGACAAGGAGGGCCTGACGTTCCCGCTGCTGTCGGACCCGGGGAAGACGGTCCTCAACGCCTACGGCGCGTTCGGGGAGAAGCAGATGTACGGCAAGACGGTCACGGGCGTCATCCGTTCCACGTTCGTCATCGACGCCGACGGGAAGATCGAGGAGGCGCAGTACAACGTCCGCGCCACCGGCCACGTGGCGAAGCTGCGCAAGGACCTCAAGGTCTGACCCTGTGGACAACTCCACATCGATCGAACTGACGTTCGGTACGATTCGGGCATGCCGAGACCTCGGAGCTGGACCGCCGAGGCCGGCCCTCCACCAGGGCGCCACACCGCTGCAGGACCTTCCGGCGCAGGGCTCCATCGTCCGTTCGAGCCTGCTGCGGAGGCGTCTCATCGCGGCCGGCCTGAGCGACCGGCGAGGAGAGCCACTCCCCTTGGTCCTGGACCACATCAACGGCGACCACACCGACAATCGGCCGGGGAACCTCCGTATTCTGTGCCCGAACTGCCACGCGCCGACCGACACATGGTGCGGGCGGAACAGGAGCCGGCGTACTCCAACTGGCAGAGAGGCGGCACTTAGAATGCCGACAGTGCGGGTTCGAATCCCGTCGCCGGCACCACCGCGGGGGTCCGCCCTCTGCGCCGCAGCGAGCTATGCGGCCGTTTCCGGGCCGGTTTCCGGGGCTGCCGCGGAGGGGGCGAGCTCCGGGCGGGCCGCCGGTCCCCGCCGCGACGCGATGGCCGCCCCGGCCAGGCCCAGGAGGCCACCGGCGATCGAGACCGCGAACGAGGCCGGGTTGATGCTGCCGCCGGTGGCCGCGTCGCCCAGCACCACGATGGCCACCGTGCCGGGCAGCACGCCGAGCACCGTGCCCACCGCGTACGGCAGCACGCGCACCTTCGCCAGCCCCGCGGCGTAGTTCATCACCGCGAACGGCACCGCCGGGATCAGCCGCAGCGACACCACCGCGAGCAGGCCGTTGTGGTCGAGCCGCCCGCGCACCCAGGCCACGCCCGGGCGGTGGGAGTGCCGGTCCACGAACGCGCCACCCACGAACCCCACCAGCCAGTACGCGGCCAGGGCGGCGAGCAGCGTGGCCAGCACGGTGAGCACGACCCCGAAGACCGCGCCGAAGAGCACCCCGGCGGCCACGGTGAAGACCGTGCGCGGCAACGGGGTGATCGTCACCACGCCCTGCAGCAGCACGAACAGCACGGGCGCCCACGCGCCGGCCTCGGCCACCGTGCGGCGCACGTGGTGGATGCCGCCCGAGCGGACCAGCAGCACCACCACCACGAGCAGGGCGAGCAGCACGAGCACGCCGGCGACCGCGCGCCACCATGTCGCGGCACGCCACGTCCCGGGTCGGGTCATGGCACCGACGGTACCCACGTCCGGGTGCCGCCCGCGGGAAGGGTGGGCCGATCGTCTCCCGGCTACCGTGATCGATCGTGGACACACCCGATCTCGACCTCGATCCCGACGGCCTCGCGGTGCGCCGTGAGGTGCTCGGCCCCGAGTACGTCGACGCCGCGCTGGCGAAGGCCGACGCCACCACCGCCGAGTTCCAGAAGATGATCACCGAGTACGCCTGGGGCCACGTCTGGACCCGCCCGGGCATCGACCGCCGCATGCGCAGCGCCGTGACGCTCACCGCACTGGTCGCCCACGGCCACCTCGCCGAGCTGGAGCTGCACCTGCGCGCCGCCCTGCGCAACGGGCTGACCCGTGAGGAGATCGTCGAAATCCTCCTGCAGACCGCGATCTACTGCGGCGTGCCGGCGGCCAACAGCGCGTTCGGGGTGGCCCGCCGGGTGCTGGCCGAGGAGGACCCCGTCACACCCTGAGCGCCGCCAGGTGCGGCACCAGCGCCCGCAGGGCGCGGCCGCGGTGGGAGGCCGCGTCCTTCTCCCCGGCGGACAGCTCCGCCGAGGAGCGCTCCTCCCCCTCGGGCACGAAGATCGGGTCGTAGCCGAAGCCGTTGGTGCCGCGCGGGGCCCGGATGATCCGCCCCGGCCACTCGCCGTGCACCACCGTCTCGGCGCCTCCCGGGACGGCCAGGGCGGCGGCGCAGACGAACGCGGCGCCGCGACGCTCGTCGGGCACGTCACCGAGCTGGCCGAGCAGCAGCTCCAGGTTGGCGACGTCGTCGCCGTGCTTGCCGCACCAGCGCGCCGAGAGCACCCCGGGCATGCCGTTGAGGGCGTCGACGGTCAGCCCGGAGTCGTCGGCCACCGCCGGGAGCCCGGTGGCCGCCGCCGCGTCCCGGGCCTTGGCCAGCGCGTTCTCCGCGAAGGTGGCGCCGGTCTCCGGAACCTCGGGGAACTCGGGCACGTCGGCGAGCCCGAGGACCGTCAGGCCGCCGAGGTCCGCCGTCTCCACGATGCGGCGCAGCTCGACGAGCTTGCCGGCGTTGCGGGTGGCGAGCAGGAGCCTGGTCATGCCGAGTTCTCCTCGACCGGTGCGGCCGATGCCACGAGAGCCGTGATGGTGGCGGGCGACATCACGGAGCGAGCTCCCCGGGGTAGGGCAGCGCGAGCGCCTCGGCCTGGATCTGCGCGATGCGCTCGATGCCGGCGAGCGCGGAGTCGAGCATGGCGTCGAGGGTGCGACGGCTGAACGTGGCGCCCTCACCGGTGCCCTGGACCTCGATCAACGTGCCGGTGTTGGTGGCGACGACGTTCGTGTCGACCTCGGCGCGCGAGTCCTCCTCGTAGGGCAGGTCGAGCCGGACCCGGCCGTCCACCACGCCGACGCTGACCGCGGCCACCTGGCACGACAGCGGCTTGGGGTCCGACAGCTTCCCGTGCGCGCCCAGCCAGGTGACGGCGTCGGCCAGCGCGACGTAGGCGCCGGTGATGGCGGCGGTGCGGGTGCCCCCGTCGGCCTGCAGGACGTCGCAGTCCAGGGCGATGGTGTTCTCCCCAAGTGCCTTGAGGTCGATGCAGGCCCGGAGCGAACGGCCGACGAGCCGGCTGATCTCGTGGGTGCGGCCGCCGACGCGACCCCTGACCGACTCGCGGTCGCTGCGGGTGTTGGTGGCCGAGGGCAGCATCGCGTACTCGGCGGTGAGCCAGCCCAGGCCGGAGCCCTTGCGCCAGCGCGGCACGCCCTCGGTGACGCTGGCCGCGCACAGCACCTTCGTGTCGCCGAACTCCACCAGCACCGAGCCTGCGGGGTGCTTCTGGAAGCCGCGGGTGATGGTCACCGGTCGGAGTTCGTCGTCGGTCCTGCCGTCTGCGCGTGCGGTCGCCTGGGTCACGGCGCCCAGCTTAAGGACGGCGCTTCACGCGGACCTCTTGACCTCACCGGTTTACTCCTTGAATGTTCACCATCAACGGGATCCCGGCGCACCCTCTGGTGATCCACGCTGTGGTCGTCCTCCTGCCACTGGCCACCCTGGGCGCGCTGCTGATCGCCGTCCGCCCCCGGTTGCGCCGCACCTTCGGCATCCCGGTGCTGCTGATGGCGCTGGTGGGCGTGGCCGCGGTGCCGGTCGCCACGCAGACGGGTGAGCAGCTGCAACGGGTGCTGCCCGGCCCGAACCCGTTGATCCAGATCCACGAGCAGCGCGGCAACACGCTGCTGCCGTGGGCGGTGGCGTTCCTGGTGGTGCTGGCGGTGGCGGTGGTGACCGAGTTCCGGACGAGCCGCCCGGTCGACGGGGCCACCACCCGGACCTCGTCGCGGGTCACCACGATCGCCACCGTGCTGGCGGCCGTGCTCGGGCTCGTCGTCACCGGCCTCGTCGTCTGGATCGGCGACGCCGGCGCGACGGCGGTCTGGAAGGGCGTGGGCAGGGGCTAGACCTCGTAGGCGGCATCCGGGGCCACCAGCTCCACCGGGCCGTCGAACGCCTCCTTGGCCTCGGCCATGAGCTGCTCGCCGTCGAACCAGACGGGCACGTGCGTGAGCAGCAGCCGCCCGACGCCGGCGGCGGCCGCGTGCTCCCCCGCCTCGCGCCCGGACAGGTGGACGCCGGGCGGGGCGTCGTCGTGGTGGGGCCAGGTGGCCTCGCAGAGCAGGACGTCGGCGCCGCGCGCGATCTCGACCAGCCCGGCGCAGGGGCCGGTGTCGCCGCTGTAGACGATGGTGCGACCCCCGGCCTCGACGCGGAGGCCGTAGGCGTCGCACGGGTGGTCGACGCGGCCGGCGCGCACGGTGGCCCCGGCCAGCTCGGACGAGCTGCCGTCGGAGATCGGGCGGAAGTCGAACACGTCGGTCATGTCGGTCTCGGCCAGCTCGGCCGCCGACGGCGCGTACGCGGCCGCGAAACGCGTCGGGGCCTCGGCGGGGGCCAGCACCGGCAGCCGGCGCGCGGTGACGTCGTAGGGCGGGCGCGGGTGGTAGCGGCGGAACACCGCTAGCGAGGCGAAGTCGGAGCAGTGGTCGGGGTGCAGGTGCGAGAACAGCACGCCGTCGAGCGTCCAGGGGTCGCAGTGGCGTTGCAGCGCACCGAACGTACCGTTGCCCAGATCGAGGACGAACCGCGCGTCACCGGCCTCCAGCAGGTACCCGGACGCGGGCGAGACCGGCCCCGGCCCGCTGCCCGAACAGCCCAGCACGATCAGCCTCATGGCCGAACGTTAGCCCTCGTGCGCCGCAGCCACCACAGTCCGATGAGGGGGAGCACGAGCGGGATGAACCCGTATCCGCGGCCGTAGACCGACCAGACCGTGTCGTCCGGGAAGTCGCCGCTGTCGAGCACCGTGAACGTGCCGACGGCCAGCACCCCGACCAGCTCGATCACGACGGCGGTCCACGCGAGCCGCCGTGACCAGGGACGGTGCCCGGCCAGGCCGATCGTCGCCAGGATGTAGACGACGCCCGAGAGCGCGGAGAGCAGGTAGGCCACGGGGGCCTCGTGGAACTTCGACGCGATCTGCACGGCGGCCCGGGCGGTGGCCGAGAGAGCGAAGATCCCGTAGACGGCGATGAGCACCCGCCCCGGACCCGAGGAGGTGGCGCGGACGGAGTCAGACACGGGCGTCCCACAGGTACTGGAGGCGGACCACCGCGACCGCGACGGCGATCGCGCCGACGGCGATCACCGTGCCGCCCCAGCGGGTGGGGCCGTCCCCGGTGTTCTCGTCGGTGGCGGTGGCGAACTGCGTGGCGATGGGCAGCACGCCGATGGAGACGGCCAGGTAGATGAGGAACGTGGAGGTCTCCACGAGCTGGACGCCGCCGAGCACCTGGACCACGGCGACGGCGGCCTGCACCACCAGCAGCGCGACGACGACCCCCACGGCGATCGTCGAGATGCGGTCCGGCGGCCGGTTCAGCACGGTGAGGACCAACCCGTAGACGGCGAGCACGCCGAGCGCCACGAGCACCACCACCTCGAGCGCAGCGATCACGGGGAAGACGCTACCGGGGCGGCGTGCAGCGCCTGCACGGAGGCGATCTCCGGGCCGAGGAAGCGCCGGCCCAGCCGGCGGAACGGCTCCGGGTCGCCGGTGGCGAGGAACTGGTGCGGGGCGTGCGGCGGGTCCTCGGGCTGGCGGGCGAGGTCGCGGGACATGAGCACGCGCACGAGGTCCTTGGCGGTCTCCTCGGCGCTGGACACGAGCGTGACGTCCGGGCCCATGACGATCTGGAGGACGCCCGCGAGCAGCGGGTAGTGGGTGCAGCCCAGCACCACGGTGTCGACGCGGGCGCGCTGCAGCGGCTCCAGGTAGCTCTGGGCGAGGCCGAGGATCTGGCGGCCGCTGGTCATGCCGCGCTCCACGAAGTCGACGAACCGCGGGCACGCCACGGCCGTGATCTCGAGGTCGCGGGCGGCGGCGAAGGAGTCGGTGTAGGCGCCGGAGGCGATGGTGGCCTTCGTGCCGATCACGCCGATGCGGCCGGTGTGGGTGGCCGCGACGGCGCGACGCACGGCGGGCAGCACCACCTCCACGACCGGCACCGGGTAGCGCTCCCGGGCGTCGGCGAGGCAAGCGGCGGAGGCGGTGTTGCAGGCGATGACCATGGCCTTGACGCCCCGGTCGACCAGCGCGTCGCCGAGAGCGAGCGCGTGGCGGCGGATGTCGGCGATGGACTGCGGGCCGTAGGGGCCGTTGGCCGTGTCGCCGACGTAGATCACCTGCTCGGCGGGGAGCTGGTCGATGACGGCCCGGGCGACCGTGAGCCCCCCGACCCCGGAGTCGAAGATGCCGATCGGCGAGTCCAGACCCATGGGGTCGAGCCTAGGCTCCCAGCGGTACCGGCCCGACCCGGTGGTCGGCGCGGGCCACCAGCGACGCCGCCAGCAGGCCGGCCAGCGCCCCGAACAGGTGCGCCTGCCAGGAGATGCCGGGCTGCCCGGGGATGACGCCGAACAGCACGCTCCCCCAGATCGCGAACAGCACGATCGCGAGCCCGATCTGCCGGGCGCTGCGCGCGAAGAACCCGCGTGCCAGCAGGAACACCAACCATCCGAAGATCACGCCGGAGGCGCCGACCGTGTAGGCGTTGTCCGGTCCGACCAGCCAGACCCCCAGCCCGCTGACGACCCAGATCGTGGCCGTGACCGCCACCCACTGCCGGATGCCGCCCGCCATCGCGAGGAACCCGAAGAGGAGGAACGGCACGGTGTTGGCGAGGAGATGACCCCAGCTTCCGTGCAGCAGCGGCGCCCAGAGGATGCCCCACAGCCCGTCGAGATGGCGGGAGATGATGCCACCGCCCCGTTCGAGGTCGTCGCCGGTGATCTGGTCCACCGCCTCGATCGCGTACAGCAGCGCGGTGAACGCGAGCATCGTGACGGCGGCGGCAGCGGGAGACGGCGGGAGCACGCGTGCGATGGACCGCCGGGGGGCCGGAGCAGGAGCGACCATGCCGTCGAGGGTACGCGGATCGGCCCCCGACCAGCGAAGATCGCCGCCGACCGCACGCCGCCGCCCGGTGCGGGGCCGCGGCGTGCGGCCGATCACGATCATCGGGCGACGCGTACCGCCGTGATCGCCGTTCACCGCACAGTGTCGCCGATCGGAGAGCCGTACGGTGCGACCGGAAGCGATCATGACCGGGTGGGAACCGGTGATCAGGCCCAGAGGTGGCCGTCGATGCCGTCGGCCGCCTCGTCCAGGGTGCCGCTGTAGGCGCCCGTGGAGAGGTACTTCCAGCCGCCGTCGCAGACGATGAGCACGATGTCGGCGGCGTCGCCCGCCCCGGCCGCCTTCTCCGCCACGGCCAGCGCCGCGTGCAGGATGCCCCCGGTGGAGATGCCCGCGAAGATGCCCTCCTGGTCCACGAGCTGGCGGGTGCGGCGCAGCGCATCGTGGCTGCCCACCGAGTAGCGGGCGGTGAGCACGTCGGGGTCGTAGAGCTCGGGGACGAAGCCCTCGTCGAGGTTGCGCAGGCCGTAGACCAGCTCGCCGTAACGCGGCTCGGCGGCCACGACCTGCACGTCGGGCTTGTGCTCGCGCAGGTACCGCCCGGCGCCCACCAGGGTGCCGGTGGTGCCCAGGCCCGCGACGAAGTGCGTGATGGTGGGCATGTCCCGGAGGATCTCCGGGCCGGTGCCGCGGTAGTGCGCGTCGGCGTTGGCGGGGTTGCCGTACTGGTAGAGCATCACCCAGTCCGGGTTCTCCGCCGACAGCTGCTTGGCCATGGCCACCGCCTGGTTGGACCCGCCCGCGGCCGGGGAGGAGATGATCTCCGCGCCGTACATAGTGAGCAGCTGCCGGCGCTCGTTCGAGGTGTTCTCCGGCATCACGCAGATGAGCTTGTAGCCCTTGAGCTTGCAGGCCATCGCGAGCGAGATGCCGGTGTTGCCCGACGTCGGCTCCAGTACCGTGGCCCCGGGCTCGAGCAGCCCGTCCGCCTCCGCCTTCTCGATCATGGCCAGCGCGGGGCGGTCCTTGATCGAGCCGGTGGGGTTGCGGTCCTCGAGCTTGGCCCACAGCCGCACGTTCGGCGCGGGCGAGAACGAGGGGAGCCCGACGATCGGCGTGTCGCCGACCGCCTGGATCAGGGAGTCGTACCGGGCCATCTGGGTCAGCCTCCGGCGACGGTACGGGAACTCTTGATCGCAGCGGAGTCGACGGGCGAAGTGATCTCGGCACCCCCGGCGACCGCCGGAAGGATGGTGACCGTCGAGTTCTCCGTGACGGGGGCGTCGAGGCCACCGGCGAAGCGCACGTCCTCGTCGTCGACGTAGATGTTGACGAAGCGGTGCAGCTTGCCGTCCTTGAGCAGGCGGTCGGAGATGCCGTTGTGGTTGTTCTCCAGGTCGGCGATGACCTGGGCGACGGTGCTGCCCTTCGCCTCGACGGACTTCTCACCGCCGGTGTGGGTGCGCAGGATCGTGGGGATGGATACGGTGACGGCCACTAGTCTTCAACTCCAGGTCGTGGAACGGGGATGGGCGGGGAACATCAGTCCTGGTCGGGGACCGTGTCCGCGCCGTTGTGCGCGAACATATAAGTCTCCACGACCTGAACTTCTTCCTCGGTGACCACACCGTCGACGATCCGGTAGGACCGGAGCTCGTGGCCGGTGGAGTTCACCACAGCCGGCTCCCGCGTCGAGACGAGCACGTAGTGCGCCTCGGGCTCGGAGGCGTAGGAGATGTCGGTGCGCGACGGGTAGGCCTCGGTGGCGGTGTGCGAGTGGTACACCACCACGGGCACCTCGTCGCGGGAGTCCATGTCGCGGTAGAGGCGCAGCAGGTCGCCGGAATCGAACTCGTAGAACGTGGGCGAGCGCGCCGCGTTGAGCATCGGGACGAAGCGTTCGGGCCGGTCGGAGCCCTCCGGCCCGGCGATGACGCCGCAGGCCTCGTCGGGGTGGTCCCGCCGGGCGTGGGCCACCATCTCGTCGACGAGATCTGCTCGGATCACCAGCACGGGCCCCAGACTACGGGCCGGGCCCGAGCGTCCGCACATCAGCGGACGACTCTCACACCTTCATGCGCGCCTGGACGAGCCCGTCCTGCACGTAGGTCAGCCAGTGGTAGACCCCCAGGTGGGACGCACGGGGGTCGTCGGCCGGGAGCTGCTCGGGCATGTCCTCGCTCACGTCGAGCGCGGTGCCCAGCGCCAGGCGCACGTCGTTGAGGGCGGCCAGCCACACGTCACCCTGCTCGGGCGCCAGCTCCACGCGCCCGCCGGTGACGGGCAGCGTGTCCAGCACGAGGTCGGCAGCGGCCTCCTTGGCCTCGATCAGAGCGGGCTCGTGCAGGGAACGCAGGCCGGCGGCGAGGTCGGCGTCCTCGGTGGTGAAGTCGGGCAGCAGCCGGGCCAGCACGCGATCGTCCGGGCGGGTGGACGGGCCGGTGCGGATACCGGTGAGCGCGGCCAGCTCGTCGGCGGGGTTGTCGGCGGTGCGGCCGGCGAGCATCTGCCGCACCTCGCCGATGAGCCCGCGCAGCACCACGGCCTCCTGCTCGTCGAACGAGGCGACGAGCCGCACCTTCGCACCCCGTCCGGCCTTCTTCCAGCCGTTCACGATGTCGCCTCCACGGGACCGAGCATGTCGGCGGTCATGAGCTCTTCTGCATGGTCGCCCACAGTCCGGCCGCGTGGAGCTTCGCCACGTCGGCCTCGATCTTGTCCTTGTCGCCCGCCGACACCGCGGCCTTGCCCTTGAGGTGCACGTCCATCATCAGCGCGGTGGCCTTCGCCTCGGGATAGCCGAAGAGCTTCTGCAGCACGTAGGTGACGTACGACATCAGGTTCACCGGGTCGTTCCAGACGATCGCCTGCCAGGGCACGTCCGGCGAGACGTCCTCGACGACGACCGGCTCCACGGTCGGGGAGGGAAGGGGCGCGGCCATGGTATCCATGGTGGCACTCCGTCGGATCCGGACGCACGGCACATAGGCTCTCGCTCCATGAGTGGTAGTCCGTCCACGGCGGGTGTCAGCACGGCGCTGCTGACCGACCGGTACGAGCTGACGATGGTGGCGGCGGCGTTGGCCGACGGCACGGCCGACCGCTCATGCGTCTTCGAGGTGTTCGCGCGGCGGCTCCCCGACGGGCGGCGCTACGGCGTGGTCGCGGGCACGGGGCGGCTCCTGGAGTCGATCAGCCGGTTCCGGTTCGGTGACCAGGAGCTGGCCGCGCTGGCCGACATCGTCGACCGCAGCACGCTCGACTGGCTGGCCGACTACCGCTTCACCGGTGAGGTCGACGGCTACCCGGAGGGTGAGCTGTACTTCCCGGGCTCCCCCGTCCTCACCGTGCGCGGCACGTTCGCCGACGCGGTGATGCTGGAGACGCTCGCGCTGTCGATCCTCAACCACGACAGCGCGATCGCGTCGGCGGCCGCGCGGATGGTCACCGCGGCCGCGGGCCGGCCGCTGATCGAGATGGGATCGCGGCGCGCCCACGAGGCGGCCGCCGTGGCCGCCGCCCGGGCGGCCTACCTGGCGGGGTTCTCGGCCACGTCGAACCTGGAGTCCGAGCGCCGCCACGGCATCCCGACGGCCGGCACGGCCGCGCACGCCTGGATCCTGCTGCACGACGACGAGCTGGGCGCGTTCGCGAGCCAGGTCAAGGCGCTGGGCGCCGACACCACACTGCTGGTCGACACCTACGACATCCGCCACGGCATCGAGCTGGCCGTCGAGGCGGCGGGCACCGGTCTGGGCGCCATCCGCATCGACTCCGGCGACCTGGGCGAGATGGCGCGTCAGGCCCGTGAGCAGCTCGACGCGCTGGGCGCCACGAACACCAGGATCGTGCTCTCGGGCGACCTCGACGAGTACGCCATCGCCGCGCTGCGCGCCGAGCCCGTCGACACCTACGGCGTGGGCACCTCGGTCGTCACCGGCTCGGGCGCGCCCACGGCGGGGATGGTCTACAAGCTCGTCGAGGTCGACGGGCGACCGGTGGCCAAGCGCAGCGCGTCCAAGGAATCGCGGGGCGGGGCGAAGTCGGCGGTGCGGCGCTTCAAGCCCACGGGCACGGCGGTGGAGGAGGTCGTGCACGCCGCGGGCTCCCCTCCGGAGACCGGCCCGCACGACCGGGTACTGCCGGTGCCGATGATTCGCGGCGGCGAGCGGGTGGAGGGTCTGGAGACCCTGGAGCAGTCGCGCGAACGCCTGCGGGCCGCCCTGGTGGCGGTGCCGTGGGAGGGGCTGAAGCTCTCGCGCGGCGAGCCGGCGATCCCGACGGTCTTCGCATGACCCGCGTACTGGTGGTGGTCGACGTCCAGAACGACTTCTGCGAGGGCGGGTCGCTCGCCGTCGCGGGCGGGGCGGCCGTGGCCGCGGCCGTCTCGACGCACATCCGGGCCGGCGGGTACGACCACGTCGTGGCCACCCGCGACCACCACGTCGACCCCGGCGCCCACTTCTCCGACACGCCGGACTTCCGCGACTCCTGGCCGCCGCACTGCCGCGTGGGCACGCCGGGCGCGTCGTTCCACCCCGACCTCGACGTCGCCGGCATCGAGGCCGTCTTCGACAAGGGCGCCCACGAGGCCGCGTACTCGGGTTTCGAGGGCACCGAGCCCGGCGGCACGCCGCTGGAGGAGTGGCTCGCGGCCCGCGGCGTCACCGAGGTGGAGGTGGTGGGCATCGCCACCGACCACTGCGTGCGCGCCACCGCCCTGGACGCGGCGCGGGCCGGCTTCCCCACCACGGTGCTGCTGGCCCTCTGCGCCGGCGTGGCCCCGGACTCCACCGAGCGCGCGCTGGCGGAGCTCCGGGACGCGGGCGTCACCCTGGCGTGACGTCCGGCCCCTCGAACCGCCGGAACGACGCGTCCTGCTGCGCGAGCCTGCGCAGCGCGAGCAGCAGCGGTTCGAGCAGCACGGTGCCCGCCACCACGAACCGGACGGCGTCCGCCGGTGAGGTGGTGGGCACGGCGGCGACGTCGAATGCCGCCAGCTGCTCCGCCACGGCCGCGTAGCGTCCGACCAGGCGCTCCATGCCGGGGATCCCGACCGCGTCGCACGCGTCCAGCGCGGCGGCGAGCTGCGCCAGGGCGGGCGAGTCGCAGGCGACCTGCCATCCCTGGGCCTCCACGAGGCTGCGGGCGCGGTCGAGGGCCTCCGGCTCCGCGGTGACCTCCGGCCCGATCGCCTGATGGGCCGTGCCGATCACCTCGTGGATCGACGGCGCCGGCGCGTCGATCATCTGCAGGGCCGCGCGGGCCGCCGCGACCGTGAGCCCGCCCGTCCCGACCAGCACCCGGATCAGCGCGAGCCGCTCGACGTGCTCCTCCCCGTACTGCGCCTGGGTGGCCGACGTCGGCGTTCCGGCGGGGAGCAGGCCCTCCCGCAGGTAGTACTTGACCGTGCCGACCGGCACGCCTGCCCGCCGGGCCAACTCCGAGATCCGCACCCGGCCATCTTGACATTGGATAGTGTCACCGTCCAATATTGGGAAGTCGCAGTTCCCAATGTGAGGAGATGGTCCCGATGGCGATCGCACGCGGACGGTGGACCCACGACAGCGCCACGACCGGCGAGGACGTGGTCGTGTTCCTCATCGGCATGCACGTCACCAAGCCGTGGCGGCCCGACCAGTGGCTCCCGACGTTCCTGGCGATGGGCCCGATGCTCGCCGAGCTGAGCCGCGATCCCGATCTCGGCCTGCTCGGCTTCCGCACGCTGCTGGGCAACGGCGGACCGACGATCGTGCAGTACTGGCGCGACACCGAGTCGCTCTACCGCTACGCCTCCTCGACCGACGCGAAGCACCGCCCGGCCTGGGCGGCCTTCAACCGGCGCGCCCGCAAGGCCCCCGACGCGGTGGGGGTCTGGCACGAGACCTACCGGGTCGGCGCGGCCGAGACGATGTACGTCAACACCCCGACGATGGGTCTGGCGAAGGCGGTGGGCGCCAAGGCGGTGACGGCGGGGTTCGACGCCGCCCGCGCCCGACTGACCGGGGGTGCCTAGACCTTGCGCATCCGCCAGGCGCCCAGGCTGGCCGCCACGTCCCCCGTCGTGCCGTCGGCGTCCGCGTGGGAGCCCACGGCCTCGGCCAGCCCGATGCAGCGCGGGCCGTCGAACAGGCCGCAGGCGTAGCGCACCGAGCTGGCGTCGAGCTCCAGCACGCCGACGCGCAGCTGGTAGATGCCCGGGTAGTGCACCTCGGCGAGGTACTCCACGTGCAGGGAGCTGGGCGAGAGGTCGTCGAGCGGGCCGCCGGTGGGGTAGCCGAGCATGTCGAGGTGCAGCTCGGCGAGGGCGTCGAAGTACCAGCCGGCCAGGGCCACGTTGTTGACGTGCCGGTTGGTGTCGATGTCGCCGAAGCGGGTGCGGATGTCGAGGCGGAACGGGTAGGCCTCGCGCACGAGACGTCCGGGCAGGCGTTCGGCCCGCTCCTGCTCCGCGCCCTCGACCTTCAGGGCCGTCAGGGCGGCGCGCACGTCGGCGGGCAGCTCGGTGGGACCCTCGTCGGTGACGTACACGCTGACCGACCGGCCGGTGGCCACGCACTCGTCGCCCGCGAACACGGCGTAGGTGTAGGTGAACGACGACGTGCCGATGTGCGCCACGCCGACGCCGATCCGGTAGCGGCCCGCCACCTTCAGGGGCGCGATCACCTCGACGCCCACGGAGGCGAGCAGCAGCTTGAACTGCCGGGACCGGTAGCGGGTGGACAGGTCGGCGCCCAGTGCGTCGAGCTCGACCGACACGCGGGCGTCCTCGAACCAGCGCACGAGGGCGTCGCGGCCGATGCGGCGGCTGGGATCCAGGTCGCTGTAGCGGGCGGCGTGCTCGATCAGCACGGGGAACGAGGACGGCTCGAGCCGGAGCTGGGTGGACGTCACGCTTTCGATGATGTCAGGCACCCCCTGTGTGACCCCGCACGCACACCGGTTACGTGGTTCTCCCACGGACCTCCCGCGCCTGCGGGTAGCCTCCTCCGGTGGCCATCGCCGATGCCGCCTCCGCGGTACGAAGAACGTCGGCGGGCGCGACCCAGATCCCCGGCGTCGCCGAGCTGCTCGAAGCCGCCGTCACCGCCGTGGGCGGCCAGCGCCGCGAGGGCCAGGACGCCATGGCCCAGGCCGTGCGCAAGGCCATCAGCAGCGGTGAGCACGTGGCGGTGCAGGCCGGCACCGGCACCGGCAAGTCGCTGGCCTACCTCGTGCCGTCGATCCACCACGCGGTGTCGAAGGACTCCACGGTCGTGATCTCCACGGCCACCATCGCGCTGCAGCGCCAACTGGTGGACCGCGATCTCCCCCGCCTCGCCAAGGCCCTCAAGCCGCTGCTCGGCCGCACCCCGACGTTCGCGATCCTCAAGGGCCGCCGCAACTACCTGTGCCTCAACAAGCTGCACGGCGACGGGGGTGACGAGGAGGAGGACCAGCTCTTCGACCCCTTCACGATCTCGGCGATGGGCCGGGCCATCAAGCGGATGCACGAGTGGGCCGACACCACCGAGTTCGGCGACCGCGACGAGCTCGTGCCCGGTGTCCCCGACGCCACCTGGCGACAGGTCTCGGTCACCGCCCGGGAGTGCCTGGGCGTGTCCAAGTGCCCCGTGGGCGAGGACTGCTTCGCCGAGAAGGCCAAGGCGCAGGCCGGCCGCGCCGACATCGTGGTCACCAACCACGCGCTGCTGGCCATCGACGCCCTCGAGGGCCGACCGGTGCTGCCCGAGCACGACGTCGTGGTGGTGGACGAGGCCCACGAACTGGTCGACCGCGTCACGGGCGTGGCCACCGCCGAGCTCACGGCCGGCATGGTCGGCGTCACCGCGCGGCGGCTGGGCAAGCTCGTCGACCAGGCGGTGGCCGACCGGCTCGCCGAGGCCGGCGAGGGGCTGGGCCTGGTGCTGGAGGATCTCGCACCCGGTCGCTGGGACGCGCTGCCGCAGGCCCCGTCGGGAGCGCTGTCGGCGATCGTCAACGCGGCAGGCGCCTGCCGCACCGCGCTCGGGTCCGAGAAGCGCGAGGACCCCGAGGCCGCGGCCGGCCGGAAGATGGCCCAGGCCGCCCTCGACGAGGTGCTCGACACCGCCACCCGGCTGCTCGGCGCGTTCGAGGAGCCCGATCCGGCCAAGCGTCGCGACGTCGTGTGGCTGGGCGAGCAGGGCCCGGACGGCATGCGCCACAAGGTGTTGCGCGCCGCGCCGCTGTGGGTGGGCGGGCTGCTGCGGGAGCGGCTGTTCGGCCGGTCGACGGTGGTGCTGACCAGCGCCACGCTCGCCCTGGGCGGCAACTTCGACGCGCTGGCGCGGCAGTGGGGGCTGCCCCCGTCGACCGTCGAGAAGTCCGACGACCCGATCCCCGACCCCGACGCGCCCAAGTGGTCGGGCATGGACGTCGGCTCGCCGTTCGCCCACGCCCGCAGCGGCATCCTCTACGTCGCCAAGCGGCTGCCCCCGCCCGGCCGCGACGGCCTGCCGCCCGCCTACCTCGACGAGATCGCCGGGCTGGTGGAGGCCGCGGGCGGGCGCACGCTGGGGCTCTTCTCGTCGATGCGCGCGGCCAAGCAGGCCACCGAGGCGCTCCGCGGCCGGCTCGACACGCCGCTGCTCTGCCAGGGCGACGACTCCACGATGACGCTGGTGAAGAAGTTCGCCGAGGACGAGCCCACGTCGCTGTTCGGCACGCTCTCGCTGTGGCAGGGCGTGGACGTGCCCGGCCCGTCGCTGTCGTGCGTGATCATCGACCGCATCCCGTTCCCCCGCCCCGACGATCCCCTGGTGGCCGCCCGGCAACGCGCCACCGACGCGCACGGCGGCAACGGCTTCCTGTCGGTCTCGGCCACCCACGCCGCCCTCCTGCTCGCCCAGGGCGCCGGGCGCCTGCTGCGCGGGATGGACGACCGGGGGGTGGTGGCGATCCTGGACCCCCGGCTCGCGACGGCGCGCTACGGCGGCTTCCTCCGCGCGAGCCTCCCCCCGTTCTGGCCCACGGACGACCGCGAGAAGGTGCACGCGGCCCTGCGCCGCCTGCGCGGCGCCTGACCTACTGCAGCTGGGCCAGCACCGGCGAGGGGTAGCGCACCGTGAAGCGGACCTCGCCCAGCAGTCGCTCGATCATCCCGGCCCGCTCCTCCAGCCCCGCCCGCGCCTCCGCGTCCACCTCGGCCGTCAGGTGCAGGGCCACCGTGCCGTCCTTGCGGTGGTGCCAGGCGCCGACCACCCGGCCGTCGACCCACGCGGTGGGGCCAGCGTTGCCGTTGCGGTCGAACAGGACCGGCACGTCGGCGGGGTCGAGGTGGAAGTCGCGCTGCTTCCACCCCATCGTCGTGGGGTCCAGACCCGGCAGGAGCACGAACGACCGCGGAGCAGCAGGCGGCTCGTCGACGTCGTCGGGCAGGACGTAGCCCGGGCCCCCGTCCAGCTCCACCTCCACCGCGCCGACATCGGCCAGCGCCGTCTTCGTGGTGGCGGCCGTCCAACCGGCCCACCAGGCCACGTCGGCGCGGGTGCCGGGGCCGAACGCCGCCAGCCAGCGTCGGGCCAGGCCGGCGGCGGCCTCCCGGACGTCGAGCGCGCCGAAGCCGTCGGGGAACCAGGCGTCGGCGGCGGCCCAACGGTACTGCCCGTTGATCCACGTGCCGGTGGGGCGGGCCCGCAGGACCTGGCCCGCGAACCCCATGTTCAGCAGCAGCCGGGTGTGGGCGGGCTGGGTGGCGGTGTACTTGCCCCCGCCGATGGTCAGCGGTACCGCCAGCCCCGGCAGCCGCGCCCCGATCTCCCGGGCCGGGAGCGGGCCCGACTCGCGGAGCAGAGCCAGGACGTCGGCGGTGGCCGATCTCAGCCAGCCCTCGGGTGAGGTGATGCCGGCAGCCTCCAGCCCGGTGAGCAGGCTGCGCCGCTGCACCTTCGCGACGGCGAGCGTGGCGCCGTGGTGGGCGTCCCGGGCGGCGTCGTGATCGAAGATCCACAACGTGCGCCGCATGGAGTGGTGGCGCAGCAGCGACCGGTGGTCGTAGAGCGCCGCGTCGACCGCGGCCAGGTCCGGGTGCTGCATGCGCGCGGCCACCGAGAGGTAGACCGTGACGGGATCGGTGGAGTGCAGCGCCACCAGCGAGCCGGTGATCTCCTCGACGGAATCCGTACGCCGATCGGGGACGAGCCGGTGCCGCACGGCGAGCCGCGAGCGCCGCTCCGCATCGGTGATGTGTCGAGAGGCCACGGCGGCAGCATCCCACCGGGCACCGACAGTGCGGAGCGACGCGGGTGAGATGACCGTCGCGGGGCTCGGTCGACCGCCGTGCCCCCATCACGTTCATCTCACGCGAGACCGAGCAGCTCCCGGATCCGGTCCGGGCGCATCCCGAGCCGCCCCGTCACGGGGTCGTCGACGGGCAGCGCGGCGATGAGTCGCTCCAGTGCCTCGTGACGCCGGGGATCCGCCGCCGCCTCCCGGGGGGTGGATCCCCCCAGCTCCGGTGCGGGGTCGTCGCACCATCTCCGTTCCCGGCGCTCCTGCAGCTGCAGCACCGCCGCCGAGGGGGCCGCGGCCGGGGCGGGCCTCGGGGGTGTCGAGCGCAGCACCGTCCGGGGCGGGGGCGGACCCGCGCCGAGCAGGTCCAGCAGCTCGAGGCCGTCGCGCTCCTCCAGGACGGCCAGCAGCTCCTCCTCCAGGTCCCGGTCCACCGCGACGACGGCCACCAGCACGCGGCGGCCGGTGCCGTCGGGCAGGGCGCGCGCGCAGATCCGGGCGCCGACGGTCGCGATCCGGCCGACGGTCTCGAACTGCTCACCGGTGCGGACGTCCCGCACGTGCGTGGGGTCCGCCACCTCGTAGACGCTGCGCTCCACCGTCAGCCACGACGCGCCCAGCTCCCGCTCGTCGGCGGGTAGCAGCGGCCCGCGGTCGGCGAGGAACCGCGCGAACCAGCCGCCCTCGTGCAGCACGGCGTCGACGACGACCGGCTCGTGGTAGGCGGCCTCCAGATCGCCGTCCTCGCCGGCGAGGGCCTCGGCGTACTCCTCCAGCAGGTCGGCCGCCGCGCCGCCGCGGCGTTCGACGTAGCCGACGGCCTTGCGGTGCAGCCAGCCGACGCGTTCGGCGAGTGGAACGGCGGGCCGCTGCCCGGGGTGGCACTGCTTGTACTTGCGGCCCGACCCGCACCAGCAGGGGTCGTTGCGTCCCGGCTCGGGGCCCGCGGCGGCGGCGAACGGCCGGACCGTCATGACGTCGGGCTCGCCCTCCCCCGCGTCGACGGAGCGCCACCGGCCCAAGGCCGCCGCGGCGTCGCCCCGGTCGGACTCGTAGGCCGCGAGCCGGTCCTCCACCAGCCCCCACCCATCGGCGGCCGCGGACGCGGCCCGCAGGTGCGACTCGGCGTCGAGGACCCGGCCGTCGCGCTCCGCGGCGGTGGCGGCCACGAACTCCGCCACGGCCGCGCGGGGCGAGCGTCCGGCCGCGGCGACCAGCCGGGCGCCCAGCGCGACGAGGGCGGCGACCCGCTCGGCGTCGTGCTGGTCGTGCTCGTCGAGCAGCTCGTCCAGGACCGTGACCAGCACGTCCGGATCGCCGAGCAGGTCCAGCGACCGCCGCAGGGCCGACGAGTCCCCGGCCGCGGCGGTGAGCAGGTCGAGCGCCTCCAGGGCCGCGTCGCGCTGCTCGGGGGTGGGCAGCCGCTCCACCACCCGGGACGCCCGGTCGGCCTCCTCGGCGTTGGCCCACACCGACTCGTCGTGGGCGAACTCGTCCTCGCGCCGCTCCAGGCCCGCGGCCGCGGCCAGCTCGGTCAGCGGCGGGACCGGACGGGCGAAGACGTCGGGGTCGCGCAGCAGCATCCCGACCACGAGCATCTCGCCGGTGACCGGCAATCCGGGCTCGGCGACCTCGACATCGTAGACGGAGCGGAGCAGGTCCACCAGGCCGGGAGGGGCGACGGGCTCGTCGTCCAGCACCGCGACGCTCACCTCCCCGTCCCCGGTGACGCGCACGGCGAGCAGGGCGTCGAGCGGCAGGGGCGCGAGCCAGTCGACGGGCCCGGCCCACGCCATGTCGTCCACCACGAGCGCGCCCTGGGCCACCCGCGGCTGGGGGAACCGGAGGAACGCGGCGAGGTCGGCGTCGAGGTCGAGGTAGTCCTCGGCGTGCTCGGCCGCGGAGAGCCGGTGGGTGAGCACGATGCCGTCGACCAGCCCCGGCACGTGCACGACGACGTCGGGGTAGGCCATCGTGATCGGCGAGGCGGGGTCCAGCATCAGCTCGGCCTCGACGGCGGCGAACCAGGCCGGGTCGGCGCTGTCGACGCCCAGCGGCTCGGCCACCAGCTCGATCAGCCGGCCGAGCGCCACGGACCTCTGCGCCCGGACGACGTCCAGGTAGGCGGCCCGCAGCGTCTCCGGGGCCGGGGCGGGGAGCCGTTCCAGGGCCGCCTCGTACGCCGCCGGGTCGATGTCCTCGCCCCGCAGCGCCGCCTCGATCTGCGGCAGGATCGCGCCCACCAGCTGGTCCATCGCCGCGTGGCGGTCGAGCCCGAGCCCGAGCAGCCGGACCGCGGTGGCCCACGTGGCGGGCGGGTCGCCGTCGAGCACCTGGTTGGCGATCACCACCCGGATCGACGGCGGCGGCCAGCCCTCGTCGGGATCGGGCCGGTCGGCGTGCAGGAGGGCGATGCGGCCGTCCTCGTCCGCGTAGTCGTCCGCGTCCGGGACGGAGCCGAACAGGAACCTCAGGCGTGCCTCGTCCACGTGCGGAAGCCTAGTCAGCGGTAGTTCGCGTACCCCGTCCACGCCTGGCGACGGGCGCGGCGGGGGTCGCACTCGACGCGGTCCTCGGCGTCGATCACCAGCGTGCGCCGGTCGGCGACGTCGTAGCCGGGCCAGCCCGCGGCCGGCGCACCGGTGCGGGCGAAGGAGATCCAGTGCTCCTGCACCCGGCGGGTGACCCCGGCCAGGTCCTGGCGGCCCCCGAACGCGGTGAGCAGGCGGGAGAGCCGCTTCGCGCCGAACACGGCCGCCATCTCGGTGCCGTGCGTGGCGTCGACGCCGAGCACCTTCAGCGCGCGCGGCGCGAAGTCGTAGCGGTAGACCCAGGTGGGGGCCACCGCCGAGTGCCCGTCGGCCGCCCGGACGCTGGGCCACCAGAACGTCACGTCACCGCCGAGGTCCACCGCCGACGACGCGGCGGGGTAGCGCGGGTAGGCGGACAGGATGCGGGCGCGGGCGCCCGGGTCGGTGACCGCGAACATGCGATCGATCAGGTCCGTCGACGTGGGCAGCACCCGGCCGGAACGCGCGAACAGGGTGGCCTCGCGGTCGTTGGTGCCGATGAGCAGCGGCACCGGGTGGGTGCGGCCGCCGTCGAAGGCGTCGATCGGGTGCTCGGGCAGGTAGTCGCCGTCCACCACCGGGGCGAAGCAGAGGGTGCCGGGGGTGCGTTCGTTGGTCCAGTCGTCCAGGGTGGCCCCGGCGGCGACCAGTGCGGCCGGGTCGGCGCGCAGCACCGCGTCGAGGGCGTCGTGCGGGCCGGCGCCGAGGATGCCGGCGAGGTCCGCGGCCCAGCCGGCCGCCCGCCCGGACGTGTACGCGGCCTCGACGGCCGAGCTCTCCGAGATGGCCCGGGCGAACAGGCCGCGCGCGGCCGGGGTGGCCATCAGCGTGGTCACCGAGATCGCGCCGGCCGACTCCCCGAACACCGTGACGTTGTCCGCGTCGCCCCCGAACGCGGCGATGTTGTCGCGCACCCACTCCAGTGCGGCGACCTGGTCGCGCAGCCCCAGGTTGGCGTCGACCGGGCGGACCGGCGTCGCGTAGCGGGTGAAGTCGAGGTAACCCAGCACGCCGAGGCGGTAGTTGAAGGTGACGTGCACGACGTCGCCCGCGCGGACCAGCTCCTTGCCACCGTAGAGCGTGGCGGCCGACGAGCCCGCACTGAACGCGCCGCCGTAGATCCACACCATCACCGGGCGGGGCCGGGTGGACCCCGCGGCGGGGCGCAGGACGTTGATGCTCAGGCAGTCCTCGCCCATCGGGGTGCGGCGACCCGCACCGAGCATCGCGTTGTTGCGGGCCTGGGGCGGCACCGGGCCGAACCGGGACGCATCGCGGACGCCGGTCCACGGCTCGGGCGCACGCGGGGCGCGCAGCCGGCCGTCACCGGCGGTGGACGCGGCGTAGGGGATGCCGCGCCAGGCCACGAGATCACCCTCGACGGCGCCCCGGACGACGCCGCTGCCGGTCTTCACCTCGATCATGTGGGGCTCCCTACTGGGTGATGCATGTGGTGGTGCCGGGGGCGACCTCGGTGAAACCCCCGTCGCGGACGGCCACCGCCTCGCCCCGTTCGACCGCCGCGGTGAGCTCCGCCCAACGCTCCGGCGAGGCGTCCCGCACCGCGAAGGCCGGTACCTCCGTGAGGCCGTGGGCCGCGGCGAACAGCATCGAGGCGTGCCCGACCTGCGCGGCGGCCTTGCCGACGGTCATGTGCAGGGCGGCGTTGACCCAGATCACCGGCACCCCGGCCGCCGGCGCACCCGGCTCATCGGGATCGAGCTCGGTGCCACCGATCTGCAGCCGCGACAGCGTCCGGGGCACGTCGTCGACGGGCCCGGGAACGAGCGCGCGGGCCTCGGCGTCGCCCACCCGGCACGTGACGCCCGGGAGCTCCTGCACCGCGTCCCAGTGCGAGGTCCGCGCCCGGCGGGCGATCTTGCGGATGCGGCTGGCCACCCACATCTCCACGGCCTCGTGCCACTCGCCGCCGGGCTCGGCCCGTGGGTCGAGGCACAGCGCGAGCGCCGCCACGGCGGCCGCCTCCAGCACCGGGGTGCGTGCCGCGGGCGGGCGTTCCAGCCGCAGGACGACGGGCATGGCGCGCGTGATCCCGTGTGCAGCGTGAGCGGAACGCGCATCAGCACCGTCGGGCTCGGGCGGGATCACGACGGACGCCGTCCCGTACCGGTCCGCGAGCGGCGCGAGCACGGTCACGCGATCGGGACGCGCCGGCCGACGCCCTCGGCCGCGTCGGCCCGCTCGATCTCGTCGCGGGTGATGCCCAGGACGAACAGCACCACGTCGAGGTAGGGCAGGGACAGTGCGGTGTCGGCCACCTCGCGCAGCGCCGGTTTGGCGTTGAACGCGATGCCCAGGCCCGCGGTGGAGAGCATGTCGATGTCGTTGGCCCCGTCGCCCACGGCCACGCACTGCTCCAGGGGCACTCCGAACGTCTCCGCGAAGCGCCGCAGCGCCACGGCCTTGCCGGGCCGGTCGACGATCTCTCCGACGACCTTGCCGGTGAGCCGCCCGTCGACGACCTCCAGCTCGTTGGCCGCGCAGAAGTCCAGCCCCAGCTCGTCGGCCAGGCCTGCGATCACCCGCGTGAAGCCGCCGGAGACCACGCCGCAGCGGAACCCGAGCCGCTTGAGCGTGCGGATGGTGGTGCGGGCGCCGGGCGTGAGCTCCAGCTCCGCCGCGACCTCGGCCAGCACCGTCTCGGGCAGCCCGGCCAGTGCGGCGACGCGGCGGTGCAGTGACTCGGCGAAGTCCAGCTCGCCCCGCATGGCGGCCTCGGTGACGGCCCGGACCTCGGCCTCGGCGCCCGCCCGCGCGGCGAGCATCTCGATCACCTCGCCCTGCACGAGCGTGGAGTCGACGTCGAACACGATGAGCCGCTTGCTGCGCCGCCCCAGGCCGGCCCGCTCCACGGCGACGTCGACGCCCGCGGCCCGCGCCACGTCGACGAGCTTGGCGCGCAGCGTGCCGGGCGGGTAGTTCTCCGACCCCTTGCCGGGCACGGGCGAGACCATCAGCTCCAGGCCGGTGACCGGGTAGTCGGCCACGCGGCGGATGGCGTCGATGTTGGCACCCGCGTCGGCCAGGGCCTGGGCGATGGACCCGAAGGCCCGCGCCGTGATCGGGCGGCCGATCACCACCACCACGTGGGTGGAGTGGCGCCGGGCCTCCGGGTCGTCGTGCGTCTCGATGGACGTGTGCACCTGCATCGCAATGCCGGCCATCGCCTGCTCGACGACCTCCTGCAGGCCCTCCGGGTCGTGGTGGGCCGCCACGAGGGCACCGAGCGTGAGCCGGCCCCGGATGACGACCTGCTCGACGTCGAGCAGGTCGACCCCGTGCCGGGTGAGCGCGGCGAAGAGCACCGAACTCACCCCGGGACGGTCCGGACCGGTGACCGTGATCAGGACTGTGGTGTCACCCGTCATCGTTCAGCGGGACTTGGGGTCCCCGTTCGGATGGGACTCCTTGCCCACTCCCTGGGTGACGATCTCCGCCACCTGCGCGTGGCCGCCCACATGGGCTTCCTCGCGGAAGCGTTCCACCAGGTGCGGGTAGTGCAGCTCGAACGCCGGACGCTCCGACCGGATCCGGGGCAGCTCGGTGAAGTTGTGCCGCGGCGGCGGGCAGGACGTGGCCCACTCCAGCGCGTTGCCGAAGCCCCACGGG
>Ga0209915_1000311_pt1 | contig 135963 bp, 122 predicted proteins | sample ThiBiot_750_plan_FD_183952 | JGI IMG/M metagenome (GOLD analysis project Ga0209915, IMG submission 183952) | Wastewater bioreactor microbial communities from Cape Town, South Africa - Thiocy_cont_750_plan (SPAdes) | ecosystem: Engineered > Bioreactor > Thiocyanate-remediating >... | reverse complement strand
GGCGACGGGTGGCTTCTGCTTCAGCTGCTTCTTGCTCACGGCGACGGGTGGCTTCTGCTTCAGCTGCTTCTTGCTCACGGCGACGGGTGGCTTCTGCTTCAGCTGCTTCTTGCTCACGGCGACGGGTAGCTTCTGCTTCAGCTGCTTCCTGCTCACGGCGGCGAGCAGCTTCTTCTGCCTGGCGTCGTTGTTCAGCTTCTCTTTTTAGACGAGCAGCTTCTGCCTGGCGTTGTTGCTCAGCTTCTCTTTCAAGACGAGCAGTTTCTTCTGCTTGGCGTTGTTGTTCAGCAGCTTCTCTTTCTAGGCGAGCCGCTTCTGCCTGGCGTTGTTGTTCTGCAGCTTCTTGTTCTTGACGAGCGGCATCTGCTTGGCGCTGAGCTTCAGTCGTTTGTTGCTGTAGACGAATGGCTTCTTGTTGGCTTTTTAACTGAACTTGGCGGCGAGATGTTCTACCTCTTCGTTTTGAAACATGTATTCTTTTTGCTCTGATAGCTTTTCTTGAAGAACGCCTTTTCCTTGATATTCGCGACTTTTTTAAAACGTTTCTTCTGGTTGTTCTTCGAGAAGAAATTCGCGATCTTTTCTTTCTTGGTGTCAGAGTTTTCCTGGAAAGTCTATGTCTTCTGCTTACGCGCGGTTGTTTTTTCTCTGCTCGCTTTGCTTCTGCAGGTGTTCCACCACCAATGAAAATACTCCCGATACTTAGCGAAAATATTAACAAGGGGATTAAAACAATTCTTTTCATAAAATTATTTAACATAACAACTATTACTCATCTATATATGAAACAAAACAAAAAAATTATTTAGGTAACATGTATATAAGAGTTCGTCATGTAATGACAACCCTTATAATAAATTTTTTCCTCTTCCCTGACGGACTAAAGTTCAACTTATGTAAAAGTTAAAAAAGAATTAATTTGAAAGTAGGTGTTACATGAAACAAGCTATGTTATACACAGCAAAAATTTTCCTCTCATTCATGAATTTCTCGTCAAGGAAAATTTTTTTCCAAATGAGTAAATTTTTATCTTTACTTTAAAAAGCTCTTTCAAATCAAAAGATTAATTTTCTCTGCTTAAAAATGCAGCATTTCAACCTAAGTGGAGACGAGGACATCAAAATTTCCTTACAGTCCTATCCTGTCCACAAAGTTATCCACAAGAAGCGTGGATTGTTTAGAAATTCTTGACAGAAAGCGGAATGAGAGGAATTGTAGTCTTATGAGCTCAGATTCATCTTCCCTTGAACGTGGCATCTTAACGATTAAGCAATACGTCCAAACGCTTCCCCTCAGCCCCGGGGTTTATCGCATGATCAACATTAGGGGTGAGGTTCTTTATGTAGGGAAAGCCAAAAACCTTAAGAAGCGCGTTATCAGTTATACTCAGCCGGAACGACTGCCCATTAGGCTGCAGAGGATGGTGGCCGAGACGACGCGGATGGAGTTTGTCACGACCCATACGGAAGTAGAAGCGCTGCTTTTGGAAGTGAATCTCATCAAAAAACTTACGCCTCGCTATAATATCCTGATGAGGGATAGTAAGTCCTTTGCCTATATTCGGATTACGGGAGATCATCCTTATCCCCTTTTGACAAAGCATAGGGGTGCAAGGAACCTACCCGGAGATTACTATGGTCCCTTTGCCTCTGGAGAAGCGGTGAATACAACGCTGACGGCGCTCCATCGTGCTTTTTTGCTTCGGTCTTGTCCAGATCATGTTTTTGCTTCCCGAAAAAGACCCTGTTTGCAATACCAAATCAAGCGGTGTAGCGCACCTTGTGTGAACTATATCTCCTATGAGGATTACCAAAAGCTCGTTCAAGAAACCCGTGATTTCTTAAGCGGTAAAAGTAGTGAAATTCAAAAGAAATTGGCAACGAGTATGGAAAAAGCCAGTGCAGCCCAAGACTATGAAAGAGCGGCCATTTTTAGAGATCGTATTCGAGCCCTGACAGCTGTTCAAGCGCGGCAAATGATTAATACCCGCATTTTAAAAGATGCGGATATATTCGCCATTACAGCCTTAGGAGGAAAAACCTGTGTTCAACTTTTCCTATTTCGCAATGGATCAAATTATGGAGCTTATTCTTCGTTCCCAAGCCATGGGGAAGATATTCCCCCTGAGGAAGTCTTAGAAGCCACCATCGCTCAGTTTTACGAAGATGCGCCGCCCCCTCCTGAAATTCTTATTAATAGGTCCCTTCCAAATGTTCGATTATTAGAGGAAGCTCTTTCTCAAGAAGCGGAAAGACGTGTTCATATCCGCCTTCCTAAATCAGGGGCCAAGGCCGAACTTGTTCGTCATGCTTTTGAAAACGCGAAGGAATCTTTAGAACGTCATCTGGCGGAAAAGGCTTCTCAAGAAGATTTATTACGGAGCTTTATGGAGATGTTTGATCTGCCAACTTTTCCTCACCGTATTGAAGTGTATGATAACAGCCATATTCAGGGTACCCTGGCTGTGGGGGCCATGATTGTCGCAGGACCAGAAGGGTTTCTTAAAAGTGCCTATCGCAAATTTAATATTCGCTCCAAGGAGTTGTCACCAGGAGATGACTATGGAATGCTGCGGGAGGTTCTTACACGAAGGTTTTCCAATGCCCTAGCCCATGATAAGGACGACACGTCTCAATGGCCAGATGTGATCCTTATTGATGGGGGGAAAGGTCAACTCTCTACAGCTGAATCGACTTTTGCCGATTTAGGCATCTCTGATATTCAATTGATCGCCATCGCTAAAGGACCGGACCGGCATGCAGGTCGTGAAACGTTTTATGTGCCCGGGCGAAAACCCTTTCAGCTCCCACCCAATAACAAAGTGTTGTACTATCTTCAACGTTTGCGGGATGAAGCTCACCGTTTTGCCGTGGGCGCTCACAGAAAACGGCGCCTGAAAGCAATCTCACGATCAAAATTGGATGATGTTCCAGGTGTAGGGGCTGCCCGCAAACGTGCTCTCTTGCAACATTTTGGTTCAGCCAAAGCTGTGGAAGGCGCAGGATTAAAAGATCTTGAGATGGTGATCGGGGTGAGTCAAAATTTAGCAAAAAAAATATATGATTATTTTCATGGAAAAGAGTAAGATAGCATTCATCAGTGCTCAGATAAAGGTAAAAACAATAATGGCACATGATTTGAAGACGATGATTTGCTCAACGGAACATATATGATTAATGAAAAACTTATGAACCCAACAACGCTACCCAATCTTTTAACTTTTATGAGGATCGCCCTGATACCAGTTGTGGTGGGATTGTTCTATCTTGATCGTCCTACGAGTAACTGGCTGGCCGCTTTCTTTTTTATTCTCGCATGCATTACGGATTATTTGGATGGATATTTTGCAAGAACCTTAAAACAAACGACAAGATTTGGCATCTTTCTTGATCCAGTAGCTGATAAGCTTCTCGTGGCTGCGATACTTCTCATGCTTGTTGGATTTGGCCGCATTCAAGGTCTCAGCTTGATTCCTGCTGTTATTATTCTTTGTAGAGAAATTCTTGTATCAGGACTACGGGAGTTTTTAGCTGAAGCCCACGTTTCTGTTCCTGTTACCAAACTTGCCAAATGGAAAACAGCCATTCAGATGGCCGCCTTGAGCCTTTTAATTATTGAGCATATTCCTGGGTTCCCCCTACCCATCGATGAGATTGGAATTCTGGGGCTGTGGGTTGCAGCCATTTTGACATTGATTACAGGGTTTGATTACCTCCGGGCAGGATTAAAACACATGGGAGATTAATATTTTTTAATTTCCCTCTGGAAATATTATCAACTCTAAGGTATACACCCCCAGAGAGGGCGATTAGCTCAGCGGGAGAGCGTCTCGTTTACACCGAGAGGGTCGGGGGTTCAAATCCCTCATCGCCCACCAGAAAAATCAAGGGGTTGAGAGAGTTTTAAGAAAGATACATTTTCTCTGGGTATACCCCGGGTATACTTTGGAGCAGGTGAAGAATTTAACGTATAATCTTAAAATTTCCTCGACTGTTCTTATAACCAAGTTGCCTTTTCAGATAATTCCTTTCTAAATGCCCATCATTTTTAAGGTGTCCAATAACAACCTCAATAACTCAGTGGCGCTTTATCTTTTTTGATTTTATTACATTTAAATCCAAGTGAGTTCCTTTGACCATGCCATCTTCGATTGTTTCTAACTTCACATTGTCTTAAGATTATCACTTGTTTTGCCTCTACAAAAGTAGTCCAAGATTGTGTCAGGCGGCTACAGAGTCTTTGCTCATGTCCGGTGTTTAAAAATCTCTGTTTCCTCTGATCTATCTTGGTCCTCTACAGACAGGTTTAATTAGTCGGCCGTTAAGAAGCCAATTTTAAGTTATATGGAAGCAGACTTAAGAGCCGAGGGAAGAAATTTCTTGCCGAAGTGAGAGTTAAAATAAAGACAAAAAGATTCCTAATTCAGCGGAGCAGAAGTCTAAAGTTATGACCAACGCCTGAGAGGATTGCATTAATCTTGTCACCTAACTTTCCCTTAAGATAATTGCGCCCTAAATGGCCATCATTTTTGAGATGTCCAATAAGAGGCTCAATGGCAGACCTTCGCTTCATCTCTTTTTTAATTTGAGGCGCAAGCCGTTTTTGCCCCGCTTTAAACACGTTAAGCTTTAAAGAAGGATCATGTCCTCGGTATCCTTTATCCACATAAATGCGCTTAGGTTTTATGCCCATATCCTCAGCATAGCAATCAATGACCTCTTTCAACGTATGCCCATCATAAGGATTGCCATGCAGAGCTGCAGATTGAAGAACAAAATGCCCCCCTTTGCTTGGATTCACAGTGGAAATCACAGAAACTTTGCACCCAAATTCATAAGGCTTGTGGGGCTTTCCTTTGCTGATGCACTCAACTTCAGGGGCATGCCAGGATAAGAGCTTATTCTTATCTTTGGTTTGTTGGTTATAAATTTGTTTAGCTTTAAGAAAGGCCTCAAGCAATTCTCCATCCATATCAGGAGCTTTTCTTTCTACATCTCGAATCATGCGTCCAAGATAAGTGTGCAGCCTGCGCATGGACTTTTTTGCTCGTTTCATTTGCTTGGCATGACGATAGCGCTGAACCATGATCAAGCTTTCTTTAGCCACGCGCACATAGCTTTGGCGCAAATCAACCCCATGTTCCTTTGCACTGTTTCCCAATCTCTCGATGGCTTTATAATGAAGCTTTGCATCTGTGGGAAAGGTGATGGCTTTTTCTTGGACCGTCGTATCGACCGTAATCTTGGTAAGATCCTGGGGTTTTAAAGCCTTGCCCCTCCTTCCACATTGTTATATAATACTCCTAAGGCATAAAACATTATACCTGACTCATAGCCATCTTCTTTAGCTTGTTCAAAATATCCTATAGCTTTGTGGTAATCCACTGAAACACCATTTCCATACATATAACTAAACCCCAAACTTGCATAGAAAGCAGCACGATCTTTATTGGTCTCTTCTTGGAAATCTTCATTTGCTTTGACAGAGTCCTTGCTTGCCCCTCCTTGGCCTTTACCTCTTTCCCACTTAAAAATTTCCAACGGTTCTATAAGGCCGAACCCATTTAATGTAGTTGTAAGGGGCTGGAGATTATTTAAATACTGTACAGCTTTCGGGTTACTTTTATTCTCATTCGAAGTATCCCCACGAGCAATCTTTAAAAAGAATTCATACAACCCATTCCCGGGCATCTTTTTTGCATAGTAACGTGCCATTTTATAAGCTGCTATTTTATGCCCATCCCTTGCAGCACTTTCCAAATAATTCATGGCTAGGGATTTATCACCCATTTTATCATAGATCTTAAAAAGCTGGTAAGAAGCTTCTCGAATAGCTGGCAATTCACTCTCCAAGAAACTCCATTCTCTATGATTTTTCTCAGATGCTCTTGTGAACCATTTTATAGCTTTGATAAAGTTTTGGATTTCTTCCCCTTCTTTCTTTCCAGATCCCATCCAAACCATAGGCTCATTAATATCTATGTGGCGTAACTTATTAATTGTATCTGCAAGAAACTCTGTTTGATTTTGCTCAGCAAACGTAAGGACTCCTGGCGTTACGACTCTTTGGTCAATATTGATAGCTTGCGTGGATTCTTCCTCGCTCATTTCTGCTAAATCATATAAAGCCCTAGTTTCCAAGCTGTATAGACTATTTTCGGCCTGTGCTGCTAACTTTGTAAACAAGTTAGTGGCCTTGAGTAAATTTCGCTCTATCCCCCATCCGTTTCGATACATATTTCCCAAATGAAACTGAGCACTGCAAATCTCTTGATCTGCTAGAGTTTCTAAACTTGATATAGATTCTTTATGGCCCTGCTTAGCACCTTTAACAAACCACTTAATCGCTTTTTCTGTGTCTTGCGGAACGTATTTATCTTGGCTATATATTCTTCCCAACCGATATTGAACTTCAGAGCTTTTCCGTTCTTCCAAGTAAAATTTTGCCAAGATACTTCCCGCCTCTGAAGCTTTTACATATAATTCTAAAGCTTTATCAAGGTCATCTTGATCATGCTCATACCTTACGGCCAATTCATAAAGAGCGTGCGCATCTCCTCGTTTTTCTGCCTTACGGGCTAGTTTATCAATATTTTGTGGTTTAGAAGCTAAAACATAGTGAGGTTGATCCCACAAATCTGGGCAAGGTCTAAGAGTATCAAAAGCTTCAAGCTTTTGAAAATGGACAACTAAATCTAACCAATTTAAATAAGCTGCTTTCTCGATCCAATTTCTTGTGTCTCTTGTTTTTCCGTTATCTTTTTTGGTTTTTACGCATCTTGCATAAAGAACAGCCAAGTCGAACTGTGCCCGAGCATGTCCTTGTTTTGCAGCTTTTTTATACCATTCTATGGCTTTTTGGTCATCTTTTTCAACTCCGTACCCTTTTTTATGCATTAGCCCCAAGGCATATTGGGCTTCAGCGATCCCTCCCTCAGCGGCTTCAGTAAACCATTCGATTGCTTCTGGTTCATTTTTTTCAAGCACTTCACCTTTTAAGTACATCATACCATATTTATAATATTTCCGACTTTTACCTCTGTAAGCAGAAGGGAAAACCTCACCCTCCTGACTTAATTTTTCTTGATTTTCAATGGTATTGTTTCTTTCTCGTACGACAGTTTTACCCTTTTCTTCTAACCCTGGCATGTTTTGACCATTCCTACTGGCCCAAACCTTCGAAGTAGGTTCAATAACAATAGAGAAGAACAACGCAATGGCTGTTCCGCTCCTAAGGGAATGAATAAACTTCTTCGTAAATGGATTTTCTTTTTCTTCCTTTCTAACGAATTCATACATATACTTCTCCTTTTTAAAGTGGTTGTGTGGGAGAACCTTATCAGGAACAGGGAGGCAAAAATAAGGCTCTCTTGGGTTTATTGTCTAATTTTGGGGAATAATGTTAAGGATGTAAAAATACGCATAATCTTTGAATTGGAGCTGTGTGAAACAAGGAGGATGTAAAACCGAGGTCTTTTCGTTCTATTTTTTATTTATGTAAAACAACCAATCTGAGTAAAAACCCGCACTAACCTACCCAAATAGGGTAGGTTCTTTAAAAAAAAATTCTTCATTAGGTTGTGCAGAGGTGTTGATATTTCGATCGTTTAAAGTTTTGAGAGCAACTAAAATTTTATGAAGGAAACATAACTGCCCCTTTTTCCTCAAGAACTTAAGAATTTTGAAGTTGGGGGTTTTGCAAAACATGATAACTACTATTTTACCTTTTTTAAACTCTCAAAAAGCTTCTCTCTAATTTGGACTTAGAAAAAATTATCTACTCTCATACACATTCTTCCCTTCTTCATCTAAAACACATATACATGTCGCTTTCATTGATACGTCTAATCCTGCATAGGACTTTATTGAATGTCTCCACTTTGTTTTAGCTGGCAAATTTAGAGACTTACGCTCTTTGAGACATTCTCTACTATCTCAGCGCTATTATAGTATGTAGTATGATTTTGATCATATAAAGATCTCCTTTTTTGCTTTTTATTTTATGAATGAAAAATAACTTTCCCAAAATGAAGTGGCCCCAGAATTGTAAAGCATCTGGGGTCATTTCATTTATTAACATTAGTTAAAAGCTAATAGATGGGTTTTTGCTTTCTTTAAAACATGCTTCAGCTTTTATAGGGTTTTTTGATATACCTCCTTCACCATCTCGGTACATTTCCTCTAAGATATTAAGCACCCACCTTGTCTGGTGGCTCCTCAACTCAGCTTTTTGAAAAAGCTCTCTGGCCTTTTATTTATTCAGAAGCCTACCCATCCAAAAAAATAATTGAGCCCTAAATCTACATAGGAAGCAGCATATCCATTATTGTTTCCATTTTGGAAGTAATCTCTTGCCTTAGCAAGGTCTATCTGTGCTCCTCCTTGACCATAATTATATAACCACCCTAGAGCATAAAACATTTCACCCGACTCCCATCCATTTGTTTTGGCTTTTTCAAGATATTTAAGGGCTTTTTTATAATCCTGAGGTACACCGTATCCATAAAAATAATTGAGCCCCAAATCTACATAGGAAGCAAAATATCCACGATTGATTCCTTCTTTGAAGTATTCATTTGCCTTATAATAGCTTTGCTGTGCTCCTCCTTGGCCATAATTATATAACCGCCCTAAAGCATAAAACATTTCACCTGACTTATGGCCTTTTTCCGCAGCTTCTTCAAAAAGTTCCCTGGCTTTACTCAAATCCTTCTCAACACCTTTTCCCTCAAAATAACATAATCCCAGATTTCTAATTGAGGTCGCGTTTCCCTTATTTCTACCTTCTTCAAAATAAGATTTCGCTTGTTGATAATCTTGAGATCTATAATACTTATCTCCTAGGGCATTAAGTATCTTACCATCTTTTTGGCCTCTCTTTTCAGCCTCTTCTAAAAGTTTACGTTCTTTTTGCTTGTCCTCAGCCCAACCTCTTCTACAGTAATAATTAAGTCCTAAGAGCACGGAAGCTCCAGCACGTTTTAAATTCCTTGATTTCTCATAATAGCTGTTAGCCTTATCATAATCTTGTTTAGCTCCTTCTCCTTTGGCATAGATAAGTGCCAAGTGATCAAACATCTGTCTATCTTCATGGCCTCGTGCTTCAGCTACTTCAAAAAACTCTCGCGCTTTTCGCTTGTCCACATCCACACCTCTTCCATAGTAATAAAGGTTTCCTAAGAGCTTAAAAGCTTCAGCATATTGTAAGCCTCTTGCTTCCTGATAATAATATTTTGCTTCAGCAAAATTTTGTTCAATCCCTTCTCCCTTTTCATAGATAAGTCCCATGAGGACAGACATCTGTGCATCTTCATGGCCCCGTACTTTAGCCTCTTCAAAAAGCTCGCGAGCTTTTTTCTTGTCCACAGCCAAACCTCTTCCATAGTAATAATTAAGTCCTAAGAGCATGGAAGCTTCAGCATCTTCTAAATCTCTTGCTTTCTCATAATGGCTGTTTACTTTCTCATAATAGCTGTTTGCTTTCTCATGATACCTGTTAGCTTTGGTGTGATCTCGTTTACCCCCTTCTCCATTGCTATAGATACGTCCCAAGAGAGTAAACATCTCTCCTTCTTCATGGCCTCTAGCTTCAGCTTCTTCAAAAAGCTCGCAAGCTCTTTTCTTATCCACAGCCACACCTCTTCCATAGTAATAAGTAAGTCCTAGGAACCTGGAAGCTTGAGCATGTTGTAAGGCTCTGGCTTTCTCATAATATCTGTTTTCTTTGGCACAATCCTGGTTAACCCCTTCTCCATTGCCATACATGCGTCCCAAGAGAACAAACTTCTCTCCCCAGGGAGCAAGCATCTCTCCCCAGGGAGCAAGCATCTCTCCTTCTTCAGGATATTTATCTTTGGCCCTTTCTAAATGGAAATTAGCCCTTTCTAAAAGATCATCAGCCCTTTCTTCTAAATAATAACGAGCCCAGCGTCTATCTTGATTTACACCATGGCCAAAATAATAATTGATCCCTAAAGCTGCGGAGGAAGCAGCGTTCCCTTCGGCACAACCTCTCTTGAAGTATTTATTTGCCTTATAATAGTTTTGCTGTGCTCCTCCTTCTCCATTGTTGTACAACCACCCTAAAGCATAAAATATTTCACCCGTAGCTTCCAGTGAGCTTGAAGATAGAGCTTTTGGGACATTTTCACCTGACTTATGGCCAAGCTCTTCTGCCTCTAAAAAATACCCAAGGGCTTGTTTCTTATCTTGTTCTACACCGCGGCCATAAAAACAATTGATCCCTAATGCTGCAGAGGAAGCAGCATGTTTTACTTTGATTCCTTTTCGGAAATATTCATTTGCTTTCTTATGGTCCTTCGGTACTTTTTTTGCGCCCTTATTATATATAACTCCTATTTTATAAAACAGCTCACCTGACTCATAATGATTACATTTCTCAGCTTCTAGAAAATAAGTGAGAGCCTCGGCATCGGCCGATCCTCCGTCGTCGCCAGTATTTTTTTTAACTCCTAAAGCATAAAATATTTCACCCGACTTATGGCCAAGTTCTTCCGCCTTTAAAAGAAAACCAAGTTTTTTCGCCTTTAAAAGAAAACCAAGGGCTCTTTTCTTATCTTGTTCTACACCGCGGCCATAAAAACAATTGATTCCTAAAGCTGCATAGGAAGCAGCAGCCTTTTCTTCTTCTACCAACCCTTGCGTGATTAGAGTCTTACTTGCCCAAACCCTCGAAGTAGGTGCAATAACAATAGATAAGCACAATGCAATGGCTGTTCCGCTTCTAAGGGAATGAATAAACTTATTCATAAACAGATTGTCATTTTCTTCTTTCTTAACTAATTCTTGCATATCCTTCCCCTGTTTCAAATTGGTTTAAGTTATTGAGAACCTTATCAGGGGTCCTCTTGTATCTATCTTACTTTATCGTTTTGAGATAAAATTTCTAGGGCGTAAAAAATACGCATAATCTTTAAGTTGGAACCCAAGGAAACAAAAAGAATTTAAAATCAATTGGTTGATGTTCTTTTTTTATTTATGTAAAACAACCTATCTGAGTAAAAACCCGCACAAGCCTATCCAAATAGGGTAAGTTCTTGTGTCCTCCTCGCAAGTGCCCAAATGTCATACACCGTTTACTAGCAGAACAAAAAAATTCCCTACTCTTTAAACAGTAGGGAATTTTTTAAATATTTTCCTTATTAGGATATTGGAACTGGACCTAACTGGGCCTAACCCATTTTATTAATTTGAGCACGATAATTATCAGCTTTTTGAGAGTCCTTAATTCCTCCCGTTCCATTTCGATACATTTCTTCTAGCCTTTCGAACATCCATTTATCCTTTAAACCTTTTGCCTCAGCTTCTTCAAAAAGTTCTCGGGCTTTTTGTTTATTCTCGGCCACCTCACGACCAAACAAATAACTACTTCCTAACGATTTGTAGCAACCACGGTGTCCCGCTCCGATACCATTTAGAAAATAAGCATTTGCCTTAGCGTAATCTACTTGTACTCCTCCCTTACCGTTACAATACAACCAGCCTAACGCGTAGAACATCTCACCCTCCTTATTGCCATTATTCTCAGCCTTGCGAAGATACTCAAGGGCTTTTTCATTATCCTCGGGCATACCGTTGATCCCACGAAAATAATTGAGTCCTAAGAGAGCGGCTTCGTTTGCTACTTTTTTCTTAGCTTCCTCTTCACGACGTTTCTTTTCAGCTAAAGCAAGTTCTGCTAAGCGCTTTTTTTCGGCTTCCTCAACAGCTTTTTTCTTAGCTTCCTCTTCACGACGTTTCTTTTCAGCTAAACCAAGTTCTGCTAAGCGCTTTTTTTCGGCTTCCTCAGCAGCTTTTTTCTTAGCTTCTTCTTCGAGACGTTTCTTTTCAGCTAAAGCAAGTTCTGCTAAGCGCTTTTTTTCGGCTTCCTCAACAGCTTTTTTCTTAGCTTCCTCTTCACGACGTTTCTTTTCAGCTAAGCCAAGTTCTGCTAAGCGCTTTTTTTCGGCTTCCTCAGCAGCTTTTTTCTTAGCTTCTTCTTCGAGACGTTTCTTTTCAGCTAAAACAAGTTCTGCTAAGCGCTTCCGTTCAGCCTCTTCAGCGGCTTCTTTCTTAGCTTCTTCTTCAAGCCGTTTCTTTTCAACTACAGCAAGTTCCGCTAAGCGTTTCCGTTCAGCCTCTTCAGCTTCTTTATTATAAAACTCTTTAGCCAGCTTATAACTTGGCTTTACTCCAATCCCCAGTTGATGCAATGCTCCCAGCAAATAGAAAGCCTTGGGCAAAGAAGCATTAGCAGCCTGCGTCAACAACGCATAAGTCTCACCTTCATCTTCCCCTCTCTTAAAGGAGAGGCGCCCAGCATAATAAGCAGCTTTAGCATTTCCTGTCTTAGCTGCTTTTTTATAATGACCAAAGGCTATGTCCAGATTCACCACAACACCCTTTCCTTTTTCATAGATTCGGCCACGTCTTAGCTGTACATTAGCTTTCTCTCCTGATTCTTCTGCTAGTGCATATTCTTTACACATTTCAGCAAAATCTTGTTTTTTCCCCAGACCTTTTTCAGCTGCAAGACCGAGATAAAAATGCGCACCCCTATCATTCTGTAAGGCCGCTGTTTCATACCAATGCAGAGCTACTGTATAGTTTTGTTTAACTTCTTGCCCTCTCCAATAGAGATGGGCAAGATTCCGTTGAGCCTTAGGATGTCCAAGCTCTGCTGCATTCCAGAGATAAAAAAGGGCTTTTTCCTTAGATTCTCCTTCTTTTTTGAGATACTGATAAAGCTTAAACATTGCGTCAGGATGGCCTTGTTTTGCAGCGCGTTCAAGATATTGTTGACTTTGCCTTTGGTTAACTGTACTTGCCATTTTATGTTCGGCCAATACATATTGGTTATCAGCAGCTTCCTTGAAAGCTTCCTTAGCATTTTGAGGATGATAATAACTTGTATCTTGATTGCTATAAATTAACCCTAATTGATAAGAAGCTATGGGATCTCCCAAGCGCTCTGCATTTAAAAAATGTTCTAGCTGCAGGGTAAATGTTTTTTCATTGCCAGCTTTAGAAGCACTAAGATTAAAAGAGTATGCAGCTTTTCGATAAAGCGTTGCAGCAAATTTTCTAAGTTCATTTTGTTCTTCCTGCAACTTACTCAATAAAATTTTAGTTTCTGCTTTTTTTGCAAACTCACTCAGGGCTTTAGCGAATTTGATAGCATCTTGTGATTTATATAAATCAAGCTTATCACCTTCACCCACAAGATACGTTAAATGAGCTCGTTTTAAATCAAGAATTTTACTTGCTTCCTCGCCATATAACTCTTCTAATCCCCTGTTGATTTCTTGTAGAAGAGGTTCTTTTTTCGAGTCATTTGGCTCAAGAAGCTTTTCATAATAATATTTGGCTTGCAGAACACGAAACTTATCCTCAAGTGTAGGCCCGTCTAAAGAGGGTAAAAGCGTTTCATAGAGTTTATTGAGTGAGGAGTATAAATTTTTTTTCCTTTTATCGTCTGTAACTTTAAGAGTTTTGATTAAAAGATGAGATAAAAGTAACTTTTCTTTCGTTGCCTTCAAGAAAAACTCTATGCTCTCAGGTGACTCTAGTTTTTTGAGGTACTTTAGGAAAGCACGTTTATCACCTGCAATAGCTTTCCTTTCCAATATAGATTGAGCTGTCAATTGGTAAACTGATGTATCCAAATGCCAAAGACAGTGAGTCTGGGTAGGCCAGGAAACCTCTAGTACTCTTTGAAACTCTAAAGCTTGCATTTTATCTTGAGCAGGATCCTCAGACTCAAGAAATTCATGCTCTGTCTTATTTTCCTTTAAAAAGTCACGTTGGGTCCTTCTTAATTCTAGAGTTCCTTTCTCATAGTCCATTTCTAATGCTTTTCCGATAACTCTTTTTGTAAGCTCATCTACACAAATTGGCCCGCAAGAAATGTCATCATGTTGTCTGTATTTCGTATAAGGACTACTGAGTGTCTCGAAGGTACAATCTGTCGTTTGAGGGAACAAAGCTTTTATTTTATGTTCCATAACGACTTTAAGTTTATTAAATTCTTCTCCCATCTCATTAAAGGGATTCCCCTCAGAGACCCCCCCATTGGGGTTATGGCCAAAAACTTGTACTTTTACTGTCGTTCCGCTCTTATGTATTTTTATTTCCCCTGTTATCCAATGATTTCTGGTAGGGTTATAGGGAAAAAGAATTTTTAAGTTCCAATCTGAATTTGTTTGATTCCTTATAAGAGTTTTAAAGTCATTAAATACATCTTTTTCTTTACATGAAGCAGATTTTTCCTTTATCTTTTTATTTGCTTCTTTCAGAAACAGCTCAACTTTCTCCTTATTAGACAAACCGCTCTTATTCTTACATTCATCTAACAACTCTTGAGGAGTACTAAGCTTATGAAATTCAGTTTCCTTACTCAAAATTTCTTCTACTTCAGAAAGTTCAGAATTTGAGTTGTTAGGAAGCCCCGCAAGAATTTTTCTATAGCATTCGCTGAGGACATCCTCTTCAAAATCACCAAGGTAGTGGACCACTGAATGAGAAGCAGCATTTCTAGTATTATCCGGGGCTAATGTTTGAGTTGGAGGGATTACAGCAACAATATAATTTCGGCCATCTCCTTCATCATGAATTAAGTGTGAATTTTCTGATCGGCCTTTGTGATAAAGTAAATATGTGTAATTATCATCTAGGTACGGATATTCAGGTTCGACATGATTTTTAAAAAATCCCTTGATACAGTTGTTTATATCATCTTCAGAGTAATCATGTTCATCCAAATTGTGGATTTTTGTACTAGGGGGTGACTTTTCCTTTTCTTTTTCTGTGTTTTCCTTTTTTGTTCCTTTTATTGAAATATCTGAGTTATCTTTCTGTATATCTGCATCTATTGCATTAGCTCTTCTAAGATTCTCTTCTTCGAGAGCAAGAAGTAGCTCTTGTGCATCTTTGCTATTATTCTTTTTTTGTACAGGAATTTTATTCCCTTCTTTTTCCAACCCTGGCATTTCTTGACCATTACCACTGGCCCAAACCCTCGAAGTAGGTTCAACAACAATGGATAGGCACAACGCAATGGCTGTTCCGCTTTTAAGAGAACTAAATACTCTGTTCATAAATAGGCTCTTCTCTTTTCTTATTTTAATTAGGTCGCTCATAATTACTTCTCCTTTTTTAAAATGGTTGTGTGGGAGAGCCTTATTAAGAGCAGGGAGGCAAAAATAAGGCTCTCTTGGGTCTATTGTCTAATTTTGGGAAGTAATGTTAAGGATGTAAAAATACGCATAACGTTTGAATTGAAACCTCATAACACAAGGAGAAAGTAAAACAAAGAGTTTACCGTTCTATTTTTTATTTATGAAAAACAACCTATCTGAGTAAAAACCCGCACAAATCTTCCAAATAGGGTAAGTTCTTTACAAAGAAATATCTTTTCATTAAGTTGTGCAAAAGTGTTTCGATCACTTAAAGTTTGAGGGCAACTAGAATTTTATGAAGGAAACACAACCCCTTTTTCCTCAAGAGCTATATTCCAAAGACCTGTCAACCATTAAGGGCGTTTATTTTACTCGACGTGAAATTGATGTGATTGCTTGTATTCTCAATGGAAGAACCACAAAATCAATAGCTTCGCTTTTACCCCTCAAATCAACCACAAAAGTCAAAGATGATCTTTCGGAGCACAGAAGGAATAAGATCTCTGAAAATCTTCATTATGAGTTTATTAAACCAAGAGCTGTTGAAAAACATATCCATAATATTAAATCCAAAATGAAGTGTAATACGCGTGAAGGTATCATTGATTTTGTTGAATCATCTGATAAGCATGTTCCTTTAAGAAAATACTATTCTCTTTTGCGAATTGCAGTCGCCTTTCAGAAAAGTCTAAAGGATATTTCAAAACTAAAACATGGAATAGGCCCAGTTCACCTCATTGATTTCGAAAAAAATAAAGAGCCTAAAAATTCCCTTATATCTCATCTGCAATCTCATTTAGAACTTGCAGGCATAACAGCTTCAAGTGGAGCCCGTAAAAAGGAAGGAACCCAAATAATTTGTGTTTTTCCTGAGTTCTTAAAAGAAATAGATTTCTCCACGTATTTTCAAAAGTTCGGTCAAAATTCAGATAAGGTCCTTTTCCTTTTTCTCGACAGGAAAAAGCAAAACAAAATTCCTGAAGAGCTCAAAGGCTCTAACATTGTGGACTTTAGTGAATACGAAAATTACTATTTTTCTTTCTTTGAAGTTATCAAAAAACTCCACCCAGATTTTAATTTTGAAGCAATTATTGATAAATTTAAGAACGAGTATGAGAAAATAAATGTACTCACCGAATCTGGACCATCACAAGTCGTTCTAGCCAATAATAAACCCATAAGTAAGTCTCATCCTCTATTACGATGGGGTTTTTTATCGGCAGTCTTCATTGTCAGTCTTATTGGAATCGGATATCTAGCTTTTCATCGGTACAGCTCAGTACCTCAGATTATCACAAATTTAGTAATTCCGACGGAATCCATTCTTCTCGATCGGTCTGAACTCATGGCCAGATTAGATAAGAAATTTAAAGGGAATAAAGGTATCCAAGCTGTTGCTATTGTAGGGGCTGGAGGAGGTGGAAAAACAACCTTTGCAAAACAATATGCTCATCCTCAAAAATCTCCTGTTATTTGGGAGATCCATGCAGAAACAAAAGGATCTTTGGCTGCTTCATTTGAAAGTCTAGCCATAGAACTTTCTAAAACTGAAGAAGATAAAATAATATTAACAGAATTACAAAAAATTAAGAATGTTACAGAAAAAGAAGAGAAAATTATTCTCTTTGTGAAAGAACATTTGAGATTATATCCAAATTGGGTTTTAATTTACGACAATGTAGAAAAGTATGCTGACATTGATGGGTATTTTCCTAAAGAACCTAAAATCTGGGGCGAAGGAAGAATCATTCTCACAACACAAAACAGCAATATTCAAAATAATCAATATATTAGCCATGTGGTTCAAATAGGAGAATTAACCTCGGATCAGAAATTAGATCTATTTTGTAAAATTTTAAATAAAGATAAGATAGATACTTTTGTTTTGCCTCGCGCAGAAGAAACAAAAAAATTTTTAGACTCGCTACCACCTTACCCTTTAGATATTAGTTTGGCAGCTTATTATATAAAAGCAACAAATATTCCTTATCAGAAATATATGGAGCTTTTGGAAGAATGTGATAGAGAATTTATATTAACTCAAAAAAATATTTTAAAGGAAGCAGGAGATTATTCTAAAACACGATATGGTATTATTACAGCGTCTCTACAGCATATTATTAATACACGAAAGGATTTCTTGGATCTTTTATTAATTATAAGCCTTCTCGATTCCCAAAATATTCCTCAAGAGTTGTTAGAGGGATTTAAAAATAAAGCTATTGTAAATGATTTCATATATAATTTAAATAAATATTCGTTAATAACAAACGAATTCTCTCCTTTAGAATTAAACAAAACTTTTTCAATTCATCGTAGCACACAAGAAACAAGTTTAGCTTATCTTATAAAAAAATTAAATTTAGAAAAAAATAATCATTTATTAACGAGTATAACTCAAAATTTTGAAAATTATGTAAATAAGGGAGTAAAGAAAAAAGATGACTTTTTAGAAATGAAACTTTTAGGAAGGCATTGTGAGGTATTCTTAAGCCATGATAATTTAATAACTGGTACAATGAGAGTGGCTATAAGTAAAGAATTAGGAGAAATTTATCGCTACCTTAATCATCCTTTAAAAGCGGAGAAAATCCTCAAAGAGAGTCTTAAAAACTTGAACCTATATGATCATAAAAACAACTTTGACAAGGCTAAAATTTTGCTTTATTTAGCACTTGTTTATTGGGATTTAGGAGACCATAGAAAAGCGAAAGATTTATGCGAGCAGAGTGTCATCATTTATGAAAAATATTTTCCAGAAAATCATAGTGATATAATAAGACCTTTAGCAAATTTAGGGCATGTTCTTCGAGAGTTAGGTCATTATAAACAAGCCATAATCGCACTTGGGAAAACCAGTAAAATTCGTGAAAGGTATTTTGAAAACCAGGGTAAGATGGCTTGGTCCATATCGGATTTGTCTGCTTTAGCCACTTTAGGCTATACTTATTGCGAAATAGGTCATTATGAAAAAGCTAAGAATCTTCTTCAAAAGAGTCTTGATATTTTTAAAAAACAATTTCCTACGAATTCGATCGGAACTTTTCGAACATTATCAATGTTAGGAAAAACTCACTATAAATTAGGAAATTACAGAGAAGCTAAAAAAATACTCGAACAATGTTATAGAATAGGAATAAAAGAATACCCTCAAAACCATTATACACTCCTTTGGGTTGTAGAATCTTTAGGTAATGTTCATAAAGGGCTTGGTAATTATAAAGAAGCAAAAAAGATATTGAATGAGTGTCTTACAGCTTACGAAAGGCATTATGGTGGTAAAAATCATGAGGGAATTGCTAGAGTTTTACTTGATTTAGGGTGTGTATGTCTCGATGAAGGACGCATCGATTCAGCTGAAAAATATATCAGAAAGTCATTGGAGATTTTCCAACACAATAAACACTCGTTGAGTTATGAGTCTTTAGAAAATTTATCAGCAGTATATTTAAAAAAATCAACGGATGAAAGGAACAAAGGAAATATTCAACAAGCTCAAAACTTCGAAGCTCAGTCTGCCTCATACTTAAAACAAGCTCTAGAAATTGTTAAAGTTCATTTTCCTTCAGATTCTCCACATATAAGGAGAATTCAATCAAAGCTTAACTCACTGAGATCTTATTCCTAACACGTAGTCTAAAATTTTAACATAAGCTCTATAAGGATAAAACAATATTTAAATAATAGAAGACCTTTTCGTTTCCCCCGAACCAAACGCAGCTCCTCCTTTATGGCTCCAAGCTTCAAGCTGCTGGCGATCAGCCCCTTTTTCTTTTATAAAAAGCAAAGCCCCAAAAAGGGTATTTGAATCCCAGTCAGCAAGATGAGCTTTTAAAACAAGGCCTCCGAGTTGAATAAGCCTTCGGGTTCTATTTTTCCGTTCTTGAACATTTAAGGTAGCTTCCATTTGCTTAAGCCTATTCTTTCTTTGTTCAAGCTTTTTCCGTCTTTCAAGAAGGTTTTGTGTCATGCGTTACTCCAAGGGGAAGAACTGAATTAAGAAAAAGTATACCAAAAATTATATTGAATATCAAAAAAAACGAGTAAAAAATGATGATGATTAATTAGTCGTGCAGCACCGTATCTTAAATCGTTGAAGACGTTAGGGACCAGAGCCTTTGGATCTGGGACATACGCAATATGCGTTGTAACCAACACTGCTTTTTGCTATACTTAACCTTAATTATAACTCCCCAAAAATCCTATGGCCATTCAATTTGCTCGTTGTGAGTATGTTTCAAGAAGTAAGGGCGGCAATGTCTGCCGCAAAGCTTCCTATAATCAAAGGACCGAGATTCGCTGTGAGCGAACTGGTGAGCTTTTCTCTTTCCAAGAAAGAGAAGGAAATGTTCATCATGAGGTTCTTTTACCTGAGGGAGCTGATTTGCGGTTTAAGAACAGTTCGGTTTTATGGAATGAAGCTGAAAGGTGTGAGCGAAGGAAAGATAGCCAAGTTGCTAAAGAGTTTGTTTTGGCTCTTCCTGATGACAAGCAGATCAGCCTTGAGGATCGAATAGAGCTCACCCGTCGTTTTGCAGAAACTCACTTTATTGAGAAGGGTCTCGGTGTCCAACTGGATGTCCATGAGCCGGATGAGCATGAAAAAAATTGGCATGCCCACTTGCTGGTTACAACACGGCGCTTTAGGGAAGACGGGTTAAGTTTTGAAAAGTCTAAAGCACGAGACTTAGATCCTACCATTCGAAAAGGGTGTGTTATTGAAGCAGATATATGGGGAGAGCTCTGGCGAGATTTACAGAATACTTACTTTGAAGAAAAGGGTTATGAGCTAAGAGTTGATCCTATTGGTCTTGTTCCCCAAGAACATTTAGGGCCTGTTCGCATGCGCCATCATTTGAGCGAAGCTGTTTCTCGATCTCAAATGCTGCAAAAGGCGAATGTGGAATTAGCTCAAGATCCTCAGAGTATTCTTGAAGCTCTAATGCAAAACTGCGCTGTCTTTTCTCAAAAGGATGTGGAAAGCTTTTTAAAGAAGCACGTTTCTTTGGAGAAAAGAGAGTGCGTTTTGGAGGGGGTTTTTAGCCATCCTTCTCTTGTGCCTTTATATCATAAGGATACAGGCCAAAGAACAGCTTACTTTACAACTCATAATGTTAGAGCTGAGGAAGAAAAACTGCTGCGCTTTGCAGATAAAATCGCAAATAAGTCTGCTCCTGTTCTCTCCCCTGAAGCTATAGCCAAGGGAATAGAAGGGAGGGCTTTAAGTGAAGAACAACATAAAGCTTATGAACTCTGTGTTCAATCAGGACAGAATCTTTCTCTTATTCAAGGACGGGCAGGAGTCGGAAAAAGCTACGTACTAGATGGCATTCGCATGGCTCATGAAAATGAGGGATACCGGGTTTTAGGGTTAGCTCCTACCCATAAGGTTGCTTCTGACTTAAGGGAGAGTGGTTTTAAAGACGCTAAGACCTGCCATGGATTTTTGTTTGCCTTTAAGAATAATAAGGAAGCTTTAGACTCTCAAACTCTTGTTGTTATCGATGAAGCTGGGATGCTAGGGACAGAGCTCTCTGTTGAGCTCTTCCATGCTGTTAAAAAGAGTGGAGCTAAACTTATATTGGTGGGGGATGACCGCCAGATGAGCTCTGTTCATCGAGGCGGGATTTTTAGGATTTTAGCTGATCGATATAGCTCTAACTCTGCTGAACTAAGGGATGTTAGACGGCAAACCATCCATTGGCAAAAAAAGGTCTCAGAAGATCTCTCCAAAGGTGAAGTAAGGAGTGCCGTTAATCTTCTCCAAGAGAATAAAGTCATACAATGGACATCTTCAAAAGAGGAAGCTCTTTCTTCTCTCTTAGAGGCCTGGGCCAAAGAGAGAGTAAATATCCCTACAACTCAAATCTTAGCTCAAAAGAAGGTTGATGTAGATGCTCTGAATCGGGGGGCACGAGAGATTTTAAGGCAACAGGGAGACTTAGGTGACCTTGAAGTCACTTGTGTGACCCAAAGAGGACGAATCAATTTTGCAGAAGGAGATCGGATCCAACTTACAAAGACAGATAAAGATCAAGGCCTAAAGAGCGGGTATTTTGGAATTGTTGAGTATATTGATCCAGAAACGAAAAAGCTCATCCTCCAGTTGGATAACAAAGAGAAGGTTATGGTTGATCCCCACACTTATGATGGGCTCCGCCATGGGTACGCGGCTACGGTTTATAAAGCTCAAGGATCCACTTTAGATCATGTCTATGTGCTTCACAGCAACACCATAAACCAACCCACCAACTATGTAGCCCTTACCCGCCAAACAAAGTCTTTATCTCTCTATGTTTCAAAAGATAAAGCGCCCACTGAAGCTTCTCTCATTTTTCAAATGAGCCGAGAAGAACGTCATAAAACAAGCCTTCTTTTTGATACTCAAAAGGACATTGAAAGAAGGCAAGAGGAAAAGCCTTTTACAGCTCGCCTAAAACATAAGACCGAAGATCTCGTTACAAAAGTCAAAGATGTCTTCCACGATAACAAGGAGTTTTACAAGGTTGATATACCCCTCGCAAAGACTGAGGAAGTTACCCTTATAACAGTTCAAAACGCCATCAGTCCTGCTCTTCAATCTGTTTATGAGGAAATGAAACACCCTGCCTTTAGCAGAGCCACCATCGTCAAAAAAACATTTGAAGAAGGATATAAACTTTATGGTGAAGAAAAGGCCATTGCTTATTGGGAAAGTAAAAAGGAAGCCTACTTTCATCTTTATCAACAAAAATTAAACCAGGTTGAAAAGGAATTTACCTCTCCTTTTTTAAGCTATATGTCAGATAAATCGCGGGATCTTGCCAGAAATGCAGCACAAACAGATCCTGATAGAGCTCTAAAGTTTTTAAAGAACCGGCAAGCTTCTAAAAAAGCAGAACAGGAAGCCAAAGACATAAAAATGCAGCGTTCTCAGGAACAAACCCAAAATTCATTAAAAGAAAGAATACCTTCGTTTAAGGAAACTCAGAAAATTAAAAGCATTGAAGACATACACCAAAAAGAATTCACAGAAGCTTTCTCGGCTTATTTTAGATTTAAGGAACTAAAATATGAACTCAAGAAGTCTCCAGAAGACGAGCCTTACCTTAAAGCCGAGTTACGTAAGCTTGGAAAATCCATTTACAAAAATAAAGAAGCTTTTGAGCACATTCAACGCTTAGACCCTGACATGAGTCAATCCATTCAAAAAGCAGCGGCACAGGAAAAAGCCAAGATCCATTCCTTAGACCGAGGAGGGTATTCTCTGTAAGTACTCCTCATTTTTTCTTTTTCTTGGATTGATTCTCAATGCTTACTTTTTTGTCCTGAGCATTTTTGAGATCAGAGTACCTTTGTGCGAACCATTGAAGATTGGATTCACAGAGTTGCTTAGAGCGCATACTTTCCCTGCTCAGATAATAGGAGAACGTTAAGGAAATAAACATTCCTGTTAGAATGGAAACAAGCAGCATTAAGAAAAAAGGTTTTGTCCAAAAGCCTGTATATTGATTCATCATACTCTCCCAGGCTCGGAGGGTATTATCTCCTTGGGTCTTGAGCTGCTTCATATCATTCTCAGTTTGTTTTAATACAGGATCAAACATCTGCTCAAAGCTGGATTTAACTTCCAAACTTGTATCGGAAAAGTGCTTGGTAAAAAGGGATGCGATTTTTTGGTCGATCTCTTCAGCAACTTTTTGCTCCAGGTTTTGCTTGAAACTTGTAAGGGTTTTACTGATTTCAGTAGCAAATGCTTTTTTGTTGTTTTCAATTTCTCCATTAATTTCCTGATGAAGCTCCTTGAGAGCTTTCTCAAGAGCATCTGCGGCAAGTTGTTTTTCCAGGACTTCAAAGTTGTCAGTAGACATAGGACCTCCATGTGTTGGGTTAAGATAAAATTCGATAAGGTTTGTTATTTAATCTAAGAATGAATGATGAAAATCTGCCGTAGAAAACTTTTAATAATTTTATTATATAACGCAGTGTGCAAGTTTTATGTCAAAAGTTTTTCAAACTATAAACTTGTCTTTGTATCCTTAGAAAGGATAAAATATAATCTCTCAAACTGTTTTTCTGGCTTTTATATGAACAAATTTATAATTTTAAAGAGTTCTCATAGAAGTGGTGGCGAACGATACAGATAATGTTTTTTCATATGTCCTTTTAAATCAATCTCTTCTTTAAAACCGCATTCTATCCATCCACATTTTTGATTAAGTCTAATTGAAGCTTTATTATCCTCATGAACCCATCCTTGTAATCCTCTAAATACTACTTTGGAATCTTCAAGATATGCCTTGGTCATTGGAATAGGAATACCTTCATACCGTGCATTTGAACTTTTATTATCAGTCTCATACTTAATAAGCTTAACAGTTTTACCAATTAAGTCCTTTACAATATTATTATATATTGCATTTTTAACCTCTTCTCCTAAACCCTTATTCCTATATTGCTGTCTGAGAATAAACCTGCTTTCTGACCATCCTTCGCTATCAGGTGGTAAAATACTATATAAACCAGCAAAACTGAGACGCGATAATTCTTCGTCCCAGGTCATTATGGCACAATCATAAATTTTTACATTTTGTTTATCTTCCAAGCTCATATTTTCATAAGCTTGCAGTTGAGCATAGTGTTCAACATATAAGTCAGCAGATTTAAATGTTTCCACTTCCGGTAAAAATTCAGTCGCTTTATTATGAGGCATATCTTCAATATCACTATCTACTATCAAAGCCACAGGGATTATAACAGTACGCTGAGTTTTAATAGCGAAACCTCGTTTCTCAAGACTTTCTTTAAAAAACATGTTAAGTGGTTCATCTGTCTTTACCGTATTAGTAGGACCTTTGTGAGGTATATTGGATGAACCATCTCCATTATCTTCCATAGCATGTACAGTTGTAGAAGAATGAACAAGGATAGTTGTCACTAATAACATAAAATAAAGTTTCACTTTATTTTTTTTCTCATAAGCTCTCCTTTGTTTTTCATATAAAAATTACTAGATACATTAACTTAGATTATTATTTTTTAGCTCAGTATGCAAGTTTTTAGGTAATTGAAGGAAACATAAAATTCTGTTTTAGTAAAGTTACCAGGCAATTTACCAAACAGGAGAGTCCATGTCCATAGAAGATCTTATCATCACGATTTATTGCCGCATAGAAGAAATATATCAAGAGATAGTAAAGGAAATAAAATTAAGACTCCGAGGTACGCCTCCTTCTTTATCAGATGGAGAAATTCTGACAATGTTAGTGGTGGGAGAATACCTTGGTTTAGGGAGCGATAAAAAGATTTGGTCATATTTCTCCCAGCATTGATTAGAATGGTTTCCAAGATTGGGTTGTCGGACAAGTTTCGCTCGTCAAAGTGCCAACTTAATAAAGGTTTTAAGCAAGATGCAGCAAATGCTATCTAGGAAGTTATGTGATCATACAGACTTGTATCTGTTTGATGGGTTCCCAATTCCCATTTGCCACATAAAGCGTTGCAAATGGGCAAGCTCCTTTAAAGGGTTGGGAGCTATAGGATATTGTGCCGCAAAAGATCAAAAATATTTTGGATTCAAAGGCCATTTATTGGTTTCTTCTGAAGGAATCACAAAAGCGTTTTCCATAGCTCCGGCTAATATTGATGAACGTGACATGTTGCCAGAAGTAGCTCTAGGATTAACAGGAGATCTCATTGCAGATAAGGGACTTATTTGCCCAATCCTTCAATTAGAGCTTGAGAATCAAGGGCTCATCTTACATACTCCTTTACGTAAAAATATGGAGGACTCCCGCGCTAAAGAATTTTTGTCTCAGATCATGAATATACGCCGAAAAATAGAAACGGTTATAGGACAACTTGCAGAACGCTTCAAAATCCAATCTATTAGGGCTAAAGATATTTGGTACCTCATGGTTAAGGTAGGCAGAAAGGTATTCGCTCACACCCTTTGCTTTCTGATTAACAAGTCTATAAATTCGGAAACTCCGTTACGATCGAAAAACTATTGGCCTAAAACTTGCACACTGCGTTACCTATATTTTTTCAGGAGAAAAGCTAGATTGCTCCTCTCCTGATTCTTCTTCTATTGTTTGAAAATATTCAATCATCTTAAGGGATGCCTTAAGTCGTTCATGAATACTTTCAACCTTATGAAGTTCTAAACACTCACTGATATTTGAATGAAGTTGACTAATGAGCCCGTCTTCCACAGATGTCCTATATTTTCTCTCAAAAAACGGAATAACTTCTTTTTCTGGCTCTGGCATATTTAGTCCACTTATTATTTCTTTTATTTTAGCTTCTGCTTCTTCAGTTATTTTTTTACGCTCTATCTTCTCTTTATTTGATTGATCGTCTCGAAATAAATTTAGAGTACTCCTGATAGAGGAAATAATAGCCCATTTAATAAATGGTGCTGTTTTATACACAATTGCTTTAGTTAAGTAATTAGGCTGAGCTACAAGCCTTTGTGTAATAAAAATTTCAGGGTCATTTGTAATTCTATTAACTAACAGAGCTCCAAGCTTAGGTAGTGAAGTTGAATCTGGAATAACAGATTTAAAGAACAAACCTAAGCACGTCGTAGCTGCAGATCTACCTTCAACTTTGGAAAATGATTCATATTTTCCTATCCAATCTTCTAGCTCTTTAAAATATTCAGGAATAAGAAGACCATTATATTGGTTAATAATATCTGCTAAGTTTCCCAGCACAATATTAATATTATTTAAATTATCTAAAATTAGATCTTCGAATATTCTTTTTGAAACACCATTATATTCCCTAAGTACTCCTTGAAGATCTTGTTCAATAAAATACTCTGCAGTATTCTTAAAATACCACCCAAAAAATGGATTAGAAACCCATTTTGAATAAAATGGCTCTATTTTTTTTAACCCTTCTTCCATAGCCTTGCTAAGGAACTTAGTAGGATAATAAAGGGGATCAAATAATTTTTGAAAAACGATAGACTTTTCATCAAGTTTGTGACCAGTACCTTTATAAATGTAACTAAAGGCAGCCTGGGCAAATAAATGAAGGCGTTGTTTGTCATCAAACTTTTCACCAAGTTGCTTAACTTTTAATTGAAGAACATCTTTAACGGCATATTGAGTAAAATTTTTTAATTTTCGTAACTGTTCTTTCTGGTTAGGAGAACAATTTAAATTATCTATTTCGCTAGTAAAGTATTGATCCATTTGATGACATGTCCTGCCTATAATTCCATCCCATGATGCAATCACTTGAGCCCAACTTTGAAGCTGAGGAATCATACTTTTTGAACAATAAAAGGCTGTACTAACAGACAAGTTCAAACCATTAGCAAGAGCCCATACATGAATAGGGCTAATAACTTTCATACCCAAATCTTCCCCAATAGGAGCTGCTACAAGAAACGCTGAGTTATATATGACATTTTCTAATCCATCTATTATACCTTCACCAAATCCCGTTATGAAAAGTCTAGTACTTTTTTGTATTTTCTCAAGTCGTTCTGAATCTATCAACAGTACTGGCTTGAAAGAATCATTTTTGTTTAGAAGATGGTAGATATTGGGGTAAGTAATTTTCCCTTTTTCTTCTAACTTTCTTGTTCCTGCTTCTCTCTCTTCTTCTCCATTTCTCAACAGTCTAACCTGATGTAGAGGAATATGGGCTTCACTTTTCCAGCCTATGAGAGGAGTTTGGTCTTCTCTCACAATAGATTTTCTATGGCGGATACCTTCATTCTCTATCGGTTCATCCATTGCCCAGATCTTAGCTGACGTAAGAAAAGAAAAGAAAATATAAAATAAAATAAGACATATTTTCATAAAGTTCTCCTGATAATATTTTATTATAATCGTTTTAAATAATGGGACTATGCAGTTTACTTTCATACGAACTAATTCCATTCTGATACGAAGTATCGGGCCGTAAAAAAAGTGAGCATTTCAAACGTATGCCTAGAGTCCTTTCTAGCTTTATTGGTGCTAGGGGAGTCAACTGCATAGCCCTGTTAAATAATTAGAAAAATCTTACCAATATGTTTCTCCATTATGCCTTATTCTATAGTTAGCTCCAGGCAATACCCAGCTCCATGAGTAACGCCAGAGTTTTTCATGTTCTTCTTCAACTTTCCCTGCTAATGATTCTTCACCGCGAATGTTATCTCGATCCAAAGCTATTGAAATATCTATTGTTTGATCACCAATGGATTTATGATTAATTCGGTCATCATCCCAATTAATAATTTTATCTGGAAGATGAAGGAATGGTCTACAGGTAAGAGGATAATTCTCATTTATATTGTAATAGATTCCTTCTACCATTACGCCAAGTTTTACAACTTGGTGAGATTTTTTAGTAGCCCCATCATGGACAAAACGCACATGCTTGAATTCTAAGGGAAACACGGATGCTGGCTGTCTAATTATATGCGTACTATCATCAGGGCGTTTATATTTTTTATAAAAGTAACCATTTTGTTTGAGAGGAATACAATCTTTTAGAAAAATTTCACCATCAGGTTGAACAAAGCTACCGATAAATTCATGTGGTTTTTCAATATCTGAGTATTCTGTCTTTCCTGTTGATCTTTTTTCTTCTTTTCTTGTTCCCCATACTTCAAATATTTCCCTTGAAATTAACTTTTGGTCTTCATGTTTCCAACCTTGATGAATAGGCAATTTATTTGCCTTTTTTATAACTGTTCCTTCAAGTTTAGCAATAGTTCCGTCTTCTTCTGTTGAAAATGTTATTTTTGAAAGGAATTGTTCAACTGTTTTATCTTTCTCATTATACTCTAACCTCCCTTCCATTAAAGAGACATGAGATTTTGTCTTGATGATAGCATCTCCAACCTTTTGCATCAGAGGTACAATCTCTAAATTTTGCTGCTCTTTAGATTCTTTTAGTGGAGTACATATCCCATTTTCGCATATTCTTTCTTGTCCTTGACTTTCGTTTAAACTGGCGCTTTGCGCGATGGGGAACAAGATAGATGCAAACAGTTGAACAGGACCAATTTTCCCTTCCTTACTCGAAAGAAATGAGACGAGAAGAGGACTTATGACAACATAAGGAGAAAAATTAGAAAGAACACTTGTCAAAGAATTAGCGTACTCTTGCAAGATGCCTAGGTTGTCTGCTTTTTGAGTTGTATGAGAACTGCCGTATGAGGGTGTCTCTTCATCTTCTACTGTTTTAGTACCTGCAGTCCTGTTTACAATATTGCTAAATGTATCCCCTGTAAGAGCGAGCCAACCGATAAAAGCTACTTTCAATAAAGGAGGGTTTGGCTCTTCTTCACTAGCCTTTTCTGTTACTTCCCGCATCCATCGTGAATGGGGATCAACAAAAAATGAAAGAGTATCATCTTTTTCCTCATATTTTTTCCGCCATTTTTTTATAGTGTATAAAGCTTCTTTACGATTAGCCTTCTTAATCACTAAGTCTTTTGTAGGATGGCTAATAGTCCAATTTTTATTTTTCTCATCAAGCCAGTATTCAATTTGATACTTTGTGTCAAAAAGAACGTCTCCAACTTCTTTATACTGACTATCAGCATACCGCTGTTGCCTAAAGTAAGTAATATTTTTTTGAGAAGTTACTGCAAGCGTATGGAAAGGATCTTCCCGATGAGCACAATATTGACTAAAATTTATCATGTCTTGAGACCAAGTCAATTGAAGTTTTCCTTGATAATAAAGATCTAAGATTTTTTCAGCCTCTTCTTGTGTAAACTTCGGTTCTTTAAGGGAATCAGAAGAGAGCTTTAATAAACTAGCAACATCAACAAACCGGACCTCCTCAGCATAAGCACGCACAGAATGTAAACCTGCCCTAGTTGGATGATTAGCTTTTACTTTCCACCTGCGCGTAAAATCTTTAGAAAACTCTTTATCCTTTTCACTTCGAGGGAATTTTGTTGCAGAAAGAGTTACTTCACAAAATTCATCTTTATCTTGCCCAGGACCAGCATAAGCACTTTCCAAGGCAATAAGAGAAACTGTCGTTATCCATATTAATCGTTTCATTATAATGTCTCCTATGTTTTTTAAATTTCAAAAAAGATTAACGCTCACAACACGATATTAAAAAACACACAGTTAAGGGGGATGGAATTTAGAAAATATCCTTAAGGAAAAAATCCTTAGGGCTTCAAATTTGAATAAAATTTTTTTAGGATAAGGCCAAGAATATGTGGCTATCGAAAATTACATTTTCTACTTAAAAGAAAGGCTAATATCATTCTACCTGAAGAAATCTACACGAAACATTTAAAAACAATAAAAAATGTCAATTTTTCTAAAAGAGAGATAGACATTCTTTCCTGCATTCTTAATGGTAGATCCGCTAAGGGAATTTCTCATTTTCTCTCAATTGCCCAAAAAACTGTTGAGGCACATACCTATAACCTAATGAAAAAACTAAATTGTACCTCTCGAGAAGCACTCATCGTTTTCATTGAAAATACTGATAAGTTATTAAGCCTCAAAAAATATTACTTTAACTTATTGATTTGCAAGGCGTTCGAGGAAAAACTAAAAAATATTTTGACATTAAAAACCGAAAAAAATCCAACATGTTTAATTATTGCCTGGCAAGATGAAGCCCTCCCTATCCCTATGACTCTTATTAATCATCTGCGAGAGCATTTAAAGAGTGCAGGAGTAGATACTTCACTAGAACTGCAGCAAGCGTTTCCACCTCGTATCCAAAAGCCTCACAAGAATCATCATATTATTTATATCATACCGTGTATATGGCTTGATAGTGACCAAAAAAAACTCGATCAGTTCCAAGGTATTAGAACTCAGAATAATGTTCATTTTGTTTTTTCTGAACAAGAAAAAAAATCGGAAATCCCAAAAGAAATAAAACATTTAAATTATATTCATTTAACCGAAAAGAATTATTATTTAGCCGTATTTGAAATTTTGCAAAAAATTTATTCAAATACCAATATAAGAAATATCATTTTAGAGTTCGAGAAAAAGTGTCATACGGTATTGGATCTCACAGAATTTAAATATCCCTCTCCATCTTTTGAAAAAGAAATTTTACAGGAAAAAGAAGCCAAATTCATTCAAAAAGATGAATATATCTTAAAACATAGAAAATGGATTTTATTATCAGCCATTTTTATAATCTTTCTTCTTACTATTAATTATCTGATATTTTATGGCAAAGAAAAATATTTATCATCACCTATTCGTTCGGATTTAATTATTCCAACAGAGTCTACTCTTCTCCATCGTCCCGAGCTCTTTGCCCTTGTTGATAATAAATTTAATAAAAGGCACGAAGATATTCAAACAATTGCTCTTGTAGGAATAGGGGGTTCTGGGAAAACAACATTTGCACGTCAGTACGCTCGTGAACAAAAAGCAAATGTCATTTGGGAGATGAATGCAGAGACAACAGAAAGTCTTAGAGAATCATTTGAGGACCTAGCTCAAGCTCTTTCGAAGGAAGAAGAAGATCAAAAGAAATTACGAGAAATTCAAGAGATTAAGAACCTAGAAGAAAAAGAAAAAAAGATGATTCTTTTTGTTAAGGACCTTCTACGACGCCGATCAAATTGGTTTTTAGTTTTTGATAATGTTGAGAAGTTCACAGATATACAGAAACATTTTCCAAGAGATATGAATACATGGGGAAAAGGGAGAATAATCCTTACGACCCGAAATGATAACTTTCAGAATAATAATTATATTGATCATTTAGTTTATATTGGTGAATTAAATTCTCAGCAAAAATTAGATCTTTTTACCAAAATTATGAATATTGGAAATTTAAAAGTATTTAATCAAAATAATGAATCCCAAATATTTTTAGAGAAAATCTCACCTTTTCCCTTGGATATATCAATTGCAGCTTATTATATAAAAGCAACAAATGTATCTTACGAAAAATATTTAGAATGTTTAAATCAGCATCAAAAAGAATTTATCGATACCCTTGAAAATATTTTAAAAGAATCAGGTGAATATAATAAGACTAGATATAAAATTATTACCTTATCTCTCGAACGTCTCATTAAGATTAATAAAAATTTTGAGCCTCTTTTACTTTTTATAAGCCTTCTCGACTCTCAAGATATTCCTCAGGGATTACTCGAAATGTATATGGGACCAGAAAAAGTGAGGAATTTTATTTACCATTTAAAAAAGTTTTCTTTAATCACGAATAAGCTTTTTCATTCGGAATCCACGCTTTCAATTCATCGCCATACGCAAAAAATACACCTCGCTTATTTTACAAGCGTATTAAAATTAAAAGAAAACCATCAACTCATTCAATCAATTACAGATACATTAGAGAAATATATAAGAGAGGCAATAAATAAAGAAAATAATACATCAACAAAATTATCAGAAAAGCATGCAAAAATGTTTTTAGCTCATAGTAATTTATTAACAGATAGTATGAAGGGGGCCATAGCTGGCGAATTAGGACGTATTTATATATTTAAAGGAGATTATACCCAGGGGATACGCATTCTTGAGGATAGTATTATCGCTTTAAGCAAGTCTTATAATAAAATTCACATTAAGGTAGCACATGTCTTGGGATACTTAGGACTTGCACATAGAGACATAGGAAACTATAAAAAAGCAAAAGATTTCCTTGAACAAAGCTATCTTATATATAATCAACAAACCTTTAAGAATTATTCAGAAATAGCTTGGATTTTGACTTTTTTAGGAGATACTCACAGAGAACTAGGCGATTATAACAAAGCTAAAGATTTACTAGAGGAAAGCCTCATAATTTATCGAAACCATCTACCCGAAAATTCTGCTGGCGTCGCGCGGGTTTTAACGTGGTTAGGGATGGTTTATAGAGAAGCAGGCAATTATCAAAAAGCTAGGGATTTGCTGGAAGAAAGCTATAAAAGCTTCAAAAGTATATCTGAAACTCATACTGGAGTCGCTATGACTTTAGCATTTTTAGGAAATATTAATAATGAACTTGGATATCATAAAAAAGCTAAAGAATTACTGGAAAGAAGCCTGGTTGTCTACAAGAAACATTTTTCTGAAGAACATGTTGCTGTTGCTCGTGCTTTTGCATTTTTAGGAGATGTTAACGGTGAATCAGGTCAATATAAAGAAGGCAAAGGTTTGCTTGAAAAAAGTCTTATGACTTTCAAGAAGAAACTTTCTGAAGAGCATACATATATTACTTGGGCTCTAGCACACTTAGGCATAATTTATAGAGAGTTAGGCGATTATGATAAGGCTAAGAATTTTTTTGAAAAAAGTTTAAAGCGGTGTGAAAAGTATGACGGGAAAAATAGTGTTAAAACAGCTTACATCTTACGAAATTTAGGGCACACTTATTTGCTTGAGGGAAACACAGATGTAGCAGAGAATCTTATTATAAAATCTCTAGATACATTTTATCAAAATAAACATCCTGAAAGCTTTAAAGCTTTAGAAAGTTTAGCAGAAGTTTATTTGAAGAAATCTATAGACTTCGCAAACAAAGGAGATACACAAGTATCTCAAAAATTTAAAACTCAAGCTCTCAATTCCTTAAAGCAATCTCTAGTAATTGTTAAAACTCACTTTCCAAAGAAGTCCCCACACGTTGCAAGAATTCAAAGTAAGCTTCAAAATTTAGAATAAAACTCTGAAGGTTGTAAGCCAGCCCTTGATTGTCATAATCTGAGGAGAAAGAATCATCGAAGGGACGTCAATCTTTCCGTCAAAGTGACCCACAAAGGATCTTTACGTTTAGATGCTTAAGATTAAAGCTGTTTGGTTAGGAGTTCATCACATTCTTGTAATTAAACTTGCAAAATTTTTCTTAAAAATCTATTGAATTTATAAGAAAACTAGGTAAACTCATTAGCGTAACGAGGGATGCGGTAACACCCCCCGCTACTGACCGATAACCAAATCTAACGTAAGGAGATTTGATCATGGCTAAGCCTAGCATATATACATCTTTAGAATTTCTCAACGAGTTTGAATGGCAACTTCAGCGTCTCTCTCTTTTGATAGAGGTATTAGAAGGTCTTGCCCTCAGCGCGCGAGATCTTCATGATGGCCTCAGCATTCTGCAGAGAGAAGTGCACATCAAAAGGTAAGTCTTATCGGAGAGAGGTCTTCATAAGAGTTTTCCTTAAGAAGACCTCGATGCCGATGAACTTCAGGGGCCCCTGCTAAACTCTGTTAATATTTTAAGCGCGATTGCTGCTGTTATGAAGAAAATATAATCTTTATGCTTTTTAAGGGCATAAATGTTTTTGAAAAATGGGACGCAATTCTTCTAAGACGATCTCGCAGTTTGGTAGATCAGGAACAAGAGGCCCAAGCCAATCAGCCCAAGTTCTACAAATTTCTCTTATATAACGATCTTCAAAAAAATCTTCGACTTTTGAAAAGCTTTCTTCTCTATGATAACATTTTTGTTGAGTTAATGGTAAAAGTTGATCATGTTTTATTTCTGCCTCAAACTTTCTAAAAACACACCAAAGGTCATAGTAATCTCTTGCTCTTGAGCGGATCCATGTTTTTTCATGGAGTTTTTTTGTATTCGTTAAGATGGCACAAGCTTTTTCAGCAATAATTTCTTCTAAGGAATAGGTTTGAATAGTGGACAGAATGTCTTCTCCATACCCATGTATAATTTTCTTTTCTTGAGGACTGGTTAATATCTTTTCTTGGGTTGTAACTTCAACAAGGACACGTACAAGGGGTTCTTTTTGATAGGGAAGCTTCACTCGAAAAATAAAAGCCTCTTGAAGAAATGGATGAGGCGCTTTTTCTTTATATGAGCTACAAATTACGCGTACGTTTCCGATGAGATCCTTTAGAAGCAATTCAGCCTTTTCCCCAGCTTGCTTCATTTGATTCTCTAGCTTCTTTCCAGCTGTGAAATGACCAAGAAGAGAAAAATCTAAATCTTCAGAATATCTATAGGATCCAAAAAAGCATTTCTTGAGGCATGTGCCTCCTTTGAATACAAGAGAACTCTTTAATAGAGGTGTTTCTGCAATACCTGCTAAAATCCACGATAAAGCATAATCTTTTTCAATAATATGCCGCGCGATCCCCGATCTAAGACATTCATCGCTCAAGCGAGTACTAAGAGGAAGCAGCTTTTTCATAAATTCTCTCTAATCATCCATTTGCGGTTATAAGATCCTGAAGATTCTTGATGTGAGTCAAGATTGGTATATGATTTAATGGATCTCTTTAAAAGAGGTTTTAGCTTTTCTGGAGGAACACCTACTTCTTCTAAGGCCCAACCCAATCTTTTAGAAGTTGCAATACTCAACCTTAAACTATATTCGATAATTTTTTTTATATCGATCTGGCCGACATGACTTTCAAAAGCATGAAGGACTTCTGAGAGTCCTCCGCAATATTGGGGAGAAGTAAGACCATCTAATAAACTTTTCTCCCTATCTGTATAAAGAATTTTTGAGGAGCTTTCCCACGTTTCAACAAACCCAAAGAATGACGTATCTGGAACTTTAATAATTTTGTACAACAATCCATTGATAAGACATCCTTGGGGCGTCTTTTTAGAAAGGCGTGGAATTTTTACGCTAGAAGGGGTTGAAAGATAAGTTACAAAGGGAACTTGATCCGTTAATCCATGATACTGAAGTGCTGAAAAGTGGCTTATTGCCGAGGGAGTAAGAAGGTTCATTGCAATTTCATGCTCATGTAAGGGTATGTCTCCCAAGAAAGCGACATCAAGAGCATAGACTCCATTTCTCAAAGGAAAAATCCAGCGATCTTGTTTCAAATATGTAAGCACTTGAGGTAAATAAGAATCCTGAATACCTACTTGCGGTGCTAACCCACGAGCAGTATTTAAATCAAAAATACGATATCCATGACGTGCAATTAATTTTAAAAGGTCTATCCCAATTCGGGTATGGCGCTGCCGAGACACGATCTCATCTCCACTTTTTATATAAACTATAAACATTTTATTCGACATTGTCGAATAAAATGTTTAACTACCATATAATGCTTTTTATCACTGCTTTCCTTGGAAAAAGTGGCTACTTAACTTTATCTTTCTTAAGGTTGTTTTATTCCCTGAGCCATAAGCCACTCCTTTGTAGCCTTTATTCTTTGGTCCAACCAGTTGCATTCATAGTGATCTTTATACGGAAGAGTATTTAAAACGGCTATAAAAGCATCCTGGTAAGCAATCCGTTGAGCTTGTGCTGGAGTTTGCTGCCCATCATATTCAGCAATCGCGATGCGTTCTTCATGATCTTCAAAAAGGGAAGAGAGCTGCAATAAAACTGGCTTAGTCGGTCTAATATTTTTTGTTTCATATCTTGTTTCATGGTAGATTGGTCGTGAAACAAGATTTATGCTCTTTGTTTCACATTTGTTTCGTTGCTTATTTCTCTCTAACCTTTCTAACGTCTTGTGAGCTAAAAATTTTAATGAGCTTGTTTCATTCATGTTTCACCTCGTTCCATAGATAGAGTTTTGTTCCATGGAAGAGAAGGGGCCCTGGAACAACTTTTGACCTCTCTGTTCCATTTTTGTTCCATCCTTGTTCCACTTTTTTGGCCTTTAATCCTTTGTAAATGAATAACTTTGAGAATTTTGTTCCATGTGTGTTCCACTCTTTGTTCCATAAATGACGCTTTGTTCCACTGTTCCACTCCCTAGTACATGGAACATGGAACAAAATGGAGAAGGAGTTATTTCAATCATTAAGAGCATTCCAAACCTTGCGCCTCTTTAAGTCTTCGATTGACAGTTCCAAGGCCAAGGCCTAGCTCTTCAGCAATTTCTCTTTGGGTTCGTTTTTGCTTATAAAGGGTTAGGACTTGGTCAGCTTGTAGATTTTCTATTTTTTGAACATGCCAAAAGAATTTTCCATTTTCTTCCTTTAAGGAAGCTTCAAAAGGGGCAGCTTCTTCACCGTAAAAACCTCGGGCTTTCTCATAATGTACCTCAAACCTCGCACCTTCCCTTGGATCATAGCTTTCTGGTTTACACCGAGAGGGTCGGGGGTTCAAATCCCTCATCGCCCACCATTCAAACACAGGGTTTGAGAGAATTTTTTAAAGTTTCTGAAGACATGGCCAGGAACAAATAAAAAAATTCAGATTTAACCCAAGGATGACAAAAAAAATCTTTTTAATAATCTGATGAGGGGAGTCTTTATCTCCTCAACAGAATCATTGAAATTCTTCTCTCCATATCGCCCTATTATGAAACGATTGATGAGATAAGCTCCTGCTTCAAATTAATGATATAAGTTTCCCTCTTCCCCCTAATATTTGTACAGACGGGAGGAATTTATAATTGAGTTGTTATTGGTTCAGAGGAGGCTGACGAATCCATTCGTGTTACTCTTTATCAAACGATATCAAAACCGCAACCGGATACCATTCAGATCTGTAGTGCGCAAAGAAAGATTGCTCTCTATGACGCGTGAGAAGGGTATCATTGCACTCAAACTTATTGACGATATTCCTCTGGTAAAGGACAAATTTTCAAAATGATGACTGTACCGTTTTGTAGTTCAATAAGTACCCTAGAAGCAGCTGTTTTTGTACTGCGTTGCATTCTTATAGATTGGTATATGTCCTCTAAGTGAAGTTGAGATACAGTGACTTTCAAGGTATGAATAATATCTTGGGCTCTTGTTTTTTGATCTAAAGCTTCCCCTAAATTTGTCAAGTCCTCATATATAACATTAAAACTATGGGTTAAATGCCGACTTGTTTTCGGTGGTTCAATTCTTTTTAGCTCTTGGAAATCACGATTATCATCCGCACTTCCTTTTTTGAACATCAGCACGGTATATAAAGAATCGACACGAGCTGTAAACTTTCCCGCTTCGAGGTCAGCCGAAAATTCTACGTCTCTTGGGTAGGGAATGAGAGCTCCACCAATGTTAATGCTGTTATATTTAACTAATTCTGTTGATTGGCTTGGAGTTGAAGAGGTGGTTCTAGCGGCACGTGATTTCTTATTATCTTTTGGAGGTAAAGGGTTGGATTTATTCTTTGATGGACTCTTAGACTTCTCTAGTCTTGTAGATGAGTCCAAGTTAGTTGAATCAATATTTTCTTTATTTTCTTCGTTTTTCTCCTTTTCCTCATTTTCCTCAGAATACTTCATAGGAGTGGGAGGAGCAACCTTTTCTATCAAAGAAGTTTCTATTTGTGCGGGTGCAGGGATGGATATAGAGGTTTGGGGAGAAGAGGATGGCAATTGAGTTGAAGTGATTTGTGGAAGTTGAGGCGTTGTTACTAATGTTCCTCTGGACAAGGGGTAATTATCTTGCGGTGCGGGTTGAACAGATGCAAGCATATACTGAATTTGTAAATTTGAGAATGGATTACCTGTATCAATAAAAGGTTGCTGACGAACACTAGGATTGCGTTCAGAAGTGTGGCCTGAAGTCATTATTGTTGTTTGGGGTTGATCTGCATCTCTTCTTTGCATCGTGGTTCGCCGAGGGGCTCCAGGACCAGGAGCTTGATAAGAATGGTTATAGTTTGATCTAGCAGATTCTCCATCATCTCCATCATCCGAAGGGGCTGCTGGTTTCACCCAAGCAGTGCCTGAATAACATTGTTGATTGAATCCTGATAATAGTAAACATACCGTTATGGTATAAATTTTCATTTTCATAATGAAATTCTCCTTTTAATAATTTTTTCCAGATGTTTTAAATATTCTATTTTGTATTACTCAAATATAAATTCTATCCTGAATTCTCCTTGTTTCCTGGAGAAGTATCAGCTCTATTTTTGCTATGTTTTGGACTTTTGGACGAAGAACTACCCAGCTCATATTCTGAAATATTGCTAACGTCTTTAAGTGGAATAGGGCTCTTAGATGATGCTCTAGAAGATGGGCTAGAAAAGAGTTTCCTATGAGGTGAAATTCTATGGCTTTTCCTTAACTTACGCGGAGTTTTTACGAGATTTGCTGCATAATCATCTCCAGGATTACCAAAGCCAGTTGGCCTATGATCATGACCCTTATTAAGAGAGATATCTTCAATTACAGAACTATGAAAGTTAGTTAATGATACGTTATCCTTAGAAACTGGAGAGGGGCTACCAAAACCATTTGGCGATAGTCGATCCTCAGAAACTGGAGAGGGGCTACCAAAACCTCCAGGACTGTAGTCATAGGTATCATCAGGAGCAGGCTCTTTTTTTAATGGGCTACCAAAGCCATTTGGCGATAGTTGACTCTCAGAAACTGGAGAGGGGCTACCAAAGCCACCAGGGCTGTAATCAGGGGCATCATCAAGAGAACTCTCTGTTTTTAAAGGGCTACCAAAGCCATCTGCACTGTAATCATCGACATTGTCAGGAGAACTCTTTGCTTTTAGAGGGCTACCAAAACCATCCGCACTGTAATCATCGACATCATCAGTTGATTCAGGGAAGCGATTTGTAGAAAACCCTCCCGATGTGGGAAGAGGAGTATTGGACTGATCTCTCATTTCTACATTTGAATCAGCATACAATTCTGAAATAAGTTCCGAAGAAGAAGGTGAAAGAAGACTTAGGTCAAAGACAATTTTTGAAGCAGTATCTTTTATAATAGGGTCAAAGGTCTTTATAATTTTGTTTATAAAACCTCCTAATGAAGCTTCTGATTCCGAACATAATTTTGATAAATCAACAATGGTATAAGAATGGTTTCTTTTCTCTCTTCCCTCAAGGCTAGTTATAATTCGAGCCATCCTTTCTTCAGAAATAGAGTCATAAAAGATGATTTCCCTTTGGTTCATCTTTGAGTCAGAAGAAAATTCAGGAATAACATCTTTCTCAGGGGTATCAAATTTGTGCGCAAAAGGAACAAGGCTCACATTTTCTGTTGCTGTGGGTGGAACGGGGAAATTAAAGCCGTCTAAACGTATTCCCTGATGGGCGTGAAGATCGACATCGATAAAATATTCTAAAGGAAATTCCTTTTGAGATTTTCTTGGTTGATACAAAACAACTTGCTGTGATGGATTTTCTCCTAATGCGGATGGTGGTGCACTTTGTTGTACTTCTAATTTTAGCGATGGTGGGTTAGAAGCTACACTCATCCGTGTTTCTATCGACACATTAGATTTCGGAGTTGGCATTTGTATAGAATCGGATGGAAGATTGGAAGCTAACCTATAAGAAGCTGCAATGCGTGGAGTATTTGGAGCTACCATTTTTTGTTGATTTCCAAGGAATGAAATAGGGGCTTTAGATCCTGGATCCCCTTTTAGGAGAGGTTGAGGAGTGACGTCGAGCCGGATTTCAGACGATGGTTTAACAAGCAAGGGACTTGCTTTTAAAGAACTGAGGTGACGGCTGTTATCTCCGAAATTGGAAGAAAGCCTATAAGAAGCTGCAATTGTTGGAATAGGCAGAGCTACTCTCTTAGCTTCACTTCCATTAGATAGCGGAAGATCTTGTGATAAAGCTTTTTGTTGAGCTGGATCAATGTGTTGATGAACATCATCCTTCTTTTTAACATTAGCTCTGGTTTTACGTTTTCGAAGCATTTCATTGAGGTTTTCTTCTTCCTCAAAAAGTTTCTGCCATGATTTCGTGGATTCTTCTAAAGGCTTTTGCCAAAGCTCTAAAAGGAAATCTGTATAGGCATCATTCTGAATTTGAGCTCTTGAAGCAGGTTTTTCTCTGGTGTGTTCAGGAGATGCTTCCATAGCCTCTCTTAAAGAGTCATGTGCGAATGTCCAAGATTGAGGCGGTACATTAGTAGGTTCCTCATAGTCATCCGCAGCTCCGGTGAAAAGCTGGACTTTCAATCTTTGTATCTTTTCTTCAGCAACAGCCCTTATATAATTACACCTTAAAGGTGTTAACTCTTCAGCGACGGGTTGATCTGTTTTTTGATGACGATTATTATCTGTTTGCAAAACCTGTTCTTCTAAAAGCTTTCTCTGTTCAGCTAACCGAATAACCTCTTCTTCTAATTTAATGCGATGCTGTCTATGGAGACGATCCAACGTTTTTGACACGACAGCCCATTTTTGCAATTTTCCTGTCTCTTTATTGAGCTTTTTTGCTCTTTGGCGGGTAAGTTCTACCTCTCGTTGTTTCTCTACTTCTTCACGTTCCTGTTGGAGCTGCGCCTGACGACGTTCTTCTTGCTGACGAGCTTCTTCTGCGTGGATTTGTTCTTGCTCTAAACGTCGTTGTTCAGCTTCTAGTCTAACTCTTTCTTGCCTTATACGCTCTTCTTCACGTTCCTGTTGGAGCTGCGCCTGACGACGTTCTTCTTGCTGACGAGCTTCTTCTGCGCGGATTTGCTCTTGCTCTAAGCGTCGCAGCTCAGCTTCTAGTCTAACTCGTTCTTGTCTTATACGCTCTTCTTCACGTTCCTGTTGGAGTTGGGCCTGACGACGTTCTTCTTGCTGACGAGCTTCTTCTGCGCGGATTTGCTCTTGCTCTAAGCGTCGCAGCTCAGCTTCTAGTCTAACTCGTTCTTGCCTTATACGTTCTTCTTCACGTTCCTGTTGGAGTTGGGCCTGACGGCGTTCTTCTTGCCGACGAGCTTCTTCTGCTCGGATTTGCTCTTGCTCCAAATGTCGTTGTTCAGCTTCTTGTCTAACTCTTTCTTGCTGAGCGTGTTCTTCCTCTTGGCGCTGTTGCACTTCTTGGCGACGCTCTTCTTCTCGACGTACACGTCCTTGATCTTCTGGTTGCTCCCGTTCCAGCCCTACTTCCAAGAATGATGCTTGGCGCTCAGGTGCAACTTCTTCTTGGAGCTGATCTTCAATCCTTGCCCGTTGCAATTCAGCAAATCTCTGTTCTAGAATCGGTGGAATCAGTCTATTCTGGTCAAATCCGATTTCATGATTGTTAAGAAGAGGAAGTTCAGTGGCTCCACCTCTTCTCCCATTGTTTTCTTCATGAGGAGCTATAGGTCCGACAACCTGATGAGAAGGGATTCTCATTTCTTCCCTCAACTCTAGCAAAGGTACAGGTAATTGGACATGTGGCCTTATTTGTACCGGAGTTATAGATTTGCTTCTCCTGGTCCTCATTGCGCGTCTCTTTGAAGGCCTCCCTCTTCTTAAATGGCTTTTTTTAACTCTTACTTTTTTTCTTACCCGTCGTGGTCGTTTTTCTAAGTTCGCTTTTCTTCTTACAATTTTTAGCGCATTTCTCCGAGCGATTTTATCTTGTCGAGTGAGTCGTCGGAGGATCCTTCCCTGGGACGGATCACTTTCACTGACGACCATTTTTGCGTGAGCATAAGGCGACTGAATATCTACCAACATGCTCGTCACACACAAAGAAAATACAAATTTCTTAATCATATTAAATTTTCTTTCTCATTAGTATATTTATATTAAAGTGAGAATAAGAACAGGACCAAAAAATCATAACCCTAATTTCTAACGAATTATAAATAAAAGAGTCCTTGTATTTGATTGTTTATAAATGGAGTTTTTTCGACTTATCCATGAATTTAACATAAATTAGATTCCAATCCCTATACATGCATAAAAATTTACTAAAAATTGTTCTTATTCTTTGAATAAGATATTCGAGCGTAAAATTCAAGACTTTTTTATATGTGCGTAGGATTTAATTTTTCATTAACCATGACATTCACGTTATCCCCTGAAACTAAAGAAGCCCCAAGCCATGATCGCCATCCCAGATAGCTTTTATTTTGAAGATATGTTGAGGGTGGATTTTCTACGGAATAAATGAGGCTGAAATCCATGAGAGGGCCTACATAAAGGCGTGTAAGGTCCTGAAGACGTTGAAAACTCTTTCCAATAGGCAGAAAATTATCTAGCTGTTCTCGTGTGAGTGGGCCAAGATGGAGGCGAAAATGGTTCTGCTGATCCCAGACTCTCGTACCTAAGGTAGCCCCTTGTCCCAATTTCTGCCAACGACCTTTTCGACCAATGTGGGTTTGTTGTTCTTTAGAAAGGGGACGCCAGCGGCCTACGCATTTTTCCACGCGGATAGAAATGTGAAAATAACTATTTAAAATTGATTCCAAGCCCCCTGCAGAATGGGGGTGTGTCCAATAAAGTCCTGCATAATCTAAAAGGCTGCGATCTGGAACATGGAGGCGATTTTGAAGTGCACGTTGCCCGAGTCCTAAGAAAGCTCTTAGCCCAAAAGCAATTTCTGTTTTCTGTGGTGAGTGGGTATTGAGGCTAATCAAGTACTGTTTACGTATCCGATGAAGAATAGAAATCAGACGATGGTTAAAAATATCAAGAAAATCTTTAAGGCTTGAATCCTCATTTCGGACACGTTGGATAATCATTTCTGTATAAGGAAAGGGAAGGGGGCCTTGAATTCCTGCAATTCCCATGAAGTTGACATTAAGGATAGGAGGATTATCACGAGGAGCTTTTGCGCCAAGGAGGACATTTTCTAAGGAATAAATATCACTTGCCATGGACTCTAAATAAACACGGGATTTGACCGTTACCACTTCGTCAAACGGGTTGACCGTTTCACCGAAAGGGATTGCTTTAGGGTAGAGATATTCTAAGAGCTTAATGGCTTGATGGAATTCAAACCGATAAGGCTCTTGTAAAAGAATATCTTTTACAGTAGGGATTGACTGCCGATGTGGGCGGGCCATTGTTTCCAGACTCCATCACTTTGAGTGCTAATAAGAGTAAGCTCCGTAAAGGAGTTTAAGGCGACATACAGGCTGAAGAATTCATTCAGTACAGAAGCGAGGATGAAACCTCCTTGTCCTGCGAAGGGCATTTCATCCATCGTTAAGGTAATGCTTATTCCTTGCACAAATCCTTTCCATCCGTCGACTCCCCAGCGGCGCATCACGGGTTTATAACTAATATCCTCAATTGCATTGATTTCCGGATGAGATTTGGTCCGATTAAAGCCCGTATAAAGTTGCAAGAGTTCCTTCAAAACCAAGACAGCATTTTGATTCCCACTTAAGCTTAGATGATTTATCGAAAGTTGAGAAACGAGTCGCCATAGGGCATCTCCATCCAAAGAAGGGGGAACTTCAGGGCTAGGACGTTCGAGGCAAGTAATCGTTGTGGGGGGGATCATATCATCGACTTGCAGGATTCCACCCGCAGGGACATAAGATGCTAAGTCCCTATTTGTACAGAGAGTATAGGCATAAACTGTTTGATTGCTGGGATTTTGCGGCGTAAAATTATAGTCAACAAACGAAAGAAAGACCTCAGTTCCTGAAGTGTCAGGAATTTCAGAAGGGGAACGTCTCGAATGCCAAAATAGTCCATTGTTTCTCGCTTCTACGTCATAATCAAATGAAAAGTAAGGGGCGAAAACTTCCGTTTCCTTTCCTCCTCCAACAGCTGCGACAACTTTTAAAATGCTGTGAATTTCTGTTGAGTCCTCATTTCGTTGATCCCCGACCAAACGGTAAGAGACAGACTGATGATTCAAATCAATGGGCTCACTAATTTTATTGAAAAGATTGATGATGGGAGTGCAGCCAAGGATAAAGTTCTGTTGATCAATGCGGAACTTGTCCACACGGCTACGGTCGGCTAAGGGAATGAAAAGATCCATGTATTGATTAGCATTTGCAGTTGAAAAATTCTGGATATCCAAAAAATTGAATTTATCTGGAAAGACAAAATATTCATGAAGTAGACGATAAGCATCCAGAGTGTTGTGAGGATAAGGGATAAGGGCTTCATCCTTTTTAAAACCCACAGGAACGATAGACCCATCAGGAAGTTGAGTGGGGGTGTCCGCAGTATCCGCCTGGATAAACACGGGTGTTGGATCTTGAGGATGATATCCTAATATGCTGTCATAAAGACATTGAGTGGTGTAGGAATCACCTGCCAGATAGAAACGTAAAAAAGTAGGATCAAGTTCACTCATTGTTCCATCGTAGCGTTGAACACGAATTTTAAGGATCCATTGGGTTTGAAAATGAGAGGGAATGAAGGGGCTTTCATCAATATTCATGACGCTGGCTTCTGACACTTCAAAAGGCCATAACTCCACAGGGTATGCGGTTTGGAAACGGCAGATCTTATTTTCTTGAGCTTCCGTAAAGAGACCTGTGCCTCGTGGTACTTCATATCCTGAGGTTGATTTTCCCAAGTGAGGTGAAAGACGAAATGATGCAACCGCTGCTGCGGGGAAGGGGGCAATAAATTGAGGGTAAAGAACACCTAAAAGAGTATTTGTAAATTGGATGTATCGATTATCAATCTCTTTTTGCAATCGTCCTGTTAGAAACGCAAAAGATTCGAGAAGTCGTTGCACATGGGGATCTGCTGACCCGGCGGTGGAGATATTTAAATTTTGAGCTATCTTTGGGTATTGATCGGCAAATCGTGCCCCCGAACGGCGCAAGTAGATCATTTCTTGCTGGTAATAATCGAGCATTTGCTCAAAGTGTTCCCGACTCACTCTGTTCCCCTGTTTTTGGCGTTCTCAACGGTAACTACTCACCAACCCGTGTCATCCTTGGCAAGAAATGCTTTGTTTTCTAAAGGAAAACATTAGCATTTCTTGGCCGAGGATCTTGTGGCCAAAGAGATCCTCGGCCAAGAAAAGATAAGATTTTTCCTCGAAAAATCAACCTTTTCTTGCCAAGGATGACACCTCGTGGGGGGATGAGGTGAGCAATTACTCTAAACTGAGTGTACTTTAAAATGAATGAGGATTCTATATCTCTCTTTCTCTTTTATCACAAGACAACATGAGAATGAATGTGTAGTTATCCCCACGTTTGACTAAGTAAATATTTTGTTTAAAAAAGGTTCTTGCATAAAATTTAAAATTAATCTTAAAATAAAAACATCTGCGGATTTCCCGTAGAGTTGGGTGTTATTTGAAAAAAGGAGAATGTTATGAAAATCAGAACGAAAACGCTTATCCTAAGTTCAGTTTTTATCGCTTTTGGATCATTAGAATCCAATGCAGGTCCTCGTGGGATGTTTGAAAAAGTAGATGAATGGATGAAAAGATGGCGAGCTCCTAGACAAGCAGAGCACATTGTAAAGAAAGAAGAAGCCGGGAAGAAAGAGGAAGTTGGGCAAGAGGGAGCGGGAAAAAGAACATCGTGGTGCATTTATAAGGACTTTAAGCAAAAAGTAGATCACACTATGAGAGCCCATGAATTCTTGAAAGCTTATAAAGCAGGTCGAGACTTTGAAAAAGAAATTCAAGATTTCCCTAAAAGGTGGCCAAGCCAAACAATTATGCTAGAAATATCTTGGCGGGAAGATAAGCAGGATACGAACAATAGCGCTTCTTCTCAAAAAATAGGCGATGAACGCTTGACCGAAGAAACTAAAGTAGAGCGATCTACTTCTATCTTTTCCGAGAAAGAAACAGCCATGGATAGTTTTCCGGACCTTCCAAAACCTCAAAGGAGTGATAGCGAACTCATTAGAATAATGCCAGAGCTTCTATTAGAACTGATGGATTCTTTAAAACAAAACCCTTTGAAGGGAAGCGGTAAGGGGAAAGAGAAATCACAGCCTCAGGCTGATCAGGAAAAAAGTCGCACATCATTAGATGGTGGCAATTCCCCTTATCTTTTAAAAGGTTTTAGAAGTATTCCTACGATGTATAAGCCGTATTATTTCCCTGCGCCAGTAAAAGAAATGTTTGAGAAGAACGGGAAAAAAGGTGTAATTGATCATAGTCTTTTAAGCAAACGGAAGCCATATGATCCGGATGCACACTTTTTCAAGAGGCAAGACTTTGGAGAGTTAATAAGCTTTCAGGATGATGAGAGTGACAATACTGAAATGGTTGATACTGAAAGCAGTTTTTATGATTCGTTTGACACATTTAGTTTTCAGTCACTTATGGAAGACAGCGGAGAGTATGATCCTTATTTAACTCATATAGGTTTTGTTAAAGGAACTTCTGAGGGTAAGGGCAAGGACAAAGAAAAAGGTCAATAACTAATAAATACGAACCTTCTGCTGAATTTAGCTTAACTAATTCGGCAGAGGGTTTCTGTTTTTTATCAAATTCCTTACGAACTTAAAAAAGATTGGATCGCTTCTTCGCCATAGCGCTTCGCGCGACGGCGGAGAAGCAATTTCGGGCAAATGCCGTTTCACAAAAAAAATGCCTTTAGGAGGAATTGACAACTGACAAACCTGACAAAAGTCCTCTTTGATGAGGTTTGTCAGTTCATATTTTGTCTAATTTCCAGTTATTTACTTGTTCACTTAAACCCCTCACCCGCCCTTCGGGCGACCCTTCCACAAGGGGAGCGGTGATTTAAGTGCTCGCTGCATTACCTCTCCCCTTGTGGGAGAGGTCGTCACGCGCGAAGCAAATGGCGGGTGAGGGGGACCTTCCGATAGACTCACTGCGCTCATATATAATAAAAGAATTATCTAAACTAACAATTCCACTAACAAGTTCTTGAGACTTCCACCGGAGGAACTGACAAACCTGACATATTCATATTTGGATCGAATCTGTCAGGTTTGTCAGTTGTCAGGTCGTATTTCAGACATATACTAAAGGGTGTGATTAGACCATTTTGATGAGATATTTGAAGGTTCGCACGAATGAGGATGGCCCCCTATCATATTCTGCAATAAGGGACCTTTTATAAGAACTTTCCATTACCTTAAAATAGAGTTGCTCTTGGCAGGACAACACGCCATACTAAACTCGTTCCAGTTGAAGTTGAAAGGTGGCCTATTCCTGTCAGCACAGTCCCATCAGACGATATCGCGACGACGTCACTTAATCTCCAATGAGGAGGTAAAAGGTTCTTTTCCATAAGCAATGCTTCTAGAGACTGCATTCCTTTCCTGGCGGTCCACAGAAAAGCTCTGCGTGGATAATCTTTTTGTGCGCCATCATTTGCACTACCACCAACCACTAAACCATCACCACTTACGGCATGAGCAATACCATATTTTCCATTATTTAAGGCGCCCAAGGACTTCATTCCACTCTCTAGAGTCCAGACAAAGGGTTCATTTCCTGACCCACCAACAATCACTGAGCCATCAGAGTTTACGCCATAAGCAGCACTAGAGTTTGCACCAGGTAAGACACCCAGAGACTCCATGCCATCTTCTCGAGTCCACCGGATGGCTCTTAGCTGATTGTGTTCAGCACCATCCGCCGAAAGACCAACAATGACTAAACTATCCGAGCTTATTCCCTCAGCTTTACTATGGCTCCCATTATTTAAGGTGCTTAAGGATTCCATGCCTCCTTCTTTGGTCCATCGAAAGGCTCTATACGCAGATCCGCTCCGATCATAAGGTACAGCACCATCAATTGAGCTGCCCACAATCACTAAACCATCAGCGCTTATGTCTTCAGCCTCACTCATGTGGCCATTATTTATGGTACCTAAAGACTCCATACGATCAGTTTGGGTCCATCGAAAGGCTTTCTGTGCATTACCATCACTTGAATTGCCAACAACCACTGAATTGTTAGCGCTTGCGGCCTCAGACGAACTAAAACTCCCATTATTTAAGACACCTAAGGAAATCAAGCCATCGGTCGAAGTCCACGTAAAGGCTGTTTCCCTACGCTTATCCTTTATCCCGTAGACACGAGGCCCTGCCTTTGCCTGGCCGAGAAGCATTGAACCATCAGGGCTTATACCTCTTAAGGAACTGTCCTCTAGGGATTTGATTTGGGTAAAAGATGGCTTGCAAAGGTCTTTCAGCAGTGCCTTATAATCATTTACTTCAGAAGGGCTTCCATTCAAATCGATTTGTGCTCTCTGTGCGTACACCTTCCAGAGCTGATTATCGTTCATTACTTGCCCCCATTGTTTGCACGTGCCCGCGACAGAGGGAACATCCCTTTGATTGATAGAAGCAAATATATGAAGGAGGACTTCTTCAGGAAGAAACTCTATTGTCGCTTGATGTATAGGGGGGGACGTAGTTGAATCTTCGTTTTGACCCTCCATGGCTGAAAGGTGAGTTGTCGACAAAGCGAGGAAAGATACAAAACTAAGCGAAGTGAAAAAAAGAGATCTAAACATAAGACAATCCTTAAATAAATAAAAAATCTATTGATTTCTAATATAAGAATTTATTTTATGATTGCAAGAATTTTTTAAATAAAATCAAATGTAGAATAGGTGAATTGTACCGATTCTTGACTCCCTTATCTTCCCGTGTAAATGTTGCTTCATTCAATAAAAAAATAGGAGCCAAGCCATGGCGATTTCTGAGTCTATCTACCGTTTTTTTGGATGGTGGGTGATCAATATTGATCTTTTTTTCATGGTCCTTCTTCTTATTGGAAGTGGGCTTTTGTTTTTTCATAAGAGGACGTGGGGTAAGCGGTTTCTTTTTATAAGCTGTTTCGGGTTTGTCTTTTTTGGCATTGTTCCCATAGGGCTCTGGACGTTTGAACAACTTGAAAATCATTTTCCAAAAGTTGATCAGGTTCCGCTCGATGTCAAAGGCATGATTCTGTTGGGCGGAAGCTTTGATAAGATGACAACTCTTGCACGAGGAGAAACAGCCTATAATTTAAATGCTGGGAATTTTTTTCAATTTATTCAATTAGCTAAAAAATACCCTCATTTAAAACTGGTCTATACCGGTACTCCTTTTGAAGTTGAAACAGCAAAGAAAGAATTTGAAGCTTTGAGACTGAATCCAAATACCGTTATTTATGAGGGAAATTCGAAAGACACAAAGGACAATGCTGCGAAAACAGCTGAACTCATAAAGCCATCTTCAGATGAAAAATGGCTTCTTATTACATCTGCCTATCATATGCCGCGGTCTGTGGCTCTCTTTCGAAAAGCAGGATTTAAGGTGATTCCTTTTCCCTTGGATTATCATTCACCAGGGAAGTATGAACCATGGTTTTTTATTGGCCTTGCACTTAATCTAAAAGCTTGGCACGCCAGTTCTCGGGAATGGCTGGGAATGGTTGCCAACTATCTGATGGGCAGATCGGATGAGGTTTTTCCAAAAGTAGAGTGAAGCAATCATGTTGACTATTTTTTCCTTATAGAGATATATTAATTCGTTGAATAAATTTTTATTAAAATTTTTTATGGAGTGATGGTTATGAAAAAGAATTTTCTTTTATCGTTGACTATACTGACTTCCGTTTTAACAAATCCTGTTTTCTCGATGGAAGGTGAAGAACAAGAAGAATGGCCTTCTTCTACCGCATCACCCCGTACGGAACTCGGAAACGTTAAAGAAGAAGAGCATCCTTCCAATACATTACGAAATTGTATCGAACTTGGAACCATTGAAGGCCTTGAATTGGTAATACAACATGAGATTATTCAAACACCAGAAGGACGTTATAAGCCAAATAGCTTAGACGAGGTGAAAAGAGTATTAGCTCATTTAAAGAGCCCTGTAGCTACAAAAGGGGAGACAAATTATGAAAAGTTACAGCGGACGCTATTCAGTGAGCATCTCAATCAATTTACGGTTACCTTTGTAGATATTGCGCCAGGTTTTAAAAATCCTGAATGGCCAGCAAAAGAACCAAAGTGGATAAAAGGAGGCGAAGTACCTTATGAGGTTTCTTTTACGAAATTAGAGGATGAGAACGAGTCACTCTAAGCGACCATCAAATTCTTTGTGGAGATTTTTTATTTGCTTTTATTTTTTTATTATGATAAATAATATTGTTGATCTGTAAAATTTATTTTTTTGAAATGTTTGTGGTGTAATTATGAAAAAACTGTTCCCCTTATTTTTATCCGTCTCTATCCTTGTTTTCAACGGTTCTACATTTGCAATGGAAGAAAAAGCTGACGATACTTCCGGCTCAGCCCTTCTCGTATCTCCCCTCAGACAGATTAAGCTTGGGGAACCTTTATCTCTTGACGATCTTAAGCATATTGCAAAAAAAGGACGTATTCAAACTTCTGGGGGTGTTTTTCAGTTAATTGAAAAAGAATCATGCGACCCTGGACCGGCAATAAAACAATATTCCATGATTGTTCAACACCTCTTCGATAGAGAGTGCCATAAAGTTCTCAATTGCCATAAAGAAAAACTAGCTGAAAAAGACTCAGAAATCCTCAATAAGCTCAATAACGGTTTTATTTATTATCTCGCGACTGTGAGTAACCCCTCAGTTACAGATGAATATTGGCCATGGGGTGGCAAGCTCGCTTTTCAAAAGATTTCAAATTAGATCTATTGTGCGGTTCCCTTCACTTTAAGATGGGGGGCCACTTCTTTCTAGATTTATTCCTTCGATATTCCCATCAAATTCTCAGCAAAATCTTTGGCTGAGAAAGCATGAAGGTCTTCTATCGACTCGCCAACACCAATGGCGTGAACGGGAAGACCGAATTGCTGGGTGATGGCTACAAGAACACCACCTTTCGCTGTCCCATCGAGCTTGGTCACGATAAGACCTGACACATTCACAGCTTCTTGAAAGACTTTGACTTGTGTTAAGGCATTCTGGCCTGTGGTCGCGTCCAAAACGAGAAGGGTAGCATGAGGCGCTGCGGGATCAATTTTTTGAATCACCCGGTGAATTTTTTTCAGCTCTTCCATCAGGACGGCCTTATTATGAAGCCTTCCGGCCGTATCAATCATCACGATATCATCATTTCGTTCTTTTGCCCTTTTAAAAGCATCATAGACAAGGCCGGCTGCATCTTTGTCAGGAGCGGTTTCAAGGGGGACATTCGCTCGTTTGGCCCATACCTCAAGCTGTTCTGTAGCCGCTGCTCGAAAGGTATCTCCAGCAACAAGAGAGAGTTGATAACCTTGGTCTTTCCATTGTTTCGCGAGCTTTCCAATGGTGGTTGTTTTTCCCGATCCGTTGACACCGAGAACAAGGACAACATATGGCTTTGACGAGCCTTTGGGAATTAACGGAAGTGCGTAAGGAGCGAGGAGGGGCTCGATTTCTTCTGCAAAGGCGGCTCGAATTTCTTCGGTCGTAATGTTCTGATTATATTTTTTTTTCTTGAGTTTTTGGATCAAATCTGCAGCTGTGCTGACGCCTAAATCACTGGTGATAAGAAGCTCTTCCAATTCTTCGAGGGTCTCATCATCCAATTTCCGATGGGTGACAAGGGTTGTAATTCCTTCCGTAATACGGGTAGAGGACTTCTTAAGTCCGTCTTTAAGTCGCGTAAACCAACTGGTCATAGGACCACCGTTGCTTCAAGAGAAGATTCCTTAATCCCTGAGACACGTGCTTTGATTAGACTTCCAGGGAGATGGGGGGTGGAGAGTTCAACTTTTAAAAAATGCTCACTGTGGCCTTGGATTTCAGTTTCGAGAAGAAGATTGACCTCTTGGTTCACAAAGCGAGCAAGAGTTTTTTCAAGGTTTCTTTGACCGGCCTCTCGAAGGCGGGCAGCCCTTTCTTTGATAATATCTTTCTTGACTTGCGGCATGCGCGCAGCAGGGGTTCCCTGACGAGGAGAATAGGGGAAAACATGGAGGAAGCTTAAATCACACTCATCCACAATTCGCTTCGTATTTTCAAACATTTCGTCCGTTTCTGTCGGAAAGCCGGCAATGATATCGGCCCCAAAGGTCACATCAGGACGGAGTGTACGTAGCTTTTGACAAATGTTAATTGCATCCTGTCTCAAATGTCGCCTTTTCATCCGTTTGAGAATCATATCGTCCCCCGCTTGAAGGCTGAGGTGAAAATGGGGCATGAGCCGAGGTTCCCGTTCGAAAACATGAAAAAGATCGGGGTCGACTTCAACAGGATCTAAGGAGGAGAGACGGAGACGAGGAAGCTCCGGGACTTGGGCCAAGAGCCGTTTAACAATTTGACCAAGGGTTGGCTTTCCAGGAAGATCTTCTCCATAGGCCGTGATATCAACACCGGTTAGAACAATTTCCTGGAACCCGCGTTCTAAAAGGAGCCGAACTTGACCTACAATAACGCCCAGTGGCACGCTCCGACTATTGCCGCGCCCAAAAGGAATGGTGCAAAAGGTACAGCGGTGATTGCACCCATTTTGGACTTGAATAAAAGCCCGTGCACGACCATCAAAGCCAGAGATCAAGTGTTCGGCTGTTTCTTGGACGGACATGATGTCATTTACGATAACTCTTGCGTGTTCGATTTCTGGATTAAAATATTTGGCTTCAAGCTTTTCCATATTCCCGAGGACTTGGTCGACTTCTGGCATTTGGGCAAAGGATTCTGGATTGATTTGAGCGCCACAGCCCGTGACAATAATTTTTGCGTCGGGGTGCGTTCGGCGGTATTTTCGGATCGCTTGTCGAGCCTGACGTTCAGCTTCAGCGGTGACCGCACAGGTATTAAAAATAATAGCGTTCTGAAGCCCCGCTTTTTGGGCATTTTCACGAATCACTTCTGATTCGTAGGCGTTGAGGCGACATCCAAAGGTAACAACATTTGTGGTCATGGAAGATCAATCATTCCTTCAAAACAATAATGAGCAGCGCCCGTTAAAAGAAGGGGGGCACCAGTACTCCAATCAACTTCTAAAACTCCTCCCTCCATTTCAATAAAAACGGGAGTCTTTTTAATAAGGTCTAATTTTAAACTAAGTATTCCTACAGCACAAGCACCCGATCCGCAAGCGGGAGTTATCCCAACGCCTCGCTCCCAGACTCTAACTTTAACTGTTGTTGGAGAAATGACTTGAGCAATTTCCACATTAATCCCTTGTGGGGGTTGGAGCGAAAGAGCGAGTCCTTCCAGGTCTATGGAGGTTAGATCTTCAGTAAAAATGACGACATGGGGATTACCGACATCGATACAATACCCTTTCGATAAAGATAGGGGTAAAGGCATAGAGGGGGCAAAATGTGGATCTCTCAATGAAATAGTGATCTTATCTTTTCGGTTCCAAAATTGCGAAAGAAAGGTAGGCGTTTGAATAAGGCCCTTTTTCTTGCTCAAATGTTTAGCCACACAGCGCGTCCCATTACCGCAAGCTAAAGCTTGTTTTCCATCCGCATTATAGAAAAAAATATCCGCATCAACGCCTTTGGGTTCTTGAAGCACAATGACTTGATCACACCCTATGCCATGACGTCGGTTGGCAAGCACGCGAACTTGCTTGGGTGTTAGTTTGGTTTTAAGATGTTTATTCTCAATCAAGATAAAATCATTTCCGAGGGCGTGCATCTTTGTAAAAGGAATTTTTGAACCACAAAAACCTGGGTCCCGGGTATTGAGCCCCTCTAACCCTCGCCTCTGGAGAGGCTTGGGAAGAGAGGCTAAATCCCGGGATGACGCTTGGGACTGACGATGTTTTTTCATAACTCGTACTTTCTCCTTGTAGCTCATTTCTGTCAACTCTCTTCACGGGTATGGAGGAGATAAAGAGCATACACAAGGCTTCCAAATAGAATAAAGGCAAATGCTTGATGGAGCGTTGCCAGACCCACGGGGACGACGAGGAGAAGGGTTGCAATGCCAAAGGAGAGTTGGAGAAAGGCTGCAATCACAACGCCAGCAAAAGCATGGGAAAGCAGCGGAGGGATCGGAAGTTCTCGTTGGTAAATCCAAATTCCACAACACACAGCGGTTGTCATAATAGCTGAAACTCTGTGAAGAAACTGAACACTTACCGGATTTTCTAGACAATCTTTCCACCAAGGAAATTGAGATAAGAACTCAGAGGGAATGAGGTCTCCCCCCATTAAGGGAAAGGTATTATAGATAAGGCCTGCTTTAAGACCAGCCACAAGGGCTCCTAGTAAAGCCGTGAGAAGGACAAGGAAGAGGGCAAGCAAGGAAAGTTTCATCAGAACCCGAAAAGCATTTTGGGAGTATCCTGTTCGCTTAAGCGTTAGTTTGTTTTTGTAAAGGCTCAAGATCATCCACAAGGCGACACCAAAAATAGCAAATCCCAGGAAGAGGTGAGCCGCCAGCCGGTAAGGGCTGACATGGGGGTCATGGAGGAGCCCGCTTTTAACCATGACCCATCCCATGAGGCCTTGTCCAGCACCTAAAATCCACAACAGAACGAGGGGGAACCAAAGTTCTCGATGTTGTCTTTTAAAAACCATCAGGAAAGTTGGGATAAGAAGCACGAGTCCCAAGAGCCGTCCCCAAAGGCGGTGAATGTATTCCAGCCAAAAAATAGATTGGAATTCTGGAAGCGTCATTCCAAAGTTGATCTTCTGAAATTCTGGACTTTGTTGATATTTGCTAAATTCGATCAGCCAACCATAGCTTGTTAAGGGTGGAAAAATTCCTGTAATGGGCTTCCACTCAACAATGGAAAGCCCTGAGCCGGTCAGACGTGTCAGTCCCCCAATCACGATCATACCGAAAATCATGAGCATCAGTGTTATGAGACTTCCCTTAAAGAGGGTGTTGGGTTGAAGTGTCATTTAGTTATTATATACTCCTTCAACTTGAAAGTGTGAACTTTTCTGGATTGCTTCGCCCTTTCTGGGCTCGCAATGACGGAGCGGGGGAATCGTCATTGCGAGGAGCGTATGCGACAAAGCAATCCAGAATTCTTGAAGTTCATCGAGTGAATAAAAGTATCGTTTCCCAGACTATAAACCTACCTTTGGCTTTGGTAGGGATCACCCTGACCTGTTTCTAAATAGGATTTAAGGCTTTTTCGAAGGAAGTGGCCCCATCGCTCTTCGCAAATATCGTAGCATTCTAAAGATTTATTCAATCCTTGATGGGTAAAATTAAGCTCTGTTCCACCATTATCGTTATCCTTTATTTTGAATGTAAGATGTGTTCCAATCCATTCATTGGCTCTCTTCAAAAGGTCATCTACATGATGATGATCAATACATCTCCACTGAACTTGAGCAGAAGGGATAAGTTTTTCGACCTTCATAATAGTATACGTTTCATCAAATCGAAAAGTTGAAATACTGTCTTCTTTAGGTTCAACATCACAATCAGTGGTCCACCAATTTTTAAGTCCTTGTTGCTCGGCAATAGCTTCGTAAACTTTTTTAGGTTTTGCATTGATGTTAATTGTACATTGAAAGTCTTTCATATGGTTTCTCCTTTAGTTGTTTGACGATTTGCTGAGGAGGTGGCTAAGATTTTCAAGACAGCCCTTCCATCCCTGATGGTGCCGTTCCTTAATTTCTTCATCAGGGAACAGGTCGTGAGTGAGGGTCAGTTCAGTAAAACCATCGATATCAGCGAGTTCAATCGTCACAAGGGTATTCTTGATGAGTTTAGAATTCCATGTGAATACAATCTTTTTGAGAGGGATAATTTCCTTATATTCTCCCATATGATTATGAGCAATACCATCTTGATCTGTCATATTAAGTTCAAAGTGGCCTCCGGGTTCGAATGTATTTTTTGACGTCACTTTCCACGCCTCATCTGGTTTTAACCATAAGTTAATAATCTCAGGGCGACTTAAAGCTTCGAATACTTTGTCTCGTGGAGCTGTGAGTTTCTTTTTTATAATAAGAGGAGATATTTTCATTTTTTCATTCCTTGTTTGAGGTTGAGAAAACTCTGGGATGGCTTGTTCTAGTAGTTGGTCAAGCGAAGTCAATTTCTGTTCCCAGAATGTCTGTAGTTGGTTGATAAGTTGAGCAGCCTCTGACAAAGGTCTTGAGTCTAAAGAACAGTAGCAAATGCGGCCTTTTTTAATGCGCCGTAAAAGTCCAGCTTTTTCCATCACATTTAAATGCTTGGAAATGGCTGCCAGCGACATATCAAAAGGTTTTGCAAGTTCAGTAACCGTATAGGTTCTCTTTGCAATCAAATCCAATATTTCACGCCGGGTGGAATCAGCCAGAGCATGAAAAATAAGATCTAATTTCTGAGGGCTTTGATATTCTACCATATGGTTAAATTATACCTTGTTTTTGCAATTGTCAACCATTTGGTTAAATAAATTAAAAGTGAGCTTTTTTAACAGACCATCAGGAAAGTTGAGATAAGAAGTACGATACTTTTCTGCTTCGCCCTTTCAGGGTTCGCAATGACGGAGTGGGGGAATCGTCATTGCGAGGAGCGTATGCAACGAAGCAATCCAGAAGCCAACAAAAGAATAACTACACATTAAACCGAAAGTGAAAAATATCCCCATCTTGAACAAGATAATCCCGGCCTTCTAAGCGCAGTTTCCCCTCTGCCTTAGCTCCTTGTTCTCCCTGAAAGGCCATATAATCCTCATAGGAAATCGTTTCTGCGCGAATAAAGCCATGCTCAAAATCTGAATGAATTTCTCCGGCGGCTTGAGGCGCTTTCGCTCCTTTTTCTACGGTCCATGCATGGGCTTCCTTAGGGCCGATGGTAAAAAAGGTGATCAAATGTAAAAGAGAATAGCCTTCTCGAATTACACGCGTAAGACCTGTTTCAGTCAATCCTAAGCTTTGGAGGAACTCAGTTTTTTCTTCCTCCGAATCAAGAGAGGCAACTTCCGCTTCAATCGCGGCCGATATGATAGCCACACGACTTTCTTCTTTTTCCGCCCTTGCTTTGACAAGCTCGGTGAATTGGTTACCCGTGGCTGCATCGTTTTCCGCAACATTACAAACATATAAAATAGGCTTCGTGGTGATCAATCCTAGACGCTGCATCTCTTCTTTTTCTTCTGAAGTGCATTGAATATAACGTGCAGGTTTACCTTGGCGGAGAAGCTCCAGTGCCTTTTCCATCAAAGGATATTGATGGAGTGCTTGAGGGTCCTTTGTTTTGAGCTTTTTCTCAAGCGCAGGCATACGTTTTTCCAGGCTTTCCAAATCCGCAAGCATAAGTTCCGTTTCAATGACGTCTATATCCCGTATGGGATCAATTTCACCTTCCACGTGGGTAATGTCTGGATTTTCAAAACATCGTACGACATGAACAATCGCATCCACTTCACGAATATGTCCTAAGAATTGGTTTCCTAATCCTTCTCCCTTGCTTGCGCCTCGAACAAGGCCGGCTATGTCCACAAATTCCAGTTGAGTGGGAATAATTTTTGCTGACTTTGCAATACGCGCAAGTTCATCAAGCCTTTTATCGGGCACACCCACGCGCCCCACATTAGGCTCGATTGTACAAAAAGGGTAATTCGAAGCTTCTGCTGCAGCAGTAGCTGTAAGAGCATTAAAAAGGGTAGATTTTCCCACATTGGGAAGGCCAACGATACCACATTTAAATCCCATCAGAGGACTCCTTTTTAGAGGGAGGGGGAAGCATTTGCATTATTTTTGCTGCATAATTTTCTGGTGATGATGTCAGTAACAGGTTGACCTCATCTGCTAAACTGGGAAGGAGAGGATCGAGCCACACATGTTCGTCCTTCGAAAAATCTGAGAGGACGTAAGAACTCACCGCTCCCTGATGGTGGGGACGACCAATCCCAATGCGTACCCGCCAATACTGGGTGCCAAGATGGGCGTCCAAATCCTTAAGTCCATTGTGTCCCCCATGACCGCCGCCTTGTTTCACACGCACTTTTCCGAGGGCTAAATCGAGGTCATCATGGAAAACGATAATATGATCAGGAGGAATCTTAAAAAATCTTGAAGCCTCTCCAACCGGTCGACCTGATCGATTCATATAAGTTAAGGGTTTGAAAAGATAAACTTTTTCGTGGTCTACTCGTCCTTCACTGAGAAGCCCGGAAAACTTGGTTTTTTCAGGAGAAAACCCATAGCTATTCATGATTTCGTCTATACACATAAACCCCACATTGTGACGGTTCTGTGCATATTCACGCCCCGGGTTACCAAGTCCCACAAAAAGATACATAGGTCAGATAAAGAACAAGACTTACGCCTCTTCCCCTTCTGGTGTAGCAGCTTCAGCAGTTTCAGCCGAAGGAGCTTCTTCCTCTTCTCCTGCGACCTTTTTCATAACCGTTGGGGCAACGATATTCGCAATATCGTTATCTCGTTCAGGATGAGCCGCAACGACACCTTCTGGCAATTTTAGGCCCTTAAGGTGAATGGTATCCTGAATCTCGAGGCCTGTAAGATCTATTTCAATACTAGAGGGGATATGGTCGATATCAGAAATGATTTCCAAGTTGTGAATGAGAATGTTCAAAACGCCACCACGCTTAATACCAGGGGAACTAAGCTCATTGATAAATTGTAAAGGAACAGCGACTGTGATTTTTCCTTCCTTTGAAACACGGAGGAAATCAACATGCAAAGGACGATCTGTTACGGGATGAAACTGCACTGCTCGAGCAAGTGCTTTTTCTTTCTTTCCATCCAGGGGAATTTCAAAAATCTTTGACAAAAATCCCGTCAAATGTAGTTCTTTATGCAGCTGAATCGGATCTAAAGAAAAATGAACAGGCGCGTCTTTCCCTCCGTATAAAACGGCGGGAACACGACCCTCACGACGTAAGGCGCGAGAAGCTCCTTTGCCCGTTCCTTCCCGCAGCTGAACATTAAGTTGAGAGTGAGAGGCTTTTGTCATAAGTAAACTCCTTTAAACTTTAGATAGCATAGTCACACACCGGTCATAACGACTTACCCACCTGGTGTCATCCTTGGCACAATATGGTGAATAGGTATCACTAATCAAATAAAATTGAAACAGATTTTTCGCAGTTAATTCGATCAATTGCCTCACCAAACAAGGGGGCAAGTGGAATTTGGCGAATTTTTTTGCATTTTTTGACCTCATCCGTCGCTAAAATACTATCCGTAACGACGACTTCTTCGAGAGCAGACTTACCAATTCGCTCAAGGGCGGGGGGAGAAAAAACCCCGTGAGTGACATAGGCTCTCACAGATGCTGCCCCGTCTTCCAACAAAGCCAGAGCCGCATTGCAGATCGTGCCAGCCGAATCGACGATATCGTCTGTAATTATGCAGTGGAGACCCTTGACGTCTCCTATCACATTCATAACTTCCGAGATTCCTGGTTTTTCTCGACGCTTATCTATCACGGCAAGACCGCAGGAGAGCCTTTTGGCAAGCCCTCGGGCCCTTACAACTCCACCCACATCAGGAGAGACAACTAAAAGCCCTTCTTGAGGCAAATGTTCTTGAATATCCTTTTGGAAAAGAGGAATGGCAAAAAGATTATCCACGGGAATGTTAAAAAATCCTTGAATTTGGCCGGCATGGAGATCCAAGGTTAGAACTCGATTTGCCCCTGCTGCCGTCAAAACATCCGCCACAAGCTTTGCGGAAATAGGGGATCTTGGGCCCACTTTGCGATCCTGGCGGGCATACCCGAAGTACGGAATGCAAGCTGTAATACGACGAGCCGATCCTCTTTTTAAAGCATCAATGGTAATCAGAAGCTCCATCAAATGGTCGTTAGCGGGTTTGCTGGTTGATTGGATGACGAAAACGTCTTCTCCTCGAACATTTTCTAAAATTTCGACAAAAATTTCATCATCAGCAAAATGGCGAATGGTGGCTTTAGCTAAAGAGGTTTTTAAATTCTCAGCAATGCCTTCCGCAAGTGGTTTGTTGCTGTTACATGCAATGAGTTTCATGAGTTTTAATGAAAATTAATATTTGCTGGAGCCTAGCAGGAGGGGAGGCTTATGTAAATGGACTAGACATAAAAAAAATCTCCGGGTTAAGAAAAAGTAAAACGCCTTTTCTTAACCCAGGAGAATCGTGTTTATATTGAAATCTTAAAAACTTGAGGTCTCAACCACATTTTTTTCTGGCGTTTTTTTAAATTTATGTATGGTTCTAAAATAGAGTGGACTTCCATCTTCAATCTTGGGACTATCAGAAAAACAAAAGGTTGCATTATCAAATTTAACCTCTTTCACGTCTCCACTTTTAAATAGTTCTGTGAAATCCCTCTTATCAAGGCTTTTAGTTTCATCAGCAGAAATCCTAATTTTGAACCTTTTTGTATTGGTGGTATTGGAAGCTTTTTCTTTCCAATGAATAGATGCTTCAACAGTTACAGGCTCTTTAGTTTTATTTTTAAAGATAACACGAGCCATGTTAGGTAGGAGGGCGGTTTCTTCTTCCATTGCATGAACTTGTGTTACGAAAACAACGCTTGCTAAAATCATAAATACTTTTACCATAATTTAACCTCAATTAAAAATTAACAACAATATATACCGTAAGGCGAAACGAGCTTTTAGATACTTCGTTTAAGAAAGTCAAGAAAATATTAATACATTGAAGCCCAGGCTTTTAGGGAAGTTTTTGGGGATATTTCGCCGCGATAGACAAAAGCGTCTAATGTATAATTTAAAACCGTTTGATCTAAACAAACCCATTGTTTTTTTGAGAAAAAGTTTTTATCCTGCTTTTATGAATAAGAACTATCTTTATGTGATGATGCCCTTTCTCCTTACTGGATGCATAGGATCATTGATCGAAGGCCATACGGAGTATGTGAATGACTGCTTTCCGAATATTCTCACTGTTCCTGAGAGGGAGGAGGCAACTCGGCCTCGTGGGCTCCATAAGGGGGATGAGAAAGAATCACGTTCTCGGGAGTTTAAAACGTTGGAGCAAGCTCGAGAGGAAATCAGGGCTCGTGATGAAGCTTTGAGGGAAGGTCGCTTCCCAGAGTCTGAGAGTGAGGATAAAGAAAAGAAACTTACTTCCGATGATACGGGTGACTCTTTAGAATCTGTTGAGCTCGATAGAGCTGTTCCATAAGCATCACACGAATTAAAAGATGGGGCCATGTTAGGCGACCAAAGGAGAGGGATTTTTCAGCTTTTGTTTTTACATCTTCACTTAAACCCTTTGGGCCGCCAATAACAAATGCTACTTTCCCCTGATGATGGATCTGTATATTTTTTAAAAGAGCTGCAAACTCTTCACTTTTAAGATTTTCTCCTTTTTCATCAAGAATGATCATGAAAGTTGAGGGAGGAAGGGATTTTAATAGAACCTCTCCCTCCTTTTGGCAGGAGCCTTTTCCTTCGAATTCATGTAAAGCAACCTTCCATTCAAGTCGTTTTTTATACTCATCAAAAAGGGACTTTAAAGCGGGATCTTTAAGTTTTCCAATAACGGATAGGGTGATTTGCATTTAGAAAGGAGCTGCCTTTTGGGTGTGTTCAGAAATTTCCAGGCCCCACATTTTTTCAAGGTTGTAAAAGGCTCTGATCTCAGGTCTGAAGATATGGACGATTACATCTCCCGCATCGACCAAGGCCCAATCCGCCTCAGGGAGACCTTCGATATGCGTGTTTTTAATGCCATTTTTCTTAAGCTCTTCCCGAAGAAGCTCAGCCATCGAACTCACGTGTCTTTGGGATGTTCCGGAGACAATTATGAGGTAATCGGCAATTGAAGATTTACCCTGAAGATCTACCGTAACGATGTTCTCAGCTTTTTTAGAATCTAGGAAGTGCTCAATAAACTCTTTTAGCGCTTGAGGAGATAATAATTGTGTCATAATGACCCATATATAAAAAACTCCTTTCCTAAACGCAAGGGGGGATGTTTTGCAAAATACATCTTCCCAAAAGCATTCAGAATTCTGACTTTTAGTAACTGTATAAGGTGAGGTTTGACGAGGCGAAGAACCTGTGTTTATAGTATTAATAAAGATATACTTTTTCGCCTGACGATAAGTATTGCTAAAAATAATTGCAGCGGAGAGAGCTTATGTTAAAGTTTTTATTCCCTTTTCTCATGATGGTAGGTTCCGCTTATGCTCATAAGTGTGCTTCACCGGACGAGCTAAACCTGAAAATGTGTGGAACACCCCATAAATGCTTCGATGAACCTTCTAAAGAATGTATTTATTGTGCCCATGGACTCCACACTAATGCGGATGGAAAGTGTGTGGGCACTCCCGATGTTCTTGGAAAATGTTATGGAGAAGATCATTATCATGCGGCGACGCAGGAATGCATGGTTTGTGCCTTAAAGCATGCTTTTAATGAAACATCTCGTAAGTGTGAGTTACAGAAATTAGATGAGTCATAAAACGCCTTGACAGAAGGGGGAGGAAAAGGTAGTGAAGAGGCGTATCTGGACAGAGTTTCCAGGTGCTTTTGCCATGAATGGCCTATGAAATAAGTGAGAGAATCGCATGTTTGCAATCATTAAAACCGGCGGAAAACAGTATAAAGTTGCCGCAAATGATATTATTAGGGTTGAGAAGCTAGCTGGTGCTTCTGGTGACACAATTGAATTTAAAGATGTCCTGATGATGGGGCGCGAGGGTTCAGTAAAAATTGGTGCTCCTTTAGTGACCAATGCAAGGGTTCTCGGAACGGTTTTAGACCAAACCCGGGACGACAAAGTCATTATTTTTAAGAAGAAACGTCGGCATAATTATCGGCGTAAGAATGGGCATCGTCAGTATCTGACAGTTGTTAAGATTACGGATATTTTGGCGGAAGGTGAGTCTCCACGAGCAAAATCCTCACCCGCAGTGGCTAAGGAAAAAGCAGAGAAGCCGGCTGAGAAAAAAACGGCAGCTCCGAAAGTTGAAACTAAGGTACCCGCAAAGAAAGCAGCACCTCAACCTGAGGCTAAGGCACCTGCTAAACAAGCAGCTCCTAAAGCAGAGAAACCAAGTGTAAAAAAAGCGGCTCCCAAAGCCAAGAAACCGTCTAAGAAATAAGGAGACTTAAGAGATGGCACAAAAGAAAGCTGGAGGAAGTTCTCGTAACGGTCGTGATTCCGCAGGGCGTCGCCTTGGTGTGAAGAAGTTTGGCGGCGAAGCCGTTATCCCAGGGAACATCCTTATTCGCCAACGTGGCACCAAATATTACCCTGGAGTCAAAGTAGGAATGGGACGGGATCACACCCTTTTTGCTCTTGCTGAAGGACACGTACAATTTTCACGTGGAGCAAATGGCAGAACATTTGTGTCTGTTGTGAGTAACGGGCAGTAGCCCTCCACCGCGTCATCCCGGAATTTGAAACCCCTCACCCGCCACTCGCTCCGCGCGTGACGACCTCTCCCACAAGGGGAGAGGTAAGGTAATCGTTTTAATCACCTCTCCCCTTGTGGGAGAGGTTGCCGCGAAGCGGCGGGTGAGGGGTTTTGCATAGCTTGATGATAAATAGCATAATATGAAAGAACCCCCATGAAATTCCTCGACGAAGCCAAGATATTTATTAAAAGCGGAGATGGCGGTGCGGGATGTATAGGCTTCCGGAGGGAAAAATTTATTGAATTTGGAGGACCGGATGGGGGGAATGGTGGCAAGGGGGGAAGTATCATTTTTGAAGCCGTTTCAAACCTGAATACGTTGATTGATTTCCGTTATCACCAGCATTTTAAGGCCGAGAAGGGCGGACAGGGCATGGGAGAGAGCCGGACGGGTCCATCTGGAAAGGATCTCGTCATTAAGGTTCCCGTTGGTACCCAAATTCTTGCCGAAGATAAAGAGACTCTATTGGCAGATTTTACAGAAGATGGCCAGCGCTTGGTTTTTTTAAAAGGCGGAGATGGCGGCTTTGGAAATGAGCATTATAAGTCTTCCACGAATAGAGCTCCTCGTAAATCTACACCGGGATGGCCGGGAGAGGAGATGTGGGTTTGGCTGCGCCTTAAACTTATTGCTGATGTGGGTGTCGTTGGCTTACCAAATGCAGGAAAGTCCACTTTTTTATCTGTCGTTTCGCGCGCGAAGCCTAAAATCGCTGATTATCCTTTCACCACATTGGTTCCCAATTTAGGCGTTGTTTATATCCACGATAAGGAGTTTGTCATAGCGGATGTGCCTGGTTTGATTGAGGGGGCTCATGAAGGCGTGGGGCTTGGAACACGGTTTCTAGGTCATGTGGAACGGTGTAAAGTTATATTACACCTGATCGACGGAACATTAGAAGATGTTGTGGGGGCATATAAAATAATACGTCATGAGTTAGAACTCTATGGTCAAGATCTTGTGGAAAAACCGGAAGTCCTGGCCCTAAATAAATGTGATGCTTTGACAGAGGAGGCTACTGCTGAAAAGTCAAAAGCCTTAAAGAAAGTGACAGGGAAAGAGGTTTTTACGATGTCTTCCCTCAGTCGACAGGGCGTACCCCAAGTGTTAGACAGATTATTGAGCTACATAGTTGGTGAAAAATAATCCTCAAGCTGTGCACTTCTCCTTTAGTCATTGTTGGTTTCTAGGGTTTTTATGAGGTCCCCATTTCTCTCTATCAATTGTGGATTACTTAATTTAATCGCAAATTTTTTACCAGAAGCGTTTGTGTAATTAATTACATTTTCGTATTTTAATTCAAGTAGGAGTCTCGAAAACTTATTTGTACAATAAGCAAAATCTCTTACTACTAGTTTAGAAGAAAGTTCGGCTTCTTCCTCTACTTCCACATTAAACTTTATCTTATATTCATTAGGCTCAAAGCCTTCGAAATTTTGTAATACAATAACTGGCAAATTTTTCTTTAGCTGTTTGATTTGTTTTTTGGTTGGTTCAAAGTTGGCTTCTTCTTGCATCCAACCAGTGCTAAAAGCATCGGTTGATAAAAAAGTATAAACTGCCATTATCATCAAATACGGTATTTTCATGGTAATAACTCCTTTTAATAGAGAATTATAAAATTTCATATGTTAGCCGTCAAGGCGTGGCTAGATATTGGATGCGTTGTTGGATTATGTGGTTGATGAGGAATAATCTGACAGGTATTTTTTATTTTTGACTCGGGTTCATACACAAGCGATTTCAGTTTATGTACCTTGGTGCAAGCACCCTAGACCAAGATAGGGATTCAAAGCGAACTATTTGCCAGACGCTACCTCAAAAATGAGTTTGCGTTTTTCCTCAAATCGAGAATTTCTGTGTTAAGAGAAGATTCAAAGGCGAGGAGTACGCCTTTGAGTCGATGAGCGGAAAATTCCGAGCGCTCTTGTATAAGCATAGCGAGGGTGGAATTACGAAAATAATTTGTGAGCAACACTTGACTTTGCAAATTTTTATTTTACATTATTATTAACATTTATTTATTGTGAGTGATTTAATATGAAATTTTCAACAAAGTTTTTTATGTTTTATGCTTTTTTGTTTACGAGTTTTTGGGTTGGCCTAAATAGATCTAGCCTAGGGATGGAGGATGACTTTCAAACTGTTGGCTTTAACTATCAACCAGCTCGAGTAAAAAAAGAGAAGGATAAATATACATTAAATTTTATAAATCTGGATAAAACTAATGTAAACGAGAACGAAAAAGAAAAATTTTTAGAAGTAAAAATGGGAGAAATAAAGTGGCTTTCTGAAGAAGACTTAAATATTAATATTGTTGGTCTCTTTACGCAAAACGTACAGGATTGTGTATCTGTTGTTTTTAAAGGCGCGCGTATGGGGCTTGGACATATTTCTCTATCTGAGAAAGATTATGAACTTCTTGAAAAAGAAATTATTCAATTGGGTAAAGAAGATTATGAAATATATTTGTTTTCTCATTATTTTTCAAAAAACTTAGAAAATGTTGTTAATATAATATTGAAAAATGGGATGATTATTAAAGGAGCTGATATTTCAAATAACTTTGCCTTATGTAATGAAAATTATAGCTTTTTTGGTCCTCTTGCCTTTTTCTATTCAGATGAAAAGAATATGCAAGCTCAAAATTCTAATAATAGAAGTATTTACCTAAAAGTGCAATCAAAAGATATTTGGGTTATTAATAAACTGAATTAATTAACTTAACGTCACTCCGGAAGGGAAACACGCTTAAGAATTGCGAATTAACCATTTGAATCTCAATGTAAATGCGATTCACCTGTGTAATTTATTTTGCTTCGGGAATAGCAGCGAATGAACATCCTTCATCACGACATAAATGATAAATAAATGTGATGGCTGAACTCATTAGCACTGAGGCATCGTATAAGCGGGGCTTGATGTCCAAAATAACCTGTGTCAGGATGGCTCGTCGCGTGTTAGAACGAGGCTGTAAGACAACGAAAAAGGAGAAGAAAGATGGATATTCTTTCGACGATTAAATCAAAGTCTACCGTTTTAAATGAACTCATGGTCGTTTTCGGAGGTGTTCTACTCCTCTTTGCCGTTTCACAAGTTGAAATTCCCTTAAAGCCTGTGCCCATCAATTTGCTCACAGTGGGGGTCATGCTGATTGGTTTAACCTACACACCTCGACGGGCTCTTGAATCGCACCTGGTGTGGATTGGGTTAGCGGCAGCAGGATTTCCTGTATTAGCAGGTTTTTCTGGGGGATTGGACCGTCTTGTCGGTCCTACAGGGGGATATATCCTAGGGTGCGCCACTTCAGCCGTTCTTATGTCAGTGCTTAAAGAGAAATTCTCACTGAACTCATGGATTTCCGATGTACTCCTATGTGGCTTGGGAACCATCATCGTGTTTATACTGGGCGTTGCCTGGCTTTCTCAACTCGTTGGGTTTACAAATGCCCTGATGCATGGTCTCGTACCCTTCATTTTACCCGGCATTGTAAAAGCAGGTCTCCTGTGTACAGCTCTGCAAATTCTTCGCCATTATAAGCGCGGATGAAATTTTCTTTCCGGCCTCACCACTTCCTCTGTACCTTAGGGTTTCAGGGGATGGGGTACTCTCCTGAATTTATCGAAAACTACACTCATATTGTGGAGGCTCTTCAAGACAATGAAGAGCTTCTTATTGAGGTTGTGGCAGGGGCTGATTCTATTTGCACAGCTTGTCCTCATCAGGGAGGAGGAGTGTGTAGGACGGAAGATAAAATTAGAGGTCTTGATGATCGTCATGCTCAAGTCTTAGGGATTGTTCCTGGTGATGTGTTAAGCTGGAAAATGGGTAAAAACCGGCTTAAGGAAAATATGACCCTCGACGCATTTCACAAGGCCTGCGAGGGGTGCCAGTGGAAATCCTCAGGTGTGTGTGAAGAAGCCCTTCAAAAGCTCCACAATGGGGCCTTATGAAAGATAAGCTGACGCCTGAGGATCTCCAATTATGGCAGGCGAATGTGAAAGATGTGAAGCCTCTTTCAAAAAAGGTCCCAAAACGCAAAGAGCCACCGGTCGCGAAAATACGGACTCCTCAAAAGCCTCCTTTAAAAAGGATTGTAAAAATCTCTCCCTCTCTAGCCCCCCTTCAAAACTTGGGTCGGAAAGAACTTCGTCACCTCAAGATTGACGCGCGCTTAGATATGCATGGTTTGAGTCTTGAGGAAGGTTTTGACGCCTTAGAACGATTTTTGGTGCGTTCTCAGGAAAGGGGATTGAAAAACGTGCTGGTGATTACGGGAAAGGGAGCCTTGAGTGCAGAAAATACTTTACGTCATCAATTCCCAAGGTGGCTTGAAGAGACACCTCTTCGCGAGCTTATTACCTCCTACCATCCCGCTAAGCCCCAGGATGGAGGCTCCGGGGCTTTTTATGTGGGAATTCGGAAACGGGTCAAGAAGTGAGAGCCATCTCGACTCAGATATGCCCTAGTAGAGTTCCATTCTAAAAAGAATCGTTATCCTCTTCCATATTCACTATTCCTGGATAAAAATTCTCGTCCTCTTCCATATTCATTATTTCTGTGTAAACATTGTCATCCTCTTGGTATCCTTGAGATCCTGCGGAGATCATTTTGTCAAGCTGAGCTTTTGCTTCTTCGTGACCATTCCGAACAGCTGCTTGAAGCCAAAAAAGACCCCGGGATTTATCTACGGCGACCCCATAGCCTTCAAGATAAAACCGACTTAAAGCAAATTGTGATGTATTATCTCCAACTTCTGCGAGGGCCTCGAGCTCCAGGACAATCTGTCGGGCAAGTTCCTTTTCCTCCTCGCAGTCGTCCATCTTGGAGGATAGAAACCAAGATACAGCTTTAGCTACATTTTTTTCAACTTGGTTCCCCTCCAAACAACATTTGCTGATATAGCATTCTGCAGCTCTCAAACCAGTATAAGCAGCGGAAAGGACGAAATCTACACCCCTACCTTTATCCTTAAGACAACTGAAAAAATATTTACCAAGTATAAACTTCCCAGATGGGTTATTTTCAAACAAGTGGTGGCTTGTCTCAATGAGAGACGTGAGCTTTTGAACAGCAACGGTATCTCCTCTTTCAACGGCCTTAAGAAGCCAATTTGCGCCTTCATATATGTTTTTTTCGACTTTAACCTTTCCTTCCGAAAAAATTCCTCCAAGTTCACGCATTGCTGCGGGGAAGCCTAGATGAGCGGCTTCAGTCACCAAATCCAGACCTTTCTGGTATGACTCAGGAATTGTCTTTCCTTTAACAAACGGTCGAGAAATTAGAAAGAAACCAAGTCTAAATTTCGCTTCTATATTACCTTTTGCAGCAATTTCAGTAAGTAAATTTTCTGCTTCTTCATGTTTGTTAGTCATAGCCTGGATGAGCCATCGTATGGTCTTTCTTTCATCTTTCTCCGAATAAAACCGGGCAAGGTCATAGGCCGCTTGTGCATCACCTTTTTGAGCACAACATGCAAGCCAATAGATCGCCTCCTCCTCATCTTGAGTCACCCCACTACCACTCGAATAACGTTTACTCAGATCTGACATCGCCTGTGTATGTCCTCCTTGCGCAGCTTTAATGAGCCAACGGATCGCTTCATCTCTATTTTCTTCCGAGAAAAATTCATTAGCTAACCTATAGCTAGCCTCAGGAGAGCCTTGCTGTGCAGACTTAATAAGCCACTTACTGGCTAATTCATCGTCTTTCTTGATTTCTTCTGTGCCACCAGAATAAACCTCGATAAGCCTTTTTTGGGCTACCGGATGACCTAATTCAGCTGCTTTCGTTAGGAATTTTAAACTGGTTTTAGGATTTTTTGGAATGGCTCCTTCGCGGTCTGGTGAACCATAGGGCCAATAAAAGGCCCCGCGTTGATATAAGGCCTCTCTATAGTGAGGGTGGTGTTTATCTTCGGAAATTGATACCCACCAGGTTAAAGAATCTCGTAATTGAGGTTTAATTGAAGGGCAAGGGCCTCTGTCAGGAGATAATGGTCCAAAGCATCCTTTTCCGGTGAGATAATAATTAGCAAGTAAAAATTGAGATTCAGAATCACCAAGAAGAGCTGAGGCTTCTAATAGTTTAGTTTGCTGAAATGTAGCATTAGGTCTCAATAAGGCGAAGATGCGGATTTGCTCTCTGTTAAATTTATTAAGTTCTTTATATTTTCCAGACAACGTTAAAGTTTCCATTTCATCAATTTCTGCTTCTAGTGGATCTGGGTTATTCGTTTTTCCAACTGATGATGCCCTATGGAGGGTTAAATAAGCTTTATACTTAAGCGTATCAAAAGTTTTTTTTTGCTTTCTATCTGCGAGAAGAGCTTGAGAGAAATATTGCTTAGCTTTCCTCGTGTTTTCTAACACTACAGGACTACGAACGTGGGCAAATTGTGGATAATGTAAAAGTACTGAGAGGGGTGTGTTATTGGGGTGTGCATTATGAGGATGCGCGGCTAAAGAAGTCAAAGCTAAATAATAAAGAAGAATTGGGCTTTCAGGATTTCTTTCGAGACCTTTTAATAAAATCTTGGCCGTGTTTAAAGCCTGACTACGGAGTGACGTTTCTTCAATTTGATTTACTGTATCAAACATAAAACGTATCCAGCTAACATCTGGACCTCCCTGTTCAGAAAACTTCCAATTCTCAAAGGGATACAGAGGTTCAGATAAGCTTAAAGCTAGTCTTAAAACGTGGAGATCATCTGATGCCAGTTCAGATCTCTTTCTGTCGACCATTTTAAGGCTTCTATAAGTTTGTCTTGCTTGAGAACCTCGATTTCCGAGGGCAAGAGCAAAAATATACTGTTGAATTTCATTAGGTAGTTTATCTAGGTCACTCTCATCGTGGTTTTCTTGAGGCGCTTTCTCTTCGCCTGAAGCTCTGTGTTTACTTCCTTCGTTCGCTTTTTTATGAGGAGAAGGATTTGGATCTTCGAGTTCATCTCGTTTCGTTTTATCCGCATAGGCAGGTTGAACGAAAGAAGCCATTATACTGGCTAAAACTAATAAACTAACTTGAGTTTTAAACATAAAACACACCATAATAAAAAATCATTTTCGTAAACATAGTAATCAGAGTATAAAAAGTCAATATCTATTGATAGAAAGAGTAAACGAATCCCTTACCGCTCGCCCTAAAAATCCTTAGTTTTTGCAAAAAACTGGCTTGAAAAGACCTTTCCCTCAGGATGGAGGCTCCGGGGCTTTTTATGTGGGAGTGCGGAAACAGTCCAAAGGCTAACCATTTTTAATTCTCAAAACTTCAACCATATGTTGCCCAATATCGAGGACATGGTCCCGAACAACAATCTCAAGTATTTGATCACGACGGCCGCGTAGCTTGCGCCAATCGTTATAGCTGTATTGTAACATCGGTGTGAAAGTATCCAACCCGCGTCTTGCCGGTTTCCTTAAGGTTGAGCCTGAATTGATCGGGCAGAGCTCGATTCGTTCGGCATGTGCCTTTGCAAGGCTTAGCGTATCTACAACGATGACCTCACGGGATCTGTTGCGGTTATGGCGTGCGCCGAGTAGACGATTCAAACCTTCTTCATTTGCCCAGAAAAACACGCGTGCATTCAGTATACGAAGCCAGTCGGCAGGCGTTAGGTTTTCATTTAAACATTTTTCGAGTGCTTTTTCATTAAGGGGAACGTTATCATTGATGATGACGCGGCCATGATTTGGATGTTCAAGTAATACTGCTGATGATCTGCGTTTTCCCTCGATCGTTGCCCTACTTGGATCCTTAATTTCGAAGAGATCAAGCATAGAAGTCGTTGATAAGAGACCCTTTTGCCTAATGCTCTCCCAGGCTCCGGGTTCAGTGACGTGATAAAGTCGGGGATGCCGTTCTGCTAGTTCTTCAGCTGTCATATAAATTTTATTTTTTCTCAATCGTAGGGCTATTCTCTATCTTACCGATCGCCCCAAAAATCCTTTATCTTCGCAAAAAAACCTTCTGAGAGGGGGCTGGAATGAGACTTTTTCTCGAGGCCTGCGAATTCTTCTAAGAGTTCTTTCTGACGCTTTGTAAGATTTACGGGTGTTTCAACAAGGGTTTGAATATACATGTCACCCCGAGCTGAGGATCTTAAGACAGACATTCCTTTGCCCTTCAAGCGAAATTGCTTCCCCGTTTGCGTTCCTTCTGGGACCTTGACACGTGCTTTATGACCATCAATAGCAGGGACTTCGATCTCTCCTCCTAAACTGGCTGTGGTCATAGAAATGGGCACTTGGCAATAAATATTAGAACCATCCCGATGAAAAAACTTATGGGGTTTAATATGAAGGAAAATATAGAGATCACCTGGGGCGCCTCCTCTTAATCCAGCTTCGCCTTCACCTGCCAAGCGAATGCGAGCGCCATCCTCAATACCTGCAGGGATGGACACAGAAATGACTTTTTCTTTCCGAACTCTTCCTGATCCATGACACGTTTTGCAGGGGTCTTTAATGATTTGGCCAAGACCATGGCAGTGAGAGCATGTTCTTTCAATGGTGAAAAACCCTTGTCGGGCATGAACCTTCCCTTGACCATGACAGGTAGGGCAGGTTTCCGGCTTCGTGCCTTTTTCGGCACCTGTCCCATGACACGTTTCGCAAGTGGCATTTGTGGAAATTTTAATGTTTTTCTTTAACCCTTTGAAAGCGTCTTCAAGGGTTATCTCCATGTTATAGCGAAGGTCTGCACCACGGGAAGATGATTCGGCTTGGCGGGTTCTGCCGCCCATGAATTCACTAAACATATCATCAAAAATATTACCAAATCCTGAGGCTTCAAAGTCAAAACCACCCTGATTAAATCCACCAGGCCGAGGTCCAGCGCCCATGCTTCCATCAAAAGCCGCGTGGCCCATTCGATCATAGGCTGCACGCTTTTGTTCATCCTTGAGGATATCATAGGCTTCATTGATCTCTTTAAATTTTTTCTCAGATTCTTTGTCACCCGGATTTTTATCTGGGTGAAATTTCATCGCAAGCTTACGGTAAGCTTTTTTAATCTCATCTGCTTTCGCTGATCGAGAAACCCCGAGAAGGTCATAAAAATCTTGTTTTGCCATTCATTAACCAATAGCGCCCAGTGGGCAGTTGTTTGTTTTATTTCTGGATTGCTTCGATTCCTTCGGAACCTCGCAATGACGAATAAGGGGAACGTCATTGCGAGGAGTTTTGCTTTGAAGCAATCTAGAAAACAATGTTAGAGTTACTCTTTATCCTTGTTATTGTTATTATCATCGACTTCTTCAAAGTCAACATCAACGATGTCTTCTTTATTAATTTTATCCGATTCATCAGGAATTTCGGATGAAGTATCTTCCTGTGATCCTTCCTGACTTGCTTTATAAAGTGCTTCGCCTAAGGTCATGGAGACTTGGGTCAAGACTTCCATTTTTTCCTGGATTACAGATTTTTCAGGAGAATCCAAAGCTTCACGAAGGTCTTTGATGGCCGCTTCGACTTTCTCGCGATCCGTTGCCCCTATTTTATCCCCATTTTCTTTAAGGGTCTTTTCAGTTGTGTGGATGAGGGCCTCAGCATGGTTGCGAACTTCCACGAGTTCTCGACGCTTTTTATCCTCACTCGCATGGGATTCAGCATCCTTGACCATTTTATCAATGTCTTGCTCTGAAAGACCGCCAGAGGCTTCGATTCGGATTTGCTGTTCTTTTCCAGTTGCTTTATCCTTTGCGAAAACATGAACGATACCATTGGCATCTATATCAAAAGTCACTTCAATTTGAGGCATTCCGCGTGGGGCAGGAGGAATTCCCATGAGATCAAATTGCGCTAAGAGTTTGTTGTCTGCCGACATTTCGCGCTCTCCTTGGAAAACACGTATGGTAACGGCAGTTTGGTTATCATCAGCAGTTGAGAAGACTTGGCTCTTTTTCGTAGGAATCGTCGTATTGCGATCAATAAGTCGGGTGAAGACTCCTCCTAAAGTTTCAATGCCGAGGGAGAGAGGAGTGACATCAAGAAGAAGGACATCTTTCACGTCTCCCCTTAAAACACCTCCTTGGATCGCGGCACCCAAACCAACAACTTCATCCGGATTAACACCCCGATGAGGATCCTTCCCAAAGAATTGTTTCACAGTTTCGATGACTTTTGGCATACGGGTCATACCGCCGACCAGGATAATTTCATCTATGTGGCCCGCTGTGAGACCAGCATCTTCAAGAGCTGCTTTACATGGTTTGACCGTTCGTTGAATGAGATCTTCAACAAGGCTTTCTAATTTAGCGCGCGTCAGCTTTACATTGAGATGCTTGGGTCCAGAGGCATCAGCTGTAATAAAGGGAAGATTTACATCGGTTTGCACGGCACTGGAAAGTTCAATTTTGGCTTTTTCAGCAGCTTCCTTTAGTCGTTGGAGAGCAAGCTTATCCTTGCGAAGATCGATACCTTGTTCCTTATGAAATTCATCGGCCAAATAGTCTATGATGCGTTGATCAAAGTCTTCACCTCCTAAAAAGGTATCACCATTCGTTGATTTAACTTCAAAAACACCGTCTCCGATTTCGAGAATAGAAACGTCAAAGGTTCCGCCTCCTAGGTCATAAACGGCAATGACCTCACCTGCTTTTTTTTCTAAACCATAGGCTAGAGCTGCTGCCGTTGGTTCATTGATAATGCGCAGAACTTCAAGACCCGCAATTTTTCCGGCGTCTTTCGTGGCTTGTCGTTGGGAGTCATTAAAATAAGCAGGAACTGTGATAACGGCTTGTGTAACTTTTTCACCTAAAAAGTTTTCCGCTGTTTCTTTCATTTTTTGAAGAATGAATCCACTGATTTCACTGGGGCTATACTTTTTGCCCTCGACTTCAACCCATGCGTCTCCATTTGGGCCCTCTACAATTTTATAGGGGACAAGTTTCATGTCTTTTTTTGTCACTGGATCATCGAATCGTCGCCCAATAAGACGCTTTATAGCAAAAAGGGTATTTTCGGGATTTGTTACGGCTTGGCGCTTTGCGGCTTGTCCGACAAGGCGTTCGCCCGTATTCGTAAACGCAACCATGGAGGGGGTTGTACGCCCACCTTCGGCGTTTTCAATAACTCGGGCTTCTTTTCCGTCCATGATAGCAACACAAGAGTTTGTGGTACCAAGGTCAATTCCAATCACTTTACTCATATTATTCCTCTTTCTTTTCTGTAGTGAAAATTAAAATTGGTCTATTTCCCTTATGTAGGTATGGTCTCGGTTGGTTGCAATGTGGGGTCAGAATTTTTTCCTTTAGCAACGCCTACAAGCGCTGGGCGTAAAAGTCTACCACTTAATTGGTATCCGACTTGAAGGACATGCACAACAGTTCCTGCCGGTTGATCAGGGGCGTCGACTTCAAACATGGCTTGATGAAGGTGATGATCAAAAGGTTTGCCTAAGGGTTCAATTTTTTCAATACCGTGTTTTTTGAAAGCAAAGAGGAGTTCCTTTTCGGTAATTTCCACGCCTTCCATAAGGCTTTTTAGCAGTTTTTCAGGGTGGTCATGATCCTCAGGGACACTCTCTAGCGCACGCCTTAAATTATCAGCTACTGTTAAAAGTTCCCGTGCAAAGCCTGTTGTTGCATATTTTGCTGTTTCTTCTCGTTCTCTCTCGGCTCGTTTCCGGTAGTTGTCCAGCTCAGCTAACGTTCTTAAAAGCTGGTCTTTAAGCTTATCGACTTCAGCCGTGAGCTCTTCTTCCCTTGAAACTTCAGCAGAAGCCTCTTCTTCGGTGGGAAGGGTTTCATCTTCTGGAAGGGGAATTTCTTTATCTGTCATTGTTTAACCTATCGTCTTGCTAATGAGTTTTGCTGTATAGTCTACCATAGGAATAATGCGGCTGTAATTTAATCTTGCAGGGCCGATCACACCGATGGCGCCGACAATTCGTCCATTGTCTGCTGAATAGGGTGAGACAATAAGCGAACAGCCGGAAAGTTGGAAAAGATTATTATCAGAACCAATAAAAATTTGAACCCCATCTGCTTCAATAGCTGCATCAAGCAGTTCTAAAAGCTCTTCTTGTGTATCCAGAGCATCAAAGAGGAGTCGGATGCGATCCAGTTCTTCCACATGGCGAACGTCCTGAAGAAGGTTAGATTGGCCACGGACAATGAGAGAGGTGGATGTGCCTTTCCCGGCCCATACCGCAAGACCCTCCTCCACAACTTTTGAAGAGAGAAGATCGAGTTGGGTTCTGTTATCTTCAAGTTCACCTAGAATTTGGGCCTTTGCTTCTTTAAGTGTTTTCCCAGAGAGGCGATTATTTAAATAATTTCCTGCCTCAATAAGACTTGAAGGAGGAATTCCAGCGGGTGTTTCAATAATCCGGTTTTCCACAAGTCCGTCTTCTGTGATAAGAACGACAAGGACACGTCCAGGACTTAAGCTTACAAACTCCATATGCTTTAAGATGCTTTCTGATTTGGGAGCAAGGACAATGCCCGCACAACGGCTGAGACCGCAAAGGGCTTTGGTTGCATCTTCCAAAATATTAGAAAAGTTCTTGTTGGTTGCTTTACAATGATGCTCAATTTCTTTTTGTTCTTCGGGGTTCAGTGCCCCAATTTCTAAAATACCATGGACAAAAAGGCGAAGCCCAGCTTCCGTCGGAAGGCGTCCTGCAGAAGTATGAGGAGCATAAAGAAGACCCGCCGCTTCCAACTCTGCCATGACATTGCGAATACTTGCTGGTGAAAGAGACATGCCCAAGCGGTTGGAAAGGGTCTTTGAACCGACAGGCTCCCCCGTTTCAACGTAAGCATCAACGATATGGCGAAAAACCTCGCGGGATCGTTTGTCTAATTCTTGCAGTTTTGTCATAGCTCTTTTATCACTATTTAGCACTTCCTAAAAAGCACTTCCTAAAAGTGTCATCCTTGGCAAGTAATGCTTTGTTTTCTAAGGGAAAACATTAGCTTTGCTTGGCCGAGGATCTGCTATAAATCTCCAAAAAATCCTCGGCAAAGAAACGCTAAGTCCTTGTTTCCCAAGGGCAAGCGTTTCTTGCCAAGGATGACACAAGGTGGAGATTCATAAACTCTTTTCACCTTATATGGAATGTAGTAATGACTTAAGCTTGCGTCAATCTTTTGAAAGAGAGTTTTTATGAGATCTTCAAATCGTCGCCCTGACCAACTCCGTTCGATTTCATTTGAAGAAGGGTTTGCGAAACATGCCGAAGGATCGTGTTTGACTAAGTTTGGGGATACCCATGTCTTATGTACAGCTTCTGTTGAAGAAAAGGTACCTCCATTCCTTCGTAATAAAGGGACTGGATGGGTGACGGCCGAATATGGCATGCTTCCACGCTCAACCCACAGCCGTATCGACCGAGAAGCCGCTCGGGGAAAACAAACGGGAAGGACTCAAGAAATTCAACGCCTTATTGGGCGAGCTTTGCGATCTGTTGTCGATTTAAAAGCCCTCGGAGAGCGTCAAGTTATCATTGATTGTGATGTGATTCAAGCTGATGGGGGAACGCGAACCGCAGCTATTTCAGGGGCTTATGTGGCTCTTTACCGCGCTCTTCAGAAGTTAGTTAAAGACGGAAAGCTGGAATCCCTTCCCCTAGGCCATCAAGTCGCAGCTGTTTCTTGTGGAATTGTAGGAGATGTTCCTATCCTCGATTTAGACTATGGGGAAGATAGTACCGCACAAGTGGATGCGAATTTTGTTCTGACAGATGCAGGAGCGATCATCGAAATTCAAACAACGGCCGAGGAAAAACCTTTTGAAGAGGCCGCTCTTTTTGAAATGATGCGCTTGGCACGTCTGGGGATTAATGAGATTGCGTCTTTGCAAAGAAAGGCGTTGGGGTTGGAGTGATTTTTATGTGCGCGTCCAAGTTACTTAAGCTTGAATAGAGACGGTGAATAATTGTGCATATATTTCTACTTGATATTATAGATAAAATTTTTTATATTTTTTTAAATTATTTTTTATAAAGATGCAATACAAATGAAATTTCAAATTTCGAAAATTGCGCATTTATTTTGCTCTCTTCTTGAGCAAGATAGAAATCAAGGACGTCCCCTTGATTGTGGCTTGGATGAGGCTTTATTGCAACTTTATTTTATTAATCCATATTTGTGTGTAAACTCAAAAAGTATGCAATTAACAGACTCGCTTTCAGGTTATAAAGGAATCAACATTATCCCAGAAGAAGCTCCAGGACATTTATTAAGGCTACTAGCTTTAGATGATTTAAGTCATACCGACGATATAAAATCGATATTTTTAAGAGAGGCAGCCAATAGAGGAGATGTTATTGCTCAATTTGAAATCGCTCGTAGATCTTACCTAAAGAGAGCTTCTGATGGATCTACTCTTGAAGAGGATACAGAAGCGATGAAATGGCTCAAAAAAGCCGCTGAAAATGGTCACCCAAAGGCACAGCATAAGCTTGGGTTACAAATGAGATCTGAAAATCCATTATTAGCAGCTAAATGGTTTACAAAAGCTGCAGAGCAAGATCATAGGTCAGCTCAATACGAATTAAGTAAGGTTTACTTGAACGATAAAAGCTCTTTTTATAATTTAGATTGGGGGATTTACTGGCTTATAAGAGCTGCTGCGCAAGATATTCCAGAAGCCCAACTTGAGCTTAGTGAACGCTATATGAAAGGCGATGGCGCTCCTAAAAATTTGAAAGAAGCCTACAAATGGCTTTGCAGGGTTCCGGATGGCCAACCAAAAAAAACACAGGCATTGTACGAGCTTGCTGTGCTTATAGAAAAAGATAAGAAAATTCCTCAAAATGATGAAACTATGGCTATAAATTTGATATGCCAAGCTGCTCGTTTTCGTCATCCAACGTCATTGTATATGCTTGCTAAACACTTAGAAAAAGTAAGATCAAATTCTCAAAATAAACTTGACATTACAATGCTTTATAAAATGGCTGCCGACCGATGTAATGTAGACGCACAATATGCGCTCGGAAAACACTATGAGACGGGAGAGATTCTCAAGAAGAACATTCTAGATGCAGAATTCTGGTATATCGCAGCTGCTCGGCAAGGCCATGTTGAAGCTTCTAATAAACTAATTGAGTGGTATGAAACGGGCAGTGAAGGAATCCCTCAGGATAGAGATTTGGCAATTCATTGGATTCAAAAGATTGCTGAGAAAAATTGGGAAAGTATGGATTGTGATACCTTAGAAGCCCACCAGGAGAGCACTGTTTGGACAACAGAAAGAAAAGAAAGTAGGGCTATACAATGGATTCCGAAAAGTGCTCAGCAAGGCAAGAAAAGCTTAAATCACAATACATTGGAAACACAACGAGGGCTAATTTTTGATGGCTTAAGGCGACAACTAGGGGTTACTCCAACGTGGAGAATACTGAGAAGAGAATAAAGCTCAGACGGTCTGTAAGCCGGGTTGCTTTCGGTGGGTTTGCCATGCCACCTTTGTTGCCAAAGACACTTAGATTGGAAGGATGGGTTAGATAAACTTATTTAGATAGACTTCTCTAAGAGTCAATGATATTAAGTATTTTTTTACACAAAAGGAGAAATTAATTGTTTTTAAGTCACTTTATGAGAGTGCAATTTAAGATTGGTATCTTGGTTGTAGGTTTGGTTGTTTCTTCGGTGCCGCTTGTAATAGCAATGGAAGAGGTGGATAAACATACCCTTTCATTATTTCAGCCTGTCATGGAAGTGTCTGATGAGGATAAAGAGAATACCCCAATTAAAAGGCAGTATGTATTCGAGACAGGAGTCGCGGGAAAACAAACGAGACAGAGAAAAGCGAGAAGAATTAAGAGAGAAAAAAAAGAAGAAAATAAAGTTGATGCAATAGCATCATTTATCATGGAGCCATCTGACGAAGTCCTACAGCCCATTCTTGGCTCATTTCTGAATCTAAATGTCAAAACAGAAGAAAATGAAAATAATGTTAATAAAACGACATTGAATATTCTAGAACTAGCCGACGAAGTCCTACAGCCTATTCTTGTCCGGGCTGTGTTTTCCGATCTCAAATCCTTATATTCTTTCCTATTTGTTTGTCGACATATACATAATCTTGTGATGGATCGGCACATTTTAACACATCTTGCGATAGCTAGTACTCAATATGAGAATGAGAGTCAGAAGGAATTTGAGCGAAAAGTATTTGAAAAACACCCTTTTCCCTACATTTATCTATCAAGAAAAATCACGAGTTTAGAATTAGAAGCTCGCAATATAGAAGCTGAAAGAGTTTTTAGGAGAGCTTTGGAATGCTCTCCATTAGGAGATACTATACTCTATGAGTTTTTAGCCTATCGAGCGGGGTTATTTCTACAAAGGAATGATTATCTTTTCTCTCCAGAAAATGCCCCAAATGATTTGGAAAAAAAATTAATAATTGCAGCAGTTTCATGGCGAAATAAATTTGAAAAAAATAAAAATGCCATAAGAATAAATTTTCATCTGAGAAGGTACCAAGTTGAACTCTACTTTATCATGTCCCGGTTCTTTCCGAATCAAATAGGCATGGGACGACTTGGGGAAGGTTTTCGAGGTCTAAGAAATAATGCTATAAGTGATGTAAAAAACCCTAATTATCCTGCCTATCTGCTGAGATTTTTTGCAGATCATGGTCCTGATCGAGTGGTACTGTTGGATGAAGCAAGTCATCGGGGGGATGCCATCGCCCAACATAAGTTTGGTCTGTATTATAAGGAGAAGGGTAATTTAGACGAATCCATAAATTGGTTTAGAAAATCTGCTGATCAAGGTCATTTAGATGCAATGTTTGAGCTTGGACAACTTTATCTGACGGGTAATGGTATTCCACAAGATGGGGAAGAAGTAATTAACTGGCTAGCCAAAGCAGCCGAGGGAGGACATGCTAGATCCTTATACGAGCTTGGCATATTACACGCAATAGGGTTCAATGGTGGTCTGCCAGACATGCCTCAAGCCACATATTTATGTGCTCGAGCTGCGGATGCCGGAATGATAGAATCTAAGGTCGTTCTTATTTGTGAGTTTGGAAATAGTTATCCGGTTCCTCGAGAACTGCGAATTAAATGTAAGCCCCCTCAAGGTACTAATCCGGAAGCATATGCCAAGAAAAATTTTAAGCGTGCCCCGAAACAATATAACCTTGGTTTACGCTATGCGTATGGGAATGGGGTCGCGCAAAATTGGGTTATGGCTGCTCGATTGTTCGCAGAAGCCTCGTTCCTCGGTCATAGAAAGGCGCAACGCGAGCTTGCTTCCTGTTATGAAGAAGGTCACGGGGTTCCCAAAATTAGGCGTTCGAGCATACGTTGGATCCAACAGGCTGCCACATGGGAACAGCGGGACATAAAATTTTAGAGTCATCAAGGATAAAGAAAAAACGTAGACGGTTATTTATTATTATTTTGTTAAACTTTATTTTAAGAGAGTATTGATGAAATTTAATTTTATATTGTTGACATTGCTAAGTTTTATATTTTCTTTGATTAAGCCCACATGGGCGATGGAGTGCGGAGGAGAATGGGAACAGGAAGACGAAAACAAGAGACTCGCCATACCTCTCGGTACTATTTCGAAAGAAGAGTGCATACTTAACCAAGTAAACGAACTTGAATCTCAAGGTAAACTAAAAACAGCTTTAGTCTTAATCCTTGGTGCTGTTCATAATGATTTCACTCACACATACAATCCCTTTTTAGGTTTTCGAGCCCTATTGCTTTATGAGCAACATCCAGAATTATCTGTTTCTAAAGAAGAGAAGAAAGAAATAGGGCGAAAGACTGCCGATACATTTCTTAACATCCTTAAAGAGAAGAAAGTGTTGGGAAGATTTTCTGATTTTCATGAAGATTTCTTTTACATGAGGGTAGGTAAATATTTAACCCAAGTGTACTTAATTTTGTTTGGCATGGAAGTTGATTTAGAGAAATTAAATCTAGTAAGACAAAAACTTTCTATTGGACTTGAAATTACTGAACAAATTGGGCATACACAAAAAACTTATCTCGATTGTTTAATTAAATTTTTTACTTTATTATATAAACACCTTTTTTCTTTGGTACCATTATGGTCTCCAGATCAAGGTGACGCAATCGATTGTTATTCTAAGTATATGTTTTATAATGAATTAAATACCCGTTACAAACGGATAGCACATAAAGATTTCCCTGGAGCCATGGAAGAAGCTCTTGAATGTCAAAGAACTATTAGTCTGCATTATTTAAACAAGTATCTTGAAGGAAATTTTCAAAAACGTTTTAAACCAGGCGTTAAATGGTCTATGCGCTATCTTGCAAAGGAAAAAACGGACAAGGATAAGCGTGAAGGAATTTTGACCATCCTCCGCGATTGTTATGAAAAACGGTACGAAATAAATGTAAAAAATGAAAATGAATTGATATTTTTAACAACTTTACGGCCGGGTATATCAAAAGGAGACGGACAATACCGATTTGCCAGTTTCTTAGAAGATGTTAGGGAAGAAGCAAATAGAGTTAACTCTTTATACCAAAAAGCTGCTTTAGGAGGGAGCGTTGGGGCGCAATTTAAGCTTTACTTACTTTTAAAAGAAAATAATGATATTTTTAACAAAATACAGATGGTTACTTGAGAGCTGATCCTTTTTATTGGCTTAATCAAGCAGCTGTGCGGGGTGACTTGAAAGCGCAATATGAAATTTACAGAATTTATGAGGAAGGTCAGGGGGGCGATTTAGAACTATTTAAGAAAGAAAATACTGAATTTTGGTTACGGCAAGCCGCGTTAGGAGGTTATGTAGAGGCTCAATGTAAGCACTCCTTTCTCTTCACAAGGGTCTTATTGAATAAATAAGGTGTCACGAATACAAAGAGATAAGATACTGTTAATCCTGTAAAATAAATGATAAGAGGCGGCACTCTTAGAGAACACAGAGAAGAGAATAAAGCGCAGACGGTCTGTAAGCCGGGTTTTGTCCCAGATCCTTGTTTTTGCAAGGAGAGGGGAGAAGTATTCATCTGGGACGTCAGTTACCTGACGCCTCGTGCGACCGACCCGGATGACGACCCAAAGACAGGCCATGTGTCATCCCTATTTGGTCTTGCTCTCGGTGGGGTTTACCATGCCACCTTTGTTACCAAAGGCGCGGTGCGCTCTTACCGCACCCTTTCACCCTTACCTGTTTCCAGGCGGTTTGCTTTCTGTTGCACTTTCCCTAAGGTCACCCTCGCCGGACGTTATCCGGCACCGTGTCTTTATAGAGCCCGGACTTTCCTCTGGGTTGCCCCAGCACCTCTCCGACCATCTGCACTTTTTATATAAGCATTTCTTGGGATTTTAACAAGCTTTTCAGAAGGGTAAGGGTTTCTCGATCTGCGATTCCATCGATTTTGTGGGGCTGGAAATGGCGCTGGAAGGCGAGGAGGGTATGGGTTGGGGACGTGGTTTCATAGCCGATTTTTTCAAGAAACTTAATTATATTCTCATCTTCCATTTCAACCCTGGATTGCTTCGTCGTTACACTCCTCGCAATGACGTTAGGGGGGGAGGGCCACATTCCAAGCCCTTCTCTTGCTAGAGTCTCCCAAGGAAAAAGGTGCCCAGGGTCCTGTTTGCGACGGGGAGCTATATCAGAGTGACCTAAGATGCGTGAGAAGGGAATGCCCCACCGAGCATTGATGGCTTCGCAGAGCCTCAAGAGCGTGTCAATTTGAGCCTCTGGAAAGGGAAGGTACCCATGGCTATGGCCTGGATTGGCGAGTTCAATTCCAATTGAACAACTGTTCAAGTCTGTACAGCCTTGCCAAAAGCTTTCCCCCGCATGCCAGGCGCGCTTATCTTCTTCGACGAGTTGGTAAACATGTCCCATTTCATCAATAAGGTAATGGGAACTGACTTTTGAAAAAGGATTTGTTAGCTGTATAAGAGCCCCTTCAGCTGTTACCATATCTGTGTAGTGAATGATAATGGAATCAACAGGCAACTTTCGTTCATTAAAGCTAGGGGAGGGGGCTTTGAGGATCTTCATGAGGGTTTTCCTTTTTCTAAAGTTTCCTCCTTCTCCAGCAACTCAAGCCACCTCTCCTCTTTATGGTGAAGGTCGTGGCGGGCGGTTTGAAGGGCTTGGGTCGTTTTCTCGAACCTTTGAGGATCGCGTTGATAAAGGGAATGATCATCCAGTATTCCTTCCAATTGTTCGATTTTTTGATTCAAGACCTCAATGTCTTGAGGGAGAAGAGAAAGCTCACGCTCTTCCTTATAGCTCAGTTTTTCGCGCGCCTTAGGCTTTTCAGAGACAGGCGCCTTCTTTTTTTCAATTTTAGGAGGCGCGGAAGGGTTATGTTGGGCTGCATAATCTGTATATCCACCCACATACATCTGCACGTGACCCTCCCCTTCAAAGGCTAGAATGTGAGTGGTTGTGCGGTCTAAAAAGTCTCGATCGTGACTTACCAATAGAAGAGTTCCCTGATAATCAGCTAAATATTCCTGCAATAGGTCTAGAGTTTCCATATCTAAATCGTTGGTAGGCTCATCGAGGACGAGAAAATTGCTAGGTTTCGCTAATATCTTTGCAAGCAGCAGGCGGTTCCGCTCCCCTCCTGATAAATTTTTTAAAGGCGTTAAAGCTTGCTTTCGGTCAAAGAGAAAATCTTGCAAATAGCCCATGACATGGCGCGGCTCTCCTTGAACAAGAACTTGATCTCCCCCTTGTTCACACAAGGTTTGCCAGGGGTTGAGTGTCAAATTAAGGGAGGACTGCGTTTGTTCAAATACAGCGAGTTCAAGATTTTTAGCCCGGCGTATGTGTCCCTGATCGAGCGCGACTTCACCAAGGAGAAGCTTGATGAGTGTTGTTTTTCCGGATCCGTTCGGACCAATGATACCGATGCGATCTCCTCTCAAAATACGACAAGAAAAGTCTTTAATAAGTGGCCTATCCTGAAAACTCTTAAAAACATGTTTGGCTTCAATGACAAGCTTACTTCCCAAAGGCGTTTCTTGGGCCGTAAAGGAAATCCCCCCTTGGGGTCCTTGATGTTGTCTTCGTTCCTGTCTTAAGGCCAGAAGATTCCTGAGACGTCCCATATTTCGCCTGCGGCGAGCCGTTACGCCCCGATGAAGCCATTCGGTTTCTTGAGCAATTTTTTGCGCGAGTTTCTCTTGGGTTCGGATTTCATGGTCAATAATCTCTTCAGCCCATTCCTCAAAAAAGGGGTAACCTTTCTCAAGAACTCTGAGGCGTCCTCGATCCAGCCAAAAGGTCCTTTGAGAAAGCTTTGTGAGAAAGGTCCGATCATGGCTGATCATAAGGATCGCGCCTGTATAAGCTTTTAAAATATCCTCCAGCCACTCAATCGTGACAAGATCCAAGTGGTTTGTGGGCTCATCGAGGAGGAGGACGTCAGGTTTCCCAACGATCGCTTTGGCAAGCATGACGCGTCGGGATTCGCCTCCTGAAAGGCTTGACAGCATCTTTTGAGGGTCGAGTTCCAGGTGGCTCAGCGTTTCCTCAAAGACGTAAGATTCAACATCTTTTTTTGCTTGTTTTTTTAAAAAATCAAAGGCTGATATTGACTCAGAGGGAGCAAGAGATTGATCAAGAATTCCGATTTTAAGTCCTGGCTTAACGTAGCGTTCTCCAGCATCAAGCTCGAAGGTTCCTGCAAGGACTTTTAAAAGCGTTGATTTTCCACTTCCATTGCGTCCCACAAGACACACCCGATCCCGTGGGAAGAGGGAAAGAGAGGTATCCTTCAGAATGACCCTCGTCCCAAAGGTAAGGTTGGCATTGTTAAGGGCAAGAAGTGGTGGTGTTGTGTTCATGGGAAAATCTTTAGGTTGACGTGGGTGAGAGTGCAAGAAGAATTATTTTTTCAAAATCAAAAAAAATCCTAGGCAATTGATGCCTAGGATTTATGGACGTAAAAAATTAACTAGAACCAACTTTTGATATATCTTCCGACTGCGGCTGGAACCTTAGCGATCTCTGATACCTTATTGCTTATTCTTTTGCCGAAACCAACGTGGTTTTGGTCTATTTTAACATTGTTCGGACTTACAGCATCAGCTTTAATAGCCTGAAGGCTATGATTTTTAAGATCTCCAAACCAACCATTTGCAGCCAGTTTTACTGATTGCCCAACGTGTTTGAAACCATCGATAAATCCTCCAAAGAAGGGAGTTCCTAATGAAAGTGCAGGTACAATATCATTTTCACGCCAGATGCGGATAATGCGATTGTTACCAAGAAGATTTTCCATCTGTTCAGCCCCTTTGTGGTCGAAGACCCTTGGGGATGCGAAAGTTACCAAATCAACCTTTGATGTGGAATTGAAAGCGTTAACTAAGTTTTTCTTGAGATCGAAAGCAGCTAGGTGAGCGAGCGCCCCCCTAAACTATGGCCTGTTACCAAGATATCTACATCCTGTATACTTTTGCCATTAATAGTAAGAATGTGTTCAATGGCATCGAATAAAGATTCGCGACTCTCCATATAGCGAGTATTAAATCCTCCATGGACATATCCATTTATTCCTAATTCATCATTTTTCTGCTTGAAAGCCCAGAGATTTGCTTCTGTGAAGTCTTCAAGAGATTCACTGCCGTGGTAAGCAATAGTAAGGCGAGCTATCCCATTCTCTTCTTTATAAGTGACGATACCTGCAGGTACATCACCATGCTTACGGGATACTGCACTAAAGGTAATCACATGATAACCATTCTCCACCAACCTCTGACGCTCTTCAAAGCCTTTCTGCTTGCTAATAGGTATTGATTTTATAGCAATCAGATCTTTATCGTTGTATGAAGCGGAAGATGCAATAACAGCATCTTTAACAAGGTTTCCCCGATGCTGGGTCGTAATGACACGTCCAGGAGAGTCTTCCCATATTGCATCGGTTAAAACATCCAAATTAGCATATGCGTTTGACGTAATTGTCGCTGATACCAATAACCACTTAAGTACTCTCACTTTTACCACCTTGTTATAAAAATAAATTATAATATTTACTAACAATTATTAGTTTATACATAAGATTTTTTTAAATAATTCAAGTATAAATGAGAAGTATTTAAGTATTAATCATTTATAAAAAGTATAATATTCAAACTATTTAGTATTTGGAAATCTGTTCATTGGTGCATTTATTCAATAAGAATTGTAAGTAATGCTAAATAACCCCAGTTTTGGATAAGGAGTCACGCAAACCTACCTATCGATTTCAGAAATGGTGTCATCCTTGGCAAGAAATGCTTTGTTTTCCATAGGAAAACATTAGAAATTTCTTGGCCGAGGATCTATTTTTTTAAAAGAGAATCTCGAACAAATTTTTCACTGGATATCTTAACACAAGTTGCTCGGCCAAGAAAAGCTAATGCCCGCTTCGCTTGGCAAACCCCCGCTTATGTAATTAGGAACAATTTATCCTATAAGGATAAGCGGGGGCAAGGATGACACGGAGAAGGGGAAAAATGATGTTTTTTCTCAATCAGTTACATAAACACAGCGGATTTCCTTATCCAAAATTGGGGTTAAATAGATAAATTAAATTGATGTATTTTCTGGATTGCTTCGTCGCTAACGCTTCTCGCAAAGACGCCCCACCCGTCTTTGCGAGGCTCTGAAAGAACCGAAGCAATCCAGAAATTTCTGATCTATTCTGAAAGAAGATAAGAGAAGTCAGTTTATTTTTTTTATTGATATAACATGGAGAAAGAAGGTGAGACCTATTGGGCTTACTTCATAAAAAATAAAAGCCACACAAATGTGCGGCTTTTATCATTTAGAAAATTTAGTTTTTTTAATTAAGCTGCTTCCGCTGCTTTTGCAGTTGGTTCACTGGCGAACCAGCTCATCCCCCAGCTATAAGCGCTACTAGCGGCGGAACCGATAGCTTTCACACAAGCATAACTAGTTTCAGCAGCTGTTTTAGTTGCTTTGTAGACTGTCTTAGCTACAGGAACAGCATAGGTTTGAACTGTATCTGTTAAGAATCCGAGATCTCTCAGAGCTTCACCTTGTGCAACTCGAGAAGCTCCACTACGGATATATTGATCAGCCGCAGGAATATACTGTGTCCACCAAGTGTTAGCAGCAGAAGCTATAGCTGCAGCTGCGTTTCCGGCTTCTTCTACAACCAAAGGTCCCACGTAGCTCAAAACGAAATCCCCAGCGACACGAGCTCCAGCAGCAAAAACGAAAGGTTCAGCTATATCCCAACCTATTTTAGCTGCATTAACAACAGCTCGGCCAGCTTTTTGAGCATAAGATCCATCACTGCCTGGAAGTTTCGTTCCGACACCACCAGCCTTTTTCCAAGCTTCCTCATTTGTTTGCTCAGATTTTAGAAATGCATTTACATCAGCTGCTTTTGAAAGTCCCTCTTCAATCTCATTCCAATTCTGGCTATCAAGAGCTTGCTTTACAGCAACGTGCCCTCCAACGATATCAGAATCTTCATTTGTTGCGCTTGCGATATTTCCAATTAAGAAAGAAGAAATAAGAGCAGAAGAAATTAACAACTTTGTATTGTTTACCATGTTACCTCACAATTAATATAAAAAAGGTACTATCACCTATTGTGCATATATAGATTCTTTTCCTCCTTTACCAATAGAATTTTTGCAATCTGTCTATTCCAAAAATGCATAACCTAATGATAAAACTTTCTCTTAATAAAAAGATAGATCAAAAATCTAACTTACACACAAATGTAAGATACATATCTTTTTTAGAAATGCAAGTAATTATTTATGAAAAATTATAAAATTCTTTAATTATCTTTTTACATCGTCATAACTAGTTGAAAAAATTAAAAAACTAGTCTTCCTTCAGTTCCTCAAGATTCTCAAACAACTTCAAAACCTCAGGATTAGCGAGAGCTGTAATATTGTGCACAGGCCGTCCATGGATCGTTTCACGTACGGCCAGTTCTACAATCTTTCCATTTTTCGTCCGGGGAATATCACTGATCTGAATAACCTTGGCGGGGACATGGCGTGGCGAAGCATTGGCTCGAATCTTTTGCTTTATTACGTTAATCAGCTCGGGTGTTAAAGTTACTCCTTCTCGTAGTTTGACAAATAAGATAACCCGAACATCTTCTTGCCATTCTTGACCTACGGCAAGGCTTTCTAATACCTCAGGAATTTGTTCAACCTGCCGATAGATTTCTGCTGTGCCAATGCGCACACCCCCAGGATTCAAGACAGTGTCTGATCGTCCATAAATAATGAACCCCCTATGGGTTGTGCGTTCCGCATAGTCTCCATGGCACCAAACATCAGGAAACCTTTCGAAATAGGTCGCATAGTATTTAAGGTCTCCCTTATCTTCCCAAAAAAAGACAGGCATTGAGGGGAAGGGGGTTGTGCAAACAAGTTCTCCCTTTTGGCCTATAACAGAGTGACCCTCTTGATCAAAAACCTGGACATCCATGCCAAGGCCTGGAGCTTGAAGTTCTCCTCGCCACACAGGACCAATGGGATTTCCTAAGGCAAAGCAAGAAATGATATCCGTTCCCCCTGAAATGGATGCCAAACAAATCTTGGAAGAAATGTGTTCATATACAAAGTCAAAGCTTTCTGGGACTAATGGCGATCCTGTTGAAGTTATCATCCGTAGTTTTGAAAGATCATAGGTATTTTTTGGATAAACCTCATCTTTGTGGAGGGTATCGATATATTTAGCAGCAGTTCCAAAATGGGTCATCCCTTCAGTCTCTGCAAATTCCCACAAAATTTGATCAGCGGAGACCATGGGGGATCCATCATAAAGCAGAAGCGTTGCTCCTGAAGCAAGCGCTGAGACTTGCCAATTCCACATCATCCACCCACAGGTCGTAAAGTAAAACACCCGATCCCCTGGTTTGATATCACAGTGGAGTTGATGTTCTTTCAGATGTTGTAGAAGCGTTCCTCCCACCCCATGAACGATGCATTTAGGTACATCCGTTGTTCCTGAGGAATACATAATATAAACAGGATGATTAAAGGGGACTTGGACAAATTCAATGTTTGTTGCGCCATGAAAGGGTGCTAGAGCGTCGTTCCAAGCTATGAGCCAGGAATGACTCGAAAGAGAGAAAGGTTGATCTCCATAAGGAAAAACAATGATTTTCTCAAGGCTGGGAAGGCCCGTACGGAGCTCATTCACCCTCTCCAAGCAATCAAAGCGTTTACCGTTATAATAATATCCATCGGACATGAATAAGATTTTAGGTTCAATTTGACCAAAGCGATCGAGAAGACCACTTACTCCGAAGTCAGGAGAGCATGAGGACCAAATAGCTCCAAGAGAGGTTGTTGCCAGCATAGCAATGACGGCTTCGGGTGTATTGGGGACATATCCACCAATACGATCCCCCTTCCTAACACCCAGGGACTTTAAATAGGCTGCAAGATGGGCGACTTCCTGATAAACCTCCCCAAAGGTTAAGGATCGTTTGACCTTGTCCTCCCCCCAAAAAGTGAGGGCTGGGGTTTCTGATGCGCGCGGACGGAGTAAATTTTCCGCAAAATTAAGCTGAGCATCAGTGAAAAATTCTGGCTTAAAAATGCCGTGGGGCAAGTGAATTTGGCGTTTACCTTCCTGAGACGTGGTTAGTCCACAAAAATCCCACACCGCGCACCAGAAATCACGAAGATGATTGATTGACCAGTCATGAAGAGCGTCAAAGGACGAAAGCTTTATCCCATGACGTTCATTGATCCTATGAATAAAGGAGGTGAGATTAGCTTCTTGAATTTGTTGAGAGGTGGGTGTCCATAGGGGATTTTTCTTGGCTTTCATTGTTATAAATTTACCAGAAGGTCATTATGATGAAAAGGATCCTTTTTCCATATGAATTTTTGTTACGATCTTTAGTTGACAATACGCTTCGGTTATTGTTAATTTTGGACATTAACTTTTAAAATAAAGAGAAAAAATCTTTTGTGAGTTAATAAACTTAAAAAAAGGGAGAATTTATGACTAAAAAATTTCTTAAACCATCATCTTTAATTAGAATCTCTGTGATGCTCCTGTACTTAACTTTTACGGGAGAAGCTATAAGTGGGAGAAGTTACATCGATTATCCAGAATTTCAGGAGAGAGTTGCCCGCTCCTGCAAAAGTCTACGCGCCCCATGGACTTCAGGAGAGACCAACGGTTATTGCCTTAATTTTCCATACCGTTTTGCGTGTGGAAAACTAGTCAAAGTTTATGTTGGTTGGAATGTATTGTCAACTGAAAGGCAAGTTATACAAGCGGAAAAAAATCAAGCCCATAGAACTAGTAACTCTTCTCTCCTTGAAAAACATAACGTAGCAATATGGGAGAAAGCGAATTTAACATATCCGAATATAACACCAGAAGCATTTTTCAAAGATCATTGTAAAGATTACGAAAATTTGCACGGGAACTCGAATATTCTTATAGTACCTCATGAAAACATGCAAACCAGAATAAAATTTTATTGCAAAACCCAAAAAATCACTAAGGTTGATTTGAAGAATTGGGGCTTCGCAGATAAGTCGGCGCTAGAAGAGTCTTTAAAAGGACGTGTCGGCGGCATGGGCGGGCACAGAGGCGAGGTTGGTGTGGTTTTTGATCCAGCGACTCATTTAAAAGAAAAAAACGACTGCATCATGCAATAAAAAAATAAAGCATACCTCAACTCTACTCCCTAATGAACGGATAATAGTATCACAAAAAATTGGGGAGTAGGATGAGAAGCTATCTTTAAAAAATTGAAATTTTAAAATCCAACTGACTTTGTCTATAAAATTACTGACATTGTTGGCATATAAATTTGACTGAAACCCCTAATCGATCTATCATAAACTTATAGATAACTTAAAAGAGGGAGGGTGGTTTCATGCAGATTCAAATTACCGGTAAAAAGATCGAAGTCAGTGAGGCGCTCCGGCGTCAATGTGATGAGAAAATTAAGCATATTTGCAAAAAATATGACTTAAGTCCTTTGGAGTGCTCAGTAACATTCTCAAAAGATGGCCCTCTGATTAACAGCGATATAGAGATGCACATTAGGGGTGGACTTTACATAAGTGCTCACAAAGAAACAGATGATGCCTATGTAAGTCTAGAGCAAGCTATTGAAACTTTCGAAAAACGGCTGCAACGTCATAAACAGAAGGTGATCGATCATACGAAAAAGCGAGGTGAAAAAAATTATAAAAAGCCACTTCCTGCTTATCAGTATATTATTAATGCCCAAAATGAGAAGGAGGCGGAACGTGAGCATCCTCTTATTATTGCTGAGATGACAACGGAAATTCCAACCCTAACGGTGGGTGAAGCCGTCATGCATTTGGACCTTTCAGATGCGCAGGCTATGCTCTTTAACAATGCGGCCCATGATCAGCTAAATGTTGTTTACCGTAGGACGGATGGCAATATTGGGTGGATCGCGCCTTCGAAGAATACGGAATCATAGACTCCTTACCCGTCCCCCGGGTCAAGCCCGGGGCTAAAGATTGCGAGCCTTCGTAGAAGGTGAAGCAATCTAGAACGCAGAAAGAGTTTGCACTAGATTGCTTCGAAGCAAAGCCCCTCGCAATGACGAACAAGGGGAAAGTAGTGACTCGTATCGAATTATTTCGATAGAAAGGAGAGAATATGATGAAATGGATCAGTCTTTTTTTAACGGCTTTGTTGCTTCCTTCTGAGAGAGGAATGGCACAAACAAGTCCAGCACCTCAAAAGAATTCGAAAACGGAAACAGTATATATCCCAACGGATTTGCCGCCACCTACCTCAACTGAAAACTTTTCGCAGCCTTTTTTTGATTCTACGACTGGTTATGAAGTCAATGAAGAGGTTGAAGAGCTTAAGGCAAAAGTTGAAAAACTCGAGAAAAAGATTGCGTCTCAAGCAGCCGTTAAGGTTGAGCCTGACGGGACCCTTGTCATTGAATCTAAAGGAGATATTGAGATTGTTTCCCCGGGCGTTGTGAAGTTTAAGGTTAAAAGCGTGGAGCTACCTAAGGCCCAGTAAATTATAATACTGCTACAATTTATGAATTACACTATTAGTCTAAAATCTCAGATACCTTTTTTCTGTAAAGAATATCATGTTCTTTAATGGTATTTTCTAGAAAACGACCAATATAGCCATATGCAAGGGAGCAAAATTGCCCTCCTCTCTTGAGTTCATCTAATGATTCTTCACGCCATTTCTGGGGTGGAAAGCTTATTCCATGGCAAGTGAAATCTTGAATAGGACCATAATCCAATATCTTTGTTGTTCCATAACTTAGAAATAATTGGGTTGCTTTAATCCTGAGTGGGCGAATACCAAGTTCAGGATTAGATTTAAATTCTATATCATGAGTAGTCGTATTGTAATTATAATATTCAGGTGATTCTGGTCTTTCGAGGCGGTTCATTGCAAGAAACTTGACATCTGGCATAGTGGCTCGGCCTAAATAAATTTCATAATAATATCTCATCATCCGTAAGATAGTATCTAAACTTCCACCTTTTCCTACAGCATCAATAAGAGTCAGTTCATCTTTTATAGACCCCATTCCTTGCCTATCCATATATTCACAATAAAATTTTAATTTTGTTGGTGTTACAAGGTTTCGCGCTCTTGTTGCAATTACATCATCGTAAAAGGGATCGCCCTTACGTATGTTCTCCATGTCCGGGGTTCCAGAATAGCTTAGATGAAAAATATGTGGTTCTTCGAGGCGCTCAGGATGATAGAATGCACATAGCTTTTCATAAGCGAGTTGTAAAAAGCAAGGTGATCGCCCAAGAAATAATATAGGATGAACGCCATCTGTTATTTGGAGATGATCAATTTGTTGAGCGCCTATAACCAGGTCTTCTATAATTGTAAGTGTAGGGGCCTTCAATCGGTCGTAAATTAAAGACTCTAGGGCAGAAAGGGGAACAGATCCAAATTCTCTTTCAACGCGCACACGAGCATCCTCCCTAATGAGATTTATTGACCGATCATCCAGCTCGCATAATGCTGGGTCATATACTTGAGAGTGAAATGCATACATCAAATGAGTGATAGCTTCTTTTTCAGTTGGATATTTACTTAGCAGATGGGACAAAATTTCTTTAGCAGCGTTTTCATTTAAAAGCTCTTCGCTTTTAGCTAAAACAAGGTCGTCCCCTCGGTGTTTTTTAAAGAGAAAATCTAAATTATCTTGTACTTGATTATCATCTCGAAATCTTAAACTCTTGGTGAGTGCACTTTTGTTAGAGGTACTTGGATTATCTTCCATTGCCAAGGAAGGAGATGTGAGAATAGGCCCTAATAAAATAAAAGAGGCAGTTAAAGTAGCTACAGAATTAAAAACTTTTGTTAAAGAATTTTCCAACAACATATTTGAACCTCATAAAACAATATATTTCAATATATTTATATCTACAAATATTTCAACAAAAAAATGTAATTTATTGTTCTCAAACGTTTTTATTTATTGTTCTCAAACATTTTCTCTCTGATAGAGTCGCTGGATGAAAGTGCTTCCACTCCCGGTAACGTCTTTCCCTCGAGCCATTCTAGAAAAGCTCCTCCAGCTGTTGAGACATAGCTAAAATCATCCACAACACCTGCTTGGATGAGGGCTGCGACCGTGTCTCCCCCACCAGCCACGGAAAGCAAAGAACCTTCCCGGGTGAGTTGTGCAGCACCTTTGGCAACGGTAGTTGTGCCTTTATCAAAAGGAGGCGTTTCAAAAACCCCAAAAGGTCCATTCCAGAGAAGGGTATGGCACGTCTTCATTTTCTTAAGGATGTGCTGACAGGTGAGGGGACCTATATCAAATATTTTTTGATCTCCAGCTACTTCAGGGATAAAAAGGGTTTCGATGCTCCTTTGATCTTCAAGATTTCGGGCCACCACCACATCTTCAGGTAAAATAATCTCTGGCGCTTTTGCGAGCAAACTTCTCGCAGTTTCCAAAAGATCATGCTCAAAGAGAGAGGCTCCTATATTATAACCTTTTGCTGCTAGAAAGGTATTTGCCATAGCCCCCCCAATAACCAAAATATCCACTTTAGAGAGTAGATTTTCTAAAAGAGGAAGTTTTGTTGAGATTTTTGCACCTCCCACAATTGCCATTAAGGGACGTTTGGGGTTACCTAGAGCACGATCAAGTGCCCGCAACTCTTCCTCCATCAATCGACCTGCATAAGATGGGAGGAAGTGGGCGATGCCTTCCGTTGACACATGCGCCCTGTGAGCAGTTGAGAAGGCATCATTGACATAGATATCACCCCACTGGGCCATCTCGCGGGCAAAGACAGGGTCATTCTTTTCCTCTCCTTCCACAAAGCGGATATTTTCTAAAAGAAGAATTTCGCCGTTATGAAGGGCATCGATGGCCTTTTCGACGAGGGGGCCTTGAGAAGTCTCGCAAAAGCGAACGGGCATAGGAGCCATTGACTTTGCTAAAGCTTGAGCAATGGGGGCGATGGTGAGGGATTTATCTTCCCCTTGAGGGCGACCAAGATGGGCCATCACGATCACTTTTGCGCCTTGAGAGCTCAGTTCTTTAAGGGTTGGGAGAGATCTTTCAAGTCGGGAAAGATCCGTGATCTGGCCGTTTTGAATGGGGAGATTGAGATCAAGACGAACGAGCACGCGTTTCCCACGGGCATTTAGGTCATCGAGAGTTCGGAAGTTTGGCATTTGTTATCTCCAGATTCTTTGTATTTTTTGGTTGATAGAATCTGGGTTGCTTCGTCGTTTACACTCCTCGCAATGACGATGGGAGGCGTCATTGCGAGGCTCTAAAAGAGCCGAAGCAATCCAGTTAACGTTGAGTTCATCGTGCCTATCTGCCAATATTCATTTCCTTGCCTAATTCACTTGATTCATAATCAACTACTCGAATGTCAGTATACGAAATTAAATCTATCATTTCTTCTAGAGACATCCCTATAATTTCAGCAGCTTGTCTCAATGTAATATGTTTTTCTTCAAGCATTTTCAGGGTCAGGGCCTCTATACTCCAACTATTCATAGTTAACTCCTAATCTTTTATAACTTTATAGGCCATTGTGCCATCACAGTTTTTTCTTTTGAAAGTTATAAAGAAATAAATGAAAAGCATTCAATAAAATTTTAAACAAATTTAAAAAATATGTTGCATCATAAAAATGAGAAGCGTACGCTTAAAGCGTGACGAACAGGTCACCAGCACCTGCCCGTCACTAACATAACAACCCTTACACAGGAGGATTATCATGCATGAAGACACTATTACCATACCTACACTTTATCTTAAAAGAATAAGTTATAAAATTCAGGAATTATCGAGGTTTGCGGATCAGCTGAACATATCTGCCTTTCATTTAGCCCAACTTTGCAAGGACCTTGATGAAGCTTATCAAAAGGCGAGTCATGGGAATGAGACGTCAGGAGAAAGGGCTAATTAATTGCAAAATAACGCCTTTTATTAAAGGTTAATATTTCATTAATATATTGAAAATAAATATATTTTTTCGAAATATAAAAGATGATGAGCTTAAGTTTACCGAAGCATCAACATAATAAGGGAGATTCAAATGAAATTAAAATTTTTATATCTACTCTTAGCTACTGGATTTTTGTTTTTAGAAACAAATGGGAGGGTTCAGGGGGCGTCGCTGTCTGTCTTAAGTACCCTCTGTACACAAGTACATAAACTACTGAGTGAAATGCCAGCAGAATGTAGTACCGTCTGCAATAACACAACCTCAATTCCTAACCCTATTGATGTCGGGAAATGTGCTTCAGCCTTATCTAAGTCTGGTAATGTAGTCATTCAGGATGCTCTTGCAGTTGCATGCGATGCAGCATGCACGGGCAGCCATTTTGGCATTGCAGGAACCTGTAGCAACCCTACCATTTTAAGCCAATGCGCTCAAATTTGTTGTAATATTCCAGCAGCTGCAAGCAAAGTTACAAACTGATTGAGTAGCTATGGAGCACCTGGTCAAAATACATGCCTTGGTCTGACAGGCATTCCTTAATAATTTTTTTCTTACATCTATCTATTCTTGACTCCACCTTACAATCCACTCTTTTGAGTGGATTTTTTTGTGTAAAGTCAATTCATTGAGGTTGTTTAGAATAAGTCTTCTACCCCTTCTTCCTCGCTATTATTTTGTATCGATGATCGAATTGATCTGATCCCCAAGATTTTGAGGAAGATTCATCATATTCAATTTCTTCGTAAAAATTTAAGATGTGAAAATGCGTAAACAGATTTAAGATTTCTTCACGAGACAACCTAAACAGTTTAGGTTGTTTAGGATCGCGTTTTGCGTAATGTTTTTCGCCAAAAAAAGTTCCTACAAAAATACCGTTGGGATTAAGGGATTCCTGGATGATTTTCCAAAAACTCATAAGCTTGTCTTTCTTCATAAAAGGGAGTGCGCACAAGGCAATGATCATATCCGCTTTAGGTAAGGTCTTTATATCTTCAAAAAACATTTGATGAATCAATAACTTATTGCTTCTTACATAATACTTAAACCGCTTATCAATGATATTGACGGATTCAGGGTCCGCGTCAAAGACATAAACAATGGCTCCTGCCTTAAGAATGTTTACGATGTCTTTTCCATTTCCAGCTCCCAGATCAATAATCGTCGCGTTCTTTTTGTTTTTTATAAGCCCAAATGCTTGTGTGACCAGGTCATGGGGGCGAGCATTGATTTGAGATTGAAAATATTCGGACCAGGGCCCTTCCTTGGGTTGACCATTGGCTGCAGAAGCTTTTTCAAGAAAACTCAAGTTAAGCAACAAAAGAATAAAAAAATATTTCATTGATTAAACTCCATCAGAGAGATCTTGCCTTAAAGTCGTATAATCCTTTAATTCCGTCAATATTTTTTAGCGACAGATACTTTTTTATTCAGCCCGTATCTTGAGCTATTGATAAACCCTCTATTCAACAGAAAACGTTTATTATATGGTTGTTTCCAAAACATGCATACAACATGTATGAGCATAAAAAAAGAAAGGGAGGTTTATGCCGTATAAAGTTTTGCCTATGCTTGTGGGGACATTGATGTTTTCACTAACCTCAGGAACTTTAGCTTCAAAAGGGAATTTAGAAACATCTAAAGCCAAAAATCCAGACGATGCTTCAATGCAAGACCTTGAGCGTTTAAAGATCGTCCATGCCTTAGGTTACGTCTTTGATGATCCCCAGATGGAATCTACCCCATATTCACCTGTTAATGAAAGCAATAAGTAAGTAATTCTTCGCTAAACAGGAAGAGGATCGGCCGATACTAAGCTCAATATCGGCGATCTCATAAAGCAGTTTAAGCTGCTTCTTTTTTCATGCCTTTCCGATGAGTTCCAAGCCCAATACCTTTTGCAATGGTTCTGCGTGTTTTTGCATAATTTGGTGCGACCATAGGATAGTTTGATGGCAATCCCCAACGTTCCCGATATTGCTCGGGAGTCATGTTATAGGATGTTTTTAAGTGACGCTTGAGCATCTTCATGCGTTTTCCATCCTCAAGGCAAACGATGTAATCAGGTTGGATCGATTCTTCAATAGGAACGGCGGGCTCTGAACGGGCAGAGAGCAAAATTGATTTGCTAGATCCAACGCTGCATAAGCTTCGCTGAACAAGCTGAATAAATCCGGGCAAGTTTGTAGGCTCCATTTGGTGGTTGGAGACATAAGCCGCGACAATATCAGAGACCATTGCCATCAATTCTAAAGATTCATTTCGTTCAGTCATTTTGTGCCTTTCCCTTTTAATAAATAGAAGCCCTTCTATATGACACATGAAAGATGAAAGCAATGTTTTTTTTAAATTTATAGTATTTTTATTCCATCCAAGCTTTGACTGAGCGGGTGTATAATAACTTCATTCAATCTGAGCCTGAGATTCGAGCGCTATAGAGTAGTCCTGCCTTCTCTCATCGAAAATCATAAAAATACCACTTCCCACGATGAGAACTGCACCCGCAATTAAGTTAATTTCCGGCCATTGATCCCAGATCACATAACCAAAGAGAGAGGCCCAAAGAATAGCGGTATAATTTACGGGAGCTGTATAAGAAGTAGGAGCCCACTTAAAGCTCTCCGTAATTGTAACATTGGTAGCAATATAGAGGAATCCAGCCATCAGAAAATAGGGTAAATCCGAAAGAGAGATAGGAATCGGTATAAAAAAAGTTCCACAGAGACCCACCACAATACACGTTATTGCATGATAGATTATTTGCACGAGTGAAGATGTTTTTCTGGCTTGTAGGCTCGTTAGAACCACCCCTGTTCCATAAAGAATAGCAGCAAGAAGAGCCGTGATTCCTCCAAATTGAATCATATGATACGGTGAAGGGTTTAAAGCAATAACGACTCCTATAAATCCTACCAAGATACAAAGCCAACGTGTTTTACTTACGGATTCACCCAATAGAGGAACAGAAAGAAGAGCAATGAAAAAGGGCCCACTCGAAAAGAGAACGGAATATTCAGCGAGCGGGAGAAGGGAAAGTGAATAAATAGTAAGAAGCAAAGCAATGGATAGCGCTCCATTCCGAAGGAGTTGCACCTTGACATCGATTTGAAATATTTCAGAAAAATTCTGTTTCCGTTTGAGCAAAATGAGCAAAAAGGGGAGGCCTACGAGAGCTCGCATTAAAATGATATGAAAGGGAGAGTAAGTCGAAGAAAGCAGCTTTAAGAGAACGTCTCCTAAACTTAAAAGGCACATGCCAAGACCCATTAAGAGAAGGCCTTTGCTTTTATGAGAAGTTTTCATTTCTCCCTCTCTATAATGATTTTCTAGTTAACACCAGACTCATTCACAAAAGCAATAGAAAGGGTGAAGCCTTATGGTTGATTTGCGCTTTTCTTAAGATGTTCTTTTAATGGGAGTCAGAATAACAGATCGAGAAGGTGTAACCAGCATCTCCCCGTTACTCACCATAAACAAACAGGAGGTTTCCCATGGTTACCATAACTATAGATGTATCTGAAAATTTTTTCAAAGCATGTCCTCGCGAAAGAGAGGAGCCAATAAAATATTCATTTTCACAGAATGTTAAATCTTTTAGACGAAATGGATTTTGCGTTCTATAACTCAAGGAAAACTTGCGAGACTTTGATCAAAGCATGTGAACATGTTCATTGAAAGGCGATGGAGTAGGCCTTACGGGGAGGTCTTCATAGGCTTTCCTTGCAAAGGCCTCCTCCTTTATCTTCCTTGAGTATCGTAATTTTTCGTGGCAAAATCTTATGAAAGTTTGGGAAGAAAGCCACTTATGAAAAAATTTCTAACGATTTGTTGCATGACCTTTTTTGGCTCACATGTACCGTCTTTTGCAGTAAGCTCATCCTTGCCCAAAGGGTTTGTTTATCTTGAAGAAATTGATCCTTCCATTGACCAAAACTTAGAGTTTGCCACTGACAATAATGTTCTGGGCGTTCCTGCGGAGGGGTATGAAGGCACGCGCGTGATCTGTACACGAAAAGCAGCCCTTGCCCTCAGAAAAGTTCAAAGTGAGTTCAAAAAGATGGGACTCTGCTTGCAAGTCATGGATGCTTACCGTCCAGAACGGGCGGTAAAACATATTCAACGCTGGGCACGGGATTTAAGCGACCAAAAGACCAAAGAACGTTACTATCCCGATATTTCTAAAAAAGAAATCTTGGGTACATTTGTGGCAAGCAAGCGGTCTTCTCACAGTCGAGGAAGTACCTTTGACGTCATCCTTCTTGATGATAAAACAAAAAAAACCATCGATTTAGGTCCTGATATGTTTGGAGAGGTAAGCTTTACCTATTCTTCCAAGATCACAAAGGAGCAGCAACAAAACCGTTTGATACTGAGAGAAGTTATGGTTCGTCATGGGTTTAAACCTTATGATAAAGAGTTTTGGCATTTCACTCTGATAAATGAACCTTTTTCAAAAACCTACTTTGATTTCCCCGTAAGGTAGAATTCATTCATGTTCGACGATCTTATCTTAAGACCGGCTGTTGAAAATGATCTCCCCGAAATCGTCCGACTTTTGTGTGAAGACGAATTGGGAGCAACAAGGGAATCTTTCTCCAATCCCCTGCTTCCTTGTTATTATGAGGCTTTTCAAGAGATTACAGAAGATAAAAACCAAATCCTTTTGGTAGTTGAGAGCCAAAACAAAATCCTAGGGACGTGTCATTTAACGTTCATGCCCTCTCTTTCTTTCAAAGGATCCAAACGATTGAATATTGAAAATATACATGTTCAAAAGCTCGTCCAAGGTCAAGGAGTCGGAACGCTGATGATCCAAAAAGCTATTGAATTAGGGCAGGAAAAGGGCTGTAAACTTATCCAGCTCACAACCAACAAAAAACGTGTTCGTGCGAAAGGATTTTATGAGAAGCTAGGTTTCAAAGCCAGTCACGAAGGGATGAAACTTTACTTACACCAAGGTTAATTTAGTCACATTTCGTCCAGTGTACATTTATTATTTTATCTTTCTTTTGGAAGAAGTCAAATTTCGAATTGGCCATTCACTGTGAATGTATTAATAACTCTCCACTCTTTAAATCATTCACAGTATGATCATAAAGCTTCATGCGAAACACACTAATCCAAGAGAAACATAACAAAATTTTTTTCATTTCAATTTCTTTTTAAATTGATCGAACGCCCGTTCAACTTTTGGAACCAAATCAAACTAAAAACCACTTATTAACAAAAATTGATCGAACGTTCGACTTATATATAATGAACTAGAAATTCTCTGTCAACAAAAAATTGATCGAACGTTCAATTTATGTATAATGCTCTCAAAAGGAAGGAAAATTTTATGAAAAAGAAAACACTGGAACATGCGACCGCTAAAAAAATTCTACAAGCAGCAGAACAGGTATTTTTAGCGAAAGGATTTGAGGGATCTTCCATCAATATGATTGCAGATAAAGCAAAGATCCATAAGAGCTTAATTTATCATCACTTTAAGAGCAAGGAAAGGCTCTGGAAAGCAGTAAAAACAAATTTACTCGAAATTCACATAGGGAAAGAAGTTTCTCAACTTGATTATCCCATGGACTCTTTTAAGAACTTTTTGCAAAGCCTTCTAACCTTACATTTTGAATTTTATGATAAAAATCCAACGATCGTGCGCTTCGTGTTATGGCAACGCCTTGAAAGAATAACAGATGAAATTCAGGGAGTTAGTGAGGAAAGGTTGAATACGATTGCTCCACAAATTAAAGAATTTCAAGATCGGGGAGAAGTCCGATCCGATCTCAATCCCTACATGGTGAGTTACATAATTATGAAAACAGTTTCTCTTCCTTTTATGGATCCACCTGAATTTTTTCGTGGCCCTGATGTCCAGCAATACAAACAAACGTTCTTAGAGATGATCATTGAAGGCCTCTACTTAGCTTTTTCTGTGCAAAAGACTTCAAATGATAGCAACTACCCAAGAATTTACAGCCTATAAAAGCGATGAAAACGGAAATTGGTATGAAAATTTGGACAGTTGATGCCTTTACTGACAAGCCCTTCCATGGAAATCCTGCAGCCCTGACTGTTGTTAAGGATTTTCCAAACGATACGGTTTGTCAAAAAATAGCTGCTGAAATGAACCTTTCTGAAACAGCTTTTATAAAACCATTTGGAATTGATCATTTCCACATTCGTTGGTTTACACCATCGATTGAAGTTAAGTTGTGCGGTCACGCAACGCTCGCCTCAGCTCATATCCTATTTCAAGAAGGAATGGTTGGTGGGAATACCATTATGTTTGACTCTCTCTCTGGTCCTCTATTTGTGAAAAGGGAAAGATATCATTTAGATTTTCCCCTCCAGAAAACTGGTGAGGCTCTTTCCATTGGTTCATTCAAAGCCCTTCTGAACATTGAAGAGATTATCGATGTTGTCCAAGCTTTTGATGACGTGATTGTTGAGGTATCAGACGAAAAAATTCTCCGGGACCTCAACCTAAATCCAACAGACGTGAAAAAAATTGATTGTCAAGGACTTATCGTCACAGCCAAGGGAAACCCTCCTTATGATTTTGTGTCGCGCTACTTTGCCCCACGCGAAGGTATCAACGAAGATCCTGTCACAGGCTCAGCCCACTGTAAGCTCGCATACTATTGGCAAAGGAAGTTAGGGAAGGAATATGTTTAGCTTACCAAGCTTCCTCACGCGGAGGAGTTTTAGGCGTTCAAATCATAGGCGATCGCGTGCATTTGAGGGGCCAAGCCGTGACGATGATCGAGGGGACCTGGAAAAATAACTGAATTTTGAAATGATACAAATTATGACATGAACATGTCATAATTTGTGACATATTCATGTTATAAACAAGTTTCCTTGCTATTTTCCCAATTTTAGACTAAACTAGACTTAGCTAATAAGGAAAATAGGTTATGCAAATTAAGAATATTCATGATGCAAAATCCCATCTTTCACAACTGATTGCGCTTGCCTATAAGGGAGAAGAGGTCATCATCTGTAAAGCGGGGAGACCCTTAGTGCGACTTATACGCTATCAGGAAGAGCCAACCATTCGTAAGGCTGGATTTTGGCGTGGGAAAGTTGTCATCTCTCAAGACTTTGATGAAACAAACTCTAATATTGAAGCGGCCTTTCGAGGGGATTCTCATTAATGTTCCTTCTCGACACACATGTTTTATTATGGTGGCTTGCGGATGATCCCTCTTTATCTCCAAAAGCCCGGGTTCTTATCAGTGATGAAAAAGCTCTTGTTTTTGTCAGCGCCGCCAGTGCTTGGGAAATAGTTGTAAAAAAAGCTCTGGGAAAACTCGAAGCCCCTGATGATTTGGAAATAGCGCTTAAAGAAAACAATTTCAAAGAGCTACCTATAACGATTCGTCATGCTTTAGCTATAGGCCATTTGCCCAATTATCATCAAGATCCTTTTGATCATATGTTGGTTGCTCAAGCTCAATGTGAATCGCTAACCTTAATTACGGCTGATAAAAAGCTTCTGCAATACGATATAGCCTATGTAAAAACATAAAAAATCTCTGATCATTAATGGATTTAGGGCTTTCCCATTCCCTCAAGATGCATTAAAAATGATCAGAATAGAAAAGGGAGATCACAATGAAAAAAATAATAACTTACTTTTTGTTCTTTTCTTCTTTGTTCCTAAGCTTACCCGTTTCGGCTGCTGATCCTTCGCCCCCATTCACTCTCCCACCCCTTCCTTATGCAGAAAATGCTCTTGAACCCTATATATCCGCAAGGACCCTTTTCTATCATTATGGGAAGCATCATCAGGGGTATGTGGACACGTTAAATAAATTGCTGAAAGAAAAGGGGCTTATCGCTTCCTCTCTTGAACAAGTTATTGAAATGAGCTCGAAAAGTCCCGCACTCAAAACGGTTTTTAACAATGCAGCCCAAGACTGGAACCACACTTTCTATTGGTCGTCCATGATTCCTGGGGGAGGCGGCCAACCCACCGGTCCCATCCTTAACTTGATTCTTAAAACATTTGGCAACTATGATGAATTTAAAAAACAATTTATGGAGGCCGGAACGAAGCTCTTTGGCAGCGGTTGGGTTTGGCTTGTTTTGGACAACCACAATGAGCTAAAAATTGTCCCAACGAAGGATGCTGATTTGCCTATGATTCACGATCAAAAAGCTCTTTTGACCTGTGATATTTGGGAGCATGCTTACTATCTTGATTACCAAAATCGTCGCAAGGATTATGTTGAAGTCTTTTTAGATCATCTCGTCAATTGGGATTTTGCGAACCAAAATCTGTTGAAATGAGTTGAAAAATATTGGCTAAGAACTTTATTTGTATGCGGGAACCAGCTTACAATCAAACCAAGGAGCTGTATTGCTGAAGGGGTATTCTTTATTTACTTTTGGGGTTAAAAGCAAACCAATGGATTCTAATGTCTTACCATTACTCATTAAGGCTATAGATCCATCACAAGCACTTGCATTTTGAATAGCTTCTCGACCTCGAATCTCATATCTTATGGCATAATAAACTTTACCTCCGTCTTTAAATCCAAGCTGCTTTTTATTTATAAGGAGAAGTTTATTAAGAACAATGGGAACTTCTGCATAACTATCAGCTGGTTCTGGCAGATAAACAAAAAGTTTACCATTGCCTTCTTTAGGACTCGTAAAAGGCCTGACCTTAGTATTGAAGGTTGCGCCAATGATTATTGAAGGATCATTGCTTGCTTTAGCAACAGTGCTTATCATAGGAGAAGAGAAGAAAACGACACATAATCCTATTATGAAGAAATTATATTTTTGCACTTCATCTTACCTTTGTTTAAATACATATTTACAAATTATACAAATATATTCGTAAAAAATATCTTAAAGCAAAATAGAGATTGCATGATAAAGACCTAACCACATTTTTTCCTATCGAAAAAATCTCTCTTGCATTTTATTAAAATTTTTGCAAAAGTCCCCTCCTTAAATAAAAACTCTTAGAGTTTTTGCCATTTGTAAATAGATGACCCTAAGGTATTTTTATTTATTTTAATAAACCATAAATTTTATTTTTTAGGGAGTCGTGATGAATAAAATCAATACTTTAATCTTTTTTTTTTAATATTTTTTTCTTTTCTAGCTATTTCTCAAAAAGTTGGAGCTATGGAAGAAGATCCGTCTAGTTCAAGAAGAACTCCTCTCTCCTCCTTTTCGTCTTTTTCCTCTTTTTCCTCCTCGGAGGAGCAACCTCTATCAGAAGAGATGGAAGTAGAGGTATCGAAAGAGATAGCAAAATGGCAGCAATTTATACCTTCTATCAATCGAAAACTACCCCGTATTGATGATAACTTAGACGTGCTTTTAGAAGAGGCTGAGCAACTTGGCTTTTCAGGAGTTCCTCTTCCCCACGTGCTTCTAGACAATAAGAAATTACGGGAACACGCTATCGGCCAGGTCAGAAAGAGAAAAAGAGAGAAGAAGTCAGATAAGGAGAATAAGAAGGAAGAGAAGGAGAATAAATCTAATCGAGAGAACTCTATAAAAAGGAATAAAGCTCAAGAAACAATAGTGCCTCGCACACAAGATAATACAACCGTATCCACTCAAAAAGCTCTGCTTGAAAAAAATTGACGACAATGCACTCCTTCTACTTTACCCCCCTCCAATCTAGCCACTTTCCTTTGCTTTATAAATGGATGAACACGGATTCTGTGGCAAAGTGGTGGGGGGAAAATCTCACGTGGAGCCTTGAGGACATTACCCAAAAATACGAATCCTATTGTAAAGGCTATAAAAGAATAGGGGGTGTCACCAAACCCATCTACGCTTTTATGGTCGAAGTTGATTCTCAGCCTATTGGATTCGTTCAGTATTACAACGCCTATGATTTTCCAAGGGAAGATGGGGTCACCCTTCCAAAACTTTCGGACAAGCTTGCTGCAATCGATTTTTATATCGGAGAACCCGACTTTATTGGCAAAGGCCTTGGTCCCATCATTCTCAACGCATTTTTAAAGGAACATGTGAAGCCTATGTTTAACGCTTGCTTTGTTGATCCAGATTATGCCAATAAACAAGCCATTCGTGCCTATGAAAAGGCTGGATTTCAAAGAATTGATTCTTCTTTACAAGGGTATGCTGTTTGGATGGTAAAGATTTTGGATTAACATGCAGTGTGCAAATTTTTTTTAAAGAGGTCGTGCTGGAACTATTTTGGGATCCTCGGCTAAGAAAAGGTAAGTTTTTTCTTCAAAAAATCAACCTCTTCTTAGCCGAGGATCCAAACAATCAAAAAGCTTGTGCATCTCGTAATTAACCTTTTGTCATATTTTGTGAAATGAAAAGCTGTTCTTTTGATTGACCCCTCCACCTCATCTTCTTAAAGTTAGAACCATGATGAATCTTTTACAATCAGATCGCCCTGTTCCTCGTGTTGCCGTTGTTGGTTGTGGTGCCTGGGGAAAAAATTTAGTTCGAAATTTTGCGGAGCTAGGCTCACTTGCTGGTGTGTGCGATAGTGATTCTCAGAAAGCACAAGCGCTTTCATCCGAATATAATGTACCTGCCTTCTCAGAAGAGGAGGTTTTTTCCCATGCTTCCCTTGATGCTCTTGTCATTTCATCGATCGCCCCTTTGCATGCCCGTCAAGGTGAACAGGCGCTCGAATCTGGTAAGCATGTTTATATTGAAAAACCCATTACCCTTTCAGTGCATGATACGAAAAGACTTTGTTCTCTTGCAAAAACCAATGATCGCGTTCTCATGGTGGGGCATATCTTGAATTACCATCCTGCTTTCATCGCATTGAAGACTCATTTGCCCGAGCTTGGCCCCTTAAAACATATTTATGCCAACCGCTTAGCACTCGGACGATTTCGTCATCAGGAAAGCGTGCTATGGGATCTAGCAAGTCAGGATATTTCATTGATACTGGCTCTTGCCCAAGATATGCCCCAAAGTGTTGCTGCAACGGGACAAGCTTTTCTTGCCTCTGAAAAACCAGCCAATGCTTTACTTACCTTAACGTTTCCCAGTGGATTAACAGCTCATGTTCATGCTTCCTGGCTTTCCCCCTTTAAGGAGCAAAAACTGGTAGTTATTGGCGAAAAAGCCATTGCCGTTTTTGATGACCGCAGACCCTGGGCTGAAAAACTCCAAATTTCGAGGGATTGTTTTATCTGGAAAGATGACCAGCCGCTCGCAAATGACAGCTTCCAAACCCAGTTTATCTCTCTCCCTGAAACGGAACCTCTTAAGAATGAGTGTCTCCACTTCCTCGCGTGTATCCAAAAAGGTGAAGAGCCTCTCACCTCAGGTCTTGAAGGTTTGCGGGTTACGGAAGTCTTAGAAAAAGCAGAGCATGTTCTCCAAGAAAGGAACAAATAATGATCCCCTTTATTGATCTTTCCCTTCAGCAAAGACGCATTCGTTCCCAACTCGAAGCGGCCATGCTCCGCGTTTTGGATCACGGCGGTTATATCATGGGTCCCGAAGTCTACGAGCTCGAAAGGCAGCTCTCTGCTTTTTGTGGAGCTCGTCATACCTTATCCTGTTCAAATGGGACTGATGCGATTGCCCTTATCATGAGAGCCAAAAATGTGGGGCCAGGTGATGCCGTTTTTGTCCCTAGCTTTACCTTTGCCGCCACGGCCGAAGTTGTGGCTTGGATGGGTGCCACTGTTGTTTTTGTTGATGTTCTCCAAAATACCTTCAATATTGACCCAACAAGCCTTGAAAAAGGGATTCAAAAAGCTAAACGATTGGGTCTTCGCCCATGCGGAGTCATTCCCGTTGATCTTTATGGTCAAGCTGCTGATTATGATGCGATTGGTGCCATTGCAGATGAACATGGGCTTTGGGTTATTGCAGACGCTGCGCAAAGCTTTGGGGGCACTTATAAAGGGCGAAACATCGGAACCCTTGCAGAGTCAACCACAACCAGCTTTTATCCTTCTAAACCTCTTGGCGCTTACGGTGATGCTGGGGCTATTTTCACAGAGAATGAAGAGCTTCTCAATATTCTTCATTCCTTACGCGTCCATGGTCAAGGTGAAGATAAATATGAAAACATACGCATTGGTATAAATGGGCGGTGTGATACTTTGCAAGCCGCCATTTTAATCGAAAAACTTTCTATTTTTCCTGACGAAATTTCCCTGCGCCAACAAGTTGCAAATCGGTATTCGGAAGGGCTTGGCGACCTTGTCATAACCCCCTTCATTGAGAGAAACTGCCTATCTGCTTGGGCTCAATATACCATAAAAGTTGATCCTGAAAAACGGACGGAAATTATGGAAGGGCTCAAAGCGGAAGGGATTCCAACGATGATCCATTATGCCATTCCTCTTCATCACCAAAAGGCTTATAGCCATTATCCTACTGCAACCGGCACCTTGCCGGTAAGTGAATCCTTAGCGCATTGTGTCCTTAGCTTGCCTATGCATGCCTATTTAGAACCTCAGCTCCAAGACCACATTATCAATTGCCTTCGGAATGTTGTGACACAGCTGGGAGCGAAAAAGGCGGCTTAAAATTTTACTTGCAGATAAGCAAACCTAGCAGTAACTTTTGCTCGAGTATATTTTCCAGAATATTCTTTAGTATTTGAATTTTTTTATTTTTCTATAGGAGTAAGATATGTCAAGCTTTTCTCGTTCATTTTTCCAAAAAGCCTTTTTTACCGTTTTGATTACGACTTCTCTTTCCTCATCCCTTTTGGCAATGGATAATGAGTCTTCATCTGAAGAGCTTGGGGTTTTGACTCGTGTTTTACCCCCACAAATTGAGAATGACCCTTTTACATCAACTCCTTCCTCTAGTGTTATGGGACAGAGTGCACAATGGGTCTGGAAAAATGGAGGAAGATGGATGGACCGCGGTATCATTAGCATCTCGACGTATCTAGGAGCTCACATTGGAAGCATGTACGATGCTAATGTAGGTCGCTTCGTTGCAGAGTCAGTGGGAGCGAGGAATATCAGTACGTGCTTTACTCAGGAACAAAAGAATACCTTAGGGTATCCATATACGTCACACCGTAATACAAAAGAAATATTATCTGCCGGGACGCTTCAATATGGCTTTCCTTTTGATGATGTGGGAACGGTATGTGGGGCAGTTCTAGGCTATTATGCAGGTAAAGGAATTAGTCATACTCGCCACTGGTGTATGGGCAAGCTTATCCAATGCTATCGTCCTGTGAGAGATTGGTGGGCTAATCGTTTAATATCCCTAGGATGGAAACTCGTCGATGAAGCGCGGCGATTAAAAGACGAATAAATTCTATAAACAACGAAAGCTGCCGACAAAAGTTGGTGGCGACGTAACTTGGTTACCCCTCACCCGCCCTTCGGGCGACCTCTCCTACAAGGGGGAGAGGTAGGGCAGCCAGCACTTAAATCACCTCTCCCCTTGTGGGAGAGGTCGCCCGAAGGGCGGGTGAGGGGACCTTCTCACTTTCGTTCAATCTCCGCCACCAACTCCCCAAAAAGCTTCCCGGTCCCCGCCGCATCGGAGCCACCAGCTTGTGCGAGATCGGGTCGGCCTCCGCCGCCCTTTCCTCCAATAGCGGGCACAACTTTACGGATTAAATCCACCGCATCGAACTTAGACAAAAGATCAGGAGTGACCCCAATGACGAGGGAAACTTTTCCTTCGTTTTCACTCACAACGGCAAAGATCCCTGATTTATATTCTTCCCGCAGCTGATCCACGATGGATTTTAAATCTTGGGGGGGAATGTCTTTTAAGTGGCGTTTAAAGAACGCGACACCATTGATCATCTCTGGCTTTTGCGTTTCTCCTCCACCAGATGTCGCCAGTCGTTGGCGAAGAGATTGAACTTCCCGCTCTAAAGTCTTTCGTTCATCTAAAAGCTGGCCGATTTTTTCACCCACAGAAGAGGGGATAATTTTAAGCTGGTCGGCAAGACCCGCAACGAGTTTCTGTTGGCTCGTCGCAAAATCTTCAGCCATGCGACCTGTTAAAGCCTCAATCCGACGAATGCCGGCCGCAATCCCTGACTCAGAAATGAATTTAAAATACCCAATATCCCCCGTCCGGCTCACATGCGTTCCGCCACATAGCTCAACGGAAAAGGGCTCTTCGATATCCTCTCCCATGGATACAACACGAACTTCCTCCCCATATTTTTCTCCAAAAAGAGCGAGCGCCCCTCCCTTGGTTGCTTCCTCAGGTGTCATGAGGCACACATTGACGGGCGTATTTTGGCGAACTTGGTCATTCACTTCCCGTTCGATGATTTGAATCTCTTCAACGGTTAAGGCTTTCGGGTGGCTAAAATCAAAACGCAGCCGATCAGGGGCCACCAGAGATCCTTTTTGAATCACATGGGCGCCTAAAGTTTTGCGAAGGGCTCTGTGTAGCAGGTGAGTTGCAGAATGGTTTGCTCGCAAAAGCGTGCGCCGCTCAGCATCAACGCTCAGATGAACAACGTCTCCAACTTTAAGCTCTCCCTCAACAACGCGACCAAAATGGACGATCAAGTCCCCTAGCTTGCGATGGGTGTCCTCAATGGTCATTTTCCCCGTGGGTGATGAAATCACCCCCGTATCACCCATTTGGCCGCCGGATTCCCCATAGAAAGGAGTTTGGTTAGCAAGAAGAATAAGCTTATCACCGGCTTTAACATGATCAATTGGGTTTCCATCTTTAACAAGTGCTTCAATAACTCCTTCGGCAATGGTTGTTTCATAACCAAGGAATTCCGTGGCATTCAGTTTATCTCTAAGCTCAAACCAAATACGATCCGTTTTGCTTTCTCCTGAGCCGGCCCAAGCAGCTCTCGCTTCCGCCTTTTGACGATCCATGGCTTGTTGAAAGCCCCGTGTGTCAACGGACTTACCTTCCCCACGCAGAACATCTTGGGTCAAATCTAAAGGAAACCCATAGGTGTCATAAAGCTTAAAGGCAATTTCACCAGGCAAGAGATCTTTGACTTTTTGCGATTCTTCAGAAAGGAGTTTGAGTCCCTTTTCTAAGGTTTGACGAAAACGTTCTTCTTCATGATTTAAGGTCTCAACAATCAGTGGGGTTGCCCGGACGAGCTCGGGGTAGGCACGTCCCATTTTCTCTTCGAGGGTGGGCACTAGCTTTGCCATAAGAGATCCTTTGTACCCTAAAAGCTGGACATGGCGCATGGCTCGTCGAAGAATTCGACGCAATACGTAGCCCCGTCCTTCATTACTGGGCAAAACGCCATCGGCCATCAAAAAACAACTCGACCTTAAGTGGTCCGCAATTACGCGATGGGAATCACGACGAGGCCCTGTAGCTTGAGTTTTGGTGATTTCTTCTGAAGCTTCGATAAGGGCTTTAAAAATGTCCGTATCAAAGTTGTCATGAACCCCTTGCAGAACAGCTGCGAGGCGTTCAATCCCCATACCCGTATCCACTGAAGGTTTGGGAAGGGGAATGATTTCATCAGGTCCCAATTGTTCATATTGCATGAAGACCAAGTTCCAAATTTCTACAAACCGGTCTCCTTCGGCCTCAGGGCTTCCTGGAGGTCCCCCTGGGATATGAGGGCCATAGTCATAGAAAATTTCAGAACATGGCCCACTCGGCCCTGTATCGCCCATAGACCAATAGTTTTCTTCCTTACTGGCAATACGGATAATCTTATCAGCAGGAAGGCCTGAAATTTTACGCCACAGGGTAGCAGCCTCATCATCATCTATATAAACGGTTACGGTGAGCTTCTCAGCAGGAATCCCCCATTCTTTCGTGATGAGTGTCCATGCTAATTTAATAGCCTCATCCTTAAAATAGTCTCCAAAGGAGAAGTTCCCCAGCATTTCGAAAAAGGTATGGTGGCGTGCGGTGTGGCCGACATTTTCAAGATCGTTATGTTTTCCGCCGGCTCTGATGCATTTTTGAGCTGAAGCCGCTTTTACAAAAGGTAAGGTTTCTTGTCCCGTAAATACATTTTTAAACTGAACCATGCCCGCATTCGTAAACAAAAGGGTCGGGTCGTTGAGGGGAACAAGAGGGCTTGAAGGCACAACCGTGTGCCCTCTATTTTGAAAATACTCTAAAAAGAATGACCTTATATCTGCTGTCGTTTGCATGAGTGCTTTAGCCTTTTATTAGTAATAAATCATAAGCGTCATTCCGGGATTTACAACCTCTTCTGTACCCGCAAAGCGGGAAGGAATAGAGGTTGTTGATACCCGGAACCTCGCGACTAAATCTATAAACTATTATATAGGTCGTGCCAATCAGGGTTCTCTTTTTCTATTAATTCTATCTTCCAAGCTCTGTTCCACCCTTTGATGCGTGTTTCTCTTAAAATGGCTTCATTAATGTCCCCATGAATTTCAAAAAAACAAGGCGATCCACATTATATTTAGCTGAAAATCCTCCGTAAATTTTGGTCTTATGCTGGTATACTCTTTTAATTAAGTCTGAAGTGACACCTGTGTATAAAGTACCATTTTTTTTATTTGTAAGGATATAAACGTAGGAGTTCACGAGTACCTCCCAAAAAAAATTTTATGATGTGCAACCTTTCCAAGGTTCCGGGTATTAAGTCTCTCTAACCCTCGCCCTTATAGGGCTTAGGAAGAGGGACTAAATCCCGGAATGACGCTGTATAGGGTTTTCAAGCAGCATCCTCAACCGGTTCTGAAACGCCAAGGCTTTGGCTCACAACACCAATATTGGCACGAATGGCCGCTTCAATTTCAGCCGAAATCGCAGGATTTTCTTTTAAATAGGTACGCGTATTGTCCCGACCCTGCCCAATGCGTTGATCTTTATACGAATACCATGACCCAGATTTTTCTATGAAGTTTGCTTTGACACCTAAGTCAATAAGTTCTCCCATTTTGGAAATCCCTTCGCCGTACATAATATCAAACTCAACCACCTTAAAGGGTGGGGCCATCTTATTTTTAACAACCTTCACACGGGTTTGATTCCCAACGACTTCCTCCCGGTCTTTGAGGGACCCAATGCGGCGGATATCTAAACGAACAGATGCATAAAACTTGAGGGCATTCCCGCCAGTTGTCGTTTCTGGATTTCCAAACATAATGCCAATTTTTTGACGAATTTGGTTGATAAAAATCACCATACAGTTTGTTTTCGATATGGATCCTGTCAATTTTCGTAAAGCTTGGCTCATTAAGCGCGCTTGAAGGCCCATATGGGAGTCACCCATTTCTCCTTCCAGCTCGGCCTTAGGCACAAGAGCAGCAACGCTGTCGATTACGATAACATCGATAGCACCGGAACGGACGAGGGTATCGGCAATCTCAAGGGCTTGTTCCCCTGCATCAGGTTGGGAGATAATAAGATTGTCCGTGTCTACTCCCAGCTTGCGGGCGTATTGGGGATCAAGAGCATGTTCTGCATCCACAAAAGCGCATGTGCCCCCAACTTTTTGAGCTTCTGCAATGACGTGAAGAGCGAGTGTTGTTTTACCTGAGCTTTCCGGCCCATAGATTTCAATAATTCTTCCCTTCGGAAGTCCCCCAATTCCAAGGGCCATATCAAGGCCGAGTGATCCTGTGGAGATAGAGGATACCCCTGTCACGCTGTCTCGTTGACCCAGACGCATAACAGACCCTTTTCCAAACGCTTTTTCAATTTGACCTAAAGCGGCCTCAAGAGCTTTTTGCTTTTCCATGAGATATTCCTTTAACGTTACTGTATCTTTTATATTCCACAGCTTCTGCTGAAGCGCAATTCTAATTTATGGTACTGTGGGGATGACACGAGTGGGGAATTGTGTTGAATAGTTACCTTATTTTTTCATATCTCGTATCTTTCGCCACTTGGCATGGTTTTTTTGATGTTCCTCAAGGGTTGTTGCAAAAATATGACCTCCTGAGCCATCTGCCACAAAATAAAGATAAGCTGCATTTTCAGGGTGGGCGGCAGCTTTCAATGAAGCGAGACTTGGATTTGAAATGGGGGAGGGGGGAAGTCCCGCATTTAGATAGGTATTATAAGGATTTTCAGTTTGTAGATCTTGAAGGGTTAGCTCTCGGCCCATCTCGTCCTTTCCTTGAGTTAAGCCATAAATAATGGTTGGGTCGGCTTGAAGAAGCATTCCTTGGTTGAGGCGATTTAAAAATACGGCAGCAACATAGGGTCTTTCTCGGGAGAGAGCTGTTTCCTTTTCCACAAGTGAAGCTAACACGAGAAGTTCTTTCGGAGATTGGAGGGGGTGGTCTTTCGCACGTTCTCTCCATACATTTGAAAGAGCTTTCTCCATGGTTTTTTGCATGTAAGTGATAATTTTTTGGCGATCTGTATCCCGTGGAAAATAGTAAGTTTCAGGAAGAAGGCTTCCTTCGCTTGGCACGTCACAATCCCCTTGAAAGCGGTTGTCTTTCAATAGCTTATGGGTGAGATGATAGCTTGTTTCCCCTTCGATAAGTGTGACGGGGTGGAGGATGACATTTCCCGATTTTAAGATATGTATCAACTGGGCCGGCGATATGGAGGGGGGAATAAGGTATTCTCCAGCTTTGAGATGACGCCAACCACCTGTTCCATAAAGAATGCCTTTAAAGAGGAAGGGAAAATCCAAAACTTTTTGTTTATGAAGAAGGAAAGAGATATGGGAAAGAGAAGCTCCTTTTTCTATCAGAACAACCGCACTCTTGTTTTTGAGAGGGTGTTGGAACCAATATGCGACCCCAACCATGAGCAGAGTCAGTGAAATGATAAAAGTTCCTAAGAACACATAAAGAATCATTTTTTTCATAGGTATATACATTACGATTAAGAGTGTGGATTTTTTCTGGATTGCTTCGTCCCCCCGTAAAAACGGGGGAACGAAGCAATCCAGCTTTTAGCTAACAAGTACTAAACCGCCCCAATCACCAGGGAAGCATTAGTGCCGCCAAATCCGAAAGAGTTAGACATGACATAACGCATCTTTTTTTCTTTTGCTTTGTGAGGGATAAGGTCGATATTTTCACATCCCTCTGAGGGATTGTCTAAATTCAAGGTTGGTGGCAAAATTCCATCACGTAATGCAAGAATGCAGAAAATAGCCTCTACCCCTCCAGCAGCTCCCAGCAGATGACCAATGGCAGATTTAGTGGAAGACATACTGACTTGCGTAGAACTAGCTCCGAAAAGACGCTTTACAGCATTCAACTCAATCATATCCCCTATCGGAGTTGAAGTTCCATGGGCGTTAATATAACCCACGTCTTCAGGATTCAATTGGGCACGCCGTAAGGCATTACGCATGGCTCGAAAGCTACCATTGCCATCTTCAGCTGGAGCTGTGATATGATAGGCATCGCCAGACATACCATAACCTACAATTTCAGCGTAAACCTTGGCACCCCGCTTTTTAGCGTGCTCGTAATCTTCTAAAACAACAATGCCGGCGCCTTCGCCTATAACAAAACCGTCTCTCAACTGATCCCAGGGGCGAGAGGCTTTGGTTGGGTCGTCATTAAAATCGGTAGAAAGGGCTCTTAAGGCGGCAAATCCGGCAACGCCGATCTCACAAACTGAAGCTTCTGCTCCGCCTGCAATCATCACATCCGCATCACCCCATTGAATGAGGCGGGCAGCATCTCCAATGGCATGAGCCCCTGTGGAGCAAGCTGTAACAACTGCATGATTGGGACCTTTAAAGCCATGACGAATAGAAACTTGCCCGGAGACAAGATTGATAAGACATGAGGGAATAAAGAAAGGACTAATTTTACGAGGCCCCCCCTCTTTTAGTGTAACAGAGGATTCATAGATTCGAGGAAGTCCGCCGACGCCTGAACCGATCATAACACCAGTCATTTCCTTTTGTTCTTCAGTCTCAGCAACCCACCCGGAGTCCTTTAGAGCTTCATCGACAGCAGCAATTCCATAGATGATAAAATCATCTACTTTTCGCTGCTCCTTAGGAGGAAGGTAGTCATCAGGGTTAAATTGCCCTGTCTCCGTTCCTCGTGGCACAAGGCCAGCAATTTTAGAGGCTAAATTCTCTGTATTAAAGGTATCTATGCGTCGAATCCCTGATTGGTTCTGCGTTAACCGCTTCCAGGTGGTTTCAACACCATTCCCTAAGGGAGTTACAAGGCCTAAGCCGGTTATAACAACGCGACGCATAGATTTACACCATTAATAATTATTTAGCGGCTCGTTCTTGAACGTAATCGATCGCGTTTTTTACGGTCAGGATTTTTTCAGCGGCTTCATCTGGAATTTCACATCCAAATTCCTCTTCAAAGGCCATAACCAGCTCAACAGTATCCAAACTGTCCGCGCCCAAGTCATCCACAAAACTTGCGTTTTCTATGACTTTGTCTTCATCGACACCTAAGTGTTCAACGACTATTTTTTTTACACGTGCAGCAACGTCACTCATCTTAACTTCTCTTCCTTACGTTGTTGACAATTACATAATTTAGGTAAAAAGCACTTTTACCTATTCTTTAACTATGGGTAGCTACCATACTCTTATCTCTTTGGCTAGCCAAAAAAATTCACACCATAGCCATGCCGCCATTAATATGAAGGGTTTGACCTGTTACATATTTGGCTTCATTGCTTGCTAGATACACGACTCCCGCAGCAATATCAAGGGGTGAGCCAATTTCTCCTTGAGGGATCTCGCTTAGAATCTTTTCTCTTTGTTTTTCATTGAGAACATCGGTCATTGGAGATTCGATAAACCCAGGCGCAATACAATTGACGGTTATGCCCCGCGTCGCAACTTCAGCTGCTAAAGATTTTGAAAGACCAATAAGACCGGCCTTAGAGGCAGCATAGTTGGCTTGTCCGGCATTTCCTGTCACACCAACGATGGAGGTGATGTTAATAATTCGTCCCGATCGTTGCTTCATCATACCCTTAATAGCTTCGCGGGAGAGGCGAAAAGCGGAACTCAAGTTAACCTCGATTACTTTAGACCACTGTTCATCACTCATGCGAAGCATAAGCCCATCTTGGGTGAGGCCCGCGTTATTCACCAGAATATCAAGGCCTCCCAAAGCAAATTCAGCTTCTGGGATGAGCTTTTGCGTTGATTCGGCCTGAGAAAGATCGCAAGGGATAACTTTAACACGATCACCCAACTCTTTCGCGAGCTCATCCAGCTTTTCCTTGCGCGTTCCTGAAATGGCTATTGTGGCTCCTTGTTGATGAAGGGCTCGCGCAATTTCTGCCCCAAGGCCGCCGGTTGCCCCCGTAATAAGGGCTTTTTTTCCTTTGAGTTCAAACATGTCTTCTCCTTAAGCGACCAATGATTTTGTTAGATATGACTCTATATCATGGGGGCTATTTAGGGCAATGGCATTAAGAGTGGGCACAATCCTTTTTGAAAGACCTGTTAGCACTTTTCCTGCACCTACCTCAATAGTCGCTGATACTCCCTGCTTGACCATAACTTCAATGCTTTCGCGCCAGCGGACGCGTCCTGTCACTTGATGAACAAGAAGTTCTTTCAACGCATCTCCTCTTTTAACTGCCTGTGCAGAGACATTATCAATGACAGGAAGACAAGGATCTTTCATAAGAACATCTTGAAGCGCTTCGTTCATCCGATCTTCGGCAGGCTGCATCAGGGCACAATGGAAAGGTGCGCTTACGTTTAGGAGAATGCTACGCTTGGCACCACGTTTCTTGGAAAGTTCAACAGCGCGCTCTACAGCTTCACGATGACCACTAATAACAACTTGCCCTGGGCTATTATCATTGGCGACTTCACATACCTGCTCTTGGGCTGATTCTTCCACGATTTTTTCAATAATAGGCATCTCAAGCCCTAATATAGCGGCCATGGCGCCCTCTCCAACAGGAACAGCGAGTTGCATGGCTTGCCCACGAATCTTTAACAGACGAGCCGTATCGGAAAGACTGAGCGATCCCGCAGCACATAAAGCTGAATATTGCCCCAAAGAATGACCGGCAACGTATGAAACGGCTTGAGCAAGGTTAAATCCACCTTCCTTCTCTAAAACACGCATAAGAGCCATGCTCACCGTCATCAATGCAGGTTGGGCATTCTCTGTGAGTACCAGATCATTCTCAGGTCCTTCAAAGATAATCTTGGTTAGGTTTTGCTTGAGCGCTTCGTCAACTTCCTGATAAACATCTTGCGCACAGCGAAAGGCGTCATATATCTCGCGGCCCATGCCAATACTTTGAGATCCTTGTCCGGGGAAGAGAAATGCTATCATATTCCATCTTTTCTATTGATTTATGTCTTCTTTAGACATGGAGAGAAGTGAAAAAGATGTCAAGGGTTTGTGCTAGAAACTTTTTGAGCTCATTGTTTTGTATGGGCCAAAGCGCTGCTCAAATTTTTGAAAATTGGGGAGTGTTAGAATCCAACATTATTTTATTCTACATTAGACTTTTGAAGTGAGTTAGAGGAAAATTCATTTATCTAAAAGTATGATGTGCTAAGATGTCTTAAAAGGATAAAGACATCACGACGCGTAAACATCACCACTCGGGTAGGTAGCGAAGGCAAGATAGATTCATTTCAAATGTAACAATTAATAGTAATCAGTAACGAAGTGTGCAAGTTTTTTGATTGTTTGGATTCTCAGTCAAGAAATGCTAAATGTTTCCCTTGGAAAACAAACCCCTGCTTATATGATTAGGAACAATTTTTCCTATAAGTATAAGCAGGGGTTACCTTTTCTTGGGCGAGGATCTAAAATAGCTCTATTACGACCTCTTTTTGAAAAACTTGCACACTGCATTCAGTAAGTAATTACTTGGACTCAAGGAGTACAGGATTTCCTTTTTGATCTTTCCAATATCTGTCTTCGCGATTTCTAACACTCGGAGATAACTTACCCTCTCTTGATTCTAAAGATCCCTTAGGAAGACTTTTGATCTTATCTAAAAAACTTTTTTTTGGTAAGGTCACATCATCTTCTCTACTAGGATCTTTCGTTGGAATTCCTTTCTTAGAAATTTCTTCATCCTTTTTTTGCATGTCCCCCTCCATTGCAAAACATTCTTTAGAACATAAAAATCCTACCAAAAAAAGTGCGCCCAACAAGAATAGGCTTAACTTATAGGAAAAAGTCATAATTACCTCCTCTTTAATGTCCTAATTATGAGAAATATTCTCTGCTAATCCTTTAAGAGCATCATAAAATTTTTTATCAGAATTACCCTTACTACCATATAAATCAACACCAGTATTAAGTTCATTATAGTCATCCAAAGAAATTAATGCAAATAAATTATAGTTGGAAATTGGAATATCGTCGTCATCCGGACATGCTGCAATCATATCTCTACGTAAGTCAGCACCTGAAACACCTGTGTGAATTCCAATAATCTCAAACTTCTCATTAAAAATACCGGCTCCACTAGATCCAAATAAACTTTCTATCTTATGCTTCCCATTTCCAAGGGCTTCACCCTCATTTTGTCTTTGGTCCTTTTTGCCAAGAGGATAGTGATACATACTAGCCTTGGACACAACGTCGGAATTATTCACCTTACTTGCTGTAATAGCAGGAAGATGATCATGAAACTGGTCAAAGAAAACAGTCTCATCCGTAAATAACTCTTTATTATGGGAAAGAATTCCTGAAAAAAGACAGATATCCTTTACTGGAATTGCTGGAACTATTACTGAATCTATATCAAAAGTTCCCAAGCTAAAGACTAATCCTTTTTGTTCCGGGTGAGCTTTGCTTCCTATACAAAATTTTCTTGTAAACTTAGCAGAAATATCCAAGCCTTTTGTTTGAGTAAATCCAACAAAATTATGAAGCGCAGTAATACCTGTAAGTCTCACTCCCCCTTCGACTTTTTCCATACCGATGATAGTTCCAGTGCCGATTCCATTATCATTATGTGCATTCCGTATTTGCCCCGCAAAAAAACTTTTATGAATTGGATCATCTCCTGCAGGGCAAACCGGAAATAATTTATCAAATGTAGGTTGATCGCATGTGTAAAGATCTGCGTCCTTTCCCAATATGTCACTATGACGCTTTGTTTGAGCAGATGTAAGAGCTCCAATACTATCGACCAAAAAAGCTTCGCCGATACCTGAAGTTTTTGCTACTACTGGAATATCAGTACGTCTTTTTTTTGTTCCTTTTGTCTGGATCTGTTCTCCTTCACCCTCTTCATGTTCCATAGAATGGGCCCAATTTAAGGGGGATAAAAGTATGCATGCTACGATAAGCGAAAAAATGCCTTTTGGTGACTTAATCATATCTAGTACTCCTTTTCTAAAATAAAAATAAATTTTCTTTGGCCAAAATACCAAAAAAAAATTTAGAGTCAAATTAAAAGTTGAAGAAGTGCAAAAATAGTAAACTACTTTCTCAATAGCTTACGCTAGTAACCAGTTTATATTTAAGCCATAAGATGAATCTGAGAAATAGGTTTTGATAACGCAAAGGTAGTTTTTATCTTTTAAAGTTAGAGCTTTTATACTTTTCATTGGAGGACTGTTATTAAGTCACCTTTCTGATTGATTTTAGTATCCATAATTTTCTGGATATGGAATCACCAATTCATGGTCGGGGTGAGAGGATTTGAACCCCCGACATCCTGGACCCAAACCAGGCGCGCTACCAGGCTGCGCTACACCCCGAACAGAATTGGTATACTCTAACTTTGCAAATGGAGCAAGGATAATTACATTACCGCGCTGACTGCGGAGGGGGGCTTAGCGATCTAATGTCAACGTGCACGCCTCTGACGCGCCATGCTTTTGCACCGTTCCTCCTAAGACTTCAAGGACCTGAGATGTTCCTTCCACTGGACCAATGATTTTTAAAGAGTAAGGAGTTGTGTTTTCGTGAATGGCCAAGATCTTTCCTTCCTTATTACAAAAAATCATATCCAAGGATAGAGGGGTATTTTTCATCCACATCGACATCGATTTAGGCATAGAGAAGAGAAAGAGCATTCCCTCATCCTCTCTCAAATCCATACGGAACATCAAACCTTTTTCTTGCTCTTGAGGAGTTCTGGCAAGCTCAACCTTAAAGGGAATACTTTTATGAGGGCAGTTTAGGGTGAGGTTATGAGCGAAAAGGGGGGTAGAGAAAGAAATGCAGAAGAGAGTGAAAAACAATGAGTTTATGTCTCTGGATCGCCACGCCCACTTTGTGGGCTCGTGAAGACGAGTTCGATAATCATCCCTCTTTCGTCTTTGCGAGGAGCTATGCTCCGAAGCAATCCAGTCTCTTTTAGCATGGCTTATGCTCATTGCTTTCCTTTGCATGTCATTACGTGTGCTAGAAGTTTAAACAGGTACGATTGTTGTGTAAACCGCTTGTAAGAGGGTTATCTCTATGTTTAAATAATGTATGAAAAAAATTTCTAATTTGCTGAATTTACTGTGCATACTTCTTGTTTTTACTGGATGCGAACCTCCAGGAAGTAAGTATAATCTTATCTATCGTTCTTCCGATCCTGGTCGGCAAAATTTATTAACCGAGACAAATACCATAGAATTACCCGTCGAAGGAAATATCCCGATTTGGCTGAATGGAACCCTTTTACGTAATGGACCCTCGTGGTTTGGATCTAATCCACTGGATGCTTCAATGCATTGGTTCGATGGCCTTGCGATGCTCCATGGCTTTAAAATTGAAAACAATAGAGTGTTTTATACGAATAGGTTTTTGGAGACCGGGGCTCTGAGCTTAGCTAAGAATCAGGGAATTTTTGCTTTCAGGGGATTTGCGACCAATCTATATGATGACCTTTTGCAAAACATGGTATCTTTATTATTCTTATCTGAAGGAGCCCCCAATGCGAACATAAATCTTTATAGAGTGGCGGGGAATTATTTAGCTCTTACAGAACTCACACCCCCTGTGCAATTTGATAAAGAGAGCTTACGTACAGTTGGCAGTTTTCCTTATCAGGATGATTTGCCAAAAGCAAATGTATTTGAATCAGCTCATCCTCAATATGATATCGATGAGCGGTGCTTTTACAACTATATCGTGAATTTCTTCCCCAGAACTTCATATCTCATTTATAAAATCCCTGAGAATTCTTCCAGACGGATTCCTCTTGTCGAAATTACAGAAGAAAAACCTTCTTATATGCATAGTTTTTCTATAACGAAAAATTATATCATTTTCACCGAGTATCCATTTAAACTCGTTGATAGCATTCTTTTCTCAGGAAAACCCTTCATTAAAAATTATGCATGGGATAAATGCACCAAAACAAAAATAACCATTATCAATAAAAATTGTCCCTGCGATATTAAGACCTACTATACGGATCCTTTTTTTAGTTTCCATCATATCAATGCTTATGAACTGGGCAGTAATCTCATCTTGAACATAATCGCTTTTAAAGATAACCAAATTGTGGATCGTTTAGGTTTTTTCCCAGAATGTTTAGAGCCTTCATTTTTATTAGATTTGAGGATCGATTTAGCAGAAAATAGAGTCAATCAGCGTAGGATTTCATTTGAAGGAAGCGCTGACTTACCCCGTATAAATCCGGCCTATAATGGACGTCCTTATCGATATTTCTATGCGGTAAAATTTGAGAAAGATCGTCATCTTGTTATGAAATGGGATACCCAAAAAAACACGCCCCTTTTTTGGTCACAAAAGAATTGCTTTGCGGGAGAGCCTGTTTTTATCCAAAACCCGTTGGGGAGTGGAAGAGAAGATGATGGAGTGATTCTCTCCCTTATATTAGATGCGAATGAAAAGATTTCGTTTCTCTTGATTCTAGACGCTAAAAACTTAAAAGAATTAGCTCGGGTGCCTCTTTTATTCAGTGTTCCTTATGGGTTGCATGGGCAGTTTTATAAGTAAATATGGCCAATTCAAAAATTTACTTTTTTTATATTTTATGTTAAATAATAAATGTAAGATCAAAAAAATATATCAATATACTAAGTCCCATAGATATATTAAAATCGCGCTGTTTCTCCAATAGAGTCAACAGAAATTAACAATTTTTTCATAATTTTATATTAGACTTTAAGATTATGGAAAACAAAACATTTAAAAACAGTACGGTTTTGAGTCTGATTAGCTTTTGTGGACTCTTGACGTTGGGAGGACCCGTTTTTTCACAGACTTGTGAAGACGAGGCTGGTAATTGTGAATACGCTTGGAGAAAAAGTCTGGTAGGAAGAATCACTCAAGTCCAATGTGTTGCTGCTTGTCAAAAATGCGTGAGTGTGTGTAAGGAGGAGAATAATCAGCGAGAGGTGTGGCATTGTGGTAATTATGGAGATAGGTGTACTCAACATAAACGTGAATAAATTCCATGACCTTTCGTAAAATCAGGACTAAAAATTAAAAGTTTCAAGGTCTACTATTTTGGCCCTGAGTCTTTTTCCATAAGCTCGCAAGCGAACAAAATTCCTCCACTGTAAGATCCTCTGCCCGCTGTTCTGGATTGATATCTGCCTCTTCTAAAAACGACTGGGGGGAAGGAATGAGCCCTTTTAGGCTCGCGCGAAGCATTTTCCGTCTCTGACCAAAAGCAGCTCTTGTAACTGCCTCAAGGGCATCCCAAGAGACGTCTTCTCGTGGACTGCGAGGTATTAGTTGAACCACAGTTGAAGTAATTTTAGGAGCTGGAATAAAAGCGCCCGGAGGAAGATCAAAGATCTTTTTCACATTAGCTTTCCATTGGCACATTACAGAAAGGCGCCCATAATCAGAGGTGTTGGGGGCTGCTGTGAGGCGTGCAGCCACTTCCTTTTGGAACATGAGCGTGAGGCTTTCAAAATCATCCATATGTTGGAGCATCTGCAAAAGTAGCGGGACAGAAATGTGGTAAGGCAAATTAGCGATAATTTTTCGGGGGGCACTTCCAAAAGTATGAAGGGGAACTGTCAGAGCATCTGCATTTAAGAGACTGAAATCTCCTGCAAAATGAGGTTTTAAGGCTTCTAGATAAGGAATACACCGTTCATCTTGTTCAATAAGGATAATGGCCTTGCATGGATGCTTAATAATCTCCCGTGTTAGCCCGCCGGGGCCAGGCCCGATTTCTATCACGCTACGTCCTTCAAGGGACCCAGCGCACTCCACGATGCGCTTTAAAATATGCGGATCGGACAGGAAATTCTGACCTAGTCTCTTCTTAGCTCTTAAAGCGCGAATGACCTCCTTGAGCGGTTCCATCTACCTGGGTTCGCTTTTCTCCGGATTAAATCCGGGGTTTTGTGGATTTCGTTCTTGGGAGGAATAAAAGAAACTCCAGACACTCACGAAGCTCACATACGTATATCAATAAACGCTTGACGTCTTAGATCTCGAAGCTCTCGCCTTGCAAGGAGGCTGTGCTTGCGAGACGCGATAAGCGCCTGGATATCTTCTCTCGTAAATTCTTCTGATTTCTGTGTTTTTTTGTCACACACCATAACAAGAAGACTCCCATCATTAGTCAGTAAGGGATCGCTAGTTCGATTCAATGGTAAGGAAAGAATGACCTGTTGAAGAGGTTCAGCAAAGGTTGATAATGGTTCATTATGAGATAAATGAAAGGAGGCAGAAGGGAATTTCTCCTTAGCAATCTTTTCGAGATCAGGACAGTTTTTTGCGGCGTGAGAAATTTCTTCCCCTTTTTTCATGATTTCTCGTGCTTCTTCTTCAGTCGCATTATTAGGGAAGGGAAGTATCACGTGTTGTATTGTTAGAAGGACATTTGCATCAGAGCTGGGTAATTTTCGCTCAATAAATGCAATGATGACGTATCCTTGTGAGGTACGAATAGGGATCGAAAGTTGCCCAGGTTGCAGATGATCCAGAGCTTCTTTTATTTCAGGTTCCAATTGATCTTCTGTTAGCCAGCCCATATCTCCACCTTGGCTCGCAGTAGCGGAGCCAGAAAATTGCTGGGCAAGGGCAGAAAAATGAGCCCCATTTTCAAGTTCTCCAATGAGTTGGTTCAGATTCTGCTTTACACTTTCTTCCTGATCTGGGTGATCAAATGGGAGAACGATTTCTGCCAGATGATATTGAGTTTTCGTATCTTTTTCTTTTTGGAGTTTGAGCTCTTGCTCAATTTCCCAATCCGTAATTTGGAGGGAGGGAGGGGCATCTTGTGTATATTTCTTTTTGACTTGTTCTTCGAGGCTTTTAAGAGGGTATTTTTCTCGAATAAAAATAAGCCAGGTGAGTTGGGCCTTCACCTGATTTTCGAACGTTTTGAAAGGAATATTATTTTCTTTTATCATTTGAATAACAGTGCCTTCTGGCATTCCGTTACTTGATTCGATATCTGCGATAGCAGCGTTTATGTGATCCTTACCAATTTCAATTTTGTATTTTTCCCCTATCTGAAGTTGTAATGTTTCATCAATCATCACCCGCAACATTTGAAGTTTAATTCTGTCAAGGTTTTGGGGGGTTGTCTCTAAACCTGAACTTAAAGCTGCAAACCGCAAACGGTTCATTAAGTCCGCTTTTGTGATGATACTGTTATTCACAACGGCAGCAATGCGGCTTGAAGAGGAGGAGTCAGCTTTAAGCAAATTCCCATAAATCAAAAGACTAAGTAAGACTAAAAAACAACGCATGATATCTTTCCCTTTGGATACTTTGAAGTTGAGGGTAATATAATCCCTGTTGTCATTTTTGGGAATACGTTGTTTGAACAGCAAAAGATAAATATTTCTTCAATCAAAAACAAGATATGAAGGGGAAGAGAATAACTCTCTTCCCCAAGTTAGCGCCACGTTTGAATAGGGAGGTCATGCCGCCAATTTTCTCGTTTTTGTATGAAAGGTTTCCATAATTTTTGGGGTTGCTTGGGGAGTCTTGTGGGTGAGGGATAAGATTCCGTGAAACAAACCATCAGAAGAGTCTTGGAATCTTACCTTAAGGACATAAGGCCAAAGTCCAATAGCTTCCGTACAAAGGTATTCACCTGGTTCCAAGGTCACGCATAAAAAGCTTATTTCAACTGATTTGCTTTTGAAAGCTAGGGTCAGTCAGTCGCCTATATTGGATAAATTACAAGAGAAGCAGGCATACTTTCACTTTGATAGAATAAGAGATGTCTTATCTTTTTTTCAGCGGTAAAGCAATTTCATAATTTTTATCCTATTTTTTATAAATGAAAGTCTTGAAATTTTTTTGAAACTGACCGATTGTCGCCTATCCACATTTAATTTTATGAGTGTTATGAGACAACTTTCGCGATACATATTTGGGCAACTTTTTTTTACGATTCTTGCAGTAACTCTAGTGCTCACGTCTATTATGTGGCTTGCCCAGTCATTACGCTATATTGATTTTATAGCGAATAAGGGGGTTCCTTTCCTTTTATTCATCGAAATGATCTTTTTTCTTTTACCTAATCTTGTGGTAATTGTTGCTCCCATTGCAGTTCTCATCAGCGTTCTCTTTATTTACAACAAGTTGATTACAGATCATGAACTTGTTGTCATGCAAGCTTCTGGCTTGGGGTACTGGCAACTTGCAAAGCCTGCCATTTTAATCTCATTTTTATTTACTATAATTATTTACTTATTTAATCTTTATTTTCTTCCGTTTTCTTTTAGAAATTATCGTGACATCAAGGCTGCCTTAAGTGAAAAGTCTTTAACAAGCCTCGTTCAAGTGGGCCAATTTCAGACCTACGGTAAGTACACTATTTATGCACGGAGCCAGGATTCGCAAGGAAACTTTTTAGGTATTTTAATTTATGACGGAAGCCAAGAGGGAAAAAAGATTCTATTTATGGCTGAAAAGGGAATTGTATTTAACAAGGAAGAGGGGGGACGCCTTCGTCTTATCAATGGAAATCGTCAAGAGAAAGATTTAGAAACAGGTAAACCTTCCATCTTATATTTCGATCGATACGTCATCGAAACGAAAAACAATTCTGAAGAAAAAGACGGACGTTTTTTAAGAGCATATGAACGAAATATAGAAGACTTATTAAATCCCAAAGAGACTTTAACTCCATCGGCCCGTCTGGAGTTTATCTCAGCAGCTCACCAGCGTTTAATCTCACCTCTTTATGCTTTCGTTTTTGGGCTTCTTGGTGTTTGTTTTATGATCTTAGGACATTTTAATCGAAAAGGGCGAACGGGAAGAATCTTGATGGCTTGTATTATTGCTTGTCTTATCGAAATTGGTGCTTTGGTTTTCTTACATACATTAAAATACTCAAACCTTATGATCTCTTTATCTTATGGGCTTGTGATTGCAACGATAGGTGTGTGTTGCCTTCTTCTCACGCCGTGGGCTAATGGGTTTCTTAAGATGTCTTTACCATGGAGACGTTCATGAGTGTTTTTAGCCTGCTCTCCCGTTATGCTAGTCGGTCCTTTCTCATTAGCTTTGGAATCGCCTTATTGTGCTTGCTTACGATAATTGTTCTCTTTGACTATGCTGATCTTCAAAGACGTGTGGGTTCTAAAGAAGTTAGCCTATCCCTGATGTTAAACATGGTTTTCCTTCATGCTCCATATTATCTCGAGCAAGTTCTTCCGTTTCTGGTATTTATCGCGGCCCTTTTTGTTTTCTGGCGGATGAACCGGACGAATGAGCTTGTAATCTTCCGTTCAACTGGCATTTCTCTATGGCGACTGATTTTGCCAATTAGCTTAACAGCACTTTGTATTGGGCTTGTTGACTTAACTGTCTTTAATCCTCTTTCTAGCGCCATGCATGCACGCTATGAAAAGTTAGAGAAACGTTATTTTTCAAAAGGTAAGGAAGATGTGAAGGTTTCTTCGACAGGACTATGGTTATCTGAAAGGGTGGGGCCCAATCAAGCTATTTATAGAGCAGATAAAATCGATTTAAAAAAATTGGAATTTCAAAATATCAATATTATTATATCGTCTCCTGAAAATGAGTTTGTTGAACGAATTGATGCACAGTCTGCGCAAATTCAAGGAAATCGGTTAGAACTAAGGAATGGGTGGGATGTGCATGTTGGAAAACCGGCTGAACCTTTTTCACAAAAATTTATTGAAACATCTTTAGATCAGAAAAAAATTGAAAACATGAGAGTAAATCGTGGGAGCTTCTCTTTTTGGAAGTTATCTTCTTATATTGATTTGTTAGAGGCTTCAGGTCTTAACAGCCTCAAACAAAAGATGTATTGGCATTCTATGTTTGCAAGTGCTTTTTGGGTTGGGGCGATGGTATTGCTGGCTGCAGCTTTTGCCTGTCGCCCTCAACGTCAAGGGAAGACCATTTTAATGGTTTTAATTGGTCTGATCGTCGGATTTTTCCTCTATTTTTTCAAAGATATGACCTTAGCTTTAGGATCTGCAGGCGGGTTGCCTCCTTTGATTGCCGCTTGGCTTCCCCCTATTGTTACAGCTATGGTGGGTGCTGTTATCGTGTTTGACCAAGAAGACGGTTAAAATGAACTTAAAACAAATAATAAAATATATTCTCCTAACTTATGTTTGGTTATCTCCCCTTTATGGACAGAAAATTGGGAAGTCCGATGGAAATAAGCCTGCATTATATTATGCTGATGGCCAAACGTATGACCGTGAATTGGGAATTTTAATTTTGAAAGGTAATGTAGAATTCGAGCATGAAGGGAGCGTCTTAGAAGCTGACTATGTGACCTATAATGAAAATACAGACATTGTCACAGCCTCTGGGAATGTACGACTTCGCCAAGCCGATGGAGATATCAACTTTGCTGAATATGTAGAGCTAACGGGAGACATGAAGAAAGGGATCGTTCTTCAGTTGCGGACCCTTATGGAAGATAATTCTAAAATTGCAGCCCTCGAGGGTCGTAAGTTTGAAGATTGCGAAGAACTTGATCAAGTGGTTTATACCCCCTGTGAGTTCTGCGGAGACAAGCCTCCAACCTGGCAAATTAACGCACGTCGTGCTGTTAAGGATGATGTCAACAAGAATATCTATTTTACAGATGCTCAAATGCGCATTCTAGATTTTCCAGTGTTGTATACGCCTTACGCAACGCAGCCCTTGGAGCGCAGAAGCGGCTTTTTAATTCCTCAGCCAAATTATAACTCGACTCTTGGTGCAAGTTTAGAAGTCCCTTACTATCTTGCTTTGTCTAAAGACATTGACATGACCTTATCTCCTACCTTCTTTACACAGAAGAATCCTTTATTCGAAGGGCAATATCGACAAGCTTTTGGAAATGGGGTGTTGAAGCTAGATGGTGGTATAACGGATTATAAGAAATCTCATAAGGATAAAAAGGCAGAGAAAAAGCAGGATTTTAAAATCCCCAAGACAAGGGGTTACTTTTTGGGCAGTGCAAAATTTAATTTTAACAGTATCTGGCGCACAAATATCAGCGGGGGCGTCGTTAGTGATAAAACTTTTTTCCGTAAATATGGGTACTCTGGTTGGAAGAACGAACCCAAATTAACCTCCAAAGGAATTTTAGAGGGATTTTTAAATCAACGGGATTATGCGGCAGCTAAAGTTTATCATTTTCAAGGACTTCGAAATAATGATAAGCAAAAGCATATATCGTCACCTCTTCCTTATCTAGAATATAATGCTTTTTCAGCTGTCGATCCTTGGGGAGGACGCTTTAACTTTAATGGTAATCTTTTGAATCTCTATCGGAAGAGTGGTATTAACTATCAGCGAGGAATTGGAGAAATGGGATGGCAACGCCCTTGGGTTGCTAACTTTGGCCAAGTTTTCACAGTTTTTGCTTCAACGCGAGGAGATCTGTATAGCGTGCAACACTCTAGGCAAGATCATGATTTGAGAGAGAAGGAGAAAGCTGAGAGAATGGTGCACTTTGGCGAAGAGAGGCGGCACTTTATAAAGAAGAGGGGAGGAGCACGCTTTTTTCCTCAAACAGGGCTCAATTGGCGGTGGCCCTTTATCAATTCTTTTTGCAATCAAAGTGTTGTCTTACAACCTGTTGGACAAATGATCGCAGCACCTGATACGCCTATAGGGGTAAAATCTCGTCGTATTCCTGATGAAGATAGTACAGACTTTTCATTTAATGACGCTAACCTTTTTAGTAGAGACCGTTTCCCTGGGTATGATCTCATCGATACGGGGAGCCGCGCTGTTTACGGAGGTGAACTTCTTACAACAGGAGACCTCTTTGGAGACGTGGAAGTCTTTTTAGGTCAAAGTTACTCATTATCAAAACCAAAACGTCATGATAAATCCCAAGGTTTTGGCCGTCGTCCATCAGATTATGTAGGGCGAATTGAGGCAAGTCCTTTTAGTTGGCTTACACTCAATTATCGGTTCCGCTTAGATCAAAAATCATTGAGTCCTCGAGTCTCTGAAGTCGGTGGGTCTATTGGTCCGGATATTGCTAAGCTTTCGGGAGATTACGTGTTTATTAGTAAACACGCAGGTACCCCAGATAAACGTAATTTTAATCAAATTACCCTAAATCTCTCATCAAAAATCACAAAATATTGGACTCTGGTAGGTATATTGAGACAAGATTTAAATAAAAAGAAAAGAGTACGAGGGTCGGATAAAGAAGTGGGGGGAGGGCCTCTTGAACGTGGGGCAGGTATCATCTATCGTGATGATTGTTTCGCCTTGGGTCTTACCATTAAGCGTCAATACTATAAAGATAGAGATTTGCGGCCAGCGACGATTGCAGTTGTAACCTTGTTCCTTAAAAATATTGGGGAATTTAATCAACCATTTAACATAGATCAGGGGTTATTTGGGGAGAGAGCAGCTAAGGATCTAACGCCCTAGCGCCCTAACACCCTAACACCTAGAATAAGAATTCTTTTGAAGGGACTTTTCCTGATATGGTGCTGGATTTATGTGTTTTTCCTTTTTCATAGCCTTAATTGTATTCTGTTCTGAAAGCAGCTCTTGCCGACACTTTCTAAGTTTGTTAAGCTCCCGCGCATCATCACGATCTTGGATTTGAAGTGCACTGACTTTAATTTCGATAAGATCCAAAAGGATTTCAACGGATTGTCTCGATAAGGTCATGAGTTCTCTCCCTGAATATAATTCTTGATAAGATCTTACCTCTTGAAGCGTTAAAAAAAGATAAACGAACATGACTCTTTTAACTTTTGAAAATTTTTCTCACTTTCCCTTTGAAAAGGGAGGACGATTTTTAGGGTGTGATGTAGGAGAAAAAACGATTGGCTTAGCTCTTTCAGATACAAACAGACAGATTTCTACGCCTTTTCAGGTCATTCAACGAACACAATGGAAAAGGGATTCGGAGATTCTCTTGAAAACCATCATTGAGTACCGCATCGTTGGAGTTGTCGTTGGATTGCCTCTGAATATGAATGGAAGTGAAGGTCCACGATGTCAGTCAACCCGTCAGTTTGTCGCTAATCTTTTATCTTTGCACGATCTTCCGGTTTGTTTATGGGATGAGCGGCTTTCAACCATAGCCGTTACGCGTACTCTTCTGGAAGCAGATCTTTCTCGCACTAAAAGGGGCAAGGTTATTGATAAAGTGGCCGCATCATATATTCTTCAAGGTTTCTTAGATGCTTTTGGACGTATTCAGCAAAGTGTATAAACTCTTCCAATCTTTGTGTCCGGTGCATTTTTTGGTTCTGTTGCAAGAGAATAGACACATCTTTTGCTTGCATAGCCCCATTCATTATGTAAAAATTTTTTGTTGAGATTTTACCCTTTTTTTTTGGTCCAATTTAAGGAGACGTTATGAGAGAGAAAACTGCATCAGGGGTTGAACCATATATACCTGCTTCAACAAGTCTTCCGGAAATCACTTTCAAGGCTTTTATTTTAGGTATTTTATTGGCCATCCTCATGGCAGGATCAAATGCTTATCTTGTATTAAAGGTAGGAATTAGCGTTACCGCTTGTATACCTGCGGCCGTTATTTCAATTGCTGTTTTGAAGCTCTTTCGTAAATCGAATATTCTCGAAAATAACATCGTTCAAACAACCGCTTCTGCTGGAGAGGTCATTGCTTGTGCTTTAGCCTTTACCGTTCCTGCCATGGTCATGATTGGAAATTGGCATTCTTTTCCCTATACTATTATGGTCAGTCTTGCTGCCATTGGTGGCCTTTTAGGCGTTTTTCTGTCCGTTCCTTTAAGGCGTGCCATGATTATTGAAAGTGGCCTTAAATTTCCTGAAGGTATAGCCACAGCTGAAGTTTTAAAGGCAGGTGGCGAAGCAGCCGCAGCTAAAGGTATCCTTTTCTCCGGGTTTGCTGCTGCCATCATTAAATTTTGTCAAAGCGGACTTCAAATCCTTGCTGATAGTATCAATATCTGGGGGCGGGTTGGGAATACAGTAGTTGGTGTGACTGCGGGATTTTCACTTGCACTTGTGGGGGCGGGTTATGTTGTTGGACTTGAAGTCGCTTTTTCTACCTTTGTGGGAGCAATTCTGGCTTGGTTTATTGGGGTCCCTCTATTTGGAGCATTTTTCGGTCTTCCTGAGGCAACGGATGCTTATTCAGCCGCCGTGAGTATTTGGGATTCTAAAATTCGCATTATTGGCGTTGGGATGATCGTTTTTGGTGGTCTATGGTTGATTATTGAGCTCATTGATCCTTTGCGTCGGGCTATGAAGACGTCGATTGCAGCTGTTCGGAAAATTAAAACTGAAGGAAGAACCAATATATTGCGGACTGAGTTTGATATTCCCATTACCTATGTGGTCATTGGTGCAGCCTTTCTTATTATACCCATTTATCTACTGTTCAATAGTATTATTGCGGAGAGTGGTATTCCCCTTTCTATGGCAATGGTGATTGGGGTTAGCATTGTTGTTGCAGTTCTTGCGTTTGTCATGAGCGCTCTTGGAAGTGCTATTGCAGCGTATATTTGTGGTATTTTGGGGACTTCTAGTAGCCCATTTTCAGGTATTATTCTTATGGGTATCTTGATCCTCTCTCTCTCACTTTTATTGCTCATTGGTCCCCAGGTAAATTTTATAACCAATGCGGATGCAGCACTAAGAGCAGGTGGCATTACCATCCTCGGTGGGGCTATCATTGGATGTGCTGTAACAGTTGCTGGAGATAATCTTCAAGATCTGAAATCAGGACAACTTGTCGGAGCAACTCCCTGGAAGCAACAGCTCATGCTTATTGTCGGCGTTTTGGTGTCCGCAGTAATTGTAGGCCCCATTTTCGAAGTTTTGTTTCAAGCGTATGGATTTGGTGATGTTCTTCCCCGTGAAGGAATGGATCCCGCAAAAGCCTTAAGCGCACCAAAAGCAGCTTTGATGGCTGCCGTTACCCAAGCTATCTTTACCCAGTCCATGGATTGGACGATGGTGATTACGGGTGTTCTACTTGGAATCGTCGTTTTATTATTTGATAAGGCCTTGAAAAAGGCTGAGTCAAAGTGGCGTTTACCAGTTGTTGCAGTTGCAGTAGGTATGTATATGCCGCTTGATGTAACTATGCCTTTACTTTTTGGAGGGATCCTCTCAGCCATCTCTCAAAAAACGCTTCGCAAAGCGAAGGGAAATGCTGAAGAGAAAGCAGCCACTGAGCGGAGAGGAATTCTCTTTGCCTCTGGGCTTATTGCAGGAGAGGCCATTGTCGGGATCTTAATTGCGATTCCCTTTGTAGCTTATCAAAGCACAAATGTGTTCAAAATCGTTCCTGAGGCATTAGCGGGATCAACAGATGTACTAGGGCTTTTGGTAATTTTGGCTGTCATTTATTGGTTTTATGGCGTGGCTTCAAAGGTTGTTCGGAAAGGATAAACGAATCTTAGCTTACAATTGAGGAATGAGTGAAGCTTTAAGCCTGTGACTATAGGAAAGTCTGGCTTTAGAATCAAAGTTAGAAGCCCAAGCGGTGAGCCGCTTGGGCTTGAGTTCATTATTAAAACATAGATTCTCCCCACCAGTTATCTGAAGCTTCTTCCTCCATTTCTGATGATTTTTTAACGCAGGATGCATTATTTTTTCCAACTTGGCTCGTTGTATGGGATTTGCAAGTTCATAAAGTTTTTCATAAAGAATTTTTGCTCTTTCTAAATTAGGTTCAATGATAGCTTTGTTTTCGCCAACTTCTTGAGTCACTCCGCAAAGGCATTGTGGAAGAAGTATATCTATATACCAATCCAAGTTACTCGATACGATGTTATCGCCTGCTGTTTTCTTCTGGTTCAATGAAGCGAACTCCATCAAGAGTTATGCGTTTCTGGGAATCCGCTACTTTTGTATTATTTTCTGCCATTACATTCGAGACATGGACCAGAATCAGTTTACGATCATCATCGAAGAGACTATCTGATTTTACAGTTGTTGTAGAAAAAACAAAAATAAAATAAATAAAAAATTTCTAATACGCATAAAGACTACAATAATTATAAATATAACTTATATGAAATCGTGGTTTATAATTTTTCAAGATGAAGTTGATGAATTTTAACTGAAAGAGTGAATATCTTCTGATGAGAAGGAAGTTCAGCCTCCCGCTTTACAATGCCGGTGGCTGTTATTCTCTGCTAAGGTATGACATCTGTTTTGATAAACGTAACTACCTAAGCCCATGCCCTCTGAGAGGAGCCTTTTTTTGAGAATCCTCTTTTGGAGGTGCCTCTTTTCGAATCTTTATTTTTTGAACTCGCGTATCTTGATGGTCCCTGTTTTGGTGCCGAAGGATTTTGGAAAGGTCTTTTCTTTGTTCTCTTGCGTGGCCCACCAGGAGCTATAGAATGAGGCTGAGCTTGCCCAGGGTTGATGAGCTGGTGAATTCGTCTCCATTTCTGACCATCTTCTGGAGAAATGAGGGAAAGGGCAGAGCCTTCCATCCCGGCGCGTCCCGTACGGCCGATTCTGTGAATGTAATCTTCAGGACATTGAGGAAGGTCATAATTTATAACATGTTTAATGTGAGGAATATCAATTCCACGAGCTGCAATGTCTGTTGCTACCATGATGCGTTTCTTTAAATTTAGAAAGTTTCGGAGAACCTCTTCTCGCTTTCTCTGTTTTAAATCCCCATGAATGGCAGCAGCGTGGTGGTTTTGTTGGGAGAGTTTTTCTGCCAGGCGGTCTGCGCCATGTTTTGTTTTCACAAAAATAATGACCGAACCTTCACGTTCATTCAATTCCTTTATAAGACAAGGAAACTTTTCCGTATTTGAGGTTTTAAGAGATTCTTGTTTGATTTTTAAAGCGGGTTCGTTCGTGGATCCCACAGAAATATGTTGAGGATTTGTAAGGTACGTTAAGGATAGAGTTTTGATGGTAGGGGGCATTGTGGCTGAAAACATGAACGTTTGACGTTCTTTGGGCAGATGTTGCACAATTTTTTTCAAGGCTTCACTAAATCCCATATCCAGCATGCGGTCGGTCTCATCAAGTACCAAAAATCGTGTTTCTTCTAATCGTAAGGTTCGTCTCTTAAGATGATCAGTAATCCGCCCTGGTGTTCCAATGATGACTCTAGGTTGACGTTTTAGAGCAGAAAGTTGCTTCCCCATTGAATCGCCACCAATGAGTAAGGCAACTTCAATTTTTTTCCCAAGAAGAGCACGCGCAGTCGTTTGAATTTGGGCAGCAAGCTCTCGTGTCGGAGCAAGAATAAGGGCAGTAGATCGTGGTGTGTTCAGCAAATTCGTAATTAAGGGAACAAGATAGGCAATTGTTTTTCCCGTTCCGGTTTGAGCAGAAGCTAAAATGTCACATCCTTCAAGTCCTGGTGGAATTGATTTTCCCTGAATGGGAGTTGGAATTGTAATGCCCATTTTTTCAAGAGATTCATTAAGAAAAGAAGGGAGCCCAAAAGAAATAAAAGTTGTCATGGATTTACCAGTCTATAAGAGGAATAAATGATCTAGCTTATATGTAGAGTGTAATGCTTAAAATAGCTAGTGAATTCTTTTTATCTTTTTCTTTCACTAAGCTTGAGGCCGGGGTATAAGGCGAAGTTAATTTCAAATTTTCTGAGGATTCTTATGAATATTCCGATTCAATCCATTCACAAAACACAAGAATATTTCCTTATGGCTTTATCCAAAGAGATTTATGAGAAGAAAGGTATTACAGCTTTTGCTCCTGGAATGAGTGACCCCAATTTAAATTTTGCAATGCAAACAGGTGATAAAGATGGAGATCTAGAGATAATCATTCAGGACGTTGAGAAATTCTATGGTGGCCTCCATTTGTCCTGGGGATGGATGATAAGCCCCTCTAGAGATCAAACTGATTTGAAAGCAGCACTTGAAAAGAGGGGTACGAACTTATGGGTAGCCATCCAGTTCTAACTTTTTCTCTTGAACATTCCCTTCCTTCAGAAAGCTTAAAAAATTTTGACATTCGAGAAGTTAGTGAAGAAAAGTTGTCCGACTGGATCCTTCCCTTAAAAGAAGCTTTCCAGGCAACAGAAGTTGATGCTCTTCTTTATAAAGAAGCCCATTTATGGGCCTTAGAGAAGAAGGCCAATTTTAGGCATTTTGTTTCTTATTTTGCTAATGTTCCTGTTTCTGCGGCAACTCTTTCTTTGAGCCCATATGGGGCGCGTCTGGATGATCTTGGAACAGCATTTGCCTATCAGCGAAAAGGTTTTGGAACAGCAATGGCTCTTTACCGAATGAAAATTGCAAAAGAATTAGGCTATTCTTGGATTTGTCTTGAGGCCTTTGATCAAGGGGCACTTCTCTATAAGACATTGGGGCTTAAGGAGTTGTATCGGAATGAGATTTTTGGAAGGAGGCTTGAGTCTACAACTTCGAAATCGGAATAACCCCCAGAGTACTCTATTTGGAGTTTAAATCTGTATTTTTGCAGCAAGACTCTAAAAAAGTGACATCTAACTAAAGATAGACATAAAGGCAGAAGAGTGGCATAATAAAGTCATGGAGGTGAGCTATGACAAAAAATTGCTGCAAAAAATGTGGATCAATCAAATATGTTAAAAATGGCTTTGTAAGA
>Ga0209915_1000302_pt1 | contig 138490 bp, 139 predicted proteins | sample ThiBiot_750_plan_FD_183952 | JGI IMG/M metagenome (GOLD analysis project Ga0209915, IMG submission 183952) | Wastewater bioreactor microbial communities from Cape Town, South Africa - Thiocy_cont_750_plan (SPAdes) | ecosystem: Engineered > Bioreactor > Thiocyanate-remediating >... | reverse complement strand
CATTAAGCTTACAGCAGAGCTTATAGCGCCTGTTGCGATGGATGAAGGATTACGCTTTGCGGTTCGCGAAGGTGGTCGTACTGTTGGAGCGGGTGTCGTTACTAAAATACTCGCTTAATTTAGGGTAATTGTTGAACAGAGGCGCTGGTCTTTCAGCGCTTCACTTTATGGGTTAGATAATGGAAAACCAAAATATACGGATTCGGTTAAAAGCGTTTGATCATCGTGTCCTTGATCAATCAACGCGAGAGATTGTAAATACTGCGAAGCGAACTGGCGCGCGTGTGTGTGGACCTATTCCTTTGCCAACAAAGAAAGAAGTGTTTACAGTTAACCGCTCTCCGCATATTGACAAAAAATCCAGAGAGCAGTTCGAAATTCGGACTCATAAAAGATTATTAGATATTACTGAGTGGTCTCCGCAAACTGTTGATGCCTTGATGAAGTTAGACTTGGCAGCAGGCGTTGACGTCGAGATTAAGCTCTAGGAGAGAATGATGCGCACAGGATTAATTGCTGAAAAATTAGGAATGACACGCATTCTCAGCCCACAAGGCGAGCATGTGCCCGTGACACTTTTAAAAGTGGATGCATGTCAGGTCACAGATGTAAAAACAACAGAAAAGCACGGTTATAACGCTGTTCAACTAGGTGTAGGCCTTGTTAAGGCTAAGAAGGTTTCAAAGCCCGTGCGAGACAGTTTTGCAAAGAAAAAAATTGAGCTCAAAAGAGTTCTAAAAGAGTTTCGAGTTGCAGAAGATGCATTACTTGAGCTTGGTGCGCAGATTTCTGTTGATCATTTCGTGCCTGGCCAGTATGTTGACGTCACTGCAACATCAGTAGGTAAAGGTTTCGCTGGTGTTATGAAGCGCCACAATTTCGGCGGACTCAGAGCTTCTCACGGTGTTTCGATTACCCATAGAAGCCATGGTTCCACAGGACAACGCCAAGATCCAGGCCGTGTTTTTAAAGGCAAAAAGATGGCAGGACATCTTGGATGTGAGCAGGTTACAACTCAAAATTTGCAAATTTTTTCAACGGATGTTGAAAAAGGGCTTATTTTGGTTCGCGGGAATATTCCTGGGGGCGAAGGTTCTTATGTTGTTATTAATGATGCAATTAAGAAATCCCGTCCTGAAAATGCGCCTTATCCTGCGTCTCTCATGGCAAAGAGTGAAGCTAGCATAAAAGCAGCAAGTGTTTCAGCTCCGCAAGAGACTGAGGAAGTAAAATCTGTTGAGGCTGAAACGCCCACAGAAACAACTGAATAAGTTAGAGTGTTTCGATGATAAAGTGCGATATTATTAATTTAGAAAATGAAAAGATTGGCCAAATAGAGCTTGCCTCTGAAATCTTTGGTCTTCCTTTGCGCCGTGATATCATAACACGTGTTGTGAATTGGCAATTGGCAAAACGTCGTGCTGGTACACATAAGACTCGTGGAATCAGTGATATTAGTGGAACGACCCGCAAGCCATGGAAGCAAAAAGGAACAGGACGTGCCCGTCAAGGAAGTCTTCGTTCTCCTCAATTCCGCGGTGGTGCTGTAATATTTGGTCCCGTTGTTCGTGATCACGGTTATAGCTTGCAGAAAAAAGTTCGTCGTCTTGGATTGATGACAGCGCTTTCTTCAAAATTAGCTGAAGGTAAGCTTTTTGTTGTCGATTCTCTTGAGCAAAAGACGCCAAAGACACAAGATGCTGTTAAAAACCTTGAAAAATTAGGTTTAAAAAATGCTCTCTTTGTCGATGGTGTTGAAGTAAGTAAGAATTTTTCTTTAGCTGTTCGGAATATTCCGTATATCGATGTTCTGCCACAACAAGGATTGAATGTTTATGACATCATTCGTCGTGACACATTGGTTTTGACGAAGGCAGCGGTAGAAAGCATAGAGCAGAGGCTAAGATGAAAAATAAAGATATTAATCGCCAATTAATTGGAATGGAGCGTGCGCTCACAGTTATTCAAGCGCCTCTCATGACTGAAAAGTCAACAATAGCGTCTCAATTCCGTCAATACGGATTTAAGACATTATTAGAAGCGACTAAGCCTGAAATAAAGAGTGCTATTGAGCAAATCTTTAAAGTTAAGGTTGTAGCTGTTAATACGCTCCTTCAAAAAGGAAAGACTAAGAGATTCAAAGGGCGTGAAGGCCGTCGCAGCGATTATAAAAAAGCGATTGTTACTTTGGCTGAAGGTCATACCATTGATGTAGGTGCAGGATTATAAAATGACATTAAAAACATTTAGACCCACAACCCCTGGACAGCGCCAACTTGTTTTAGTTGATCGTTCAGAGTTATGGAGTGGTAAGCCTATAAAGACCCTTACAGAAGGAAAGAAAAATACAGGTGGTCGTAATAACCATGGTCGTATTACTTCTTTCCAAAAGGGTGGTGGGCACAAAAGACGTTACCGTATTGTTGACTTTAAGCGTCGCAAAGATGGCATGATTGCTAAGGTTGAGCGTCTTGAGTATGATCCAAATCGAACAGCTTTTATTGCTTTGATTCGGTATGCAGATGATACTCTTTCTTATATCTTGGCGCCTCAACGTTTGGCTCTTGGAGATCAAGTTGAGTCTGGAGAGAAGGCTGATATCAAGACAGGTAACTGCCTTGCGCTTAAAGGGATTCCAGTTGGAACGATTATTCATAATATTGAAATGAGACCTGGAAAAGGTGGGCAGCTTGCACGTTCTGCAGGAACTTATGCTCAGATCATTGGACGTGATGCTGGAAATATCCAGCTTCGCTTAACCTCTGGTGAGTTGAGAGTTGTTTCTGGTGAATGTCGTGCAACAATTGGAGCTGTTTCCAATCCAGACCAAAAGAACATTAGCCTAGGTAAGGCTGGACGTTCACGTTGGCTTGGTCGTCGTCCTGTTGTTCGTGGTGTGGCTATGAACCCAATCGATCACCCTCATGGTGGTGGTGAAGGTAAAACATCCGGTGGACGTCATCCTGTTACCCCTTGGGGCAAGCCAACAAAGGGTAAAAAAACAAGAGGTAAGAAACCTTCTGATAAAATGATTATTAGAAGACGCAATAAGAAGTAGTTAATTTAAGGAGTTGAAGTAGTGGCACGCTCGGTTTGGAAAGGTCCTTTTGTAGATGGCTTTCTTCTGAAAAAAGCAGAAGCAGCTCAAGAAAGTGCACGTAAAGAAGTTGTTAAAACCTGGTCGCGGCGTTCAACGATTATGCCGCAATTTGTGGGCTTGACTTTTGCCGTACATAATGGTCATAAGTTCATACCTGTACTCGTAACGGAAGAAATGATTGGGCATCGATTTGGAGAGTTCGCATTAACGCGGACATTCCATGGCCATGCTGGTGATAAGAAGGCTAAAAGAGGATAACAATGTCAAAGAAAGCGACACCACGTAAGCTCGACGCGACTGAAGCTGGTGCGACACTTCGCACTTTAAGAATTAGTCCACGTAAGCTGAATTTAATTGCAGGAATGATTCGTGGCAAGCATGTTAGTGATGCTTTAGATCATTTATTGTTTTCAAGAAAACGTTCTGCCAAGGCTGTTTATGACTTAGTTGTTTCTGCGATTTCTAACGCAGAAAATAATCATGGTCTTGATATGGATCGCCTTTATGTTGCAGAGGCGCATGTTGGAAAAGGTTTAGTAATGAAACGTTTTATGGCGCGAGCACGTGGGCGGGGTTCTAAAATTTTAAAACCTTTCAGCCGTATTAGTGTTATTTTGCGTGAACAAAGGGATCAAGCGTAATGGGACAAAAAGTAAAACCAATTGGCTTACGCCTTGGAATTAATAGAACTTGGGATTCTAGATGGTTTGCGAGTAAAAATTATGGTGATTTATTGATCGAAGATATTAAGATCCGTGAATACCTTTATAAAAAATTACCCCAAGCTGGTATCTCTAAAATTATTATTGAGCGTCCAACAAAAAGGGCTGTTGTTACAATTCATGCTTCAAGGCCTGGTGTTGTAATTGGTAAAAAAGGAACGGATATTGAGAAGCTTCGTAGCGATCTTGCAAAGATGGTTGAGGGCGAAGTAAGTCTTAATATCGTCGAAGTTCGTAAGCCTGAGCTTGATGCTAAATTAGTTGCAGAAAGTATTGCGCAACAAATTGAACGTCGTGTAAGTTATCGCCGCGCTATGAAGCGTGCAATGCAAACAACGATGCGTCTGGGTGCAAAAGGAATGCGTGTTTTGGTATCTGGCCGTTTAGGTGGAGCTGAAATCGCACGTGATGAACAATATCGTGAAGGACGTGTCCCACTTCATACTTTACGTGCTGACGTAGATTATGGTCAGGGTGAGGCAAAAACGACTTACGGCATTTGCGGTGTTAAAGTATGGATTTTCAAGGGTGAAATTTTAGAACGCGATCCTTTAGCTATCGAAAATCGTAGTCCAGCTCAAGCGAACGTTTAAAATAAAGGTGAGAGATGTTAGCTCCTAAAAGAACAAAATTTCGTAAAGCACATAAAGGTCGTATCCACGGTGTTTCAAAAGGTGGAACTTCTCTTAACTTTGGTGCTTTTGGATTAAAGGCACTTGAGCCTGCTCGTGTTACAGCACGTCAGATCGAAGCGGCTCGTCGTGCTATTACACGTCATATTCGCCGTTCAGGTCGTGTATGGATTCGAATTTTTCCAGATGTGCCTGTTTCAACGAAACCAGCTGAAGTTCGTATGGGAAGTGGTAAAGGAAATCCTGAATACTGGGCTTGCCGTGTTGCGCCAGGAAGAATTATGTTTGAGCTTGACGGCATCCCCGCTGATCTGGCAAAAAGAGCATTTGAATTAGCGGCGGCAAAGCTTCCTATAAAAACTCGTTTTGTGGCTCGTATTGGTGCTGAAGGATAGAAAATGTTAAAGGTAGAAGATTTAAAAAGAAAAACCAATTCTGAATTACAGGATATGGCAATTCAGTTAAGAAGAGAATTGATGAATTTGCGCTTTCAGCGAGTTGCTGGTCAAATCACGTCAACAGCACGATTTCGTGAGGCGAGAAGAGAAATAGCTCAAATTAAAACCCTTCAGCGTCAAAGTGCGCTGAGCCAAGCATAGCATAAGGAGTTTTAGATGCCTCGTAGAGTTTTACAAGGAGTTGTTGTTAGCACAGCATGTGAAAAGACAGCAATTATTCGTGTTGAGCGTCGTGTTCAGCACCCAATGTATAAAAAGTTTATTACGCGCTCAAAAAAATATGCGGCGCATGATGAAGGAAATCAATGTCAAGTTGGTGAGCAAGTGACGATTCGTGAATGTCGTCCACTTTCGAGGCGGAAGTCTTGGGAAGTTATTAGAGAACAACAGGCCTAAAAAGTTAAGGCAGAACGATGATTAGAGAACAAACAAATTTAGAAGTTGCCGACAATTCTGGAGCGCGTCGAGTTGAATGTATCCGTGTATTAGGCGGAACGGGCCGACGTTATGCTTCTGTTGGTGATGTTATTATTGTGGCTGTAAAGGATGCTATTCCGGATCGCCGCGTAAAAAAAGGTGAAGTGCATAAGGCCGTTATTGTGAGAACGTCGAAAGAAGTTCGTCGTCAAGATGGAACAGCAATTCGATTTGATCGAAATGCTGCTGTTCTTATTAACAATAACATGGAGCCTCTTGGAACACGTATTTTCGGGCCAGTAACCCGTGAGCTTCGTTCTAAAAACTTTATGAAAATTATCTCTCTTGCTCCTGAGGTGCTATAATGTTGCAAAGTTGGAAAGTAAAAAAAGGCGATCGCGTTGTTGTGATTGCTGGTAAAGATAAGGGCAAAATGGGGGAAATCACTCAAGTTTTGCGTACAGATGGTCGTGTTGTGGTAAGTGGTATTAATGTACAAGCGAAACACCAGAAGCCTTCAATGGGCAATGCAGGTGGGATTGTACGTAAAGAAGCTCCTATTCATGTCTCGAATGTGATGCATGCTGACCCTCAGGATGATAAACCAACACGTGTTGGAATGAAAAACCTTGAGAATGGACGTAAAGTGCGCTATGCAAAACGTTCAGGCGAAATTATTGATAAGTAAAGGCAGTACCAATGGTCCGGTTACGCGAACATTATGAAAAAGTTGTAAAAGCTGAACTCGTAAAGCAGTTCAATTATGCCAATCCTATGGAAGTTCCTAAGATTGAAAAAATTGTCCTCAATATGGGAGTGGGTGAAGCCGCTCAGGATAAAAAGAAAATTGAAATTGCTGTGAGTGAACTTACGGCGATTTCAGGTCAAAAACCAGTGATAACAAAAGCAAAGAAGTCTATTGCTGGATTTAAGGTGCGTGAAGGCGTACCATTAGGGACTAAGGTTACGCTTCGACAAGCGCGCATGTATGAATTTTTAGATCGTCTCGTCAATATTGCGATGCCTCGTATTCGCGATTTTAGAGGGGTTTCTAAAAAATGCTTTGATGGGCGTGGAAATTTTGCTATGGGCATAAAAGAGCATATCGTTTTCCCTGAAATAGACTATGACAAGGTTGAGAAGGTTCGTGGTCTTGATATTATTATTGTGACGACTGCTCGAACAGATTCAGAAGCATTGGCTTTGTTGAGTGGGTTTAATTTCCCCTTTATGAATTAAGGTAAAAAGAATGGCAAAACTGAGTTCAGTTGAAAAAAATAATCGTCGACGGAAAATGTCAGAGCAATTTTCTGGGCGTCGTGCGAAGCTAAAAGAAATTATTTATAATCGTGAATTGGCTCCTGAAGATCGTTTTGATGCGACTTTAAAGCTAGCAGCTCTTCCCAGAAATGGTGCAAGAATTCGTGTTCGCAATCGTTGTGAAGTTTCAGGGCGGTCACGTGGTGTTTATCGCAAATTTAAAATGTCACGTATTGCATTAAGAGAATTAGGGTCACTAGGGCTTATTCCTGGTTTGACTAAAGCAAGTTGGTAGGAGTTTGAAATGAGTTTTACAGATCCGATTGGTGATCTTATTACCCGTCTTAGAAATGCTCAAATGATAGGGCGTCAAGAAGTTCGTTCACCCGCATCTAAAGAGCGTGCAAGCGTACTTGATGTCTTAAAGCGTGAAGGGTATATCAAAGATTATGGAATTCACGAGGTACGTCCAGGTATCAAGGAGATGGTTGTAACATTGAAGTATGTCGATGGTGCTCCGGTCATTGATGAAATCTCAAGAGTTTCAAAGCCAGGGCGTCGCGTTTATTCAGCAATTTCTGAATTGCAGAAGATTAAAGGTGGTCTTGGAATTTCTGTCCTCTCAACTTCTCAAGGCGTTATGTCCGATCATGAGGCACGCGAAAAGAATGTGGGTGGAGAAGTTTTGTTTAAAGTATTCTAATTGAGGGCAGAATTAAGATGTCGCGTGTAGGAAAAAATCCAGTAGTAATTCCGCAAGGCGTTGAGTGCCAGATTTCTGGTGCAACACTTACGGCTAAGGGGAAAATAGGGCAATTAACAATGCCTATCTCTTCTGATGTTATTGCAAAAATTGAAGATGGTAAAATTGTTGTTAAACCAGCTTCACAAAGTAAACAATCCCGTATGATGTGGGGAACAACAAAGAAACTTGTTGATAACCTTATTAAAGGTGTTTCTCAAGGATTTACGCGCAATCTTGAAATTAACGGTGTTGGTTACCGTGCTGCCGTTCAAGGTCAAAACCTTGTTTTGCAATTAGGTTTCAGCCATGATATTGAATATCCAGTTCCTAGTGATGTTCAGGTTAAGTGTGAAAAACCAACGTCAATTTCTATTTTTGGAGCGAGCCGTCAACGCGTGGGGCAAGTTGCTGCAGAAATTCGTAACTATCGTGGTCCTGAGCCTTATAAGGGTAAGGGAATTAAATATGAGAATGAATTCATTCTCCGCAAAGAAGGTAAGAAGAAGTAAAAGCTATGTTAACTGTGCAAGATAAATTCAATCGTCGTAAGCAAAGAGTTAGAGCACATATTGCGCGTGTTGCTGTTGGACGCCCAAGGCTCACAGTATATCGTTCCAATAAGCATATCTATGCTCAGGTTATTGATGATCAAAATCGTCGAACTTTAACGTCTGCTTCAACTCTTGATAAAGGAGTTGAAAGTAGTGGTGGTAATAAGGCTGCAGCTGAATTAGTTGGTAAGCTTGTTGCTGAAAAAGCGAAAAAATTAGGCGTTACAAATGTTGTTTTTGATCGAGGAGCATACCTTTATCACGGCCGTGTGAAGGCATTGGCTGAAGCTGCTCGCGCTCATGGCTTATCATTCTAAGGAAAGTAAGATGGCTCGTAATCCCACTACAGAAAAAGATGTTGAACTTATTGAAAAGCTCGTCAACATCAATCGTGTTGCCAAAGTTGTAAAGGGAGGTCGTCGTTTCGGCTTTTCTGCTCTTGTGATTGTTGGTGATGGAAAAGGTCGTGTTGGTTTTGGTAGCGGAAAGGCGCGTGAAGTTCCTGATGCTGTTCGTAAAGCAACTGAAAGAGCAAAGAGAAGTTTAGTTCGGATTCCTCTTCGTGAGGGACGTACTCTACATCACGATGTGACAGCTCGTTATGGTGCAGGTAAAGTTCACTTACGCTCAGCTGCTGCAGGTACTGGAATTATTGCCGGTGGTCCTATGCGTGCTGTTTTTGAAGCTCTTGGGATTCATGATGTTGTAAGTAAGTCGATTGGGACAAGCAATCCACAAAATCTTGTGAGAGCAACTTTTGAAGCGTTAACAAGCGTTTCAAGCCCAAGACAAATTGCCCATAAGCGCGGTAAAAAAGTTGGTGATATCGTTGGTCGCCGTGATAATGAAGCAACAAATGAGAAAGCTCATGACTAAGATACAGAAAAAAGTTCGCATTACACAAATTTCAAGTGCTAATCGCCGTCCTGCTAGCCAAACAGCTACTTTGATAGGATTAGGATTAAATAAGTTACATCGGACACGCGAATTAGAGGACACTCCTTCTGTTCGTGGAATGATTAATAAAGTAAAGCACCTCTTGCGTGTTGAAGAGAATTTTTAGTTTAAGGTGTTCAAATGAAATTAAATGAGTTACGTGATAATGCTGGCGCTACCCATGCCAGAAAACGTGTAGGCCGTGGGCTTGCTTCTGGTCTTGGTAAGACATCTGGTAAGGGTCAAAAAGGTCAAAAAGCACGTACAGGTGTTTCTATTAAAGGCTTTGAGGGTGGTCAAAATCCTCTTTACAGACGTCTTCCAAAACGCGGATTCACTAATATATTCCGAGTTGAGTATGAGGAAGTTACATTAGGACGCCTTCAGGCTGCTTTAGATAAAGGTCTTCTTGACTCTAAGGTTGAGCTTACTGAAGAACTTTTACGTGAAAAAGGGATTGTTAGAAAAACTTCTAATGGTGTAAAATTGCTTGCAACAGGAATTCTTACAAGTCCAGTCACTTTAAAGATCAGTAAAGCAACAAAAGGTGCTCTTGAAGCTATTGAAAAAATAAAGGGTAAAGTAGAACTTTTAGAACCCCTTACTGCTAAGGAATAAAGATGTCCTCTGTCGTTGAGCAATTTGCTACAAATTTTGATCTCAGCGCTTTTAAGAAAGCCGACGATCTCAAGAAAAGATTATGGTTTACCCTGCTTGCTCTTCTTGTGTTTCGCTTCGGCACTTATCTTCCGTTACCTGGCATTGATGCTTTAATTATGCAAGCAATTGCGACAAAGCAATCAACCGGTATTTTAGGCATTTTTGATAAGTTTTCTGGCGGTGCTCTTGGGCGTATGACTATTTTTGCTTTGGGCATTATGCCGTATATTTCTGCAAGCATTATTGTTCAGCTTTTAACTGCCGTTTCTCCACAACTTGAAGCTCTTAAGAAAGAAGGGGAATCAGGTCGTAAAAAGATTAATCAGTACACTCGTTATGGGACGGTATTTTTAGCAACTATTCAAGCTTGGGGAATCGCTGTTGCTTTAGAATCTCTTCCTGAGCAGCCGGTTATTGATCCTGGTTTCTTATTTAGGTTTTCGGCTGTTGTGACATTAGCTGGTGGAACTCTATTTTTAATGTGGTTAGGCGAGCAAATTACGCAACGTGGTATAGGAAATGGCGTTTCTCTGATTATCTTTGCGGGTATCGTTGCGGGTATGCCTCATGCGATTGCTTCCACACTCGAATTGGGGCGTCAAGGAACTCTTAAGCCTCTTATAATTTTTGGTGTTCTCTTGATGCTTGCTTTAGCTCTTGCATTCATTGTGTTTATGGAGCGTGCACAACGACGAGTTTATATTCAGTATCCAAAACGCCAAGTTGGAATGAAGATTTATGGGGGACAAAGTTCTCACTTGCCAATGAAAATTAATACGGCAGGCGTTATTCCTCCTATTTTTGCAAGTTCTCTTTTGCTATTGCCTGTTACGATTGCTAATTTTGGTGCCAAATATAGTCCGGATAGCATTTTAGCAAAAATTGCTTCTTATATAGCACCAGGGCAACCTTTCTATTATGTCTTTTTTGTTGCTCTCATTGTTTTTTTCTCTTTCTTTTATACGGCTGTTGTTTTTAATCCAACAGAGACAGCGGAAAATCTTAAGAAGAATGGCGCTATTGTTCCGGGATATCGCCCAGGTCTTAATACGGCAGAACATCTTGATCATGTTTTGACGCGACTAACAGTGATTGGGGCAAGTTATCTTGCGCTTATTTGTACAATTCCTGAATATTTTATCACACGTCATTCATTACCTTTCTATCTCGGTGGTACAAGTTTACTTATCGTGGTTAGTGTCAGTATTGATACGGTTGCTCAGATTCAAGCTCATTTGCTGGCCCATCAATATGAGGGGCTGATTCGCAAATCGCGTCAAAAGGGAAAATAATGATAAATATTATTATCCTTGGGCCTCCTGGTGCTGGGAAAGGGACTCAAGCACGTTTGATCCAAGAAAAGTTTGGCTATGTCCAGATTAGTACAGGTGATTTAATTCGCCATGAAATTGCTTCAGGTTCAGAGATGGGACAATACTTACAACCCATCGTAAATGCGGGTGGTTATCCTGATGATAAAGTTATATTAGACATCTTAGAAAATAAGCTAAAAACAGTTAAAACTGGTGTTATTCTTGATGGTCTTCCAAGGACAGAAAATCAAGCGAATGCTTTGTATGAAATGTTAAAACATAATCACCAGCAAGTAGACTTAGTTATTGAGTTGAAAGTAGATAAAGATATTCTTGCAAAAAGGATTGCAGGTCGTTTTTCTTGTACAAATTGCGGTACAATCTATAACGACTATTTTAGTCCACTTGCAAGTGAAGGGAAGTGTGATCATTGTCAGGAAACTGAATTTTCCAGGCGAAAAGATGATGCTTTAGAGGTCGTTCAAAAACGACTTGCAATATATGACGAAAAAACACAGCCTTTGCTTAGCTATTATGCAAAAAATGGTCAGCTAAGCCAAGTCGATGGAATGCAGTCAGTTGACGATGTGGCGTCACAAATTGAGGTGTTAATTACACAATATCTCAAAAAACCACAAGAGTGTGTAAACTAGGCCTTGACTTCTCAAGTTTGATGCCTATAAATTGCTTTCTTTGAAAGCATTAATTAATGAATTAAGGAGAAAAGCCGTGGCTCGTATAGCAGGCGTCAACATTCCTACACAAAAAAGAGTAATTATCGGGCTAACTTATATTTATGGGTTAGGGCCAGCGAAAGCTAAAGATATTTGCTCCACCATTGGGATACCGGAAAATCGACGTGTTAAAGATTTAACAGAAGATGAAGTGCTTAAGATTCGTGAATGTATAGATTCAACTTATAAAGTTGAAGGTGATTTACGACGTGAAATTTCAATGAATATTAAACGATTGACTGACCTTGGATGTTATCGTGGGTTACGTCATCGTAAAGGCTTGCCTGTCAGAGGACAGAGGACGCATACCAATGCACGTACGCGCAAAGGAAAAGCTGTCGCAATTGCAGGTAAGAAAAAGTAATTTTGACGAGATAGGATACAAAGAATGGCTAAGCCAGCAACAAGAATTCGACGTCGCGAGCGTAAAAATATTACCTCCGGTGTGGCACATATTAATGCTACTTTTAATAATACAATGATTACAATTACAGACCCTCAAGGTAATGCTGTTTCATGGTCATCAGCGGGTATGATGGGATTCAAAGGATCTCGTAAGTCAACACCGTACGCTGCTCAGATGGCGGCTGAAGATGCAGGAAAAAAAGCTTCAGAGCATGGAATGCGTGTATTAGAAGTAGAAGTTAATGGACCAGGATCTGGCCGCGAATCAGCTTTACGGGCTTTGCAATCTATTGGTTTTACAGTAACTTCTATTCGTGATATGACACCGGTACCTCATAATGGATGTCGCCCTCCAAAGCGTCGTCGCGTTTAATTATTACCTTTAGAAAATATTACGAAGCAACATCGAGAGGAAAGTTCCGTGTTACAAAAAAATTGGCAAGAACTTATTAGGCCCTTTAAACTCAATATTGATCTTCTTGGCAGCGAGCATCGGCGCGCACAAGTTGTTGCTGAGCCTCTGGAAAGAGGCTTTGGCTTAACACTTGGCACTGCTTTAAGGCGTATTCTTTTATCATCTCTTCAAGGCGCTGCTGTCACAGGGATTCAGATAGAAGGCGTTCAACATGAGTTTAGCTCAATTCCTGGTGTGCATGAAGATGTGACAGAGATTATTTTAAATCTCAAATCACTTTCACTTCGTAAGCATTCTGAAGGAACAAAAAAACTTCGCTTAAAAGCTGAAGGACCTGGACCTGTAACTGCGGCTCATTTTGAACCGACATCAGACATCGAGATTCTTGATCCTGAATTAGTGATTTGTGTTTTGGATGCTGGCGCAAAAATTTCTATGGAAGTCACCATTGAAAATGGTAAAGGATATATTCCTGCAGGCCAGCTTAGGCGTGAAGATGCTCCAATTAGCTTTATTCCCGTTGATGCTCTTTTTTCACCTGTTCGTCGTGTTTCTTACAAGGTTGAAGACACGCGCGTCGGCCAGCGTACAGACTATGATAAGCTTATTATGGATGTTGAAACAAATGGAGCGGTTCGACCTGAAGATGCTGTAGCTTTAGCTGCTCGTATTTTGCAAGATCAACTTCAGCAGTTTATTAATTTTGAAGAGCCCGTTCCTGCAGAAGAAAAAGATCCAGAAGCTGAACTTCCATTTAGTCGTGCTCTTCTTAAGAAAGTTGAAGAACTTGAACTTTCTGTTCGTTCTGCAAATTGCTTAAAGAATGAAAATATTGTTTATATTGGGGATCTCGTTCAAAAAACGGAAAATGATCTGTTGAGAACACCAAATTTTGGACGTAAGTCACTCAATGAAATTAAAGAAGTTTTAGGCCAGATGGGACTTGAACTTGGTATGAATGTTACGGGTTGGCCACCTGAAAATATTGAAGAAATGGCCAAAAAAATTGAAGATCCTTATTAAGGTATAGAGTTAGGAGAATTACCATGCGTCATCGTATGCGCGGACGTCAATTAAATCGTACAACTAATCAACGCAAAGCTTTATTACGTGGACTTGCAAAAGATTTAATTCGTCATGAACAAATCACGACAACATTGCCAAAGGCTAAAGATTTAAGGCCGTTTGTAGAAAAACTCGTCACTTTAGGTCGACGTGGTGGGCTTCATGTTTATCGCCAAGCTCTTTCAGTTCTTGGAGATAACGAATTGGCACGCAAATTAACGGGTACTCTCGCAGAACGTTATCGCGATAGGGCCGGCGGATATACTCGTATTGTTAAAGCAGGTTTCCGTTATGGAGATAATGCTCCTTTAGCAGTCATTGAGTTTATTGAACGTGACGCTGCTGCCAAAGGTGCTGGTCAAAAAGTTGCCGCGCCATCAATGGCGACAGATGCAGCTGCTGAGGCTCAAGCATAAAGAGAAAGCATATTTAAAATATAATTAAAGCGACAGTATGTCGCTTTTTTTATGTCAAAAAAATAAGAGGACAAACATGAAAAAAAATATTTTCTTCGTTATTGGTTTCTTAAGAGCTTCTTTTTCATTAATGGCGGATCCCCTTGAGATGCTTCCATGTTCTCAAGAACAAATTCAACTGACATTTGCACCGATTGTGAAAAAAATAGCTCCAGCTGTTGTTAGTATCTCGGCAGCTCGCGTTGTGAAAGAACGCCATTCTCCCTTTTTTGAGGATCCAATATTTCGCCACTTTTTTGGAGAAGCCGTCCCGGTTCCAGCTCCTCATGCACGTGTGCAAAGTTCTTTAGGGTCGGGAGTGCTTGTAAAAGCAGATGGTTTGGTGATTACAAATGATCATGTGATTAAACAAGCTGAAGAGATAAAAGTTATTCTTGCCGATGGCCGTGAATATCATGCTCAGGTTGTTGCTCGAGATGTACGTACTGATCTTGCCGCCTTAAAGTTAAAAACAGATGAAAAGAATTTACCATATTTAGAATTAAAAGATGCAGATACGTTACAAGTCGGAGATCTTGTGCTTGCAGTTGGCAATCCTTTTGGATTTGGTCAAACAGTAACTTCTGGGATTGTTTCAGGGCTGGCGCGCAATTCTGTCGGAATCAAAGATTTTAGATCGTTGATTCAAACAGATGCTGCTATCAATCCTGGGAACTCAGGAGGTCCCATGATTACGTTAGATGGAAAAGTTGTGGGCATTAATACAGCAATCTTTTCTAACACCGGTGGATCCATAGGGATTGGATTTGCTATCCCTTCGAATCTTGTTGTTCCTGTGATTGCTAGTGTTGATCGAGGGGGTAAAATTACACGATTATGGTTAGGTGTTGCCCTTAAAACAATATCCTCTGAGATTGCCCTGAAAAAAAATATGGTTGTTTCCAAAGGCGTTTCAATTTCGCAAATTTATCCTAATACCCCTGCTGAAAAAGCTGGTTTAAAAGAAGGGGATATCATTGTTGAAATAAATGGTCATGAGATTGTGAATGAGGCGGCCTATCGGTTTAGATTAGCTATTGCAAAACAAAATGAGGCTTCATCCATTGTCATTATCCGAGGAACTGAGAGAATGTCCTTTAATATCATTCCAGAAATTCCGCCAGACAATCCCAACAATAAACCCCAAGCTCTTTACGGACGTCATCCTTTGTCAGGCCTTATCGTGGTTAGCTTAACACCTGCGGTTGCAACTGAATTAGGTCTTGGATTTGAGGCTCAAGGAGGCGTTGTTGTCTTGCAGGTCGAACCTGGAACACCCGCAAGCCTGAGTGGTCTTTTACCTGGTGATGTAATCTTAGAGCTAAATGGGAAGGCGAGTATCTCTGCAGATCAACTCGCAAGAAATTTAGGAAGAAGTCGCCAAGGATGGCAAATTACGTTTAAACGGGGAACTGAAGTATTTGTTCAAAACTGGTAAAGGGGATTCACAATCTTATTTGAAAATAAAAAATCACGCCCTTTAGCTGATGCCTTACGACCTGCAACTTTAAATGAAGTTATTGGTCAAGAACATCTTATTGGCCAAGGAAAAGCCCTGACGAGCCTTGTGAATGCTCCGAAGCTTCCTTCTTTAATTCTTTGGGGTCCTCCGGGATGTGGTAAAACTACGTTAGCACGCCTTATCTCCCACTCAATAAAGCTTCATTTCGCTCAAGTTTCGGCAGTTCTTTCAGGCGTTAGCGAACTTCGAAAAATCTTTGAAGAAGCTGAAGACCGGTGGAAATGGGGTGAGGGGACTCTTTTATTCGTAGACGAAATTCATCGGTTCAATCGCAGTCAACAAGACATCTTTCTTGCACATCTTGAAGAAGGCACCATCACCTTAATTGGAGCTACCACAGAAAACCCTTCGTTCGAATTGAATCCGGCCTTGCTTTCGCGGTGCCAGGTATTAATTCTGAAAAGACTCGAAGAAAATGATCTCGAACGAGTTTTACAGAGGGCAGAAATCTTTTTAAAAAAGAAACTTCCTTTGGATTCATCTGCTCGGACAACACTTATTTCAATGGCGGATGGTGATGCCCGATCTCTTTTAAATATGGCAGAGATTTTATTTAATGAAGATAAAGTTGATACCGATAAACTAAGTCTGATTTTAAATAAGCGTGCTCCTATCTATGACAAGGCTCAGGAAGGTCATTATAATCTAATAAGTGCGCTTCATAAGGCGATGAGAGCGTCAGATGTAAATGCGGCTCTTTATTGGTTTGCACGAATGCTGCAAGGAGGAGAAAATCCCCTGTATATTTTGAGGCGACTTGTGCGCTTTGCAGCTGAAGATATTGGTCTTGCAGATCCACAGGCTTTGTCTCAAGCCATTTCAGCTCAACAAGCTTATCATTTTTTAGGATCGCCTGAAGGGGAATTAGCCATCACTCAGTGCATTATTTATCTCGCGACGGCGCCTAAGTCCAATGCAGCTTATCAAGCTTTTAAAGCCGCTCAACAGTCAGCTACTCAACATGGTTCCTTAATGCCGCCTCTTTACGCTGTGAATGCGCCTACCAAGCTTATGAAGGAAATAGGGTATGGGAAAGGGTATCAGTATGATCACGATGCTCCTGAGGAATTTTCTGGAGCTAATTATTTTCCAGAAGGAATGTCACGAGAAAACTATTATCAGCCGAAAGGCAAAGGATTTGAACAAGAAATTTTAAAGCGGTTGCAATATTGGCAGACATTGCGGGACCAAAAATCTAAAGATTAATTTTTTGCACCCTTGAAAAGGCTTCTTTTGAGAGGATTTTGAAGAAAAAAGGCTTAAGTCTCATTTGTTTTCATTTTTTACTTGAATGTGTGATCTGAATTCGCTAGTTATCCGAGGTATCTTCATAACGCGCCCGTAGCTCAATTGGATAGAGCATCTGACTACGGATCAGAAGGTTAGGAGTTCGAATCTTCTCGGGCGCGCCATTTAAATCAAAAATTTATCCTATTCATTTTTTCAATAAAAATAATTGTCTTTAAGTTATTATCTTCAACGTGGTTTTGAACGCGTAGTTTTAAGCCCAGTTATGAAATGATTTTGTAAATTAGAGATAAAGGTCGATATATTTTTCTGAACTGCAAGTTTTATGGCCTCTAATCCACGCTTATATGCAAAGAAAGAATAACTTAGTGGCACTGTTGATTATGTTTTGGTTTTGGAGGTTTAGAGTGAATTCTCTAAATAAAGATTGAGTCGAATTAATTTTTGTCCTATTAATAATGAAGGGATTTTTATCTAATAATCGAATGTTTTTTAATTTTTTGCTTAAAAGGAGGAAAAAATGAAGCTTAATTATTTAATAGTTTCTTTTTTTTGGTGGGGATTGATCATGCCAGTAAGTGGAAGGTGCAGTTCATTAATAGATAATACACAAGAGTTAGAAAAAGCGTTTAGTAATCCTAAAAAAGCATTTATGAAAGCTAATGAAAGTGATGATTTTAGCTCTATTTTTGCATCAACTCTAAAGAAAAGCGAATTCCCCCAAAAACATTTTTCTGAGCTTTCTCAAGAAGAATATGACCAATTTAAAGACAGCCTAGGACTTTTCAAAGGAACAGCTCTAAAAAAACAAGTTTTTGATCTTCTCTTATTCGCGAGATTAGCAGGTTGCCCTGTTTTAGCGGTAGGCGAGAAGAAAGAATTTTTTTATGATGCACGCCAGATCTATGATCCCACTGAAAAAAGTATTGCAGAGGGAAAACAAGTAGTTATCCGTCCGCATCAGGGGAATTTTGTGACGATTGAAGCCGTAGGTGATGAAAAGGATACGTCGAGGGCAAGGGAAATAACAAGCGATTTAAGAGAGAATGCTGTAATCTATCATTACCTTGGTGATGAGACTAATGCTTTTGATGGAAAAAAATATGAAGAAAAAAGAAAAGACCATTATTCAAATCATAGCGCCGCTAAAATATCGTATGATTTTTTAGAAGATTATATTATTTCACCTTATACTCTTGGAAGTATCTATATGAGCAGAATAATATTAGGCCTTAAAAAACTTCCTAAAGCTGCTGTTAACATGATGCGAGGAAAGGCTATTTATATTTCTTCTCAAGAAGGGAATAGTGGTTGTCTTTATATGACGTCTCATAATATCCCAATTATAAGCTATTTAGGTTTAGTCCCAGGAATTTTCATTGAAAATAATAATGTTACCGATCAAAATGTTATTTTGATGTCAGGGGCTCTTATCGAACGTTCAGCTTTTAGAAGGAGCGTAGTTTTGCAAGACCTACATCTAAATTCGATAGACTTTCCTTATTTTTTTTCAGGATTAGAGGGGAGCATCAAGACTTTAGATGAGGGAACTCTTTTCTTTCATGCTTTTAAAAAATATGTTTTTCAAGAAAAGGGATTAGATCCAAAGCAAAAAGCTGCTCTAGAAGATTTATGTAAGCTCGATATCTCAAAAATTGCCACCGGAGATTCTTTTCCTCGTGAAGTTATTGTGAAAAAGAGCAGCGTTAACAGTAAATAATTTTATATCCCTAATCTTTTGATGGGCTAATGTAGAAACTTTTATTTGAGGTTAAAGAGAAAAAACATGATAAGAAAAAAGCTTCTTAATTTGTTTGCTGTTAAGGTTATTCTTTTACCTTTTATATGGCTTATTTTCTTTTCAGGAAGTTCGTGTTTTAGCTCCACAGACGAATTTACCTTATCAGAGCAGGAGATTCGGAAAAACCATCAAGCTTTAAAGGAAGTGGTGGACGATTTTTATGCGAAAAATAAAGATTATTTTATTCCTCCAGAAAGTAGGTTTAGAGGTCGTTTTCAAATCGAAAAGAGTATTAACCTTTGTTCGATTGGAATTCTAAGAATTCTTCTAAGGGAGAGTGAAATTCAAATTTCTTTTCAGACATTGTCAGATTCTAATGGAAAACCTATAGTAGCTTCGAATTCCTCTGTAGATCAATGGAAGCAGGAGTATATTCAGAAAGATAAAGATTTTCACCTTCTAGCATGGCCTACTGACAAATCTGGCAAGCTTTTATCGGTTGATTTCTTAAAAGAAAGAGCTCTCGATAAATTTCTTTTCGATTTAGATTTATCTAAAGTTAAGTCTGGCGATAAATTTCAAGTTATATTTGGTGAAATGGAGCGTTTTTTAGGTGCAGTAAAAGAGGTAATAAAAAAAATTAAACCAGAAAATCCTGTCCCTCTTTCTGCCTTGTCCTCTGAAGAAAAAGATTTATTGAACAAATTAAACAAGTTTACTGAGGCAGATAGTTTTCCTAATCTTCTAGAGAATACAACTCAAGCAGTCTTGGATGTATGGAAAGCTTTTTTGGAAAATGGTTATTTAGATCCTGAAAATGCCCAAAGAAAAATTTTTATGGATCATATTCTTTCACAAGAGATAAAAGACGAACTGACACGGTTAGAAGTAGAAAAATATTCTCATTTTTTGGGAGTTTCACTAGAAGACTATATAAAAAGTGATGAAGATATTCGTACTTGTCTAGACCGCTTTCGCCCTAATTCTCTTGGCCCTAATCCTAAAAAAGAGCAACATTCCGAGACTTTATTTACTGCCTGGATTGAACATAATAGGAGCAAATTAGAAGAAACAATATCTCCTCCAGAGATAACGTTAATTTATTTCCTCTATACACATAAAAGTACATGTAAGAATTGTGAAGAACTGAGTTATAATTCTATATCTCGAACTCCAATATCTCGAACTCCATTTTTAATATCTTTTTCTGAGATTTTTAAGAATAATGGGGTAGAGAATTTTTCTGATATTACCGATCTCTCTTTGAATTTGGAGGATTTTAAACGTTTATCTGGGGAAGAGAAACCGAGCGATATCCATCCTTGGAAAGGTATTGTTAGAATTCCTGTCCAATATCAAATGTAGGAGCGTAACATGTCAAAATTTTTTATTTCTTTAGTTTTAATCACTTTTGTTTCTTGGCAGAATGAAGGATATTCGTCAGTAGTTGTTAAAGAATTAGAGGATGGTTCTATCTCCATTAAAGCCGGTCAAAAGTACCCTCCACACATTTTTGACACGCTTGCTTTTGTTAAAGATGTTCAAGAAAAATTAAGTAAATATCATACAAATACGCCTCTTTCGATAGATTTATCAGGTGATATTTCTATAAGTTCAAGACGTGTAGAAATTCTTTTAAATGAATTGAATAGAACTTCTTTCCCTATAAATTTTTTAAACTTATCGGGCACTTCTGTAGAAGCAAACATAATTGATCTTTTATTAAAAAGCCGTATTGAGTGTATCGATATTTCTGAGACAGAAGCAGCAGAAAGTGAGAAATTAAGTTTTGAGGAACCTTGCGAAAAATTTATTTTTATTCCAAAGAGTTTTCTGTATTCAATTAAAGACTTAGATAAAGATACTTTAGATTTTCATAAAAAATATTATGGACATAATGATGAAGAAGACCTTCCACAAAGGGGACTTCTCTCAGGAGATACACCTGAAAAAACTTCTGGTCCTTTAGGAATATTCATTCCTCATTCAAGTCAATTTTGTGGTTTATCCGTCAATTATGGTGATAGTACTCAAGGGTTCATTCTGCCCTCCAGTGCTCAAATATTTGGGCTGACAGGATAATCTAGAACGCTTAGATAAATTTTGGAGCAATCAAGAGAAAATATTTTTCTGAATATTCAGTATATGCTTAGCCAATTATTAAGTTTAAATCTTTATCTCTTTAAACCTCATCTGTTTATTAAATTCGTCTCAAACATTTTCCAGACGCCGTTCGTTCCGTGCCATTCGCCTTTTGTGGCGGCTTTAGAATATTCTGTGGCACGCGCTTCAAAGAAATTTGCGTGTTCAACCCCATTCAACATAGCCATTAACCAAGGTAACGGATGATTTTTTGTTTGTTTATATTCTCCAGCTATCCCGGTGAAGTAACCATAACAGGGTCTTAATTTAAGCTGGGTTAATCGCCAGTCCGCAATATATCGAATATAGGATTTGATATCATCGGCGGTCATGCCTTGGATTTCTCCTAATTCAAAAGCAAGGTCGATGAATTTATCTTCTAAGTCGACCATTGTTTTGCCTACACTGATGATGTCATCTGCGACTGATTTTGTGACTGAGCCCGTTTCATTTTCCCATTCATGGTAAAGACGTATGACGGATTCACAGTGCAAGCTTTCATCTCTCACGGACCAAGACACAATCTGCCCCATTCCTTTCATTTTATTGAAACGAGGAAAATTCATGAGCATGGCAAAGCTAGCAAAGAGCGACATACCTTCAGTAAAGGCTCCGAACATGGCGAGGGTGCGGGCGACATCAGCGCAGGTTTCAGTTCCAAAGCTTTTCATATAATCAGCTTTAGCTCGCATTGCAGCATAATCATAAAATGCTTGGAATTCAGTTTGAGGCATCCCCAATGTTTTTAGAAGAAGGGCATAAGCATCAATATGAACTGTCTCCATATTCGTGAAGGCCGCCATCATCATCTGTATTTCAAGGGGCTGAAAGATAGGGATGTATCGTTTGAAATAATTATTGCTAACCTCAATATCAGATTGCGTGAAGAATCGAAAAATTTGGGTCAGAAGATTGCGTTCGGTTTCAGTTAATAGATCTCCATTCCAATCCTTGATGTCTTCACCCAAGGGGACTTCTTCCCCTATCCAGTGAATCTGCTGTTGACGTTTCCAGGCAGAATAGGCCCAGGGGTAACGTTCGACATTATAAGAGCCAGAAGTCTCAAGCAGACCAATAAGTTCTTTACCTTGGAGGTGGAAAGGATTTTGAGAACCATAATTTACTGACATGAGAGACACTCTTCATAATTTGTTTGTTTCATTTCCAGCTTTTGCTCTTCTTTTCCATCCCCCCCTGCATATTCCGCGCGCTGGATGGATTTAGAGCGGAGATAATAAATGCTCTTTATCCCTTTTTCCCAGGCTGACCAATGCAGCATGAGGAGATCCCATTTATCAATATCAGCCGGTAAAAAGAGATTGAGAGATTGTCCCTGACAGATAAAAGGGGCTCGGTCACCTGCAAGTTCAATAACCCATCGTTGGTCAATTTCGAAAGCCGTTTTAAAAATATCTTTTTCATCTTGAGAAAGCTCAGATAAGTGTTGGATGGATCCTTCACGTTCTACAATCGATTGCCACGTCGCATCTGTATTAATTTCTTTTTTCTCAAGCAATTTTTCAAGATATGTATTTTTGACGACATAATTTCCAGAAAGTGTTTTGTGATTATAAACGTTTGCTGGAATTGGTTCAATACAGGCTGATGTTCCACCACAGATGATACTAATACTTGCGGTAGGGGCGATGGCCATTTTATGACTGAACCTTGCTTTAATGTTGCGCTCTTCCGCGTCGGGACAAGCTCCTCGTTCTTCAGCTAAAACGACAGACGCACTATCCGCATAGCGACGAATATGACGCATCATCTTTATATTCCATGATTTTGCCATCACACTTTCGAAAGGGACGCTTTTAGATTGTAAAAAGGAGTGGAAACCCATCAAACCGAGTCCCACGGAACGTTCTCGCATTGCAGAGTATTTTGCGCGTGCCATTCCTGCTGGCGCGGTCTCGATAAATTCTTGTAAGACATTATCAAGAAAGCGCAGGATATCTTCAATAATCATCGGGTCTTTATGCCATTCGTCCCATGTTTCTGCATTTAAAGAAGAGAGGCAACAAACAGCAGTTCTGTTTTTTCCATGCTGGTCTGGGCCGGTAGGCAGTAATATCTCGCTACATAAATTCGACATTTTTACTTTCAACCCAAGCTCGCGTTGATGCTTGGAGAGAGATTTATTGGCGGTATCAATAAATATTAAATACGGTTCGCCTGTTTGAAGGCGGGTTTCTAAAATTTTCTGAAAGAGCTGACGCGCATTTATATGGCGGATGACGCGTTGATCTTTGGGACTGCGAAGGGCAAACTCTTTATCATCCCGGACAGCTTCCATGAATTCATCGGTTAAATTGATGCCATGGTGAAGGTTTAGGCTTTTACGATTGAAATCACCAGAAGGCTTGCGAATTTCTAAAAATTCTTCGATTTCTGGATGATAAACATCCAAGTATACGGCAGCAGAACCTCGTCTGAGGCTTCCTTGGCTAATGGCAAGTGTCAACGAATCCATCACGCGGACGAAAGGAATGATACCTGACGTTTTTCCAGCTCGACCAACGGATTCTCCCACCCCTCGGACAGATCCCCAATAGGTCCCAATACCTCCCCCATTCGACGCGAGGAGAACATTTTCATTCCAATTTGAAACAATTCCATCAAGAGAATCATCGACAGTGTTTAAAAAACAAGAGATGGGAAGGCCGCGTTTTGCCCCCCCATTAGAAAGGATTGGGGTTGCAGGCATAAACCAGAGGCGTGACATATAATCATAGAGGCGCTGAGCATGAGCGGTGTCATCGGCATAAGCGCAAGCCACCCGCGCAAACATCTGTTGATAATTTTCATTATCGAGTAAATATCGATCTTCAAGGGTTGCCTTCCCAAAGTCAGTCAGCAAGGTATCGCGTGATTCATCAAGGGTTAATTCTTTGATATTGATCCTTGGTTTAACAGGGGGAATTGAGGCTTTGCGATAAAGCTCTTTTTGTTCTTGTGTTTCCGGAAAATGTAAGACTTTTTTAGTAGGATCGTAAGCGACAAGATTACCGTTGCGATCGAAATCATAGGCGTTAGTTAGCATGTGGACCCTTTTTAGTCAGAAGGCAGGAGAGCTTGAAAGCGAAGACACAAAGGTGCATCTATTACCCTCAACCGGTGCGCCCCGCCCGATGGTTGCAAATTTGTTTCTGGCAGGTCTCCTGACTTACGGGTCGTTGCCAACCTTATTTACCTTCCCAGTTCCCCAGTGGCGTAGATATGAGGTGACTCACCGTTTACAGTTGCGGGGGCAGCTCCAGAATTGAAAATATGTCGCACTGGATTCCCTTTTAAGCATTAGAGATTACTAAATAATGCACCATGAACACCACATATAGTACGTAGAAAGAAAATTTTGTCAATATCTAGTGTTGATGTCTGTGAACAATTATCATTATGAAAACACAATAACCCTGCCAGATTATGACAGGGTTATTGGTTTTTAGGTGAGCCCTACTTTATTTTTTATTTGCTTTGAACTCAGGTGTTAAAGTGATTCCTCGAGTTAAAGGAACATTCTTACTACTGGTAAAGTCCTTAGGAATATAGTTACCAGCGATACCTCTATCTAAGATACCCATATCCATGAGCATCTTAGCTGTTAGCTCACTACAGAAAGCTGTTTTTAAGATCTTCGATCTAGATTCCGTATTCGCTCTGAAGAGAGCCATAAGCAATCTAAAAGGATTCTTTGTATAGGATTTATGATCATAATCCTCGACAAATTTCGTGACGCGCTTTGCTTCTGTGCGATCTTGATCTTCAAATACAAGAAGCCTATAGCTTATCTTCCCATCATACTCAGTCACGACTTTATCCCAGAGTGTCGTCCGTACATGAGGATATTTTCCCTGTAGAACTTCACTTGCTGAGCCTGTGGATTCAAAGCAGTACCAAGTATTTTCATCATCAGCATCTGCCAAGATAACTCCTACGTGAGAAACCTTACTACCCGTTACGACTTTAATTCCATAACTGAAAGGGTCTGTTCCTGAAAATAAAGCCACGCCAACAAGGTTATATTTTTTCTCTTCTCCAGTTTCTTGAGAAAGTAGGGTATATGGATGCCCCTTTGCGTTATCTTCATCAAAAACATCGGAAGCCTTTATAGGTAAAGAGCCCAACATTAAGAAAGCAAGTGATGTTAGAGCGATCTTTTGTCTTTTAAACTTGTTATAAGTTAATACAGTCATTTATAATCTCCATTGTCATAGGTGTTATTGACAAACCTGAGAGAGGTAGCGGCCTCTCTTAGGTCTTCATAAGAAGATCACCGCGATCTTCTTATTTTGTTCCTGCTCCAAACGTTTGGTTCTTTGCAGTAACACCTTGATCATGTGAGATAATTCAGCAGAGAAATATTGGGGAAATAGGTGTAAGGGTGCCCCTTAAGGGGAATGGAAAACAGCTTGCTCTGAGGTTGATAGTTTGGCATGTTGAAGGAATCTTTTGAGAGAAAGATAGAAGCAGCCGCCTCCATTTAAGGAAATGCCTTTATGCCAAGTGATAAGCTCAAGTTACCGCAATTGCCGCCAGAATTTTATCCTGAAGGTTTGCTTGTCATTAAAGGGATCAAATTCACCCCACGGCAGATTGATATTATTGCATGCTTGATTAGCGGTGGAACGGGAAAGACAATTTCCTCTCTTCTCGATATCGAAGTTAAAACTTTAGAAGCCCATAAAAAAAGCATTGGCGAGAGAATTGGCGGCGGCATCCAAGAAGATATTATTGCTTTTGTTCAAAGATCGCCTCACTATGAATTCTTGAAGCAACACTATCTAATACTTCTTCATAAAAATGAGTTTGAGAAACAGCTCAAAGACCTTTCAAAGAAATTTTCCGAAAATACCCCCGATCTTAAAGTAGACCTTGCCTCCACTTACGGGAATAAATCTTCTCTTCTTAACCTCTTGGTGAGTCATCTCAAATTGGCAGGAATAAGAATCGTCAGTGAGGAGAAAGAGGGCGAAAAAAGCTTTCATACCCTCACACTTTTACCAAAGAATAGCGGTCAGTTTTTAGAACGGGAAATTCTTATTCTTTTGGATAAGGAGGTGAAAGACATCCCTTCTGATTCTATCGATCTTAGAGAGGGGAAAACTTACTTTGCTTCCTGTGTGGAAGTGTTAAAGAAGTTTTATGCGGAGAGTCAGCTCGAGAAACTCTCTTCGTCAATTAAGTCAGAACACAATTTTACTTTTAAAGATGACAAAGGACCAAACTTTCCCAAAGAAGTAGCTTTCTCTTTGCATTCTAAAATATGGATGTTTAGGAATAGTCTTATTGTTTTAAGTGGAATCATTATCTTATTGTTAGCTTCAGCCTTTCTTTATCAGACACAGATATCTTCCACTGAAGAGAACGCTCCCGTTCGACCTGAGCTTCGAATCCCGGATGATAAAGTACGTCTGGAGCGTCCTAACTTGATGAAAAATATTGATAAAAATCTTACTTCTCAAGACGGAATTCAAACTGTCACTCTTGTGGGTATGGGAGGGGCAGGTAAAACAGTTCTTGCCCACATATATGCTCGCGACCACTCACAAAAATTATCTGACATTGGGAGAATCAATGCAGAAACAAAAGAAAGTCTTATCAATTCCTTTGAAGATTTTGCCGATGAATTAGCTAAAACAAAAGAGAAGAAAAAAGAGCTTAAGTATATTCGAAATAACTACAATCTAGAGAAACAAAAAAAGAAGATCTGTTCCTTTGTGATGCGTCATTTAAAACTCAAGAGTAATTGGCTTTTGATTTACGATAATGTGGAAAATTTTTCTGAAATTAAAGAATATTTTCCTCAAAAATCTGACGTTGATGCCTGGGGATCAGGAAAAGTCATCATCACCACAACAAATGATAATATTCAAAATGCAAGCTATATAAATCCAGATAATATTATTTATATTAAAGAATTAAGTCAGGATGAAAGTTTAACAATTTTCAGTAAAATTCTTTATGGTTATGATTCGGCAAAGCTCATAAAAGAACAAAAGCAAGAAGCAATAAACTTTTTACAAAATATACTCCCCCTTCCTTTATATATTTCAGTTGCAGCGAATTATATGAAAGTTAAAAAAATCACATATGAAGAATATCTAAAAAGAATGAATTCTTGTAGCAAAGATTTTGAAAGAGAACTGAAAGACTTTACCACTGAAACTACTGATTACGACAAAAAGCATTATGGAATTATTGCCCCATCTTTAGAAGAAGTTATAAATTTGAACCCTGAATTCAAAGAGCTTTTTTTCTTTATATGTCTCCTTGATTCACAAAGTATCCCCAAAGAATTGTTAACTAAATATAAAGACGACTTAAAGGTAGAGAATTTCCTCTATAATTTAAAAAAATATTCATTGATACAAGAGGAATCAAAACCGGTTCATACCATTTCTTTTCATAGAACCATTCATCAAATTGCAAAAAACTATCTTACCAGAGCTTTACATTTAGAAAAGCAACCTCAACTGTATACTTCAATGGCAAATGCGTTTGCTGAGTTTATTACTCATGCGATAGATCGAGCTGATTCCAATAAAATGAGACTTATGGTAATTCATTGTGAGAAATTTTTAAGTCACCCTTTCTTAACCACAAAGATCAAAGATATTGTAGCGGCAAACTTAGGCGCGATTTATTACAGTATTGGCGATTACACCAAATCCAAGACAATACTTGAGAATACTCGGAGATCTTTCAACACTTATACGGAGAAACCTTATCAACTCCTTGCTGAGGTCCTAAAGTATCTAGGAATTTCTTATATAAAGCTAGGAGATCCTAAAGAAGCAAGGACTGTCCTTGAAGAAGGAGAAAATATTTATAAAAAATACCCTCCTCAAGAGAAGCATAAAATTGCTGACTTGTTAATGTTTTTAGGATGGGCTTACAAAGATTTAGGAAAGTATGAACAAGCAAGAGTTACCTCAGAGGAGAGCAAAGATATTTATGAAAAACATTCTCCTCAAAAACATCACAAGATCGCCTTTATTTCAAGCCAGATTGGGATAATTTATTTAAATCTTGGAAACTATAAAAAGGCCCAATCATTTTTGGAAGAAAGTCTAGCGACCTATGAAAAGTATCACCCCACAAATTATATGGATATTGCACATATTGAAAGGGATTTAGGAAGAGTTTATGGAGAGGTAGGCCATTATGAAAAAGCAAAAATACGATTTGAGAAAAATCTAAAAATTTATGAAAAATATTATCCTAAAGATCATATTGAAAATGCCTGGCCCCTTTTATTTCTAGGGGCAATTCATAGAGAATTAGGAGAGTATAAAAAGGCAGAGAAATCTTTGGGAAAAAGCTTTAAAATGCTCAAAGAAAATGATCCTAGAGATACTCGCATTGGTTGGGTTTCGAAAGAGTTAGGAGCCCTCTATAAAAAGCTAGGTCAGTATAACCAAGCAAAAAAATACCTTAAAGAAAGTTTAAAGATATTTGAGAAACATTATGGCCACAATCATATTAAAGTTGGCGCTGTATTGCGAGAACTAGGAGAAACGCATCTTTTAGAAGGAGATATCAATGCGGCTGAAAATTACCTTAATAAGGCATTAGGTATATTTGAGCTCAATAACCATCCTGAAAGTTATACTGTTTTGGAAATTTTAGGTGATTTATATCTTAAAAAATTAAAGGATGCTTATGATAAGAAAGATCATCAACAAATTGAGAGTTCACGGACTCAAGCATTAAACTACTTGAATGAAGCATTCAAAATTGTAAAAGACTACTTCCCCAAAGATTCTCCTCATATTGCAAGAATTCAAGAGAAAATAAAAAACTTTAATTGAAATATAATATTTTGTTTTTACTTGACTAAATATTTTTAGTCTTGAGAGTTTTTTATCTTTAGCAGAATTTTAACTTTTTTTAGAAATTATATTAGATGTCAACTATGGAAAAAATTATTAATATGGAGGCTTCTATGATGAATTTTAAAAAAGTGATGCTTTATTCTTCTCTCATTGTTTTGGGAGGATTGAATATTGCAAATGCATCTTCTGAATCAGTTCCAAGTAAACCCGCTTTAGGGACGGCTGAAGGGTGCCGAGATGCACTTAACATCCATAAGTATGGAGCAGGAAATTTTAATGATATTTCATACAAAATTGCGACTAAACATATGTATGATAGTCGAAATCAAGCACCCAAGAGAGGTGAAGTCCAATTTGATTTTAGTGTCGTTGGTGATGCTGATCACATCTTTACTTACATCAGTGGTAACTGTGTTGTAGATCGTGCTCAAGTTGAAAGTGGAAGAGGAGATCCTGAAGGATCTGGAGCTTGTTATTTTAAGTGTAGTGGAGCAAAGCCGATTGGACAATATTGGAATGATCACTCTCACGAAAGCACTAAAGAGTTGAAACTTATTTATGCCAATAAGAGAGACTTATCAAGTGCGTATCATCTTGTCTCTATCTATCCTGCTCAACCAACAAACTAAAAATTGTAGGCTTTAAAAGAAAAATTGGAACGTGGATCATTTGATCTGCGTTCTATTTTTTTTAAGCATGTGAGTTGAAAAATTCCTCAATATGCCCCTTCAAAACGCGACATTTTTCTTTAATGATAAATCTTAATCAACGTGATAATCGATCCCTGAAAAGAGGAGAAAAATCATGTCTCGTGGAAGTAAATCTAAATATTCAGCGAAACAAAAACGTGAGGCCCAACATATCGAAGAAGGATATGAAAAAAAAGGTGTTCCGGAAAATGAAGCAAAAAAAAGAGCCTGGGCAACCGTGAATAAGATGCATGGCGGTGGTGCAAAAGGCGGTTCTGGCCATGAGGCGATTAAAGATATTTCTCCTGCCAAAAAAGGCGGTAAAAAGGGGGGACACAAGCAAGCCAACCGCTCTGCCGAAGCGCGATCGGCCTCAGCTAAAAAAGCAGCCCATACGCGAAAAAATCGACAAAATTCTTTATCTCAATAGACGATAAAATGGATAAGCATAATTTCTTGTTAAGTTGTTGATTTAACATGATTATTAATTTGATAATCGCACTGAATTTTCTTGAAAAATGTATCGTTTTGTGATAGTCTATAAGTAGATGGTCAGAGATGATGTTTTCTTCCTTGAAGGCCTTTAAAAAGCCTTCAATCTTCTTCAATAATTCCTCTCCTTCCGTCCCTTTAAATTAAGAGAGTCTAGCAAACTCTTAAGAGTTCTTTTTAACGCTCTTTTTTGAGCGAATGCCCTCTCTTTGTCCACTGAAAGGGGGAGGAACCCCTCAGCGTGCGTGACAGGCACGGTGCACGTGGGGAATGGTGGTGAAAGGAAATGGTGATGGACCGATTCGTGATGGAAAGGTTTGGGAGAGATCGAAAGGTGACAGGTTCGATCTATAGGCTGCTTGAGATTCTCGGGACACGCCCGAGAATGACGAAAAAGAGAGAGGCCATGTCTCATAGGTGAGACCTGAATAAGAATTGAGAATGACGCAGATTAAGAAACGGGAGAGCTCGTTGGAGAAGACCCATAGGTTGCAAAGAGAAGGGCAAGTGAGTGGTGAAAGCACTCTTTGAAAGAAGCGAGAGGGATAGCAACCTTTCGCTTGTCATCCGCCAGGGATGAATAGGAATAAACATGATGAAAACTGAAATCCGGAAAGAAGAAGAAGGATCCTTAGATTTTATCAGGGTGACGATAAACAAAGAAAGGAGAAGGACATGACATAGGAAAAGCAGAACGTAAGCTGAGGAAAGACGTCACGGTTAACCTCATAAACAAAATCCGAGGGAACTCTCATAGGGGACCTCAGACCATCAAAACTAAGCAATAAGAGGTTTTGATAAAGAAAAAAAAGAAAGAAAAAAGTGTCGAAAGGCACACAAAGATTAAACAGATAAATAAACAAAACAGGGAGAATAAAAATGAATTTTGAGAAAGAAATACGAGCAAGACTAGCAACACCTTATCCATCTGCGCCTTATCTAATGGCAGGGGATGATGAAGCCACAGAAAGAGGAATTTTATCCTCACGCGGCTCTTCAGACTTGGAAGAAATCGAGCTAATGGAGGCGCGCTCTTGGCCAGATTATATTACGCTTCACGCGACGCTGTCAGCAGTTCCGATTGAAGATCATAAAACTCAAGTGGATTTGACGTTGGCCGGACGAACGCTTACGCCTCAATCTTTTTATCGTCGAGAAGCGTTACTCGAGGATGTCCAAGAGGTGGGTGAAGATGCTCGCTATCAGGCAATTCAGGTGAAATATAAGGGATTTGGTCATTATGTAAAGGACGCAAAGACCTATATTTTTCAAGGAGAAAAGTTAGATAATTTTAAGGTTGGCCTTGAAATGGATCAAGAAATCTTCCGAAAAGATTTTGCTTTTCAATCGCAAAGTTTGTTGCACCAAAAAGAGTTTCCTCAGGGTGATTTTTGGTTGACCACCTCTCCAAATGGCGTCACGGGAGAGCGCCTCTATCCTTTACTGGCTTACGGCGGTTATTTCAAAAGAGGCCTAGACTTGAAGAAGATGGAGCCTATTTTTGCCCTGATTAAACAAGGAGAAAATGAGTCAACGGCTTTACAGCTTTTGCGAGCCTCAGAGTTGCGTCAAATGGGGATCCTTCCGCCCCGTGTTCGACGAGAAGGTGGGGAAGAATGGATCTTCTGTGACCCCGTGAAAGGAGAGGTCATGATGTCTTTAGCCGGGGCGTTGATTTCGGGCGCTGCTCGTCTGAAGATTTACGATGCCGAAGGAATCGATTCTTGTCTTTACACCTCAATGGCGTATGAGCAGCCTGATCCGTCGACCAATCATATTACCCTTACGTTTAAACCTTTATAGGAGAGCGCCATGACACTTATTTATCGAGTTCAAAAGGGTGCGCCTTTAACAATAGAAGAGATGGATGAAAACTTTAAAGATCTTGATACGCGGCTTGCGGTTTTAGAATCGCAGGAATCTCAAGAGGGAGGTATTTCGCAGATCATTTTAGAAGGTGATGAGCTTATCATCCAAGGACTTCATGGAATAACAGTGGGGCGTGTGCGCCTTCCAATCCCTCATTTTCAGGGAAGGGGCGAATGGGAAGCGCTGCAAGACTATGGCATTTATGATCTTGTGCGTCATGAGTCAGCGCTCTACTTATGTTTGAAAGCCCATAAGAGCGATTATTTTGATCAAGAGCGTGAGTGTTGGCAAGTCTTATGGCAGCCTCCTCAGAGCGAGGCGTTACCTCCAAAGTTGCCTTTATTCATTCCGTCGAACCTTCCTGCGGCGGATCCAGGAATGATGGGCTTATTGATTGAGGTGGAAAAAGTTTCGCCGATCTATGCGGATGGTAAAGCCTGGTATCGATTTTCCGATCACCAAATGATTGGAGAATAAGCCATGGAAATAATAAATAATCTTGAAGAAATTGATATCTTGGCGCGGACTATTTATGGGGAAGCTCGAGGAGAATATGGACGTCGTGACGGCGGGATCGCAGCTCTTATTGCTGTTGGCAATGTCGTGATGAATCGGCTTAAAGCCAAAACGTGGTATGGGAAAACAATCACAGAAATTTGTCATAAACCTTTTCAGTTTTCTTGTTGGAACCCTCAAGATCCTAATCGAGTTCTCCTCATGTCTTCTCAGATTGAGCAAGATCGACTCTTTCACCTCTGTCATCAGGTGGCTGAATCCGTTGCGACCTCTCAATGGCCCGACTTAACCCACGGGAGTGATCATTATTATGCGCTCACGATGTCAAAGCCGCCCGCTTGGAGTCAGCAAAAGAAACCCAAGATTCAACTCGGGCAGCATATTTTTTTCAAATTAGCGTCAGAGTCCTCTGAGGAAAGGAATTAAAATGTCACTTCCGTTATCAGCAACCGCCGTGATTTTAGCTGAAATGGCGCCGACGATTGCCAGATGGTTTTCGCAGTCTGATGATTCTCTTTCCTCAACCCAAATGGTGGCGGCCAAAGTTGTGGATTTAGCCAAGAAAGTTGCCAACACCAAAGAGGCGAGTGAGGCTGTTAAGAAAATCCAAGAAGATCCAAAGTTGCTTCTCACGTTTCAAAAAATGATCGCAAAACTGGACCATGATATGGAGCGAGCATTCCTCCAAGATCGGGAAGGGGCGCGTCACCGCGATTCGGCGTTAGCGGCGGTGGGGCGTTATAATTATCGAGCAGATATTATGGTGTGTGCAGCCGCTTTAGGGTTGATTGCGTGTTTGGTTGCTTTGGCCCTTTATCAAAGTAAATTACCTGGTGAGGCCGTGGGAATTATTTCAACGATTGCGGGGATTTTTGGGGCGTGCCTAAAAGATGCATACGCTTTTGAGTTTGGCTCGTCTCGGGGATCAAAGACGAAGGATTTTGCTTTTATGCTTGAGAAGATTCGGGGGTAAAAAGGGGATTTAAATCCCTTTTCTCTAGAATTTTTCAATGAAGTAAAGATTCACCAATAAAAAGGATCAATCCGCTGCCTCTTGACTTTTCCAATAAGCCTCAAGCATGGTCATGGCTTGTGGAAGGCCTTCAGAGGTGAGATGTTGAAGGATATGTGTTTCGTCATTTATTCTATAGAGCTCAGAAAGAATATCGGAATTACCGTTAAGAGCAGAACGTAAATACCATTTTGCGGCACTCTTATAGTCTTTTTTGTCTAGGTAATGGTAGGCTAATTTTTCTTGGTCAGCCATAAGGTCTTTTATAGCGGCTAAGCGCAGGCATACAAATTGTAAGTCATAATTCCCAGAATGTCCTGCTTCCCATCCATGATTGGATATTGTGATGAAATCTTCGTCTTTTAGTATTTTTCTGAGAAAGTCTTCATTATCCGCAGTCAATTTATCTTCAGTTATGAGTTTTTTAAAGTTCAGAAAAAGTAGTATGGAAATATCTACACTACCTATAGATGGTTGTAATCTTTTAAGAAATAATTGGCCAATAAAATCATCGTCAGCCACGGCGGGTACTCCTGCTTGAAATCCGAAAGGTATAGGACTGTCTCTATGCTCCTCAAACATAGTTGCATGGAGTAAAGGGGAGGAAACTAAGTGCTGAGTAGAGAGAATCCCGTCAATTGACGCAGACCTGGAAGGTGTTTCATCTTTTTGTAGTTTTGGATTTTTACGGAGAGGTTTTTCCGAAGTTTCGTCATCGCTATTTTCGGGAGAAGAAAAAGTCGTAGATGAAATTTCTGTAATTTTTAGTCGCGGTCTTTTTTTATCTTCTCTTTGAACTTGGTCGTCGCAGGCATAAGTACCAATGGGATGGCTTGCCGTAAACAGGAGGGCAAGGAGGAGAATTTTTAACTTGTCAATAAACATTCTTAGAGTTCTTCAGTAAAAACGAAGCTTAACCCCTACGGATCAATCCGCTGCCTCTTGGCTGTTCCAATAAGCTTCAAGGATGTCCATAGCTTGTGGAAGGCCTTCAGAAGTGAGGTGTTGAAGGATACTTGTTTCGTCGTCTATTCTATAAAGCACAGCAAGAATATCGGAATTACCGTTGAGAGCCGAAGTTAAATACCACCTTGCTGCACTCTTATAGTCTTTTTTGCCTAAATAATAATGTGCTAACTGATCTTGATCAGTCATGCGATTTCCTATAGCTGCCAAACGCAAACACATAAATGTTAACTTAGTATCTTCGGTGTGTTCAGCTTCCCATCCATGATTAGATATGGCTACAAAATCTTCATCTTTTAATATTTTTTTGAGAAACTCTTCATTTTCCGCAGTCAATTTATCTTCAGCTATGAGTTTTTTAAAGTTCAGAAAAAGTTGTATAGAAATATCTACACTACCTATAGATGGTTGTAATCTTTTAAGAAATAATTGGCCAATAAAATCATCCTCAGCCACGGCGGGTACTCCTGCTTGAAATCCGGAAGGTATAGGACTGTCTCTATGCTCCTCTAACATGGTTGCATGGAGTAAAGGGGAAGAAACTAAAAATAAAATTGATAATAAAAGGATTGATAAGTTTTTCATGATTTGGACTCCTTTTTCGGTGCCGATAAATAATGTTGCGCAACTGTAGGATATTGATAACTTAATAAATCAATGCCAACCTCATCTGTACCATCCCTTGTTACAGAAGAAAGACTGCATATTTCTTGGCCTTCATTATCTCTTAAAATAATGCCATTCTCAGGATATGCTTGAAGGCCAACACATGCAACGAAAAAACGGAGTCCTTCTGGAGGAATTATATGTATCTCTTTATTTATAAGAGATCCCCATATATTTGTTACATTCTTTCCCTCTATTGCTCGGAAGAATGTATCTCCGCATCTTTGACACATATCATTAGAAGAGATGATATTTAGCAAGAAAGTGGTAATCGTTGCACCTTTTGCTATTTGGGGTAAAATTTGAGATAAGTATTCATCTTTTTTTTGCATCAGATAGATAAGAATTGCTTGCTCACTATGAAAATAGAAATGCGTAAAATCTCTAGGTACATTTGGTAAGTCTAATTCATTTCTTCTTGTGAATTTTAAAGAGCTTTTAGATAAAGAAAAAATATCTTTTAAATGTTGCCTAAATTGAGGATAGTATGGGCGTTCTTCAATTTTTTCTAAATTGCCAACATGAAAAGAAGTATAACGATTGTATTTTTCTTTCTCTTCAGGAGTGAGTGTTTTTATTTCTGTGGAAAAAATAGATAAAAGTGTGCCATCGATGAGCTTCTTATCATCTGGTTTAGGAAATCTACTCATAAAAAAGTAAGGAAGCATAAAATCGAACTTGTGTGCTTTAGAGTCAATTTCATAAATTATGCTTAATTGCGCTAAAGCAATATTTATGCTGGTTAAAATGAGATTCTTATGTATTGCGTCAGTTACTTTTCGTAAAATTTCAGCCGTTTTAGTTTCCCAATCAGTGAAATCAAAGTACTGATCCCCATAAAAATAGGCGAGTCTATTGGTCTTAACGCGGCTTTCGGTGAAGACTTTCTTAACTTCCGCGGCTTCTTCCTCTTCTTCAGGAGGTTTTATTGAGCTGGCGGCTGAGGGGGCTGCGACTAGAGAAGAAGCATAGTTTCTTCGTGGCTGTGGGGCGCTGAAGGTGGCCCCTGGGCTCGAGGAAGCGTTTTCAGAGGGGGTGGTTGCTAGTTGCAGCGGAGAGGTTGATGCTACGCCTGTAGATTTTGCATTTTCATCTCGTTTTGATACTTTAGAGGCAGGTTTCCCCGCGGCTTCGTCATCTCTACTTCCCTGAGAAGAAGGGAGAGTAGAAGAAGCATATGTGAGGATAAGATCGTTAATTTCTGATCCGGCGGGTCTCGGTCTTTTTTTGGTGTTTTCTGGCGTCTCAATCGGTTGTTGGTCTGATGCATAAATACTCACAGGACGATTTACAGCAAACAGGAGGGCAAGGAGGAGAATTTTTAGCTTGTCAGAAAACATTTTTTTCTTTCTGAAAATATACCATACAGGATATATAGGTGCTCTCATTGGCAAAATCAAGGATTGCGAAGAAGTTTATAAAAATATTATTGACCAGTAGCTGGGTACTATAAGAGATATAAAATTAAAGCAATCTGTTGACGAATAAGAGATTACCAAGCTTGCTTTTTAATTTTTTGAGAGATGATTCGAATGAAAAGCGGCCATAAAAATTATAAAAAACTAATTCTTAAAACTTCTCTTATTTTCTTTTTTCTGAGTGTTTATTCTTTAAATGCGTCATCTTCTTCTGTGGAAGAAGTAGAATTTCCATCTGCCAAAAAACGACCCAAAAGGAATCAACAAAGTTCAACATTGGAGGAACTTCCTCAGAAATATCGTTGTGTTCCAGCTGGTTCAAAAACTTCTCAATCTGAGAACTTGCAGGTAAGGAAGCCGCAGAAAAAGCAATCTTACAACTTCAAATATGCGCAAGGTTTTAAAGATTTTAATGAATTTTTACTGAATGAAGACCAAAGAGATCGTTTGTTAAAGCTTTGTGAAGTGCCCCTCAAGCATTTTAACCTAAAAAGCTATGCTGCATTTAAAGTCGTTTATTATGTGATGATTGGAAAAAATCATCATGAAATCGCAAAGATTTTAAAATTAAGCGCTATCACTAATATTTCAGCGATAAGATTTCAGGCTTGTGAAGAAGGTTTTCTAACTCCTGAGGAAATACGATTTTCAGGAGGAAGGCTAGAGGTTATGCCAGGAAACGAAGATATTTCTCCATTGTTATATAAGAATTACGCAGAAAAAATTTTAAAATTTGATGAATCTCGATTGAGCCTAGATCAGAGAGAACGTTTAATGAGTTTTTGTAAAAATCGTACTCAACATTATAGAGTAGGAAGGGAAAATATTTTTAAAGTTATTTATTACGTGATGCTTGGAAAGCATCTGAAGGAAATACAAAAGACAGTGACGTTAAATGATAAGTATGGGGTTTCGTCAGCTTTTTCTTATGCCTCTCAAGAGGAATACCTGACCGCCGAAGAAGTTTTGATATCTCGAGAAGATCCTGAGATCTTCCAAAAAAGTGGTGAGATATCTTTATTAATTTTATACGAGCTTTATACAAGTAATATTTCAAAGTTTGATCAAACAAAACTTTTAAGTGAACAAGCCGAACGATTACAAAAACTTGTCTTTCTTCCAAAAGAAATGTTCGACTATCCTGTTAATCTAATCTTTAAAGTTGTTTACTATATAATGATCGGTACACCTTATCATGAAATTCCCCACCATTCAGGAGTAACAGATCTTCAAAATATTATTAATGTAGGAAGAGATGCCTACAAAAAAGGCTTTTTAACAGATGAAGAAATGATAAAAGGAGGTCTTGAAATAAATTAGGTATCAGCCCCTAAATTTATGAGGGACATTGCCTGGCTCTGTTTCCCTGTTTTTATAGAGATGGATCTGTCTGCTCTACATCTTTTTACCAACTTCATGTCCCAAGAAACCACCCGCACCGGCCCCAATGACGGCGCCTAAGATACGTCCGCTTCCACCGCCAAACATTGAGCCTATGGCGGCACCTCCTGCGGCTCCTACGAGGGTGCCAGATAATTGTTTTTCATTCGTTGTGCAAGCATTTAAGAGGGTAATACTAAGAAGTGAAGTAACAATTAGATAAGTATTTTTATTTTTCATTTTAAATTTCCCCCTGATTATATTTTAATTATACATTTTTTATTATAAAAATTAAAGTATTTTATTTTGGTATGGATGTTTTTTACTTCGTATGAGGCGCTATTTTTAACAATAACACCTCATGTTAAGGTATGAATTAAGCTATATGACGAGGCTTGTAGAGTATGAGGGCTTTGTTGGAGTCATCGTTTTCTACTTTGGCTTTTTTATGGATGACTTCAGACTTGCTTGTTTGCCACCATTGAGAAACATAGTTCCATCCAGAACTTAAGCCATGACTTGCAGTTTGAACGCCATGCGTCCCAGCAACGCCTAAATCATAAAGACCATACCCTAAAGAAGTTGTAGCCTTATAAAGATAGCTTAACGCCGTGGGAATATTGGTGATTCCTTTATATATATCGTCTTTAGCTTCTTTAAGGTTTATTGAGGCTTCTTTGCGTGCGATATTTGCGGTTTCATCTTTGTCAGCAATAAGACTACTACAAGCATGAATTGCAGCGGAAGCTCCTTTGAAGGCACCATTCCCAAACATCACAACATCGTATCCAAGGCTGCCAGCAGCGTATACTGCGTTTTTGCTAGCTTCCCAGAGGTGATTAACACCTTCTAAGGCATAATTGCGGGTGAGAGGGGCTTTGTTGTCTTCGCGGAAATCATCGTTTGCAAGTAAATCAGTCGTAGACCCGATGGTTGTTAAAGTCCAGGCTAAGTAAGTTAGTGTCTTTAATGTCTTATTCATCCTAATCTCCTTATAAGTATGCTTCTCATAAAATAGATTTAGGTATGAATAGATAATATTCAAGTGACGTTTTTGAATATTTATTATGAATTTAGCGCATGATATAATTAACTATAAGAAAATATAGGATTAATATAGTTTTGGATAAGCTTAATTTAAATTAACTAGACAACTTTATAGTGTCTAGAATTGTAGTTTTAGCAAATAATCAAGCTTTAGAATGAGAGATATTTTTGTATGAAGGTGTGTGATACTTCATACAAAAATTTCTTCATTCTTGGAAAAGCTAAATTTCAACTTGAGATTTATTTGAAGAGCTTGCCGCCGCATTTAACTTTGCAGAAACACTTAAAAATTGTTCCATAGCTGTAATGTTGGTTTCGTCAGCTGATACTCTGATTTCAGCATCTTCTACCCACTCGGTTGAGTCTTGGATTTCATCATTTCCTCGGTCGCTTTGTAAAAAAGAGCGAGAGGTTGTATCGTTTTGAAGTCGGCCATATTGAAGCGCACAAAAAGCAAGTGCGAGTACGATTAACTCGTATTTAAACATTTTTAACATTTATTATTCTCCCCGTTCCCTATGATAGCGTTGCAGAAAATAGTTAACAAAAGGTTTAAAAATCGAACGAATGTCAAAAAAAATTAAATTCAGTAACGGTTTTTATTGATATTTGTAACTATTTTTGATACAGTATAAAAGTAAGCTTAGAAAAGGATTCTAAGCTTACAACGATACCTTGTTTTATGGTTGTTCTTTGGTGTGATGAGGGGAGCTCATGGGTGAGGGGAATTTTAATAATTCGTTAAGGAATTGTGTTTTTAAAGGTTAAATGAACCTCATTTTTGAGAAACACTTTCTCATGTCCAGAATTTTGGGAGTGCATTATTGAAAGGTCTTGATGATCTTTGAGGTGACTTTTAAGTTATTTCAAGGGCGGAATTAGAGCGGGAAGAAAATTTTGGTGATTACTTGGCGCTCTAAAAAATGGCGCTTCCTTTCTTTCTGATAAGGGGCAAGTAGAGAGAAGAAGGTAAGAGCAATCTTCATCTTTTTATTGGAAATTACACTAAGCTTATCAGAATGAAGATGTAACTTTAAGAGGGGGGATTTTCTTCTGTCTTCCTCTTGATGACTTCAAAGATGTGTAAAACAACAAATAATCGAAATAAATAATAGGAAGCTTGGATGGCATTAGACGTGACTGAAGGAAAGAAATTAGAGAATATCATGGTAGATGAAGAAGAGCAGGAAATTGTGGAAGCGCTTGAGCGTTATTTGAGTCGTCGCTCATTGGTTCAACCGCATCCTTTATTGCAATGGGTGATGTGGTAACAGTAAAGATCGCCGCCAATAATTTGTAGGAAAAGGGAGGTGGAAATTCTTACAGAGGCAAGGTTTGAGCCATTAGAAGAGATTAAAGGGCGCCTAATTACTGTACGGGGAGGGAGGCATCGAAAGTGATTCTTGACAATAGCTAGTTGATTGCAATCGCCCTTAAGTTCCTTGTACTATGAAGTTGCCTCTGTTGTTGACTTTGCAGCTTTCTTCTCGGCATATTTTTCACTGAAACTTAGCAATCCATCAAAATCTTTAATAGATAAAAATCTCCCTTGTTGTATTTGTCGTATACAATAATCGATTTTAAGAGAGAAATTTGGTTCGCCATAAATTTTAGCCAACTTTTGGGCTCTCATAGAAAGAGTCCAATTTTCATGATGTTCTAATAGAGAAATAATTGAAAATAAAGGTAGAACTTTTGTTAGAAAATTGATTCGATCTGTAGCTGGAATTTCTTTAAGAGCTTGTATAAAAAAGTGTTTATTTTCCTTGTAAAGGTCAGGAAACTGATCATTCGTTAAGTACTGAAAGGCTTCTTGCAGTTTGCTTGAAAATCCAACCAAATTTTCTTCATCCTTAAATAAGTTTATTAATGATGAATTATCATCTTGATCATGGAAGCATGCTTTAGGATATTCAGCTAAATAACTGCCATGAGGCATTATAAAGGGCATAGCAGTACTAAATACAGGTGTACGTCTTGTTGGGCTTATAGAATGCATAGCAGCTACCATGGCAAGTGCGCTATCTCTTTCACGTGTAGAAAGGGCGCTAAGAGTGGGATATATTTGTTGGATTAATTGCATGATTTCTTCAGCTTCGTTGAGAGGAAATTGAGAAAAAGTTTCGATGGCTTTTGCAGTTCTTGCTGCATCTTTAGGTTCAAGAAAAAAATGTTCCCTCAAAAATATTATAAAGGATGCACGCTCACCAGAAATAATAGATTTCAAAGAATCAAAAATGCGATACCTTGCGCTAAAATTTCTTGTATTAGATTGGATTAAAGGTTTTACAAGTTTAAATAGTGCATTTCTTTCCGAAGAGGGGATTTCTAATAAAGTATTTAAAATTTTGGCTCTATTTTTATAGAGAGATAAGCCTTCTTTCAGAACAAGGCTTTCTTTTAATAAAAAAACTTCTGCTTCAGATGAAAAAGTTCTAATATACTGTTTTAATTCGTTAGTTTTCTCTGCATCTCCATCGCCATTGATCGAAAATTCGGTTACAAATTCTATTAAAGCTGGTTCACGATCTCGTTGTACAGGACTTAGAAAATATTTAGGTTCTGGTACTGCAACATAAGTCATTAATCCATTTGGAGCATCAAGATAGCGTGGTGTTTGAGGATTTTCACTAAAGACTAATGTACCAGTTGTCCATAAAGTATATATTGGAATATCAGCCCATACTAGATGCCATTTTTCCATTTCTGTTGCATGTTCCCATGAAAAGTTTGGGACTTTATCAAATAATCTTGGTTCTGGTTTTGCTTGGGAAAATTTATGTTGAATAGTTTCATGTAATGCTTGGTCGCCGCGATAAAGTATACAATGTGGCATAACATTTTGCGCCCAAAGGCGCCCGTTTCCCTGTAAAAGCTCTAAGTGTTTTAAGATGATGCTTGCTCTAGGATGACCATATCCATTTTGGCCGTTATTAGGGGCAGCCCCTATAATAATTGCTTGAGGGTTAACAGCTTGATCCCATGATTCACAATATGTGTCATTGTCTGATCCATGATGAGGGGCAAGTAAAATATCTGATTCAATTTCATTTGTTCTTCCAGCTAATGAAGTGAGCATTTGATTTTTAACAGTCCTATTTGCATCTCCTGTCAATATGGCTGAAATGCCATCTAATTGAATTCGTGTAATAATACTCCATCTATTATCATCGCTTTTAATTCCTTCAGGACAATACAGATGAGTTATACATCCGCTTGTTTCTAAGAAACCACAAACACCTCTGGAATAGAGTCCTAAATAAGTAGAAGAATACCAAAACGCATAACCTCCTAAGAATCCTTGTGGATAAAGTGTGTCATTTCCTCCTAATAATGCCTTAATTGAGAAAGTAAAATTATTATGAGGCTGAATTGAGCAAATTTGAGATAAAACTGAAGGAATAAAATCTTTATGATCTTTATCAGGGTGCGTCACAATAATATTTAAATGGTAATCACCACCTTGCAATACCCCGCCATGAGATTGCTGCCAACAGTCGAGTATCTTTCTACTGATCTGTCCAATGAGAAGAGGTTCAGGATAGGTTTTCCATTCATAAGTCTCACCTTGTGCATAAGGCCGTCCATCTGATCCAGCATCAATCAATAGAGGAGTATAGCCAATCTTATTGACGAGAACTGCATGACCTTGGCCAACATTAAAAAAAGTAATCTCATCTTTTAAAGGGTAGGTTGCGTATAAGTTGGTTGAATATAAAAATGCACATACCGTGATAAAGAATTTTCTCATACTTTTCCCCCTATTAAAATCCATACAACTGTAAAGACTACTGTATTATTGTCAATATAAGAACATTTTTGTAGTAATTAGAGAGTGAGGGCTTATTTTTTGATTTTATTCTTCAATATAACTTTATTTTATCTTTTGACAGTTGGTTGATTTCCTTGGGGGTTTTTTTCTATTAAAAGTGGCTCGCTGAGAGATTCCATATCACTTATATTAGGGATCTGTTAATCATTCGTTAACGGAAAATTAACCCAAGTTAATTTTTGATGAATATTTTGGCTTTAAAGTGTTTATTTAAAGGCCTGTGAATTTTTTTTAGAGATTATTATTTATCCCTCTATCTTTTTCTCATTATTGATATTTAAGTTTTTGATTTTAAGAAATAATTTTTTTGAAGTCTTTTATTGTTGGGCTGTGGATAACTCTGTGGAAACGATGTTTTTCCCAAAAAATCTCCATTGACTCCCAGATAATCCCATGCTATCCCATATCTGACCAGGCAACGATAACTTTAACTTTATTTGGCAAGAGAAAGTATTGAGTAGAAGATGGCTCTGTTTCTCTCAACCTATTTGAACAAACTTGATAAGAAGGGACGAATTTCAGTTCCTGCTTCTTATCGTGCCACGCTTTCTCAAGAGGGTTATTCTGGATTTATTGCTTTTCGGTCTTATAAATTTCCGGCAATCGAATGTTGTAGTTTTTCTCGCATGGAGCAAATGAGCAAAAGTGTCGACCAGCTCGATATTTTTTCTGAAGCTCAAGATGATTTTTCTGCTGCAATCTTTGCAGATGCAGAGCAAATCCCCTTTGATGGAGATGGCCGCATAATCTTGCCAAAAGCGCTTGTGACGTTTGCTGAAATTGAAGATACCGCGGCTTTTGTTGGTCGAGGTGCAACATTTCAGATCTGGCATCCAGATCGCTTTGAGGCTCATCAAAATAAAGCGCGTGAACGCATTCATGAGCGTCAAGCAACTCTAAAATTGGCCCCTGGTTCTTTGCATGAGGACCGATCCTAATGTTGTTGCCTTCTCAAGCATCTCAAAACTCACACATTCCGGTTATGCTTAATGAGGTTCTTTCTTCTCTTTCACTTCATCCTAATGGCATTTATGTGGATGGTACTTTTGGGATGGGTGGATATTCTCGCGCTATTCTTCAGCAGGCCTCATGTGCCGTTTTTGGAATTGATCGAGATCCTCAAGCCGTCAAGCTTGGTTGGGATTTAGAGCAAGAAAATTCTCGTTTTAAAATGATTCATGGCCGTTTTAGTGAAATGAAAGAACTCCTTCAAAGTCAAGGTATTGAAGCCGTTGATGGGATTGCTTTAGATCTTGGCGTTTCTTCGCCTCAACTTGATCAAAAAGAGCGCGGTTTTTCCTTTCGATTTGAAGGGCCGCTCGATATGCGAATGGGGCAAGAAGGAGCAACAGCTGCAGAAATAGTTAATCATTACTCTGAAGAGCAATTAAGCGATATCATCTTTAATTATGGCGAAGAAAGATATGCGCGACGTATTGCTCGCGCTATTGTAAAGGCGCGTTTGGAAGAAATAATTACGACAACTTTACAATTGGCAAATATTGTTCGCTCTGTTGTCCCTAAAAGTCGAGATGGAATTGATCCTGCGACACGGACCTTTCAAGGGTTAAGGATTTATGTCAATCATGAGCTTGAAGAGCTTTCAGAAGGATTAAAAGCGGCAGAAGCTTTGCTTGCGCCTGGAGGGCGCTTGGTGGTGGTCAGTTTTCATTCGCTTGAAGATCGGATAGTCAAAGATTTTTTTAGACAGAAATCTCAAGCTCCAAAGCAAGTGTCACGTCATCTTCCTGCGTTACCAACTTCTAATAAGTCAACCTTAAAAATATTAACAGCAAAGCCTCTTCAGGCAAGCTCAGAAGAGATTAGCAAAAATCCACGTTCGCGTTCTGCAAAGTTGAGGGTGGCTGAGAAATTAGCATCTGGGTCACCAGATCAAGGAGAAGTTTCATTATGAGAAGATCAACACTCATTTTTGCATTAATAGCGCTCATATTAGGGATCGTAAATTATACTGTAAAACAGCGAGTGATCTCAATCGAGCAAAGTTTAATTTTGGCTCAAGGTGATATTCGTAGAACAGAGGAATCTCTCCAGCTTTTGGGCGCAGAATGGAGTTATTTAAATGAGCCTAGTCGCTTACAAATGTTAGTTGAGACTCATCTTGGATCGATGCCCTTAAAAGGAACTCAACTTGTTTCTTATGAGCAATTGCCAAGTCGGGCTTTCGAGGAGTCTGAGCCTCTTCGACTGGCTAATTTTTCTGAACCTCAGTGAAAGTTAAAAATGGAGTTTCAATCTTTTTCATCGAATTCTTCTTCATTTAGTCGTGAAAGAGGAATTTCGCCTTTTAAAGGGGCCTTAGATTGTGCTCGTACAAGGCTTTTGATCGCCTCCGTTTTCTTTTGTTTCGCGACGTTGATTATTGCAGGGCGTCTTTTTATGGTGACCGTCTTAAGAGATGGTGCTGAACCCGCTTTAGTTGAGCAAGATTTATCCAAGCCCGTTTATATGGGGCGCGCCAATATTACGGATCGAAATGGGGAAGTCCTGGCAACAACCATTATTACTTCTTCACTTCATGCAAATTGTAAAATTATTCAAAATCCTCAGGTGGTTGCAGATAGAATCCTGACAGTTTTGCCTAATTTAAAAAGAAATGATTTGATTAAGAGGCTTTCGTCAAATCGACGTTTTATATGGATTGCTCGTCATTTAACGCCTGGGCAACGGCTTAATATTTTGCGTTTAGGTATTCCGGGGCTTAGTTTTATGCGGGATGAGCGTCGTATTTACCCGCAAGGTCGTTTAGCTGCCCATATTTTGGGATATACAGACGTGGATAATCATGGAATCTCTGGCGTTGAAAAGAGCTTAGATACGTCCCTTAGAACAAAGGCAGAACCTGTTCAATTAAGCTTAGATCTTCGTCTGCAACATATTTTAAAAGATGAAATTTCTAAAGGGATCCAAGAATTTGGAGCTCGTGGAGGATGCGGTATTATTTTTGATGTATCTACAGGTGAAGTCCTTGGAATGACGTCTTTACCTGATTTTGATCCTAATCATGCCTCCCAAGCAACCCAGGATGAACTTTTTAATAAAGTAACCTTGGGAATTTATGAAATGGGTTCCACCATGAAAGTCACGAATACAGCCATGGCACTAGAATCCGGAGCAGTGACGTTAGCTTCAGAGTTTGATGCTACCCATCCCCTTCAAGTTGGACGATTTAAAGTAACTGATTTTAGAGGAAGAAACGAATGGCTCAATGTAGCGAAAATTTTTGTATATTCTTCAAACATTGGGGCCGCTAAAATGGCCTTAAAGGCTGGGTCTGAAAAACAAAAGAACTTTATGCAGAAATTAGGTTATCTTAATGCACCTCAATTTGAATTGCCTGAAGTTGGAGCTCCGCTTCTTCCAAAAATATGGAATGATCCTGCAACAATTACCATTTCTTATGGGTATGGGTTATCTATTAGTCCTCTTCAATTAGTGACAGGGGTCGGGACAATTATAGGGGGGGGCTTAAAGAAGTTCCCAACTTTACTCAAACGTCAAGGTCAAGCGCCTCAAGGAGAGCGAGTGGTCTCGGAAAAAACTTCACGTATCATGCGTGAATTAATGAGATTGGTTGTAAAAAATGGAACCAGCCGAAAAGCAAATGTGCCTGGGTATATGATTTTTGCAAAAACAGGAACAGCTAACTTACGTGCGGGGAGAGGTTACCAAAAAGACAAAGTTATGGTAAATTTTGTTGGTGTTTTGGGGAATGGATATGATAAACCTCGGTATATTGTTTATGTAATGCTTGATGATCCAAAACGCTTGCAAAAAACCTATGGATTTAATAATGCTGGATGGAATGCTGCCCCTATTGGGGGTAGGATTATTGCCAGAATGGCCCCAATATTGGGATTGGCTCCGAGTGATAAAGAAGATGAGATGCCTGATGCATTTTTACGTAGTGTAAAATTTTAGAGAACTTTATGAAACGACTTGTTGATTTTTTAACCCAAGAAGATGTGAAGGGAAAATCTCTCTCAGAGTCGCTTCTATTTAAGACCCTTCAGGTTGATTCGCGTCAAGTTCAAGAGAACGATCTTTTCCTAGCTATTCCGTCTCTTTCAAATAAAAGTATTGAGCATAATATTTTTGAAGCAATTCAACGCGGTGCAAGTATCGTCCTGGTGCAAAAAGAAACAGTTTTAGGTAATGAACTTCTTGAACTTATTGAGGTGAAGAAGGCGGCGATTTTTGAAATTGAAAATAGTCGTTTGATGGCGAGTTCACTCGCAAATCAATTATTTTCAACTCAACCAAGTATTATTGCAGGTATCACGGGTACAAATGGCAAAACATCAGTTGCTTCTTTTACACGGCAACTTTGGGAATTCCTGGGATTTAAATCAGCTTCCCTTGGAACGTTAGGAGTCCAGGGAACAAATGTCGAGAAAAACGAGCTTATGGAGTTTTCTTATTCGACTCCAGATCCTTTAATTCTTTATCCTCTTCTTGAAAATTTAAAAATACAAGATGTGAATCATCTAGCAATCGAAGTTTCTAGCCATGGATTGGATATGTTTCGGGCAGAACATATCCACTTCAAAGTGGCTGCTTTTACAAACCTAAGTCATGAGCATCTTGATTATCATAAAACAATGGAAGCTTATTTCCAAGCAAAGGCACGCCTTTTTAAAGAAGTGTTGAATTTGCAAGGAACCGCTGTCGTAAATGTAGGGATGAGTTTTGGAGAAGAAATTGCAAAAATCTGCAGGCAGAGGGGATTAAATCTCATCACTACGGGGCATGAAAATAGCGATATTTATGTGCAAAAAGTTGTGACTGAACATCAAGGGAATCAAGTTTCTTTTAAAGCATTTGGAAAAACTTATGATGTTTTCTTGCCTTTGGTAGGGCAATTCCAGATTGAAAATGTGTTGACTGCATTTGCTATTGTGACAGGGGCAGGGGCTTATTGTGAAGACGTTGTAAAGGTTTTAGAGAGTCTTCAAGGTGTAAAAGGTCGTATGGAATTTATAGGTCAGTCGAAAGCTGGTGCTTCTATTTTTGTTGATTATGCTCACAAACCATTGGCTTTAGAGACAGTATTAAAATCACTTCGAGCGCATGCCTATGGAAAAGTATTTGTTGTTTTTGGCTGTGGAGGTGATCGAGATCAGGCTAAACGTAAAATGATGGGGAAAATAGCCGCTGAGAATGCTGAATGTGTTATTGTGACCGATGATAATCCGCGTTCTGAAGATCCTCAGGTCATCCGTCATCAGATTTTAGAGGGGGCGCCTCACGCTTATGAAATTGCGCCTCGAGAAGATGCTATAGTCTACGCTATTCAGAATGCTAAAGCGGGGGATATTTGTTTAATTGCTGGAAAAGGGCATGAGCAAGGGCAACTTATTGGATCTGTAAATTATCCCTTTTGTGATCGAAGTGTGGCGCAAGAAGTCCTTGCGAGGATGGAGAGAGGGAGCAGATGAAAACGATATGGACCGCCCAAGAGGTGGCTCAAGCGGTAGGAGCAGAGACAAAAGGCACGTGGATAGCAACAGGAGTTGGAAAAGATTCTAGGGAGTTAAATCCTAAAGATCTTTTTATTGCCTTAAAGGGGCCTAAACTTGATGGCGTTGAGTATATTGACGCTGCTTTTAAGGCAGGAGCTGTGGGTGCTGTTGTTGATCGAGTGCCTCCAGGATTTGAAGAAGATTCTCGCCTTATTCTTGTGAAAGATACTTTCAAGGCCCTGAATGATTTGGCAAGTGCCGCGCGGACTCGGTCCCAAGCTAAAATAGTTGCGATTACAGGAAGTTTTGGTAAAACAGGGACGAAAGATGCGACAGCTCTTTTGCTAAGTTTTTTTGGATCAGTGCAAGCAAGCGAGCGAAGCTTTAATAATCATTGGGGAGTTCCTTTTACGGTTTCAAATATAGCGCCAAACCTTGATTTCGCTGTGATTGAAATGGGAATGAATCATGCCGGGGAGATTGCGCCTTTATCGCAGATTGCACGACCCCATGTTGCTCTTATTACAACAATTCGTGAAATGCATATTGAGCATTTAGGATCTCTAGAAAATATTGCGGCTGAGAAGGCTGAGATTTTTGCAGGAATGGCAGAGGGAGGAACAGCTGTTCTTAATCGCGATGATTCAATGTATTCCCAAGCTGCCACTGCGGCTAAAGCTAAAAAACTTAAAATTGTTACTTTTGGGTACCATGAGGAAGCGGATTGCTGCTTAATAAAATGCATGATGGATGAGGGATGGTTGTGGGTTGAAGCTAAGGTAGATGAAACACTTTTTTCTTACCGTATTCCTGCTGCTGGAGAGCACTGGGCTCTTAATAGCTTGGGTGTGCTGGGGGTGATGAAGGCGCTCGGTTTAAATGTAATTGAAGCGTCAAAATTGTTTTCAAATTTAGTTTTGCCTGAAGGACGCGGGGTACAACATCACGTAAAATTAGGGCATAGCCATATTACAGTGATTGATGAAAGTTATAATGCAGGTCCTGATTCAATGCGGGCGGCTCTAAAAGTGTTGGGAGCATTAGTTCCTCAAGGCACAGGAAGAAGAATTGCAATTTTAGGAGATATGCGAGAATTAGGCCCTAAAGCTCAAGAAATTCATGAGGGGCTTAAACTAGACTTAATCGCAAATAAGGTTGATCTTGTTTTTACTTGTGGAGAAAAAATGGAACATCTCCATCACAGTCTTCCTGAGGGGATGAGAGGGGCTCATACTTTAGAAGTGACTGATCTTGTGCCAACGGTTGTGAGATGTGCACAAGCGGGAGATATTTTTATGATCAAAGGGTCCAAAGGGCAGTATGCTCATCGTGGGCGTATGTATGCTTTTGTTGAGGCTCTCTTAAATCTTGATCATGAAGTAGAGGGTATTTAGGCATGTTTTATCATCTTCTTTATCCTTATGCGTCAACTTTTCAACCTTTTAATATTTTTCGCTATATTACGTTTAGGACGGGGGGTGCTATTTTAACGGCCCTTTTGATTAGTTTCATTTTGGGTCCCCGTTTTATACGGTGGCTTAAAAGCAAACAAGGAGAAGGGCAGCCTATTCGTGAAGATGGTCCGGCCTCACATTTGATGACAAAAAAAGGAACCCCCACCATGGGCGGAGGGCTTATCCTTTTTGCCATTGGTTTGAGTGTGTTGTTATGGGCGAACTTAACCGACGTTTATATATGGGCTGTTTTGTTTGTAACTTTAGGTTTTGGTTTTTTAGGAAGTATAGATGATTACTTAAAATTAACTAAACGAAATTCAAAAGGACTTTCGGGCAAGAAAAAACTTGTATGGCAAGGACTTATCTCTAGTGTTGCTTTGATTTTTATTCTGCAGGGGAGTCCGAATGGCTTAACAACAATTGTCTCAATCCCATTTTTGAAAAATGTGGGCTTAGATCTTGGTTGGTTTTTTATTCCTTTTGCTTTGTGTGTGATGATTGGGTCTTCTAATGCAGTTAATCTAACAGATGGGCTTGATGGATTAGCCATTGGTTCTGTGATGATTGCCGCGTTATGTTTTACATTGATCGCGTATTTGGTTGGGAATCATGTATTCGCCAATTATCTTCAAATTTCTTATGTTTCTGGTGCGGGTGAACTTGCTGTGATATGTGGGGCAATTGTCGGTGCAAGTTTAGGTTTTTTATGGTTTAATGCACCTCCTGCTCAAGTTTTTATGGGGGATACGGGATCACTCGCCCTCGGGGGGGCTCTTGGAACAATCAGTATCATTACAAAACATGAACTTGTTCTTTTTATTATTGGTGGCCTTTTTGTCTTAGAAGCGGTCTCAGTCATTTTGCAGGTAGGCTATTATAAGATGACAAAGAAACGTATTTTTCTTATGGCGCCCATTCATCATCATTTTGAAAAAAAAGGATGGACTGAACAGACAATTGTGATTCGTTTTTGGATTATTGCAACTATTTTGGCTCTCATCGGCCTTTCTACCTTAAAGCTGAGATAAGATGATAAAAGTCGCAGGATTTGAAAATCAGAAAATTGCTATTCTTGGTCTGGGGCGGACCGGGAATTCTGCTGCTTTAGCTCTTAAGTTAGGAGGGGCGCAAGTCTTTGCTTGGGATGATAATCCTGATTCACGTTTGCAAGCCGAAGTTCATGGAGTGCCTATTTTTGATTTAAAAGCGGTTGAATGGGATCAAATATCAGCGCTGGTTTTGAGTCCAGGCATTGCGGCTACCCACCCCGATGCAGTGAAGGCAAATCAAGCTGGTGTTCCCATTATTTGTGATATTGAATTACTTGCAAAGACACAAAAAGAGGCCAATTTTATTGGTATTACTGGGACAAATGGTAAATCGACCACAACATGGCTTATTTCTCATCTCCTTAAGGCTTCTCATCATCAAGTTGAAGTCGGTGGAAACATCGGTAAAGCTGCACTCGATCTGAGATCTTTAGGAGAAGATGGAACCTATGTGCTTGAATTGTCTTCCTACCAACTTGAGAGAGTATTTACGCCTTTTTTAAAAACGGCTGTTCTCTTAAACATCACTCCTGATCATTTAGAACGCCATGGAAATATGGCAGGCTATATAGAGGCTAAAAAACGAATTTTTGACCTCCAAACAGGACCTAAGCATACTGTTATTGGTGTTGATGATGAAGAATGCATAGCGCTCTATGAGAAGCTTTTAGAACAAAAAACACATATGGTTGTGCCTGTTTCAGTAAAAAGGCCGATTTCCAACGGTATATATGTTGTTGATGGCTTTTTAATCGATAATCGGGAAGGTAAAGCCGAAGAAATTTTGGATTTAAAGACCCTGTCTATTTTACCAGGAAGCCATAACTGGCAGAATATTGCTGTGGCGTATACTGTTGCCTGCTTAGAAGGTATCCGTAGAGAACAATTTATCGAAGGATTACAAACTTTTCAAAATCTTCCTCATCGACTTCAAGAAGTCGCAGCCTTTGAAGGAATCCATTTTATTAATGATAGTAAAGCAACGAACAGTGATGCAACTGCGAAAGCCTTAGCTTGTTATGAAGCTAATATCTTTTGGATTCTTGGTGGGCGAGCTAAAGATAACGGTCTTGAGGGGCTTGAGCAATATTTTTCACGGATTCAAAAAGCCTTTTTAATTGGTGAAGCAGAATCTCGATTTGCAGAATTTTTAGAGGGGAGAGTTCCTTATCTTCGATGCCATGACCTTTCCACAGCAGTTCAAGAAGCTTATTCTAGTGCAGTTTCTTGTCAACAACGTCCTCTTTACATTTTGCTGTCACCCGCCTGCGCAAGTTGGGATCAATTTAAAGATTTTGAGCATCGAGGAGAAGTTTTTAAGGATTTAGTAGCGGGATTATCCAGAAAGTTAGACGCATCATGACAACTCCTTTCGCCCGTACAGATAATAGCATTTTAGGTCGTTGGTGGTGGACAGTTGATCATTGGTTATTGGCAACTGTGAGTTTTTTACTTGGAATAGGATTTTTTCTAACAATGGCTGCAAGTCCTGCTGTGGCTGAGCGTCTTCATCTGGACTCTTTTTATTTTGTAAAACGGCACGCTCTTTATCTCATTCCTGTTTTTGCAATTATTTTTTTTGTCTCCACGATGGATATTCAAAAAATCCGTCGTTTTTCTTTTATTGTTTATGCCATTGGAATTCTTTTTTTAATAATGACATATTTCTTTGGGGTTGAAATTAAAGGCGCGCGTCGGTGGTTAAATTTTGGAGGCTTCTCAATTCAACCTTCAGAGTTTATTAAGCCTGCCGTTGTGGTTTTAAGTGCATGGATGTTATCAGAGCGAGAAGTTAATTCTCGGTTTCCAGGGAATATTTTAGCCTTAGGATTTTATGGTTTTGCTGTTCTCTTGCTCCTTTTACAACCTGATATGGGAATGGTTGTTCTGATGACGATTACGATGTTTGGACAATTTTTCTTAGCAGGACTTCCTGTTTTATGGGTCTTGATTGCGGCTGCTTCGAGTGTAGGTGGATTATTTGGGGCTTATTTTCTTTTTCCTCATGTCACACAACGAATTGATCGGTTTTTAGATCGGGATGCGGGGGATAAATATTCTGACCGCTATCAGATTACGCAATCTTTAGAGGCCTTTATGAATGGGGGATTTTTAGGGCAAGGACCAGGTGAGGGCACTGTCAAAAAACATTTGCCAGATGCTCATGCTGATTTCATTTATGCGGTTGCTGCAGAAGAATTTGGTTTTGTACTTTGCATCATTATTTTAGGGCTTTTTGCTTTTCTTGTCTTAAGAACAATTAGCCGTATGCTGAATGAAAATAATCTTTTTATTGTGATTGCCGTATCAGGTCTCATTATGGAATTAGGGATCCAAGCAATGATTAATATTGCATCTACATTAGGACTTATTCCAACAAAAGGAATGACCCTTCCTTTTATTAGTTATGGGGGATCTTCAATGTTAGCTTTGGCTATGGGATTTGGAATGGTGCTTGGTTTAACGCGTCGTCGTCTACAAGGAGAAGGCTGATGATGAAGAGGCCTATTATCATTGTTGGCGCAGGAACAGGAGGGCACGTATTTCCTGCCATCTCCCTTGCGGAAACTCTCTTAGAAAAAGGAGAGCATATTTTCATTTTAACGGATTCGCGAGCGTCCTCTTATTGGCCAATAGCTTGGGACAACATTAAATTACTTCCTATTCAGCCTTTACGGAAAAATTTTAAGGGTATTTTTACTTTTATTGTTTCTCTATTGGTTTCTTCTTTTCTCTGTTTAAGGTTGTTTTGGCGTCTTAAGCCTTCTGTTGTCGTGACGTTTGGGGGCTATCCCACGCTTCCGGCTCTGGGGGCAGCCTTTCTTCTAAGGATTTCTATCATTTTGCATGAGCAAAATGCAGTGGCTGGAAGAGTGAATCATTTATTTTCGCGTTTTGCTAAATACCTTGCATTTTCTTGGCCCGAAACAAAGAATTTACCTTCCTATCCTTCGTTAAAACTTGTTATGACAGGGTTGCCCGTGAGGCGCTCGATAGCTGAACTTCATAAACGCCGCTATCATCCGCCTCAAAAAGATGATGTGGTGAAAGTCTTAATCTTGGGCGGGAGCCAAGGAACTCAAATTTTTAATGCGCTCATCCCTGAAACAATAAGCCTTTTGCCTGAAAATCTTCAACGTCGTCTCGAGATCTTTCATCAATGTCGGCAAGAAACTTTATCTTCTGTTGCCTTAGCTTACGAGAAAACGAGCGTTAAAGTTAATCTCCAATCTTTTTTCAAAGATATTCCGAAGCTTTTTTCGACAGTAGATTTTGTGATCAGTCGTTCAGGGGCTTCCACCCTCGGTGAAGTTGCAACAGGAGGGCTTCCGGCAATCTTTGTTCCTTATCAACAAGCCAAAGATGATCATCAAACAGTGAATGCTTTAAATTTCGAGAAGAAGGGCGCTGCTTGGACCATTCCCCAGTCTCAGTTTACCTCTGCTAGGCTTAAATATATGCTTGAAGCTGTGCTTGAGAATCCTGAAATTCTTCTTGGGGCAAGTGAATCTTTAAATTGTCTTAAAAGCCATGATGCTAGCCAGAAATTAGCAGATTTAATTTTGAATATAGTTTTAACCCCAAATAGAGCAAGAAAAAGGACTAAAATTTTATGAGAGTATGTCCACAATCAGTTGGAATCATCCATTTCGTAGGTATTGGTGGTATAGGGATGAGCGGCATTGCTGAAGTACTTCATAGCCTTAATTATTCCGTAAGAGGCAGCGATTTAACTGAAAATGCGAACGTCCAACGTTTAAAAAAGCTTGGAATACCTGTTTTTATAGGTCATCAGTCTCATCAGGTTGATGATGCTGCCCTTGTTGTGGTGTCGTCAGATATAAAGTCAGATAATGTTGAGCTTCAGCAAGCACGAATTTTATCTCTTCCTATCGTACGGCGAGCAGAAATGTTGGCGGAACTCATGAGATTAAAGCCTTCAATTGCCGTGGCCGGAACTCATGGAAAGACGTCAACAACGTCGTTAGGAGCCACAGTTCTTGAAGCTGGAGGCCTTGATCCCACCGTTGTCAGTGGCGGCATTATTAATGCTTATGGAACAAATGCGCGACTTGGTTCTGGTGAATGGATTATTGTTGAAGCTGATGAATCAGATGGGACTTTTACGAAGCTTCCCGCAACGCATGCTATTGTGACGAATATCGATCCTGAGCATATGAGTCATTATGGTTCTTTTTCCGCTCTTAAAGATGCATTTCATAGTTTTCTGTCAAACATCCCTTTTTATGGCTTAGGGATCGTTTGTATTGATCATCCTGAGATACGGGCCATGTTGCCGCGGCTCACAGATAGGCGAGTTGTGACGTATGGATTTTCTCAAGATGCGGATATTAAAGCCGAAAATATTGAGTTTAATGCTTCAGGTTCACAGTTTGATGTTTGTATTTCTGAGCGTTTTTTAACGATTTGTAAGAATGCTGTACGTATCAATCATCTTTCTCGCATACGTCTTTCTATGTTTGGAGAGCATAATGTTCAAAATGCGCTGTCAATCTTGGCACTTGCCTTAGAATTAGGGATTGATCCTATGGCTATTCATAAAGGTTTTGCAAGCTTTAAAGGCGTTAAACGCCGTTTTACGAAAACAGGTGAAGTGAATGGGATTACAATTATTGATGATTATGCTCATCACCCTGTCGAAATAGAAGTGGTTCTAAAAACCGCACGACAAGTCTCGCAAGGAAAAATAATTGCTGTTTTACAACCGCATCGTTATTCGCGATTAAAAGAACTGTATGAGAGCTTTTGTTCTTGCTTTAAAGAGGCAGATCATGTGATTGTAGCGCCTATATACGCCGCTGGTGAAGAGCCTATTATTGGTCTACATCATGAGCAATTAGCAAGTGATATTAGGAAACATAATCACACGAATGTCGTTACCATCCAAGAGAGAGAAGAGCTAGCTTCTACCATTATGACGCTCGGACATTCAGGAGATATGGTTGTTTGTTTAGGCGCAGGAAGTATTTCTGCTTGGGCCCAAGCTTTACCGGAAGAATTAAAGCAGTGGGACAAACTTGATAATTCCAATGATGTATTGACTAAAAGGGGAGAGATAAATGGGTAAAATGCACACTATTATAAAAAAATTACCTTCTATCCGAGGCCGATATACGGAAGGGGCTGAGCTTTCAAAACTTACATGGTTTCGTGTTGGTGGACCTGCAGAAGTTCTCTACAAACCTACTGATTTAGAGGACTTAAGTTTCTTTTTGAGTCATAAATCTGCCGAAGTACCTCTTCTTACAATGGGTGTGGGCTCAAACCTTTTAATTCGAGATGGAGGTGTCTCAGGCGTTGTTGTTCGTTTGCAAGGATTTAACAATGTTGTTGTTCAAGGAAATGAGATTGAGGTGGGGGCTGGCGTACTAGATCGTACACTTGCTCTTGTTGCTCAAGATGAAGGATTACAGGGTTTAGAATTCTTAGCCGGTATCCCGGGGACTGTTGGTGGTGCTTTGCGGATGAATGCAGGTTGTTATGGAACAGAGATAAAAGATATTCTTGTTTCAGCTCTGGCTGTTGATAGTCAAGGGAAAATCCACAAATTAACACCTGAAGATATGGGTTTTTCTTATCGTCATTCTGAGATTCCTCAAGATTGGATTTTTGTGGGGGCTCGATTCAAAGCCAAGTCAGGCAATCCTCAAGAAATTGCCACACGGATAGAAAAATTACTGGCTGAACGTGAAGAGGCCCAACCTGTAAAATCTCGAACAGGAGGAAGTACTTTTGCGAATCCTGAAGGATACAAAGCATGGGAACTCATTGATAAAGCGGGATGCCGTGGTCTTAAAGTAGGTGGTGCGCAAGTCTCTGAAAAACATTGTAATTTTCTCATTAATACGGGAGACGCAACGGCAGAAGATCTAGAAGTTTTAGGCGAGACGCTAAGAGCGCGTGTGTTGGAGAGTTCTGGAGTTGATCTTCGATGGGAAATTGTACGGGTGGGGTTTAATAAAAAATATCGGATGGAAGCAAAAGCTGCATGACTAATATGAAAAAAAGAGTTGCGGTCTTGATGGGAGGTTGGAACGGAGAACGTGAAGTATCTTTGTCGAGTGGCCGAGGAGTTGTTGCGGCTTTGCAAGAACGAGGATACGAGGTTATTCCTATTGAATTGACTCGTAATTTACCTTCTCTTCTTGAAATGTTGACCCCTAAACCTGATGTTCTTTTTATGTGTGCTCTTCATGGACAGTGGGTTGAAGATGGTTGTTTACAAGGTATGCTTGAAATTTTAGGTATACCTTATACGAATTCTAGCCCTTTAGCCTCAGCGCTTGCTATGGATAAGCCCATGGCTTTAAGACTTTTCCGTGAAGCTGGGATCTCTTGCCCTGAAGGAAAAGTTGTCAAGATAACAGAACTTCTAAAAGAAGATATTTTAGCTTTTCCTTATGTGATTAAACCTCTTCGAGAAGGTTCAAGCTTGGGCGTCTACATTATCCATAATAGAGAAGACCTCGTGAAAGCTCAGCAAACATGGCAATATGGGGATGAATGCTTAGCAGAGCGTTATATTCCAGGCCGGGAAATCCAAGTTGCAATTTTAGGGGATCGCGCAATAGGAGCGATTGAAATCCGCCCCAAAGAAGAATTTTATGATTACCATGCCAAGTATACAGAGGGCTGCGCCGACCATATTATGCCTGCAAATATCCCTGAAAAAGATTATCAGGAAGCTTTAGAATTAGCCCTAAAGGCACACAAGGCATTAGGGTGTGAAAGTGTGACGAGAGTCGATTTGCGGTATGATGATATTCAAAATCCCGCTAAATTTTATGTTCTTGAGGTTAATACCCAACCAGGATTAACGCCTTTATCATTAGTTCCTGAGATAGCGGCCTATCATGGGATGAATTATGGAGACTTATTGGAATGGATGATCGAAAATCCACGATATCCTCATTAAAGTCTCGTTCTCATCCTAAGTCAGTTGCAAAGTCGCGGTTGGCAAAGAAACGAGCTGGTACTTTTCTGAGCGTACAAGAAAATTGGAAATTTTTTTCAATAATTGTTTTTGGAATCGTCTTTGTTCTGGGTTGGAAACCTTTGGCGGATATGTTGGATGTTTTTGAGAAAAATATCGCCTTAAGAGGGTATACTCTTTCTAAACAAATTGGTTTTCAAGTTAATGATTTGATTGTTGAAGGTCGTAGTCTGACGCCTCAGAAAGACATTCTTAAGGCTGTTAATATTCGACGGGGTGATTCTCTTTTTGCCTCAGACTTAGCGGACATGAAAATGCGACTTGAAGCTCTTTCTTGGGTGCGAACAGCCACTATTCAAAGACGTTGGCCTTTTACCATTTATGTGAGACTTGCAGAATATAAACCGATTGCTTTATGGCAACAAAAAACTAAATTTTATTTAGTAGACGATCAAGGTCATCATTTTAACATCCCCAAAAATAATCCTTTTCAAAGTTTGCCTATTTTAACAGGAGAGGAAGCTCCTAAAAATGCGCCTCATTTATTTTCTGTTTTGAGGGATTTTCCGAGGCTTATCGGAAGAGTAACGGGCGCTATCTATTTAGGAAAGAGACGGTGGGATCTTATGTTAGATAATCGTTTAAAGCTTAAGCTCGGAGAAGAAAGAATCAAACAAGGTCTTGTTCAATTCATTCAATTGGAAGAAGGTCGCAAGATTAGTGATAAAAATATTGTTGCGATTGATTTAAGATTTGAAGATAAAATTTATTTCCAGTTGGCTCCTGAAGCGGCTGAAGTTAAGTTATCATCCAAGCAGACGTGAGCATAAAATGAGTTTTTTTTCTTTTCGTAAAAACCGTAAGTTAACAGTCAAAGATACAATTGCAGGTTTAGATATTGGATCCTCTAAGGTTTCTTGTGGCATTGCACGCTTAGATGCGAGTGGAAAGCAGAGAATTATCGGCTATGGTCATCAAGCCTCTCGAGGGTTAAAGGCTGGAATGATTGTAGACATGGAGGCCCTCACTTCTTCTGTCGTAGGTGCTATCCATGCTGCGGAAGAAATGGCAGAAGAGACGCTTCAAGAAGTCTTTTTGAGCATTTCTCCAGCCATTACAAAATCTCATTCTTTGCGGATAGAGGCAAATATTTCTGGCCATGCGATTGATGCGGCTGATTTAAAAAAAATCTCAGCGCAAGCCTGTCAAGAAGTTGAAAAAACAGGGAATCATGTCATCCATATGATTCCGATGTCATATGATATTGATGCGGCCCATGATATTAAAGATCCTCGAGGGATGTTTGGGGAAACGTTGCGTTCTTCTATCTCGCTTATTTCCTCTCAACCATCCATCTTACGTAATTTTGTCGCGTGCGTTGAAAGATGTCATCTAGAGGTGGTAGGATTTGTTTCTTCCAGTTATGCCTCTGGCCTTGCCACGTTAGTAGAAGATGAGATTGAACTTGGAACAACAGTGATTGATATGGGGGCTGGAACCACCTCTATTGCGGTATTCCATGATTCTAAGCTTTATTATACGGATACTATCCTTGTCGGAGGGGCTCATGTCACGGCAGATATTGCGCGAGGATTTTCAACACCGATGATTCACGCCGAACGCCTTAAAGCTCTATATGGAAGTGCAATGGTTTCTTCGAATGATGAACGAGAGAAAATTGTTGTGCCTCAGATAGGGGAAGATGAAAATCATAAAGGGAGTCAAATAACGCGCGGTGAACTCGTGCGGATTATCCGGCCTCGCATAGAAGAGACATTTGAGCTCATAAGAGATCGCATGAAAAATGCAGGTATTCACAAAATTGCAGGGAAAAGGCTTGTCATAACAGGCGGAGCAAGCCAGTTAGCTGGTGTGATTCAGCTCGCTAATCTTATTCTTGAAAAACAAGGACGTCTTGGCAAACCTCTTCATTTATTGGGGTTAGAGCAAGGCTCAAGAAATCCAATGTTTTCAGCATGCGCGGGACTCATGATGTATGGAAAAAATACCTATGATAGTTTAAGAGAGCTTCCAGCAAAGCAAACTCAAGGTAATATAAATCAATTTTTTGGTCAAATTGGGTCGTGGTTGCGCGAGAATTTGTAGCATTTAAATAAAATTTCCTTTAGACTGCCCCCATAAAATTATTTTGCAGCAGTATTGACAATTTGGAGAAAAATATGAATAGAGCCATGAATCCATCCACATCACAAAATCCAGAGTTAAAGCCCAAGATCACAGTTGTTGGCGTTGGTGGTGCTGGTGGTAATGCTGTTAATAATATGATTCGATCCAATTTGCAGGGAGTTGAGTTCGTTGTCTGCAATACAGATGCGCAAGCTCTGGAACATGCTTCGGCTCCTCACAGAATCCAATTAGGCACAAAAGTTACGCAAGGATTAGGGGCTGGATCACGACCCGAAGTTGGCCGTGCTGCAGCAGAAGAATCACACGAAGAATTATCTCAACTTCTCGCGGGCAGTAATATGGTTTTTATTACGGCCGGAATGGGGGGAGGGACAGGAACAGGTGCCGCACCCGTTGTTGCCCAATTTGCGCGTGAGCAAGGAATATTAACGGTTGCTGTTGTGACGAAACCTTTCCATTTTGAAGGACGCCACCGTATGAGAACCGCTGAGTATGGAATTGAAGAACTTGCCCAGTTTGTTGATACGCTTATTGTGATTCCGAACCAAAATCTTTTTCGTATTGCCAATGATAGAACAACTTTTGCTGAAGCTTTTAAATTAGCAGATGATGTCCTGCACTCTGGCGTTCGAGGTATTACAGATCTTATGATTATGCCGGGGCTTATCAATCTTGATTTTGCGGATATTCGCGCAGTGATGATGGAAATGGGCAAAGCCATGATGGGAACAGGCGAGGCTGAAGGGGATGGTAGAGCGACTGCTGCCGCTGAAGCCGCTATTTCCAATCCTTTATTAGATGATGTCTCTATGAAGGGAGCTCAAGCTTTATTGATTAATATCACGGGCGGCATGGATATGACTTTATTTGAAGTGGATGAAGCGGCAAATCGCATTCGTGAAGAAGTTGATCCAGATGCCAATATCATCTTTGGTTCCACGTTTAATGAAGAAATGAATGGTCGTATGCGCGTTTCTGTCGTTGCGACAGGCATTGAAAGTGAAGCGATGAAGAGCCGCAAAGCAGAAGAAGCTAAACAAAAGAATACTGTTCCGCCTGTGACTCAAACTGAAAAGGGGATTGTCCAAGGTTTCTTTACACGTCGAAAAGAAGAAGAAAATGATCTTTTCAATCCAACGTATAAACCTGATGCTTATGAGGTAGAAGAAACAGAAGAGAATCATATCTCTGAGGCGATGACGACACCAGAAAACCTCAAGCCTCTTATTCTTGATACAGAAGAAGGACAGCTAGTGAGCGAGACGAACGAAGCGCCCGCGGAGGCGCCTAAATCACGTAAGTTAGGTTTTTTCGAAAGAGTCGCAGAAACAATGCGAGGATCGAAGACTCAACGATCTGAAATCGAGCCGATGATTATAACAGATGCGCACGATGAGGAAATTCAACCGCTATCTCCTCAAGGATCATCTGCAAGTGCCGAGCAAAAAGAATTGGAAATACCAACCTTTCTCAGAAGAGGCGCTAAGAAATAAGCGAGTTTAAAGATTTAAAACTTTTTAATCTCGATCAATTTGCCAACATGCCTTATTTTAAGGCATGTTCTGGCATGAAGATAAGATTATGCAGGTGAATAACGTTAAAACTTCTTGAAACTCCTCGTCTTTACTTGCGTTCTTTAACGCTTCGAGATGTTGAGGATGTTTATGCATATGCAAAAGATCCACAGGTAAGTCAATATGTCACATGGCAGCCACATCAGACTCTAGAAGAGACTCATGATTTCATCCAAAATTATGCGTTTAAAAAATATACAGAAAACGAATTAGAGCCATATGGAATTGTCCTAAAAGAAGAAAATCAGATTATCGGGACAATAGGGTGTAGTTGGCATTCTAGAAAAGACAATGTAATGACAATGGGATATGCTTTAGCTCATAAATATTGGGGAAAAGGATTGATGACTGAAGCTGCTCGTGTACTCTTAGAATATGCATTTGAGAGCCAAGGCCCTTATCTCATTATGGCATGGTGCATAAGTTTTTGATGTAAATTTATTGATCAATAGGACAAAAAAAGTATAAATTATTTTTAATTTTGAAGATTAAAGTCACGCATGAAATCACAACCTAAAAAATTATCTATTATACTCTTTTTTGTAATAGTATTCAGCTTTCCTTATATGGTTAAGGCTGGCTTTTTACCATCAGAAGTTGATTCAGATGAAAAAACAACTGTTGCTAAAAAGTTTACGTGTCTTGCAAGCCTTCCTTACGATATTTGGGCCCAAATTGCTCCTTATTTGCACGTATACCAAATCTATCCTCTTTACGCGACAGGTAATAGAAATTTGCAATTAAGACTTACTTATTCTGTTGAGAGGCTTTTTATTGATCATAATATCTCTGATTACTCACTTCGCAGAGGGCCGCAATTGGCATCTACTTTGATGAACTGGTTTCCTAAAGTTCACACTATTTATGAGAGCAATATCAGAGCTCATTTTTTTGGAGGGAAGAAGGAGATTGGACATTGGAGAGATGCGATTATTTTTACGCCTGAAACTTTTAAATCTTTTTCGAGATTACCTCTGTTAAAAACCCTCATCTTAAAATCACCTCAAGAACTTGATGATCAATCCGTATCTGATTTACCCAACAATTTAACAAACTTAGAATTAAATATTTCTGCTCAAACAATCTTTCTTCCGGAATTCCCAAATTTGAAACGATTATCTTTAAACGAAGATGATAAACAAACGCATACTTTAGAAAATTATGGAAGGCGTAATCATCTAATCGCTAAAAATCTTGATAAATTACCAAAGACCTTGACCTCTCTGCATTTAAAAGATGATTTTCAGTGGTCTTTTTTTCTTCATTTAACGTCACTTTATGCAGCTCGTATTGAAGAATTTTTACCTCCCTATTTAAATTATCTTAGAATAGAAAAAGGTAATTTGCTCGTAGAAAAATTACCCCCTACCTTAACATTTTTATTTATTGAGGGCGGATCTCTTATAGGAGATATTTCAACATTACCATCTCAATTAACATCTTTACGTGTTTCAGTGTTTCCTAAAGATTCTTTCAAAGATTTACCTCCTACCTTAAAATCTTTAAGAATTTATTTTTTAAAGGGAGGCTTTCAAGATTTACCTCCAAATTTAGAAGAGTTTAGAGTTAGTTCTCCTCAGGATATTCAACAGATCACAGCAGAGCAGAGTAAAATTTTTCCACGGTCTTTAAAAACGCTGGAAATAGGTACACGGCCATTTGAACCAAATGCTTTTTTGGATTTACCCCCCGATTTGATATTCTTAAGTATTTTACGTGGAAATAGAGAACTATATGGGCAGAATGAAATTAAACGTTTACCTAAATCATTAAGAGTACTCCACATTGAAAGCGGAGGTTTAGATCTTGGGTCTGGTACTGCTTCAGCAGTAACTTTACCTCCAAAATTAATGGAATTAAACGTTTCCTTCATTGAAAGAGTTAGTCATTTTCCCCCTTCTTTAAGAATCTTAAGAGTCAGCTTTTTTTCACTTGATTCATCTTTACCAGTAAAAATTTTCCGGCCACTTTCTGCATTGGAATATTTAGATGTAGGGCATAATAAGCTTACAGTGGAGCATTTTCAATTTTTATCACCCTCTTTAAGAGAATTAATAATTCCTGATTATAATCTTCAAAAGATGAAAGAAATTTTTAACTTTTTACCTCTCTCATTAATTGCATTATACTCAGATCGTAGTATTAGTTATCTCCAAGAATTCCATAAATTTCTTGATAAAAAATATGGAAATAAAAGAATAGAAAATTAGTCATTCTTTTGCTCAAAAAAGAAAAATTTTTAAAGCCATGAAAAAGAATTAATTAACATAAAAAATTTCATTAACTTATTTTGTAAGACAAAAATTTAAAAATTATCCAATAATAAATATTATAATTCAATTAGTTATTTAATATTTTCTACAATAAATATATTTAGTAGAAAGCAATCTTACTTTTAAACTTTAAATTATCGTCCTCATTTCTTAGCTTTATGGCAAAAATAGAATAATTGCTTGTTATCATATAAATATAAGGAAATTATAATGTCTTTAAAGAAGTTTTCTAAGGTTTTTCTTAGCTTTTTATTTACTATAGTTAGTAGCCTTCCTGTGAAAAGTTCTGATACCTCTTCTGATGAATCTTTTTATGAACGTCTAGCTCCCCTAAAGATAGTGCGAGAGTCTTTTCAACCTCTAGAGATAGAGCTTTTCCAGCCAGAGTATCGTGGTATAGGGTTCCCTGGAACGACTATAGAAGATGATTCTCTTTATGAAGAGATAGGCGGCGGATCTTCTTCTGATGAATTTTTTGAGGAACCCTCTAGATCATCTAAAGATAGTGCCAGAGTCTCTTCAACGTCTAGACATAGGGTTTGAGCTTGATGGGTATATATCTATGTCAAAAAAAGGTCTTCTGAGAACTCCTATCGAAAGAGAAGAAAATATTACCTAGATAATCCTCTTTCTTCTGAGACGCCTCTAAATCCTTTTCAACAGAAAATAAAAGGTGTCTAGAATAATTCTCGTTCTTTAGTAACATTTGCTAATTATGATAAGGAAAAGGTTACAGACGAGCAATTTTGTGAGTTTATGAGTATTCTTGCACATAACACCTCGGTTACTCAATTACATCTATTTTATCCGCCCCTTAAAAATGCAAGCATGGATGCTATTATAGATTTTTTTGGAAGTTCCAATACGTCGCTTTCTATTTTACGTTTATTACTTCATGAAATTTCAAGCTCAAAAATACTTAAGCTTGCAACTTCTCTGCGTGACAATACATCTCTTACTGAATTAGAGTTACACCTTGACTATCCTGAGCATTGTCTTAGAGAAGAGGATATCCTCGTATTTATAAATTCTTTAGGAAGCAATTCAACTCTTGCTAGTTTGACTTTAGCCCATAATCAAATTGGAGAAGCAGGAATCAGCGCTCTTATGAGGAGAGAATCACTTACAGACTTAAAAATTAACGGACAATCACCTTAATTCTGCTACAATTTATCACCTTGCAACTGAACTTAGAAGAATACCTCTCTCACACGCATAGAATTACGGGGAGGAGAAATTACCCCTGTTGGAGTTGCAAGCCTTTTAGAAGGACTTAAGCATAATACAACACTTACTAAATTAAGTTATAGGCCAAAGGAGGATCAAGAAATAAAAAGAGTACTATAACAAAATGTTAAGCGGCAAGCTTCTCTTGCTTGGCTCTGTAAAGATTTCTTAAGCTATTAAAGGAAGAAGTATTCAACTTCTTCCCCTCAAGCCTTATCCTAAATTTTTAGAAAATTAAGTACGCCACGGCAAGCAATGGGACATGGATTCTTATTCGATTTTGAAAGAAAAATGGCCATCAGCTAAGAAATAAATCCTTTTTATTCAATTAATTATGCTTATTCTCGTTGTTTTTTCTCTAAAAAGTAGAAAGCAAGTAGGCTTTTAAACTTCAAATTACTAATTTCATTTTTTAATTTACTTACACGGATCAACGGATTCAGAGATTTTATAGCAGGAGGGGGCTGCACGAGCTTCGAGACTTAATTTAAATTAAGAGAGGAGAGGGAGCGAAAAGTCATTTGACACCCCCACTAATGAGAGCGTTAACTTTAATAATTTTGTCCTCATGAAGACAAAAAATTTATTTCTAAAGGTGCAACTTAAAAGGTTAATTTTTTAAAAGTTGTACCTTTTTTCTTTCTTCATCGCCTTTTAAAAGATTTTTCTGATGTTCAGTCTTAAGATGCGCTTCTTCTTGAGTATGAATCTGTCGAGGCGTAAATTTATGTCGTTCAGGGACGGTATGAAGAGTTTCGAAAGGTTGAGGGTCATCATCTTGGAAGACAACGTAAGATCCAACACAGCCAGAAAGAACAATACATGAGAAAGTTAAAATAATTTTTTTCATTTTTTCAACATATTAGCAATATCGTATGCGCCATAGGTTAGGATACCATCTGCCCCAGCTCGTTTGAAGGAGATCATGATTTCGAGAAGTGTTTTTTCATACTCAATCACGCCTTGAGCGGCGGCAACTTTAAGCATTGCATATTCGCCACTGACGTGAAATGCAAAAGTTGGCACCATAAATTTATGCTTCACTTGATGGATAATATCTAAATAGGCAAGCCCTGGCTTAATCATGATGGAATCTGCGCCTTCTGAGATATCTAATGCAACTTCACGCAGAGCTTCTCGCGCATTTGCTGGATCCATTTGATAAGTTTTCTTATCTTTTGTTCCTAAGCAGTGATCTGAGCCTAAAGCTTCCCGAAAAGGACTATAAAAAGCAGAGGCATACTTCGCCGCATAGGACATAATCGCGACATCTTGATAGCCATGCGTGTCTAGAGAGCGTCTTATAGCGCCAATCCGGCCATCCATCATGTCAGAGGGGGCCACAATATCTGCGCCTGCTTCGGCTTGAAGGAGGGCATGCTGACATAAAGCTTGCACAGTTTCATCATTGGCAATTTCGCCTTTAATAATAAGGCCATCATGTCCGTGACTCGTAAAAGAATCTAAGGCTGGATCTGAAATAATTCCAAGCTGAGGATACGTTTTTTTGAGAGCTCGAATGGCTTGCAACAGGATATTTTCAGGATTTAAAGCCTCTGCCGCTTGATCACACCGTTTTTCATGGGGAATAACGGGAAAAAGGGCTAAGGCTTTAATCCCAACTTCTTGGGCTTTTCCTGCGGCTTCAATAAGCTCTGGGATGGTGAAACGTGTAACACCCGGCATTCCTTTAATGGTAGGTGAAAGAGCCTCTTCTCGCACAAATAGGGGCCAAATAAGATCATTTGAACTTAAAATTGTTTCTGCAACAAGCTCGCGCAGCCATTCAACACGACGATGGCGCCGGAGGCGTGTTGTTGGAAATTGACCCAGGGAATAAGAAGTAGAAGTATTCAAACCAAACCTTTAAATTTTGTTTTGTTTTTCTTTTCACTACCTTGATTTTTAATTAGAAACAACTCAAAAAAAGCTCATCATAGTGCCTTGTATAAAAAACTTGGTTGCATTTCACATACGATTCGTTAGGATCATGCCACGTTTTAGTTTTAAAAGGATAAAAAATGTCGATCGCCAAAGCGATAACCCAAGATATTTATCAGACTTTTCAAAAGCTTGCGAATGTAGAAAAGCATAGTTACCGCTATTGGCGGATTCGCATTTTATATTCGTCCATTATTGGATATGCTGCCTACTACCTTGTTAGGCAAAATTTCTCCATGGCAATACCTGGTTTAATGGATGAATTTGGATATACAAAAGTTGAAATGGGATGGATTGTAACGATCTTTTCGATTGTGTATGGGATTGGAAAATTTTTTAATGGGTATTTGAGTGATCGCTCAAATGCACGTTATTTTATGTCAATTGGCTTATTCTTATCTGCAATTGTTAGCATCTTTATGGGATTAGGCGTTGGTTTAAGCGCAATGGCCTTCATTTGGGGAATCAATGCGTGGTTTCAATCTATGGGATGGCCCCCTGCCGCACGTATGTTAACCCATTGGTTTAGCCCTAAAGAGTTAGGAACTAAGTGGGGATTGTGTGCTTCTTCTCACCAAATCGGTGCCGCTGTAATTTTGGTTTTAGCTGGCTATCTGATTGATGTTTTTGGCTGGCGTTCAGCTTTTATTGTCCCTTCTATTCTTGCATTTATTTTTTCTATTTTCTTATTCAATCGACTTCGAGATACACCTCAGGAAGTTGGCTTACCTTCTGTCGAAGAGTATAAAGGTGATGGCGTTTACAATCAATCGAGCGAGAGAATTACGATTCGAGAAGTCTTAACAGAGGTTTTCGGGAATAAACTTGTTTGGTACATAGGAATTGCAAATATGTGTCTTTATATTCCTCGGATTGGTGTTTTTACGTGGGCTCCAACATTTCTAAAAGAATTCAAAGGAGTCACATTACTCGTTGCAGGTTGGCAAACAGCAGGATTCGAAATGGCTGGATTGTTGGGAGGCATTCTTGCTGGATGGATTTCTGATAGACTCTTTGCAGGAAGAAGAGGGCCTGTTGGCGCTTTATTTTTACTCGGTCTTTCGGTGTGTTTGTTTGCTATTTGGCTGATTCCTAGAGGGCATCCTTTCTTGGATACGATTGCTCTCATGGTTGCAGGTTTTCTTGTTTATGGCCCTCAAGTCTTGGCAGGCGTGGCGTGTGCTGATTTGACCTCCAAAAGAGCTGTTGGGGTGGCTATTGGTTTCACGGGAAGTTTTGCTTACGCAGGTTCCGCAATTTCTGGTGTGGGAATTGGCGCAATTGTTGAAAATTATGGGTGGCCTGCGGGTTTCATTTTATTTATTGTGACGTCTCTCATCGGGGCCTTTTTCTTTTCTTTAACATGGAATCATCGTTCTAAGAATTTAAATTCGAGTGAAGAAAAGCCTGAAGCCACAGAATGATAAGATATAGGCTCAATAAAATCTTCTTCTTTGCTAGGCACACAGTATTTAAAATCTTTGTAATAAATTCAAAGAGTAATTTATTTTTTAAATGATATGCTTTTTTAGGGGAGGGGGGGTGCAAAAATTACGCTGCTCATCCTTGATGAAAAATATTACAAAGAATAATCGAGAGTTTTGTTCTCTAAAAAGTTTTTGAGTTTTCGAGCGCAAAGCTTGAAAAAGGGGCAAAGACAAGTTCTTTGGTCCTACGTCTCCTAGACGTGAAGCCTCCCTGTTTAAACTTGGCCGGGGTTTTTACCCCGGCTCTTTTTATCCTCAAATTGATCTTTTAATAATAAAGGAAGCTTGCGATCTGAGTGATCTGCTCGTTAAAATCTTCATCTTGCCACCAAGCAACGGGCGCAATATCCCCTGTTCGGAATTCACGATAGAGAGGAGCCGCATACTTAAGCATCATGACTTGATTATTATAAGGTGTAAACCAGTCCTTATTGCGTATTTCAAGCTCAGTAAGATTGGTTGGGGCGTCATGAGGATTATTAAAAGCGTGTTGAATTTCGGCAATATTTTTATCATGAGATCTTGGCGTAATTAAATATGTCACCGATTTGCGCAAGCTACTTGTGGTTTCTTGAGAGAAGAAATATTGAAGACCTGGAATATCTTGTAAGATCGGAAATCCGGATCTATCTGACTGATCTTCATGAGAATTAATTCCACCCAACATGAGGGTTTCTCCCAATTTCATTTCAACAGTTGTTTTGACATGACTTGTTTGAATGGATGTAAAAGTTTCCGTTACGTTGTTTGTCGTATCGGGAGTTAGACTTCCAAGAACCTCAATTTCAAGAAGTACTCGGTCTCCTTCAAGGGAAAGAGGCGTTACTTTTACTGTAATACCTGTTGGCGTCTTTGAGATGTTACCACCATATTGGCCTCCGAGACCTAAAACAAGATCTGTACCAGCATAAAATTCAGCATTTTTACCCACGATCGTTGTAATGGAAGGACGATCTAGAACTTTAATGCGTTCACTATAAGCATTTGCAATATTTAAACTATAGCTTACGCTTCCAAAAGAAACACCTTGGGTAAAAAGGCGAGAGACTGAAAGAGGAGAACCTCCTCCAGTTATTGTTGCTGGTAAGTTTGTAACGCCAGGGAAAATAGGATTACCTTGAAAATCTATCGCAGTCGATGTTCCAGCGACTGTACCTGGAATTCCATGTCCTTTGGCTTTCATATGAGTTCCTGGAGCGAGGGTTAATGAGAAGTTTTCAAGTATATTACTTCCCTTCGTCGTTGTTCCAAGTTCACTAATTCGCATCACAATTGCGTCAATAGCCACCATTTGAGCTGGTGTTGTAGGAGCTTGAGCCGCTGGAGCAGCGGGCTTTTCACTTGCAGCAGCATTTGGATCTGCAGAAGCGTCAGCGCTTCCATTTGGATCACCAGCAGCACCGTCTTCAGCTTGGGCAAGCATAATAATGCCACTGTCGTATAAACGTTTCCATTCATCAATACGACGCTTTGCCATTTGTGCTTGAGATTTGTTCTCAGATAATTTTTCATATTTTTTAAAATAATCATTGGCTTGTGAGGATTTTCCTGCGGCCGCCATAATCATTCCGGCAGCACGATAAGCTTCGGATTTATTTGGAGACGCTTTGATATACCGTTCAATGGAAGCTTGAGCTGTTTTAATATCGCCAAGATAATAAGAAGTTGAGGCAAGTTCATATAACGCCGCAAGATTATTAGGTTCAATTAAAAGGACGTTTGCAAATTCTTCTTGAGCTCTTTTAAAATCTTTTTGTTGTTTTTTAACACGGCCTAGTTGTAAGGACGCAATGCTATTTGAAGGCTCAAATTTAAGAGCTTGATTATAGCCTGCTTCTGCAATTTCAAGCTGCGATATATCGCCTTTACGAGCCATAAGTTGATAGGACATGGCATTCAAAGTATGAAGCCAAGAGTTTGTAGGATCATCTACAAGAGCAATGTTAAAAATCTCTGAAGCTTTATTATACTCTTCCGCTATTAAGGCTTGGATACCTTCTTTCACAAGAACTTTTTCTTCAGAATTCGATTTTTCAGCCAAGATTTGTTCTAAAGTTTTGCCGTGAAGGGTTGATTTTTCATGGATGTTTGATGTTGGTTCATCGGCACATCCCGTCAGCATAAGAACAGCCATAGCTGTTAGAGATATCTGTAATTTTTTCAATTTTTCCTCCCTTAATTAATAAAATTTAATTCAAATTTTATTTAATCTTAGAAAGAAAGTATTAATTTTTGGTTGATTTTTCTAAAAATTTTTTAGCCACAAAGGGAGAGACAAAAGGCGTTACATCACCGCCTAATTGAGCAACTTCTTTAATCATGCTTGACGAAATGAATTGATAACGTTCTGAAGCCATTAAGAAGATAGTCTCAAGGTCAGGAGAAAGAGATGTATTCATACCAACAAGCTGGAGTTCATATTCAAAATCTGAAACAGCTCTTAATCCTCGGATGAGAGTGCTGGCGCCAACTTGCTTAGCAAAGTTAACGAGTAATGTGTCGAAAGACTGAACTTCAATATTATTTAGATTTTTTTCTTCAGAAAGAGTCTTAATTTCATTTTGTACAAGTTGAAAGCGTTCTTGCAAAGAAAAAGTTGGATTTTTTCCTGCATTGATTGCAATTGCGATAATAATTTTATCAAAAAGTAAGGCTGCCCGCTGGATGATATCTCGATGACCTTTTGTGATGGGGTCAAAGGTTCCTGGATAAACGGCAATACGTTGAGACGATCTTGAAGTCATTCTTAACTCCTTAGCTATACTTAAAGCGTCACCCTTATATAAAAAAGATACAAGTCCGCTGAAAATTTTCTCTGTTTGGCGTCATTAAAGGGAGAGTGACAAGTATAGTATAAACTAAGTTATTTAATTTATTAAAATACTTGCCTTCTATTATAGTAAAGTTTCTCTTTAAACTTGCGGCTCAGGAGCTACTTCATCAGCCGTTGAGTTTGAGTCATCATCACCTTCTTCTTCCTCACTTCCTTGATTTGGAATGCGAGCAACTGAGACGACTTGCTCTTTATTATCAATTCTGAAGAGCATCACCCCTTGAGCTTGTCGACCACAAATTCGAATATCTTTTACAGGAAGGCGAATAAGTTGGCCTGCATTGGTAACGAGAACAAGTTGATCTTCTCCTTCAACAACGAAAGATGCAACAATTTTTCCTGTTTTCGGAGTGAGTTTGGTGTTCGTAACGCCTTGGGCACCACGATTGGTGACTCGGAATTCATAAGCAGAGGTCCGTTTACCCATCCCATTTTCTGTGACAGAAAGAATAAATTGTTCGCTGGCTTCAAGCTCCTTAAAACGCTCAGGAGAGAGTTCAAAGTTACTATTTTCAGTGATTTCTTCCATCTCTTCGACGTCATCGCCCCCGCGAAGCTTGCGGGATTGGCGAATATAGGCATCGCGCTCTTCGATTGTGGCTCTGGCACTATCAAGAATACTCATTGAAATCACACGATCCCCTGAGGCTAGACGAATGCCCAACACACCTGTGGAACTTCGGCTTGCAAAGACACGTAGACTTTCAACAGGGAAGCGCACGCTGCGTCCTTCTTTTGAGGAGAGTAAAAGATCTTGGTGATTATGGCAGGCTCGAACGGCAATCAGTTTTTCGCCGTCTTCGAGTTTCATCGCAATCTTTCCATTGGCCCGGACATTCAAGAAGTCATCAATAGAGTTACGACGCACAGTTCCCGAAGAAGTCGCAAACACAATCGACATGTTTTTAAGTTCTTCTTGATCTTTAGGAAGAGGAAGAACAGTTGCAATTGTCTCACCTTGTTCAAACGGTAGGACGTTAATAATAGGCTTTCCTAAAGATTGAGGAGTTCCTTGAGGAAGTTGATAAACTTTCAACATGAAAGCTTTGCCGCCAGAAGAGAAGAAAAGAACAGGGGTATGTGTATCGGCAACGACTACATCTCTGACAAAGTCTTCTTCTCGAGTGGACATTCCAGAACGGCCTCGGCCTCCGCGCTTTTGTGAGCGATAAGTGGAAAGAGGAACACGTTTAATATAGCCATTTTGACTGACAGTGACGACCATATCTTCACATTGAATAAGGTCTTCAATATCAAATTCGCCTGCAGCTTCTTCAATTGTTGTGCGACGTGGTGTGGCAAATTGTTCTTTTACTTCAATAAGTTCTTGGCGCATCAAAGCATAAAGCTTTTCACGGGAGGCAAGGATGGAAAGATATTCTTTTATTTGGTCCACGATTTGTTGAAGTTCATCGGCAATCTTGTCGCGCTCAAGACCTGTTAAACGATGAAGTCTTAAATCTAAGATGGCTCGGGCTTGGGCTTCTGACAAGCGATAAGTCCCATTACTGAAGGTATTTCCAGGTTCGGCTACCAATTCAATTAAAGGGGCCACTGAATCTGCAGGCCACGTCCTGTTCATCATTTGCTCGCGCGCTGTTTGCGGATCTGCAGCCTTCTTGATCAGGGCAATCATTTCATCAATATTGGCAACAGCAATTGCAAGACCAATCAATAAATGAGCCCGTTCACGCGCTTTCTTAAGATCAAATTTAATACGACGAACAATGACATCTTCCCGAAATTCAATAAAAGCCTTAATAACATCTTTAAGGCCCATTTGACGAGGTTGACCTTTATCAAGAGCTAAAGCATTCACGCCAAAAGAAGTTTGTAAAGGTGTATGTCGATAAAGTTGATTGAGAACAACATCTGGGACAGCATCGCGCTTAAGTTCAACGACAACGCGAACACCTTCACGATCTGATTCATCGCGAAGATCGGAAATTCCCTCAATAATCTTTTCTTTTACGACCTCGGCCATGCGTTCAATCATGCGAGCCTTATTCACTTGATAAGGAACTTCAGTGATAATAATCGCAGTGCGGTCTTTACGAATTTCTTCGATTTGAACGCGTCCCCGCATAATCACGGATCCACGTCCTGTATGAGCAGCTTCTCGAATGCCTGCACGGCCTAAGATAACGGCTCCTGTTGGGAAATCGGGCCCCGGAACATACTGAAGAAGTTCATCAACGGTGATGTCAGGATTGTCAATATACGCAAAACAAGCATCGATCACTTCGCCTAAGTTATGAGGAGGGATGTTGGTGGCCATACCGACCGCAATACCGCCTGCACCATTCACCAAAAGATTGGGAAAACGGGAAGGTAAAACACTCGGTTCCGTTGTGCTGCCATCATAGTTAGGCTTGAAGTCGACGGTTTCTTTTTCAATATCTTCAAGTAAGAATTGAGAAACTTTCGCAAGGCGTGCTTCTGTATAACGTTCCGCCGCAGGAGGATCGCCATCCATGGAACCAAAGTTTCCTTGGCCATCAATCAAGGGTAAGCGCATAGAAAAATCTTGGGCTAAACGCGCAAGAGCTTCATAAATGGGCGCATTACCATGAGGGTGGTATTTCATCATCACGTAACCCACAGCACTTGCCGATTTACGGTAGGGGCGATCAGGATTATTTCCGGATTCTTTCATCGCGTAGAGAATGCGTCGGTGGACAGGCTTCAAGCCATCACGCACATCAGGAAGGGCACGGCTTACGATCACGCTCATCGCATAATCGAGATAAGAACGGCGCATTTCCTCTTCAAGTGAAACGGGGGTAATATCTGAGCTTAAGGGACCAGTGGCTTGCGTCAAGACCAACTCCTTTATTCGAGAAAATAGTTAATTATTAAAAAGGGATCTCGTCATCAAGATCAGATTCAGAACTGTGGTTTTGAGAAAAATTCTGGCTTGGTTCATAAGAGAGGCCGCCACCATATGAGGGTTCACTTAAAGAAGAGGATGTTGAGCTTCCCTCTGAGCGACCATCAAGCATGGTGAGTTCGCCTCTAAATTTAGCAAGAACAACCTCTGTGGTGTATTTTTCTTGCCCACTTTGATCAGTCCATTTACGGGTTTGAAGCTGTCCTTCTATGAAAACTTTTGCACCTTTGCGAAGGTACTTTTCACAGACGTCAGTTAAGCGGTCGTTGAACACGACAACGCGATGCCACTCTGTACGGTCTTTCCGTTCACCCGTCGTGCGATCTTTCCATGCTTCAGAAGTTGCAATTGAAAGCTGAACAATCTTTGTACCGTCTTGGGCATGTCGTATTTCGGGATCGCGTCCCAAATTGCCTACAAGAATGACTTTATTTACTGAACCTGCCATAAGAAACCTCATCGATAAATAGTGCTTTTCTTTATAAGACATTCCAGGGACGTTGGCTATCGTAAAATGCAGTTAACGTGAGGGAGACGTGATTTAATGTTGTCTGTCTCTCAATAGTTCTTATTCATAGCGTCCTCGATCCCACAAAATATGCATTAAGGAATGCGGGACATTGTAAAAACTGATTTTGTCATGAGCCTCCATAAAGGCAAGAATTTTGTCTTTATCCCATCCGTACAAATAAATAAGTTGGAGCGCATCAAGAATACGTTGCTTGCAATATCCTTGATATTCATCTTTGCTGACTTTTTGTTTCCCATGAGAAGGTTCAAAAAAGGCTCTGAATTCATTGCCATTCACGGTAATTGCTTTTTTTCCATGGCCTGCTTTACGAACGGAAACTGCAGGAAAAAAGGATTCTAGTAAGTTTATTTCTTGATCGATCTCTGTTTTTTTGACGACTCTTGAGTGGCGTAAATCTTCAAGACGTTCAAGGGCTTCATTCCTTTGTTGATCGCTTTCTGAAAATTTTATGGGGGAGTGGATTGTGGGGCCAGAGGCTGGGACGTTTTCTTGAGGAATTCCTTTTGTTTTGACTTTCTTCTTAGGCTGAATTGATATTTTTGGTGAGTCTTTCTTAGGAGCCGGAGAAGGTGCCAAGTTTTGAGGACTCGAAAGAAGAGAGATAGGGAGGACAGATTCAGATAAAGAGAGCGATTTTATTCTTTGGGGCGAATATTTTTTTGGGGAAACAAGAGGCAATAAGGCCTCATTTTTATGAGGAAGTTCTAAGGAAGAAGAGGGAATAAAATAAGAGTACACGCTATTCATCAAATTCCATCCCATCTGGAGCAAGGCTATATTCAAGCCTGTTTCTCCATGAGTCTTGAGCCCTTGAAAAATGAGGAACTTTAAAGGCGTTGAAAGAGATAAAGGATCAAGGCCTTCTTCTAGCCAAGATAAATAAAGAGAAATTGAATTCACAATTTTACAATAGCTGTCAAGGAGACCCATAAGAGGGATATTATTACGCGTTTCACCAGTGGAATATGTATATCCTATTTCATATAAATCATAGGCAGTGCTTGTGGCAACCATGCCGAGAAGAGAAAGATTTTCGACATCATAGAATTTTACCAGAGTGTAAAGCATATTAAATTTCAAGGCGATGTTTCCAAGATTTCTGGTTTGTTCAAAAATCACGCGCGTAAATTGGATATTCTGATCAATCGATTTTTGAATGTTTTCTGAAAGAATTTTTCCTTCTTTTCTCTTCTTTTTAGGCGACGAGGAAGCTTGTGCTTTTGAAACTTCTGACGCGTACCATTCACCCCCATAGCGAAGCATTTTTGTTGTGCTTGCAACAATCAGAGATAAACCAATCATTCCAGAAATTTGGCTTAAATTGTCATGAGTTATGGCATAAGAGGCGCTATAGATTGCCGTCCCAATGCCTGCATTGAACAATTGTTTTTGCCAATTTCGGGTTTTTTTTGTCAGGGGAGCGTCTTCTCCTCTCATTAAAGAAAGCGTGTGATGACCATATGATTTTAAGGTCGTAAACCAATTTTTTGTCCTGTCTTCTTGGTCTGAGTTGAAAACCGATGCTTTAGCAAGAGGCTGAAATGGGAGCATAGATATTAAAACAAGAATAAGTTTTATTGTTATCTTATCGAAAGAACACAGGACTATTTTTTTATTCATTTTTTTGTTTCCTGTTGAAGGCGTATTGGTTTCATCCTTCAACAAAAAAGTTAAATATTCATAAAACAATCTTGAAATTTTTTCGGTGTGTTCTCAGTGATAGGAGGAAAGTAAATAGAGATTTACTCTCTCAAGAGGGGAATACTTATTCTTATGCTTCGTGATTGCGATCCCACAAAATATGAAGAAGGAAAAGGGGAAAATTATAGAATCGGTTGATATGATGAGTATCCATAAATTCCGTAATTTTGTTCTCATTCCATCCATAGAGGTAGCCAACTTGCAGGGCATCAAGCACACGTGTTTTGCGATATCCTTTATACACATTTGACGATGCCTTATTTTGTTCGTGAGGGGGTTCAAAAAGGATACGAAACCTGTTTCCAGCCTCAAACTCAAGGATAATCGCTCGTTTCCCATGGCCACTATTTTCAAGGTGTGCATTTGAAAGAAATGCAAGAAGGTGATCTATTTCTTGATCAATTTTCGCTTCTTTCACTGTCCTTGATTGACGATATTTTTGAATTCGAGTCAAAGCATCTTGGCGTTGCTTATCGAGTTGTGTGGGGACAGCGGCGGGAGCTTGAGCAAGTAATGAGGGTGCAGCAATTGCAGGCTGTATCCATGGAGTGCCTCTTCGTTTTATTTTATTTTTCTTTGGTGGGAGGGTTTGTTCTTCTTGATTTCCTAGAAGTTGAGGGAGAGAAGAAGATGGTGTCTCACGAGAAGAAGGTATGGATAAAGGTAGAGGATCAGTTGGCAAAAGAAGTTGAGGGAGAGGCGGATGCTTCTTTTGACGTAAAGATGACGGTGCCATCACAGATTTTTCAATGTGGCGCTCGATAATCTGAGGGCTTTGTTTTAAATAGGAATGAAAACTATGAATAGTATTGCGGAAGATCTGAAAAATGTTTCCAACTATTTGAACATCACCATGGATTTGAAGAAGGCGATGAAATGCCCATTCAGAGGGAAAAATTGGCGTACTTTTAGTAAGAATATACTCTGGAGAAACTTGAAAATCTTGGTGATACCATTGCGCTTTTGGTCGATTGCTCCAGTCAGAAAAAAGCTTATGGGCGAGCAGGCTTTCACAATATCCATCAAGAATCCCTAAGATAGGAATATCACGACGTGCTTGTCCTATCGTATGCGTGTATCTTAGCTCATTTAAATTGTAAATAAGACCTCCTAGGAGGCTTGCAAGTAGAGTAGTATTTACGATGTCAATTGAGTCAGTATGATGGAAATGGATGTAAAGCGCGCTTAACTTTAAGGTCGCGTTAATAAGGTTTTGAGATTGTCTTAAAAAGACACCAAATACTCGCTTTTTTTCTTGCATGGTTTGGTCGAGTTTTTGGGACTGTTGCGAGGTAAGTCTTTTCCCTTTACCGGCAGGTGTGTGTTGTGCCTTCGCGACCGATTCACCATACCAGTTAAGACCCTCGCGGACAAAGGTCATAAGACTTGTAGAGATATAATAGGCCCCTATCATACTTAAGGTATGGGGAATCTCTTCGATTTCTGTGAGCGAAGAGGCTGCATAAGAAGCGCCAAGCGCAAGAGCCCCATAGCTGAGGCGTTTAATTTGCCCTTTCCAATAAGAAGTATTTTGTTCAGTTTTTCTGTCTTCCAAAATTTCTTGAGACGAGGCTTTAGCGAGGGAAGAAAAACAAAATGCTAGAACAAAAAGAAAGGGGAGTATTTTTCGCATTGATGGGAAGCCTTAAGTTACAAAAGATTATAAATAATTACCATTTTGACATTTTATCATCAATAAGAAAAAAAACGGAAATTAAAAAGGCCGGTTATTAACCATCTAAATGAATAAACAACCAGCCTTTTTTGAATAATAGTTTGAGTTGATTACTTCGCAACGCCATCTTTAAGGATATGAGAAGCACGAAAGGAAATAGTCTTACGCGGCGTGATCATCACTTCTTTGCCCGTTTTCGGATTGCGTCCAATGCGGTTATTTTTCTGACGTACATTAAAGCTTCCAAATGAGGAAAGCTTAAGTTCGCCCTCTTTTACGAGGCCAACAATCATTTGTTCCAGAATTTGCTCAAGAAGCTCCATGGAGCGATGGCGAGGAAAGCCGACATTCTCAGCAATTGCATCACTAATTTCAGCGCGCGTAAGAGTTTTTTCTGGCATGCTTCTCTTCTCCCAATATAAAAGTTAATAACTCATTGTATCTACATGGTATTATAAGGTCAAATAGAATCTTTAAATTTACCAAATTGAAAGTTTTTAAAGAGAGTCAGAAAAGAATTTTTTAAGGGAAAATTACCTTATTAACTTATTGATTTTAAACATTTTTATTCTAAATTTTTGAGGAGAATTTTCTTGAAAAATGTATCGTTTTGTGATAGTCTATAAGTAGATGGTCAGAGATGATGTTTTCTTCCTTGAAGGCCTTTAAAAAGCCTTCAATCTTCTTCAATAATTCCTCTCCTTCCGTCCTTTAAAATTAAGAGAGTCTAGCAAACTCTTAAGAGTTCTTTTTAACGCTCTTTTTTGAGCGAATGCCCTCTCTTTGTCCACTGAAAGGGGGAGGAACCCCTCAGCGTGCGTGACAGGCACGGTGCACGTGGGGAATGGTGGTGAAAGGAAATGGTGATGGACCGATTCGTGATGGAAAGGTTTGGGAGAGATCGAAAGGTGACAGGTTCGATCTATAGGCTGCTTGAGATTCTCGGGACACGCCCGAGAATGACGCAGGTTGGATATGGTTGTGTTCCTTGGCGAGATGGAAGAAGAAAGGATAACAACTTTTATTTGGTCATCCTCGGCCTTGTGCCGAGGATCCCAGGCCACCAGACGATGTCAATAAGTCACCAAAAGGCCCTCAGTGTGCGTGACAGATGCAGTGAAGAAAGGGAAAAGGAGAAAAAGATGTAAAAACTAAATGGATCCATAAGAGTTTCTGGGCGTACGGTCCGCAAACTCAAAAACAAAAGAAAAAACAAAAAAGAATAAATAATTTAAATAAATTAAACAGGAGGTTACATGAAAAATTATTTTAAAAAATTAGGAAACATCTGGCCAACAATAAGCGGCCAGAAGAACAACGAACAAAAAGCAAGCCGTGTTGGAAAACTGATTGCGTTAAACCAAGTGGGACGCCCCCAATGGACCCCCAGGCAGTACGATGCTTTGACAGTTGAAGGATATCAAAAAAACATCATCGTCTATCGGGCTGTTAGTTTGATCGCACGCGGCGCAGCCAGTGTGCCATGGCGACTTTATAAGAATAATGAAGAGCTTTTGACGCATCCTCTTTTAACATTGTTGCATCATCCAAGTCCCCGACAAGGTGGCTCTGCCTTTATTGAAGCTGTTTTGTCGTATTTGTTGTTGGCTGGAAATAGTTACATTGAAATTGTCTCAGACATGAAAGGGCGGCCCGCGGAACTTTATCCTTTAAGGCCAGATCGTGTGCAGATTGTTCCAGGGGCCGCAGGGGTGCCACAGGCTTTTGAGTACACGGTCAATGGGACAAAGCGACAACTGAATGTCGATCCCACAACCGGATGGTCTCATGTTCTGCACTTAAAGTTATTTCATCCTCTCAATGATTGGTATGGAATGAGTCCGATTGAAGCAGCGGCCTGTTCGATTGATCAGCACAATACGGTGGCAAGTCATAATCTTGCTTTGCTGCAAAATGGAGGTCGACCGTCGGGGGCTCTGTTGGTCGGGCGAAATGATCGCGATTTAAATCTGACAGATGAGCAACGGCAAGAGTTGCGCGACGATGTTCGGGCTCTTTACCAAGGACAAGATAACGCAGGACGGATCCTCGTTTTGGAAGGTGATTTTGAGTGGCAAGAAATGGGACTTTCGCCCAAAGATCTCGACTTTATCGAAGGAAAAAGTATGACGGCACGTGAGATTGCACAAGCTTATGGAGTGCCGCCGATGTTAGTGGGAGTTCGGGGCGATGCGACTTTTTCAAATTACCGAGAAGCGCGCTTTCATCTGTGGGAAGATACGATCTTGCCTTTATTGGATTATTTGACGGATGAGTTGAATCGATGGTTGGCGCCGCAATTTGAACCAGGTCTGAAGCTGGTTCATGATGTGGACCGAATCCCGGCTTTGGCGCAACGGCGAGAAGAGGCTTGGTCCAAAATCGCCAATGCTTCTTTTCTGACGATAAACGAAAAGCGTCATGCAGTGGGGTATGTTCCTGTCCCCCATGGCGATCAGATTTAAGCAACCCATGGAAAGGAAAAAACAATGAAACTGAATAAAATTTCTTATCCGATTGAGCTTAAATATCTGGAAGAAGAGGGTGTCTTTGAAGGTTATGCCAGTGTATTTGAACACCTTGATGATCATGGAGTTCGTGTGATGAAGGGAGCTTTTATGGATTCCTTGCGGCACTGGTGGCATTCGGGGCAAGTGCCGAAAATGCTGTGGCAGCACGACCCCAGTCAACCGATTGGGGTTTGGGAATCTCTCGAAGAAGATGGTCATGGGTTGCGCGTGAAAGGACGATTACTGCTGGACGTGCAGCGTGGCCTTGAGGCCTATACATTGATGAAAGCCGGCGTTTTAGATAGTTTATCAATTGGGTATCGCGTGCTTGAGGCGCGACCAGGGAAAAAATCGGGTGAGCGACTTTTAAGCAAGCTTGAGCTACATGAAATATCGCTGGTGACCTTTCCAGCCAATGATCGAGCCAAGATTACACAGGTGAAAAACTTGTTCACTCAAGAATCCGAAATGATCCAGCGCATTTATGCCTTGGTCTCGTTGTTGAAGGATTGGAGTTTATGAAGTGTGCAACAGCCATGATGGAGCTAGAGGCATCTGAGTGACCAAGCTTCATGAGAGAGGCTTGGTATTCAGAAGATTATCCATTTGAGTTTTGAGCGGTAGGAATTTGTTTTATTAAATTGATTCCTTGGGCTGCAACCGCATCAATCCGGGGAACAAAAGCATAAAAGACAGTCCCATAATGATCTTCTTGTGATATCTGCCCCTTAATGGTCATGTTTGTTCCATCCATACTGATGCTCATGGCGTTGTTAAGGGTAGAACCTTGAGGTAAAAAATGTCTGAATAAAGATTCGATTGGGTACGTGCCAATATTTATATCCCACACAAAGGCTTTTTTTGTATTTTGGTGATCCTCACAATACCCCACAATGCGTCTGCCATCTGCGCTTATGGCTGTCGCAAAACTGTTGATATATCTTGGAGAAATATGAAGAGGCTTCATAAAACCGCCAGCCCTCACGGGTAAATTAAGCTCATGAGCCTTTTGTAAAGCTTCAGGGGGGGCTCTTCGCCATATAAAAGCTTTCGCATTGGGTTTATCACCATATTGAAACCTCTTCACTTTATAAGAAATTCCAACAACAACATTGCCGTCGGCACTGACAGCAGAAGCTTCACTTTCCATATCGCCTTCTAAGGTCCCCAAGGAACGCATCCCATCGGTTTCTGTCCAGATAAAGGCTTTACGCTTATTGTTATCGGCTCCATCATCAGAGATTCCGACAATCGTGGATTGGTTAAGGCTAATAGCCAGGGCACGACTTTTTTCTCCATTATTGATTGTTCCAAGAAACTGGACACTTTCATCTTCTCCTGTAAGGATCCATTGAGCAGCCTTTAAATGAAGGTAGGAGGCGTCAGGGTCTCTGGCTTCACCCACAATGACTGTCTTTTCTTGAGATGCAGCTATGCCAGTGGCTTTGCTAAATTCCTTATCCACATCTTCTAAATGTTCGAAGGTATTTTTAAGATAACGCACCTCTTCTGTTCCTTTTGTCAAAACAGCTGTTCTTCTCCTGTCATTTCGCATTGTTGCCCCTGCTTCGGTCCCCACACTGAGTGAGCCAGAGGCATCTACTGCATGCACAACAAAACCCTCCTCTATATTAGATTGGTGAGAGAGATAACACTGCCATCCTTGGGAAACGCGAGTTAAAGTACAAACGTAAGCTTCTTCATCTCCATAATTTTCAGAATCATCTTCCTCGATTAATTCTCCCTCCTTATGGTATCTTCCCACAACAGTTAAGCCATTTCCACTAACAAGGGCAGGAAACTCGGGGGACAAGTAATGAAGGGGAATGATCTCAGCTGAAATTGAGCGTTTAAGGAGATACTGATAAAAAGAGACGGTTTTTTGAGGGAAGGCTTTTGGTTCTTCGCCTTCTTTGTGAGAAAGTTGGAGATATCGATGAGTTCCAGGGATTCTTTTAGCATAGTTTTCCCAGATACTTGGGGTATTGATCACGTTGCCTAATTGTTTGCAGGTTTTAGCTAAAGCAACCCCATCTCTTATCTTTATATCCTGAGCAATTTTTTTCATGACTTCATAAGGGAGACAGCTAAAAAGACCGGCTTGGGGCGCTGTTGCTAAATTGTCTTCCTGCTCAGAAAACTTAAATCTTTTGGCTGGGGGCTCAAGTTCTTGATCGGAATCACAGCACCATGAGGGCGTTGCCGAGAGAGCTACTGCAGCAATAAGAATCATTAAAACTTTTTTGATCATGAGGGGTAATTCTGTGTTCAAGATTACAATAGCATACAATAACCCTATCTAATCATAATCAATTAGTCAATAAATATCCCGTCCCTAGAAAAAGGTTATCCATTTGAGCTTTGAGCGGCAGGCACTCGTTTTGTTAAGTTGATTCCTTGGGCTGCAGCCGCATCAAACCGGGGAATAAAAGCATAAAAGACAGTTAGTCTATCATCATCTTCAGCTGGGGATATCTGACCGTTAATGATCATGGTTGTTCCATCCTTACTGATGCTTATGGCTTCGTTAAGGGTAGTACCTTGAGGTAAAAAATGTCTGAACACAGATTCGATTGGGTATGAGCCTATATTTATATCCCACATAAAGGCTTTTTTTGTATTTTGAAGATCTCCACAATACCCCACAATGCGCCTGCCATCTGCGCTCATGGCACTTGCGACACCGTTGATATATCTTGAGGGAATCTTAAGAGGGTGCATCACACCGCCAGCACTCACGTGGAAGCTAAGCTCATGAGCTTTTTGTAAAACTTCAGGGGATGCTCTTCGCCATATAAAAGCTCTTGCATTAGGAGAAAAATTATTTTTAAGATGAAATGTTTTGAAGGAAGTTCCAAGAACAATATTGCCATCGGCACTGACAGCAATAGCTTCACTTGTCATATCGCCTTTTAAGGTTCCCAGGGAACGCATCCCGTCGGTTTCTGTCCAAATGAAGGCTTTACGCTTATTGTCATCGGCTCCATCATCAGAGATTCCAACAATCGTGGATTGATTAAGGCTAATGGCCAGAGCATGACTTGTTTTTCCATTATTGATTGTCCCAAGAAACTGGACACTTTCATCTTGTCCTGTAAGGATCCATTGAGCAGCCCTTAAATGAAAGTTGGGAACGTGAGGGTCTCGGGCTGCCCCCACAATGATTGTCCTTTCTGGGGATGCAGCTATGTCATTGGCTTTGCTAAATTCATAATTCACATTTTCTACGTGTTCTACGGTATTTTTGAGATAACGCACCTCTTCTGTTCCTTTTGTCAAAATAAATGCTCTACTCTGTCCATATTCTATTGCAACCCCTCCTTGGCTTCCAACACTGAGTGAGCCAGAGGCATCTATTGCATGCACAATTAAACAATCCTCTAGATCAGCTCTGTGAGAGAGGTAAGTCTGCCATCCATTGGAAACGCGAATTGAAGTATAAATATAAGTTTCATCATGCCCCTGATTTTCAGAATTATCTTCAATGTATGTTCCTATAACAGTTAAGCTATTTCCACTAATAGGGGCAGGATACTCAGCGTCTAAGTCATGGAGGCAGAGGATCTCAGGAGACATTGCGCGTTTAAGAAGATTCTTATAAAAAGAGGCAGTTTTTTGAGGGGAGGCTTTTGGATCTTCGCCTTCTTTGTGAGAAAGTTGGAGATATCGATGAGTTCCAGGGATTCTTTTAGCATAGTTTTCCCAGATACTTGGGGTATTGATCACGTTGCCTAATTGTTTGCAGGTTTTAGCTAAAGCAACCCCATCTCTTATCTTTATATCCTGAGCAATTTTTTTCATGACTTCATAAGGGAGACAGCTAAAAAGACCGGCTTGGGGCGCTGTTGCTAAATTGTCTTCCTGCTCAGAAAACTTAAATCTTTTGGCGGGAGGCTCAAGTTCTTGATCGGAATCACAGCACCATGAGGGCGTTGCCGAGAGAGCTACTGCAGCAATAAGAATCATTAAAACTTTTTTGATCATGAGGAGATTCCTGAGTTTTGGATACAAAAATAAAAACTTTACATTAATATAGTCAAAATGGCAACAATAAGTCAGAGAAAATAGTCAAGAATGACACCTTTGGTCTTCGGGAGCGTCATTTTGTGGGGGGCGTTAAAAAATATTTTTGACTTTTGGAAAAAATATTGTGTTCTTTATTGAAGGTGTAATAATTATTCTTATATATTTTATACATCATTAAGAAAAGGTTAATAGGCATGCAATCCGTACTTAAGAAATTATTGTCCTCTACTTCTTTGTTCGTATCAATAACGTTTCTCGGGATGGGAGAGTATGTTTTAGCTTCGAGTGATATTTCGGAAGAGTCAAAAAAGCAGAAATCTCAAATAGCCTCGTCATCGGCTGTTGCGTCAAGTTCAGCGCCTGTGGCCGTAGGTTCGATAGATGAGCTTTCTTCCCCACAAGTTGTGCAATTACCCTTAACAAGAATTTTGAAAGGGCTCTCAGATAAAAAAGTACCACTCCTCACGCGAACTGAAGTCTATAGTCCCCGCAGGTTATTAATTAATGTGTGTGATGCTTTAGAATTAATCAATTCATCAACCCCTCATCGAGACAGTAAAATTACTGATTTAATGAAAAAAGGCGTGTGGGCTTTTTATTTTCATTGGGCAATGACGGGAGAAAGATTACTAGAATTGGGGGATTTTTTAACACTTCTTCAAGATGTAACGAAAGTTACTCGGAATTCTATTTCGCAAATTTCTGCCCCCCCTAAATCTGATAATAGTAAGAAATCCCATAAAAATAAGTTGGTTGTAAGTTCTTCTGCAAGCTCTTCAAAAGAGGTAAAAATTTTTTCAAAAATCCCTGAAATAAGTAATCCTCAAAGAGATTCTCTTGAGAATTTATATTTAAAAATTAATCAAAATGAATTAGATGAGGTCGATATTGATGGATTCTTTGAGCAATTTTTCAAAGGATCTGAAAAAACAGAGATTAAAAATGTAGGGGGTTTTTTCTTGAAAGAACTCACAAGCATAAGTCCAGATATTGTAACAATAAAAGGCAAAAAGAAGTTTCTTAGAGATGGAGTGAATCATCCTCTTTTCGAAGTTTTATTAACTTTTCGAAGTAATTTGGCCATGAGTTTTTATCAGGAAGAGGCAAAAGTAAAAGTCGAAGAAAAGAAGTTAGATCAAGCTATTCCTATTTTAACAAAACTTGTTTCATTAGGGGATATAGGTTCAATGTTTGTTTTGGGATGGGTGGAAGGAAGGAGAGGAGATTTATCTGCTGCCAAAAGATTATATACTCAAGCTGTGACGACAAAAGGACGAGAAAAAAAGAGTAAACTCCTGGTGATTAATTCAAAGTTTTCCTTAAGTGAGATTGCTCAATCAGAACAAGATGCCTCAACTGAAAAATATTGGTTAAAGCAAATCATCGCCGAGGAATCCTCAGAAGAATTGCAAGAAGATGCTCTATTCCGTTTATTTGAATTGGCCCTTGAAGCGCAAGATTTACCTGAGGCTGAGGCATTAGCAACGCAAAGCAAAAAACCTGGATTAACTTCCCAAATGGGAGATTACTATTACACTCGTCAAGAGTACAAGAATGCAGAAAAGTGGTATGTGCGAGCGGCTAGTCAAGGTCATGTGAGAGCGATGCTTAATTCAGCAGTGATAGCAAGAGATGGGAAAAGAATAGACGTTGCCCTTAAGAGACTTGAAGAGGTTGCACGTAAGACAGCCCCAACATGGGGAGAATCTGTAGAATCTTTCACACAAATAAAAATGGAATCAATCCAAGAGTTATTTTCTTTAGAACTTGATAAGAAGAATTTTGAAAAAGCAGAATATTGGGCAACTCAAAGCACAAATATAGAATTATTTCTTGATCTGGGTATGGCATATTTTTCACAACTAAATTTTGAGACTGCTAGCAAATATTTCAGGCAAGTTGAGGCCGCTGGGAATATTAAGGGGACATACAACTTAGGTCTCGTAGAATTTGAGCAAAAAAATCATGATGCAGCAAGAGCATATCTCACACAAGCCGTAGCTTCAGGCCTCCCGGAAGCAATGGATATGTTGAGTACTTTAGAATTACTTCAGAAGAATTATGAGGTTGCAAGACGATTGGCTATGCAAGCCCTCGCCGCAGGTATTCCTCATGCAAAGCATATTTTGGGTGCTTTGGAATTAGAGTTAGGAAATGACGCTGAAGCCCGTGTATGGATTACACAAGCTGTTGCATTAGGAATACCAGAAGCAATTAACAATTTGGCTGTTTTAGAGATGCGGCAAGGAAATATAGAAGCTGCCAGAAAAATTCAGACACAAAATGCAGAAGCTGGAAGCCTCGAATCCCTGCATAATTTAGGTGTTTTAGAAGAAGAACAAGGGAACATAGAGGCCGCAAAACAAGCCTTCAAAAAAGCAATTGAGGAAAATTTTCATTTAGCTTTCTTATCTCTTGCCAAGATATTAATAGCAGAGAAAGATTTTGTTGAAGCTGAAAAATTATTGAAAAAAGCGATAAGCTTTGGTGTTAAAGATGCTGAAATTTATTATGTAAATTTACTTTTCAAGAATTGTCGATTTAAAGAAGGACTAAAGCTTTTTAAACTTTATGAAGAAGGTTTGACCGCCTCTAACCTAATAAAATTAGAAGAAAATGTTTTAGTGCAAGTGACGTCAGAGACTTTACCTTCGCATTCAGAGATTGTTCAAGAACCTGAAGCCGTTCCGTCTGCAGGATGGTCTTCTGAAAAAGATGAAAGTTCCGTCGTATCGGTTATCTCAAAGAGAATGCAGAAATATATTGCTCGTGCAAAAGTGCAAGAGGAAAGAGAAAGAAAAGAGCAATTATTGAAGGGTGTTCAAGGTGAGAGACGCGCGAAAACCTATCAAGATGTAGAGATTAAAGTATTACCCAAAGTAGAAGCATTTGTACAAGAACATGCAATGAGAATTCAAAACTTGATTAGTCGTTTAGCAAATGGAGAAAGTCCAAATGATTTTAAAAAACTAGAAAGATATAAAGATATTTATTCCATGCGTTTTGGACGTGTTGGGCGTGTAATTTTGAGAGTGACTGCGTGGAATGGAAATGCAGTTTCAGCTTTAACACTTCTTTCAATTGATGATCATTATGAAACTTTAGACTCTGTTGCGCATTCAATAACTCCGGCAAAGATAATGGAATGGGAATAGAAGGTAAGAAAAATTTAATCTATTTTTCGATTAATTTTTTAGATGATATAACTTAAAAGAAAGTACTCACGTAAAACGAGTACTTTCTTTATTTTAATTTATGCTAGATCCTTTATTATTTTTCGTCAGAGAAGAATTTTTTACGAGCTTCAGCCATTTTATCTCCATCTTTCACAAACATTTTTTCACTTAGCATTTGTGCCTCTCTCTTTGTGATTTTATTATCTTCAAGACATTTATCGTAGGCTTCATTATTTCCTAATTTATTGAAGTGGGCGTAGCATCCTTTATATTTTTGAAGTTGCTCTTCAGGAGAAAAGAAGCGTTGACGCGTGTCAGACATTTTATTTTTACTTTTATCAAACATCTCATCACTTAATTTTTTGGCATCTTCTTTACTAATTTTGTTATCTCTGAGACATTTTTCATAGGCTTCATTGCCTCTTGGTTTGTTTAAATGGGTGATGCAAGCCTCATATTTTCCACGTTGTTCGTCAGAAAATTTAGAATTATCACTTGCGTGAACAGAGGCTCCGCCAAAGCTCATTGAGGCCACGCCTAACAAGTAAGCGAGTTTAATTTTTGAATTCACGTTTTTTCCCCTTTTTTTTATGATGGAAAATTATTCCATAACTAATTTTTACATTTTTTTATTTAAAAAATAGTAAATTAATTAAAAATTTTATTTATATTTATCAAATAATTTTACTTAAATTTCTTTGCTTTTATCTCGCCAACGATATTATCTTTGAGGCATTTTTTATAGGATTCATTCCCTCTTAGATTTTTTAAGTGAGCAAAGCAAATCTCATATTTCCCATGTTGTTCGGCAGAAATTTTAGAATCATCACTTGCGTGAACAGACGCCCCGCCAAAGCCCATTGAGGTTGCACACAATAAGTAGGTGAGTTTAATTTTTGAGGTCACTATTTCTTCTCTTTTATTTGTAATATTTTTATCTAATAAATTTTGCCTTATTTTCCTTAATGAAAAGTAAATATAGGTATAGCCGATCTTGTAATAACAAATTTGTACACTATATAATTTTTATGAGAGTCTATAAGGTTGCACTAAATAATTGAAAATAAATAAAAAGTTACTGACTCTCGTAACGGCTGTTTTTATGTGTTTAGGCATAAAGGCATTTGCGACTGACGATGATCTGACACAAGCCTCATCGAATCAGCAAAGATCTCTCGTAATCAAACCAGAACGCCGTGTGAGAGAAACTTTACCAGATGCCTTCTCAAAATTTGCAAATTCAATTTTTGCACCCTATGAGACAAATGGTTGACCCATTTCCTTTCTGTCTTATGAAGAATCCATTTAGAGTAGAAGCAACAATAAATCCGTCTTAAGACTCATCTTGACATTCGAGATTTTTAAGAAAAGAATAAGCAAAAAATAAAAAAAGAGGATTTCGATGCGGTTTAGCTTTCTTGTTGTTTGGATGAACATTGTGCTAACCGTTCCCGGAAGTGCTTCTTTTAATGAAGAGAGTGGGTATGAAGCAGATAATGAACAGGGTCTATCTGAGATTGAACCCTTAATTCTCGCAGAATCTAAGAAATCAAAATTTATTTTCAATCCCTCCCCAAATAAAAACAAAACTCCTTACAGTCTTATTTTTAGAGATCAGATGAGAGATACCCAAAGAATGCTTCTCAATACAGATATCCATGTTCCTCAGACAAGAAAGAAGAGCCATATTGCGAGGGGAAAGATGGATTCTGAGGAATTCGCAGGAGGGAGAGGAAATATTCCTCGTATTAATATTATTTCACCCTTTCCTCGGCATAAGTGTCTTTATGACGCTGATTCTCAAGAGGGATTGTCGTAAAAAATGATGAATAAAGTGAAGAAAGAATAGATCTTTTTAAAAATCAAAGGTCATATTCTTTCTTCATAAGGTTAAATATTTTTGGCTTATTATGAAGTTTATTTGTTGAACTTATTTTTTAGGTTAGTTTTTCCTTCCTGAATTGCGTTTGCCTGTGCTTCTTCAGATGCTTTGACACAATCATATGGAAATTTCGCGAGTTGAAGTTCGTAATATTGTCCTTGAACACTATCACGGCTAGCATTGGATAAATCTCTTTTCTGTTGTATATCTTGTATTTTTAGCATTGTTTCACGAGAGCATTGAGGTGATTCTTTAGAAGCATTCGCTACGCCACTGAACAATCCTAAAGTTGCCACACCTACCAAACAAGCGAGTTCAATTTTCTTAAGCATGTTAGTTTCCTTTTATTGAGTTAAAGATGGGACTAATTCCCATCTTTGAAGGATACGTTGAATTCATTTAAAAATCGTAAACGTTTGAAAATTAATATTTTATTAAGTCTTTTTTCAATCGTTGAGACAATTCCCACAGCAGAGAAGTCAGAAGATATCCCAAGGCCCCTGAGGCGATGGAAACAATAAAAACTCCTAAAATATAAGGCTTCCCTAAAGTGAACGCCCACGACAAGAATTGTTCTAAAAAGAGCATGAGATGATCTAGGCTAAATTTAAACTCGAGAAATGGAAATAATTGGGGTTTTTCATCAAGAATGAAAAGGCCGACCTGATAGAGAAAATAATTAATTGGAATAAAAGTGAATGGATTATTGATCCAAGTGAGGGCGACAGCAATCGGGAGATTCGTTTTAAAATAGAGGCATAGCAAAGAAGCCCAAATGGCTTGTAAGGGAAGAGGGAGAAAGTTAATAAAGAGCCCAATGGCCACACCGCCTGCAACAGTGTGGCGATTGAGTTGGCTCAGTTCTTTGAGAGAGAAATGACAGTTTTTTGTTTTTATGAAAGGGTGTTTTCTAAGCCATTTTACTTTAAAAAACCATTTTTGAAAATATGTGTGCATACTTAAGAGCTCTTTATTATTTTTTGCTTTGCTTATCCCATTATGGCAGCCTAGAATTCATTATACACAGGAGTCATTTCTTCTTTCTTAATGATTTTTTCTTGGGTTAAGACAATTATAGCAAATTTTTTTGGAATTTTTCCCTAGAATGGGATATTTGGGTATATGTTTATACCAGGTTTGGTTTGATTTGATGCCTTATTTCTCAACTGAAGAAAGAGTCAACATGAAGTCCTTAAAATATTCTCTTATGGTTATTTCTTTAAGCCTTATTCCCGCTGTTTCTCCCTACGCATGTGACAATCCAGCACTTGAGGAGGATGCTGGCAAAGATCTCTATCCCGCAATTCAAAAGGTCTCGAACAATTTTTATACAAGCAAAATAGCTGGTAAAGAGTTGAATCTTGTGTTGGAACGTATTGACGAGCGGACGCATCCTCTTTGGTTACATTACGGCTCACAGCAGAGCAGTAGTTATGCGACTGAACTTGCGAAGAATGGGATAGAAGGAAAGGTTAAGGTGAAGAATGGTGTTGTTACCTTTCCATCTGATTTGAAGAGAGTGTATCATTCGACAGCTACTGGTGCCTCACTCTTTTCTGCCATTCTGAAAGAAGTCCCCTATAAAGATAAAGAGTTATGGATTGCCTATATTACAAAAGCTACTTCACCTCAGCCGATTCCAAATCATATAAAGGGGTATCAAGTAATGAATTGCATAGAACACCCTGATCCTTTTGCAAAAGATATTGAAATGTTCGTTACGGTGATATCTTCGCCTCAGGCTTTGTTTACCTGTCATAAGGGAATTGCCATGTCAGTTGAGGCTGCGATTGGTGAGCGAACAAGAGGCATCTCAGTTGATCTGCATTCTTTTGCGGCCAAGGTGATGTCGATGCGTAACCCTGAGCGTAGGTTTATGATGAATACCCCTGTCTTTGCCATGGAAAAGATTATGACGGATGCGCTTCCTGGTTCTGTTTTTGTGGGAACCCGAGAAATGCAGCAAATGATGAAGGAAAGACAAAAGATATCCTTAGAAGAATTTACAGCCAATAATGAAAAAGTACTGACTGAAATTGAAGATGAGCTTAAAAAAAGAGCTCAAGAAGAGTGTGATGGTGCGAATAAAAAATTGCAAGAGCAACTAATATTAGTAAGAGAAGGAAAAATACAAGATAAGTCAGAAAAGGTTATACGCCAAGAAGAAGCTGAGATAATATCTTCTCGTGATACTATGATAGAAATGGGTGAAGAGGGAGTCTTTGTTGTTTCAGAAGAAAAAATAGCTTTGGCACTATCGGAAAAATTCCTATGGAAATATAGCCATTTTAAAGATCCCTTTTCATTCGATGTTCATCCTCTCACGGGTCTTCGCCAAGGTGAGTCCGGAACCAGTAGTGAGAAATTCTTGCAGTATATGGAGAAACATCCTCAGCTTCTTTCTGTTGATAGGGTGAGCACTATACATGACCAATTCACGATTTTTGATCCCGAGGTTCCGTCAGAACCTTGGCTATCCGTTGACAGAACCAATCCGAGTTATCGTTGGATATTTGAAGATTATTTGAGACCTATGGGGACGACTCATTATATCGTTGTCGATTTAAAAGATTTAGCAAATAGTAGGTCTGTTGAGTAGATAAGAAGCAGCCCAAACTGTAAACATAAAATAACAAAGGAAAAAACAATGAATCGCTGTGAGTGAGCGATTAAGACTCCCTTTGAACAAGAATATCATGACCATGAATAGGCCGTGCCTCAGCATGAAGACCGGGTTCTATATGAATTCCTTATTTTAGAAAGTATGCAAGCCGGATTAAGTTGGCGGACAATTTTACAAAAACGCGAGAATTATCCCCAAGGTTATCAAGGTGTTGATCCCTTAAGAATCAGTCAATTTGGATACCAAGAAATTGAGGAAATGCTTCAAAATCAGGACATCATTCCGCATCGTGGAAAGCTAGAAGCCTCTTTAAAGGCTACAAAAATTTTTCTGGAGATTCAAAAAGAGCATGGCAGCTTTGCAACTTATCTTTGGAACTTTGCTGATGGAAAAACTATTCATAATCATCGGACATCTTTGAGCGAGATTCCTGTCACCACGGCTTTGTCAGAACAACTCCGTAAAGATTTAAAGAAACGCGTTATATGGGAGGCGTTTTTTGCGGTGAGGAGAAAGGATTTTTTTTACCTTTTTTGCATTTCTTAACCATTTTTGAAAAGGGAAGTGGATCATTAAAAATTCTTTGTTCTTTGTCGTCATATCTTGCTCTTCATTATAAAGACAAGTTGTTGCTGTTTTCTTAATAATTAAAAAATATTAAGGAAATTTTTACAATTTTTGGCGTACGCTTATGCTAGAAAAAAAGGAATTTAAAAATGAAAACAACAAAAATCTTCTTAACTTTAGCGTCTGTATTTGCCTTAAATCAAGGCGTTTTCGCCTCGGATATAGAATCGAAATATCCTTCTAAGGATTTGAAAGGCATATTTGAGGGTTGTGCTGACGTAAATAAGAAACCCAAAGATATCCCCGGCATTCTTGATGCTTTTAAAAGCACACATACGGCAAAAGAAACAGAAGATTTGTGTAAAGAAGTTAAAGATTCAAGATTTTATGACGCAGCTAAACAAGCTGGTGTTGGCACCATTAAAAATAGAGCGATCGTGACTTGGTGCGAAGGAGCTCACCTAGAAAGAGCTAAGCTTGGGGAAATTAAGCAAAAAGACAAAGCACCTGAAAAGGCGCCTGAAATTGTGAAGCTCAAGCCTGTTAATTTAGGTGAAAAAGAAAAGAGTATTGAGGGGGAGCAACATCAATTAGAAGAAGTTAAAAAAGTAATTTCAGAGAATTTGGTTGCTTTGAAAGATGATAAGTCCTTAACTCCTGCGCAACAAAAAAGAGTCGAAGAGCTTGTTGGACAAGTAAAAGAAGCTGAAAAAGAATTAGCAAAAGCTAAGGAAAATTATGATAATTTATCTGTTGCTATCACAATTTTACGCGATGATTTGAAGCATTTCTCTTTCCAATATTTTAAACCTCAAGCTCACGAAAATAGCACAGCCGAAGTCTACCTTGAGGCATTAAATGCAGCTTTACCAAAAGAACATCCACACATTCTGGATAGTGGCTCAAGAGGACAATTAACACAAGCAGATGCAGTTCTTAAGCAAGCGAATGAGAATTTAGCAAAAGCGCGTAAGGATTTGGAAATTATCAATCGTGAGATGATACAATTGACCGGAAAATAGGATTCTATTTCATACTTAAGGAAAGAGGGACCTAAGGTTCCTCTTTTTTATTTTGAAGAGATGAATTATTTAACACTTGTTTTATTTTTCTTGATTTAAGATCTGTAATCAATTATAATGGATAACATAATCAGAGAGGTTAAAAAAGTGGAACGATGCGCGTGGGCGGTGAAGACCCCTTTTGAACAAGATTATCACGATTGTGAATGGGGCGTGCCTCAGCACGAAGATCGAGTTCTTTACGAATTCCTTATTCTGGAGAGTATGCAGGCCGGATTAAGTTGGCGCACTATTCTTCAAAAACGTGAAAATTATCGCCAAGTTTATCAAGGTTTTGATCCTTTGAAAGTCAGCCAATTTGGTCCTCAAGAAATTGAAGAAATGCTTCAAAATCCGGGCATTATTCGCCATCGTGGAAAACTGGAAGCCTCATTAGAAGCGACAAAAATTTTTCTTGATATTCAAGACTCTCATGGCAGCTTTGCAACTTACTTGTGGAATTTCGTCGATGGAAAACCTATTCACAATCACTGGAAAACACTCAAAGAAGCACCTACAACAACGCCTCTTTCAGATACAATAAGTAAGGATTTAAAGGGGCGTGGCCTCAAGTTTTTCGGCTCAACAACAGCTTATGCTTTTCTGCAAGCTGTGGGTGTTGTAAATGATCATGTCGTCACGTGTTTTCGCCATCAAGAAGTTATGAAGGTGTAGAGCCAATCATCGTCGCAGGTTGGACCCAAGCGTCAAACTGTTCTGCGGTGAGGTAGCCAAGGTGAAGGGCAGCCTCTTTGAGAGTTGTTCCTTCATGATGGGCTTTTTTGGCAATCTGAGCCGCCTTATCATACCCAATATGAGGGTTCAGAGCCGTCACCAGCATTAAGGAGTCGTGCAAGAGTTTATGAATACGATCTTCATTTGCTTGAATGCCATCCACACAATGATCGACAAAACTATGACATGACTCACTAAGCAATTGAATCGATTGTAACACGTTATAAATGATGACAGGCTTAAACACATTCAATTCAAAATGACCATGAGCGCCAGCAATTGTGATTGTTGTGTGATTCCCCATTACTTGAGCACAAACCATTGTGAGAGCCTCACATTGAGTCGGATTGACCTTTCCGGGCATGATGGAGGAGCCAGGTTCATTTTCAGGAAGGCTTAACTCCCCAAAGCCGCATCGAGGGCCCGAGGCTAAGAAGCGAATGTCATTGGCAATTTTCATCAGGGCCACAGCCAGAGTATTTAAAGCCCCTGACATGTCAACGAGAGCTTCATGACTGGCTAATGCTTCAAATTTGTTGGAAGCTGATATAAAAGGAAGATTCGTGAGGCTTGCAACTTCTTCAGCGAACTTTTCTGCAAATAAAGGGGGACAATTGAGGCCTGTTCCAACAGCTGTGCCTCCTTGAGCGAGCTCATATAGATTGGAAAGGGCAAGCTCAATCCTTTTGATGCTTTTATGAATTTGGGCTGTATACCCCGAAAACTCTTGGCCGAGGGTGAGGGGGGTAGCGTCTTGCAGATGCGTGCGACCAATCTTAATGATGTCTTTAAATTGATGTGATTTGTCTTGAAGCGCTTTATAAAGTTTAGTAAGGGCAGGCAACAGTTTTTGATGAGTCTCCAACGCGGCGGCAATATGCATGACAGTGGGAAAGCTATCATTGGAAGATTGACTGCAGTTCACGTGATCATTGGGATGAACGGGCGCTTTACTGCCGATAATGCCTCCCAAAAGTTCAATAGCGCGATTTGCAATTACTTCATTGGCATTCATATTGGTTTGCGTTCCTGAACCCGTTTGCCAGACCACAAGGGGAAAATGATCATCCCAGTGACCTTCCATCACTTCAGTCGCCGCTTTAATGAGGGCATCTGAAATCTTTTTCCCGAGCTTCCCAAGATGTGTGTTCACCACCGCTGCTGCTCTTTTTTGCAGTCCAAAAGCCCGAATAATGGGCAAGGGCATGCGCTCAATCCCAATCTTAAAATTTTGAAGGGATCGTTGAGTTTGCGCGCCCCAATAGCGGGAATTTTCGACATCAATGGGGCCAAAGGAATCTGTTTCAGTCCGGGTTTGTGAGCTCATCAAAAGGTCCTTGTCTAAAAATTGTAACCTGAGTTTTTAATGAAAACATATTGTTATCTAAGAGTAAATGCGAAAACTTTTAATAAATGATTATGGTGAAAGAAGAGGTTGTTAACAAAATTGAAAGCATGATAATTTAGGATGCTTTTAATAATAACTATAAGTCTAAGAAAGAAAAAATGAAAAAAAATTATAAAGCTTTTTTAATGGCTGGTACGATATTCTTAACCCTTTCTTTTTCCTCATATTCCTCTCCAATCAGTGAATTTGGAGCGGAATTAAAAAAAAGACAATCAGTGAAAAGTGTGAGTTGTCCCTTACAAAAAGGGCTTTTGAACTATAAGGCGGGGATGAGGCGTCTTTCTGAGAAAAATTCTGATAAAGAAGGAAAAAATATTGGGAAAGAGAGTGCTTCAGACGAGGAGTATGCTTTACCACAAAGTCATTTTATGGCTCTTAAACATTTTCAAACTGCGGCCAAAAATTTTGAGAGTCAATTCTTTGAGAATGAAGAAATAAATTCTGTTAAATTTCAAGAAATTTATGCAGGAGAACTAAGGGATACTTTATTTTATTATGGAGCAACTTTGAAACAACTTGAAGGATTATACTTTAAGCAAAAATTTAGCAAGGAAGTGCGTATTACATGCCTTGATAAGCTATTTTATCTTGTTAAAGAACTCATCCAACATCCCGATTCTTCTTCTCTTGAAGAGGATACCAACATTTTTACGGAGCTTGGATATGGTGATCAGAGTGCAGCCTCAAAATTTTCCGTCTCTCTCGACCAAATGTTTTTAGAGGAACCTAAACTGATGCTTTTCTCAATTGATTTACAGAGAGAACGTCTTAAAAGTGGTGTCACTGATCTTAGCAAACCCATTGATGAAGATCTTTTTAGAGAAGTTCTTGAAGTATGGGAGCCAAAATTTAAGAAATCAATTTCCAAGAAATTTGATGAAATAGAAGATGTTAAGTAGAAGTATTTAAGCTGCTTTTTTTAGAAAAGAGTTGCTCTTTGATGTAAAAAACTTTTGAAAAGGAATTATCTTCATTTATATAAGGAATTATTATTTTTTTGAAAAAGATATTTTTGGCGGAAGTACTTTGAATGAATGACCAAGACGCTCATTTTTTTGAAATCGCTTTTCAAGAAGCCCAACAAGCGGCTTTAGAAGACGATGTGCCTGTGGGCGCTGTGATTGTGTTAGACGGAAAAATTATGGCGCGAGCAGGTAATCGCGTGGAGCGTAACCACGATCCCACAGCTCATGCTGAAATATTGGTGATTCGTGAGGTTGCAGCGCTTCTTAAAACGCCACGATTAGTCGGGTGCGATCTTTATGTGACCCTTGAGCCTTGTGCGATGTGTGCGCAAGCAATGGCCCATGCGCGTATCCGATGCCTTTATTATGGGGCTTATGACGCTAAAGGAGGAGGTGTGGAGCATGGCTCTCAAGTCTTTAGCCAAAAGACATGCCACCATCGTCCCACAGTGATTGGCGGCTTGCGTGAGCAAGAATGTGGTCAACTTCTAAAAACTTTTTTTCAAGCGCGGCGTTAGATTTTTAAACTCTTATGTATGTGACTAACTGTTATTAGCTATATAATGCCAAGAAGTTATTATTTTTTCACAAGAGGTGCACTTTGAAATTTCATTATTTACTTCTCATCATACTAGTTAATCTGCTGAGCTTTTTTTCTACCTCACTTTATGCCTCTTTAAATGATGAAAATGAAAAAGCTTCTCCCTCAACGACCATTCTTTTCCCTCTTAAAAACTTACCCAATGATATCTTAGAGCATATCTTACCTTTTTTAGAGGGTGATTCTCTTATGCGTCTACAATTGACGGGTGATTCTAACATTAAAAATCGGCTTTCTACACGCACTAAAAGTTTTTCTCTTCCATGGAGAAATGAAATAATAAAGCCAAACTCGATTAGTTCAATTGCTCGTCTATACCCAAGTCTTACAGAGTTTATCGTTCTAATGCGCGGAAGAAGCCAAGGGAATACCTTCTTTGCAGGAGTGCTGCCTGAGAGCATCCTCTCGTTAACATCCCTAAGAAAATTAAATGTAAGTAATTGCGGTTTAACAGCCTTACCAGGTATGTCTTCTCTTCGTTCTCTTGAAGAGCTTTATTTATCAGAGAACAATTTCACGGAAGGGAAGCTGCCCGAGAGTGTCTCCTCATTAACATCACTAAGAATATTAGAAGTATGTTATGGCGAGTTAACGACCTTTCCAGATATATCTTCTCTTCGTTCTCTTGAAGAGCTTTATTTATCAGAGAACAATTTCACGGAAGGGACGCTGCCTGAGAATGTCTCCTCATTAACATCACTAAGAATATTAGAAGTAGGTTTTTGTAATTTAACAACCTTACCAGATCTGTCTTCCCTTCTTCTTGAAGTGCTTGATTTAGCAGGGAATAAATTCACTGGAGAGAAGTTGCCTGAGAGTATCCTCTCGTTTCATTAAGAAGTTTAAATGGATATGACTGTGGTTTAACAACCTTATCAAGTATATCTTCTCTTCGTTCTCTTGAAGAGCTTGATTTATCATGGAATAAGTTTACTGGAAGGCAGCTGCCGGAAGGTATCCTTTCGTTAACATCCCTAAGAAAATTAAATGTAAGTAATTGCGGTTTAACAACCTTCCCAGATCTGTCTTCTCTTCCTCTTGAAGTGCTTGATTTAGCAGGGAATAAATTCACTGGAGAGAAGTTGCTTGAGAGTATCCTCTCGTTAACATCATTAAGAAGTTTAAATGGATATGACTGTGGTTTAACAACCTCAGATATATCTTCTCTTCGTTCTCTTGAAGAGCTTAATTTTTCATGGAATAAGTTTACTGGAGGGCCGAACTGCCGAAAGGTATCCTTTCGTTAACATCCCTAAGAAAATTAAATGTAAGTAATTGCGGTTTAACAACCTTCCCAGATCTGTCTTCTCTTTCTCTTGAAGGGCTTGATTTAAAAGGAAATAATTTTACTGATGGAGTGTTGCCTGAGGGTATCCTCCCATTAAAATCATTAAGAGAGTTAAGTGTAAGAAATAGCGGTTTAACAACCTTACCAGATAATCTTCCTAGGACCGTAAAGGTAATTCGGTGAGGATCTTTGACAAGGTTAGTCTCTATACCGTCATTAAACATCCATTATGAAGTTGAATCGTGCGATCCATCCTTTTGGCAAGTTCGGGATTATGCGTTGCAATCAGGGCAGCCATTTGATGTTTGCGAACAAGGCCCACGAGCTCATTAAAGACAATTTCTGCTGTTGCTTCATCTAAATTTCCAGTTGGCTCGTCAGCTAGTAGAAGTTTTGGCTGATTTGCCACAGCGCGTAAAATAGCGACGCGTTGTTGTTCGCCACCTGAAAGACGAGAAGGACGATGAGTGGCTCGATTTTCAAGATTAAAACTTTGAAGGAGGCGAGTTGCATGGGCCGCTGCTTCCTTAGGAGGGCGTCCTGCAATGAGTTGAGGAAGCATGATATTTTCGAGGGCACTAAATTCTGGCAAAAGATGATGAAATTGATAGACATATCCAATCATATTGAGGCGTAAAGTCGTTCTTTCGCGATCATTCATTTTTCCACAGGCGTTTCCTGCGATATAGACCTCACCTTCCGACGGAAATTCAAGGAGGCCCGCTAATTGAAGCAAGGTTGATTTTCCAGAACCCGATGGGCCCACAAGGGCCACAATCTCACCGGCCTTAAGATGAAGGTTCGCATCGTTAAGAACGCTAATTTTTTGATCCCCTTGAATGAACGTGCGTTGAAGATGTCGAAGCTCAAGCGTTGATTTACTCATAACGAAGAGCCTCCACAGGATCGAGGCGTGCGGCTCGCCAAGAAGGATATAAAGAAGCAAGAAAAACAAGGAGTAAAGCGACAGCCACCACAGTGGCCACTTCATAAGGATCAACTTTAGACGGAAGCTTCGTTAGGAAGTACACTTCTGCACTAAAGAGTTGCGTGCCCGAAAGTTTTTCAAGCCATTGCCGAATGGATTCAATATTTGAGGTAATCAGGAGGCCAAGGAGGCTTCCGGTGGCGGTTCCAATAACACCAATTAACGAGCCTGCCAAAAAGAAAATGCGCATGATCATACTTTGACTTGCACCTATTGTGCGTAAGATCGCAATATCATGAGTTTTATCTTTTACAAGCATAATCAGGCTGGAGATAATATTAAAAGCCGCAACAAGGATAATAAGGGTGAGGATCGTAAACATAACGTTCCGTTCAACTTGAAGGGCCGTGGTAAAACTTGAGTTTGCTCGTTGCCAATCAATCACACGAACGCTCGGGCCTAAATTCTGGGTTAAAAGTCGGCTTATGTAGGTGGCTTGATCGGGGTGGTGAAGAAACACTTCAATACCGTTGACCGCTTCTGGAAGGCGAAAGAAATTCTGAGCTGATTCAAGAGGAATAAAGACGACCCCGCTATCATACTCTTTCATGCCGACATCAAAGATGGCAATGACTTGAAAGCGGCGAATCCGGGGGACGGTGCCAAACGCTGTGCTTGTTCCCTCGGGCGCAACCAGAGAAAGGCTATCTCCCGGAAAGACATGGTATTTCTCGGCAAGTCTCTTGCCGATCACAATGGCATTTTCTTGTTCAAAATGATCAAGGGTTCCGTGAGTGATATGATCTGCGACGAGCTTACGATCGAGAAGATCCTTAAGACGCAACCCATGGACGAGGGCGCCTGCAGCAACTCCTTTATTGGTAATCATGACTTGATATTCAATCATGGGGGTCACTGTCGAAATTTCCGGAATTTTCTTAAGTTCAGTCACGAGAGGATCAAAATCTTTGAGGCCTTCACGATAAACAGAGGCCGCCCCAATATGTCCATTAAATCCTAAGATTCGATTGAAAAGGTCTTCTCGAAACCCATTCATCACAGACATCACAATAATCAATGTTGCCACGCCTAACATAATCCCCAAAAAAGAAAAACCGGCGATGACGGAAAGAAAGCCTTCTTTTCGACTCGGTTTTAAATAGCGAAGAGCAACTTTCAGAACAAAGGTATTTCCCATTATGAATGACTCAAGTGTTGCGTGAGATAGGAAAGGGCAGACTCAATTGAAAGTTCTTGAGTTTCATTCGTCCGGCGATTCTTAAGTTCAATGAGCCCTTTTTCAAGGCCTTTAGGTCCTACGCGTAATTGCCAAGGAGCGCCCATTAAATCCATCGTTGCAAATTTTGCGCCGGGGCGTTCTTCACGATCGTCATACAGAACACTAATCCCTTTATTTTGCAATGTTTCGTAAAGATGTTGGCACGTTTTTGTTGTCGCTTCATCATCTGTACGAATGCTAATAAGGCCAACTTTATAGGGTGCGACGCCTTCAGGCCATATAATGCCAGCTTCGTCATGATTTGCTTCAATAATTGCGGCAACAAGGCGAGAAATACCAATGCCGTAGCTGCCCATATGAGGAACAATCATCTCTCCTGTAGGGCCACTCACTTTCATGTTAAACGCTTCAGAGTATTTCGTGCCAAAATAAAAGATATGTCCGACTTCAATGCCGCGGGCTTGTTTAAGATGGGCTTCAGGGACTGTGCATTCTTGGGGATTGTGAAGCGTTTCTTCGGCCGCATAGATGGCCATCAACTCTTCCACATTGATGTTCTTAGGATCTTGAAGGAGCGTATCAAGCTTTTGATCATAATAAATAAGGCTTTCCCCTGTGGAGGCCAAGACATGGAATTCTTGAGAGAGATTTCCACCAATAGCTCCCGGATCTGCTTTAACGGGAATAGCTGTGAGGCCCATCCGAATAAAGGATCGTATATATGATTCAAGCATACGTTGATAAGAGCGAAGCGCTCCTTCATAGTCAATATCAAATGAATAACAATCTTTCATCAAGAATTCACGACCACGCATCACGCCAAAACGAGGGCGAATTTCATCGCGGAACTTCCACTGAATTTGATAAAGCATTTTCGGAAGATCCCGATAACTTTTAATGTGATGGGCAGCAATATCTGTAATGGCTTCTTCGGCTGTCGGCGTATAAAGAATTTCACGGTCATGTCGATCTTTAAAGCGAAGCATCTCTTGTCCGTATGCATCATAGCGGCCAGATTGACGCCAGAGATCTGCCGATTGAATGGTGGGGAGGATTACTTCTTGTGCCCCTGCACGATCTTGTTCTTCACGGACGATGCGTTGAATATTTTCTAGGACGCGTGTCGCCATCGGTAGCCAAGCATAAATACCTGCGCTTGCTTGATAAATCATCCCCGCGCGAAGCATAAGACGGTGTGAGACTATTTGAGCCTCAGAAGGTGTTTCTTTCAGGGTGGGCATAAAGTATTGAGAAAGCAGCATTTTAATTCACTCATATATTCTTTTAATGATGGGCGAGATTCTCGCAGATTATGACCAAAACGCAAAGGGGAAAATTTGGTAAACTGCAATGAGACGAGAGTAAATAAGAGAAATTAACTACGATGGTTGTTCGAAGTTTTCATAATATAAATAAAAATTAAATATTAACTCATTATTAATAGGTAAAGTTATATATTTATAATAACTATAATAAAAATATGATTTTATTTATTATGTAATATATAGAAGAGAGTAAAATAATGAAGAAGTTTAATTTCAAGAATTTTTTATTTTTAAGTGGAATTTGTTTATTTTCTATTCCATCCAATCTTGTAGCTACGCCGATTACCGTTCAATGTGTGAAAGCAAAGAATTGTGATGCTGCAACATTTGAGAATTTTGTTCGAGATGTTCTTAACAAAGAACAATCCATTAGCAATTTAGTAGCTGGCGTGAAAAGAAAACATGCTGAAGATTCTAACAATAATGATAGTGAAGGAAATGTGAGAAGTTATTTTTATATTAAAAAGGACAAAGTAAATAGTATTTTCATGGATGAACTCAGGGGTAGATTCTTGTTGGCAGCTCATGGAAAAACACCAGCAACTTTAATTACGAGTGCAGGCCCCCAGAGAGATACCTTTTTCATAAAAATGGAAGTCACTGTTGATCCAGGAGAGCATCTTCTTGCTCATATTACCTCAGGAGATGGCCACCATCTTGGTGTTGGTAATGGGGGAGCTACAAATAAAATTTCTTTCTGGATTGAAGTCCCGAATGTGAAAAATGATCGTGACGTGATAGAGGCAACTCATAGCACAGCAAAGACGACTTTTCCTCGAAGCTAAGAGAGTAATTATTTGATATAAATAATAGAGACGCGATGACCCTATTCTTTAAGGAAAAAGGGAGTTAAGTCTCTATTTTTATGGAGTATTTTAAAAGTTGCGCATGCATATTTGTCAAATGATTTATTGACGAATCGGATGAATAAATCTAATATCCTCTTAATTATCACTTGTAGAGGCTGTCATGCAAAAAAGTATATTTTCGATATTATTTTTATTAATTGTTTTTTCTTCAAAATCGCTTCTTGCATCTTCTTTGTTGTCAGAATGTTTTGTGGGATCTGTAAAAAAAGTAAATTCTTATGCCATGAGAAAGAAACCAGGGCATTTCTCAGGAAGATCATCTGTGGAAAAGAAGAAAACCCCTCTAACAAAACGGTTTTATGGTACTTCTACTTCTAGGGAAAAAGAAGAAAGAGAAAAACTTATGAAAAAATTTCAAATTGTTGGCATTGGAGAAAAAAACTTAAAATTTGATCCTAAAACTTCAATGTACTATTACGATGAAGATTTTATAGATTCCTCTGTCTCAGAACCTGAAAAAAAAGTGCATGATACTTTTGTAGAATTTAGTGTGGTAAAAAAAAGTAAATAAGACAGAGGCGACTTATCATTCACCTGAAGAATACGTTCTTTTACCTAATGAACAAAAGTTTATTTCGAACAAAAGGCAGAAAGTAGAAGAGCCTTATCTGTTTCCTTGGTCTATTAATGGTCATTTAGAGATGGCTTTCCCTACAGGAGAGGGTAAATATCGACATTACATAGGATCTGGGTATACTTGTTGGTGCTGATTTGGTTCTTACAGCGGCTCATTGTGTTTATCTAAAGGACTATGGCCCTGTTCATGAAGTAAAATTTTATCCTGGAAGAGCTGGAAATATATCGCCTTCAATTGCGAAACATAAAAAAATCTTCATTCCTAAAGACTGGGAAACTAGGCAAGATGAAGAACATGACATTGGCATGATAGTTTTGGAAGAGAAGCAACACGGAGAAAATTTCGCTAGCTTGAAGGTCTTATCAGATGAAATTCTTGATAATTTAAATGTGCGCATCTCTGGCTATCCTGGAGAGCGTCGAGATGAACATAATTTACCCTATATGTATACAATGAGTGGCCCCGTCAAAACTTTTAAAGAGCATAAATTTTATTATCATGTAGATACTTCTGGAGGACAGAGCGGTTCAGGTGTTTTAATAGAAGAAGACTTTAGGAGAACAATTAATACTTGTATCGGAATACATGTAACAGGGTGCCAAGAAGAAGGAAATGGGGCTATCAGAATTAACAAAGAAAAGTATGAAATGATTCAACAATGGATAAAGCGTAAACTATAAAATTATTAAGTATTATTTTTAATATTAAAAGTGCAATGGGTCTGGAAAAATAGTTAAATAATTTTTGAGAGATTTTAAGTTCATTTATTAAAATTCTAGTGAGTATAAGTTAGATTATTTTGAGGATAGTAGAGCTAGAAAAAGAGATGAAAAGGTGAAGTTTCAGGTTCATCTCTTGTTTTACTAAGTATTTTTCGAATATTGGGTTACCTATTTAATTAAACTCCTAGCTTCTCCACATCTTATAAGGGAGGGAATTTTTCGCCTCCAGCATGAGGGCGGTTAAGGCCCACACAAGGGCATCTACGCGATCGGGGGAGTCTGTCATGCCGGGAAGAAATTTGCACATCTGATCTTCTAGTCGCTTCAAACCTTGGCAAGCATGGTGAACTTTTCCTTGTTCATAGAAAGCCGCAATCGGTTCCGCCCGCGTATATTTCCCCCGACTGGCGTGGACACCTTGATAGCTGATTGTTGGATCAATAGAGCGTAATAAAGTTTCAACGAGGTCTCCACCTTTGTTGACTTCGGCAATAATGCGATCGGCATTCCAATGATGATAGGCTTCACATGCAATTTTACCCCACGTGGTTGCAGGATATTGACCACTCAGATCCTCAAGAACATAGGCGTGATGATCATGGCCTAACCCCACGACAACAAGCCCTGTTTCATCACTGTGAGAGTGATGCGTCACGGCGGGATCAATGCCGATCACAATTCTCTTAAATTCCGGTAATACCTTTGTCCGATATTGATCTAGAAGGGCAGGTGTCCATAACGCCCCTTCGTGCGTATCAATCATCTCGCCTAGGAGTTCTTGGGCCCCTAAACGTGTGCCTGAAAAGCTCTGTTGCATTGTATTGATAAAGACGGGTGAAAGATTATCTTGATTTTCAAAGGTGGTACCGCGTGTTAAGGCCACCTCTTTTCCGGCATGAGTCACCAGTTCCTGAAGCAAAGGCAGGGGGCGAGGCGTTGTCGTAATAATCATGCGTGGATGGGGGCCCAATCGAAGAGAAAAATGGATTTGCTGCCATACTTTTGCCATTTCGCGGAATTTTGCAAACTCATCAATCCAAGCACAATCAAATTGCGGACCTCGCAGCTGTTCGTAATTTTCTGCGCTATAAATCATGGCGATCGCCCCATTTTTCCAGGTGAGACGACGTTTTGAGGGTTCATAGTGAGGACGGTCCTCAGGGGGGTGAATGGCTAAAAGTCCGCTTTCTCCTTCAATCATAATATCACGGACATCTTCTTGGGTGTCTCCGATCAAGGCAATCCGTCGCGCTTGATGAGTGAGAGCCCACTGGCGGATCGTTTCTGCGCCAGTACGCGTTTTTCCAAATCCACGTCCCGCAAGAATCAACCAAATCCGCCACTCGCCGTCTGGGATTTTCTGATTAGGACGAGCATGACGTTGCCACTCATACTTTTCGACATTTTCAAGGTCGTGTAAGAGGTCCCTTGGTGGGGAAAAGGAGGGCTTCGAGAGGGAAGAAATTGAGACTTAAAAGAATGATTTTCCATTCTTTTAGTATAGCAAAAAGAGGTCAGAAAATCAAGAAAATTTACGGAATTCTAGAGGGATTTTTAGGGAAAAACAAGTTTAAAATCAAAGACTTAATTTTTTTAATGAAGTTATTTTTTTTATCAAAATAAAATCATCTTATGTTTAAGATTTTTTTGAGTATAAAGATCAATTAGAATTTCCAAAATCTTACAATATCTAATATCAATTAATGATTCTTGCTTGGTAAGGACTATCAAGAGAAAAGGCAGGGATTGTGACTTCATTTCTTCGCCTGTATTATTTACCATAACATAATACCCATGCATAACCCCTGAAGGGGTGGAGAGGGGGGCAGAGCTTGTATATTCGAGTGCATCCCCAGGCTTAAGGGTTGGTTGTTGCCCAATAATCCCCTCTCCTTCGATTAATTGTTTATAGCCGTGAGCATCTAAAATTTCCCAATGACGTCGTTTTAGGTGAACTTCATGAGGGCTTAAATTTTCAATACGGATTTGATAAGCCCAGAGATAGTGGCTTTTTTCGGGAGAAGATTCTTCTTCAATAAAAAATGGGGTCGCTGAAACGCGAATAGCATGCGTGATTTCACTATAAGTTTTTGTGTCTAAGGAATCCATTCTTCTAACCAACTTTACTATTATAGATTAAAGTTTAACGAGGAAATTCTGAAAGGAAAAGATATTGTTTAGGTCTCAGTCGGTTTTTGTTGTTCAAAGACTTGATAAACAAGATCTGGTTTTATCGCTTTCATCGCTTCAAGTCCGTGTAAATCTTTTTGAGGGCACTCAAGAGGGTAGATACTTTTACTATAAGTAAGAGAGGGCGTTGCGCCAAATAGGCCGATAGTTGGCTTTCCAAAGCTCGCGGCAATGTTAAGAATACCTGTGTCGTTCCCAATATAAAAATCTATCTTTGAAAAAAAGGCAAAAGTTTGGTCAATCGGAAGATGAGTGACGGTTTTTGCTTTACCCCCTTTTTGGTGGATCCCTTTTTGAATTTCAAGAACTTCAGCAGTTTCAGCAGGGCCTCCGCAGAGAAAAACAGTACCTTGATGATGAGTACTTATTCGGGTTCCTAGCTCAATAAAATGTTCAACAGGCCATTTTTTGTAAAATTCGCTCGCTCCAATTCCTAGGCAAATCCAAGGGCGTGGAAAAGAAGAAAATTCGGCGTGAATGTCTTGTAGAGCCTTTTCTGAGAGTGAAGGATGAAAATCCTCGGGGGTCAAGGATAGCCCCTGCAACTCAATCAAGGTATTAAGGTGTTGAAGAACGTGTTGCCTTCTCATGGAAGCTGGAGGAAGATTTTTTGTTGTGAGCACGAAACGTTGCTTACTAAATCCAAGCCCAATACGTTCAGGGATCCTTGCTAAAAAAGGAAGCAAAGCATAGCTAAAACTTTTATGAAGGATCCACGATTTGGAAAACTTTCCTTTCAGAATGTTCCAAAAAGTACGACTCAATTTCTTTTGTTCAATATAAATAACGTTTTTAACGCTAGGATCGTAAGTTAACCATTCGGCTGCTTTTGTTCGAGGGTATGTTAGAAGTGTAATTGGACCTTCTTGACGTGCAATTGCACGGATATATGGCAAGCGCCACACAACGTCTCCAATTCCGGATGAGGGAAGTATAACAAGCGTACCGCCTTGATGCATTTTGTTACTTTCGAGTCAATGTGAGGATGAAAGGAATAAAATACCTCATTTTAGAATACTTTAATCACTTTTGAACCCAAGTTTATTTTTTAGAAGAAAGATTATTTAATTGTCAATTATGATTTTCGTGAAAATGAAATTGAAATATGTTATGACACATGTGTAAAACTAAAAAATAAAAAAATGGTAAGAGTATGCTGAGGCACTTATATTCAACGTATGTTTATATGGATGATACTGATTCTGGGGGGTATGTTTATCACGCCAATTACCTAAGGTTTGCGGAAAGAGCGCGCACAGAAATGCTACGAGATCAAGGGATTGATCAGCGATTCCTTCAACAAAGCAGAAGCATGTTTTTTGTTGTACGAGAGTGCAAAATTGATTATTTGTTGCCAGCAAGACTTGATGATTTTTTAGAAATTCAGACAGAAATTTATGAAGTAACAGGCACACGCCTTTTCTTAACTCAAAAAATTTTAAGAGATCATGTGGAGGTCACAAATCTATCGTTAACGCTTGTTTTAGTAAGTGAAGGGGGGCGCCCTTTAAGAATCCCCGCTTTTTTGAGAGAAGCCTTAAGCGGAATCATAATGAATTAAAGAATTAAGGAACACATATTATGGACAATACGGCCATTGATGCGACAACAATTGGAAAATCAGTCGCTACCACAGATCTTTCAGCCTGGGGCCTTTTTATTAATGCAGATCTTGTGGTACAACTTGTCATGCTTTCATTAATTGTGGCCTCAATTTGGTGTTGGACCATTATTTTCTCAAAGGTTATGAGATTAAGGGATTTACAAAGTTTGGCTGAAAAGTTCGAAGAAGCTTTCTGGTCAGGGGGGTCACTTGATAGCCTCTATGATCGTGTGGGGACGCGTCCAACAGATCCTTTTTCCAGCATCTTTGCGGCGGCCATGAAAGAATGGCGTCGTTCCTTAAAAGGGAAACCTGCCACTCGAGAAGCTAAAGCAATGCTTCAACAGCGGATTGAGCGCATTATGCACGTTACAGTTGATCGCGAAATGGATCAGCTTGAACGTCATCTTCCTTTTTTAGCGTCTGTTGGGTCAACAGCTCCTTTCGTCGGTTTATTTGGAACTGTTTGGGGAATTATGCATAGTTTTCAAGGGATTGCGAGTTCTCAAAGCACAAACCTTGCTGTTGTCGCACCTGGTATTGCTGAGGCTCTATTCGCCACCGCGATTGGTCTTGTCGCCGCTATTCCTGCTGTCTTGGCCTATAATAAAATTTCCACCGAACTTGGACGTTATGGGATGCGGCTTGATTCTTTTGCAAATGAGTTTTCTGCGATTATCTCGCGTCAGCTAGAAGAGGTTGAATAAATGGCAGGGGATCTTCAAACCTCGGCTTCTTTAGGAAAGCGTAAGTCTGGTCGCCGACGAACCTTAAGTGGCCTTAAAAGTGAAATCAATATGACGCCCATGGTCGATGTGATGTTGGTACTCTTAGTTATCTTTATGGTAACAGCGCCCTTGATGACTGTTGGTGTTCCGCTTGATCTTCCAAAGACAAAAGCTGCAGCCATTAATGAAAAAACAGAACCTTTAACAATTTCAGTGACTTCTGATAGCAAGATTTATATTCAAGAAACTGAAGTGAAATTAGAAACCTTGGTGGCCCAACTGCAAGCGATTACCTCAGCAAAGCCAGATACGCGTATTTTTGTTCGTGGCGATCAAAGAATTGCTTATGGCTTTATCATGCAAGTCATGGGAACATTAAGTGCTGCGGGATTTGATAAAATCGCGCTTATGGCAGAGCTGCCTCAAGGAAATCCTGAGGTAAAAGCAAAAGCCAAGAACCCTAAATAAAGTTGAGAGTTATCCATGATGCAGAAACCTTTACTCTATTCTTTAGTTCTGCATCTTTTTTTAGTCATATTGTTTATATTTGGTCTTCCAAATTGGCGGAAAAGTAACTCAGATTTGCTTTTGCCGATTCCGATTGACGTTGTGGAGATTGGCGCCAAGACACAAGCTCCTAAGCCAACTCTTCAACCTAAAAAAGAAGACATTAAGAAGGAAGAGCCTAAAAAAGAACCACAAAAACAAACGGCCCCTAAACCTCAGCCAAAGCCTGAAAAGAAGGTTGAACCTGCCCCCAAAAAGCAAGAACCTGAACCCAAAGCCGAGCCTGTGGCACCCGCGCCAAAAGCAAAGCCAAAACCACCGACGCCTCCTAAAAAGGAGCCTGAAAAGAAAGCGCCCGAAAAGAAGCCAGAAAAGAAAAAAGTGAATGCCTTTGATTCTGTGTTAAAAAATCTTGAGGAAATTGAGAAAACAGTTCCTGATGCCGTTAAAGATGATAAAAGTGATACAAGCATCTCAGAACAGCAAATAGGGGAAATTGGAGAGACGATCACAATCAGTGAACTTGATGCAATTCGTCGACAGCTAACCCAATGTTGGCATCCTCCTGCAGGTGCTAAAGGGGCACAAGACATGCCTGTTATTCCTGTTCGATTGTTTTTAAATATCGATGGAACTGTGCGCGAAGCACGTTTGACAGGGACAGGACAAATGAGTGATGCTTTCTATCGTGCTGTTGCTGAAAGCGCTTTACGGGCTGTTAAAGATCCTCAATGTAATCCATTGAAATTACCCCCAGAGAAATATGAGCAATGGAAAGAAATGATCATCAATTTCAATCCGAAAGATTTGATGTAATCTAAAATTTCTGAGCTCATGAAGAATGTATTATCAAAAGAAGTTATAAAGTGGGATATGGGATGTGTAGGTTGGGAAGAAGTAGCTCTCTTGACCAAAAAAGATTAAGACGTTTTTAACGCTCTCTAAAGGATAATATTATCTAATTTAAATTAAGAAAACTCTGATTGAAAGAAGTCTTGTCGAGAAGAAAAAATTATTCTTAATAAGAAAATAGAAGGCGTGTAGTAAAAAAATGATTATTAAAATTGAAGGAAAAGTTTCTGCTTCTGATCTTCATAAGGTTGTAGATATTTTATCTATTTATTTTCAAAAACATGGCGTTGAAGAATTTATAAAAGTCGATATTGATTTAAAACCTTTTAGTAAAGAAATACAATTGCCAGTGACTTTTTCTTCTGAAAAAGGGGGAGAGATAGAATCATTAGTGATAAAAAAATCAAAAGGGGGCGACTTAGAAATTATAGAAGCACCCTCTAATAATTCTTGGATGACATCTCCATTTGGAAGCATTTCTCCTGGTGAGCTTATGAAAAGCATATGGCCCTTGTATCTTTTATTATTTTTCTTATTCATCTCCTATTTTTTGTGGATTAAAGCCTAAGTTTAAAGAAATGATCTCTAAATCTAAAAATGTCATTATTGTTGATAATTGTGAATTTTTAAGCCGAAAATTATTTTATAAGAATTTGATATTTGTTTCGAATTTTCTTGAAATTTGTATCATTGTATGGTAGTCTAATAGTAGATGGTCAGAGATGATGTTTTCTTCCTTGAAGGCCTTTAAAAAGCCTTCAATCTTCTTCAATAATTCCTCTCCTTCCGTCCTTTAAAATTAAGAGAGTCTAGCAAACTCTTAAGAGTTCTTTTTAACGCTCTTTTTTGAGCGAATGCCCTTTCTTTGTCCACTGAAAGGGGGAGGAACCCCTCAGCGTGCGTGAGAGGCACGGTGCAAGTGAGGAGTGGTGGTGACAAAAGGAATGAGAATGAACCAATCCATGATGGAAAGGTTTGGGAGAGATCGAATGGTGACAGGTTCGATCTATAGGCTGCTTGAGATTCTCGAGACATGCCCGAGAATGACGCAGGTTGGATATGGTTGTGTTCCTTGGCGAGATGGAAGAAGAAAGGATAACAACTTTTATTTTGTCATCCTCGGCCTTGTGCCGAGGATCCCAGGCAACCGGTCGGTGCCGGTAGTCGCCAGAAGATCTTTCAACGTGTACATGAAGGAATGGTGAAAGCCCTCATGAAAGCAAGAAGAGAGGCCTAAAAAGAAGGAGAGAGAAGGCAAAATTCTTAAATAATGAAAGTACTTCTTTTCATTTTTAGCCAAAGGTTTTATAGTGCTTTATCAAAAAAATATGGCTTTAAGAGTTCTGTAAGGAGCCCTTTAAAATGGAGATATAATCTTTGAAAGAGGTTGTGATTATGCGAAAAATTAAAAATTTAGTCACTTTCGTTTTTGTTAGTTTGTGGATTATGATGCCTCTTCACGCTGAGCTCGTGATTGACGTGACTTCTGGTAGTGTGGAACCTATGCCCATTGCTGTAACAGATTTTTATGGAACGACCCCGCATCTTGCCGAAATTGGAGCTCAAATTTCAAAAATTGTGAGCGATGATCTTGAGAGTTGTGGATTATTTAAGCCTTTGGATAAAATGGCATTTATTCAAAGCCCTGCTCAATTAAGAGATTATATCCGGCATGCAGATTGGCGCCTTATTAATGCGCAAACTCTTGTTCGTGGTGAGATCAAGCAATTATCCGACGGACATTTAAGAGTTGAATTTCGTCTTTTTGATGTCATCTCTGAAAAGCAAATGGAAGGTTTATCGTTTCCCTTTGATCCGAAACTTATTCGACGGATTGCGCATAAAATTGCAGATGCCATTTATAAGAGAGTCACAGGCGATGAGGGGTACTTCGATACTCGCATCGTTTATGTATCGCAAACAGGACCTTTAACAAATGCGCGTAAGAGATTGGCAATTATGGACCAAGATGGCGCCAATGCAAAATTATTAAGCCTCGGGGATACCAGTGTTTTAACACCTCGTTTTTCTCCTGATGGACAAGAAATCGCCTATTTAGAATTTTCGCGTCAACGGAATATGGCTCCTCATGTCTATCGTATTCAACTATCAACACTTCAACGTCAATTGGTGGGGAATTTTAAAGGGATGACGTTTGCGCCTCATTATTCACCTGATGGAAAAAATGTCGTTATGAGCTTTTCTGCGGGAGGTCGAACCTCTCTTTATAAAATGAATATTTTCACGCGAACAGTGCAGAGGTTAACAGATGGGCCTGTGATTGATACGTCTCCTTGTTATTCTCCGGATGGGACGAAGATTGTTTTTAACTCAGATCGAGGCGGAAAACCTCAGCTTTATATTATGTCTGCAGAAGGGGGGGAAGCTCAACGCATCAGTTTTGGTCAAGGGCGCTATATGACACCTGTATGGTCCCCTCGTGGCGATTTAATTGCTTTTACGAAACAGCATGCCGGTAATTTTTATATCGGCGTCATAAAGCCAGATGGAACAGGGGAACGTTTAATTGCTCAAGGGTATGTGGTTGAAGATCCATGTTGGTCCCCAAATGGGCGTGTGATTATGTTCACCCGGATGGAACGTTCTGGAAAATCAAAGATTTATAAGGTTGATATGACGGGATATAACGAAAGACTCATTCCCACACCTGTTGGAACAGAGGCGCGAGGACCTTCTTGGTCTCCCCCCTTGAATTAACATAATTTTTAGGTTATAATCACAGCCACGTTGAGGTCAAATTATACTATTGTAGGGAAAATCTAAAGATTTTCTGCTAAAAGTTAAACACGCTTAAAAGGACAAAGAGGACAATGAAAAAGTTATTATCCGCTCTCTGTGCAACACTTTTTCTCACAGCTTGTGATACTTGCTGTGAAGATAAAGCTGCTACAGGTGGTTTTGATATCAATGGCGAAGCAACACCAGGTTCAGCTGCTGAATTCCACCAAGTAATTGGTGATACAGTAAACTTTGGTTTTGATAAACACACTTTATCAACTGAAGCACAAACAGCTCTTCACAAGCAAGCTGATTGGCTTAAGAAGTGGCCACAAACAAACGTAGTTGTAGAAGGTCATTGTGACATTCGTGGAACAACTGAATACAACATGGCTCTCGGTGAACGCCGTGCCCACGAAGTCAAGACATTCTTGATTGGTCAAGGCATTGAAGCAAAGCGCCTAGAGACAGTTAGCTACGGTAAAGAGCACCCAGTTGCACAAGGTACAACTGAAGCTGACCACGCTAAGAATCGTCGCGGTGTGACAGTTCTTCGCTAGTCGCAAGTTCTTTTGCAAAATAAATAGCCGGCTTTTAGTCGGCTATTTTATTTGTATACCAAAAAAACCTCCTTCTCCAGGGGAGGTCTCGAACTTGTAAAAAGAGCGCGCATGGACTGAATTTTCTTCCAAAATAAGTATGTCTCTCTAATTCGAATGGATCAATCGAAGAAGTCGCAATGGCGTGGCGACAGCTTTTTAAATTCTCATTAATCCATAGCTTCTTGAAGAGTAGGATCCAATAGTTTGCAAATTTGTTCTAGAAATGTATGAGTAAGGGTATCAAATAAAAGTTGATCAGGCAGATCAAGTGAATGGCCCATCAAATTTTTTAAATAGTGTCCTTGATGAGAGCTTTGCATACCTTCTGCCTCAGACTCTATTTCGATGATTTGTTTCATGAAAGTTTATTTTCAGAAAACATTTTATCGATCTCTTCAGATAATATAGTAATGGCTTTTCTCTTACTTCTTAAATAGGCCATATCTTCATCATTCTGAGATTAAAATATCTATATTGTGAAGGTAAAATATTTTTTCGAGCATCTTCAAGAAGTTAAATAAAACATACTAGACTTGATAGACAAAATTTGGATTAACGAATATCTTATAATGGTAAGGTCTTTTTATTTTCTCATAATCAACAAATGCAGAAAGATGGTGAGCCACTTTTATAAGAATAATTTGATATAATGATCATTTTTTCGCGAGCAAAATAGATTTCTTTATTAAAAAAGCCCGAGAACTTAATCCCGAGCTTTTTTAAAAGTTACTTACAAATAAATTTTACTGCTTAGGGGCCAACACCATAATTATTTGTTTACCTTCAAGCTTTGGGTGCAATTCAATTTTAACATCTTCACCACAATCAGTGCAGACGCGTTTCAAAATTTCCATCCCAATTTCTTGGTGATCCATTTCACGACCTCGAAAACGCATGGTTACTTTGACTTTATCACCTTCTTCAATAAATCTTTTTGTATTACGAAGTTTTGTTAAGTAATCATGTTCTTCAATCATAGGGCGAAGCTTAACTTCTTTAATTTCAATGATTTTTTGTTTTTTGCGTTCTTGAGATTTCTTTTTCTGAGCTTCGTACTTAAATTTTCCATAATTCAAGATCTTGCAAACAGGGGGATCCACATTTGGAGAAATTTCAACCAAATCAAGGCTAGCTTCCCTTGCCATGTCAAGTGCTTCTCTCACGTTGACAATGCCAATCATATTGCCGTTTTCATCAATTAATCTAATTTGTGGGGTCCGTATCGCTTCATTGACACGATGGCTTTCGGACGCGGGGCCTTTCGTTGGGCCAAAAGGTCTGTTGATGGTTGTATCTCCTTTTTTTAATAATAACTTTACATATACCTCTTTTTTTTAAGCAGGTGGTAGTGTTTCTTCTCTTAGTTTAGCAATTGCATCTTCAAGTGCAAGTATTTCTTGCATTTCACCGCCTAAACGACGAATCGCCACAGTGCGTTCTTGGGCCTCTCGTTTACCAACGACAAAGATATAAGGGACTTTTGCAAGGCTCAATTCACGAATTTTATAATTAATTTTTTCATTTCTGAGGTCAGTTTCGACGCGTAGACCATGTGTTTTGAGGAGGTTGGAAATTTCTTGAGCGTACTCATGGCTTTCGTCTGTAATGGGGGCGATAGCAATTTGTGTGGGGGCTAACCAAAGAGGAAACTTTCCTGCAAAGTGTTCAATCAGAACGCCAATAAAACGCTCTAATGATCCTAAAATGGCGCGATGCAACATCACAGGGTGGTGTTTTTGCCCGTCTTCGCCCACGTAGTAAGCTTCTAAGCGTTGTGGAAGGACAAAATCGACTTGGAATGTTCCGCATTGCCATTCACGACCAATCGCGTCTCTGAGGCAGAATTCTAACTTAGGCCCATAAAAAGCGCCTTCTCCAGGGTTAAGGATAAATTCAAGGCCTGTTTCTAAAGCAGCTTCTCGAAGAGCTTGTTCTGCTTGATCCCAGACTTCATCTGAGCCCGCTCTGTTTTCTGGGCGGTCTGAGAATTTTATGGAGATGTGTTCAAAGCCAAGATCTTTATAAACACGTTGAAGTAATTGACAGAAAGCTTTAGTTTCAGCAGTAATCTGTTGTGGTGTGCAAAAAATATGCGCATCATCTTGAACAAAGGCTCGGACGCGCATGATCCCGTGCAAAGAGCCTGAAGGTTCATTCCGATGGCACGCCCCAAATTCTGCCATTCTTAAAGGAAGATCGCGATAACTTTTGATTCCTTGGCGAAAAATTTGAATATGACAAGGACAATTCATCGGTTTGACGGCCATAACTTTTGTTTCATCATCATTTGATGTGAACATATTCTCGCGGAATTTTGACCAGTGACCTGAGGCTTCCCACAAGGAGCGATCAACCATAATCGGCGTATTGACTTCGACATAATCATTTGTCTTAAGAAGGCGACGAATATAGTTTTGCAGAGTTTGATAAATCTCCCATCCTTTAGGGTGCCAAAAAATGGCGCCAGGAGATTCTTCTTGGAGGTGGAATAGATCCATTTCACGGCCAAGCTTACGATGATCTCGCTTCTCCGCTTCTTCAAGTTGGTGAAGATAATCTTTCAGTTGCTGCTCAGTTGCCCATGCTGTTCCATAAATGCGTTGAAGCATTGGGTTCCGATGATCTCCGCGCCAATAGGCCCCTGCGAGTTTCATCAATTTAAAGGCTTTACCAATCCGAGCCGTGGACGGAAGATGAGGGCCTCGACACAGATCAAGGAAACTTCCTTGTTTATAAAGAGTGACTTTTTCAGTTTGAGGAAGATCAGCAATAATCTCCGCTTTAAAATGTTCTCCCATAGATTTAAAGTAAGAAATTGCCTCATCTCGCTGCCACACTTGACGTTGGATGGCCTCATCGCGATCCACAATTTCAGCCATTCTTTTCTCAAGCTTTTCAAGATCAGCGAGCGTGAAGGATTCTTCACGATAGATATCATAATAAAAGCCGTTATCAATGGCGGGGCCAATTGTAATTTGAGCCTCAGGATAAAGTTCTTTAATGGCTTCGGCTAATAAGTGTGCGGCATCATGGCGCAGTACTTCGAGGGCTTCAGGTTGTTGGCGCGTGACGATTTCAATGGTTGCATCTTCGGTGATAGAACGGTTGAGATCCCACAAATCTCCATTTACTCTAACGACAATAGCCTCTTTTGCAAGACGAGGGCTAATGCTACTTGCGATCTCAAGACCTGTAATTTCTTTCTCATAAGAACGAGAAGAACCATCAGGAAGTGTTATTAAAACCATTTTAACCTCTTAAAAACTGTATGGTGGAATTTACAGAAGCCTAACACAAGGCGCAAGCATAACTTTGTGTTCATGTTAAGAGATTTATTAAATAAAAATATTTTTAGGGATAAAGATAAAAAATTCAGAAAAAAGAGAAAGAGGGAAGAGCCTCTTTCTCTGGATGATCATAATAAGTCTTAGATTATGATTGAGCTCGATGAAACGCTCTAATAAAAGCTAAAGCTCCATTTTTATTCTGTTCTACTTCTTTGTCGCTTGGTATGAGACCGTTTTCAATATCTTGAGGCTTTGGAGAAACAGCGATAACATCATCTGTAGTTATATTGTACTGCCAACGGATGTGCATATTTTTTTTCTCTGTACGGGGTTTGCTTTCATAATTTTCTTCTCTCCATCGCGTATTATTGACTGGAAGTGGCTTTGCTTCGACTTCTCTACTAATGCTGTAGTGAAAATCAATTGTATTTAGTGTTGATTTACCGATTGTGTAATGAGGTTTATCCACTCCACCATTTACATACATGTTTGTCTCAAACCCATATCCTTTTCTATAAATCCAATTTGTGGATCCATCATTAGAGCTTCTACCCTTAATAATAAGCCAACGAACGGTTTTACAAGTATAGAGATACGGACTAGAGTGGCCGGAGCACTTATAGCGACGTGTGATTTACCTGCTTACCAAGGAACTCACTTAATTATAAATGTGCATCAGGGTGTGGCAGGTCCAATGTGCAGTGCTGTTGCGGATAATGTGCCTTTTAATCACAACTAAAATTAATCTAAAGTAAGTTGTACTAGGGCTATCGAGTTAAATTAAAATGACTCCATAGCCCTTAATTTTGGGGGACCAAGTTCTTATTTTATATGTATCTTATATTTTACTAGTCACATTCGGCAAAAGAGATTAAAAAAGCACAAAAACATAGGAGACCGGTGTGGCCAACCCATTCTATATCACAACCCCCATTTATTACGTGAACGATGTACCTCACATTGGACATGCCTATACAACGATTGCCTCAGATATGATGGCGCGTTTTGCAAGGATGGCTGGTCGTGAAGTCTTCTTTTTAACCGGCACAGATGAACATGGCCAAAAAATTCAAAAAGCAGCCCAAACAGAAGGAACGGATCCTCAAGTATTTGTGGATCGCGTCTCTGAGAGATTTCAAGCGTTAACTCCTTTATTTCATCTGTCAAATGACTACTTCATTCGAACAACCGAAGAACGCCATATCAAGGCAGCTCAGGCTTTATGGAATAAGATGAAAGAAAGAGGCTTTATTTATAAAGGGGGATACGCAGGATGGTATGCTGTCCGAGATGAAGCCTTTTATGCGGAAACTGAACTTGTTCATGGCAAAGCTCCTACAGGCGCAGATGTTGAATGGGTAGAAGAGCCTAGCTATTTTTTTAAGCTGTCAGCTTTTCAAGAACCTTTGCTCGCCTTTTATCGCGCTAATCCTGATTTCATAGGACCAGAGTCGCGACGGAATGAAGTCATTCGATTTGTCGAAGGGGGATTGAATGACCTCTCTATTTCTCGTTCTTCTTTTAAGTGGGGGGTGCCGATTCCCGATGATCCTGAGCATGTTATGTACGTCTGGGTGGATGCATTGACTAATTATATCACCGCCCTTGGGTATCCAGATGAGGATGCGCCTGATTTTAAGAAGTTTTGGCCAGAAATTCTTCATATTATTGGAAAAGATATTTTGCGGTTTCATGCTATTTATTGGCCCGCCTTTTTGATGGCTGCGGGGTTGACACCTCCAAAACGTCTTTATGCTCATGGTTGGTGGACCAATGAAGGGCAAAAAATCTCAAAATCTCTAGGGAATACGATTGATCCTGTTGAGCTTGTTGAGACGTATGGGGTGGATCAGGTTCGTTATTTTCTCATGCGTGAAGTTCCTTTTGGTCAAGATGGAGATTTTTCACGAGCCGCTCTTGAGCAACGTATCAACTCAGATCTTGCCAATGATTTCGGAAATTTGGCCCAGCGCGTCCTTTCTTTTGTTTACAAAAATGCAGAGGCTAAAGTGCCAACTCCATCAGCTTTTGAAGCCCAAGATGAAGCTCTTTTAACGATGGCTCAAGAGCTCTTACCGCGCTTGGGTGAAAATTTTGAAAAACAAGCTCTTCATCGGATGGTGGAAGCAATTTGGGAGCTTGTGGGGGCGGCTAACCGGTATGTTGATGCAGAACAGCCTTGGTCTCTCAGAAAGACAAATCCAGAGCGTATGGCAACAGTTCTGTATGTCCTTTTAGAGACTTTACGGTATTTGGCATTTTACATCGCCCCCATTATGCCGCAAGCGTCAGTTAAATTACTTCACTTATTAGGGATTTCAGAGCCCAAACTTCACTTCAAAGAGCTTCAGGAAAAAAAATTGCAGAGTGGTGTGCTGTTACCTCAACCAGAAGGATTATTTCCGCGTATTGAAAAGGAGCGTAAAGAATGACTGAAAAACGCCAAAAGTTGATTGTTGCGAACTGGAAAATGAATGGAACACAAGAATTTTCACGTGATTTAGCGGCAGATCTTGCTGAAAAGTGGTTTGCAAATCCTTCTCCTCATCAGATTGTTGTGTGTCCTCCTTTTTCTTACTTATCAATTGTTTTAAATAGATTGTTTGGAACGGAAATTGCTTGTGGGGCCCAGGATTGCTCAGTTCATGAAAAAGGGGCGTACACGGGAGAAATTAGTTCTCTTATGGTGAGGGATATCGGATGTCGTTATGTTATTGTCGGGCATTCTGAGCGTCGTCACCATCATCAAGAAACAAGCGCGTTGGTCCGTCAGAAAGCTGAATCTGCTCTTAAAGTGGGTCTTAAACCCATTATCTGCATTGGTGAGACATTGGCTGAGCGAGAAGATCAAAAAACTTTAAAAATACTTGAAGATCAGCTAACAGCGTCAGTTCCTGAGGGGAATCAAGAGATGGCGATTGCGTATGAGCCTGTCTGGGCGATTGGGACAGGTAAAACGGCAACATCAAAGGAAATTCTTGAAGTGCATGCTTTTATTCGTTCATGGATGCAAAAAAATCGTCAAAATGGGTCGGATATGCCTATTCTTTATGGGGGATCTGTCACTGACCAAAATGCTCAAGAAATTCTTTCTCTTGAAAATGTTGACGGTGTTCTTGTTGGGGGCGCAAGCCTTAAATCAGAATCTTTTTGGCAGATTGTGCAAGCTGCTTAAGTTCAATAAAAAAAGAGCCCAATAAAGGGGCTCTTTTTTATGAGTTTTAAACTATCAAGATCTATATTTTGTTATATACGTCCATTAAGGTATTTAGCACCTTCATCTGGGTTATGAGCATTCTTCCAGCCATACCACTTTGACATTTGTATTTCTGATCAACGAGAAGGGAGAAGAAATTTTGAAGTAAAACATCAAGGTCTTCTTTGAATTCTTTATGTTCTTTAAAGGTTTCATAAATCCGATAAACTTGACTTGAAACAGTTAACATATACACATATTGATCGTTAGGTAAAAGGTCAACAGACTGCTTAACAGAAGCTTCTTTATGTCCAATCTTATGGTACGTAAGTGATCCTTCAAGCGCTTTTTGAATATCTGAACGTTGTTGCGAGTTAAAATCAAGGTCTTGTGAAATTTTGTCATAAAAATCCAAGACTTCTTCATATTTTTTAAAATGATGAACTTCTTTAGCCTTGAAAAAAGATTCTAAGAGATTGCTAATACTTTCTTGAAGTTTAAGGTGATATTTTGGTGCAACAGTCTGTCCATAAGCCATAATTGTTTCAGGTCCAGAGTTATATTTTCGTTCTTCTACTTCAGCTTTAAGAGAGGCTTGAAGTTCTAAAATTGTAGGAGAGAAAGGTTTTTTGTTAACAATTTTTGTCTTTTCTTCAAGCTGAGAACCTTGAGAACCTGTGGCGACAGAAGGAGAGAGTTTTGTAAGATCAATCAGTAGAACATCACTAAAATAGGGATTTTGCGTCCAGGAAGTTGCGCTGATATCGATGATCTGATCAATTTTCTCTTTTGTTTGTGTTAAAGTTTTGTATAAATCAACAAGTCCTAATCTACTAAAATAGTTAGTAATTTCTTTTTCTTGAGCTTCATCCATGGGAATTGGGAAATTCTTTTGAATATCTTCATCTGTAAGTTTATTAAGAATAGTGATAATTTTATGAAAAGTGCTTTCAAAAATTTGGAGATCTTTTTGGAAGGGAGATAAGTAAAGACCGAGTAATTCTATTCTAAGTGTCGGGTCAATCTGCGAATCGAGGTCAGGGCGGTATTTTTGCACAGAGCTGCTTATTCTGCCTTCAATCGATAAAGGAATAGTTGGTTTTGTGTAGCCACAAAAAGGCATCTCAATAAAATGAATCTCCTGGAGTATAGCAGTGATGTAAGATTGAATAGATCTTCCTTGTGTCGTGATATACCTTATTAATGGAATAAGATGGTCATTTTGAGCAGAAGGGATAGGCTTATCTTTCATTTCTGATTGGAGTACGAGGGGCTGAGGGGCTATAATTAAAGGCTTAGGTGGCTCAAGATCTAAAGACTTTGGTTTAATAGGTGCAAATTCTTTAGACATAGCTAAGGCTAATTGCAATGCAACTTCATCGTCTAAATCGCCATTACTATAATGACTATTATAATTGATAGGGGCGGGTGCTTGAGATCTGCGTAAAGCTTCTTGTAAAGCCTCTTCTTCGCTGTACCCAAAATTGTATTGATCGGACGCATAGCTCATAGAGCTTACGGCTAGTAAGCTTGTTGAGGCGAATAGATAAAAGCGTTTAAGGGGAGAAGTCATAAGAAGGAATCTCTCTATTTAATTGACCATATTGGTATAAATTATATAAGGGGTCTTTACTGAATTTCAAGTGATGTAATTGCAATATTATTATGCAAAATATCTAGTTGAAAATAGGTCAAGAATTTTAAACGAGCTATTTCTCTCGCGAGTCTAATTTCCCTCTAGCATTTTTTTTCAACCCCCTTTAAAATGCCGGCAGTTAAAACAAAGGATTCAGATTAACATGACGACTGTAGTGTTGGTATTTCATATTATTCTCGCGATTGCGATGGTGGGGATTATTCTTCTTCAAAAGAATGAAGGTGGTGGTCTTGGCATGGGAAGTGGCACCATGGGAGGCCTCATGAGCTCGAGAGGTACTGCCAATCTATTGACACGAACAACGGCAATTTTAGCGGGTCTTTTCTTTTTAACGACTCTTTTGCTCGCAATTCTTTTTAAGGGGGCTCATAAAGCGCAATCTATTCTTGATCATCCAGATGCGACAAAACCTGCGATTGAGGTTCCTGTGGAACCAGCTCCGCCCGTTGTTGCTTCTGAAAGTAAAGCACAACCAAAGTCAGCAGAAGGTTCTGTTGCGTCTAAAAATACGTCTACTAAAAAATAACATTAATAGTTTTAGGGAATGACACGATTTATTTTTATAACCGGAGGTGTGGTTTCTTCTTTAGGAAAAGGCCTTGCCGCTGCGTCTCTTGCTGCTTTGTTGCAAGCACGCGGATACAATGTCCGACTTCGAAAATTTGATCCTTACTTAAATGTTGATCCCGGGACAATGAGTCCTTATCAGCATGGAGAAGTCTTCGTCACGGATGATGGTGCGGAGACGGACTTAGATTTAGGGCATTATGAACGTTTTACGGGCGTCTCGAATCGGCGAAGTGATTCTTTGACGACCGGCCGTATTTACTCGACAGTGATTGCCCGTGAGCGACGAGGTGATTATTTAGGGGCAACTGTTCAAGTGATTCCTCATATTACAGATGCGATAAAAGAAGCGATTCGAGCTGATTTAGACCCTAATTTAGATTTCTTATTGTGCGAAGTTGGCGGGACCGTTGGTGACATTGAAAGTTTGCCATATCTTGAAGCTTTTCGGCAGTTTTCCAATGAAGAAGGCGCGCAAAGTGTTCTTTTTATCCACCTGACGCTTGTGCCCTATATTGAGAGCGCAGGAGAGTTAAAAACGAAACCCTCACAGCACTCAGTCAAAGAATTACAACACGTGGGGATTCAGCCTGATATTTTACTGTGTCGGACGACGCGGGAAATCCCTGAAGATGCAAAGCGGAAATTAGCTCTTTTTTGTAATATTAAGCCAGAATGCGTTATAGAGGCTGCTGATGTTGAGACAATCTATCAAGTGCCTTTGAGTTATTCTAAAGCTGGCCTTGATACAGAAGTTTTAAAATATTTTGGTCTCAGAAGTGAGGGAGACGCAAATCTGAGCCGTTGGGAAGCGATTGTTAACCATATTAAAAATCCAACTCAAGTCATTGATATTGCTGTCGTTGGAAAGTATGTCAAACTGCGAGATGCAGATAAGTCGCTCGCTGAAGCGCTAACCCATGGCGGTATCGCGAATAACGTTCGCGTTAATATTGAGTGGATTGAGGCAGAATCTTTTGAAAAAGAGCCTCATACGGTTGCTGAGCGGCTGAAGGATAAAAAAGCAATTCTTGTTCCTGGCGGTTATGGAGAGCGAGGCACCGCTGGTATGATGGCGGCTATCCAATACGCTCGTGAGCAAAAAATTCCTTACTTGGGAATTTGCTTTGGAATGCAACTCGCGGTCATTGAAGTTGCACGACACATTGTTGGCATTGAAAAGGCTAATACAACTGAATTTGGCGCTACGTCTGAGCCTGTGATAGGATTGCTTACAGAATGGTTGAATGGTGATGTCAAAGAACGCCGAAGTGCAGAAGACGATTTAGGCGGGACAATGCGCCTTGGCCTTTATCCTGCAGCATTGGAGCCAGGAAGTTTGATTCAAAAGATTTATGGAACGACATCAATTCAAGAGCGTCACCGTCATCGGTTTGAACTCAATCTAAATTATCGTGAAAAATTTGAAAAAGCAGGACTCAAGTTTAGTGGTCTCTCACCGGATGGTTTATTGCCTGAAGTTGTTGAGTTAACAGATCATCCTTGGTTTGTGGGAGTTCAGTTTCACCCCGAATTAAGGTCGCGTCCTTTTGATCCTCATCCGTTATTTAAATCGTTTATTGAAGCTGCTCTTCAAAAGAAAGGAACCCCAGAATGACTTCTCAACGCCATGTTATCATTGGAACCCCCGAGGTAAAGCAAGTCACGTTTGGGAATGATTTACCCTTGGCCGTTTTTGCAGGCCCTTGCGCACTTGAAAGTCGGGCCCATGGTCTTGAAATGTCAGCGGCCATTCGGGAAATTTCTGATAAGCTCAATATTCCGATTGTCTATAAGACTTCATTTGATAAGGCGAATCGCTCAAGCATGGTAAATTCTCGTGGTTTAGGACTTGAGAAAGCCTTACCCATTTTGGCAGAGATTCGCGAAAAAAGTGGTTTGCCTGTTATTACAGATGTTCATACGGCTGAGCAATGCGCGATTGTCGCTGAAGTCGTTGATATCCTTCAAATTCCGGCTTTCTTATGTCGTCAAACGGATCTTTTAGAGGCAGCGGCTAAAACAGGAAAACCCATTCATGTTAAAAAAGGTCAGTTTTTAGCGCCTTGGGACATGAAAAATGTCGTGGCAAAATTTGAAAGCTTTGGAAACACGCAAGTGATTGTCTGTGAACGTGGAGTTTCTTTTGGGTACAACACCTTAGTTTCCGATATGCGGGCCTTGCCTGTACTCAAAGACACGGGGTGTCCCGTTGTCTTTGATGCGACCCATTCTGTTCAGCAGCCAGGCGGGCAGGGAACCAGCAGTGGCGGGCAGCGTGAATTCGTGCCTGTCTTAGCGCGGGCGGCTGTATCTGTGGGAGTAGCCGGTGTTTTCCTTGAAACGCACCAGGATCCAGATCAAGCGCCAAGCGATGGCCCCAATATGGTTTATCTTAAGGATTTACCGAATCTGCTTAAGACCCTAATGAAATTTGACCAACTCGCGAAGTCTTTGTAACCATTATTGGCTTAACAATCGGAAGCAAGCTTGAGTATTTTCCTGAAGAAGTTATCAAGCTTGCCTCTTATTGGTCGTGATCAACCCTTTTATTTTCTCTTACTTTTTATCTTGTAACGAGTATTTTCAAAAATTCGAGCCACTTTTTTCTCTATCTTACTATATCTCACTGCTATTTGATAAAGAAAGATCTTGAAGTGTAGTATTCAATTTCAATTGATTAATTAAATTTTTTGTATCTGTTGGAGTTAAATCATTACTATAGCGCACTTTTAATTCCTGTAGCTGGGGGAAATTTTCGGAAACTGCAACTGCTGAAATTAAAATTTGCAATACTCTTTTATCATTATACGCAAAACAGTCTGTCACGCCTAATGATTTGATTTTATGAGAAAAAATTGAGATTAAGGATTCCATTGCAGGATCACCTATTTTTAACCCCCTTAAATATAAGGCTGTAAGATCGTTTGGTATCGATTGGATTAAAGATTCAGTCTGTTTTTCATCTAACCAATTTTCTAATTTCAATGTTTGAAGAGAGATAGGGAGTGCTTGCATTACAGCGTCCATATTTTGAGTATCTTTCTCTGAAGCTAAATCCAATTCTCGAAGATGAGAAAGAGGTGAAATCAGTTGTGCTAATTCCTTGTTTTTACCTGAATATGTTAATCTTAATGTCGTGAGATTGGTAAATTGTGGTAAATTCTGAATCTCGATGTCATTAAATTCCGTTGTACCTAAATCTAATACGTGAAGGCCAGAAGGAAGTTTCGAGAGTAAATCTTGTGGTGCGTTAGAAGTAAATCTTAATATTAGTGATTTTAATGGGGCATTTGGCAATTTCAACGTTCGAAGAGAGGAAGGAAGATCTGATGAGAGTAAAGATAGCAATTCTTCCGGGTCAATAGTATTCCCGCTGAGGTCTAGCTCTTCAAGAGTATCGGGAAGCGTTGGGGCAAGAATTCTTATAATTCGTTGATCAAGGTGATTATTATCAATAACCAGTTTTTTCAGATTTGAAAATTTTCTAAGTGCCAGTTCTAGGGCTTGAAAAGTTTCCGCATGAGGAATAAATTTAAAGTCATAAGTTAGTTGTTCAAGGCGCAGTATGCTAAAATTTGTGTACTTTGAAAGCTTAGGCAGGACTTCAACGAATTTTGTAAAAGTTAAGTTTTGCCCTGAAAATATATGAAGACTGTTGAGCTCATCTAAGTCTTGCATTCTTTGTCCCCAAGATAATGAATGAGTTTTAACATCAATTCCAAAATAAATGCGGTTCCCCGAGGGAGGGGTTGTTAAGCAAAGGTTATATTTGGGGAGTTCTTCATCTGGAGAGTGACTAAGATCACTTGCGCAAGCGATTGTGGTTGAGATGAGAAGAGAACAAAGAGTTGCGACGAGTTTTTTCATTATATTTACCTTTGATAACTAATAATTAATATTGCCTGAAAAATAGATAAGAAATCTTATTTAAATTACAAGAGATACTATAATTTTTTTTAAAGATATCCTATCAAAATAAAAATGTCAATTAGTTAATAATTATGGGTTTTTGAGGCTAAAAATTATTTTATAAACTATTGGTTTGTATGAGTTATTTGTTTGATTATGAAACAATTTTTTCTTGATATTTGTATCTGTTTATGATAATCTGGTAGTAGATGGTCAGAGATGATTTTCTTCCCTTACGCGGGCCTTACAACCCCTCGTAATTCTTTCACTAAATCCTCAACTACCGTCTTAATAAAATAGGGATATAAATACCTATCTTATTAAAGAAGATAAGCTTTTTAACGCTCTTTTTGAGCGAATGCCCTATCTTTGTCTTTTTTCAGGGGATCATTTCCTGTGAAAAAAGCAAGATCAAGAGACTCTTCTTGCCTCTCAATGGAACCTCGAGGCCAAAGGGAGAAGAGGGGTCGCTTGGGAGAGTAAAGACTGGACACACGTGGGGGATGAAAGAACCAGGTTGTTCGTCTTTATTTTTCTTAAGCTTTATGCAGATAGAGAGAAGGGCAAAAGGCTCATCATAAGTAAAGTATATAACAATAAACAGGGAGTCATAAAATGATGGAACAGTATAACGACGTAACAAACGGTAAGAGAGGGTCTCATCTTTGTGGAGAGATCTCAACAACAAAGAAAGATTCTCACAAGAGAGTGTTAAGGGAAGTTTTGAGGACGGAAGGAATTTGCTTTCCTTCTCAGCGAGACCCCCCCAAAGTCCTGATGATCAGTCCTTTAATCGGTGGTGGGATCTGACCTTTGGAGATGAAGAGAGAGAACAACAGATGGTAGAGAAGGGCGGCGGCTATTCAGTCCACCTAGATAAAGTTGGAATAGATCGACTGGTGATTGGTGAGATCTATCGGCCCCTTGAGTTTCTCGGGACACATCCAAGAATGACGGAAATAGAAAGGACAGTGTTCATAGGTGAGGCCTGAATAGAAATTGAGAAAAGAAAAAAGAAGGAAAATGGACTAAAAAGAAGTTTGTTAAGAATAATTTAAAATTTATGAAATAAACAGGGAGAAGGATAGAAACAATTTTATGAAGAAATGGCGAAAAAAAGAAACGTCAGCTCTTGACCCTTTTAGAGATTGTTTTTTATGCTTGGTTTGAAATGGAGATAGGATGACATATATTAAGCACGCGTACAAAGCAAGACCTGCAACGTTAACGCCAGAAAAATATGGAAAGCTTTATGCTCAATCCATTGAAAATAGTGAGATATTTTGGCGAGAACAAGCGCAGAGGATCACTTGGATTAAACCTTTTACCAAAGTTAAGGATACCTCTTTTAACCTAGAAGATTTTCGGATCAAATGGTTTGAAGATGGAACGTTGAACGTGGCGGCGAATTGTCTTGATCGGCATTTGGCAGAGCGAGGGGATCAGGTCGCTATTATTTGGGAGGGAGACGATCCTCAAGACTCTCAAAAAATTACGTACCGAGAATTACATGAACAAGTTTGCAAGTGTTCCAATATTCTGAAAACGTTGGGAATAGAACAAGGAGATCGCGTAACGATTTATCTACCGATGATTCCTGAGGCCGCTGTTGCAATGTTGGCGTGTGCCCGAATAGGAGCGATTCATTCAGTTGTTTTTGGTGGATTCTCACCTGAGTCGTTAGCGGATCGCATCGTGGATTGTGATTCTAAACTTGTGATTACGGCGGATGAAGGTGTTCGGGGCGGCAAGATAATTCCGTTGAAAAAGAACGTAGACGAGGCGTTGGCAAGACCCGAAGTCACCTCGGTTGAGTCTGTGCTTGTGGTGAAGAGGACCGGAAATACCGTTCCTTTTATGTCTTCACGAGATCATTGGTATCATGACTTAATGGCTAATGCTTCTCAGGAGTGTGCGCCCGTTGAGATGAATGCTGAAGATCCTTTGTTTATTTTGTATACGTCTGGATCCACAGGGAAACCTAAAGGCGTTCTTCATACAACTGGGGGGTATTTAGTATTTGCGTCTCTCACGCATCAAGTGATCTTTGATTATTATCCGGGCGATGTTTATTGGTGCACGGCGGATGTGGGATGGATTACGGGGCATAGTTATGTGTTGTATGGGCCTCTTGCTAATGGTGCAACGACTCTAATGTTTGAAGGTGTCCCTTCTTATCCTGATGCGTCTCGTTTTTGGGAAGTGATTGATAAGCATCAAGTGAATATCTTCTATACAGCTCCCACCGCTATCCGGGCGCTGATGCGAGAAGGCGATGAGGCTGTTAAGAAAACAAAAAGACACTCTTTAAGAGTGTTAGGATCGGTCGGTGAGCCTATCAACCCTGAAGCGTGGGAATGGTATTATCACGTCGTAGGAGAAGAACGTTGTCCTATCATGGATACATGGTGGCAAACAGAGACTGGCGGGATTTTAATGACGCCTTTGCCAGGTGTTCATGATCTTAAGCCAGGGTCTGCTATGCAACCTTTTTTCGGGGCGAAACCTGCTATTGTTGATCCTCAAGGTATAATTCTTGAAGATGAAACCGAAGGGGCTTTAGTAATGCTTGATTCATGGCCCGGGCAAATGCGATCTGTGTATGGGGATCATCAGCGATTCATCGATACTTATTTTAAAACGTATCCTGGCATGTATTTCACTGGCGATGGAGCTCGCCGGGATGAAGAGGGAGATTATTGGATCACGGGCCGAGTTGATGATGTGATCAATGTCTCAGGACATCGTTTAGGAACCGCAGAAGTTGAAAGTTCTTTAAATATGCATCCAAAAGTTGTTGAGTCAGCTGTGGTGGGTTTTCCGCATGATATTAAAGGACAAGGAATTTATGCTTTTGTGACGCTGCATAAAGGACATCACCCTTCGGAAGATCTTAAAAAGGAACTTATTCAAGAGGTCCGTAAGCATATAGGGGCGATTGCCAGCCCTGATATCATCCAGTGGGCTCCAGGTCTTCCAAAGACACGTTCGGGGAAGATTATGCGGCGCATTTTACGAAAGATTGCTGCAAATGAGATTGAAAACTTAGGGGATATCTCAACACTGGCGGATCCCAGTGTTGTTGATGCGCTTATCCAAGAGTGCGAAAGGAGTTCCTAATTTTTTCCTCAATTATCTTGAGAGAGGAATGAAAGCTTAGGAGCTCTATTTCATGAAAGATAAGAGAGAGGTACTTAAAAGTACTTCTTACTCTTCTTTTACAATTGTTGGTCCGTTCAATTGAAAAGTTTTTAAAAGTTCTGCGTTTGGTATTGCAAAGACAACATTTTTAAACATGCCTTTGAATTCATTTTCAAGGAGACTTTTATAAACAGATGCAATGTAACTTGGATCATTCCTAAATGCCCCACATCCCCATGCGCCAAGGATAATGGAGTCTATTTTTTTCAAAGAAAAACCTGCCAGTTGACTGTAAACCCTTTGTCTTATGATTTCTTCATAATTCTCGGGTTTTGGTTTGTTTAAATTAGGAGCAGCAGAGGTAAGAATTGTAATCATCCTTGGTTTTTCGAGATTTTGATATGTTCCCTTAAAAAAAATACGGAAAAGGGACACATCTTGAGAAATTAAAATCCCATTCAGTTTTTCCAATATACTATTTGTTATCTCATTATAATTAATCGCTGGATATGTTTGTGTAAGTTGTTGTGCTAAGTCAATAGTTGGATCTATTACTTGAGAGAGAGAAGAAAATAAAGTTGTTGTACGAATTAAACTCTCTTCTTGTCCACTAGCACCATAAAAAGCGCCTCCTCCGGGATGAGTGGAGTTCGCAAAATTTAAAATACCAACTTTTGTTCCTTTTTCTGCTGATAACTGAAGGGCAGCCATTTGTGCGGGCTGATTGGCGTACACAATAGACGTTTTGAAAAGAGGAACAAACTTTACTGTGGACAAAAAGCCGTGGTAAAAATCAAGAGGTTTTCCGGCTTCAATTAATTTCACTTCCGTATCTGAGGAACCTGAGGAATAGATGTAACTCAATTTTTTTGTACTATCGTAAGCGTCTAGTGCAGCTTGTCTTTTTTCTGCTGTTGAAAGCTCATACTCGGTTCTTAAGGATTGAGAAGAGGAAGAGCTTTTTTTAGAGTCCTCAATATTTGGTAAAACTGCCGCTGTTTTTTTCGAAGGAGCATCAGCAAATAGATGAGCTACATCCTTAAAAAATGTCCTCTTCTTTACTGGGGGAGGGGGCGTTATACCAGGAGTAAATCTGTTTACGGGAGAAAGTGTTATGTCCTGAGGTTTTGAAGCGGGAGGATAACTCACACCGTAAGGGAGTTTTTGAGAAGAAGGTGTTACACTATGGGGGAGCTTGGGATCAACATAATCATGCTGGGCAGCTGCACTATAAGATGCGGCTCCATATTGTTGATGTGGAGGTTGAGCATGCTGATAATCTCGTTGTTCTTGAGCAGCAGAGTGCGAAGAAGAAGCTTGTTGATAATTTTGCCGATGCCTATCATACGCTTGATTTTGTGGTGCTTGTGGGAAATGTCCTAATGGAGCATCATGTTGATAATTTTGGGGATGTCGTTGCTCTTGATGAGGGGAGTAAGAAGGAGCTGCATACGGAGCATCGGTCCGGGGAGCATAAGCTGCAGCTGAAGAATTTCCATATTGCTGTGGCTTGCCATAATATTGTTGGGGAGAGGGGGCCGCATACGGGGCTTCGGGTCTATGGGATTGTAAATCATATTGATTTGAGGAAGAAGCTTGTTGATAATTTTGCTCTTGTCTAACATACACTTGATTCTGTGGTGTTTGTGGGAAATGTCCTAATGGAGCATCATGTTGATAATTTTGGGGATGTTGTTGCCCTTGATGAGGGGAGTAAGAAGGAGCTGCATAAGGAGCATCGGTCCGGGGAGCATAAGCTGCAGCTGAAGAATCTCCATATTGCTGTGGCTTGCCATAATATTGTTGGGGAGAGGGGGCCACATAAGGGGTATAAGCTGGGGGTAATGGTTCAAAAGAGGGAGCTGCAGGTTGTGCGATTGAACTAGGCGCTGATGGTTTTTTTTGGCCTAATTGAAGGCGTCGTGAAGGGGCACTCTGCAATTGAGGTTCAACGTCCATAGGAGTTCCCACAATATTATAAGGAGCGCCTTCTGGCCTTAGTAAGGTGCCATGAGGATCAAAAACTTTGGGAGGCGGCGGAACCATTGTTTCCAAGAATGGTTGGGCAGAATTTCTTGCATTTCCTGAATGAGGAGTGCTGTCGTCTATCTCTGTATCGACGTTATAAATAGGAGAAGCTAGACAAGAATTTTGGAAGGTCGCAGCACTAATTGTCATCAATAGGAGTGATTTCATTTTTCGCATGTTTTCCTCTTTATTTTAGATTTAACTGACTTCTAATGATCATATGGGTAGTGAATGTATATTTGTCAAATTTTTTATAAAGGTTAAATGCAATTATTGCATTTAATCTTTGAAATAAAGTCATTTTAAGAGAGTTTATGAGATGGTTTTGGCAAAAAAATGAGGGAGAGTGAAATAAGATGATTCTTTGCTATATAGAAACATCTCCTTGCCGGTATTTGCCGGCGTTGTTGGGAGACATTCAAAGGCAATATTAAATAATAAAAATTTATTACTCCCTCTTTTCTGCTGTAGAAGATGACGCTTGAGCTTTTTCTCTTAAAATTGTGACAATTTCCTGCATTTTTGCTGCTGTTGGTCTTGTGATACCGGTTTCTTTAGAGGTACCTGTATGATTCGTATGCATAACTGACACAACACCAGGATTTTGATCGGTAGGATCGATCTTAATTTTTACTTCTTTCTTGTCAGCCTCAAAATGAGAAAAGTACCCTAATTTATTAAGAGCTTGCGCTAAACTAAGAAAATGACGAGTTTTCATGCCAGCAGACGCTCCCCCATCGTGTTTTTTTAAAACATCTTCGAGTTGACTAAGTTTATCAATTGTTACTTTTAAATCATTTGGGGTGGATGACGATAAGGTAGGGCGTCTTTGAGATGCAGCTGGTAAAACAGGTGATGGCAATGAAGTTGATGATGAGGCGATAGCAGCTTCTTGCTTGGAGTGCGTTTCTGCAGCGCTATGTTGGATAGGAGACGCTATTTCTGCTTTTTTTTCTGTCGATTCTGGGAGAGCAGAAGGCACACTTATTTCAGGGTGGAGAGTTGCTTCATTTTTTTGTGAAGGCTCTTCAGGCTCATTTTCAAGAAGTATTTGATCATTCCCAAGTGTTTCAGGAAGAGAATTAAGTTCACTTAACTTAGGAAGAGGCATTGCCTGAAAATCGAACTTGTAATCACCTAATTTCCCGTTAACACATGTACGCTTAAGCAATTTTCTGTTAGGATTTTTGGGATCTTTTAAGTGTGAGTCTATAAAAATATACTGATTCACAAAAAGCATATAGTAAAGTTGTGTATTATGGATGATATAATCGTAGATTGAAAGTTTACCTTCTTTTTCAGCAAGTATAGAGTGGACGAAGTTTTGACTATAAAGCTTAATATTATTTGCAGGCGTATAGCTAACTTGCCCAAAATAATTTGTAAATTCTTGCAAATTAAATTCATCATTCGTCACGCCAAACACGTTGTTTGTCATAAATTCGATCTTTTTTAAGACAGCGCAAATATTAAAGAAATAAGTTTTAAGAATTTCTAAATCCGATTTTAAATATATGGCTTTTTGAGTTATCTCATTCGCAGTATCCAAAAGTTCAACAAGCGCTTTATCAAAGGCATTCATCAAGTAAAATTGTACAATTGTTTCTTTTTTAACCACAAAATCAAGCGTTAAGCCATCAAAGCTACCCGTTTTTTTGAAGTGAACCGGAGTGTAAAGTTTTCCTTGTCGAGCTGTTTCTTCAATTAAATCGAATAATGAGCGTAGTTCATCTTGTGTATGCCGAGGTTTAAGTTGACCTATATAGTACTTTTCAAAGTGTTCTTTTCCTTGATCCCACAAGACTTTACCTGTTGAAATGTTTGCCTTACCTGAGGATGGAATAGGCAAAGCATAAGGGCTTTTCTTTTCTTCGCTAAGATCAAGAGCTGATGAAAGAGCATGAAAGGGAAATAAAAAACTTATACCCAATAGGAACATAAAGGAAAATTTAGTATATTTCATAGTTATATAGCTTTCAAATCTCAATAGTGTCTTTTTGGTAACATTATTTCCATTTAAAGTCAAGATTAGCTTATCGTCACTAAAGTGATATGAAGACGTATGAGCCTTATACTGTGCACGCTTTTCCGACTTAAACTAACTTAAAAGTATTCTCTGCAAAGCTAAAATTTCACACACAATTGAGTTGTTTTTTCTAATAGAACACGCTATACGGAAACATCTCCTTGCCGGTTTTTTGCCGGCTCTGTTGATTTTTCAACCCATTAGCCATAGGGAGCTGATATGAATAATTATGAAATCGTTATTATTGCGCGTCAAGATTTAGCGCCTGCGCAAGTCGAGACTCTCGCAGAAAAATTTATTGGAATTATTAAAGATCAAGGTGGCCAAATTATCCGCAATGAATATTGTGGCCTTCGTACCCTTGCTTACCTCATTAAGAAAAATCGTCGCGGCCACTATGTTGTATTAAATACGACAGCCCCTGCTGCTGCCATTAAAGAAGTTGAGCGCGTGATGCGGATCAATGAAGATATCCTTCGTTTTCAGACAATTGCTGTTGAAGAGCATGAAAAAGGGCCTTCAGCTATTCTAAAAGCGTCTCGTTATCAAAGAGATGACTATTCACCTTCACATGAGCGTGGTGACAGAGATGCCGAAGATGGCGATTCTGGAACTGAAGAAGAATTAGAAAACTAAGGAAAAGTATTATGAATGATCCAATGTCAAAAGGTGGTCCACGTCGTCATTTTTTCCGTCGTCGGAAAAGTTGTCCTTTTAGTGAACCAGGTGCACCTAAGATTGATTACAAAGATGTTCGTCTTCTTCAGAAGTATATTTCTGAACGTGGAAGAATTATTCCAAGACGTATTACATCAGTAAGTGCAAAACATCAACGTGATTTGGCCATTGCAATTAAGCGTGCACGCTTTTTAGCTTTGTTGCCTTACGTTGTTCGTTAAAAAGTCTTTATTGTGACGACCTTGTCGTCCAAAGACTGGCATCAGGTTCTTGCAAGAGGAGTGCTTACGGCACTCCTTTTTCAAGGTTTTATAACGGGTAATCCTTTATGGGTTGCAGCCGCTCTTTTTCATCAAATCCCTCTATTTTCTGTTGGGCTCCAGTATGGGCTACGACCATTTCTAATCAGTTCCGTTATAACATCTTGCTGTATTGCTCTCTTAGGGGGAGTGAAATCAGCATTGTTTCAAAGTTTATTCTTCTTAGGTCCTTGTTTAGTCCTGATTTCTTTGGCTTTACGTCACCGGCAGACATCAAATAAAGAGATTGAGTGGTATCCGACGGGACGTCTTGTTGCATATTTGATAGCTTATATTTTAGGCCTTACGGCTTTTCTTACGATTACATTATTTGTAAATGGGAATCTTCAAACACTCCAACAAACTCTCTTAGAGGGATTAGGAAAACTTAATCCAGAGTTAGAAACTCTTTATCGACCTTTCATTGCGCAACTTGTAATGCTTTTGCCAGCTCTTTTTGCGAGTTTCTTATTTTTATTTACAGTGATCAATGGAATCCTAGCACAGAATATATTGCAGAAATTGTCGGGAAATCTAAGGCCAGCGCCTTCGATGATTCGTTTTGAACTTCCGTGGTGGCCTTGGTGGACATTTGCAGGTATTGGTATACTTGCTTTTTTTGGAAGGGGAATAACGAGTCAGGTTTCGATAAACATGGTCGTGGTTTTATTGAATGCGTTTATCCTTGAAGGACTTGCCATAGTTCATAGTTATTCAACAAAATATAAACAAAGAAATTTGTTTCTTTGGATTTTTTATACTCTTATGGTAGTGTTCGGCTGGTTAGCGTTATTACCCGTTTTGATTGTGGGAATTTTTGAGCCATGGCTCAATTTAAAAGAACGATTGTCTAAGATTTAGGAGAAAAATATGGAAGTCATACTATTACAACGTGTTGAACATTTAGGACAAATGGGTGATATCGTTCGTGTTAAGCCAGGTTATGCTCGCAATTTTCTGTTACCTAAAGGTAAAGCAGAAAGAGCGACAGCGAACAAGGTTGAAGAATTTAAGCAAAAGCGTGCCCAACTTGAGGCTCACAACTTGCAACTGAAAAAGGAAGCAGAAGCAGTTGCCGCAAAGATGAAAGGCCTTAGTGTTATTATTTTGCGTCAAGCAGGTGATAACGGTCTCCTTTACGGATCTGTTCGTCCTCAAGATATTGCTGAAGCAGTGACCGCTGCAGGTTTTACTGTGACACGTGCTCAAGCTATTTTAAGTATGCCAATTAAAGCACTTGGCTTGCACCAAATTCAAATCGCGCTTCATCCAGAAGTGGCAGAAACAGTTATTATTAACGTTGCTCAAACACAAGAAGAAGCACTTGCACAAGCTTCTTCTAAAAACTCCAAAGAGTCTGAAGGAGTTAGCGCTTAAGTTTTAAATAGCGCTTGTTCATAATGCCAAGGCAGAGTATAAAAAAATTATCTGCTTTGGCTCATTATGAAAAATTTTCAGGTACGTCTTTTTAAATATTAAGCCCTCAACAAGAGAGTTGTTATGACAGGAAACGTTGTTGCACTCACAGAAAATCGAAATCTATTGGCCTCTTCAACTCTTGAACACGACCGTATTCCACCTCACAATTATGAGGCTGAACAAGCCCTTTTAGGCGCTTTACTGCATAATAATCAAGCTTATGAAAAAATCTCTGATTTTTTAATGGCGGAACATTTTGCAAACGCTGCGAATGGGCGTATTTATGCAGTTATTTCCAAGCTTATTGAGCGCGGTCAAATTGCAGATCCCATTACGCTTAAAAGCACATTTGAACAAGACAATTCCCTTCAAGAAATTGGGGGAACTCAGTACCTTGCTCACCTTGCCGCTTCGGTAGTTTCCATCATAAGTGTTCAGCATTATGGTGAGCTTATTTATGATCTTCATTTAAGACGCCAGCTCATTGATTTAGGGGAGGAGGTTGTTAATAATGCTTTTACTCCTGATGTCGAACATGGCGCTCAACGACAAATTGAAAGCGCGGAACAACGCTTGTATGATTTGGCAACTGTCGGTCAAGCTGATCGTGGATTTGTTCCTTTTTCCAAAGCGCTGACAGAATCTATCCAAATTGCCGAACTTGCCTTTAAGCGGGAAGATAAAATTGTTGGTGTGACATCCGGTTTTAAAGATCTTGATGGTCTTTTGGGTGGTTTGCATCCCTCAGACCTCATCATTCTGGCAGGTCGTCCTTCGATGGGAAAGACAGCCTTAGCCACGAACATCGCGTTTAATGCCGCTGAAGCGGGTCTTGAGCAAAAAATATATGGCGGAATTGTTGCCTTTTTCTCCCTTGAAATGTCGTCTGAACAGCTTGCAACGCGTCTGTTAGCCCAAGAATCAGGGGTGCCTTCTGATCGAATCCGACGAGGTGATATTCCTCAGGGTGATTTCCAGAAGTTTTTTGAAGTAAGTCGTCGTCTTGCAAATTTACCTCTTTATATTGATGATACGCCGGGGTTGACTATTTCAGCTTTACGCACGAGAGCGCGTAGGCTTAAGCGCAAACATGGTCTTTCAATGATCGTTGTTGACTACTTACAGTTATTACAAGGGTCTTCAGGCTCAAGAAATTCAGAGAGTCGGGTTCAAGAAATTTCAGAGATAACAAGAGGGCTTAAAACGCTTGCAAAAGAGCTTAATGTCCCCGTTATTGCTCTTTCTCAGCTTTCGCGTGCTGTTGAGCAGCGTGAAGATAAACGTCCTCAATTAGCGGACTTACGTGAATCTGGATCGATTGAGCAAGATGCGGATGTCGTCATGTTTGTTTATCGTGAAGAATATTATGAAAGCAGGCGGGAACCAACTCCCAACTCTGATAAACACGCAGAATGGTCAACAAGAATGAAAGAAATTTATAATTTAGCTGAGGTTATTGTCGCTAAGCAAAGACATGGGCCTATTAACAACGTTAAATTATTCTTTGATGGCGCTTTGACCAAATTTGGAAATTATGTTGAATCTGAACGGATGCCTCAGTATGGAGGGCGTTAAACAGGAATCAGAGAGGAGCTCTTTCTTAAAAAGTGTGCCTGCGGCGACAACCTCGGTCATGATGGTTGATTTGCAGGCGATTCAACATAATTACGTCTTAACTCAAGCTCACCTTAAACCTGGATGCCAAATCGCGGCAGTTGTTAAAGCCGATAGTTATGGACTGGGAATGAGCCAAATCTCTCAAGCTCTTTATGCCCAAGGATGCCGTATTTTCTGTGTTGCTTTTATTGAGGAAGGTGTAAGACTTCGTCAGGCATTGCCGTATCACGATGCAAAAATTATTGTTTTTTGCGGCGTTTTAGAGCGAACTGAAGATTATTTTTTTGAGTCTCATTTAATTCCTGTTCTTGTTGATCTGGGACAGGTTTCTCGCTGGTCCAAGTTTGGACAGTTAAAAAATCAAGTTTTACCAGCTATTCTTCATGTTGATACGGGAATGACTCGGAATGGCCTTTCATTTCAAGATGTTATGAGTCTAAGCCAGGATCCAAGTTCTATGGATTCTTTTCAGCTAGAGATGATTATAAGCCATTTGGCAAGCAGTGATGAACCGGAAAATCCTCAAAATGAAGAACAACGTCAGGCTTTTGAACGTTGTCTAAAGATGCTTCCTCAAACGGCAGTAAGTCTTGCAAATTCCAATGGAATTGCTTTAGGGGAAGCTTATCATTATGACTATGTTCGCCCGGGCTTGGGGCTTTATGGGTATGCAGATCCTTATCCCGAGAGGCATAATTTAAGGGCTAGTTTAGCTCTTTATGCATCCATTGTGCAGATTCAGGAAGCCCATTTAGGGCAAAGTGTTGGATATAATGCAACTTATCAATGTAAGACACCTAAACGCTTAGCAACCTTGGGAATTGGCTATGCTGATGGCATTATGCGAGAATTATCGAATAAAGGGCATGTTTATATCGGAGAATTTTCGGCGCCGATCGTGGGGCGCATCTCAATGGACTTTATGATGGTTGATGTGACGGATATTCCTGACTCATTATGTCAGGTTGGCGCTTGGGTTTCAGTGTATTCATCAGCTCAAAATCTTCGAGAAATGGCGTCCTTAGCGGGTACGAATCCGTATGAGTTACTCACAAGCCAAGGGAAACGGGCCTACCGTATTTATTCTTAGGAAGAATTATCAGCTTGAGCTACTTGTTGCTTTAGCTGTGTTCTTTTTCGCGGATTTTCCACTTATAGGAACAGAAGAAACCGTACTTTCCTTTTCTATTGGGGGTAAAGTTGTCTGAATAGCGCTGGTCTTTTTTTCCCTTTTCTCCGCTGTTCTTGTTGATCTTCTGGGCGCTTTTTTTTCCGGAGAAGAGCTAGAGCTACTTTCAGGACTTTCTTCTTCTAATGTAGGCATGGGAACAGGTGAAGAGGGATGCCGTTTTTTTGTAAGGGGTTTTTGAACAGATAAATGTATTTGCTCGTCATCTTCTTCAACTTTCACAATTTCTTCAATTTCTTCTGTTGTATCTAAAGTGCTTCTAATCTTGGTGCGGATGTCCAA